>Ga0207667_10000044_pt1 | contig 248251 bp, 209 predicted proteins | sample KBSCornC52_FD_184301 | JGI IMG/M metagenome (GOLD analysis project Ga0207667, IMG submission 184301) | Corn rhizosphere microbial communities from Kellogg Biological Station, Michigan, USA - KBS Corn C5-2 (SPAdes) (version 2) | ecosystem: Host-associated > Plants > Roots > Rhizosphere > Soil ...
TCATCGGGTTGGTACCACCGGGTTTCTGCGCACTGACATGAAGTCGCAGTGCAAACAGGGCATTGGGAACGACACAGCAGACGCCTCCCAACAATGCGGACCAAAGCGCCGGAAGTCCGCCCAGCATGCCCGCCACCAGGGTGACGACGGCCGTGGTTACGAGCTGCAAGAGAATGATGCGCAGCATATCTATCCAATATCGTGCATGCGCCGCACTCTTTACGAGCAGACGGCAGCTTAAAAGCCCGGCGATTATAAAGGTTCGTTTTCCGGTAAGTCAAACCTTTTGCAGCCAGATCAAGGCCTTATCTCAGGCACTTGCAGGGCATTTGTGGCAAATAAGCAGCCAGTTTGATTTTTTGCAGCGCAACAGGAAATTGTGCTGCCGCCCGCCTGACCTGCACCGCTTTCATTCGCTCATCCGATGAGACAGGCGCAGGCCAACCCGGGAAGGGAGATGAAAAAATACTCAGTTGGAGTAAACGTTTTCTGAACAGGCGCCAATTTAATCAAAAAGAGTCGCAAGCGCCAGAAAAATATCCCGCAAATTCAAGGATTTAGGCCCACCGCCGCGGCGCTCGCAATCCAACCGGGGATGAACTGACATTTTGTCAGGAAAGCGCCTGTCGTCTGACAACCGGACTCGCTTTTGGAAAGAATTGCTGCAACACAGCGAAACCAGCTCAAAAATGAGCCGCCCATCTGGGCAGGTCCTGCGCAGGGTCGCCCTGCCGTAGAACTACGGCATCAGATCAGCCCCAGGCTCAAGCCCTTCAGGGTGGCCGCGGCGCGGGTGGAACACTGGAGTTTGCGGAAGATGCTCTCGACATGGGTGCGCACGGTGGACGGGCTGATCTGCATGGCGCGGGCAGCTTCCTTGTTGCTCTCGCCCAGGCTGATGCGGCGCAATACCTCGGCCTCGCGCTCGGAGAGCAAGCGCCTGGGCAGCGACGGCGCCGCCCCGCCCTGTCCGGCCGCAGCCGCCACGACCCACTGGACCGCCTGAGGGTCGAACAGCCCGGCCTGGGCGTCGGCCTGCAATTGCTGGCATGCATCGGGCTCGCTCATGGCGCTGCGCCAGGGCCGCGGCGCGCACAAGGCGGCCAGGGCCGCCGCTGCTGCCAGCAGGCGCGCGGGCATCGCCAGGCTGTCATGGTCGAGATTGCGGAAATAGCCGCTGCCGTCGAGACGTTCATAGAGACGGGAGGCGAGCTCGGCCTCATCGCGCAGGGCCGGAATCAGCGCGCCGGCGCGGGCGGTCCAATAGGGCGCCAGGCGGATACGTTCCCAGTCGGCGGCGCTGGGCCGGCCCGGGCGCTCCCAGATGGTGTTGGAGACCGAGGCGCGGCCAATGCTGTGCAACAGCGCGGCCCGTTCCAGCCGCTGCCCTTGTTCCGGGTCCAGGCCGGCCAGGGCGGCTGCGCGCACTGCCAGCTCGGCGACACGGCGCGAGTAGCCGGTCAACCAGGGCAGCTTCAATTCAATCAGTTCGGCCACGATGCTCAGCGCCACCGGATGCGCCGGCAGGTCTGCATCGATATCGCCAGCCTGCTCCAGCGCGGCCAGCAGCGCAGGCGCATGCGCCACGGCCAGTTGGGCCATGGCGTTCGGATACTTGACCCCGCCCAGTTGCAGGATCATCTGGCAGGCCACCGCAACGGGATGGGTGCGCGAGAGGATTTCCAGATCACCGGCCAGGCTGGTGAGATAGACCACCGGCGGGATCGCTTCGTGCGTGAGCTGGCGCGGCGCACCGCTGCCGTCGTAGTGCTCCCAGACATGGCGCAGGCCGGTCTCCACCGGGCCGGGCAGCCCCAGCAGGGCGGCCACCTCGCCGGCCACTTCGCAATGGATATGCGCCAGCGGTGCGATATTGGCGAAGTTCAACGGATGCCCCTCGGGCAAGCCCTGGCGCAGCATGGCCTCGCGCCCACCGACATCGTCTCCCAGGAGCGTGGCGAAACCGGCGGCGTTGGCCGTGCATCCCGACCAGCGCAGCAAGGACACCAGCGCCGCATGCCTGGCGGTGGATTCGTCGGCGCCCTGCAGTTGCGCCAGCCGCACCGCCAGACGCGCCGCTCGCACTGACTGGTCGGGTGGCTGCCCCATGCTCAGGTCGCCAGCCAGCGCCAGCGCGCGCACGGCCACCTGGGCGGGAACAGTGGGCGAGGAAACCGGGGCGGCAGGGTGAATGGCGTCGGGCATCCCGACACTTTAGCGGTAAGCGGCACGCACGGGCAATCAACCATTCGTGTAACTGGGCGGGCCCGGTGCGCTCGACCACAATGCGCGCACATCCAGTCCGCCACAAGCGGGTCGGTCAATTGACCGATACCGGGGCCGGATGGCCATTCCTATACTGGCCTGGCTGACATCAACAAGGTCACAGGACACCCCCTCATCACTTCCAACAGGAGCACATCATGCAAGCATCGTCCCGCCTCTTCAACCTCAAGACCGCCCTGGGCGCACTGGCCGTCGCGGCCGCCTTCAGCGCCGCCGGCCCCGCCAGCGCAGCACCGGCCGAGCAAGCCTCGGTGGTGATCGTGCACGGCGCCTTCGCCGATGGCTCCGACTGGGCCAAGGTAATCTCCCTGCTGCAAGCCAAGGGCGTCAAGGTCACCGCCGTGCAGAATCCGCTGACCTCGCTGGCCGATGATGTGGCCGCCGCACGTCGCGCCATCGACAACCAGCCCGGCAAGGTCGTGCTGGTCGGTCACTCCTGGGGCGGCACGGTGATTACCGAAGCTGGCAACCATGACAAGGTCGCCAGCCTGGTCTACGTGGCCGCCTTCGCTCCGGATGCGGGCCAGGCCACCGGCGACCTCGGCAAGGATCTGCCGGTGCCGCCGGGCATCGCCAAGCTGTCGGTGGACAAGGCCGGTTTCGCCAGCCTGCCGCCGGCTGCGCTGGCCGCCGATTTCGCCCAGGACGTGCCGGCCAAGCAGGCTGCCGTGATGGCGGCCACACAAGGTCCGATCGCCATGAAGGCCTTTGGCGACAAGGTGGAAACGGCAGCCTGGAAGACCCGTCCGAGCTGGTACATCGTCAGCACCAAGGACCGCATGATCCAGCCCGCGCTGGAGCGCGCCTTCGCCAAGCAGATCAACGCCAAGACCACCGAACTGCCGGCCAGCCACGTGCCGCAGCAATCGCGTCCGGCTGACGTGGCCAAGGTGATCCTGGAAGCCGTGGCGGCGAGCAAGTAAGCCTGCTCGCAGGCTCTGCGGACGCTACCGCGTCCCTGTCCTCTCTAGAGGCCAGGCGTCGGCGTGCCCGACGTCTGGCCCTGCCCTTCCCGCTGCGATGGCGCGTGCAGGCAGCGCTCCAAGGCCTCTTCCCAGGTCGGCAGGGAAAGGGAAAACGTCCGCCTCAGCAGGCCGGTATCGAGGCGCGAATTGCGCGGCCGCTGCGCGATGGCTGGATAGGCGTCGCTGGCGATGGGCCGCACCAGGGCCGGGTCCAGCAGTGCTGTCTCGCCCTGCGCGCGCAGCAATTGCAAGATGCGTTGTGCAAATCCATGCCAGGAGGTAGCACCACCAGCGCTCAGATGATAAAGGCCGGTGGTATCACGCACGCGCTGCTGTCCATCCGCGCCATGAGCGAGCATGCGCGCCAAGGCATCGACAATGGTATGCGTCCAGGTAGGGGCACCGATCTGGTCGTCCACGACAGTTAGAAATTCCCGCTCACCTGCGAGACGCCACATCGTCTTGAGGAAGTTTGTACCGTCGAGTCCATACACCCAACTGGTCCGCAATATCCAGTAGGCATCACAATGGGCGGCGATGCCCTCTTCGCCCGCCAGCTTCGTGCGGCCATAGACGTTGAGCGGACCGGTGGGATCGGTCTCGACGTAGGGCCGTGACGATTTTCCGTCGAAGACATAATCAGTTGAAAAATGCACCAGCGGCGCGCCCAGCATCTGCGCTTGCTGCGCCAGGATCATGGGAGCAAGGGCGTTGACCGCCTCCGCCCGGGCCACATCGGACTCCGCCTTGTCCACTGCGGTATAGGCGGCGGCATTGACGATCAACCCCGGCCGCGCCTGCCGGACGAAAGACTGCAGCGCCTGCCGGTCAGCAAGATCGAGTTCACGACTGGAAGGCGCCAGCAGCTCGCCATGTTGCGCCAGCATGGGCTGCAATGCCTGCCCCAGCTGTCCCGATGCGCCCGTAAGTAGAATCCTCATGCGAAACTCTCTGCCGCACAGCGCAGCCGTTCTTTAAGTGGAGGGTCAACAGGGATGGTTCCGTCCTTGCGTTGACTACGGATTACCCGTGCCATGACGGTATCACAAGCGCCCACGCCGACACCCCGACCTGGCCCGATAGTGGACCGCAGTGCACGGCGCCGCCATCTCCGCTCAATCAATGCCATCAATGCCGTCCCGCTGCCCGCGCAATGAGGGCGTTGAGAAAGGCCCTTGCCGCATCGGGCAAGGTGCGTCCGGCCAGTGACTGAATTTCCAGTTGCAGCGTATTCATGTCCTTGTCGCGGATGGGCAGCGCCGCCAGCTTTCCCTCGCGCACCAGCTTGCGGATCGGCAAGGCGGCAGAAAAACCGATGCCATGGCCGGCCATCACGAAACATAGCAACGCGCTGATCGAGTCGGCCGCCAGCGTGGGTTCCAGCAAGACATTGCGGCGGCTACAGCACGCATCGATGAGGCGGCGCATGGTGATGGTCTTCTTGGGCATCGCCAAAGGATAGGGCGCCAGTTCGGACAGGCTGACCTGCTTGCGATGGGCCAGTTCATGCGCTGGATGCATGACGGCCAGGATGGGTGCACGCTGGGCAAACTCGACCTTGATGTCGGCGTCAGGCGCCATCGTGAAGGTCAGTCCCAGATCGACCGCGCCTTCGCGTATCTGCTGGGCCACGTGCATCGCATTGCCCACCGAGAGCTGAAAGCGGATGCCTTTGTGCTGACGGCAGAACTGCTCGATGGTGGCCGGCACGAATTCCAGCGCGAAGCCCTCGGTGCAGGCCAGCTTGACCTCGCCGCGCCGCAATCCCTTGAGCGCCGCCAGTTCATTGCCGATGCGCTCGGCCTCGAGCTGCATGCGCAAGGCGTGCGCGGCCAGCAGCTCGCCAGCGGCATTGGGACGCATGCCACGCGCCACGCGTTCGAACAGGGGCGTATCCAGTTCCGCTTCGAGCCGCGCGATCTGCCGGCTGATGGCCGACGAGGCCACATTGAGCGTATTGGCCGCCTCGGTGATGGAACCGCGCCGCACCACCTCGAGGAAGTAACGCACCGCAGTCTCCTGCAGTACGCGGGTGTGAATGGTAGTCATGGGGGCATTGTAGAACTCATCGCCAAGCTCGGCATAGCTTCGTAGCGGGACGAGGCCCGAAAACGGTTTGCCGATTCGGCAATGACTTATTCGAAAACTTCTACTTGCCGCAAACCTCATGCAGGCTTAGCATCGGTCAACGAATCGACGGGGCAGGCCCGTCGTCGCACCGGAAGGAATCGCTTCATGGATGCTGCGGTAAGGAAGGGGAAATACAAATACCTGGTACTGGCCTTGCTGTATCTGGGCTGGTGCGTCTCCTACATCGATCGCGCCGCGATCACCTTCGCGGCCACGCAGATCGCCAGCGAATTCCATCTGAAGCCGTCCGATCTGGGCATCCTGCTGTCGAGCTTCTTCCTCGGCTATTCGCTGCTGCAACTGCCCGGCGGCTGGCTGGCCGACCGCTACGGGTCGCGGCCGGTGATCGTCATTTCCATCCTGCTCTGGTCGCTCTTCACCGGCGTCACCGGCATGGCCTGGTCGGTCACCAGCCTGGTGATGATCCGCTTCATCTTCGGCCTGGGCGAAGGCGCGTTTCCGGCGGCCAGCGTCAAGGGCGTGGCCGAGAACTTCAGCCGTGACGAGCGCCCCAAGATGTCCTCGCTGCTCATGTCGTCCAACTATATCGGCAGCATGCTGGCGCCGCTGTTGATCGCCCCGCTGATCCTGCATTACGGCTGGCGCGCGGTGTTCCACTACATCGGCATTGCCGGCGTCGTGTTCGCCCTGGTCTACTGGTTCTGCGTGCGACCGGTGCGCCCCGGCGTGGGCGGTGCAGGCGCGATCAACAAAGAGGCCTTCATGGCGCTGATGAAGATGCCGCTGATGTGGCAGATCGTGGCTGTGTGGTTCGGGCTGTCCATCATCAACAAGGGACTCGACACCTGGATGCCGACCTACCTGATGACGGTGCGCGGACTGAACCTGAAGGCGGTCGGCCTGCTGCTGCCACTACCCTACATCATGGCCGGACTGTCCACCGCCATCGGCGGCTGGGTGATGGTGCGCTTCTTCGATGGCCGCGAGAAACTGCTGCTCATCGGCAGCTCCCTGCTCACAGCCGTGTTCGTCTATTGCATGTACAGCGCGGCCAGCGTCGAAGGCGTCATCGCCTGGCAATGCCTGGCCTATTTCTTCAAGTCCTTCGTGCTGGCCACCTGCATTGCCCTGCCCACCAAGATGCTGCAAGCGCAGCTGGTGGGTAGCGGCGTGGGCATGGTCAACCTGGGCGGCCAGCTGGCGGGCTTCATCTCGCCGCTGGTGATCGGTTTTCTGGTCAGCGCCTTCGCCAACTATGACTACGCCTTCAGCTTCCTCATCGGCGCAGCCTTCTTCTCGGTGCTGGTGAGCCTGTTCATCCGCACCCACAAGAGCGACAGCCAGATGCAGCCCGCCTGATCCACCACAAGGACTTTCCATGCAAGACAAGCTCGTTGAAAAAAGCGCAGTCGAACTGCGGCAGTTAATCGGCAGCAAGCAACTGTCTCCGGTCGAACTGCTGGAAGCCTGCATCGCCCGCATCGAAGACATCAACCCGCACATCAACGCCGTGACCGCCACCTGCTTCGAACGCGCACGCAGCGAGGCGCGCGCCGCCGAGCAGGCCGTCATCGATGGCAAGCCGCTGGGTCTGCTGCACGGCCTGCCCATCGGCATCAAGGACCTGGAAGAAACCGAAGGCCTGCTCACCACCTATGGCTCGCCGCTCTATCGCGGCAATATCCCGGCCCGGGATAACGCCCTGGTGGCGCGGCTGCGCGGCGCCGGCGCCATCGTCGCCGGCAAGACCAATGTGCCGGAGATGGGCGCCGGGGCCAACAGCCGCAATGCTGTCTGGGGCGCGACCGGCAATCCCTTCAATCCGCTGCTCAATGCGGGTGGTTCCTCGGGCGGCTCGGCGGCAGCCCTGGCGACCGATCTGTTGCCGCTGTGTTCGGGTTCCGATACCGGCGGTTCCTTACGCATTCCCGCCGCCAAGTGCGGCGTGGTGGGTTTCCGCCCTTCCCCGGGGCTGGTGCCCAGCGAGCGCAAGCTGCTGGGCTGGACACCGATTTCAGTGGTCGGCCCGATGGGCCGCGACGTAGCCGACACCGTGCTGCAATTGCGCGCCACCGTGGGCCTGCATGCCAGCGATCCACTGGGCTATGCGGTCAGTGACGACGAGTTCGCCAGCCTGCCGCAGGTGGATCTGGCGCAGTTACGTATCGGTTACACGGAAGATTTCGACGTCTGCGACGTCGATAACGACATCCGTCAGGTGTTCCGCGACAAGATGGCCGCCATCGCCCCCTACGTGAAACTGTGCGAGCCCGTCGACATCGACATGGGCGAAGCCCACCGCGCCTTCGACGTCATCCGCGCCGAAGCCTTCGTGGCCGGCTTCGATGCGGCCTACCGCCGCGATCCCGCTTCGCTGGGACCGAACACGCGCGCCAACTATGAGATGGGCGCGGCCATGAGCCTGCTCGACTGCGCCTGGGCGCAGAGTGAACAGACCCGCCTCTTCCGCCGCTTCCAGCAACTCTATGAGCGCTACGACCTGATCCTCTCGCCCACCACACCGGTGTCGCCCTTCCCCTGGAGCGAGCTGTACCTCAGGGAAGTCAATGGCGTGGCGCTGGAGAACTACTATCGCTGGCTGGCCCTGACCTACGTGGTCACGCTGGCGACCAATCCGGCCATTTCGCTGCCCTGCGGACGCGATCATCGCGGCATGCCGTTCGGTCTGCAAGTCACCGGACCATTCCGTGGCGACGCCCGCCTGCTGGCCTGCGCCGCCGCGCTGGAACAGGCCTTTGTCGGCAACGAGACGCTGTGCCGGCCAAGGCCTGACCTGGCCAAACTCAAGACGGTACATGCCCCGCTCACTTCCATCGTCACCGATCCGCCGCTGTTGCAGGGCCAGGGGACGGAGCAGTCGGGCGGACCGGCCGTCTGATAGAGCCGCATCAAATTTATATTATTTATATTTTTTATTATTTTTAACTTCGAGAATTCTTCCCGCTCACGATGAACAAGATTGAACGCTTCAACACCAATGCCCGCATGAGCCAGCTGGTCATCGCCAATGGTTTTGCCTTTGTTTCCGGCCAGGTGCCGGACCATGCCGGCGCGCCCATTCCCCAGCAGGCCGCCGAAGTGCTGGCCAAGATCGACGCACAGCTGCAGGCACAGGGCATCGGGCGTGAGCGGATCGTGTCGGCCAATGTCTGGCTCTCGAGTCCCGAGCACTTCGCCGCCTTCAATGCAGTGTGGGAAGCCTGGGTGCCCGCCGGCCATGCGCCCACCCGCGCCTGCGTCCAGGCGCTGCTGATGCTGCCCGGCCTGGATGTGGAAGTGGCCGTCGTGGCGGCCGTCTGAATTCCGAGTCAAGACCAGGAGCCTGCCCATGAGTGACCACGCGCGCGTCGACTACCTCATCATCGGCGCCGGCATTGCCGGCGCTTCCATCGCCTACTGGCTGGCGCAGCACGGCAGCGTGCTGCTGGTGGAGCGCGAATCGCAGCCGGGTTATCACAGCACCGGCCGCTCGGCCGCGCTCTACATGGAGAGCTATGGTCCGCCGCAGGTGCGTGCGCTGACCTGCGCCAGCCGCGCCTTCTTTGATCATCCCCCCGAGGGTTTCGCCGAACATCCGCTGCTCACCCCGCGCGGGGCGCTGTTCTACGCCAACTCGGCGCAGCAGGCGCAACTGGACGAGCATGAGGCCCTGGTGCGCTCGGTCTCCGACAAGGTGCAGCGCCTGGATGCACAGCAGACCCGTGCGATGGTGCCGGTGCTGAGGGATGAGGACCTGATCGGCGCGGTCTACGAAGAGGATGCCAGCGACATCGACGTGCATGCCCTGCATCAGGGTTTCCTGCGCGGTGCACGTGCGGCTGGTGCACGCGTGCTCTGCCATGCAGAGGTGCAAGCCATCACGCGCGATGAGGGTAGCCCGACCTGGCGGGTACGCACCAGCCAGGGCGAATTGCTGGGCGGCGTGATCGTCAACGCCGCCGGTGCGTGGGCCGATGAGATCGGCCGCTTGGCCGGGGCGGCAACGATCGGTCTGCAACCCAAGCGCCGCTCGGCGTTCACGTTTGCAGCCCCGGCTGGCAGCGAGCACTGGCCGATGTTCATGCCGATCGATGAGTCCTTCTACATCAAGCCCGACGCCGTGTTGCTGCTGGGGTCGCCGGCCAATGCCGATCCGGTGCCGCCGCAGGATGTGCAGGCGGAGGAACTGGACATCGCCATTGCCATCGATCATATCCAGAACGCCACCACGCTGGAGATCCGCCGCCCGGCGCATGTCTGGGCGGGCTTGCGTTCCTTCGTGGCCGACGGGAGTTTCGTGGGCGGGTATGACCGCGAATTGCCAGGATTCTTCTGGGCCGCCGGCCAGGGTGGCTATGGCATCCAGTCTGCGCCTGCTGCTGGCGAGACCTACGCGGCGCTGGTGCGTGGCGAACCGGTGCCGGCGCATATTGCGCGGTTTGGGGTGGAGGCTGGGGCGTTGAGTCCGGGGCGACTGGGCTGAAGCCGGCAAGCAGATAGACAGAGGACCGCCAGCGCGGTCCTTTTTTTTCGCCTATTTCGTGTGATGTCGATGGGTGCAGCCGGCTGTCAGAGGTCGGCGGTCTGTGCCAGCCAAGTGATTTGCTGGCGAAACGGAAAGAGATCCCCGGCGAGGCCGGACGGCTCCCCCCATGGAGTCATGGCTTCACATGCGCACCAGCTCGCAACTTAGTGTTGTCATTGTGCTGCCCACTCTGTTTTCTGCCGAATTTTCATAACTATTTTGATTGATAACGGGGAATCTAACGAACTTGTCACATTCGTTCATTACGATGTGGATGAATCCGGTATTCCGGTCACCACAATCGTTTAAACCCAAGATGGAGCATTGATGAGCTTGAGGAAGATTCTCGGCCCGGTTCTCGCCGTACTGGTACTGGCTGGCGTTGCCGGCGCCGTCTATGTATCCCACACCCGGCAGGTCGAATCAGATGCACGGACAGCGGCCCAGGCGGCCATCATCCACCTGAAAGGCATGATCGGGTCTGAAAAGGAGTCATTCTTCAACGATCCATCTGTTGTCAAACTGCTAGCCAAGCATGGCTTTGAGCTGACGGTCGAGAAGGTCGGCTCGCGCGAAATTGCTTCGCGCGACCTGGCCGGGTACGACTTTGCATTCCCGGCCGGCACACCTGCGGCGATCACGCTTCAGAACAAGATCAAGGCAAAAGAGGTCTTCACGCCGTTCTTTACGCCCATGGCGATCGCCAGCTGGCGCCAGCTCATACCCGTTCTCGAACAGTCAGCAGTGGTGAAAAAAGGCGCGGACGGCTCATGGTATGTCGTCGACATGGGGAAATTGCTGTCCATGAGCGAAAAGGGACTGCGCTGGAAGGATCTTCCCGGGAACACCGTTTTCCCCACCGGGAAGACCATCCTGATCAGCTCAACCGACGTGCGCAAATCGAACTCGGGCGCAATGTACCTGGCGCTGGCCTCCTATGTGGCCAACGGCAACAACGTCGTGGACAACAATGCGCAGCTGAACAAGGTGCTTCCGTTCGTGACCTCGCTCTTTGTCCGCCAGGGCCTGCAGGAGTCGAGTTCCGCCGGCCCCTTCGAAGACTTCACGACGATGGGCATGGGCAAGGCGCCACTGGTCTTTATCTACGAAAGCCAATTCCTCGAATACCAGTCCAAGCGGGCCCAACCCAATGCGGACATGGTGCTGCTTTATCCCCAGCCGACCCTGTACACCAAGCACACCTTGGTGCCTTTCAACGAAAACGGCCGGCGACTGGGCGAGCTGTTATCCACCGATGCGCAATTGCAAAAGCTCGCCGCCGACTATGGCTACCGCACATCGTCGCCGGACCTGTTCGCTTCGTTCCTGAAGCAAAAGAAACTCGAGGCGCCGACGATCCTGACCGACGTCATCGATCCGCCGTCGTATGAAATCCTCGAACGGATGATCAAGTCCATCGAAGCGAAATTCCAATAAACCACCTTTGAGGAACGCATGGAAACCCAAGAGCAGACAAAGAAATTTACCCTGACACCTCCGGATGTCCTGGAAGAGGTGCCAGCAACGCAGGCGACTGATTCGGTGGAGTTGGCTCCCCAGGTAAAGACGCAGGTGGAAAACCAGGTAACGTCGTTCGTTGAAGCGCTGCTCAAGGAAGACGTCCAGAGCGAATCATTCCAGAAGAACCTGGATGCGGCCTTCCGCCTCGGCCGGGAACAGATCTCCAACGCCGCCGCGCTGATGAGCGGTCGGTTCATGGAACGCAATTTTACGGGTATCGAAGAATCGTCCGCCTTCAAGGCCATCCAGTCCATGCGCGCCCAGCTCGATGAGCTCAACCCCGGACGGCAAGGGGATCTGATGGCGCCGCGCAAGATTCTGGGGCTCATCCCGTTCGGGAACCAGTTGCAAGCCTATTTCCGCAAGTACCAGAGCGCCGGCGCGCAGTTGAAATCGATCATGGCGCAGATCTACGCGGCCAAGGATGATATGGCGCGTGACGAGATCGAGATCAAGCAAGTGCGCGCCAGCCTGTGGCAGGCCATGCTCAAGCTCAAGGAAGCGATTCACTTCGCCGAGCAGCTCGATGCCCAGCTGGCCGCCAAGACCGCCTCGCTGCAGGCGACCGATCCCGCGCGCGCCAAGGCCATCGAGCAGGAAGTCCTGTTCTATACCCGCCAGAACTTGCAGGATATGCAGACGCAGATGGCCGTGAATGTGTTCGGTTACTTGTCCACCGATATCTTGCTCAAGAACGCGCGGCAGATGATCAACGGTTGCGATCGGGTGGCCACCACCGGGATGTCGGCGTTGGCGACAGCGCAAACGGTGGCCCGCGCCACGGGCAACCAGATCGAAGTCATGAACATGCTCAGCGGAGTGAGCCAAAGTATCGGCAACCTGGTCTCCGACACTGCAAAGCAACTGGATCAGCACGTTCAGAAGACCGGCGAGTTCGCTGCCAATCCACTGATCGGGATTCAGGTCCTGCAGGAATCCCTGGATACGACCTACAAGGCGATGGACGCCATGGACAACTTCCGCTCCGCTGCGATCGAGAACATGGGCAAGAACAACCTGGTGCTCAGGAACCTGCTGAGCAAGTCAGAGCAATACATTGACCGCAGCCGTGCCCAGGAAGCCCGCCAGGCCGGCGCCACGACTTCCGTCATCGACGGTCCTGTCAATCTCTGAGGAAGCTGCCCATGTTGAAACATATCGCACGCGTTGTGGTTCTCGGTCTGGCGCTCCTTGTCGCCGGCTGCGACAGCAGCACGACCGCATCGGATTCCAGCAACGGCAATGTGCTCACCGTGATGGCCGGCTCCGAGCTCAAGGACATCGAGCCCATGCTGCCGCAGATCGAAAAGGCGACCGGCATCAGGCTGCAGCTCAATTACGCCGGCACGCTGGAGGCGGTGGAGCGCTTGCAGGCGGGTGACGCCACTGATCTTGCCTGGCTGGCCAACAATCACTATGCGATGCTGGTGCCGGGGGCCAAGTCCAGGATCATCGCCTCGGAGCGGACCATGCTCACGCCCGTCGTTCTGGGTCTCAAAGCCAGCAAGGCGAAAGAACTGGGATGGGAAAACAATCCTCAGTTGACCTGGAAGGACATTGCGGTGGCCGCCGAGCAAGGCAAGTTCACCTTCGGCATGACCAATCCGACCTCGTCAAACACCGGCTTCTCCGGTCTGCTTGGCTTGGCCAGCGCGCTCTCGGGCAAAGGGGATGCGCTCGAAGAGAAAGACATCGACTCCAAGCGCCTTGCCGCCTTCTTCAAAGCGCAGCGGCTCACAGCGGGCAGCTCCGGCTGGCTTTCCGACGCCTTCATGAAAGAGCAAGGAAAGGTTGACGGCCTCATCAACTATGCGTCCACGCTGCAGTCCATGAACAGGAGTGGTGACCTGGCCGAAAAGCTGGTCCTGATCTATCCGCGCGATGGCATCGTGACGGCAGACTACCCGCTGATGCTGATCAACCCGCAGAAGCGCGCCGACTATGACAAGCTGGTGGCGTACATCCGCGGGGTAGAGTTCCAGCGGGAGATGGCCAAACAAACGCTGCGCCGGCCAGTCAACCCGGATGCCATCAGCCCGGACGACGCTATGCCGGCCATCGCTGAACTGTCGTTCCCGGCCAAACTTGCCGTTGTTGACGCCATCCTCTATGCCTTCGACAACAACGTCCGCCTGCCCACAGACAGCACCTTCGTTCTGGACACCAGCGGTTCCATGTCAGGCCAGCGTATCGACAGCCTGAAGACGACCATGCTGGGCCTGGCTGGCGCGGATAGCTCCATCAGCGGCCGGTTTGCCAAGTTCCGCAACCGCGAGCACATCACCCTGGTGCCATTTAGCGACCATGTCCTCTCCAGCGTGTCCTTTGCCATGGGCGATGACGCCAGCATGAACCAGCAAACGCTCAAGAGCCTGGAACGCAGCGTGAACTCATTGAGTGCGGGTGGCGGCACTGCGATCTACTCGGCCACCCAAACGGCCTATCAGAGCGCGGTCGAGCGCCGTAAAAAGGATCCCGCAAGGTTCTATTCGGTGGTGGTGATGACCGATGGCCAGAATGGCGACGGCATCAGCATCGACCAGTTTGCCAGCTGGTATCGCTCCTTGCCGCCACAGGATCAAGGCATCAAGGTCTTTACGGTCATGTTCGGTGAAGCCAGCGCCAGCGACCTGAAGAAACTCGCTGAAATGACCGGCGGACGCCTTTTCGATGGTCGCAAGTCAGGGCTGCAGGCTATCTTCAAAGAAATACGCGGATATCAATAATGGGTAGTCCATCGTTCAAGCTCCGGGCGCTGCTTTTCTTGTACAGCACCCGCAACCTGGCCGGCTGCGTCCTGGCGCTGGTCGGCTTGGGCTGCTTCTTTGCGGGCTTCATCAATGACTGGTGGTACGCGATCGTCGTGGCACTGTACGTGGCGGGATGGCTTGGAGCGCCGCAAGACAGGGAGCTGAACCTGGAAATACTGCAGGAGGAACGCGAGAACCAGATGCGGGAAACGATTGACCAGTTGCTCTCGCAAGCCGGGTCCAGATTGCCGAAGGAGGCAATCCAGAAGCTCGGGAAAATGAGGGAAACGGTCGCAGATCTGGCGCCGAAGATTCAGGAAGGCAAGGTAGCCATGCAACATTCCATCGTGCTCATCAATGCGGTGACACGAGATCTGCCTCAGACCGTGCGCAATTACCTGCAGCTGCCGCCGGCGTTTGCGGCTGTCCACACGGTGGAGGGCGGCAAGACATGCAAGCAGTTGCTGCTTGATCAGCTGGACATACTCGCCAATCAGCTGACCAAGCTTTCTGAATTGATCAACAAGGACGACGCCGAGGCGCTGATCAAGAATGGGAAGTTTCTGCAGGAGAAGTTCCAGCCGGTGTCCTTCATCTGAGCTCGTCACCGAATTCGGGAGAACACACCAGGGCCTTCGTCAGGAATTGATATCGCGCGAAGTATTCGAACGCTGGCAAGTGCGCGCGCATCAGCGAAGTGAAGTCCCATATCATTACTCCCTCCGCCTGCTAACGACGGTATGTACCAGCGATGCCCAAGCGAGATGGGTTTTGGATGCATAGCGGTCATGTTGAAATGGCCAGGACCGAATCCGGTGCTGGTGGCGTCGCGTGAGGCGCCCTTGAGGAGACACTGTTGAGTTGCATCGAGAACTGATGGCCCTGATGCGCTCTGCAATAGTAGCTTGCATACCAACATTTACCCACAGCCGCTCGCCTATTGGGCGGGCATTGATGGGTAAAGCAGCCACTAACTGAGTCACGGCAATCGCGGCCTTACGTTTCCATCAGGTGCACTGCATAATATGACACCATGCATGCTGGCCGGCGGCGCTGAACTCCGCCCCGGGCGGCTGCCTATCTCGCCCAGGAGCCACCATGCGCAGCCATGCCGACAAACAGCACCAATCCCGCAGCGAAGCCAAAGAGCCCGGTGAAAGCGCCTTGCAGTTCAACGACCGCCGGCCCGAAACCGCCGCCTTGAAGGGGCTGCAAGTGCTGGCGGACGCCGGCCCGGCAGTTTCCCAATTGCGCGCTTACCAAATCATGGCCGATGTCAGCCCGCAAGGCGCCCAGGCTCGCACCCTGCAGGGTATGCTGGACTCCAGCACCCGGATGGCCGACGCCGCCCGGTTCAGCGCCATGCAGAGTGCGCCTGCCCAGCGCTCCGAGGCCAACGACGACGAGGTCCGACTTCAAGCCGCCGTTACGCCGCAAGCCCCCCTTCAGAAGGTCGAAGCGCTACCGCGCCACAACAACACCGGCCTGCCGGACAACCTCAAGAGCGGCATCGAGTCGCTGTCCGGCGTGTCGATGGGTTCTGTCCGGGTGCACTACAACTCATCGCAGCCTGCACAGTTGAACGCACTGGGTTATGCGCAGGGAACAGACATCCATGTTGCGCCGGGGCAGGAGAAGCATCTGCCACATGAGGCTTGGCACGTGGTACAGCAAGCGCAAGGGCGAGTGAAACCGACCACGCAGATGAAGGGAATGGCCATCAATGATGACGCGGGGCTGGAGACTGAGGCGGATGTGATGGGAGGCAGAGCGGTCTCCGTTGGAACGATGCAAGCGAAACAATCAATGGTGGCTGCTCCCATTGATTTTTTTACTTCGCACGGACAGCAGACGATACAAAGAGCGCGCGTAAAGGCCGTCGGGCAATCCAAAATCCCAACCAAACTTAATAAGGCGTTTGATAGTGCCCATGACTACTTGCGTCGAGGCATCGAGGCAATCGACGCTTCTATAGAACGTATTCAGCAATACTTTCACGAAGATAATTTATGGGACGTCAAACCTCGACTGGAAGCGATGCTTGAAACGCTGACGCTTATTAAAGGAAAGCCGGTAGAGGTCAATAATGAACTAGCTGAGGATATCGAAAGAGAATTGACAGGATACAGAGTGTTAAACATCGACGAAGGAGATGGTAATGCCTATACCCAAGGTTCCGGAGAAACGGCATTAATAACGTTTTTGCCAACGGGTCTTAAGCATAGCGATTTCAATTTGGCCATGACAATTATTCATGAAATTGCCCATGCCACTCCAGGTGTCGACGCCGAAGATATCGCCTATGGCCAGCATCGTTTCTTCAATTTTATAAATGAATTTCCTGCTATGGCCATTAAAAATGCGGACTCATTTGCATTTGCCGTGGCTGCACTCAATGGGCAGGATTTAAAGAGCAGCAGGGCGGCCGATAACATCGAAGAGGTACCCAATTACTTCGAAGGAAGCTTTTTTACAGGGGAAGAGAAAGTCGTTCCACCAATTATATTGAAAGTAATAAAAACCATGGCGTTTGCCGAGCAGATGTGGAACCAATCCGCATACCAACTGGTAGTCGCACAAGCCGAACTAGCCGCAGTCAAAGAAAGTAAAATCCAGTTAGAAAAGACCCGTTTGTATCAATCTCTGCCATTTAGAGATTTAACGGACTTTGATAATAATGAAAAAATCCTTAATCGTGTTCAGATAATGGGGTTGGCTGTAGCAGAGATAACCAATAACGTTGCATTTTATAGCAGGCAAACAGGTGTGAAATTTGTTGTAAAGAAGGGGGTAAAGGCGGATCGATTAATCATTGGAGATGGGTTTGAAAATGGTCCCCAGCCTAGACAATTATTCTGGGAATGCTCAGGTATAACTAAAAAACTTGATTTTTTGTATCTTTGGGAGGTATTTGTTCGTCTCAGTGGAAAATCTTTAGTGGTACCGGGTTAAAGAGCTTGCGGATCGTTAATGAATGACCAATTGGATCAGGACCTCGCATGGATGGGGGGCCGACTCGATGGAATTGTTAATTTGGCAGTTAGCTTTGTCACCATCCCCAATTACAGAAGAAATCCAACCGCCCGCCTGCCCCACCTCTCGGCCCCCCACCGTCCATGACACGCAATCGTTCGCGGCAACAAGCGCTCGAAATCATCTGCGCCGAAGAGCGCTGATTGCGACCTTTACCTAGAGAATCGACAAATATCCAAAGAACAGGCAAGACCCATGGTGAGGAATTGATATCGCGCAAGGTATCTATCGGCCAACACCTGCATACTGTTTCCCAGCAGAATACGTTGCTGTTTTTGCAATTTTGTATCGAGCCTGGCACTTGGTTGGTAGAGAAGACCGGCTCGCGCCTTGCACCTGCATTGAAGGTGGACGCCCATTTATGCCACAGTGAGTTGGAAGCATAAGGCTGCCAAACGGCGGACTTATCCTTCCGTTTTGACGTTGAGTCGGACGACGACGATGAGGCGAGAACGATAATGATGTCGCCTCATAGAACCATAACCTTGCCGGTGCAGCGACGACCGTCCCCCTCTCGTACCATTTCTGCACTTCTCCACACAGGCTTTCAGCCCTGCAAGACGAGACAAAGAACCATATCTTCGCCGGATCCCCGTATTGGGAACCATATCGCTGCCATTCTCCGCAACTCCCAGCGGCTAGGGCTTTTACGCCTTCAATCTCTACGAAAGAACGAATCCTCGCTTTTTGGGGCGGGCTTTTACGCGAAGCCCGTTGTCACGCTCTGCCTATCATCATCATTCTCTTAGAAATGGAGAGCTGGTTAGCCATGACACACCCAAATTCTTCACCGCTCCAATCGTTGGACGACGCGGAGCAAAGCTGCGTTCGGGCATTGTTGCCCTTTTATATAGTTATGCAACAACTATGGGGCCAACGCCCAATCCTACTCAGCGAGTTCGACGATTTCATTATGAACTTCGAAGAAACGGCTTCGCGTCACTACGACATCCCACCCTATGCCTTCACTTACTATAGACATGGTGGAAAAAATCCCCCTCTCGAGGCAATCGAGTCTTCAATTTGCAAGTACGTACCCGAAGGTGCGACAGCATTTGCTCTTAGAACCATATTGACGCGAAAAACTAGGACGTCCATGATGCTCTTCATCAATGTTCTCAACCCACTAGTATTTGCGAACATCATCGAAAATGTTGAACGTGAACGACACTCAGTATTTGATCCAAACACCATGGGATCCTCTTCCAGAAATGGAGGATGACCTTGAGCAAAATTACTATGCCGTCGTAATTCCTCATCTGAAAGAGTATGGACTTGAGAACGGGCCCGATCTACACTCAAAGTATTCTTTCTACGTTCGTTACACAATAATCGGCGCCAAAGCTGTTGGCTACGTTTACTATTTTGTGAAAAACGACTACTTTCTGATCATATGGGGAGTATGCACGAGCGAGCGCTACAGGCGACTGAAGATCGCCTACGAGGGAATTAAAGATGTCCTGTGTCTATTCGAACAGATAGGACAACGTAAGATAGTTTTTTCGCGGAATGAGACCGAGGCCACACGTCGCCTGCGAATAGCAATAGTTTATTGGTTCGTCGAATACAACTACGCTCACAAGCGACTACTAGTCACCTCCGGCGAGAAAGGGAGAACTATCTTATATATTTCACAGGATATTGCGCGAAGCGATTTGTGGCCGCCTGTATAGACGATAGGCATTTAGAATTCAACGTCAATTAACCTACTCGTTCAACTTCATGGCCCACTGTTCCAGGAAATTTGCATCCTAAGTTGACCCATGTTTAGACCACAATCCTGCTCATGACAGCGAGCAGGAGAACGGAGTGATAGACGTGGCCCTACTTGGAATTATTCGACGCTGGTACCTCAGAGACCACATCTCAATTCGGGAAATCGCCCGCAGACCGGACATTTCCCGCAACACGGTTCGACGATACATTCGATCGGAAGCAGTTGAACCGTCCTATCCCACAAGGCAATCATCGAGTTCGCTCGATGAATTCGTACCTCGGCTATCTAAATGGCTAACCGCTGAAGCAGCCAAATCTCGTAAACAAAGACGAACCCTGAAACAAATGTTCCTGGCCCCGAAAGAACTGGGATATGAGGGGTCGTACGGCCGAGTGGCTACCTTTGGAAGGCAGTGGAAGGTGGGTCGATTGGAGAGGGTCAATTTAGCGAGCAAATAAACATCCCATTAGTCAGCTACCAAACAAACTTGTTGGGCTCATTAGACCAAATGGATTCGCCTAATCCGGCCACTTCTTTGAGAGGGGAGCAACTCGACCAAAGCTGGCCTGCAAATGTGCGGACGTCACCATACGTCGTTGCTGGAACAAAAACAACTTCTAAATCCGTTTATCATTCGACCGTCATATCTCCGCTGTCCAACAGTTAAAAAACTATCTCGGCGATATGCGGCGATGGTGAGGTGCTACCTAGTTAAAAACTAGATCGCGCAAAAGTACCAAAATTGCACCGAAAATTGACCCATTTCCCAAGAAATCCGCATTCTAAACCGCGCTATGGTTAAATCACAATCCTGCTCCTGACAGAGAGCAAGAGAACGGCGTGATGCACGTGTACAAGAATATGAACTCTACCCAGTCTGACTTTCTTTATAGCATGTACCTAGTGCTCCGCGAAGCCCCGTTGACGATACATGGGCGCTACCGCACCTTCGAGACTATTGCTGTCGATATTTTCCCTGGCACGTGGAGGCGATCTCACTTGACGCTCTCAGACACTTGGTAAAAGAGCGCAAGTCTAAAGGGCTTCGGCGTGGCCACCGGCTGGCGCGCAAGACGCGTGGCGAACAGCTGTTCGCTGACGGTACTTCGGTACTGACCAAGCATGAAATGCTACGGTTCTTCTTCGACAACGATAAAGTCACCGTAATTACTGGCTCCGAGAACGGGAAGGATTGTATTGAACATTGGTCGCCGCAAATTTTGGTACCAGAAGGTATTTTAAGAGGTGGGTCGTATTCCCTTCGAGTTAATCGCCAAGATCTGACCTGGGCAGAGAAAGAGCTGCGTCGTTATGAAGACAGCCATTTAATTCCATAGGTTGATTAGAGATCCAAAAAAATCGGTCGGAAGCTGCCTTTGAGCATTAGATCGTGACACGGCAGTGTTACCATTTCTGGCGATGCTTAAGTAACAACAGTTAATTAACTTTGACTCGTCAGGAGACGCAACTTGAAGACCGTATTCGTACATCTATCCGACATCCATTTCGGTCAGGAAAAGGATGGCGGCACCGATGCCGAGAATGCAGACGCCAAGAGGCGGCTGATAGAAGATGCGCATGTAGAGGTCTGCAAGCTCGGCGGAAAGGCGCACGGAGTCATCGTGACCGGAGATATCGCGTATTCCGCACGAGAAGAGGAATACGCTTTGGCTGCAACATGGTTGGCGGAGTTAACGGATGCGATCGGCTGCCAGCGCACTGATGTTCAGTTGGTCCCTGGAAATCACGACATCGACCGAGCCAAAATTACGAACACCATAGACAGCGTTCTTTTTTCGATTAGAGAAGGGGGCGATGAATGGCTCGACAAACACCTCGACAACGAAGACGACCGTAAGATTCTGTACGAACGGTTCGACGCATACAAGGGCTTTGCGCTCGACTATCGATGCGAGCTGGATCTCAACGGCGGCATCTCGACGAGCGCGAAGGTGGATCTGGCTCCAGGACGAGCGATCCGATTTGTTAGACTTAACTCCGCCCTCATCTGTTCCGGCAAGAAAGAGCAGGGTAAGCTAATCCTAGGCAAGCGTCAGTGCCTGCTCCCTCTTGATGATGGGGTGGAGAATATTGTGTTATCCCATCATCCACTCGGCTGGTTCCAGGATTCGGAAAAAGCTCGTGGATACCTTCGTGGGCGGGCCCGTGTGTTCATTTCAGGCCATGAGCATTTCCCCAGACTTGAAATCGTAGATGTCGAAGATCGTTGCCAGTTGATGCTCCTTGCAGCCGGCGCCACCGCGCCAGATCGAGTCGACGACAAATATACCTACAAATACAACATACTCGCATTCGAATGGGACGAGGACAGCGATGCTCTTGCGGTATCCGTAAATCCACGGACTTGGGACAGTAGTGTTGCCCGCTTCCGTCGGGACGACGAATTCATGACTGGAAAGGAAGAGCGCCAGGTTCTCGAGTCACCCAACTTCCGTAAGCGAGTGAAGCAATCCGAGCATAAGGAAACGGCGGTAGCGGGAAAACTCGTCGAGGAGATGCTGACAGCAATAGCCGAACAGTCGACAGAGGACGCGCGACAAATTGAGCTGGACAGAACTAAGACTGCAAAAATAATCGATGCCGAACTTGTCGAGGCCGAACCTTCACAATACGTCCGTGACCTGCAGCTGCGGTTCTTCCAGGAGTTTTCGCAAGGCGACCGTTTGAAAGCGTTCGTAGAGTTCGGTGCTCTTGCCCAGGTCAAAGGAAGGATTGACCACTCAATGGAGCGGCGCCTCTTCAGGCGCGCTGTTCGTCAAGGGAAGGCGAAGGAAATCGAGCAGCGTCTCGAAGCGGCCAAAAATATTAATACGGAGAACACTAAAGCATGAGCATTATGGCCAAGTATGCCCAAATTATCTGGGCCGAACCAACGAACCAAGATGTCCAAGACCGTAACAAAGCTGTGGAGACGCTCCGGACGCAGTTTTTGGCAAAATCAACGCGTGAAGCGATCATGCTGGCTGCGGCAGTTGCTAACGGCTTTAATGGCTCGGCGCTTCCTGCGGAACTCTCCCAAGAGATAGAGAAGGCTATCAGCGCCGAAAGCGCAGCTTTCGTTCTAAAGGGCCGAGAACTTCAAGCGCAGGTCTGCCTAGCTGTGGCAGTAATTGCTATCGTGACGCAACCGGTCGTCGACGGACCAGGCTGGACCACGGCGGACGCCTTCGCAGCGTCGCTCTGGTCAGCGCTAAGTTTACAGGACCAGTGTGAGCATGCGAAGCTCGAAGAATTGAGGCAAGACCTTCTAGAAGCATGCCGTACACGAGTTGCACGAGTTGCCAGGGCCGCTCGCAGGCGCATGATTGTGCCAGATGTCGGCACGCTCACTATTCCTGAGGCAGATCCACTAAGTACCAAGGCAAATACTGCTTACAGGAAGGCGACCGCACCAGTTATTGCAGCGCTGAAAAACAATCAGGATCTGGATCACGAGGAACTCAACTTCCTCTGGTGGGTAATCGCCGATTACAGTGAAATACTCGGCTGTACGTTAGCAGCTCAAGACCCCTTTATTCGGGCAGTTGCATGTGGCTTAGAAGGTGCCACAATGTTGCACCGCTTACCAAGCGATGGCCTTCGTCATGCTACCTTGCGCCATATAGGTGCTTCGGCGAATATATCTCTCAAGACGTTGATCGAGTCACTTGGGGAGTCGCGAGCGAAACTCAGTGCGCCGCATACCAATGGTTGGGCAATGACTGTTCCTTCGGTTTTCCCGCTCATTTCTTCGCTCATCACTGACGAATATCAGTCCATAACCACCGTCGAGCTAGATGCTCGAAGCTGGGGGGCACGCGCGCTTCTTGAGGCATCAATCCTGGTGATGGAAAGCCGGTTTGCTGGAGCCGCCTGATGCGTGGGCCATGTACTAATGAAAACTGCACGTTTAACGCGACCAACTCATGCGTGGCAGGGCATCCACCCGAGGAATGCTCGCATCGCCCCGTTGTGAGTGATCGCGACAAATTGGAACTGGAGAATTATTCGGCGAACGATGCCCAAAATGCTAATGCTGGAGCACTTGGCATCGAGGCCGACCTTAGGCTCGGGCGTGCGGTTTTGTCCGCTCCGATTGAAGATCTCCCCACCTTCCCGGCAAGTCGCACGCTAGGAATATCTCAGGCTAACGCCATGATGGAGGAACGGCCGACTTGCCTCGTCGGGATAGTCGGACTAGCGGGAGCAGGCAAGACTGCAGCGCTGGTCAGTGCCTACCTTATGCTTTCTCAAGGTAAATTTGAAGGGTTCTCCTACGCAGATAGCGAAACACTTCGCGCATTTGAGGAGATAGCCCGGGCAAGTAGAACCTGGAACAGAGGTAATCCACCTGAGCAGATCACAAGCCACACGACGCTGTCGAATGACCGCGAAGCCGGCTTTCTACATTTACGGCTACGTCGCGACGAAGATAACAGACTCTTCGACATCCTGTTGCCCGATCTTCCTGGAGAGTGGTCCAGAGCATTAATCGACCGTTCAGACGGAGAGCGGCTGAGTTTCTTGGGCTCAGCAAGTGTGATCTGGCTGATGGTCGACGGGCGCCAATTTGTTGACGATAGCCGTGTCGCTGCCGCCCGTTATCGCACGACTCTTCTGATTGAGCGTCTGGCCATTCTCCTCGGAGACCATCGTCCTCGCGTCATCATCGTACCGACTTGGCAAGACAAACAGCTATTTCCAGAGGAGGAAGCCGATCTACTGATCCGCTACGGGGCCGACTTCGGCCTCGAAGTGGTCACGGCCCCAATCGCCTCCTTCTCGTGGGATGACGACATTGAGCCTGGATACGGCATATCCAAGCTTTTCGCGGATTCGCTTGCGGCGCGGCCGAGTCAACCTGAATTCTGGCCAGAGACCGAATACGACAACGATGATAGACGACTAGCCGCATTTAGGAGGAAAGCATGAGCAAAGGATCAATCCTCCTCGTCGGAGGGCCTGCTTCCGGCAAGACGAATTACATCGCCCGTCTGTGGCTTTCCTTCAAAGCAAAGAAAGGGCAATTGCGCGCATCGACCCTGCCAAGCAACATTGAATATGTGAATGATGCGGTCCAACATCTACTCGACCGTAAATTCGCGCCTAGAACGCAGCGCGACATGGATGAGAGTGGACGTCGTGACTTTATTGTGAAAGTGCGGGGAAACGAAGGTACAGGGCAGGAACAAGAAATTACTGTGCCAGATATTACCGGAGAACTTTGGCGGCGCGCGATCGATTCGTATGAGCTCCCGCAGGAATGGATGGACGCGCTCAGAGCTTCATCGTCAGCAATACTCTTTGTACGAGCTCACTCAAAGCTGAATTTGCAGCCGATGGACTGGGTTACTGCACGTGATCACTTAATTGAACACAGCGAAGAGGACGATGACGATGAAGGTGACGACGAATACGGGGAGGACGAAGATGAAGACGGAAACCCGATTGCGATATCGGCCACCACACCAATCGATATAACCGATATGGTAGTACAGGCTGGCAACGAGTACGGAGGGAATCCACGTGACATTAGCGACATGATTGAACCGAAAGCCAGCGCGCAAGAGGACGAAACCGAAGAGCTCGTGCTCAAGGCGAATGCTCTTCCCGCGCAGGTTGGATTTTGCGAGCTCTTCCGTTATCTCACTCTCACGCTTAGGCACGGTCCTGATGGGAGACGGCCCCGTCTGGCTATTATGGTGACCGCGTGGGATATGCTCGATCCAGAAGCGAAGGCTGCCGGTCCTATGCGTTACCTCGAGGAACAGTTTCCCATGTTCGCGGGTAGACTTAGGACGCCTGGTAAGCTCGACGTCGAAGTGTTCGGTATGTCCATCGTTGGAGGCAATTTGCGAGGAACCCCCAACAAACGGTTCAGGGATTCGCTCAAGAAGCGTGATCTGTCGGAAGTCGGCTACACGGCTTTAGTACGAGATGGTGTTGTCGTGGAGGATCCAGATGTGACGCTGCCGCTTGCTTGGGCACTGGGGAAGTGAGGATGGTGAAATGATCGTTGACCAGCAACTGCATGGATACAATCACGGGCACGAGTTGCTGTCCGCGTCCATTACGTTGCCTCCGCGGGATCAGGATCTTATCGATCGGCTTTCCGATATTGCAGGCCCAATCGCACCTAGCGAGAAGCTCCTCCCCTACATCACTTGCTATCCACTGCCGAGCGGATCTCACTATATCGTGGCCAGAACTTGGCATGATCGCGAGGCTCCACGTGCTGGATGCGTCCGCACCCGATCACTACTGATCCCGATGGCAGAATGGGCATCTGTCGCGGACCCATCTACGTTGGTTGCAATTGCTACGGAGGCTGGCCCTAGCCAGAGGTCAAAAAGAATATCGATCGAACCAGACCGCACTAATCCGTCACCGCCTGTGGAGACTGCCGGAGCCGAGCTCCTCGAAGCGCTGTTTCTCGAAGATTCAGTACCGGTGGCAGTATTCGGGTCTAAAGCGGCCGAGCTTATCGCGATCCGGCTATTAACTGCGATCTGGCCCTCCATGCGCCGCCGCTTTACAGTGTCGACATTCTGCAATTCTCCACGGACGATAGCTAAAAAGAGCTTTGACCTCGTATTTGCCCCTGTCGAGGCAAGGTCTCGATTCTCCGATTGGAAAGGACGTCGCATTGACGGCACTAAGGCGAATTCGTCACGCCATAGATGGTCCTTGAAGCTCGCGGATGAGGTCTTTCGCGCGCCGTTTCCCTCTCTATCGACGCTTGATGCATTCGGCGAAATAGCAGGAGATGAAAAAGGCAACGAAGAAGCGCTCCGCCTGTCTTTACTCTGGAGTGAGCTTGCCACCAAAGTACCGACCGAGCCACAGGCCGCTCTCGGACTCCTCGACATCGCGAACACGAGAAAATCGCGTAGAACAAGGCTAGTTGACGAGCTCGCGCCAGTTCTAGCGCAAGCAGCTGTTACCGTAGCATCCACAATGCCACCATCTGAGGCTTGGCGGTTTCTCCAAGTATTGATTGCGAAACTCGGTGAGACGCGCTCACGCCTATCATTGGTCCGTTCTGTAAGTTCCTCCACGATATCCCTCGCGCAACGGCATCCAGTTGCCGCTGTGGAAGTGGCTTCGCAGGTAGTGGAAGGTGGAGGTTACCTTCTTAAGGATTTAGCTACAGGAATTGCTAAGAGTAGTGATGCGTTCGACTCTGCAGCGAGAAACCTCGCGGTCGTTCGAGGAGAGGTGCTACTCCGTACAGTACTGGCTTCACCAGAGCTGGCAGTACGATTATTGGCAGACGACTTTGGCATCGAAACATCCCTTGCTGCGAGCATTGATGGCGCAAGCGAGGAGGAGATCGAAGCAGCACGCAAATGTCTCCTGCCGCAACTCGTCAGAGAAAGGCATGCCGAGCTTTTCGCCAGCTTGATGGCTGATGCTAACGCCACAACAATCGCAATGGAGGCAGAGCGCTTAAAGAATGCCAATGACTTTACAGCCAAGGCCTTAAATGATGTGCTTGTGGACGCGGCTCACCAAGCTGGCGAAATCGTGCGGTTACGTAGCACTGTAGCGGACGCGCGCCAGTCAAAAGAGTCGAACGCGATGCTCCGCAAGCTTCTTGGGCCAAACCTCGCGGACGTCCAATGGCTTTTACGCGCATTGAAGAATTCGGACGCGCGTCGCTCAATGCTACTTTTGGACGTACTTACCAGTGCATCCAAACAGCAACTTCGCTCTATTTTTGAAGCGCCGGATATCCTCGACAGTGTACTCAAAGCAACGGAGGATCTACCTGCCGCGACCGAAGTCTTGGCGCGCATAGTCGAAAACGTTCTTTTGCAGCCTGCAGACCAGGTGGCACTCGTTACACGAATACTATCCCGCATGAATGGTCCTAGAGCGGGTGAAATCGCTGTAGTCGGACTGGAGGCAGCGTTGTCTCAGGCCTTTTTGCCTGAGCGTGAACAGCTCGTGTCTGCCTTCTTTAGTCATGCAGGCGAGCATTTGGATAGCGTTCACATTCTGAATATAGGCGCCGGCCAGAAAGTACCTGCAGATTTGGCGAGCAGCAATTTGGTGTTATTTGACAATTCTCAGTCAGTAGTTCGCAATAAGTTCCTTAGGAATCCGATGGCACTTGCCGACACAATCATCGGAAGAGGGACATTCGCCCTTTCCTATGAGGGGGGCGAGGCCGTTGGTCATTTGCTGTGGGATTCCGCAGCGGTCGATTACCACGGCTTTCGTCGTGCATCGGCAAAGTTGCTTTCGTTCGTAACCAACGAGAAGACAGAAGCCGCATCTCCAATCATCGCTGCAGCATTCCCTTCTGTGTACAGCGGACTCCAAAATGAGAGCCTTCCGGATTTTCTCTCGTATATGTTCCTATTCATGGATTGGGACCGCTGTAAGGTGGCGCGGCGCGAACTCGCAAGAGCGTTCCTAAGCTCAAATTGGCGACCTAGGGATATCGCGCTGGCGGCAGCGCGTGCCGAAGATGCTGATCGCATTCTTCTAAGTATCGCGAAACAAGACAGCGGATGGTCGGCGATCTCCTCGATAGAACAAGAAATCGACACGCTCCCGGAGCCATGGAAACGCCAAGTGAGGAAGGCAATTAAAAATCTTCGAAAATATCCACTTGGTCATAAATTGCCGTCTGATGGGTCCGAGACATGAAACCAGAACGAGAATCAGGTGCGGAACGTAGAAACAGATAAGCATGCCGCCCGCCAATCAACTGGCGGACTAATCTCGGGGAACAGGTCAACATCAGAAATAGATGTTGCCGGACCTGATAGAGCTGGAGTAAGAAGAATTGTAGATCGGAGGCGGCCGCAAGTAGGCAAGAGAAGGTGGGACAAATGGCAAGAGTCAATTCTGAGAGGAAATCCCCCTAGCGAGCCTCGTACAGGGAGAATGTACTAGGGTAGAACTAACGGATGCGCTTTTGAGCTACAGATGGGCGCCGCTCGTTTTTTCATTGGGTTGCAGAATACTGGGACATATCGTTAAAAAAGCACAGCGACCACAGACCGTGCCTGGAGTTGGTGAATAATCCTCAGCCAAAATCCCCTGAGCCGCCTTATATGCAGCGGTTTTTTCAGGAGCTTTGCTAATTGCAACATCAAATTCGCGCGGCATAAGCAACGTTCTCAGAGTAAATGATGTCAGCGGCAAACTAGGTACATCTAGAATCAATGGTCGCAGTAAATCCCTCGTTTTGAGTGCGCCTAACGACATAACCTTAATTAACTGGTTTCCTGCTTGAGGAGAATGGACAATCCATGGCAGTCGAACATGAAGTCCTGCCAAGCGAGCTATTCCCCCTTCGATAACACGCCCTCCAAGAGCACCGACAAGCCTCATACCAACGTTACAAATCGACACAGCATCACCAAATAGACCTGGATCTTCGGCGTGTGAGGGTAGGCGGTTTTCGAGCCATGCTTCATCGAAGCAAGTTTGTGCATTTCCACCTTTTGCGAAGGCTAGAAGTGCTTGGTTAATCGCTCGCTTCGCTCGAACAGATACATCTAGTTCGAGCTCGGAAACTAAATGGAGTTTGTGGCGATAATAGTACTGACGCGGGCAACGAACGTAAGCCTCAAACTCCTCAAAGCTCACGCTTCCTTGTGACGCTACAGGTACCGACAGCCGTGGGGCTTGCTGTACTTGAGGAAGTCCATAAGGAATCACCTTGCACAAGTTGGTAGGCATCCGGAGCAATTGAGGTGGGCGGTCTTTGTTCCCGAATTCAACACTTTCGTATAGATGAAGTCGCCCCTTAGCTCTGGACAGCGCAACATAAAGGAGATTATTTCTCTCAACGGCATTCTCAAAATCGAACTCGGTAACAGTACTCCCCAGAATTTCTGGTGAAAGTATTTCTTCTACTCCACCTGGTAAATTCCACGTAGGTTTTACCGCACCATAAGATGCGCCGTCCACGTAACCAATATGAACACTTTCAAATTCTAGGCCCTTGCTTCCATGGACTGTCATGACACGAACTGCATTCATGGAGTTGGCTTCTGTTGGAAGTTGCTTGTCTCCGTACGTCTCCCCAATTCGCTGTCGTAACTGCTGCCTCGAGAGATAGCGGGATAAATTCATGCGGCGTGCATCACCATCCCCGTTACGAATAGCGTAAGCGAACTGCCAAAGGGCAATTCTTTGGGATTGAGCGTCAATAGAGTTGTCGCCATCCGCAGGCATCCCAAAGCGAAGCTCAAGCATCAAATGACATAAAAAAGTCCAAGGACTACTGCTTCGTGATAGCCCCTGAAGAAGTTGAGCTATTGCTTCCACTGCTAGCGTGCCTTTTGGCGAAAGACCTTGAATCTCTTTCCCGATCCAACGCCCTCGCTGAAATTCTCTGTTCTGCCTGGAGTAATTGATGAGGCATTGAATGTCTTCCATCGGAAGACGATACGCGGGTATAGCAGCCAAGCCCACTAGCGCCTTAGGCTCACGCTCAACCAGCAATTGCATGAGACAGAGAAAACGCTTTACTTCCACACGTCGCATGACGTCGCCAATATAGAACACGGGTATGCCAGAATCTCTGAGGTAGGTCGCTATAAATTCGACGTCAGCAGCGCGTCGGCAAAGTACGACTTGATCTCGGTATTCAACCCCAGCCGCCTGATCCTGACTAATGCGATCACGGATGCCATTAGCGATTAAAGACTTGCTTGAACAGGAAAGAAGTTCGGGCGTTATGCCGTTCCTTTTCTTAGTTGCAGTTAGCGCATCGAGTGGCAGGTACTGTTCTAAGACGTGCACCTTCCCAGCATGACTAAATAAGTCAACGATTTCCGTTGAGCTACGTCGGTTTGAATCGAGGGAATACTTGCGAGCGGTCTGAGATTGATCAGTTTTAAATGAATTCTCAAACCGTAATAGACTCTTTACAGAAGCGCCACGCCAATGGTGGATCGCTTGACGCACATCGCCCACCACCCATAATGACTTAGACGTCAAGGCCATCTGTCTAACAAGAACGACCATGGCTTCGGATACATCCTGATATTCATCGACTAGGATGTGCTCAAACTGATCTGCGAACTGCATAACTTGGCGCCGCTCATCACGTAGCTTAATCGCCATCTTCATCACAAGGTCTGACATGCTGACCATCTGCGCATCACTCAATGCAACTTCTAGCGCAGTGTAGAGTTCCGCGATGTCGCTACGTTGCTTTTGAATTTCGTCAGATGAACCTGAGAACTCATTAATACGTTGCTTGAACTGCTCAGCAGTAATCAGCTCCTCTTTCAGCCGGTGAATACACCCAATGACATCCTTAAGCCAATCGTATGGATCCTGCAGGCGTTGGTAGAACTGCAGCGTCAGTTTCGGCAATGAACGGACTAGTAATGAGATTTCTTGAAGTGTATCAGCGACTGCAATCTCTGAAGCGAGACCGAAAAGTTGATGATACTTCCGGAAGAATTCGAGTCCAAATGCGTGGAAAGTACCCGCCCATATGCTGCTTGCAGCGCTTAGACCTGATAGACGCAAGCGCTCGACCAGTTCAAACGAGGCCTTATTTGTAAACGTCAAAACCAAAATTTTATTGGGAGAAACCCCTTCCGTCTCAATCAAGTGTTTAACGCGCTGAACTAGGGTAGTAGTTTTTCCAGTACCGGGACCTGCAACAACGTTGACATATCTCTCTGATGCAGTCGCTGCCGCAATTTGATCAGGGCTCGGCGCAGGGAGCGTAGACGGCTCTGATGGAGGAAGTACTGGAAGCAATACAGCATCCAACATTTGCTGCTGAGCAATTTCCAATGGGATCGTAAGATCGCTAGCTATCCGAGAAGGCGCGTTTCCCTCGCTCCAAAGTTGCCTTGCTAGTTCGCGGGGCATTAGAAGTTCTCGCGCAAAAACATTCGCTTGCAGCTCTTGGCGCTCACGAATCCCGTAGGCCTCAACCTTTAAAGTAGCAGGCGTACCATCAGATTTTGTCAAAGATGCTATCGATGCGATAGTTGGCTCATCTTTGTCCGCATCAAGTATGAAATGGCCGAGTTCATGAGCGATAAGATATGCAAGCTCCGGATGTGGTACATCGTTGCGGACATATATAGAGCACTCATCCCTCTTCAATACAGCTGCGGCACCGCCAAGCGCTGCGAATCCAGGAGGAACAGATTCAATCGCAAGCATCATAGCGCTTTCGACACTGACCAGAAGTTCGGCACTGCTTGGACGCGCATTTTTACAGTGCTTGAGCAATTCCAATCGCACACGAATTGCTTCCAATCGAGCCCGTTCAAATGGATTCATCTGATTTCACTCGTCTATGTGAATGAGTCGGTTAGTATCGCTAGACGATAAATTTAACGAGTTAACAGCGGATTCCCACGCCTCAGGCTTTGCTAGAACCTCTGGCTTATCCTCTCCAGCTTTGAACGAAGGTACGACGGATAATTGAAATGCTTCTACGGTTACCTGCTTCAAGGCCCGAGTAGATACATTAAGCACGTTCGAAAGCATTTCAAATACTTTGATAGGAGCAGCAATTCTGCCTGTCAAAACGCCATTAATAAGTGGGCTACCGGATTTCGTAAATCCCAATTGTTCAGCGAGTGCCCTGGTTGCTGGCCCCTTTACTCTATGTATAGCGGCCCTAGCGGCGTCCATATCCGCCAAGGAGATTTCAGATCCATGCACAGCTCTTGCCCGAAGTGCCTCGTTTAAACACATAGCCGCGAGCTGCGAAACTGATCGGCCATACTCTTTAGCAACAAATTTCAACCTCAGTGAGTCATAGCGACTTAATCGAAGCATCCATTGGGTTGTCTCAGTCCCATCTTCGGTGCCCAAGCGACTCTCAAATTCATTCAGTAGATGGCGCGGATTCTCCTCGAACATTCTTTCCTCAAGTTCATTGAATCCCTCGTTTACAAGTGAACGAGCAATAGTTGCTACCGAACTATTCTCAAGAATCGCTAGCTGCCTCAAAGACTCATAAAGCGTTTTCTTGGAGGTTACTCCAATCGTCTCATGCCGCTCTTTGGTCCTTTCTTTGTCTTCCACTTTATCTTGAGTTGCCATTTCAGCCTTCCTCTTTCGCGAAGCCTGCGTGATGTTAAGTATCGCTTGCCATTCCGGGGCCCAAGTGCTTTGACAGCGCGCGTGGGTAATTTGAACTTGAAGAGCGGCTGTTAGCTGTATGGCCGCGGCTTCAACGCTAGATGCTTGAACTCGCAGCTCTTCTTTATTTGGGAGACAAACAGAGCAACTGACGAGAGAGCTGCGTGGCTCGACTTCAAATTTAGCTGTGCTGTAAAGAGCACTAGTAAGGCGAGCCCACTCCCCGAGAAGATTGACGGCATCTCTCGAAGATGATTTGGCAAGATTTCTCATTTGCATACTGGACAATGTAGGAGTGTAGGGATAGTATAGGCACGTATCAACAATATATCAAGTATTTGGGGAGGGCGAATTGAACTATTCGTTATTGGCGGAGGCTGTCAGGGATGTGGTCGCTGAATGGCGACAGAGCCTAGACTTCGACGCAGCTGTCCTAGCAATCGAAGACCCTGGGACGTATACGGCACAGATCTCTCCCCTCGTGGAGGCACGCCTGACTCACTTGGGAATTAATGTTGACGATCTGCGCGCCGACGTGAGCCGAGAAACGTTCATTCATTTGCCCAATGTGTTTGATGCATCAAGTCTAGCGGAGACCCCAAAAACTTTTCTGCCGGTACCCAGCTGCGAAGGAGTGCTGATGGGTAAAGCAGCCGCACTGGCAGCGATATCAGCAATCGGGCAGCAAGCCGTTTCCTATGGCTCAGAGAACAATGGCGAGCTCTTTGTCAACCTGGTAGTGATTCCAGGCGACGGCACTTTCGCGGAAAAATCTAGGGACAAGATGCGTGGCCACACGGATGGTGCAAGCTTCCCACCTCGTGGCTACGAAGATGCAGTGCGCTCGAAGATCGCGCCATCCCCAGACTTCGTTTGCCTTATCGGTTTGCGCAACCCTGATCAGGTTGCTACGACCGTGATGCCATTGTCAGCCATCGTCGACCGTCTTTCAGATGAACATATTGCCGAACTGAAGCAGCCAAAGTTTCAAATTCACACTCAGCAGACCTTTGTCATTGGCACAAAGCGCGCACTCGGCGAGGTACATATCGCCGACCAAGTCAGTGTCCTGTACGACATTGATGATCAATTGGGGATCCGCTTCAGCCACAAGAGGGTTGCAACTGAAGGAGCTAAAGGAGAGGCGGCACTTACCGCTTTCAAAGAAGTATGCCCGCTATGTGAGCAGGCCGCTGTGATAAACCCGGGAGACTTGCTCTTGGTCAGCAATCGTTTTGCACTTCACGGCCGTCGTGAAGTTGGAATTAAAGTTGGTGGCGAGACACGCTGGCTGCTCCGGACTTATGGCCTGGCAAAAGGTGCCGCACGCCTGGATCAATTTCACAGCGGATCCAACTTCAAGCTGTTCCCCTAATGAAATCGCTTAGGGGCGTCATCGTTCTTCCCGAATCCCATTTAAGAAAACAACTCTAGCCCTGTTGACAGTTCGCTTCTGGCCGATAGCAGACCGTGCCTGTTGATTTTCTATCAAATCTCCCTTCATTAAGTCCCCTCACTTGCCTCTAACGTCTAAGAACATCTACTAAAAAGTTCGTCGCTGCATTTCGGATTTAACTACTATGGTGGCTAATCGACTATGGGTGTGATGCTTATGGTCGGCTCATTCTTTCTGCAGTTTTTGATTCGAAGAGCAGACTCGTGGCACATACTGATTATGTGGGTTGGAATAGCACTAATGATTCCATCCCTTCTATTTGGTTTGTCGATGAATGTGATCGCTCTATTCGAAAACCCATTCCTGGGCACGGCATTGAAGGCTCTCTCTAATATTGGAATTAGAACAGCGTTTTCTACCTTTAGTATCGTTGCACCAACAATCGTTGTTGCTATCGGTGCCGGTCTGGTTACCGAGTGGGCGTTGGCACGTCGGGTCTGCAAGCGAATGTCACAGTGAGAAGATTTCGCCTACCGCGCACTGCTATCTGAAGTTAGCTGCGCGCTGTAGATTTTTTCTTGTACATCTTAAGAAAATTAAAAACATGGCAGAAGATAGCACTCAACAAAATCCTCTTTTAACACCAACAGAACAAAAGGAGCTCGCACAGGCCGAAGAAGCACGGGCCAAGACTCTAGCAACGCATATTGATATGGTCTGCAAGCTTGTTCCGGCCGTTTTGATCGGCTACGGAGTCATTCTTTCATTCCTATATTTCTCCCGCGCATTGAATTTTTTCCCATCTGGGTTGAATGCAGGCGACACCCTACTTCTCATTTTTGTCACCCTAGGCTACACGTTATTCTTTTGGGCAATCGCCGGCAGCGGGATGATATTGTTGACTCCGCTATCAATCTTTAAGGAGAGGTTCGACTCACATATCAAGGGACTGCCGTCTACAAAGATGCCCTCTGAGATTTTTTTCTATGTGGCACTCGGCCTCGGCATCCCCATCCTTGCGGGAAAATATTTTCTTGAAGACGTTTCTAGCGACCAGTCCTTGTATCTACGCCTTCTGTTGGTCGTATTGATTTCCTTCACGCTGATCGCTATAGCTCGATACCGCGGTAACAAGAGGGGAAAGGCACTACGTGGAATACCAGTTACTCCGCTCGCGCCCAATCATGATGTACAAAATCAATCTCACGCAGAAACAGAGAGTCGATCGCGAGACACCTTTTTGGCTGCATTAGCTGATGTGGTCATGAAATCCATCGTCTATTTAGCCGGAATCTTTTTTGCCATTGTGTCGATTCACTACGGACATAATGCGGGAGTTCTTTTGGTAATCACTGCCTGTGGATCAGGGGTAGTTCTATTTTTGGCGGCAGATAGCCTAGATCAAAAGCAGACCCAGTACTCAAATAAATTTTTCAAATACAAGTTGGCTCTTCCGCTCCTCCTTCTCGCAATTTCCTCGTCCATTCCGCTTTACTGGGACGGAACACATGGACAATACAAGCTAACAAAGAGCGTCTTCAACTGGGTCGGATTGAATAGCGCGGACGCAACCGTAATACTTACAGGTACTGCTCTCAGCTCCCTCGAAGAGCAGAATTCCGAGTCTGATTTACATCTGGACATTTGCAACGACAAAAATGGGAACGCTACGATTTCCGGAATTGATATCCTCTGGCATGGGATTGGAACACGATCTCTCCTACGCCTCGGGGGGAAAGGAAAGCCGGAATTCGAAGCGAATTCTAAAGAGGTTACACTCGTAAGAAACGTGGGCCGTCGCTGCCATGAACTTACCAGCATCGTCCACTTCCCCTCGGGCAAGGCTACCCCTATAAATAAGGAGCAAATTGATAATCTCCGGACAGAATTTAGCCAGGTAACGTCCTCAAAAAAAGAGCATTGGAAGCTGGTACAAGTTGATTTTATTGGCTATGCCGATCCTCTTCCGCTGGAAAAGGGAAATCAACAGCTTTCACTCGCCAGAGCTCAACGCATCAGAGATGATCTTGAAGAGCTTATTCCAGAAGATGCTCAGTCTACTAAGAGGAACTTGGTTGCAAACGGGGCGAGAGCGACGGATTTTACAAAGTGCGCGGCGATGGCAGATCCAAAACTGCTTTCCGAATGCTATGAGGTGAATCGCCGAGCCTCAGTGAAGTTATATTTTCAATCTCCCAAGGCAGCGGATACAGAAGAAAAATAGAAGTACAAGAGATATCCCATAGTATAAATATAGATTGAGAACGGCCCTGGCATTCAATTGACCTCCTCGTTGCACTGCCGTGCGAGAATGGGAATACAGGGCCAATTTCTCTATAGGGGTCTTGGTCTCACCGAGAGCTCATCCTTAGACTCTAGTCAGCCGTAACTCCATCCCACACAAGAATCCTCGATATATCATAAAGACATCTGGTCTGGCCAGAGCCAAACCATCTCCTCGCAGGAGTTCGTCGATATGGCGGCGTGCAATACCGTCGCCGCGGCGAATAGACTCCTTTAGCAAATTGGTCACAATCGCGGCACGATTCGCCTTGGCAATCACGCCCATTTCAGCTTTATATTGGAAATATCTCTTAGATATCTCCTGGCTCTCCTGCGGGCACCAATACTTCAAAGTGGATCGCCTGAGCTCAAGAATCCTCGCAACGGAATTCAGCGTTATCGGAGGATTGCTCATTGACAATCTCATCAGAAGATCGCGCAACTTGATCACACGATTCAGACTTAACTTCGGCCGCGTTGCACGGCTCCTTTGAATGGCGCGAGATCTCTTCGGGGAAGTTACCAGCAGAAGAGATGATAGGGCGAGGTTCCTAGAACACATCCCGGCGACAGGCACATGATGACGAAGGCTGATATCGAGTAGGCGCCGCAGTGTCGGCTTCTTGCCTTTCTGCAGCCATGCATTTGCTGCCCAAGAATCCCATCCAAGTTCTTTGCAGAAAAGCGACTTATTGCTGGCGGCACGATCTTGAATAAGCCGAAGCAAATTGGACTTGAAGTCGTTAAGAGATGGGCGAACATCCACGCTTCGCAGCATTTCCTCAATATTTTCTTCTAGCGCCACCTCGTCCGGACAGGCATGTGGAACATGGTCGTCAAGGGAACATAAAGACGCGCCACAATGCGCACAATGCCCGATATCGGGGAAAGCTGGAATAAACGGTTGTGATCGCCCGCATCGGGGACAGGCCTCCGTCAGCCGCACTCCGTGCCTAGGACAACGACGATACAGCTCAAGATACCAAGCGAGCGGTAGGTAAGGATATCCAATGGAACGCGCCTGGTCCACAAAACAAAAAGGGCACCATTTAGGTGCCCTCGCTATTAGCGCTTCTCCATTTTCTGGCAATACATCTTGCCAGGGAAGCATGGTTAGTTGCTCAATATCGTCCCGTCCGGTCAAGGTTCCAACCACTTCTGCAAACATCCGGGCATATAGCCCGAGAGCATTAATTGACCGTCCGTCTTTTGTATAGAAGCGATTGCTAACCACATCCTCTATTCGCCTGTCCACCTGCGCAAATACCTTCTGTACTAGGATACGTGGATTGAGTAGATGGCGGCGACTTAGTCTGACGATGTATGAAGTCAGCGCTTCGCGGCCGCCTATATTGGCTGGCTCGATCCTATAAAGCTGGGTCCTGCCGGCCGGCGCCTGGAAATCCCCGAGCGCCAATGAGCATAAAACATCCGCGTCATGCATAAGCCCCCCCAACTGGATCTCGAACAGGCTTGCGTTCACCAATACGCCCAGATGCCTTGCCTCTTTTTCGTGCAGCCGGGACTGAACTTGGAACCTCACCCATGAGCAATGCCTCAAGCTCTTGCTCATCGATGTCCCGCAGCTTTTCCTCTCCCTCGAGAGCCTCCAGGATGATCCGACGAAGCGCTTTGTTGTCCAAGGCGTATTGGTCAACGAAGGCCAGATCAAATTTCTTCGCTCCGGTCTGGTAGAAGCGATCCACAGCGCGCACTAGCCAATCTTTAAGAATACCGATCTCACCGCCAGTTTTAACGTAGAAGTGCTTCGCATCTTTTTCGCCATTCAGTTTGTGTGCAATCGGAATCTTCTCCAGCAGCTCCAACAGAGCCGTCTTGAATTTCGCCACGTCGGATGGAGTATTGACGTCGTACCGAGGCAAATGAATGATCTCGCTGCGGCGGACCAGTTGCCCACTCTGGTCCCGAATATCCAACAATCGATAGGTGCCGACCAAGACAATGACGGCTCCAGTCTGAATTGCCAAAGATTTAATCGCCTCAAACTGGAATTCAAGTTTCTTGGGGTCGTTCACCATCAGAATATGGTGAGCTTCATCAATAATCAGACAACGTACCTTACGCTCCCGCATGCAAATCTCAACAGATTGGCGAAGCACGTCTGCGGTTTCATTGCCGCGGTATCGCGCAAGCGGGATATCTGAGAACAGCTCCTGCTGGTGATCGATGTCTAGCTTTCGCTCCACCAATGGTTCTCCAGATCTCTTCAGGAGGCGGGAATAGAAGTCCTTCCAGCTGAAGGAGGCCCCTTGCGCGGCCACTGCGTTTCCGTAGAGGATAGGGATCTGCTCCGGATTCTCGTCGATTATGTCCTGGTAATCCGCTTGTAGATTTTGTCGAAGCTTACGAGCCAGCGTCGTCTTCCCCACGCCCGTCGGTCCCGTCACGATCACAATGCTACTCCCAGCGCCTCCGGCCCGAACTGCAGCCAATGCTGTATCAAGGGCGGCTCTCATATGCGGATGTGCGACCGTGTAATTGATAAATCCGATCTTCTGTTGGTTCATATCTTGTTTTCTCATTTCAATTCTCCGAATCGCTCACCAGCTTTCACATCGAATGGATTAGCGGCCTTGTTTGCCGGCTCTTCTGACCCGTTGTCAGATCCTTCCAGGAGGTTCACGATGCCTAATGCCTCCTCGGCAGCACGAACTTCAGCTGCCTTCTTTTGATGGAGCAGCAGCTTTTCTTTTGCATCTACTGCCAGCAGATTCCGACCATGCACCACACGATTGCCACGATCACGTTGCGTGGCCACGCCTTGACGCGCACGGGCCTCATGAGAGATCAGCTGAATTTCCGTTTCAGATCTGCCGACAATTTGTGCCGATTCCGGGCACTCACATCGAATCCATTCCGTTCCAACTTGGGCGTACACGTATCTCAGATCGAAGGGGTCGTATTTCACTGGAACCTTGGTGTTAGCCAACGCTGCGTTCCGGAACATTGGATTGAAATAGAAATTCGCTCCGATCTTGATTCCGCGGCCGTGCGCAATATGCCTAACTCCTCCTCGCACATCCGGCAGGCAAAGAATGGCCAGCTCTTCCGACTCTGTAATCATCCTCATGTGACGAACGCCCGTGACTCGGAGACTGTGGTCAAAGGCCTCGCGGGGTGAGACGCCAAGTCGGCTATGTTCCAGTCGTGAATAGGTGTTCTCGATATATTCTTCGAACGACACCGCGATTTCCTGTAACGTCCATACAGCCGTCTTACGCGGATCGTGTGTCGACGATGTGGAGCGAGGCTTTTGCAGGGGCAGGTTGTTGCCCTTCAGCTGATGGAAGAACTGCTGATTCGCGACACCGAAAAATCGCTCAATCACCGATCCATAGCGCCCCTTTGCGCTGGGCCTGGTCTTCTTGGACACTTTCAAACAAGCTAGGAGAATCTCCCAAAATCCGCCCTCAAATTCGCTTCCTTTGTCGGTCACGATCGTGTCTGGAACCCGTCGATGTCGTTGGATGCAGTCTCGCATGAGCATCATGCATGTCCGGTAGCTGGGGCGTTCGTAAGTAATCACAAATGCTAAGACCATGCGCGTGTGGGCATCCAGCATGATGGAGAGCCACGGCTTGCCCATCGACTTCCCAAAGACGCTGTCAACCAACTGCAAGTCCATTTGCGTGTGATCGACGTGCGCAATGTCAAAAGCACGTTGGCCGTGCACTGGCACTGCATTATCAAGTCGCCAGTGAACAAACTCTGAGTACTGATACGCTCCCTTGTCGCCTTGAACAGCCCGTTTGCGGTCACCTATCGTTTTCTTCTTGTTTATCTCTGCACGGAAGGTCTTTATGCTTGGCCCGGCAATGCCCATTTGTTCGCATAGTGCCAGCAATATCGAATAGCAGGCCGATATTGATTTAGGGGACTCTCCTACGAGTTGCTCATCGATGACGGTATCGATGAGTTGAATGACCTCGTCGCTAATTTTCCTTTCGCGATTTCCTCGATCTTTGACCCTAGAAATGAGGCCGACAACGCCATTACCTAACTCTCGTTCAGCGATTGCTTGTTTCCGCTTCCACTCGCGGAGCGTACGTTCTGGAACGCTTTTGAGCGGCATGCCATTAGCCAGCGCCTTCAATATGTCCATGCGCGCAATTGCGGTACTTATATCTGATGCTGATGCGCTAAGAAGTCGTCGCTGGACTTCATCAGCTAAATCAACAGAAGCGACTAGCTCTCCCGAGATATGACCGTCGCTGATCAAGCTCTGAATATCAGCAAGCGGCATGCTCAAAATGGGCCCGCCCGCAGGCTTGATAAATACTGATTCAGCGCCGACATTGACGACTTCCCAGGGCTGACCATCCCAAAGAAGCTTCTGGCCCACGTCGAGTGTCAAAGTCCGAATCGCAGGAAGATTTTCGCCCGCAGTTCTCGATGTAGCAGCTATCCGGCTGTACGCGGCCATGACTCGCTCGTCTCGGAAGATCCTTGTGAAGCGCGCCTCCGCAATAGAATCGGCTTCCCAGTTAAAGAAAAGCTTTCCGTCCGCGACAAGTTTGTAAATCGCTCCCGACCGGATGCCGTCAAAAGCCCCAATCAGGTCTTTCAACAAGATTGAGTTGGCGCCCTCAAACGCGTCATATATTTCCGCCTCCATTTGGGGAGCAACTGCCGGCGCATCCACATCAAGAAAATCAGAAAGAAACTTGATGTTCGCCAGAAATATCTGGTTGACGTTGGTATCCACCCATACGGAGAAATTTAACCCGTATCCGGCCGCGAATTTTTCCCCTGGCAGGCATCGCCATTTTTGGTCAGTGTAGGCAAAGACATTGGACTCTTTGATCTTCTGATGTAGCCACGGCTCAGTCTTACACTCGACCCATCCGATGTAGTTTTCCGCGATCACAAAGTAGTCAGGAGCGGTGTTATAACCACGCCGGATTCCATTGCTATCTACATAAGACAAGCGAATCTTGGGGCACTGGTCATAGAATTCGTAGACCTCCTGGTTGTGTTCCCAAAGAATGACCGCCGGCAGCTCGCAGGTATGGCTTTCCGCCTGAATGACACGTCCCATCTTTTTGCTGGCGTACCGGCAAGCAACATTACCCGGACCGCTGCGCACCCGCCGGCTTGGCTGCTCGCCACGAATGCGTTCCACTACGGCACGTGCGTGCGGGCTTAAACCGCGGCGAATCATCAGTGCATCAAGCTTCTCTTGCGTAAGCATAATTTCCTGCCTTGGAGGCGACTTGTCGTCTCCGGTGTTTTTAGCCCATCCAATCTCCTGCATACCTATTGCACGACGGTACGCATGAAGTTGGCACTCGTGAATTCATAGTATTTGGTAGCATTCTTTCGGCAAGAGAAATTAGAATTAAATGTATAACTTATTGATTTAAATGACTAAAACAAAGAGAGGACGTCCTTTTCGAGGACGTTTCGAGGCGACCAGGATCAAAATTTGGACCTTGGCGGCCCTTGAGGAGGCGAATCGACGGAAAAAGTCCGTAGAGGACCTCTTGGGCTATGACGGCCAATGGCACGGCATGTGGATTCGATACTGCCGCGGGGTCGTTGCGCCTTCTGAGTCTAGGCTCAACAGAATTGAGAAGGTGCTGCCAGGAACGGCACTGTACTACCGATCGCCGATATGGAGCATCTATTCACCAAAGCGTTTCGATGAGGACGATCTTGACCGCCACATCTCCAAGCTGGCGCCGTCTTTTAGGTCAAGATTACGTTGGGACTTTGAGGATTATCAGCACCTGCCGCCATGGCTGGAGCCGATTGAAGAGGAATTGGCCGAAGTGGACGAGGAGGGTAAGTTTGAGTCAGATACAGTTTTCTACTATCGAGAACTGCTTGAGGAGGTCATATTGAAGATCCCGGATCCGAAGCTGGGTATGAGCGCCTTGAACACTTTATTCTTAATGCTTCAGGAGCAGCTGCTACGGGACAATATAGCCGGCGCGGAAACATTGAGTATCGCGTGGACAATGGCTGAGGAGGTACGCCACCGGCACCCGCTGCTCAAACACCTTCCCATCGATGTCTTTCATCGAGCGCTCATACCGCTGGCGAATCTTATGTGCTGGACACTCAAGGGACATGGAAATATGTCGCTGTTCAAAGTAAAGCAACCTGACACGGCATGGGAGAGCTTATTTGAGCACCTCTCTCGGCAACCTCATTGGCTACCTACCGCGCAGCGCTACGGGCTGGTTCCGCCGCCTCGCTATTTAGAGTGAGAGACTCGCCGACTGCAGACGAGAAGAGTCGACATTGACGTCCATTTGAAAGGTAACGACATGCGTGCCATCCGGATCCCGTTCTTTGAGCAGCAATTCCACAACCTTCCTGAAATGCATCTCCAGTAGCTCGCATGCCAATGAGTTTTCCATCGACTCAGAAACCAGGCGAATTGTGTGCGCTTTAAGATCTACTTCTAATTGGCAGGTACTTCCCGAAAAGTCGCGGCGTACTACCTCAACCAGCTCCGTATCTCCCCTACACAAGGCACATTCCTGAAAGCGTTGAGTAGCCACTTCGAGTTCATGCGCGCGGTAGACACAACGACGATCGATCTCAAAAAGAGGGCGATAAATATCGGGGACAAGAAATTGCTGGATCAACGTCATATCGGGCCTTCTAACTTGGTGATGAACAGTGCACCATCGCACCTCATGACTTAGTTATAGCTGCAATATGAGTAAGCGCAATTTCGCAATTCATCAAATCAGCCCACTGAATCATCAATTAATCATCGCGTTTGGATGACGGGCGGCCACGCCGAGGAGTCGGCTGCTCAGTTGTCGACTGCAGCTCTTCTTCGTAGATTTGAAAGAGATCCAACAACGAATGATTCAGCGCAGCTACAATTTTCTGCAACGTAGTAAAAGACGGATCCTTATGGGCAAGCTCAATAGAGCTCACGTAGCTGCGCTCCAGGCCGGCCTCAAATGCCAAATCTTCTTGAGTAATAGCGGCCTGAATCCTAAGGCGGCGCACGGCACGCCCCAAGGCCTTCCTAAACTTCAAATCCACGGCACGCCTTAATTCTGTCAAAAGACAGAATTTCGCGTTTATAATTCGTTTTGTATTCGTACTATAGAAGTCATATATGAGCGACAACGAATTCATCAAAATCGCCATTCGCTCATGAACTCCTCACCCGGAAAAACATTAGAAGGAAGTTTGGATGATGGCTGGAAAAGCAATTCCGATCTTGGCTGTGCTCATGTGTTCAGCGCTTTCAGCATGCAACAAGGGGATCTCCGAGGAGGTAAAGTCGCTGGCCTACTACAAAGAGCATGTCGAAGAGGCCAACATAGTGTTTGGCAAATGCCAGGATCTAGAAAACAATGAGCTTAGCAGGATGACACCCACTCAACGCCTGCATTGGGAAGGAACACCTCAAGGAATCAACTGCAAGAATGCGGCTGACGCGCGGTCGACCAACAGCTACAAGCAATATCAAGAGCGTATGCGCGAAGAGGCGAAGAAATATCGTTGATACACTCGGCCACGTAGGCGTTGGGTGATATCGTTAGCCTAGTTTGGCACCTTCAAAATAAAAAGCGGCCCACAGAAGCAGACCGTATTCAATCATTTGAACCGTGGAGGAAGCTGTAACTGTGCGCTTTGCGCGCTTGTCCGTCTTTATCTAGGTGCTGCGCATTCCCTCTTGTAATAAAAAATGCCTTCCGTTTGGAAGGCATTTTTGCGCTCATGTCGTCTTGCGCCGAGTCTTACATTTACCCCGTGTCTGGGCATTCGCCAGCGGCTGATTCTTTTTCCAACTCCGCTCTGAGGCGATCTAACTTTAAATTCTCTACGAAATTACCGGTAAAAAGACGATTCCACTCGGCAACCGTCGCTCCCAAAACAATTGTTTCGGGAGTCATCGTGCGAATATTTGTGAGATCAATTCTCTTCCGCTTTAGCATGTCTATCCGAAAAATCTCGATTGGGATTGCTAAATTGTACACGCGAACTGCTTCTGCGTATTTCAGTGATGGTGGACATCCGGTTCGGCCACGTAGGCAGTTCACTTTACTGGAGAGTTGGGATGCATCAAAGAAATTAGCCCGCATGCGCGGGCTAATTTATTTTCAAACATAAGTTCTCGACCGATTTTCATCTGAAGTCAGCCTTCCGTAACTGGATATCGAGGCGCGGCGGATCGAACTCAATATCTGCTGTTTGTAGTGCCCCCAGCAAAACTGCGATATTGGAACGCTGTGCCAGCAGCTCTTGGTAACTCTGAAAACTCAGCAGGACATGAGTAGCGGCGCCGCAGTCGGTAATGAAGACAGGCCCATTAACAGTGGTACCAAGGGCCTTCAGTGCATCTTGGGAGAATTCTTGACTGGACAAGGTTGTAATCGTCATGGGAAAACTCCTTTGGTTGAGTGCCGCGGTGAAGCTCGTAGAGTCCTACTGGCCAGCGAAGAGTAAGTATCGATACGAAAGGTATATGCCTTCAGGACCAAGTTGGTTACCGCCAGGTTTCTACCTCCAGCCGGAAACGGCTGTCATTTGGTGGGGAGACATTCTTCGGGGCCCAGAGAACTTTGCTTCCGAAAGCAGCAAAGGCCGCTATCTTTCCACGAGAAATCCGACTCTACGGACCGGCTCTGGGACGAAAAGATTGCGACCTGACTATATATTACACTTTTCTGAGCAGGAGGCGGTGGCCGGCAAAAAGCCTCGGGCCAAGCCGACTGAGCCTGTTCGGTTTCATTCGCTTCAGTGTCTAGTCCACGTAGCCGAATAGCTGTCCGTGTGACCGCTTTAACGCTCGTGTTGCCGGACCGCTTGTCCCGGCTTCAGCAACACTGCCAATTTGCTTCAGATCTGAGTGACCAGCTCAGAGCGAACCAGGTGTCCAGAAGTATCCGAAATATTCAACTTCCCAACTTACACCAGAAGCACTTGAAATGTGCAGTTACAAAGTATTTTCAAACTGTTGTTGGGTCAGATAGCGGCCCAAACATTCTCGTAAGTGCTTCCACCATTACAGCTGCAAACGTCTCACGTCGATTGGACGTTTTCCGCTGTGTTTATAGATCACGGCGCGAGGCCGTAATTGATATTGCTCAAAGCATATGAATTGAAACAACAGCATAATATTTCCCAGCGGAATACGTTGCAATTTAATTAATTGCGTTACTTTTGTTTGTCTGCGAGCGAGATTTTATGCTGTCGCCACGCCCAGGCTGCGGTAGAAGCATATTTTTGCCGGAGTGGTTTAGAAGCATAAGGCTGCCAAACGGCAAACTTATGGTTCCGTCCTCAGACGAGATGGAATGGGACGGGATGAAATGGCGCGGCTGGCGGGGATCGAACCCACGACCCTTGGCTTCGGAGGCCAATACTCTATCCACTGAGCTACAGCCGCGCTGATGGGGCGAACCCCGAGAAGGCCTGAAGGATACCGTCTTTCCATCGGCACGTCCATGGCGCTGGCGGTTTTTCCGTGTCAAACGGAAAGCATTGTGACTATAATCAAGAGTTCGGCGAGAGAGCGCAATGAAAGCCCTGCCTGATCCTAGTTCCACGCAATGCCAGGCGATACAAAGGGAAGCGACGTTTTCCGCCCCAATTTCGAGGAAACATTACGGAGGGACGCCAATGAGCTCAGCTCAGCATGAACACGAGTCAGCAATCAAGACTCCCAAACAATTGATCGCAGCTGTGGTCGCAGGTTTTATGGTCCCCATCGTGTGCATCGTGCTGCTGGTGCAGTACGTGACCAATGGCCCCAAGACCGGCGCCGGTTCCGACAGCCAGACCCCTGACATGATCGCCGCGCGCATCAAGCCGGTCTCCGACGATGGCTTCACCTTCCGCGACGCCAACGGTCCCAAGCAACTGCTCTCCGGCGAAGAAGTCTACAAGACCACCTGCGCCGCCTGCCATAGCGCTGGCGTGGCCGGTGCGCCCAAGGTGGGCGATGCCGCTTCCTGGCAAGCCCGCATCGCCCAGGGCTATGACACCCTGGTCTCGCACGCCATCAACGGCCTGCGCGCCATGCCGGCCAAGGGCGGCAACCCCGACCTGGATGACGTGGAAATCCAGCGCACCGTCGTCTACATGGCCAACCAGTCCGGCGCCAAGTTCAAGGAACCCGAGGTGAAAGCACCGGCTGCCGCACCCGCCGAGGGCGCAGCCCCCGCTGCCGACGCCGCTGCAGCCAAGTAATTCGTACCCGGCCAATCTGGCCGGCCCATGAAAAAGCCCCGATGGCGTCGCCTCGGGGCTTTTTCATTGCTCGTTGCTAGCGCTCCCGCGCCGTATCACCGCCTCAGTAACGTTGGGGCGGAGGCGGCGGCGGGTAGTTGCCGGGGGCGTAGCCAGCCGGAGCCTGCTGCGGTGCTGCGGCCTGCTGCTCGGCCACGAAGATTTCCACGCGGCGGTTGCGGGCGCGGTTGGCGTCCGAGGTATTGGCCACCAGCGGCTCATGCGATCCGCGTCCCTGGATGCTGAAGCGATTGGCCGCCACGCCGCGCGAGCTCAGGTAGTCGCGGGTACGGCTGGCGCGTTGCAGCGAGAGCGGGTCGTTGATGGCGTCGCTGCCGGTGTTGTCGGTGTGGCCCACGATGGTCACCGTGGTGGCTGGGTTCTCGACCAGCGTGGCGGCAAAGCGGTCCAGCACCGGGCGCATCTCGGGCTTGATGTCGGCACGGCCGGTGTCGAAGGAGATGTCGCTGGGGATTTCCAGCTTCAGGCGGTTGTCGGCAGTCTGGGAGACCTGCACGCCAGTGCCTTGGGTGGCCTCTTCCATGGCGCGCTTCTGGTTTTCCATGCGATTGGACCAGATGTTGCCCGCCACCGCGCCGATGGCGCCGCCGATGGCTGCACCGCCCAGGGCGCGTCCGCCGCCCCCGCCGCCCGTGGCGGCGCCGATGATGCCGCCCAGGCCTGCACCAATGCCCGCGCCGGTCGCGGTGCCGCGCTGAGTCGGGCTCATATCGGCGCAGCCCGACAGGGCCAGTACGCCGGCGATGGCTGCAATGGAAAGTTTCTTCATGTCACGTCCTTTCTGCCTTCTCATGTTGTTGTCCAGGCCCTAGGCCGGTGTTCTTCAGAGCGACTTGCAGCGAATATGTTCCTGATGGGCTTGCCCAAATGACAAAGGCATCCGGAAAACGGATGCCTTTGTGTCTGCCCTGCCCACCATTGCCATTAGCCATTGCCTTACGGCTCGGGCGGTCCTTCCAGCGGCAGCTGCTCCTGCTCTGCCGCTGCGCCGCGCTGGCTGAAGTAATAAGCCAGCCCGCCCGCCACGGCCACTACGCTGCCCAGCATCAGGGGCTTGCGCAGCCAGCGTCGCGACAGCAGGGAAGCGCCCGTCATCAGCAAGGGCGTCGCTGTCTGCAGGTTCAGGTTGCCCAGACCGCCAGCGGTGAGGGACTTGATGGATTGCACCGTCCTGCCGCCACCGAAGAGCGAAACGGCAAAAAGGCCCACGCGGCTCAGCGCACCCTTGGCCAGTGATTCGGCGCTGAGGTTCTCGCGCACCACTTCGCGCGCCTCCATCACGCCCAGCCGGTACAGCGCGCCCTGCGCCAACACCTTGCGCTTGCGCTCCTCGTGGGTCATGCCGTGATCCTGGTCTGTTGTCTGCATGGCTATCCTCGAAAAATACTTAGAGCAGCGCGTCACGGTCCTTGCGCAGCTCGGCCATGGTCTGCGGCAGCGACAGCTTGCCCTGCAACAGCACCGAACGCGCATACCAGACCAGGCCGACCGTGGCCACGGTAAACACCATGCCCAGCAGGGCCAGGATCTTCCAGCCCCAGGTATCCCAGGCGAGCATGACGATCAATATCGACCAGAAGGCGATGGCGAACCACAGCCCCACCGCCGCCAGGACGAAGATGACGGCGAAACGCACCAGGTTGGCGCCGATCTCCGACATCTCCAGCGAGGCCAGCTCGATGCGGCTGATGATCAGGCCGAGCAGGTTCTTGGCCAGGCCCAGCAGGCCTGCCGTCAGCCCGGGATGGGCGGCCGGGGCGGGTGCGCCCTGGCCTTCCTTGTGGGGATTGGCCATCGCTGCAGCGCTTACTTGCTACGACCGATGACCAGGCCCACCAGCAGACCCAGGCCGGCCGAGATGGCCACGGCGCGCCACGGATTCTCATGCACGTAGTCATCGGTCTTGGCGGCGACTTCCTTGCCCTTCTCGATGGCGGCGGCCTGGGCGCTCTGGGCGGCTTCGGCTGCGGCTTCCAGCAGGGTCAGGCCGCGCGCGCGCAGCTCGTCGGCCTTTTCACCGGTCGCGGCAGCCGCCTCGGCGAACAGGGCCTGGGCGTCCTTGACCAGCGTTTTCATGTCGTTGCGGACGGTCTTCAGTGCGGGGGATTGAGGCATTTAAATTCTCCTTTTTAGCCGGTTCAGGGAAAAGACAGGCAGTGCTGTCAGTGCTGGCTGTCCACAGATGCTGCAATGCAGACATGAATGATTCTACCTAGCCTGCAGCACTGCGGATAGCTGCCTGCAGCTGGCTTGCGCCAGCGCAAACCAGTTCGATGGCGCATGCAGGCATTAGTTTCAGGCAATTTTCCGCGCGATGACAGCCGGCTTGCAGCCCATCAGAAGCGGGTCTCGCGCGCCGCCCGCAGGAAACTGTCGAGCACCGGCGTGCAATCGAGCAGTTCGGGACTGCCGGCGCGGTGGAATTCCGGGTGCCATTGCAAGCCCATCACGAAGGGCGCCTTGCGGTAGCGGATCGCTTCGACGATCTGGTCGGGCCCAGAGACGGCCTCCACCGACAGATCGCGCCCCAGGTCGCGCACGGCCTGGTGGTGGATGGAGTTGACCACGGCGTTCTCGGCCTTGAGCAGATTGGCCAGCGACGAACCCTGCGGGAAATGCAGGGTGTGGTAATTGCTGTCGTATTGCTCGTTGACGTGCGGGATGGCGGTGGGAACGTCGGTGGCGATGTCCTGGTAGAGCGTGCCGCCAAAGGCCACGTTGATCAGCTGGCAACCGCGGCAGATGCCCAGCACCGGCTTGCCCGCCTCGATGAACTCATGCAGCAGCTCCAGTTCGTACATGTCCCGCACGCGGTCGCCGCTCCATTCGGGACGGGTCGCCGACTGCGCATAGCTCTGCGGCGAGACGTCCGCGCCGCCTTGCAGGACCAGCCCGTCCAGATGCTTGGCGTAGTCGCGCAGGCGGATGTTGCTGGGGTGGACCAGGCCGTTGGTATTGACGGTGGGGATCATGAAGACCAGCACGTCGCGCGACATGACCCATTGGGCGATCGATTCTTCCAGATATTGCAGGGTCTTGCTGCGCAGGCCCTTGGCGCCCGCCTCGGGGTGGAAGATGCGGGCCGATACGCCGATCTTGAGCGTACGCTGCATCACGCGGCGGCCCGCCTTGTCCGACAGTTGCCGCAAGCGCGCCGTCAGGAAGCGCCAGGTCTGCGCCCACGGCGCGTCACCAGCATGATGCGGCGGCGGCACGGCCGAGTAGTAACTATGGGCAGACTGCTGAGCCTGGCCGGCGGGCGCGGCTTCAGGACTGGGCTGGGCTGGCGGTACGGCTGGCGGGGCCGCCGCTGCGACCGGGGCCGGAGCGGCAGGAGAAGCAGGAGCAGCAGCAGCCGGCGCAGGAGTCTGGGAGGCGGCCGGTGCGCCAGAGGAGTCGGCGGAAACAGGCCGGGCCGGGGTGGGGGTTCGGTCGGGTGGCAGGTTGGCTTCGGAGTCTTGGATGTCGGACATGGCTGCAATCAGGGGTCAATAGGGGGCACTGCGGCGAGCGTCATCCTCTGCCGCGCGAGGCTGCGGCGGAGAATCCGGGGAGTGGCTGAGTATAAGCGCATTGCCGGGCTTTGGACACCTGCCCGAGGGCAGGCGTTTTCCGGCAAAACGCCGTGACGCCATGGCAAGCAGTTTCGTACAAGCCGGGCGCGTGCTTTCGTGGCAAACTCCTTGCGCTCACCAGAGCAGACAACACCAGGCCCGCCCATGTTCCGGCCAATTTTGCTGGTCCGCCTTTCTCCACCGCCCGACTCCCCATGCCCAAGGCCCTCATCCTCTACGCCCATCCCACCGCCGAGCTGTCGCGCACCAATCGCCTGCTGCTTGATGCAGCCGCCCGCCTGCCGGATGTGCAGATCCATGACCTCTACGAACACTACCCCGACTTCCACATCGACGTGGAACACGAACAGCAATTGCTGGGCACGGTCGAACTGGTGGTGATGCAGCATCCCATCCACTGGTACAGCATGCCGGCCCTGCAGAAGCAATGGCTGGACAGCGTCCTCACGCGCGGCTGGGCCTTTGGCCACGGCGGTCACGCGCTGCGAGGCAAGCGCTTGTGGCTGGTGGCCACCACCGGTGGAGAAGACGCCGCCTACAGCCCCGAGGGCCGTCACGGCCATCCCTTCGCCGACTTCCTGCCGCCCTATCAGCAAACTGCCGCGCTGTGCGGCATGCAATGGCAGGAACCGCTCATCCTGCATGGCGCGCACCATATCCCGCCGGAGCAATTCCAGCACCATCTGCAGCATTACCTGGCGGGCCTGCAAGCATGAGCCCACGCCTGCCCCACCTGCCCTTCTTCACGCCCACGACTGGAACTGCCCATGGATGAACAACTGCTCATCGCCCTCGTCTATCTGCTCGCGGCGGTGGCCGCCGTGCCTATCGCCAAGCGCCTGGGGCTGGGCGCCGTGCTGGGCTACCTGCTGGCCGGCATCGTCATCGGTCCGTGGGGGCTGGGGCTGATCACCGAGGTCAAGCACATTCTCGAATTCTCGGAATTCGGGGTGGTGCTGCTGCTCTTCCTGATCGGTCTGGAACTCGACCCCAAGCGGCTCTGGGCCTTGCGCCGTTCCATCTTCGGCTGGGGCAGCATCCAGGTCGCGGCGGTCTCGCTGGCCTTGCTGGCGGCGGCGCTGGCCGCTGGCGTACCCTGGCGCATCGGCCTCATTGCCGCGCTGGGGATGTCGCTGTCGTCGACCGCCATCGCCCTGGCGACCCTGGGCGAGCGCAAGCTCACGGCCACGCCGGCCGGTTCAGCGGCCTTTTCCATCCTGCTGTTCCAGGACATCGCCGCCATCCCCATGATGGCCGCCGTGCCGCTGCTGGGCGTGGCGGCCAGCCAGGGCAGCGGACAGGGCTGGCTGCACGCAGGCCAGGTGGTGCTGGTGATTGCGCTGCTGATCTTCGGCGGGCGCGTGCTGATGCGCCCCATCCTGCGCATCATCGCCAAGACCGACATGCGCGAGATCTTCACCGCCTTCGCGCTGCTGCTGGTCATTGCCACCTGCCTGCTGATGCAATCGGTGGGGATGTCGATGGCGCTGGGGACCTTCCTGGCGGGCGTGCTGCTGGCCGATTCCGAATATCGCCACGCGCTGGAAAGCGATCTCGAACCCTTCAAGGGCCTGCTGCTGGGCCTGTTCTTCATTGCCGTGGGCATGTCGGTGGATTTCGGCGTCTTCTTCGCCCAGCCCTGGCGCATCCTCGGCATGGTGCTGGGTTTCCTGGCCATCAAGACCTGCGTGATGTGGGCGCTGGGCCGCTGCTTCGGCATCCCGCGCGGGCAGCAATTGTTCTTTGCCTTCCTGCTCTCGCAGGGCGGGGAGTTCGCCTTCATCGTCTTCGGCGCGGCAGTCACGGCCAAGGTGCTCACGCCCGAGACCTCGTCGCTGCTGGTGGTGGTCGTGGCGCTGTCGATGCTGGTCACGCCGCTGCTGTTGCTGGTGCATGACCGTCTGCTGGTGCGCTGGATGGAAGGCGGCAAGCGCCGTCCCGAAGACAAGATCGATCCCCAGGACCATGCGGTCATCATCGCCGGCTTCGGCCGCTTCGGCCAGATCATCGGACGGCTGCTAGCGGCCAATGGGATCGGCGCGACCGTGCTGGATCATGATCCGGACCAGATCGATTTCCTGCGCAAGTTCGGCTTCAAGGTCTTCTATGGCGACGCCACCCGCATCGACCTGTTGCGCACCGCCGGGGCGGACAAGGCGCGCGTGCTGGTGATCGCCATCGACGATGCACAGGCCGCGCTGGAGATGGTGGACAAGGTGCGCGAGGAATTCCCGCACCTGCAGATCGCCGCCCGCGCCCGCAATGTCACCCACTACTACGACCTGATGGATCGCGGCGTCACGGTGCTGGAGCGCGAGACCTTCGAGAGCGCCCTGCACATGGGCCGCCAGGTATTGCAGCAGCTGGACTTCGGCGCCTATCGCGCGCGCGAGGCGGCCATGAAGTTCCGCGCCCACAACCTCAAGACCCTGGAAGCGCTCTATCCGCATTACAAGAACCAGGCGCAGATGGTGTCCATGGCCGTGCAGGCGCGTGAGGAACTGGAAGCCATGTTCGCCGGCGATCGCCAGGCCATGGAGCGCGAGCACAGCCATGACCAGTGGCGCGGCGAGCCGCCGCAATAAAAAAGGGCCGGAGACGCTTGCACGCATCCGGCCAAATCCCTCACTGCTTACTGCTTACCACTTACTACGAGGCTACTGCTCACTACTTACTGCTCACCGGTACTACTCACTGCTAAACACAAAACCAGATAAATTATTTAAATCATTTAAATAATTCAAAGAATCGGACTCAATTCAGCGCCAGCGGCACGAAGATCTTTTCGTCACCGCGCTCCACCAGCAAGGCCACGTTCTTGCCCGCGTCGGTGGCCAGCTTGCGCAGCTGCGCCACGCTGGAGACCGGGGTGCCATTGACCGCCAGGATCACGTCCCCGCTCTGGATGCCCGCCACCGCTGCCGGCCCGCTCACGTCTTCCACCAGCAAGCCCTTCTGCCCGCCCAACTGGGCCTGTTCATCCTTGTCCAGCGGACGCACCGCCAGGCCCAGGCGGCCCTGGTCATCGGACTTGCTGGCCTTGGCGTCATTCTTGGCCTGCTTCATCTCACCCACGGTCACGTTGATGGTGCGCACCTTGCCGGCACGCATCACTTCCATGGGCTTGGTGCTGCCCGGCGGCGTATCGGCCACCAGGGTCGGCAGATCCACCGAATGATCGATGGCATGACCATTGAAGCTGATGATCACGTCGCCAGCCTGCAGCCCCGCCTTGTCAGCCGGACTGCCCTTTTCCACCGAACTGACCAGCGCACCCTCAGCCTTCTTCAGTCCGAAGGAATCCGACAAGGCCTGATTGAGGTCCTGCACCGAGACGCCCAGGCGGCCACGCGTCACCTTGCCATGCGTGACCAGTTGCTGTTCCACCTTCATGGCCACGTCGATGGGAATCGAGAACGACAAGCCCTGGAAGCCGCCGGTCTGGCTATAGATCTGCGAATTGATGCCGATCACCTGGCCGTTCAGGTCGAACAGCGGACCGCCGGAGTTACCCGGATTGACCGCCACATCGGTCTGGATGAAGGGCACGTAGTTGTCATCCGGCAGGCTGCGCGACTTGGCGCTGATGATGCCGGCCGTGGCCGTGTTGTCAAAGCCGTAGGGGGAGCCGATGGCCAGCACCGGCTGGCCGACCTTGACCCGGGAAGGGTCGCCGATCTGCACCGTCGGCAGGTTCTTGGCATCGATGCGGATGACGGCGATATCGCTCTGCTTGTCGATGCCCAGCACCTTGGCCTTGAACTCGCGGCGGTCGGTCAGCTTGACCACCACTTCCTGGGCGCCATCGACCACGTGGGCATTGGTCAGGATCAGGCCATCCGGCGAGATGATGAAACCGGAGCCCAGGCCATGCATGATGCGCGGCTGCTGCGGCATCTGCAGTTGCGGGCCGAAGCGCTTGAAGAATTCGGAGAAGGGATCATTGGGGTCGAGACCATTGTCGTCATCATCGGCCACCTTGCGCGCCTTGCCGGTGACGCTGATGTTGACCACCGCCGGACCATAGCGCTGCACGATGCCCGAGAAATCGGTTGCCGCCGCGACCACCGGTCCGGCCGGGGCAGCGGGCGCGGAATTGGACGCCACCAGCGGGGCGTTGAGCGCGGCCGCGTGCGCCGACGGCAGGTCGGCGCCGCGAAAATAGACGTAGCTGCCGCCGACCACTGCGGCAATCATGACAGCCAAAGTGTTACGAACGAAAACGATGCGACGGCTCATCTTCTTCTCCTTGATCGAACGGGTAATCGATGGTCGGGGCTGTCCTGCCGCACCTGGCGGCGTATCGGCCTCAACCGTTGGAGTGAAGATTAAGCAGCGAAAATTAAGACAAACTTAAGGCTGGATGAATGCTGGCTTAATGCTGGCTTAATGCTGGCTTAATGCTGGAAAAAGGAGCATTCATCCCAGCTGAATACTCCCTTGCCGGGAGCAAGCGCCCTCACGCAGGCGATAGCGGAAACACCACCCGCGCCTGCAGCCCATGGCCGGTATTGCGCAACTCCACCGGCACCCGATGCAGGTCGGCAATCTGGCGCACGATGGCCAGACCCAGCCCGCTGCCGAAGGCGGCCCGGCTGCCGCTGCCCTCCTGGCCGTGCTGGGCGCGATAGAAACGGTCGAACACACGCGGCAGTTCGCTCTCGGCGATGCCCGGCCCGCTATCCTGGACCACCACCGTGCAATATCCGGCGGTGGATAAATCAACTCCCACATCGACCACCCCACCGGCCGGGGTATAGCGCAGCGCATTGTCCACCAGATTGTTGAAGAGAATGCGCAAGGCATCGGCATTGCCTGTCACGCGCAAGGGCCGGCCATCATCGCCCTGGTCCGACAACCCAAGGTCGATGCCGCCATGCTCGGCCACCGATGACAGGTCGCCCACCACGCTGCCCAGCAAGGCGCGCAGATCGACTTGCGTGAAGTTCATGGCGTCGGGCTCTTGCCGGGCCAGCGTGAGCAGCTGGTGGACCAGATGGGTAGTCCGTTCCAGCCCGTTCTTGAGATCGGCGAAGGCGGCGCGGCGCTCCTGCTCATCCACAGCGCGCTCGGCCAGTTGCGTCTGCAGGCGCAGGGCGGTAAGGGGCGTGCGCAATTCGTGGGCGGCATCGGCAACAAAGGCGCGCTGGGTTTCGGTAGCGTGCTTGAGCCGCGCCAGCAGATCGTTCAAGGCGTGCGTGAGCGGCTGGATTTCCTGCGGCATGCCCACATCGGCCAGCGGCTGCAGCGAATTCATGTCGCGCGCGGCCACCTCGGCGGCCGCCTTGCGCACCGGCGCCAGCCCACGGCTGACCGCCACCCACGAGAGCACGCCGATGAGCGGGAACAGCAACAGCAAGGGCACCACCGTCTTGACCGCCATCTGCGCCGCGATCTCATCACGCGCACTCTGCGGCTGCGCCACCTGCACCACGGTGCTGCCGATCTGGGCGCTGTAGACGCGCCACATGCCGTTAGGACCGCTGACGTTGGCAAAGCCCAGTTCCGCCTGGCGCGGCATGGCGCCGCGTGCGTGCGAGTGATAGATCACCGCGCCACGGCTGTCCCAGATCTGCATCATGATCTCGTCTTCCAGCTCGGGGAACTGCTGGCCCGGCGAGATCGGCGAAAACGCCTGGCGCGGCAGCGAGGCGGCGATCTGGCGCATCTGGTAATCGAAGATCTGGTTGGCTTCGCCACGCGCCTGGAAATACAGCGCCACCCCGGCCAGCACGATGATGGAGAACAGGCCCAGGCCCAGCCACAACAGCAGCTTGTTGCGCACCGAGTTCATGCCGGCACCAGATAGCCTACGCCGCGCACGTTCTTGATGAAGTCGCTGCCGACCTTCTTGCGCAGGGCGTGGATGTGGACTTCGACGGCATTGCTCTCGATGCTGTCATCCCAGCCATAGAGCTTTTCTTCCAGCTGCGCGCGCGAGAGCACCACGCCGGGCCGGTCCATGAAGGCCTGCAAGAGCGTGAACTCGCGCGCCGACAGGTTGACCGGCTTGCCACTGACCGTCACTTCATGGGTCGCGGGATTCAAGATCACTTCGCGCACCTGCACCAGGCTCTCGGCGCGCCCCGCCTGGCGGCGCGAGAGGGCGCGCATGCGGGCCGACAGTTCTTCCAGGTCGAAGGGTTTGATCAGGTAATCGTCGGCACCGGCATCGAGCCCGGCCACGCGGTCGGCCACCGCGTCCCGCGCCGTGGTGATCAACACAGGGATGGCGTTGCCGCGTTCGCGCAGCGTGCGCAAGACCGCCAGCCCATCCTTCTGCGGCAGTCCCAGGTCCAGCAGCAGCATGGCGTAGTCCTCGGTGCGCAGCGCCACGTCGGCCGACTTGCCATCCTGCACCCAGTCGATGGCAAAGCCATCCTGGCGCAAACCCTTGCGCACCGCTTCGCCCACCATGGGATCGTCTTCCACCAGCAATACGCGCATCTCAGGGCTCCTTGGATCAATCTCAGAGTAGCTTCGCCAGCAGGAAGACCACCACCGAGATCAGGATGGTCGAGGCGAAGGGCAGCGAAAAGATGCGGCCAAACAAACGGAAACGCAAGTCCCCCGGCAAGCGGCCTATCCCCAGCTTTTCCAGCCAGGGCAAGAGCGTCGAGAAGACGATGACGGAGAGAAAGATGACGACGATCCAGCGAATCATGCGCCTCTCCTCAGAGCCGGTGGGTACGGTCGTGGCGCAGCATGCGGGCCGGCCATTCGACATTCTTGCCAATGGCCAGCACCTTGAAGAGCTCGCCCATCTCGGCCGGGGAAATCAGTTTCTGCATGCCATTGGCCAGTGGCAGGTAGCGTGCGCTGTCCTCGGGCGAGGTGCGCAGCAGCAGCTCGCCGATGCCGGCATTGAGCAGGAAGGCGCCCTGGCTGGTATAGGCCAGCACTTCGGCGCCCTCTTCCACGGCGGCCACCGCCATGGCGGTGAAATCGACGTGGGCGGTGATGTCCTGCAAGCCCGGCCAGTAGAAGGGATCGGTATGGGCGTGATGGCGGTAATGGCACATCAGCGTGCCCTGGTCGCGGTCGTGCAGATAATATTCTGCGGCCGGGAAACCATAGTCCGGGAGGATCGCCAGTGCACCCGGGCCGCTGGCCAGCATGCGGCCCAGCGTGTGCATGAAGCCGATGGCTACCGGCGCGACTTCGGTGAGATAGCCTGGCGGCAATTCATTGGCATCGGGAATCTGCGCCACCGGCAAGTCGTCCACGCTGCGGTCCTCGAAGCGCAAGCGGCCTTCTGCATCGAGCGCCACGCCGCGCTCCTGCCAGCCTTGCTCCGCCTTCGCGGCCAGCCGCACCGGCATGGCGTCCAGCACTTCATTGCCGACCACCACGCCCGAAAATGTTGCCGGCAAGGCATCGAGCCACTGCACCAGCGGCGCAAAGGCGGCCAGTGTTTCCTGTTGTCGTGCGCGCAACTGGGCCGAGATTTCCACGATGAAATAGCGTTGCGGCAAGGCCGCGCGCGCTTGCAGTTCGGTCAGGATGTCGTGCGCCAGCTTGCCGGTGCCGGCCCCAAACTCCAGCAGCACATTGTCCACCGACGGGCTGGCGGCGATCACCTCGGCGGCCAGGCTGGCCAGGGTCGCGCCGAACAGCGGCGAGATTTCCGGTGCGGTTGTAAAATCCCCCTCTTTGCCCAGCTTGGCCGAACCGCCGCTGTAGTAGCCGACCTGCGGCGCATACAGCGCCAGTTCCATGTAGCGCTGGAAGGAGATCCAGCCACCGGCCGCGGCGATCTCGCCGGCGATCTGGTGCTGAAGGGTGTGCGAGGCGGACTGTGCGTCCTCGCCGGGTTCGGGTAGTTGCAGTTGCATGGGCCGTATTGTAGTAGAACTCATTTCATCAATAGGTATCGCCGTGAAATGCGTTCCAGCGAATTGGAAACCGGGAACATGACATCACCCTCTTCTGCAGGCATCGCGCTGGTCACCGGCGCGGCACGGCGCATCGGCCGCCACATCGCCCTGGCCCTGGCGCAGTCGGGCTGGGACGTGGCCGTCCACTACAACCGCTCACGCGAAGAAGCCGACACGCTGGTGCGCGAGATCCAGGCCCTGGGCCGGCGCGCCCTGGCCGTGCAGGCCGAGCTGGGCGATGAAGCCCAGGTGCGCAGCCTGCTGCCCCAGGCCGCCCCACTGGGACGCATCTCCTGCGTGGTCAACAACGCTTCGCTATTCGATTACGATGACGCCGCCAGCTTCGGCAACGCGCGCCTGTTGCGCCACATGAGCGCCAATGTCGGCGCGCCGGTGCTGCTGGCGCAGGCCTTGTATGAGGCCACGCCGCCAGGCCAGCAGGCCGTTGTCATCAACCTGCTCGACCAGAAACTGTACAATCCCAATCCCGACTTCCTGTCCTACACCCTTTCCAAGGCTGCGCTGCACAGCGCCACCACCCTGCTGGCGCAGGCGCTGGCGCCCAAGGTGCGGGTAGTGGGCGTGGCGCCGGGCCTGACCATGGTCTCGGGCGACCAGACCGAGCAACAGTTCGAAAAAGCTCACCAGGTCACCCCGCTGGGCCATGGCAGCACGCCCGAGGACATTGCCGCCGCGGTCTGCTACGTCGCTTCGGCGCGGGCCGTGACGGGTACCACCCTGCTGGTCGATGGCGGCCAGCATTTGCTTCCCCTTTCGCGCGACGTCATGTTCGTGGCGAAATAACCTTTATATTTCTGATCATGCTCTTCCTGTCCCATCCTTCCCTGCAAGATTGCCGCCGCCTGTTCCTGCGCAACTACGAGGTGTTCATCAACATCGGCGTGCACGAGTTCGAAAAGAAGGGTGAGCAGCGCATCCTGATCAACGTCGACCTCTACGTCCCGCTGGCCGAGACCACGCCCACCGCCGATCACCTCGACGAAGTGGTGGACTACGACTTCATCCGCTCGACCATCGCCCAGCGCATGGCCCGTGGCCATATCCACCTGCAGGAAACCCTGTGCGACGACGTGATGACGGCCATGCTGGCCCATCCCAAGGTGCGTGCGGTGCGGGTATCGACCGAGAAGCCGGATGTGTATCCGGATTGCGATTCGGTGGGGGTGGAGACCTTCCGTATCAAGACGGTTGGCTGATCCCACTGCCGTTGGCCCTGCCTGAACCCCGCACGCTGCGGGGTTTTATTTTTTCGAGAATGGCCTGCTCTTTGCCACTTCCGCTCCGCTCCCAAGGTGGTAGCATGCTACGGTGCGTCGATGCACATCATCGCCCTCTCCACCTTACGGACTTTCTGGACCGCCCACCCTGCGGCGGAGACTGCGCTGCGCGCCTGGTACGCGCTGGCCAGCCGGGTGAACTGGAAGACACCCGCCGATATCAAGGCGGCCTACCGCAACGCCAGTTTCACCAGAAACAATCGAGTGGTGTTCAACATCAAGGGCAACGATTACCGTCTGGTGGTCGCCGTGCGCTATGACAAGGAATTGATCTACATCCGCTTCGTCGGTACACATCGCCAATACGACGCCATCGATGTCGAAACGATCTGAAGGAATGTCACATGCCCATGCAACTCAAACTGATACGCACCCGCAAGGATTACCGCGCCGCGCTGGCCGAAGCTGAGCGCCTGTGGGACGCGCCGGCCCGCTCGGCGCAAGCCGATCAACTCGATGTCCTGACGCTGCTGATCGCCCATTACGAGCGTGCGCACTTCGCCATCGATGATCCCGACCCCATCGACTTCCTGCTCCATGTGATGGAGGCGCGCGGTTTGTCGCGCAAGGATCTGGAGCCCTACCTGGGATCACGCGGCCGCGTCTCCGACATCCTCAACCGGGTGCGTCCGCTGACCCTGGACATGATCCGCAAGCTCAGCGCCGGCCTGAACCTTCCGGCTGATCTGCTGATTCAGTCCTATCCGGTGAGGTCGGATTGCGACGAATTGCTCAGCGCCTGAAGCCGCCAAGAAAAATGCCGTTCAGTCTGCACTGAACGGCATCTTTACCGAGGTGACCAGGGCGCACAGATGCTCCCGCCTCACCCGTACTACATCCCCATATACCTTCCCGCCCGATGATTCAGGGCGATGATCAGGTTGGCCGTCACCGCTCCCAGAATGGAAGCCAGCAAGACCTTGGGCGCGACCACCCACAGCGAGCACAGCACGATCACCACATCCACGCCCATCTGCAGCTTGCCCGCCCGCAGGCCATAGCGGTCCTGCAGGAACAGCGTGACCACGTTGATGCCGCCCAGGCTGGCGCCATGGCGGAACAGCATCACGAATCCCACCCCGATCAAGAGGCCGCCCAGGACGGCGCTGTAGAACAGGTCCAGCTTGCCATAGCTGATGAAGTAAGGATGCATCAGCGAAAAACCCGACACCAGCGCGACCGCGCAAAAGGTCTTGAGCATGAAGCGCTTGCCCATGCGTCGCCAGGCGAAGTAATAGAACGGCAGATTGATGGTGAAGAACACCGCGCCGAACGGCAGCCCGGTCAGGTAATGCGCCAGGAAGGCCAGGCCGGCCGTGCTGCCGGTCAACAGGCCCACCTGGGTATACATGTTCACGCCCAGCGAGATGAAGAGCGTACCGGCCACCAGCGCCAGCACGTCCTCATAGCTCCTGTGACGCACATCGGCCGCAGCCACCACGGCCTTGCCTGCCACTTCAGCCACGCAGCACCTCGGCCATCGTCTCGGCCACGCGTGCAACGTTGCTGTCGTTCAAGCCGGCCACGCAGATGCGGCCGGTACCCACGGCATAGACGCCGAACTCTTCGCGCAGGCGATCCACCTGGGCAGAGGACAGGCCGGTGTAGCCGAACATGCCGTGCTGGCGCAGCAGGAAGGAGAAGTCCTGGTCGGGCACGGCGCTCTTCAGTTGCGAGGCCAGCTTCACGCGCATGTCGCGTACGCGCACACGCATCTCTTCGACTTCGCCGCGCCATTGCGCAGCCAGCTTGTCATCGCCCAGCACATGCGCCACCAGCAAGGCGCCGTTGCGGGCCGGGCTGGAATAGTTGCGGCGTACGGTCAGCTTGAGCTGGCCCAGCACGTTGGCGGCCTGGCCGGCTTGCGGGCAGAACACCGAGAGCGCACCGATGCGCTCGCTGTAGAGCGAGAAGATCTTGGAGAAGGAATTGCTGAGGAAGAACGGGATCTGGCGACGCACGGCCTCGCGCACCGGCCAGATATCCTCGTCCAGGCTCTCGGCAAAGCCTTGATAGGCCAGGTCGAAGAAGGGCAGCAGGCCGCGCTTCTCGACCACGTCGATGATCTGCTCCCACTGGGCGCGGGTCGGGTCCACGCCGGTGGGGTTGTGGCAACAGGGATGCAGCAGCACCACCGCGCCCTTGGGCAGCGAGTCGATCTTGGCCAGCATGCCCTCGAAGTTCAGGCCCTTGGTCTGGGCATCGTAGTAAGGGTAACGCTCGGTCTTGAAACCGGCGCCTTCGAAGATGCCGATGTGGTTGTCCCAGGTCGGGTCCGGCAGCCAGATGGTCGGTTGCGGGAAGAAGCGGGCGATCAGGTCCGCCCCCACCTTGAGCGCGCCCGAACCGCCCAGGGTCTGGACGATGGCCAGGTGCTCGGGCGCGGGCAGGTCCGCGCCGAAGAGCAGCTTGGCCACGGCCTGGCGATAAGCCCCATGGCCTTCCATGGGCAGGTAGACATACGGGGCATCGGCCTGCGCCACCGCCGCCGCTGCGGTGCGCACCGAGGGCAGCACCGGAACGACGCCCTTGCCATCGGTATAGATGCCGATGGAAAGGTTGACCTTGTTGCTGCGCTCGTCGCGCTGGAACTGTTCCATCAGGCTCAGGATGGGATCGCCGGCATAGGGCGGGAGATGCGAAAACATGAAGACCTCGTCAGATGAAGGAAACGCCGTGGCCGACACGCTCGCGCTACGCCGGCAAAACCGCCATGGTAGCGCGGCGCGGGGAAAATTTCCCGTCTAGCGCAACAGTGACCGGTATTTTTTTCAGGCGCAGACGCTACACGCCGACGCAAACCAGGCTGATGGCGGCGCAGGCCATCAGGGAGAAGCTGGGCGACACGAAGGCGTCGGTATTGCTGGAAATGGCCAGAATCGAAAGGCCTGCTGACCAGATCGAAAACGTTTCTGCAATATCAACTCTTGGAAGCCAGCCTTTACCAATTTAGAAAATGATTTATTCCGTTTCCGTGGCCACCTGATCCGACAAGCGGGCTTGATCCGCATTAACATGCGTCTTTCGGGGCGATTTTTTGATTTTGCTCGGCCCTGACTACCTTGTCGTCATTGTCACTGACAACGACCTGGATTGTCATAAAGTGAAATCTTCCTGATCACCTTCCCCCATGCAAAGCACCTCTCTGCGCTATTTCTACCAGGTCGGCCGCACCGGCTCTCTCACTGCGGCCGCCGAACGCCTGGACGTAGCGGTCTCGGCGGTCAGCCGCCAGATCGCCAAGATTGAAGAAGAAACCGGCGTCCCCCTGTTCGAGCGACGCGGCCGCGGCATGGTGTTGACGCCCGCCGGGGAAGTGCTGATGGCCTATGCGCGCCGCAACCTGCTGGAGTTGGAACAGGTGCTGGCCGAGGTCAGGGGCTTGCAAGCGGTGGGCCAAGGCGTCATCACGCTGGCCTGTTCGGAGGGCTTCGCGTGGGACCTGCTGCCCAATGTGACAGCGCAGTTCCGCGAGCAATACCCGGGCCTGCAATTCAAGCTCCACGTGGTCGGCGCTGCCAGAGCTTCGCAGATGGTCATCGACGGCGAGGCCGATCTCTCGGTCACCTACAGCCTGGCGCCGGCCGAAGGCCTGGCCGTCGCCTATCGCGAATCGGGGCCGGTGTTCGCCCTGATGAAGCGGGATCACCCGCTGGCCTCGCGCAAGCTCTTGGCCTTGAGCGACCTGTCGCCCTACCCGCTGGCGCTGCCGGAGGTGGGCACGACCGTGCGCCAGCTCGTCGACATCGCCTGCAGCATGCGCGGACTGCTGTTCGCGCCGGTCTTCACCAGCCATTCGCTGGGCGCGGTCTACCGCTTCACCACCCGCTCGCCGGATACGGTGGCCTTGGGCGGTTTCCTGACCGTCCATGAGCGCGCCGAGGAAGACGGCATGATCCTGGTGGCCATGGCCGAGAGCGAACTGCACCAGCGCACGGTGCAGGTGCAGACCATGGCTGGCCGCAAGTTGCCGCCGGCGGTGGCGGCGTTCTCGGACTTTCTCATCGCCGCCCTGCGCCAGGTGCGCGCGCGCCAGGAACTGGGTGTGCGCTGAGGCATCCGCGCGACGCTTGCAGCACGGCCGGCATCAGGAAAATGGCGAGAAGCGGCGCTGCATGAGAAAATGCCGGTCCTCCGCCCGCTCCCCGTCGCCACGCCATCCGCCCCGCGCTTGATGGCCGGCAACAGCGTTGATGCGGCAGCAACAGCCTACCGATTGAAGGAATTTCCCATGAACGACATGGCGGCCACAGTGCCACTGTCCGACCCCATCCAAGCCGATGAGCTGGCACAGGCCGGCTCGGAGCCCTCAGGCCAGAGCGAAGTGACCGCGCCCGGTTCGCGCCGCTTCGAGCTGCTGCAAAAGAACATCCGCCGCCTGACCGGCCGCGCCATCGCCGACTTCGACATGATCCGCGACGGCGACGTTATCATGGCCTGCATGTCCGGCGGCGCCGACAGCTACACCATGCTCGACACCCTGCGCTACCTGCAATCAGTGGCCCCGGTGAAGTTCGAGATCATCGCCGTGAACTTGGACCAGAAGCAGCCGGGCTTCCCCGAGCACATCCTGCCGGAATACTTCGAGCGCATCGGCGTGCGCTACCGCATCGTCGAAGAAGACACCTACAGCATCGTCAAGGACAAGATCGCCCCGGGCAAGACCACCTGCTCGCTGTGCTCGCGCCTGCGCCGCGGCATCCTCTACCGCGTGGCCAAGGAACTGGGCGCCACCAAGATCGCGCTGGGCCATCACCGCGACGATATCCTGCATACCTTCATGCTCAACATGTTCTACGGCGGCAAGATCAAGACCATGCCGCCCAAGCTGATCGCCGACGATGGCCAGAACGTGGTGATCCGCCCGCTGGCCTATGTGCGCGAGCCCGACATCAAGAAATACGCAGCGGCGATGCAGTTCCCCATCATTCCCTGCAACCTGTGCGGTTCGCAGCCCAACCTGCAGCGCCAGGCCATGCGCGAAATGTTGAATGAATGGGAAAAGACCAACCCGCTGTGGATCAAGAGCATGTTTACCGCCATGGGCAACATCGCCCCCTCGCACATGCTGGACCGCAGCCTGTTCGACTTCACCCACTTCACCCCAGGCCCGGGCAAGGAAGCCAGCGGCGACACCCTCTTCGATCGTGACGACAAGGTAGAAGAAGGCCAGTCCATCATCAACCTGCTCTGAAGCAACATTTGATGCGATGACTTGAGATGCGGCGAGACGATACACATCGTCTCACCTCATCAACTGGAAAGCCGCTCCACGCCTGGCTTTCAGCCTGCCTCCCGGTCCTGCGCAAAGTGTCTGAAGTAAATTTTTGTTACCCCGGAGCTATAGTTCCGGATTGGACGACAAATACCCTCCTGATCCTCGCTTGAAGCCCAAAAACCGCATGTTCTAATCTGGTCACTTTCAGTCAGATGCCGCGAGGCAGGTCTGCCTGGATCAAGATAAACACAACCAAGCAGTCGAGGTTTCGCAGGGAAACGTGATCCCGACACGAACAATACCGGGAGGCTGGCCGCGAGCATGGTCCAGCCATTGGCGTGAAACATCGCAATCGCCCCTCTGCACCCGAACGACTCTCTGCCATACGTGTAAGAGGCTGCCTGATGGCTAACTTTTGGCGCGACAAGCGCGTTTTCATCACCGGTCACACCGGCTTCAAGGGAAGCTGGCTGACGCTGTGGCTGCACCTGATGGGCGCAAAAGTCAGCGGTTATTCCCTGCCCGCGCCAACCAGTCCCAGCCTGTTCCACCTGGCGCGCCTGCACAATTGCGTGCAGACCACCACCGGCGACGTGCGCGACCCCAAGCATCTGGCCGAGACCATGGCGGCGGTGCAGCCCGATGTGGTATTCCATCTGGCCGGACAGCCGCAGATCGAACATTCCTACCTGACCCCGCTGGACACCTTCGCCACCAACGTGATGGGCACGGCGCATCTGCTGGAAGCCGTGCGCAGCACGCCCAGCGTGCGCTCGGTGGTGGTGGTCACCAGCAACAAGTGCTACGAGAACCGCGAATGGCTGTGGGGCTATCGCGAAGACGACCCCATGGGCGGCCACGATCCCTTCAGCAGCAGCAAGGGGGCCGCCGAACTGGTGACGGCGGCCTATCGCCGCTCCTTCTTCTCGGCCGATCCCGACAATCCGGTCGGTGTGGCCAGCGTGCGCACCGGCAACGTCATCGGCGGCGGCGACTTTGCGGCAGACCGCCTGATCCCCGATTTCATCCGTGCGCTGGAAGCAGACGAGCCCGTCACCATCCGCCAGCCGCATGCCGTACGGCCCTGGCAGTTCGTGCTGGAGCCGCTGTCGGGCTACTTGCAGATCGGCAGGATGCTCTACGAACACGGCGCCAGCTACGCCGAGGCCTGGAACTTCGGCCCCACCGACACCGACCTGCAGACGGTGAGCCAGCTCTGCGCGACCTTCAATCACTCGCTGCAGAAGAACGATGTCGAGCCCGTCGAAGTGCGCCTGGAACAGGCCGGCGCGACCCTCTCCGAAGCCGTGCTGCGACTGGATACGTCCAAGGCGCGCCAGCGCCTGGACTGGATTCCGCGCATGGAGCTGTACACGGCGCTGGAGCTGACCGCGCAATGGTATGCCGGCTACCTGAACAATGAAGACCTGCGCGCCCTGTCCGAGAATCAGATTGCCTTCTACCAGAGTCTGACATAATTGCGGGATCGCGCTCGCGCATCGCTTTCCGATCCTCAACAAGACCTTTCGCTCATGAATATCCTCGTCACTGGGGGAGCCGGCTACATCGGTTCCCATACCTGCGTGGAACTGCTCAATGCAGGCCACGAGGTCATCGTCTTCGACAACTTCTGCAACAGCAGCCCCGAATCGGTCAAGCGGGTGCAGCAGATCACCGGCAAGACGCTCTCCCTGGTCAAGGGCGACATCCGCAACCGCGAGCAGCTCGAAAGCGTGCTGCGCGAATTCAAGTGCGAGGCGGTGATCCATTTCGCCGGACTCAAGGCGGTGGGCGAATCGGTCGAGCAACCCCTGATGTACTACGACAACAACGTGGTCGGCACGGTGCGTCTGCTCGAAGCGATGCAAGCCACGGGCGTGAAGACCATCGTGTTCTCCTCCTCGGCCACGGTCTACGGCGATCCGCAATACCTGCCGCTGGACGAAGCCCATCCGCTCTCGGCCAGCAACCCCTATGGCCGCAGCAAGATCGTCATCGAAGACATGCTGCGCGACTACTACCGCGCCCATCCCGACTGGAAGATCGCGCTGCTGCGCTACTTCAACCCGGTCGGCGCGCATGAGAGCGGCCTGATCGGCGAAGACCCGGGCGGCATTCCCAACAACCTCATGCCCTTCGTGGCCCAGGTCGCCATCGGTCGCCGCGAACGCCTCAACATCTGGGGCGGCGACTATCCCACCCCCGACGGCACGGGCGTACGCGACTTCATCCACGTAGTGGACCTGGCGCGCGGCCACGTGGCCGCCCTGCAAGCGCTGGACGCGCCGCAATGCTTTGCGGTGAACCTGGGCACCGGCGTGGGCTACAGCGTGCTCGACGTGCTCAAGGCCTATGAGAAGGCCTGCGGCAAGACCCTGCCCTATGCCATCGCCGAGCGTCGTCCCGGCGACATCGCCTCGTGCTACGCCAATCCCGCCGAAGCCAAGCGCAAGCTGGGCTGGGAAGCCACGCTGGGACTGGAAGCGATGTGTACTCATTCGTGGAAGTGGCAGCAGATGAATCCGAACGGCTTCAAAGCCTGAAGCCTCGCCAGACCATGCTCTTCGTCACAGGCGGCGCCGGTTTCATCGGCGCCAACTACATCCTGCATTTCCTGGCGGCCCCGCACGATGAGGCCGTGCTCAACATCGACAAGCTGACCTACGCCGGTAATCCCGACAACCTGGCCAGCGTGGCCGGCGATGCGCGTTACCTGTTCAGCCAGACCGATATCTGCGACACCGCGGCCATTGCCCGCCTGTTCGCGCAGCACCGCCCGCGCGCGGTGGTCCACTGCGCCGCCGAGAGCCATGTGGACCGCTCCATTGCCGGTCCGGCGGTGTTCATCCAGACCAATGTCAACGGCACCTTCAGCATGCTCAGCGCGGCCTACGACTACTGGAGCACGCTGCCAGCGGCTGAGCAGGCGGCCTTCCGCTTCCTGCACATTTCCACCGACGAGGTATTCGGCAGCCTGGCCGCACACGCACCGCCCTTCACCGAAACCTCGCCGTACGCCCCCAACAGCCCCTACTCCGCCTCCAAGGCGGCCTCCGACCATCTGGTGCGGGCTTTTCATAGCACCTATGGCTTGCCGGTCCTCATCACGCATTGCTCCAACAACTACGGGCCGTACCACTTTCCGGAAAAACTCATCCCGCTGGTGATCACCAACGCCCTGGCCGGCCAGCCGCTGCCCATCTATGGTGACGGCCAGCAGGTGCGCGACTGGCTGCATGTGGCCGATCACTGCCGCGCCATCGAACTGGTCCTGGCCCGCGCCCGGCCGGGCGAAAGTTACAACATCGGCGGCAATAGCGAGAAGACCAATCTCGAGGTGGTTCTGACGTTGTGCGATCTGCTCGATGAACTCGCCCCCAAGGCGCAAGGCCAGTACCGCGACCAGATCTGCTTCGTGCAAGACCGTCCCGGCCATGATCGCCGCTATGCCGTCGACATCAGCAAGATCCAGCGCGAGCTGGGCTGGTCGCCGCAGCACGCCTTCAGGCAGGGGCTGCGGCAGACCGTGCAGTGGTTCCTGGCGGCCCGCCATGCGTCCGGAGCAAGGCCATGAAGATCGCCGCCACCCTGCTCCCCGGCGTGCTGGTGCTGGAGCCCACGGTCTTCGAAGACGAGCGCGGCCATTTCTTCGAAGCTTTCAATGCGCGCCAGTTCACGGCCCTCACGGGCCTGGCCCCGCAGTTTGTCCAGGACAACCAGTCGCGCTCCAAAGCCGGCGTGCTGCGCGGCCTGCACTATCAGTTGCAGCAGCCGCAGGGCAAGCTGGTGCGCGTGATCCATGGGGAGATCACCGATGTGGTGGTGGACCTGCGCCGCCAGTCGCCCGGTTTCGGGCAATGGGCCAGCGTCACGCTGTCGGCGCAGAATCGCCGCCAGCTGTGGATCCCGGAAGGTTTTGCCCACGGTTTCCACGTCCGCAGCGACATTGCCGATGTGCAATACAAGACCACCGCCTACTGGTCTGCGCCGGACGAACGCTGCCTCCGCTGGGATGATCCCGACCTGGCTATCGACTGGCAACTGACCGCCCCGCCGCTGCTGTCGGACAAGGACCGGCAGGGCGTGGCCTGGCGCCACGCCGAGGTTTTTCCGTGAAATCGCGGTGATCGGCGAGCGGCATTACCAGCTGTCCCTACGCTGATCCGCCCTGGCCATGCGCCTGCCCCGGCACGAATGCTAACAAAAAAGGTAGACCGGAAAATCCCCTGTAATCCCGCCATCTGATCCGGTCAATCCACGTAGACTGCTCAGGATGCCCACATCCTGCAGCCCTGCTGCGACATGGAGAACAGGCGGAAACAGTCGTTTGCCTTGCCCAATCGATGCATGATGGAAAGTCTGGCCGATGGCATTGCAAGCGCCATGAGGAGATATCCAAGGTGCCAGAAACAAAGAATATCGATGTCGTGCTCGTCAATCCCGGCAGTCGGCAGGCCCTCCTGCCACATGGGCTCACCCGAGCCGCCAACCCGTCCATGCAGGGCATGACCAGGATCGAGCCACGGCGCAAGATCCTCGGAGACTGAACCCCGGCGGCGCCGCCTGGCGCTGCCCATCCCTTCAGCAGGACCCACAGCACGGATAACGATAATGATCATCACCCGTACCCCTTTTCGCATGTCCTTCTTCGGCGGCGGCACCGACTATCCCGGCTGGTATGCCGAACATGGCGGGGCCGTCCTGGCCACCAGCATCGACAAGTACTGCTACATCACCTGCCGCTACCTGCCGCCGTTCTTTGAACACAAGCACCGCATCGTCCACTCCCTGATCGAGAACGTGCAGACGGTCGAGGAGATCAAGCATCCTGCCGTGCGCGGCATCCTCGGCTGGACCGGCTGCGAGCGCGGCCTGGAAATCCACCACGACGGCGATCTGCCGGCGCGCTCCGGCCTGGGCTCCAGCTCTTCCTTCACGGTAGGCATGCTGCATGCGCTGGCGGCGCTGGAAGGACGCTATGCGTCCAAGGAATACCTGGCCAGCACCGCCATCCATATCGAACAGAACGTCCTGGCCGAAAATGTCGGATCGCAGGACCAGGTGTCGGCGGCCTATGGCGGCTTCAACATGATCGAATTCCATCGCAACGGCAGCTTCTCGGTCTCGCCGGTGGTCTTGCGGCAAGAACGTCTCAACGAGTTCCATAGTCACCTGATGCTCTGCTTCACCGGGTTTTCCCGCATTGCCTCGGAAGTGGCCAAATCGCAGATCGACAACCTCAAGCAGCGCCAGGCGCAGCTGCATCGCATGCGCGAGATGGTCGATGAAGCCATGGCCATCCTGCAAAGCGAGCATACCTCCATCGAGGAGCTGGGCAAGCTGCTGCACGAGAGCTGGCTGTGCAAGCGCTCGCTCTCCGACAAGGTCTCCACCAGCGAAATCGACTACCTGTACCAGGAAGCGATGCAGGCCGGCGCCATCGGCGGCAAGATCATGGGTGCGGGCGGCGGCGGCTTCCTGATGCTCTTCGTCAGGCCCGAACAACAGCCGGCCGTGCGCGAACGCCTGAAGCACTTGATCCACGTCCCCTTCAAGTTCGATGACGGCGGCACGCGCATCGTCATGTACAACCCCACTGGATTGAATTGATGACGCTTCCCACTCCCGCTGCGCTGCCGCCCGACATGCCCTCGCGCGACGCCACCATCTTCGTGGCAGGACACGCCGGCCTGATCGGCTCGGCCATCCTGCGCGCATTGCAACAGGCCGGCTACCGCAAGCTGATCACCCGCACCCGCGCCCAGCTGGAGCTGCGCGACAAGCAGCAGGTCGACGCCTTCTTTGAAGCGGAACGTCCGGACTACGTCATGCTGGCCGCCGGCAAGGTCGGCGGCATCCTGGAAAACCAGAGCTTCCCGGCCGACTTCATCAACGCCAACCTGGCCATCTCGCTCAACGTGCTGGAGGCGGCCCATCGTTGCGGCGTCAAGCGCCTGGTGATGTTCGGCTCTTCCTGCATGTATCCGCGCGAAACGGCGCAGCCGATGGCCGAAACAGCGCTGCTGAGCGGCCACCCGGAACCGACCAGCCTGCCCTATGCCATCGCCAAGCTGGCCGGCGTGCAATTGTGCCTGGCCTACAACCGCCAGTACGGCCAGCAGCGCTTCATCCCGCTCATTCCCAACAGCGCCTACGGTCCCAATGACAACTTCGACCCCAAGTCGGGGCATGTGCTGTCCTCGCTGATGGCGCGCTTCCACCAGGCCAAGCTGGATGGCGCCGAGGCCGTCACGCTGTGGGGCAGCGGTACGCCGCGGCGCGAATTCATCCACGCCGATGACATCGCCGCCGCCGCACTGCTGATGATGCGCGAGCAATTGCCTGCGCTCACGCTGCCCCTCAATGTCGGCTCGGGCAGCGACATTTCCATCCGCGAACTGGCCCAAGTCATCGCCGGCGTGGTCGGCTATGAAGGCCGGCTGGAATGGGACAGCAGCAAACCCGACGGCGCCCTGCGCAAGCTGCTCGACAGCAGCCTGATGCACCAGCAAGGCTGGCGCCCCCAGGTCGGATTTGCCGAAGGACTGCGCGATACTTACGCCTGGTATGTGCAGAACAAGGCCGGCCGGGCCGTTTGACCGGCGCACGGGATGTCCCGACAACGACAAGCAATGCTCTCCCTCACCCTCGCATAACGGACCGCATGATGAAATACCCACTGATGAGAAACAATATCCTGCGTGAAGACCTCGATGCCGTCATCGAGCATCTGCGCCAGGACGACCCCATCCTGACCAACGGACCGAACGTACGCGCCTTCGAGAAGGAATGGTCCGAATGGCTGGGTGTGAAGTACAGCGTCTTCGTCAACTCCGGCGCCTCGGCCAACCTGCTGAGCATGGCCGTGCTCAAGCTGCGCCACCCGGAAGGCGGCGAAGTCATCGTGCCGCCGCTGACCTGGATCTCCGACGTGGCCACGGTCATCCAGAACGGCTTCACGCCGGTCTTCGCCGACATCGATCCGCGCTCGCTGGCCATGGCCCCGGAGCAGATCCTGGCCAAGATCACCGAACGCACCCGCGCCGTGTTCCTGACCCATGTCCAGGGCTTCGACGGGCTCACCGACGAACTGCTGGCCGAGCTGGAACGCCGCAACATCCCGCTCATCGAAGACGTCTGCGAATCGCACGGCGCTACCCACAACGGCCAACGCCTGGGCAGCTTCGGCTGGATGTCGAACTTCTCCTTCTACTATGCCCACCACATGAGCACCATCGAGGGCGGCATGGTCTGCACCAACGACCCCGAGATCTACCAGCAGGTGCGCATGCTGCGCTCGCACGGCATGGTGCGCGAAGCGACCGATGACGACCTGAAGCTGGGCTATCGCCAGGACAATCCGCAGCTCAATCCGGACTTCATCTTTGCCTACCCGGCCTACAACGTGCGCAACACCGAAATCGGCGCCATCATGGGCCGCAGCCAGCTCAAGCGCCTGGACGCCAATTGCGCGCGCCGCACCGCCAACATGATGCGTTTCCTCGACCAGATCGACAGCCAGCGCTACCGCGTCGATTTCAAGACCGAGGGTTCCAGCAACTACGCCTTCAACCTGGTGCTGCGCGAGGCCGATGAGGTCTTCGTCGAACGCCTCATGCAGACCATGCGCAGCAACGGCATCGAATTCCGTCGCGGCAGCGCCGGCGGTGGCAACCAGGTGCGCCAGCCCTACCTGAAGGGCATCGTGCCGGCCGACCACTACCTGCAATTCCCGCAGACCGAGCACATCCATTTCTACGGCTTCTACATCGGCAACTTCCCCGACCTGTCCGACGCCGAAGTGGATGACATCTGCCGCATCCTCAACGCGGTCTGAGCCATGACGATACAGTCCGCCGTCATCCTGGCCGGAGGTCTGGGCACCCGTCTGCGCAGCGCCGTCCCTGACCTGCCCAAGCCGATGGCGCCGATCGAGGGCCGCCCCTTCCTCGAATACCAGCTCGACTACTGGATCGCCCAGGGCATCGCTCACTTCGTGCTGGCCGTGGGTTACCGGCACGAGGCCATCAGCGGGCACTTCGGCCAGCATTACCGGGGCGCGCGACTGGACTACGTGGTCGAGGAAACGCCGCTGGGCACCGGCGGCGGCCTGCTGCTGGCGCTGCAGCGCTTGCCGGCGGACCAACGCTTCCTGCTGCTCAATGGCGATACCTACTTCGCCGTGCAGTTGCGGGCGCTGGAACAGTTTGCCCTGCAGCAGGACAGCGACTGGTGCTTCTCGCTGTTCCGCACCGGCCAGACCAGCCGTTACCTGGGCATGGGCGTGGCCGCCGATGGCCGCATCACCGAACTCAAATCCAGCCAGGATGGCGACGAATGCCTGGCCAATGGCGGTGTCTATTGCATCCATCCACGCGCCCTGGCCAGCCTGGGCGTGCAGGCCGGCGATAGCACGTCGCTGGAAAACGATCTGTTCCCGCGCGCCTTCGCCGCCGGGCAGCGCATGGTGGGACTGGAATTCGACGGCAGCTTCATCGACATCGGCATCCCCGATGACTACCACCGCGCCGCCACCGTACTCAATGCCAAGGAGACCCCATGAGCTCGCCACTGCAACGCCTGCAACGCAACCTCGACGCCTCCATCCGCGCCAAGCAACAGCTCATGCAGGAGAGCGCCACCCTGGCCGTCTTCGACGCCGCCGTGGCCGCCACCATCGCGGCCTATCGCAATGGCCGCCGCATCTACATCGCCGGCAACGGCGGCTCGGCTGCCGACGCCCAGCACCTGGCGGCCGAATTCGTCAGCAAGCTGGCGCGCGATCGAGCGCCCCTGCCAGCCGAAGCGCTGACCACCGACAGCTCCATCCTCACCGCCATCGGCAATGACTATGGCTACGAGCAGGTGTTTTCGCGCCAGCTAGCTGGCAAGGCGGTGGCTGGCGATATCTTCCTGGGCATCACCACCTCGGGACGCTCGCCCAATATCCTGCGCGCGCTGGAGCAATGCCGCGCCATGGGCGTGCCCAGTATCCTGTTTACCGGCCGCGATGGCGGACCGGCGCTGCCGCTGGCCGACCACGCCATCGTCGTCCCCGGCGAGGCCACCAGCACCATCCAGGAATTGCATATCGTATTGGCGCATACCCTGTGCGAGAGCGTGGAAGCGGCCCTCTTCGGCGAATGATCTTCAGCAAAGGACGATCCATCATGTCTTACCACATCCTCGTCACCGGCGGCGCCGGCCCTGCTGGCCGCATCGCCGAACTGGTCAAGGGCTACACCATGACCAAGAACACCCAGTACGGCAATGTCTGAATCCGCACGCCCCTGCGTCTTCATCGACCGCGATGGCACGCTCAATGTCGAGAAGAACTACCTGCACCGCTACGAAGACTGGGAATGGATCCCGGGTTCGGTGGACATGCTCATGCAGCTGCATGCGGCGGGCTTCCTCAATATCGTGGTGACCAACCAGGCCGGCGTGGCGCGCGGCTACTACGACGAGCAAGCCATCCACCACCTGCACGCCCAGGTCGACGCCGGCATGGGCGAGGCCGCCGGCTGCATCGACGCCTACTATCACTGTCCGCATCATCCCCAGCATGGCGACGTGCGTGACTGCGATTGCCGTAAACCCGCACCCGGCATGCTCCTGCGCGCCCAGCGCGAATGGAACATCGACCTGTCGCGCTCATGGATGGTGGGCGACAAGCTCAGTGACATACAGGCCGGACTGGCCGTGGGCGCGCGCTGCGTACTGGTGGCCACCGGCTATGGCCGTGAAGAACGGGACCACTGTCCCCCCGGCGTCCTGCTGGCCGACGATTTCGCCCGCGCGGGTGCGCTGATCCTGCGCGAATCCCGCCAGGCCAGCGCCGCCAGCGCCGCTCTTGCATGAGGTCAATGACGTGACGACTCCCACTCCCCGCATCCTGTTCATCTTCCTGGAGTTTCCCGACTGGCGCCTGGCGCGCAGCCTGGGCTATCCCACCCAGATGGGCGTGGAGCAAGCGCTGCGCCAGAGCGGCGCCGATGTGTTCAGCATTCCCAGCATGTTTCGCATGGACAACACCAGCCGTGGCAACTGGCTCTCCCGCTTGCGCCAGATGGTGGGCCAGCGGACCTATGACCAGGTCTGGATCGAACTGGTCCATGCGGACTACGACGAGCAGTTCCTGTCCTGGATCAGCAGCCTGGCGCCGGTGCGCCTGGGCTTTGTGATGGAGTCGCTGCAATACGAGCCCTATGTGTACGAGCTCGAACCCAAGCTCAAAGAACGCAAGGAGCGCGTGGTGCGGCGGCTGTCCTACATGACCCACGTGCTGCTGGCCGACGAACAGGACGCCACCGACCTGAACAAAGATGGTCAGGTCCAGGCCATGTGGTGGCCGCAGACGGTGCCGCGCGACAGTATCCAGGTCGCCTCCCGCGCGGCCCAGCCCTATGCGGTCTTCTACGGAGCGCTGTATGGCAAGCGGCAGAGCTGGCTCAAGCATCCGCAACTCGACGGCCTGCTGGTGCAGCCAGGCCCTTCGCTGGAATACCAGACCGAATTCCCGGCCCTGTTCGACCGTCTGCAAGCCCTCACCACCGAGGCGCTGGAACAGGGCCTGCAGGCCACGCCGGTGGTGCTGGAGCGCTATCTGCAGCTGCTGCGCACATTGCGCCAGGATATCTTCGCCCTGTGGCTGCGCAGCCTGCAGCAGGGCGTGGCGGTGGTGAACCTGCCGTCCTTCTTCCAGGGTTTTCCAGGCCGTGTCTACGAGGGCATGGCGGCCGGCAAGCCGGTCATCTCCTGCACCATCCCGGGCCGACCGCGCACCAATGCCCTGTTCGCCGACGAGCAGGACATCCTGCTCTACGACCCCGAATCACCGGAACACCTGGCCCACCAGATCCGCCGCCTGCAGCAAGATCGCGCATTGGTGCAGCGACTGGTCGGCAATGCCCGCCACAAGCTGCTCACCCTGCATACGGCCGAGCTGCGGGTGAAGCAAATCCTGCGTTGGCTGGAAGACGGTGTCGAGACCGATTTCAGTCGTGTAGAGGCGGCATGAACTGCTACAATCGTTTGCACCTACGGCCAGCACGAGGATGTGAGCCGACCCAGGGCAGCGTCGCCGGAAAGCCCTTCCTTTTCAAGTTCTTCTCATAGGAACCATCGTGACAGCAGCAAGCTTCTTCATCAAACCGGGATATCGGGCCCGTACTCAACCGGAATACTATGCCGACGTCCACGATGACGGCACCATCTGGCAACCGGAGGTCTATCCGCTGGCGGCCACCCTGGCGCGCCAGTACGGTTGCCGCTACATCATCGATATCGGCTGTGGACGCGCGCGCAAGCTGTCGATGATGTACCCCGAGTTCCAGATCATCGGCATGGACTTCGGCAGCAACCTGGAGCACTGCCGCGCCCAATATCCGTTTGGCAACTGGGTCGAGGTGGACCTGGAAAACAGCGACGGTGTGCAATTCCCGCCCGAGGTGCTGCAAAACGCGGTGGTGATCAATTCGGACGTGATCGAGCACCTGGTCAACCCGACCCGCCTGATGGCCCTGATCCGTTCCTACCTGGTGCATGCCAAGGTCGCCGTGATCTCGACCCCGGAGCGCGATCTCGAACGCGGTACCCACGACATGGGTCCGCCGGCCAATCCCACCCACATCCGCGAATGGAACCTGGCCGAGCTGGAAACCATGCTCAGCAGCGAAGGTCTGCGTCCGGCCTATTGCGGCCTGACCATCAGCAACGATCGCGACATGCTGCGCAAGACCTCGCTGGCGGTGGTGCCGGGCTTGTCGCTGAACTCGTCGGCGGTGCGCGAGCTGGGATCGTTCTGCGAAAAATGGCTGGCCGCGTCGCCGGAGATGCGTGACGCCGGCAATGGACAGTACCTGCAGAACCTGGCCCAGCTGGAACGTGAGATGGCCTCCGCGCAGTCGGCCGCACAGCCGCTACTGGCCCCCATGAGCCCGCTGGAAATCGGCATGGAGCACATTGCCTCAGCCCGCTACGAGGAAGCCTTCAAGGTCCTCACGGAAGCCCTGCAGAACGATGGCGAGAATCCGGCGGTGGTGTTCCAGCTGGGTCGCCTGGCGGCCATCTGCAACATGCCCGAGGATGCCAAGGAATTGTTCTACCAGGCCACGCTGCGCGCGCCGGAAGTGGTCAAGGACATCTTCGATTTCTACCAGGAGCAGTTGGCGCGGGCCCGCGCCGGCCTGGAATGAAGACCACGCCATGGATGTGAAAAAAGGCTCCCGCGGGAGCCTTTTTCCATGGCGCCGACCGATACCGCCGGCGCAGCGTAGTGCCATCCAGCTCAGCTATTGAAACGATGCTGCGCCGTCAGGCTCAGGCCGAAGTCTTCGTAGCCAGCCAGTTCCTTCAACGGCACCTGCTCGACCATGAGGGCGTCGCCCACCAGCTTGTCCTCGTAGTATTCGCCATCGAACAGTCCGGGGAAACGCATCATCGTCATGACCAGTTTTTCCAAGGGCCCCGGGCCCAGGTAATAGGCCCCGCCCATGGCCCAGTGCCGCCAGAAGGGCTTGCCATAGGAGATGGTGTTGAGAGACTTGTCCTGGCACTTGTTCCAGTGCCAATTGCGGTCATGGGTAGTGCCCGACACCGGCACGCCCGCATACACATTCAGGGTATGCAATTGCTCCAGCAGTTGGCGCGCACGCACCGGATCGAACAAGGTCTGGTCATCGTCCACCTTGAGGATGCCGACGTTGCGACCCATGTTCTCGTAGACCCAGGTGCAGGCCGCCACGGTCTTGCGCGGCAGACCCTCGTAGTTGTCCGGCGCGGCCACCTGCACGGCGCGCGGATGGTTGATGGCCTCGGTGTCATGACCGGAGATGATCAGGCTTTCGATCCCCGCTTCCTCGTACTGGCGCTGCAAGCTCAGGGCCTTCTGTTCGTACTTCTTGCAGCTGATGATCAGGGCCAGGTTCTTGATGGTGGAGGCATTGGCGACCAGGTCGCGGTATTCGCGGATCAGGTCTTCGTTGTAGGGATTGAGCGCCACCGCGCGACGCGCATGGGCGACCGCGCCGGGCTTGTCGCCGCGCAGCTTGCTGACCTGTCCACGCTTGTACTCGAGCACCCACAGGAAACCTGAAGGGATATAGGGATTGTCCTGCTCGATACGGACGCACTCGCGCAGGATGCCATCGGCATTGAGCACGGTCGGGCGGATGTTGAGCAGCTCGGAGATGCGTTGATTGAAATCCATGATGGGCAAACGTTGGCTAAGGATGTGAGGATCAGGGACTGGACGGATCAGAATCCCATCTGCTTGACGGTGATCTGCGCCTGCACCCGATAGATCAGGCGTTCGAAGGCATCGGTCCAGTCACTGGTGAGATTCTTGAGCAGCAGGCTCTTGCCGGCCCGGGTGATGCGACGGCGCACATCGTCGTGATAGAGCACCATCTGCAGGTTCGAGGCCAGCAGCTCCATATTGCCCACCGGATGCATCATGGCGTTGACGCCGTGCTTCAGGCCGATGTGGCGATAGGTCTCCAGGTCCGACAGGCAGACCGGGACTTCCAGCTCGAAGGCTTCCCAGATCGTCAGCGGCTGGGACTCGCTGGAACTGGCCAGCACATAGGCGTCCGCCGAGGCCAGGTAGCGCAGGGTTTCTTCGTTGGGCTGTTCGCCCAGGAAGCGGTAACGCTCCGGCAGCGCTTCAGCCAGCTTGCGCGCGCCCTCTCCCAGCTGCAGGTACTTGCCGATGAAGATGCATTCGATTTCGGCACGCTGCGCGCTGCTTATGGCATTGACGGCCAGGATGGTGTCTTCCATGCGCTTGCGCGGTTCGATGGTGCCGATGCAGACGATGCGCTTCTTGTCCTTGGGCTTGGGCTGCAGATCCTGCTGGCGGTAGATGGCGTCGTTCCAGAACGGCAGCACATGCACCATGGCCGGACTGTCGAAGAGGAAGCTGCCATAGACGATGCGCTGGAACTCGGTCTGGAAGACGATGTGCGAGGCGCTCTTGAAACCCTGCGCCATCTGCGGATAACGCAGCAGCAGGTCACGGCCGACCTCGGCCTCATGCACCCACCAGATCACCGGGCAACGCGGCGCCAGCTCACCCACCAGCGAACCCGACAGGATGCAGTTGGACACGATCAGCTCAGGCTCGCCAGCCAGGTCCTTGACGATGGGAATGCCCAGCGCTTCGAACTGCTTCCTGATCTCGCCCTGGCCATCGATACGCGGCAAGACCGACACCTCATGGTTCTGCACCAGGCGTTCGGCCAGGCGCAGCATGGCCGTGCTGGCGCCGGTGGTGTAGAACTCGTCGTTCAACAAAAGAATCTTCATGCAATGTCCAAAGAAGGCGCGGCCGCAGGCCGGCCGCCTATTGCCTATCGCTTATTCGTAATGGCGCTGCGCCGTCACCCAAAGATTTCCCTGATGCAAAACACGCGCAGCAAGCCGCAATCTGCCATCTTAATGAGCCATGCAGGCCTCAAAGGGCGGAGCACACGCGCAAATGCCCTTCAGCTTCCTTTTTGACCACAAGCCGCCCGGCAGCACCGGGGCTGCATGCTAGACTTTGCCTTTTCGGCAAGTCCACCAACCCCGCTACGCCATGAACATCGTCATCCTCGCTGCCGGCATGGGCAAACGCATGCAATCCTCCCTTCCCAAGGTCTTGCACCCGCTGGCCGGCAAGCCCCTGCTGGGCCACATCATCGACACCGCCCGCACGCTCGCGCCGTCACGCCTGTGCGTGATCTACGGCCACGGCGGCGACGCCGTGCCGCAGGCCTTTGCCGACCAGGACCTGGCCTTTGCCCGGCAGGAACCGCAGCTCGGCACCGGCCATGCCGTCATGCAGGCCCTGCCGCATCTGGAAGACGGCGCCGCCACCCTGGTGCTGTATGGCGACGTCCCGCTGACCACCGCCGCCTCCCTGCAAAGGCTGCTGGCTGCAGCCGGCCAGGACAAGCTGGGCGTGCTCACCGTGACCCTGGACGACCCCACCGGCTATGGCCGCATCGTGCGCGAGAACGGCAAGATCACCCGCATCGTCGAGCAGAAGGACGCCAGCCCCGCCGAGCGCGCCATCACCGAAGTCAACACCGGCATCATCGTCGCCCCCACCGCCCGCCTGCGTGACTGGCTGGCCAAGCTGTCCAACGACAACGCCCAGGGCGAGTACTACCTCACCGACGTGATCGCCGCCGCCGTGGCCGATGGCGTGGACGTGGTCTCGGCCCAGCCCGACGACGTGGCCGAGACGCTGGGCGTCAACAGCAAGGTGCAACTGGCCGAGCTGGAGCGCGTGCACCAGCGCAACATCGCCACCGCCCTGCTGGAAGCCGGCGTGACCCTGGCCGACCCGGCCCGCATCGATGTGCGCGGCACGCTCGACTGCGGCCGCGATGTCAGCATCGACGTCAACTGCGTCTTCGAGGGTTGCGTGCGCATCGGCGAAGGCGCCAGCATCGGCCCCCACTGCGTCATCCGCAACGCCAGCATTGCCGCCGGCGCCAACATCAAGGCCTTCACCCACATCGAAGATGCGGTGGTCGGCGCGGGTGCGCAGGTCGGCCCCTATGCGCGCCTGCGCCCCGGCACCGAGCTGGCCGACGAGGTCCACATCGGCAACTTCGTCGAGGTCAAGAACAGCGTCATCGGACTGGGCAGCAAGGCCAATCACCTAGCCTACGTGGGCGATGCGGATGTGGGCAGCAAGGTCAATATCGGCGCAGGCGTGATCACCTGCAACTACGACGGCGCCAACAAATTCCGCACCACCATCGAGGACGAGGCCTTCATCGGCAGCGACAGCCAGCTGGTCGCACCGGTGGTCGTGGGCAAGGGCGCCACGCTGGGCGCAGGCACCACGCTGACCAAGGACGCCCCGGCTGGACAACTGACGATCTCGCGCGCCAAGCAACTGTCCCTGCCGGGATGGCAGCGGCCGGTGAAGATCAAGAAGTAAGGTCTGCGGCGGCAAGCCGCCTCAGCAGCTCAGCCTCGGTAGCTCAACTTCAGTAGCCCAGCTTCCTGAGTTCCGCGCCCATGGCGGCGCGGGCAATGATGCGTTCGAACTCATCGGCCCAGTCTCGGGTGAGGTTCTTCAACAGCAGGCTCTTGCCCGCGCGCGCCAGCTCCCGCGCCAGCGTGGGACGGGTCAGCAGCTGCTGCAGGTTGGCGCTCAACACCGCAGTCTGGCCGACCGGATGCATCAGCGCATTGTGGCCATGCTGCAGGCCGATGTGGCCATAGGTTTCCAGGTCCGAGAGGCAGACCGGCACTTCCAGCTCGAAGGCTTCCCAGATGCTCAGCGGCTGCGACTCGCTATAGCTGGCCAGCACATAGGCATCGGCCGACGCCAGGTAGCGCAACACCTCGTCATTGGCCTGCTCCCCCAGGAAGCGGTAGCGCTGCGGAGCCGCATCGGCGATCCGCCGCGCATGCTCCGGCAATTCCAGGTACTTGCCGATGAAGACGCACTCCACCTCATCGCGCAAGGCGGGCGGCATCGCCTCCACCGCCAGCACCGTATCTTCCATGCGCTTGCGCGGCTCGATGGTGCCGATGCAGACGATGCGCTTGCCCCGCTTGGGCTTGGGGCTCAGGTCTTCCTGCCGATAGATGGCGTCATTCCAGAACGGCAGCACATGACAGCTCGCCGGGCTATCGAAGAGGAAGCTCTGGTAGACCTTCTGCTGATAGCTGGTCTGGAAGACGATCTGCGACGCATGCTGGAAAGCCGGCGCCAACGCCGGAAAGCGCAGGATCAGGTCGCGCCCCACCTCGGCCTCATGGATCCACCACACCACCGGCACCTTGGGCCCGGCCTCGGCCACATGCAGGCCAGCCATGAGCGTATTGGCCACCACCACATCCACCGTAGTGACGTTGTGGACGATGGGAATGCCCAGCGCCTCAAATTGTTTGCGGATTTCTCCCTCGCCATCGCGGCGCGGCATCACCATCACCTCATGCTGCTGAACCAGCCGCTCAGCCAGGCGCAACATCGCAATGCTGGCGCCGGTGGTGTAGAACTCATCGTTGAGCAGGAGGATTTTCATGGGCAGGCAAAGAAGGCAAAGGTGAGAAGGATGAGGACAATGACAAACTCATGGCCCGGTCAGGGCAGACCGACAGCATAAGCCCGCCCACGCCAGCCAAAGGCCGAAGAACCACCGCAAACCCACCCGATCTCGGCCCTTTGCATGCGCTGCGCACAGGCGGCAAGCCGTTCAGCTGGCCGCGTCATCGATAGGAATAGCCGTCTCGAACTTGCTGCGATGGATGGAGAAATAACTGCGCACATTGCGCACATTGCGCTGCGAGGCAAATAGCCGGTGCGCCAGCGCATGATAGGACGGCATGTCCCGCACCAGCACCACCAGCACGAAATCCGGCCCCGGCGAAACCCGATAGCACTGCTGCACAGCCGGCTCATCGGCCACCAGCGCCTCGAAGGCCTGCTGCTCCTCCTCGCCCTGGCGGTCCAGCGTAATTTCCACCACCGCCGTGAGCGCCGCCGCCACCTTCTGCGCATCCAGCAGGGCCACCTGGCGCGCAATCACGCCCCCCTCGACCAGGCGCTTGACCCGCCGCAGGCAGGTCGGCGGCGAAGCATGCACCCGCGCAGCCAGCTCCTGGTTGGTCTGGCTGGCATCGGCCTGCAAGGCCTTCAGGATGCGGCGGTCGAGGTCGTCGAGTTCAAATGTCATCAGGATTGGCAATATTCATTCAAATATCCGCCTAATTTTAATGAATATTTCACGAGTTTTGATACCAGCAATATTAATTCATTAGTCATCATTTTTAGAAATCATATTTCACACCCCCTCGCCTAATATGCATGCACATTCTTTCACACGAGGTATTCCATGTGCGGCATCGTCGGCGCGGTTGCGCAGCAAAACGTCACCCCCATCCTGCTCGAAGGCTTGAAGCGCCTCGAGTATCGCGGCTATGACTCCTGCGGCGTAGCGCTGCACGTGGACGGCAAGCTGCAGCGTTCGCGCAGCACCTCGCGCGTAGCCGAACTGCAGCAGCAGATCGCGCAAAGCGGCCTGTCCGGCTTCACCGGCATCGCCCACACCCGCTGGGCCACGCACGGAGCGCCGGCCACGCACAACGCCCACCCGCACTTCTCGCGCGAGCGCATCGCGCTGGTCCACAACGGCATCATCGAGAACCACGACGAACTGCGCGCCGAATTGCAGGCCATCGGTTACGTCTTCGAGAGCCAGACCGACACCGAAGTCATCGCCCACCTGGTCGACCACATGTATGACGGCGACCTCTTCAACACCGTGCAGCAGGCCGTACGCCGCCTCACCGGCGCGTACGCCATTGCCGTCTTCTGCGCCGACGAACCGCACCGCGTCGTCGCCGCGCGCCAGGGCTCACCACTGATCGTGGGCGTGGGCGAAGGCCAGAACTTCGTCGCCTCCGACGCCATGGCCCTGGCCGGCACCACCGACCAGATCATCTACCTGGAAGAAGGCGACGTCGTCGACCTGCAATTGCAGAAGGTCTGGATCGTCGACGCCGCCGGTCGCCCGGCCGAGCGCGAAGTGCGCACCGTGCAGGCCTACACCAGCGCGGTCGAACTCGGCCCCTACCAGCACTACATGCAAAAGGAAATCTTCGAGCAGCCGCGCGCCATCGCCGACACCCTCGAAGGCGTCGTCGGCATCATGCCCGAGCTCTTTGGCGACAAGGCCTACAAGGTCTTCAAGGAGATCGACTCGATCCTGATCCTGGCCTGCGGCACCAGCTACTACGCCGGCCTGACCGCCAAGTACTGGCTGGAATCGATCGCCAAGATCCCCGTCAACGTCGAGATCGCCAGCGAATACCGTTACCGCGACAGCGTACCCAATCCGAAATCGCTGGTAGTGACCATCTCCCAGAGCGGCGAAACCGCCGACACCCTGGCGGCATTGAAGCATGCGCGCAGCCTGGGCATGCAACACACGCTGACGATCTGCAACGTCGCCACCAGCGCCATGGTGCGCGAATGCGAACTGGCCTACATCACCCGCGCCGGCGTGGAAGTGGGCGTGGCCTCGACCAAGGCCTTCACGACGCAACTGGCCGCCCTCTTCCTGCTCACGCTGGCGCTGGCCCAGACCCGCGGCCTGTTGACTGAAGAACAGGAAGCCGAGCACCTCAAGGCCATGCGCCACCTGCCCGCGGCATTGCAGAGCGTGCTGGCGCTGGAGCCGTCCATCGTCGCCTGGGCCGAATCCTTCGCCCGCCGCGAGAACGCCCTGTTCCTGGGCCGTGGCCTGCATTATCCGATTGCCCTGGAAGGCGCGCTCAAGCTCAAGGAAATCACCTACATCCACGCCGAAGCCTATGCCGCCGGCGAACTGAAGCACGGCCCGCTGGCGCTGGTGACGGACCAGATGCCAGTGGTGACCATCGCGCCCAATGACGCGCTGGTGGAAAAGCTCAAGTCCAACATGCAGGAAGTGCGTGCGCGTGGTGGGCAGTTGTATGTGTTTGCGGATGGTGATTCGCACATCAGCTCGGCCGAGGGGCTGCATGTGATCCGTATGCCGGAGCACTATGGAGTGTTGTCACCGATCTTGCATGTGGTGCCGCTGCAGTTGCTGTCGTATCACACGGCGTTGGCTAGGGGGACGGATGTGGATAAGCCGCGGAATTTGGCTAAGTCGGTGACGGTGGAGTGAGGGGAAGGAACTGGGCTGACTACGGCATGTTATGACTAAAATTACGGCTTAAATTGAGCCGTAATTTTCAATTGTTACTATAAAAATACATTACGGCTTCTAATTACAATTAGAGCCCATTGCACTCTTTATATTAACGGCCAAATGCTTTAGACCACGGCCGCCCCGTAATACATGCTCAGCTAAAACCTCAGCTGAGTATCTATCATGTCGATACCCAGTTGAAGAGACCCGTTTATTTACCGTATTACCCTGCCGTTTACCCTGGCGAAATTTGTGGCTCCTGGCTTTCACGCATCAAATTCCACAACACACTAGGCATATGGAATTCCGTACTTGCTAGTCTCGGCATCTTTCAGGAACTGCGGTTTCGAGTTTTTGACTTACATCAGCCACCCGTTGCGCTTAGCTTAGTACTTCACTATTTGGGGACGACATTGCACGACGCGATGGCGAGCATGTCTACGGTGCCATATAGCCGGACGTTTGACGCAGCGACGCCTAGCCGGCGCCATCATCTCCCGAGATTCTGCTCCCTATGTATCGCAGATGACATCGAGTCACACGGAGAGCCCTACTGGCATACCGAGCATCAATTACCCAACGTATTGGTCTGCCGTCTACATGCAGTTCTCCTACGTGACAGATGTCCCGCCTGTGACAAAATCCTAGCCACCAAAAATAAGTTTCTAGTCGAGCCCCTTACTCATAACTGCACATGTGGAGCTGATCTTCGTGCATTGCCGCGGCGGAAGATATCGACGACTCATAAGCTCTACGCACTCTCAGAGATCAGCTATCACGCGCTTAGCGAAAAGGGCGGCCCCTTAGATCTGCGCCAAATCATCGCGTTTCTTCTGAAGAAAACCAAATCTGCGCAGGGACTTCATCAACTAACTATGACGGGACTGTCTATGCAGGCGACGAGGCGCGCATGCTAGCCGAAATGGGTGACGCTACATTCAAGCTGGGAACGGTCAACGATAGCTTCGAAACGCTATTCACCAACGAAACCTTGCTGCAGGCACTGGACGAGAGCTTCGCTTACTCGGCACCGATGTGTCACGACTGTGCCTTTGAACCCTGGTGCGGCGCTGATCCGGTTTTCCACTGGGGACAGCAAAAGGACTTCGTCGGCCGCAAGCCCGATAGCGAATTCTGCCAGCGCAATATGCACATCTTCAAAGGCCTCATCCGGCGAATGGAGGAAGACACCTTTGTGCGCCAGCTTTTCACTCGGTGGGCTAACCTATGCTGAAACTACGCGGAAGAGTCGATGTTGTGAACGCGACCCGCTGCAACCCGAGCCTAGCCAATATCACCCGAAATCCGAAGCTGCCGACGCCGCTTCGTAGAAAAACGGCTTTGTTGCTCAAGGGCGCGGACCTAGCCTGGCTAACCCCCGAGTTCGTTGGGCAATTGCGCATGGGCGCGCCCTTCGCGGCATTGCTTTTCTGTGGCGGCGAGACGGAGCTAGCGGCGGTCGAGGGGATCGCACGCGAACTACACGATGTCTATCTGCTGCCCGATGACTACGCCTATCTGGACGAGGGCGATATCCTGCGACTCAACCCCGCAGGTGAGTCGATTTCGTCGGTGTTCCGAAAGGCGGCACCGAACAATACCATTTTACTGACGGAACGCTGCAATCACCTGTGCCTGATGTGTAGCCAGCCGCCAAAAAGTGCAGATGATTCTTGGCTGCTGGATGAAGCATTCGAGCTGGTGCGGATGATTCCTTTGGATACCGAAAATATCGGGTTCAGCGGCGGTGAACCGACCTTGTACGGGGAAAGGTTCATTGAGCTGGTGGAGGCGACTAAGCTAGCGCTGCCTCACACCTCCCTTGACATCCTTTCCAACGGACGAAGTTTCAAGAACGAAGCGTTCGCGGCAAAGTTGGGACGGGTCAAACATCCGGCCCTGCAACTGGGTATCCCCGTGTATTCGGATGACCCTGTGCGACACGATTACGTGGTGCAAGCGCAAGGCGCGTTTGACGAGACAATCCAGGGAATCCTGAATTTGAAACGATACGGCGTGCGGGTCGAGATTCGGGTGGTGGTGCACCAGCAGACGCTGCCACGGCTGGTGCAGACCTGTGAGTTCATCACCCGTAACCTGCTCTTTGTCGACCATGTCGCTCTTATGGGTCTGGAAATCACTGGATTTACGCGAGCTAACTTGGAAATCCTCTGGGCAGACCCACAATCGTACCGAGACACCTTATCAGAGGCCATTGGTGTGCTGCGGGCCAACGGCATGAATTGCTCGGTCTACAACCACCAGCTCTGCCTGGTGAACAAAGATATCGAGCCGGTGTATCGGAAGTCGATATCAGACTGGAAAAATGAGTATCTGCCTCAGTGCGACGGCTGCACACGTAAATCCGACTGCGGTGGTTTTTTCTCGACTCAAGTGATGTTCAAGCACAGCGAGCACGTCCGACCTTTCCAGACACCGGCGTCGGCCTAAGAAGCGTGGGGCAGGAAGGTGCGCAACGACCTGCCAGAAGGGTTCTCTGAACAGGTCGCTGACCAGATCCTAGGTCGCCTGCTCAACGCCGCAAAAGCACTGGAAGCCATGCCCGCAGCCTGATCCGAAATCATCAGCGCTGACGATGATGTCAGAACAAAGACCCAGACCCATCACTCCACCTACGCACGATCCTCTGGAAGAACAGGCTGTTAGGCAGTTGCAAGGTCGTCTCGCCCCCCTCATGCTCCTCCGCAAGGGTGGTATAGACCAGATTGATGTCGAGCACCCGCCCCTTTAACCCCGGCTTATCGCCACCTTCGAGAACCTCAATCACATCCCCGACCCGGAATGGCTGGGTGGTGTAGATCAGGATGGCGCAGAACAGGTTGGACAGCACGCTCCACGCGGCGAAGAACGCCACTGCGCCCACCGCCGCAAATCCGGTAAAGGCAGACCATAGCGCGGCGCTGGAAACACCCATGCGTTCCAGCGCCCACAGCAGCGCGCCACCATAGACAAAGAACCCGAGCACGCGCTGCGTCAGTGCGGCCGCTTTGTTAGGAAATCCGTAGGTGAGCGCCAGCCTGCCAATCAGCATCCTGGCCACGCGCATGATCGCCAATGCGCCGAGCACGATCAGGATGACCTCTGCGGTCGGCACTAGAACATCGAACCAGTCGGCCAGCCATTGGGGCAGGCCGTCATGTATCGATTGCAGAAATTTACTCATTCAACTCCTCTTTTATCAGGGACGGGATCTCATCGACTTGCCTGAATAGTTCAACGATGAATAGCGCCGGATCGAAAATTATAAAAGAGCGAAGGATAAGACACCGAGGATCGACCAAAAAAAGGGGCGCACAATGCGCCCCCTGCTCCATGAGCAGATTCGCTCAGTCGGTGTTGGTGACGACCAGATCAAGCGGCTGCATCGACTCTCTCGCACGTCCTTGGCTGACCGGCTTGATGGTCGGTTCAGCCGAAAGCAGGTGCTCTACGATCTGGTATTCCAGGAAGGCCTCCTTTGTCATCTCGACCGGGATCGATACGGTCTTCCTCTCCTCCACAGTCACCTTGATCGTATGCGTTCCCGGCCTCAGCTTTATCCGGGCGAAGGTCTTCGGCCCCAACTCTGCATGCAATACATCATCCACGAAAATCCTGGATTTGATGCTGCGCTGCTGGGAATACGGCCTCGTCACGTACAGATAGCCCCATCCCTCGGGCGCAGGCGCCAATGCCTTGGCCTCATCCTCATGAGCATCGTCATGCAGCGGCACCGCTACGCAGGTGCTGGACTGCTGCAAGATCGTGCAGGGAACGCTGTCACGTGCAGGCGCAGCACATGCGGACATCAAGATTGCGGACGCTGCCAGCAGAGACACCTTCGTATAGCGCTTGGTATCAGTAGCCATGGTGATTTCCCTTCACGGTGGATGAATGCTTGACCCAGAATTTCCAGAACGGCGGGCGTGATAGCGGACCTGCGGGATTGTCTTCTTCGTCCTTGTCATGGGCCAGCTTGTACAACAGCGGCAACACCAGCAAGGTGAGCGCGGTCGAGGACAGGATGCCTCCAATCACCACCGTGGCCAGGGGACGCTGCACCTCTGCGCCGGTGCCGGTGGCCAGCGCCATCGGCACAAATCCCAGCGAGGCCACCATCGCGGTCATCAGGACCGGACGCAGGCGCGTCATTGCCCCTTCATGAATGGCCTCATCCAGCGTACGCCCTTCTTCCCGCAGGCTCCGGATGAACGAGATCATGACCAGACCGTTGAGCACCGCAACGCCGGACAGGGCGATGAAACCCACCGCCGCCGAGATCGACATTGGAATGCCGCGCATGGCCAGCGCCAGAATGCCGCCCGTCAGTGCAAACGGAATGCCGGTGAACACCAGCAGGCCGTCTTTGACATTGCTGAACATCGCAAACAACAGCACGAAGACCATCAGCAAGGCGACCGGGATGACGATCTGCAATCGCTGCGTTGCCGATTGCAGGTTCTCGAACTGGCCGCCCCAGGTCGTCCAGTAGCCGGCGGGTACCTTGACCGCAGACTGCAGCTGGCGCTCGGCCTCGGCCACGAAACCGCCCAGATCGCGCCCGCGCACATTGGCGCTGACCACGATGCGGCGCTTGCCATCCTCGCGGCTGATCTGGTTGGGGCCGGGGGCGATCGTCAGGGACGCGACCTCACCCAGCGGCACATAGCTCACGCGCGTGGCGCCCTCCTGTGGCGGCAGGGCAATCGGCAGCCGTCGGATGGCCTCCAGATCGGTACGGGCCTGATCCGGCAGGCGCACCACGATGCCGAAGCGACGGTCGCCCTGGAACATCGTGCCGGCTTCCTTGCCGCCGATGGCGGTGGCGATCGTGTCCTGGATGTCGGAGACATTGAGGCCGTATCGGGCCGTCTTCTCACGGTCGATCTCCACCGTCAGCATGGGCAGGCCGGTGGTCTGCTCGATCTTCACTTCGGTGGCGCCGGGGATCTTCTCCAGGACGGCCGATATCTTGCTGGCGGTGTCGTTGAGCACCTGCATGTCGTCACCGAAGACCTTCACCGCCACATCGCTGCGCACGCCGGAGATCAGTTCGTTGAAACGCAGCTGGATGGGTTGCGAGAACTCGTAGCTGTTGCCGGGGATCTTCGCGACCTCTTCCTGGATCGCCTCCAGCAGCTCCTCGCGGCTCTTCTTCGGTTCGGGCCACTGCTCTTGCGGCTTGAGCATGATGTAGCCATCCGATATGTTGGGCGGCATCGGGTCGGACGCCACTTCCGCCGTGCCGGTGCGGGCGAATACGCGCTCCACTTCGGGGAATTTCTGCTTCAAGGTCTTCTCGATCTGCTTCTGCATCTCCAGCGACTGGGTCAGGCTGGTGCCGGGAATGCGCAGCGCCTGGATCGCCATGTCGCCTTCATTGAGGCTGGGCACGAATTCCGAGCCAAGACGGCTGGCGACGACGCCGCAGACGAGGATCAACGCGCCGGCAAAGGTGAGGGCGACGGGCTTGTTTTCCATGATCGTCTTGAGCATCGGCTCATACAGACGCTTGGCCCAGAGCATCAAGATGTTCTCTTTCTCGGCGACCTTCTCGCCGATGAACAAGGCAATGGCGGCCGGAATGAAGGTGACCGAGAGGATCATCGCGCCGATCAGGGCGGCAACGACGGTAAAGGCCATCGGCGTGAACATCTTGCCTTCGACGCCGGTGAGCGCAAACATGGGCAGGTACACGATCATGATGATCAGCTGACCAAAGATCAGCGGACGGCGCGCTTCCTTGGCGGCGGCGAACACTTCGTGGAAGCGCTCGCTGCGCGTCAAGGTACGGCCATGGTGCGCCTGGGCGTGCGCCAGCCTGCGTACGCAATTCTCCACGATCACCACGGCGCCATCGATGATGATCCCGAAGTCCAGCGCCCCCAGACTGAGCAGGTTCGCGCTCACCTTGTTGGAGACCATGCCGGTGAACGTGAACAGCATAGCCAGGGGAATCACCATTGCCGTGATGATGGCGGCGCGGATGTTGCCGAGGAAGACGAAGAGCACGGCCACCACCAGCAAGGCGCCTTCGACCAGGTTCTTCTTGACCGTGGCGATGGCCTTGTCGACCAGGACCGTACGGTCATAGACGGTGACCGCTTCGACGCCCTTGGGCAAGCTGCGGTTGATCTCTTCCATCTTCCTGGCGACGGCCTGCGAGACCTTGCGACTGTTCTCGCCGATCAGCATGAAGACGGTGCCGAGCACCACTTCACGGCCGTTCTCGGTGGCTGCACCGGTGCGTAGTTCACGTCCGATCTCGACCTCGGCCACATCGCGTATCCGGATGGGAACGCCTTTGACGTTGGCCAGAACGATGTTGCCGATGTCTTCGATCGAGGCTACCTGGCCCGGTGCGCGGATCAGATATTGCTCGCCACGCCGCTCGATGTAGCCGGCGCCGACATTGCTGTTGTTCTTTTCCAGCGCCTTGATGATGGTGTCCATCGTCATGCCGTAAGAGACCAGCTTCTCTGCGGACGGTGCGACCAGGTACTCCTTGGCGAAGCCGCCGATGGTGTTGATCTCGGTCACACCGGGAACCAGCCGCAGTTGCGGCTTGATGACCCAGTCCTGGATTTCCCGCAGGTCCGTCGCGGTATAGGGGGTGCCGTCGGGCTTGCGCGCGTCGTCCCGGCTTTCCACCGTCCACAGGTAGATTTCCCCCAGGCCGGTGGAAATCGGCCCCATGCCCGGATCGATGCCTGGCGGCAGCTGGCTCCTGGCCTGCAGGATGCGCTCATTGACCAGTTGGCGGGCGAAGTAGATGTCCGTGCCATCCTTGAAGATGACCGTCACCTGGGACAGGCCGTAGCGGGACAGGGACCGCACCTGTTCCAGATTGGGCAGGCCGGACATCACCGTCTCGATCGGATAGCTGATGCGTTGCTCGGCCTCCAGCGGCGAATACCCGGGCGCGGAGGTGTTGATCTGGACCTGCACATTGGTAATGTCGGGCACGGCGTCAATGGGCAGCTTCTGGTAGCTGTAGACGCCATAGGCGCCCATCCCCAGCACCGCGAGCAGGACCAGCCATCGATGCTCGATGGCGAAGCGAATGATGCGTTCAAACATGATTGTCGTCTCTCTCGAAGTCGCCGGTCTTAGTGGCTATGCTCGGCGGAACCCTTGCCCAGCTCGGCCTTGATGGCGAAGCTGCCGGTGGCGGCATATTCGGCGCCGGCGTTGAGGCCGGATCGGATTTCCACGAACTTGCCGTTGCTGCGTCCGGTGACGACCTGCTGGGCCGCAAAGCCGCCAGGCACGCGCACGAAGACGACGCTCTTCTCTTCCACGGTCTGCAGCGCATCCACCGAGACCGCCACGGGCACTTGCGCCTCGTCCGACACCACCTCGACATTCACGAACAGACCGGGGCGCCAGCTGTCATCCGGATTGGGCAGGATCACGTGGGCCTTGGCGGTGCGGCTCTGTTCGCCGATCAGGGAGCCGACGTAGGAGATCTTGCCGCTCGCGCTGGCGTCGAAGGCGGTGGCGCGAACGGTGACCTTCTCGCCCGCGCGGACGAACTGCATGTCCTTGGGCGAGACGATGATCTCGGCCCATACGCTGCTGAGGTCCGAAATGAGGAAGGCGTTGGCGTCTTCCTTGACCGCCTCGCCCAGGCCCAGGTGTTTTTCCACAACGACGCCATCAAATGGCGCGCGGATTTCATAACGGTTCAGGCCACCGGAGGACGCCGTCGCACCGATGGCGCGCAGCTTCTGCTGGGCGTTGCGCACGGCCACTTCGGCTTCACGCAATGCGGCCTGGGCTTGCAGGTAGTCTTGTTCGGCGGAGATCTTCTGTTCCCACAGGTGCTTCTCGCGTTGATAGGCGGTCCTGGCCAGGGCCAGGCGCTGCTCGGCGTTGAGCAACTCGGATCGCTGTTCCGACACGGCGCTGCTGTTGATCACCGCCAGGACTTGTCCCTTCCTGACCTTCTGGCCCAGCTTGGCCGAGACCGATTCCACGATGCCGGCCACCTGCGGCACGACGTGCGCAGTGCGGTCTTCGTTGAAACGGATCTCGCCCGGCAGTTGCACGCTGCTGTTCAAGATCATGGGGCCAGCTGTCTTCACCTCGATGCCGGCGGTCGCGATCTGCTCAGGGTTCAACGCGATCTTGCCCTCTTCCCTGGAGGGCTCAGCGTCGTGGTGCTCCCCCTCGCCGTGTTCTGCGGAGTCCTTGTGCTCGCCGCCTTTCTCTTCGCCGTGGTGCTCGTTATCCTTGTGGCCGCTCTCCTCCTGGTGTGCGGAGGATTTTTCTGCGCCGGCTGGAGTACCGGCCTGCATCAGGCTGATCCCCGACAAGATTGCGGCGATGGCGATGATCGCCGCGATGGCGAATTTCTGCTTCCTGGTCATGTTGTTCTCACTCTGCTGAAGGGGTCTCATTGCCGGCCAGACGATCCAGGTCTGCGGCGGCCTGGAATGCGGTGGAAAGCGCTTTCCAGTACTGCGCCTTGGCCTGGAAATAGGTGCGCTGCGCGTCCAGTACATCCAGGTAGGCGAACTTGCCCAGTTCGAATCCTGTGCGCGCGGCCTGGTAGGCGCTGTGTGCGCCGGGGACGATCTCGTTGCGCAAGGCAGCGGCTTCTTCCCTGGCGTTGCGCAGGCGTTCGAAGCTCTGGGCGGCCTCGCTCTGCATCTGCACCTCCACGATGGACAGTTCGTCGCGGGCGATGTCGACGCGCTTCAAGGCTTCCAGCTCGTTGCCCTTGTTGCTGTCCAGCACCGGGATGGGAACGGAGAAGCCGACCACCCACATGTTTCTGGCATTGGATTCGTCACGCTTGTTACCAAAACTGAGATTCACGTCCGGTGTGCGCTTGCTGGTCTCTATCCGCGCCAGTGCGCGGCGGCGCTCTACTTCCAGCTGCGCCAGCTTCACCGCCGGTCCCACAGCCACCTTCCCGGTGAGCTGTGCGATTGAAGGGAGCACTGGCAAGGTTTCGACGCCGCCCTCCGTGAGCTCGAAGGCATTGCCGACCGCCCCCCAGAACGTCGCCAGTTTCTTCTGCGCGAGCAGCACATCGCTGTCGGCCTGGTGCAATTCCAGTTGCGCACTGGATTCGGCCACTCTGGCCTTGGTCTGCTCGACCGGCGAGATCTTGCCCGCCGTGACGCGACGGCCGGTCATGTCCGCCGCGGTCTTGGCCAGTCCCAGCAACTCCTTGGCCAGGCGTTGGCGTTCCATCGCGACCATGACCTCGTAATAGGCCGCGATCACCCCTGCGCGAATCTCGGTGCGCTTGGCGGCGTAGTCCAGCAAGGCCATCTCCCGTGTGCGCTGGGCGGCTTCGATACGGGCGCTGCGCTTGCCGCCGAGTTCAATGGGTTGGGTGATCTGGTAGGTGGTGGTGCGGCTGGACTTGCGGAAGTCCTCCATCAGCGCCGAGAACTCAGGATTGGGCCGTGCTCCCGCCTGGATGATGGTGGCCTCGACCGCCTCGATTTCCTTGCGGGCGGCGGCCAGGGTCTTGTTCTGCTCGAGCGCCAGGCTGATGGCTGCCGGCAGCGACAGCAAGCGAGGCTCTTGAGCAAGAGACGAGGCGGTGTGGGATTGGGGGTGTTCCGTGTTTGCAGGCGCAGTGTCCTGCGCATGGCTGACGCCGGCTGCAAGCAGCCCGAGCGCCAGCAAAATGCTGTGCCGATACATCGAATTCTCCGGTGATGAAAAGGGGAATCCGGCGAGAGCGCGTGGGGGTGCGGGTCAGTCTCGCCGAGTCAGGCGGCGAGCGGCCAATTGGGCTTGTCAGGCCCATCGGCGATATGGGAGGCGGGATGAAGGAGGTAAGCCGGATGCGCCTTTTGCTGAGGCGCCAGCGGAACGGCCACGCTCAAGCGGCAGATGTCCAGCGACTTGATGCAAGAAAAATGGCACAGGGAACAGTCAGCGTCGCTAACGCTGGGCGCTGGTTTCTCGGTCCCTGTTGGCGCATCTGCTGTGGCGGAAGGATGTTCGTGATGCCCCAGATGGGTCGTGATCCGTTCGCTTTCTTCCTGGCAATACGCCGCCACTGCCGCCCAGGAGAGCTGCATCGGCAACAACAAAGCAAGCAGGACAATCAGTGCGCGCATGGGAAGAAAAGGAGGATAGCCGCCGACCGGACCGATCGTTAGCGAGGAGCTGGGCGTGCTACATGGCCAGTCATCGGCGGCGATTATGCATCATGACAGGCCCACTGTCAGTGCGAAAAATCGTCGGGGTGGATTCTACGGCGAGGCTGCGTACAAAAAGATTGCCCAGTGATTACAGCTTTGTAATGAATGCCGTACGGAAAATGGAAGGCCTGGCCCCATGCCGGCGCTGCCACCCTGTCATCCCTCCTGCCTGAGCGGATGCCGGCGGCGGAAATAGTCTTGAATATGCTCCACGCACACGAGCACCTTCTGCGGCACCTGGTCACGGTAGTTGGTGGACAGGAAGGCACAGTAACCATTGGCCGTCCACTCCGGCAGCACCCGTTGCAGCCGGCCGGCGTCGAGGTCTTCCTGTACCTTGGTCTGCAGCAGCCGCGCCACGCCATGTCCCTGCAAGGTCAACTTGTGCAATGAATGGGTGTGGTTCACCGAGATGCGCGGTGTCAGGCGCATCTGCACCTGCTGTCCGTGGCGGTCACGCAGGCCCAGTTCCATGGTCGAGCCCAGCGGCGTAAAGAACATGAACTCATGCCCCATCAAATCCTCGGGCGTACGGATGGGTGCGGATCGTTGCAGGTAGGCCGGCGCTGCGCACAGCACTGATTCCAGCGGGGCCAGGAACACATCCTCCGGCCCGGGTGCCTTGCCCGCGCGCAAGGCGATATCGACGCCCTTTTCCATCAGATCGACGTTATGGTCGTTGACGTCGATATTGATGCGCAGCTTGGGATGGTTCTGGATCAGGCCTTCCAGCGCCGGCACCAGATATTCGGAAGCCATGAAGCTGGAGGTGGCGATACGCAGTTCACCGACCACTTCCTTGTGCAGGTTCTCGGCGGTCTGGCGGGCCTCATTGGCCAGCACGACGATGCGCGCGCAATTGGCATAGAAGGTCTGCCCGGCTTCGGTGAGACTGAGCTTGCGGGTGGTCCGATGCAATAGCGTCATTCCCATGGCGGCTTCGAGGGCGCTGATGTGCTGGCTGACCGAAGACGAACTCAGCCCCAGCGCGCTGGCCGCTCCGGAGAAGCTGCCCATTTCAACTACCCTGGAAAAGATCACCATGCGCGGCAGGTAATCCATGACATCGTTTTTTATCATTGCGGTTTCGTGATTGCGTTGCGCGAGGCCCCGGACTTCGGGCGCTGCCACCGCAAACCCGCGTGCTGTCTTGGCGCAGGCCATTTGGGGAGAATGCCTAGGCCAGGCAAGGATGAGACTCTAGTGCAGATCGGTGCTTTTGATTAGCGGCAGAAAATTGAGAGATGTGTTCAACAGAACCGCGGAATGGAAGCGATCCTCCTCGCCACCGCGAGGGATTGAAATTCCAGCTCGACAACTTCTAGAATAAGCGCACAGAGTTGCCGACACCCTTGCCACCGTCCCGCTACAGGAGATTTGATCGATGGAAATCTTCGACAACGTCACGGCCCAGATGGAAGCCATCCGGCTGCCGCTCTATGCGGTCAGCGTCAGCGCTGCCCATGCAGCGGACAGTCCGCTTTATCTGTTCCTCCACTGGCATGGTTTTCAACGCGCCACCCCGCTGCATTTGCCGGGGATAACGATTCCGCCCAGGCCCGTGCCCAGTTCACTGCTGCAGGTGGACGGCCCTTGGTATTCCGATTTGCTGCGCGACGAAGTGGTGCTGCAGTTGGCCTGGCGACTGGGCGCCTGGGATGTCAGGCGCACCTACGCGCGCGCTTGCAATGAAATCGGTGCGCCGCCCCGAGAGGCGTTGCAATGCCGTCAGGCTTTCGGCGAGGGTGACGAGGATCACCCCGTCACCCTCGACGAGACCCCGCAGGGGCGACGCGACGCCATGCAGCTCGCGGCCCGCCGGGGCTACTGGCGCTGGCTGTTCCATCCGGTCAAGGGCGGCTTGTGGTCGCAACTGGCGCAGGATGACGAAACCCTGGCCAGCGATGGCGCACGTGCTGGCCCCTGTCCCGTAGCGCCGCTGCCGAGCGAGGGGCGCGGGCGGCAGACGGTCTATCGCATGGGGCGCATCACGCGGCTGATCCTGCCGCGCCGGTTGTAACAATCAGTTACAAATTGAGTCCGGCGCGGGTCTTGATAAGGCCGCCAGTGAGACCTATTTCCTGCATCGCCGAATTTGCAAGGCCGGGATCGCCAGATCCCTGATTCTCTTTTCTTCACGTGACATTGACCATTCTGGAGATTGAACATGAAACTTCGTCCCCTTTATGACCGAGTGATCGTCAAGCGAATCGAACATGAGCGCCAGACCGCCTCGGGCATCGTCATTCCCGACAGCGCCACCGAAAAGCCCGAGCAGGGCGAAGTGCTGGCCGTAGGCAATGGCCGCGTCCTGTCCGATGGCAGCCTGCGCGCGCTGCAGCTCAAGGTCGGTGACCTGGTGCTCTTTGGCAAGTACGCCGGGCAGACCGTCAAGCTCGATGGCGAGGAACTGCTGGTCCTGCGCGAGGAAGACATCTTCGGTGTCTTCGAGCCTGCCGCCGTGCAGGACAGGAAAGCCGCCTGACGCGGCCCATCCCCGCCCCCCTATTCCCTAGTTCGTGGAGACCTAACATGAGTGCGAAACAAGTGAAGTTTCATGACACTGCCCGCGCCCGCATCGTCAAGGGCGTCAACGTGCTGGCCGACGCCGTCAAGGTGACCCTCGGCCCCAAGGGCCGCAATGTGCTGCTGGACCGCAGCTTCGGTGCACCGGTGATCACCAAGGACGGCGTCTCGGTGGCCAAGGAAATCGAATTGAAGGACCGCCTCGAAAACATGGGCGCCCAGGTCGTCAAGCAGGTCGCCTCCAAGACCGCTGACGTGGCGGGCGACGGCACCACCACCGCCACGGTGCTGGCGCAGTCCATCGTGCAGGAAGGCATGAAGTATGTCGCCGCCGGCATGAATCCCATGGACCTCAAGCGCGGCATCGACAAGGCCGTGGCCGCCGCCATCGATGAGCTCAGGAAGATTTCCCGCCCCATCACCACCAACAAGGAAATCGCGCAGGTCGGTGCGATCTCGGCCAATTCGGACGAGGCCATCGGCAACATCATCGCCCAGGCCATGGACAAGGTCGGCAAGGAAGGCGTGATCACGGTGGAAGACGGCAAGTCGCTGGAGAACGAGCTCGACGTGGTCGAAGGCATGCAGTTCGACCGGGGTTACCTGTCGCCCTACTTCATCAATGATCCGGACAAGCAACTGTGCCAGCTCGATGATCCGCTGGTGCTGCTGTATGACAAGAAGATTTCCAGCATCCGTGAACTGCTGCCGGTGCTGGAGATGACGGCCAAGGCCGGCAAGCCGCTCTTCATCGTGGCCGAGGATATCGATGGCGAAGCACTGGCCACCCTGGTGGTGAACTCGGTGCGGGGCGTGCTGAAGGTGGCTGCGGTGAAGGCACCGGGCTTCGGCGACCGCCGCAAGGCCATGCTGGAAGACCTGGCCGTGCTGACCGGCGGCACCGTCATCTCGGAAGAAACCGGCAAGAGCCTGGAGAAGACCACGCTGGAAGACTTGGGCAGCGCCAAGCGCGTCGAGGTGCGCAAGGACAGCACCACCGTCATCGATGGTGCAGGCGCCCAGGACAAGATCGATGCGCGCGTCAAGGCAATCCAGGCCCAGATCGAGGAAGCCACCAGCGACTACGACCGCGAGAAGCTGCAGGAACGCGTGGCCAAGCTGGCCGGTGGCGTGGCCGTGATCAAGATCGGTGCGGCCACCGAAGTGGAAATGAAGGAAAAGAAGGACCGCGTCGACGACGCCCTGCATGCCACCCGGGCAGCGGTGGAAGAAGGTATCGTGCCCGGTGGCGGCGTGGCGCTGCTGCGCGCACGTGCGGCCATCAGCAAGCTGGAAGGCGCCAATGCCGACCAGAACGCCGGCATCCAGATCGTCCTGCGCGCCCTGGAAGCGCCGCTGCGCGTGATCGCCACCAACGCCGGCGACGAGCCTTCGGTGGTGGTGGCCAAGGTGTATTCCGGCAAGGGCAACTTCGGCTATAACGCCGCCAATGGAGAGTACGGCGACATGGTTGAACTGGGCGTGGTCGATCCCACCAAGGTCACCCGCACCGCCTTGCAGAATGCGGCCTCGGTGGCGGCCTTGATCCTGACTACGGATGCGACCGTGGCCGAGGCGCCGGCGGAGGAGAAAGAAGCCAGCCCTGCTGCCGCCGCCCTGGATATGTGAACCGGGTGCGCGATCCGGATAGATCGCACCGTTCATGAGGAAAAATCTGACGCCCGCTTGATGCGGGCGTTTTTTTTGAATGGCGCGTATCCCTTCCTGATCGAGAATCCCTACGCCGCTACCCGCTCAAGTTCACCGAGCTTGCGCAGCCAATCCTCCCGATAGGCCGCCAGCCCGCGCAGCGCAAGCGGCTCGGCCGGCAGCAATGCGGGCAGCGTCGCAGTTTCCGGAGTGCGCTCCCACCGATCCAGCAGCCATCCACCCAAGGTCGTCCCGCTGGCATCGCTGGAGCGATAGACCGTGCGCGAGACCAGCGCCGCCAATAGCGCTGCGAAGTGCGGATTGGCCGTAAAGCTGCCTTCGACGACGATCTCGCCCGGGGCGTCCAGCGCATCCAGGCAATACGCGGTCATCAGCGCGCAGTACAGCGTGGCCAGCGCATAGCGGCCGCCGGGCTGCGGCGGCATCTGGCCGACGATGCTGCCGCGGCGTCCGGCAAACGGGCCGCCGCATTCCGAAAAACAGGGCAAGGCAAAGACCTGCGCATCGATCAGGGCCTGCAATTGTTCAGCGCTGCAGGGGAGATCATCACCGGCAATCTGCGCAAATTCCCGTCCCCCCATGAAGCGCATGCAGGCCACTGGTGCGCCCAGCACGTTGACGTTGGCGAGCATGTCGGCCTCTTCCCGCAGGCCGCTCACGCGCCCATCGAGCGCGGCGGCGATGAGCCAGGTGCCGCTGGAGAGCACGATGCGCGGCCCGCCGCCATCACCGCGCAGATAGCGCAGCAAGGAGGCATTGCTGTCATGCACGCCGCACAGGATGGCGCAGTCGGCAGGCAGGCCGGTGCGCTGCACAAGCTCCGGACGCAAGGGCCCCAGCCGTTCCCAGCCCGAGCGCAAGGGCGGCATCAGCTGCGTCCAGTTGCATTGCGCCGACAGCGATGAATAGCACTGCTGCCCTGGCTGCCACAGGTCGGTATGGCAACCCAGCGAACTGAGCTCGCCCGCCGCCACCCCAGAAAGCCGCCAGGACCAGTATTGCGGATACATCAGCAGATGGCGGGCGCGGGCGAAGGCCTCCGGATAGCACTGCGACTGCCAGTAGAGCTGCCGGCCCAGGTTCAAGCCCATGCCCAGCAGCGGCGATGCACTCTGCGCGAAGGGCGGGCGCAGCGATTCGTAGGGACGATGCGCGGGCGCCAGCGCAAAGTCGTGTTCGTAATCCGCCACCGGCAGCACGATGCCGGCCTCATCCACCAGCGCCGCCGTCGCCCCATGGGTGACCGGGACGATGGCGCGGATGCGCCATTGGCGCGCCAGGGTGGCGAGATTCTCCAGCAGCCAGGCCTCGATGGCGGCCACGTCGTGGTGCGGATAGGGACCGTCCTGGCGCGGCTGGTTGGGACGGCGTCGCACGGCCAGCTCCTGCCCGTGCTCATCGACCAGGGTCAGCTTGATGTTGGTCTTGCCGATGTCGAAGACGGCGATGGCCGTCGTAGGGGTGGCGGATTGCATCATGGCAGATGGAACATCGGGATCAGGGGCTGCGTCAGCGGCTGATAGTTGCGCGAGGTCTCCATCAGGTCGGCCATCGAGGTCCACCAGCGCTGCATCAGGGGATTGAGCGGCAGGCTGTCCATGCAATGATCCGGCGTTCGCCGCAGCACCGCGAAAAGCTTGCCGCTGTCGGCCTCGAGGAAGATGCTGTAGTCGCGCACGCCGGCCTGGTGCAGCAGCACGGCCAGTTCCGGCCACAAGGCGTCATGCCGGGCGCGATACTGCTCGGCGCAGCCAGGGCGCAGCTGCATGGTGAAGGCGATCTGTTCCATCACCGCCCTGCCCCCTGCCGGCCGCGCAGCAGGCGCGGTATTGCAATGGTGGCCAGCAGCAGCGCACCGACCACGATGGTCATGATGATGCCGGGGATGTTGGCCAGCGCCAGCCCATAGGTGAGCATGCCCATGACCAGCACCGACAGCATCACACCGCCGATAGTGCCGGTACCACCGGCAATGCTCACGCCGCCCAGAATGACCACCGTGATGATCTCCAGCTCCCAGCCCATGGCGATGTTGGGACGGGTGCTGCCGATGCGTCCGGTCAGGAAGAAGGCCGCCAGGCCCGCCATCGCGCCGGTCAGCACGAACAGCGCCAGCCGGTAGCGGTCCACCGCCACGCCGGAGAAACGCGCCGCCACCGGATTATTGCCGATGGCATAGAGACGGCGGCCCCAGCGGGTGACGTGCAGCAGCACGGCGAACACCACGGCGGCCAGCAGCCAGACCACGAAGGGGCGCGGCAGGACATCGAAGAAGTAGCCCTGTCCCCAGTCGCCCAGCACCTCCGGGTACTGGGTAAAGGCCTGGTCACCCAGCACCACGCTGGCCAGTCCACGAAAGAGCGACATCGAGCCGATGGTCACCACGATGGAAGGCAGGCCCAGGCGCGTGACCAGCGCGCCATTGAGCAGGCCGCAGGCGGTGCCGGTGGCGATGGCCACCAGCAGCAGCCCGAGCGGCGGCACGCCGGCCTGGTTGGCCAGGCCCATGGCCACCGAGGCCAGCGCGATGATGGCCGAGACCGAGATGTCGATCTCGCGGCAGATGATCAGCAAGGCCATCGGCAAGGCGATCATGGCCTTCTCGCTGAAGTTGAAGGTGCTGTCGGCGAGGTTGTAGGGATCGAAGAAATGCGGCAGCAGCAGGCCATTGACCGCGCACACCAGTACCAGCAGGATGGCCAGCAAGGCCTCCCAGTGGCGCAGCAGGTCGCGGGGCTGGAAGCGCGCCTTCTCGTCGATGCGATAACGGGACCGTGGCGGGGACGCCGGCTCGTTCATGCTGCTCATGCTGCTCATGCTCTACTCCCGGTGATGGCGGACTTGTGCCCGTGCAAGGGCAGGATCTGCTTGCGGCGGCCCTGCTTGCCACGGGCATTGAGCACCACGGCGCAGAGGATGACCAGGCCGGTCAGGGCGCTCTGCCAGAAGGGCGAGATGCGCATGATCGGCAGGGCATTGTTGATCACCGACAGGAACAGCGCGCCCAGCACCGCTCCGCTGACCTGGCCGACGCCACCGGCGATGCTCACGCCGCCGATCACGCAGGCGGCGATGACAGTCAGCTCAAACCCGTAGGCAATCTCGGTATAGGCCACCGCATAGCGCGCCACCCACAGATAACCGGCCAGCCCCGCCATGGCGCCGGACAGGCCATAGGTCCACAACAAGCGTCCACGGCTGGCAATGCCGACATAGGCCGCTGCGGCGGGATCGTTGCCGATGGCGTAGAGGTCGCGGCCAAAGCGCGTATGGCGCGCCAGGAACCAGATCGCCACCACCGCCAGCGCGCCCAGCCAGACCAGGTGCGTCAGGCCGCCCAGCCGCGCCAGCGGGAAGGCGATGAAATCAGCCGGCATGTTGCGCGAAGACACCCACGCGCCGCCCGAGAGCACGAACACCATGCCGCGATAGACGCTCATGCTGCCCAGCGTCACCACGATGGGCGGCAGTTCCAGATAACCGATCAGCCAGCCATTGAGCAGCCCCAGCAGCAGGCCGATCAGCACCGCCATGAGGATGAACACGCCCACCGGCAGCGCCGGGAAATGCATCGCCAGCAGCGCCGACATCATGCCCGACAGCGCCAGGTTGGAAGCCACCGACAGGTCGATGCCGCGGGTGAGGATCACCAGCATCTGCGCCAGTGCCAGCATGATGGTGATGGCGCTGTCGGTGAGCAGGTTGTCCATGCTCTGCGCACTGAGGAACACCGGTGCGCGCAAGCCCACCAGCAAGATCAGCACCACCGTCAGCAGCGCCAGCAGCGGTTCGCGGCGCTGCCACAGCGGTTCTCCGGCCTCGCGGCCCGGGGCGCTGGAAGCGCGCAGGGAAGTCAGGAAATTCAATGCCATGTGGTCTCTCCGGCAAGGCTTGCGGTGGCAGCATCGGCGTGCAGGCCGCCCGAGGCAGCGGCGGCCAGCGCCTCGGCGCTGGCGTCGGCGCGGTTGAAGACCTGTTGCACGCGGCCCTGGTGCATGACCACGATGCGGTCCGACATGCCCATCACTTCCGGCAGTTCTGAAGACACCAGGATCACCGCCAGGCCTTGCGCCACCAGTTCACCGATGAAGCGATGCACGGCGGCCTTGGAGCCGATGTCGATACCCTTGGTCGGTTCATCCAGGATCAGCACGCGCGGCTGCGTGGCCAACCACTTGGCCAGCACTACCTTCTGCTGGTTACCGCCCGAGAGCTGCGCCACATGCTGGTGGAAATGGCTGGCCTTGAGTTCGAGCTGTTCGCACAGGCGGCGGGCGATGTCGATCTCGCGGCGGCGATGGCGGCGCAGGAAGAAGCCGATGCCAGGCAGCACCGGCAAGGTGATGTTCTGGAAGATCGGCAGGGACAGCAAGGCGCCCTGGCGCTGGCGGTCTTCCGGGACATAGGCCAGGCCATGGGCGATGGCCTGGGCGGGCGAACACAGCTTGACCTCGCGGCCATCGATGCAGACGGCGCCCTGCGCCTCGGGCGAGAGCCCGAACAGCGCATGCATGACCTCCGAGCGCCCGGCCCCGACCAGTCCATAGAAGCCCAGGATCTCGCCAGGCCGCACGGCAAAGCTGACGTCATCGAATTCGCTGGGGTGGGACAAGTGCTTGACCTCCAGCACCGGCGCGGTCTGGTCCCCGGTGTTGCTGGCGGCGCGGCTGAACACCTGGCCGACCTCGCGTCCCACCATCAGGGCCACCAGTTGCTGCTCGGTGATGTCGGCCAGTTCGCCGCTGGCGATGAAGCGGCCATCGCGCAGCACCGTATAGCGGTCGGCCACGGCATAGATCTCGTCGAACTTGTGGGAGATGAAGATGACCGCCGTGCCAGCGCGCCGCAACTGGCCGATGATCCGATACAGCTCGCCGATCTCGTGGTGCGACAGCGCAGCGGTGGGCTCGTCCATGATCACCACCTGCGCCTGTTGCGACAGGGCCCGTGCGATCTCCACGAAATGGCGCTGCGCCACGCTCAGGTCCTTGACCCGTGCGCGCACCGGCAGGTCCACTTCGAGACGGGCGAACAAGGCGCGCGCCTCGTCCTCCATGCGCCGCCAGTCGATGCGCCGGGGCGTGCCGCACAGCGGCTGGCGACCGATCCAGATGTTCTCGGCCACGCTCAGTTCCTCGAACATCACCGTCTCCTGATGCACAGCGGTGATGCCGCCGCGCATCGCATCCTGGGCGCTGGCAAAGCGCACTTCGCGCCCGCCCAGGTGGATGCTGCCTTCGTCGGGCTGATGAATGCCGGTGAGGATCTTGACCAGCGTGGACTTGCCCGCGCCGTTCTCGCCCAGCAGCGCCATGACTTCGCCGGGGCGCACCGTGAAACCGACATCCTGCAGCGCCACCACGCCCTGGAAGCGCTTGCCGATGCCGGACAAGGACAGCACGGGCGCGGTGCTGTCATCAGCGACGGCGCGCATGGCGCTGCGCGCTGGCGCCTGGGGAGGATGCAATGCAGTCCCTGGGATGGACATGACGTGACTAGACATGAATAGACCGTGAGCGTAAGCAGGGGAAGAAAGGAGCGCCGGGCGCTCCCGCTGGCCGCGGATCGTCAGAAGATCTTGGCGAATTTGTCCACGTTGCTGGCGTCGTAGGTAAAGGGCGGCGCCAGGGCCGCCTCGCCTGCGGCGTCCAGCTTGATGCTGCCCATGCGTCCCACGGCGATGCTTTCACCCTCCTTGCCCTGGGCCTTGCCCTTGACGAACTGGTAGGCGGCATAGGTCGCGGCGTAGCCGAGGTCGATCGGATTCCAGATGGCGAAGCTCTTGACCGCGCCGCTCTTGACGTGACCCGCCATCTCCGAGGGCAGGCCCAGGCCGGTCACGTAGACCTTGCCGACCAGCTTCTCATCGACCACCGCCTTGCCGGCTGCATTGATGCCCACGGTGGTCGGCGCGATGATGGCCTTGAGGCCAGGATGGCTGCGCAACAGGCCGATGGCTTCGCGATAGCTCTTGTCGGACTGGTCGTCGCCATAGACGGTGGCCACCAGCTTCATGCGCGAGAACTCGGGACGGGCCAGCGCCTTCTTCATCTCGCCGATCCAGATGTTCTGGTTGGTGGCCTGCGCGGTGGCCGACAGGATCGCCACATCACCCGCGCCGCCGATGGCGTCAGCGGCCATCTGGATCTGCTTGAGGCCAATGAGCTCGGCATTGGAGGGATTGAGCTGCATCAGGCGACCGCCCTTGGCGATGCCGCTGTCGAAGGACAGCACCTTCACGCCGCGCTGCATGGCGCGCTTGGTGATGGGCACCAGCGCATTGGCGTCGTTGGCCGAGATGACAATAGCGTCGACCTTCTGGCTGATCAGGGAATTGACGATCTCGATCTGCCCTTCGGCGGTCGGTGTGGTCGGGCCGGTATAGATGACCTCCACATCACCCAGTTCACGCGCAGCTTCCTTGGCGCCTTCATGGGCGGCGTCGAAGAAGCCGTTGCCCAGGCTCTTGACCACCATGGCGATGCGCACCTTGTCGGCAGCGTGGGCGGGCGCGGCGGTCAGGCCGATGATGCTGACGGCGCTGATGGTGCTGACGGCGAGGGCCAGGAATGCACGTAATGAACGTACCGCCGGCCGTACCGCCGCATTGAGCTTGTTGCGGGTCATGTCTTGTCTCCTTGTTGGATGAGTAAGTTGCGGCCCTGTCTGCGCAGGCGCCGTGTTGCAATCAAGGTGCGATGTGCTGGTTACGGATGAAGCTCAGCTGACCAGGGCCAGCCGTTCGTGCTCGGGCGCCACCGTGACGACCTTCACCCCGGCCTGCTCCATCATCTGCGCGGCGGCGTCCGAGATGCCGGTGTCGGTCACCAGGCAGTTCACCCGGTTCAGGCCACACAGGATCAGGCCGGCCTTGCGCGAGAACTTGCTGCTGTCGGCCAGCACCACCAGCTGTTCGGCCTGGCCCAGCAAGCGTTTCTCGGCCTGGATCAGCAAGGGATCGGCTTCCATCAGGCCCAGCATCGACACGCCGTAGATGCCCATGAACATCTTGCTGGCGTAGTGATGCTGGGTGATGTCGTTCTCGAAGGGACTGAGGATGACGTTCTGCTCGCGATAGATCTGTCCGCCGGGGACGATGATCTGGTTCTCGCTGGTGGTGAGCAGGCGCTCGGCCATCAGGAAGGAATTGGTCAGGATCTTCAGGCGCTTCTGGGCCAGGTACTCGGCCATCAGGAAGGTGGTGGTGCCGCCATTGATGATGATGGTCTCGCCGTTGTCGCACATCTCGGCCGCATGGCGGGCGATGGCGCGCTTCTGCGCCGGCTGCCGCGCCAGGCTGGCCTGGAAGGTCTCGCCGGAGAGCGCAAAGGCGCCGCGCTTCTGGGCCAGGCGCTCGGCCCCGCCACGGGTGCGGGTGAGCATGTCGCGTTCGGCCAGCCAGGCGATATCGCGCCGCACCGTTGCCGCCGAGGCATTGAGCAAGTGGCAGAACTGCTCGACGGTGAGCGCCGTATGCTCGCCCAGCAGCGCAAGCAGGCGCTTGCGGCGATTGTGATTGATCATGTCTGTCTCCATGATGATTGCCGGCAAGCCTGGTCTTTGCCAGGCGCCTGGTCCGGCGTTTTTCGTTATGGAGCAAGACTAAGCGATCGCCAAAAAGCAAGTCAACAATCAATCAATCAACTTGATGAGTGATTTACAAACAATCAGAAAGTTGATTGCAGATCGATTGACTCTGATTGCTGGCTGCTTTTTACTAGCCTCCATGCTGTTCAAGCAGGATTCTTGCGCCGTTGCGCGCAACCATAACCAGAACTGGAGACCCCATGACTATCGCTTCACCGACCGGACTCGCCCACCCCAAGGCGGGCCAATCGCGCATCGCCTCGGCCTGGGATGAGGCCTACGCCGCCACCCTGGACGAGCCGCAACTGCTGCTGTACCGCTCCAACCTGCTGGGCGCGGACAAGGAGATCACCAACTTCGGCGGCGGCAACACCTCGGCCAAGATCGCCATGCCCGATCCGCTGACCGGAGAGGCGGTGGAAGTGCTGTGGGTCAAGGGGTCCGGCGGCGACCTGGGCAGCATCAGGCTGGACGGCTTCGCCACCCTCTACATGGACAAGCTGGAAGCCCTGCGCAGCCGCTACCGTGGCCTGGAGCACGAAGACGAGATGGTCGGCTACCTGCCGCATTGCACCTTCAACCTCAATGCCCGCGCCGCCAGCATCGATACGCCGCTGCACGCCTACATCCCGCGCCGTCATGTGGACCACATGCACCCGGACGCGGTCATCGCCATCGCCGCCTGCAAGAACAGCCGCGACCTGACGGCGCGCATCTTCGAAGGTGAGCTGGGTTGGCTGCCCTGGCAGCGTCCGGGCTACGACCTGGGCCTGAAGCTGGAACAGCTGGTGCGCGCCCAGCCGCATCTGAAGGGCATCGTGCTGGAAGGACATGGCCTCTTCACCTGGGGCGACAGCGCCCGCGAATGCTACGAGAACACCCTCAACGTGATCCGCCGCGCCGATGCCTGGCTGGCCGCCAACAGCCGCGCCCCGGCCTTCGGCGGCGCGCGCTACCAGGCCCTGCCGGCGGCCGAGCGCGCCGCGCTGGCGGCCCGCATCATGCCCTTGCTGCGCGGCAAGATCAGCAAGGGCGAATACAAGCTGGGCCACTTCGATGACAGCCAGGCCGTGCTCGACTTCGTCTGCAGCAATGACCTGGCTGCGCTGGCCGCGCTGGGCACCTCCTGCCCGGATCACTTCCTGCGCACCAAGATCCGCCCGCTGGTGTTGGATTTCTCCCCGCAACAGCCTGACCTGGCCGCCCTGGAAGCCAGCCTGGACGCGGCGCTGGAAGCCTATCGCCAGGACTACGCGGCCTACTACCAGCGCTGCGCCCGCCCCAACAGCCCGGCCATGCGCGATCCCAATCCGGTGATCTATCTCATCCCCGGTGTAGGCATGCTGTCCTTCGCCAAGGACAAGGCCACCGCCCGCATCGCCGGCGAGTTCTACATCAATGCGGTCAACGTCATGCGCGGCGCCAACGGCGTGGACAGCTACGTCGGCCTGCCGGAGCAGGAAGCCTTCGATATCGAATACTGGTTGCTGGAAGAAGCCAAGCTGCAGCGCATGCCCAAGCCCAAGAGCCTGGCCGGACGCATTGCCCTGGTCACTGGCGGCGGCGGCGGCATCGGCCAGGCGGTGGCGCGCCAGTTGCTGGCCGAAGGCGCCTGCGTGATGCTGACCGATATTGATCAATCCGCGCTCGACAGTGCGCAACAGAGCCTGCTCAAGCACGGCGGCCCGGACGCCATCGGCGTGGTGCGCGCCGACATCACCAGCGAAGCGGATGTGGCGACGATCCTCAACAGTGTGGCGCTGCGCTTCGGCGGCATCGATCTGCTGGTCTCCAATGCCGGCATCGCCTCGGCCTCGCCGCTGCAGGACACCAGCCTGGAAGTGTGGCAGCGCAATCTCTCGGTGCTGGCCACCGGTTACTTCCTGGTCAGCCGCGCCGCCTTCTCCAGCATGCTGACCCAGGGCCTGGGCGGCAGCATCGTCTACGTGGCCAGCAAGAATGGCCTGGTGGCCTCGGCCGGGGCCTCGGCCTATTGCACGGCCAAGGCGGCCGAGATCCACCTGGCCCGCTGCATCGCGCTGGAAGGTGCGCCGCATGGCATCCGCGTCAACGTCGTCAATCCCGACGCCGTCATTCGCGGCTCGCGCATCTGGGACGGCAAGTGGAAGGAAGAACGCGCCGCCTCCAACAAGATCGAGGCCGACGACGTCGAGGAATTCTATCGCCAGCGCAGCATGCTCAAGCGCAGCGTGCTGCCGGAGGATATCGCCGAAGCAGTCTACTTCTTCGCCAGCGAGAAGTCCGCCAAGAGCACCGGCAACATCCTCAACGTCGATGCCGGCAATGCCGGGGCCTTCACGCGCTGAAGCACGGCCCTCTCTTCAGCAATCCGTTCAACAATGATGACGATGCCCAAGGATGGCATCGTCGCAGGAGACAGCATGACCTATCGTATCGACACCCAATTCATTGCCGAGCAGAACGCCCGCGCGCACCAGCAACTGCAATCCGATTACGAAGCGCTGGCCGGCGTGCTATCGCGGCGCGGCTGCGACATCGAAGCCCTGACCGGCCAGGCGCAAGCGTTTGCCGTGGCCCTGCCCAGCTGGGGCGTGGGCACCGGCGGCACCCGCTTCGCGCGCTTCCCCGGCCAGGGTGAGCCGCGCAACGTCTTCGACAAGATCGACGATTGCGGGACCATCCACCAGCTCACCCGCGTCACGCCCGGGGTATCGCTGCACTTTCCCTGGGACCGCACCACCGATGCCCGCGCCCTGCGTGAAGCGGCGGCCCAGCATGGGCTGCACTTCGATGCGGTCAATTCCAACACCTTCCAGGATGCCGCCGGCCAGGCCCACAGCTACAAGTTCGGCAGCCTCACCGCGTTGGATCCCGACGTGCGGGCGCAAGCCGTGGCGCACAACATCGATTGCATCGAACTGGGACATGCGCTGGGCTCGAAGGGGTTGACCGTCTGGATCGGTGATGGCGCCAACTTCCCCGGCCAGAGCAATCTGCGCGGCGCACTGGAGCGCTATCTGGAGAGCATGCGCGCCATCTATGCCGCGCTGCCTTCGGACTGGCTGGTCTACATCGAGCACAAGCTCTTCGAGCCGGCCTTCTACGCCACCACCATCGCCGACTGGGGTACCAGCTTTGCCTGCGCCACCGAACTGGGGCCCAAGGCCAAGTGCCTGGTCGACCTGGGCCACCATGCGCCCAATACCAACATCGAGATGATCGTGGCGCGCCTGGCGCAGTTTGGCAAGCTGGGCGGCTTCCACTTCAATGACAGCAAGTATGGGGACGACGACCTGGATTCAGGCAGCATCAATCCCTTCCAGCTGTTCCTGGTCTTCAACGAATTGCGCGACGCCGCCCAGCGCGACGGCCAGGCCTTCCGCCCGGCCTACATGCTGGACCAGTCGCACAACGTCACCGATCCCATCGAGAGCCTCATGACCAGCGCGGTGGAAGTGCAGCGCGCCTATCTCCAGGCCGCATTGGTGGATACGCAGGCGTTGTCGCATCATCAGAAGAACAACGATGCGCTGATGGCCGCCCAGACGCTCAAGCAGGCCTTCCGCACCGATGTGAGCGCGATCCTGGCCATGGCCCGCTATCGCAGCGGCGGCGCCATCGATCCGGTTGCCTTGTATCGCGCCAGCGCCTATCGCGATCACAAGCGTGAAGAACGCCCGGTGGTCGCAGGACGTAGCAGCAGCGGCATTGTCTGAGGACTGCGTAAATCTATCGGTGCATCGCCGCCACCGCCGGACGGTGGCGGCAATGACCCCACTCAGGCAAAGCCGAACAGCGCCGCCGGATTGCTCACCAGGATCTGCTGGCGCAAGGCCGGATCAGGGGCCCATGCAGCCAGCAGGTCGAACAGCACAGCGTCATCGGGCTTGATCTTCTCGGTCGGATGCGGCCAGTCGCTGCCCCACAGGGTGCGCTGCGGCGCGGCCTGCAGATAGGCCTTGGCCAGCAGGCTGGTATCGGGATAATCGGGCGGCCCTTGCAGGGTATCGGCATAAGGTTCGGACAGCTTGATCCAGGTATTGCCCTTGGCCAGCAGGCGCAGCACCGCTTGCGCGCCGGGATGATCAAGACCGTCCGGCTGCGGGATGCGGCCCAGGTGGTCAATGACCACCTGCGTAGGCAGCGCGGCCAGGACGGACTCATGCTGCGCGATCTGCGCACCCGACATCAATACCTGCACATGCCAGCCCAGCGGCGCGATGCGCTCGGCGGTGCGGCGCAGACGCTCCACGGTGGTCACGCCCCAGCTCTGCGCAGAGAGGAAATTGACGCGTACGCCGCGCACACCCAATCGATCCATTTCCTTCAATTGCGGCAAATCGACATCGTCATCGATCACCACGATGCCGCGCGCCTCTGCGCCGAACTGGGTGAGCGCATCCAGCAGGCAGCGATTGTCGCTGCCATAGGTGGAGGGCTGCACCACCACATGCCGCGCAATGCCCAGCTTGGCCATCAGCAGCCGGTAGTCGGCTACGGTGGCCCCGTCCGGGCGTCCGCCGCGCCAATGCGGCGAGACCGGGAAGCGCGCATCGTAGATATGGTGATGACTGTCGCACGCCAGCATCGGCGCCTTCAGCCTGGGCGGCTGGCTGCCGGCAGAATTGGGAACGGATTGCGCAGTCGCGCTGCGCACGCCGGCACAGGCCAGCATGGCCCCGGCGATGAAGCTTCTTCTATCGAGCATCGTTGTCTCCAGCGGCGCTGGCGGGCGCCGCCATGTTCATGGCTTGGGGTTCAATGGCCCGCGCGCGACTTGCGCGACAGGAACAGCAGGATGCCCACGCTCACCACCGACAGACCCACCAGCGGCAACAAGGCCATGGCATAGCTGCCGGTGGCGTCCTTGACCCAGCCATAGACGTTGACCATCAGGCCACCGCCGATCAGGTTGGAGACGGCGTTGATGCCCGCCAGCCCGGCCGCTGCCGAACCCGTGGCCAGCCAGCTGGAGGCCATGGCCCAGAACGGTCCCTTGAAGGAATACGCGCCGATCAGCACCATCGTCAGCAACAGCACCACCGGGGCCAGCGAATTGGCCAGCGACGCCAGCGCCAGTCCGCCACCGATGAGCATGAGCGGAATGGCGGTATGCCAGCGGCGCTCGCCGGTACGGTCGGAATGACGGCCCCACCACACCATCAGCACCGAGGCGATCAGGTAGGGAATCGAATTGACCAGGCCCGTCTGCATCACCGACAGACCGAAGGACTTGAGCAACTGCGGCTGCCACACGTTCAACACCGAACCGGCCGCCGAGGCGCAGGCGCAGACCAGGGCCATGCCCCACACATGCGGCTGGCTGAACAGCTTCCACAAGGGGATATGCTGCTTGGCGGCGCGGCTGGCGGCCTCCTTGTCCATGGTCTCGGTCAGCCACTGGCGCTGCTCATCGCTGAGCCAGCGGGCCTGATCGGGACGGTCGGTCAGGAAGGACAGGCAGACCAGGCCCAGCACCACCGTGGGCAAGCCCTCCAGCATGAACAGCCAATGCCAGCCGCGCAGTCCGCCGATGCCATCCATCTGCAGCAGCAGCGCCGACACCGGCGAGGCCACGAAGCTGGCCGCGGGAATGGCCACCATGAACAGCGCCACGATGCGCGCGCGGTAGGCCGAGGGTACCCAATAGGTCAGGTACAGCACCACGCCGGGGAAGAATCCGGCCTCGGCCGCACCCAGGATGAAGCGCACGAAGTACAAGGAGTTCGGTCCTTGCACCAGCGCCGTACAGGCCGAGATCAGGCCCCAGGTGATCATGATGCGCGCCAGCCATCTGCGCGCGCCGAATTTCTGCAGCGCCAGGTTGCTGGGCACTTCGAAGATGAAATAGGCGATGAAGAAGAGGCTGCTGGCAAAGCCGAACATCCTGGGCGACAGGCCGAGGTCGTGATTCATCTGCAGCGCGGCCATGCCGATATTGCCGCGATCGATGAAGGCGAACAGGTAGCACAGCATCAGGAAGGGCAACAGTCGCCATGTGACCTTGCGCACGGTCTCTTGTTCGAGCCGCTTCTCGTTCTGGATGGTCTCCATTTGTCTCTCTCGGAAGGAGGGCTCAGCCGGTCTTGCCGGCTGGCCGATTGCATTGTAATTGTTGATCGGTACTTTGCGCGCTACGCGCCAAGTACGGCCAGGACGTTATTGGCTGCGCCCGTCCCCATGGCAATATAGGCATCGGAGGTCACGCCGCCGATGTGCGGACTCAGCACCGCATTGCCGACGTGCTGCAGCGGATGGGGAGCGGTGAATGGCTCCTTCTCGAAGCTGTCCAGTCCGGCCGCGCGCAGCTTGCCGCTGTCGAGCGCAGCGATCAGGGCTTGCTCGTCGATCAGGCCGCCACGGGCGGTATTGACGAGGATGGTGCCGTCCTTCATCCGGGCCAGCGACTGGGCGTTGATCATGTGCTTGTTCTCGGCGGTCAGCGGGCAGTGCAGCGAGACCACGTCGGACTGCGCAAAGAGCGTATCGAGATCGACCAGTTGCACGCCTTGCGGAGCTTCCTTGGCATAGGGGTCATGGGCCAGTACCGGCATGTCCAGTGCAGCAGCGACCGCCGCCACGCGGCGTCCGATGGCGCCCAGGCCAACCAGGCCCAGCGTCCGGCCCCGCAGTTCCAGGCTCTTGTGGGTGGACTTGTCCCAGTGCCCTTCACGCATGCGCTGGTCCAGTCCCACCACGTTCTTGGCGCAGGCCATGATCAGAGCCCAGGTGTGCTCGGCCACGGCCGGGGCATTGGCGCCTGCCGCTGCTTTCACGGCGATGCCGCGTTGCTGCGCCGCCTGGCTGTCGATGGAATCAATGCCGGTGCCGTGCTTGGAGATCACGCGCAGGCCTGGGGCCGCGTCCATCACGCGGGCGCTCACGCCGCCGTATCGCACGATGATCGCCACCGGCTGATGTTGCTGGGCCAGCTTGAGCAGATCCTCTTCGGTCGGCTTGGCGCCGGCGTAGACCAGTTCATAGTCACGCAGCAGTTCGACCGCAGCAGGCGCCAGGTCGACACCGGTGACGATCACCACTTGCTTGTTGGCTGCACTCACAGCGACTCTCCTTCGGCCAGCACGCCAGCCTTGCGCAGTTCGCTCTCCAGCCAGGTCGGACGCAGCGGGCCGCCGCCGCGGATGGCGGTGAGGCGCTTGGTCTCGTCATCGACCTTCTTGGCGGCAGCGCCCAGCAGCGAGGCCGCCTTTTCACGCTCGATCACCACCACGCCGTCGGCATCGCCCACGATCAGGTCACCCGGTTGCACGGCGGTGCCACCCACCGAGATGGGCCAGTTCACGCGACCGGCGATGTTCTTGGTCGGACCATTCGGATTGGCGCCCACGGCATAGACCGGGAAACCGATTTCACAGAGGGCCTCGGTGTCGCGCACCGAACCGTAGATGATGATGCCGGCCAGGCCGATGGCCTTGCATTGCGAGACCATGATCTCGCCCATCAGCGCGCAGGTCTCATCGCCCTTGCCATCGATGACCAGCACGTCGCCCGGCTTGGCGATGGCCATGGCGGCGTGGATCATCAGGTTGTCGCCCGGACGGACTTCCACCGTCAGCGCCGGACCAGCCACGCGCATGGACGGCGACAGCGGCGCTACGCGGCTGCACAGGGTGCCGCGACGACCAGCCACGTCGGCCAGGATGGAGGCGGCGAATTCCGAGGCCTGGGCCACGATGGCGGCATCGACACGTTTGAAGTCGCGGATGAAATCAGGTTGAGTGCTCATGGTGATCCTTTGATGAAAATGAAGACAGCGGCCACGCTCAGGCGTGGGAATACATGGGCAGACCGGCCACCGGCACGTCGGCGCGCAGGATGGACCCGGTCTGGGATTCGGTGATGAAGAGGCTCTTGCCGTCCGGCCCGCCAAAGGCCAGGTTGGTGGTGGAGATGCCGGCGCTAGAGCGGATGCGCAGCAGCGGTTCGGCAAACTTGGACAGCCGCCAGATGGAACCAAAGCCGGTATGGGCGATGTAGAGGCAGCTCTCCGCATCCAGCGCCAGGCCATCGGGACCGGCCATGCCGCCATGCAGGTTGGCAAACACGCCGACCTTGCCGACCACGCCGTTGTGATGCAGCGGGATACGCCAGATCTGCTGCGCCCGCGTGACGGCCACCAGCAGGTGGTTCAGGGCCGGGTCATAGACGATGCCGTTGGGACTGGGGATGGTATTGATCAGGCAGGTCAACTGGCCATCCGGCGCGAGCCGGTAGACGCGGCCAGTGGGGTCCTGCAGGCCGGTCTGGCCCTGGTCGGTGAAATAGATCTCGCCCTTGGGGCCGAACACCAGGTCATTGACGCCCTTGAAGCCTTCCGAGCCCACCGTCTCCAGCAGCGGCGTGACGGTACCGGTATCAGGATCGAGCTGGACCAGGCCGCGCTTGTAGTCGGTGATGACGATGCGGCCGGTCTTGTCGATCTTCAGGCCATTGGGCCAGCCATCGTACTCGGTGACCAGTTCCCACTGACCGTCCATGGTGATGCGGAAGATGCGGCCATAGGGAATGTCGGTGACGTACAGGCGGCCCTGACGGTCGAAGGACGGACCTTCGAGGAAGGAATCGATGGGCAGGCCGCCGCGGTTGGCGTCGCCCCAGGCGTTCTTGCGAGGAGTACGGAAATGCTCGGGCAAGCGGGTGAAGACGCTGGCCTCGACCACGGGAGGCGGGGCAAAGAAGCTCATGCTGTTTCCTTGGAAGTGGGAGGGACGCGGGACGGATCGCCCAATGCCAGCGTGATGACAGCACCCAGCAGCAAGGCGCCGGCCACGAAGATCAAGGGATAGGTAAAGCCCTGGGTGGATTCGCGGATGAAGCCGATCACCGACGGTCCGACAAAGCCGCCCAGGTTGCCGATGGAGACGATCAGCGCCAGGCCGCCGGCAGCGGCGCGTCCGGTCAGGAAGCCCGAGGGAATGGCCCAGAAGGTCGCCTGGAAGGACAGGATGGAGGCCACCGCCACGGTGATGGCCAGCATCTTCAAGAGCGGCGTATGCAGGAAGGCCGAGACGCCCAGCGAGAGCGCCGCCAGCACGATGGCGCCAGCCACGAAGAACAGGCGTCGCTCACTGCGATTGGCCAGGCGCGCCCACAGCGTCATGGCCACTGCACCGACCAGGTAGGGCACCGCCGCCACCAGGCCGACCTGGTGCGAGGGCAGGCCGAACTCGCGGATGATCTGCGGCAACCACAGGCCGATGCTGAGCGAACCGATGATGCCGCAGAAGTTGGCCCCGGCCAGGGCGAACACGCGCCAGTTGGTGAAGGCGTCCTTCAACTTGTTGCCATGGCGGGCGGCCAGCACGTTCTGCTCGGTGGACAATTCATTTTCCAGCCATTGCTTTTCGTCAGCGCTGAGCCACTTCGCCTTGGCCGGACGATCCGGCAGCAGGAACAGGCACATCACGCCCAACAGTACGGCGGGCAAGGCTTCCAGCAGCAGCAGCACCTGCCAGCCCTTGTAGCCCCACATCCCGTGCAATTCCATGAGCGCGCCCGACAGCGGCGAACCAATGATGTTGGCCACCGGAATGCCGATCAGGAAGAAGGCCGTGGCCTTGCCGCGCCATGCGCCCGGGAACCACTGGGTGAAGTACAGGTAGATGCCCGGCGTGAAGCCGGCCTCGGCCATGCCCAGCAGGAAGCGCGCCAGTGCAAAGCTCTTGGGACCGACCACGAAGGCCGTGGCCATCGAGATCAGGCCCCAGGAAATCATGATGCGCGAGATCCACATGCGCGCGCCGAAGCGATGCAGCGCCAGGTTGCTGGGAATCTCGAAGAAGAAATAGCCGATGAAGAAGAGGCCCGCGCCCAGCCCGAACTGCGAAGGCGTCAGGCCCAGGTCCTTGTTCATGGTCAACGCAGCGAAACCGACGTTGATGCGGTCCAGATAGCTGACCACGTAACACAGGAGGATGAAGGGGATGAGGCGGCGCATCACCTTCTTCATGGTGGCTTCTTCGCTGACCACTGCGGTGGCGGCAGCCGAGGCGGCGGGAGAAATGGATACCTGCGACATGGGCGCTCCGTCAGAATTGGTAGAGGCGGGCCGGATTGGCGACCAGCACGGTGCGCACCATCTCGTCGGAACCCAACCAGGAAATCATCACATCGAGCAGGCGCGCATCATCGGGCTTGTGCTGCTCGGTGGGATGCGGCCAGTCGCTGCCCCACACCAGCTGCGTCGGCGCCAGTTGCACCAGCGCGCGGGCCAGCGGCGCGACGTCCTCATAGTCGGGCGCGCCACGCTTGCTGTAGAGATAGGCGCCGGAGAGCTTGACGCTGGCGCGTCGCTCACGCATGAGCCCGGTGACGAAATCGAATACCGGATGGGTCGCATCGGCCTGCAAGGGAATGCGGGCGAAGTGATCGAACACCAGCGGCACCGGCAGCCGCGCCAGCATTGCGCGATGGGCCAGCAAGACCTCATTGGGCATGTTGGCCTGCAGGTGCCAGCCCAGCGGCGCCACGCGGCGCGCCAGCGGTTCCATCATCTCCACGGTGGTCACCGAGCCCACGGCGAGGTTGAAGCGCAGACCGCGCACGCCGGCCTGGTGCAGGCGCTGCAGCTCGGCGTCGCTGACCTGGTCGTTGACCACCGCCACGCCGCGCGCCGAGCGACCCAGTTGCTCCAGCGCATCCAGCGTGCAGCTGTTGTCCACGCCATAGGCAGAAGGTGTGACGACCACGTTGCGCGTCGTGCCCAGCCGTTGCTGCAACTGGCGGTACATCGCCACCGTGGCCGGCGCATGCACCAGCTTGGCCCCGGGCGCCCATGCGAAGCGCGGGTCATAGATGTGCATGTGGCAATCACAGGCATCGTCGGGCAAGCGGCTCGCAGCGCGTTGGCTGCCGGAAGAATGCGGATAGGCGTCGGCCTGGGCCAGTGCGTGCGGCAGGTGCATGGCAGCGCCAAGGCTGAGGGCGAGCTGGCCGCTGCGTCGCAGGAAGGCACGCCGGGAAGGCAGGTCTTGCATCGTACTGGTCTCCAGGTTGTTGTCGTCGCCACGTGGGCGAGGGTTCTTTTGGAGGGCAGTCTACGTGCGCGAATATTTAATGTATATTTGCTTTTATTTTGTTATCAATAACTTTCAGGAATGAATCATGGACTTCCGCGATCTCAAGTATTTCGCCGTCATCGCCGAGGAAGGGCATGTGGGACGGGCCGCCGAACGGCTCTACAAGACGCAGCCGGCGCTGACCAAATGCATCGATCGCCTGGAAGAACAATTGGGGGCGCCGCTGTTTGAACGGGTCGGTCGCGGCATCCGCCTCACTGCGGTCGGCGAGGCGCTGCTCAACCGTGCGCGCCAGATCAGCCTGATGATGGACGAGACCGCCCGCGAGATCGGCGACTATGCCCATGGACGCGAAGGCAACATCCGCCTGGGCTGCGTGCCCACGCTGGCCGAACATGTGCTGCCCGGTGTGTGCCAGCAATTGCTGGGCGAGGCGCAGAAGGTCACGATCGACCTGAAGGTGTCCATGAACGACGCCCTGCTGGCGGGCCTGAAGGCGGGAGAACTGGATATCGTGCTGGGCCCGATGATCCAGGATGATGAGCTGTTCCATACCGAAGAGATCATGCAGGACCAGATGGTGGTCATGGCCAGCCCGCATCATCCCATCTTCGACAAGAAGATCCGGCTGCGCCATCTGCTGGACTACCAGTGGGTGCTGCCGGCGCAATCGGTGCTGAGCCGCCAATGGCTGGACAATGTCTTCGACCGCCACCACCTGCCCCGCCCCAAGGTCCAGATCACGCCCACGGTGCTCAACATGATCCTGCCGCTCATCGAACGCAGCAACCTGCTGGGTTTTGCCTCCAAGCTGAACCTGTCGGAAGGGCGCGGTCACCTGCGCGAAGTGGTGCTCAAGGAGACCACCATGCTGCGCCGCATGGGGCTGACCTACCGGCGCGACATGTATCTCTCGCCGGCGGCGCAGCGGCTTATCCGCATCCTCCATGAGGCGTCCTTGCAGCACTGGGATGCGGACAAATCCTAGAACGCATCTCACGCCTATTGATGAAATGGGTTCTAGTCAGGCGCGCCCATGTCCTCGTACTGGCTGCGGCGGCGCATGAAGCGGTGATAGGACATGCGCAGATGGAGCTGCATCACCTGGCGCGCCAGCTCTGCGTCACGCGCCTGCATGGCCAACAACAGATCCTGATGATGATGCAGGCTCTGTTCCAGTTCCGATTTCTCGTAGAGATGGAATGAACGCACGATGATGGGCATGTCGATGATGGTCTCCAGCATCGCCCGCAATCGCGGCGAGGCCGAGTATTCCAGTATCGTGCGATGGAAGACGCTATTGGCCGCCTGAATCTTCTCCACAGAATGGACGCCGCCGCTTTTGATGGCCTGCGCCATTTTCTCGTTGCTCTCCCTGAGCAGGGACAGCATCTTCTCATCGCCACGTTCTGCGGCCAGGCTGGCGGCATAGGGCTCCAGCAACATGCGCAACTGGAAGGTCTCTTCGATATCCCAATCACTCCAGGCCGCCACATGAATCCCTTGGCCGGCATCGGCGGTGGCCAATCCATCTTCGACCAGGCGCCGCAAGGCCGTGCGCACCGGGGTGCGGCTCACGCCCAGTTCGCGGGCCAGCGGTTCTTCCTTGAGCTGGGTGCCGGGCTTGTATTGCCCGCCCACCAGACGCTGCCGAAGGATCTCGTAGACCTTCTCCTTTCCGCGCTCCACCGTTGTGACTCCTGATTCAAATGTCGTGGGCGGATTCTATATGGCGCATCGCAAGCGCGTCCAATGGGCCGCCAGCGATACCCTCGCTTGTTTCAAAAATGTATCCATTCTGGATTTTTAACCGGATCATCACGGCAGCGATTGCTTTATTTGTTCTTTTTTTGTATTCTGCCAAAAAGCAATCAAAACCAGGAGACCGCAATGCATATTGCAATCATCGGCATGGGCGAAGTAGGTCGCTGCTATGCCAAAGCCCTCTATGACGCTGGCTACGAGCTCAGCCTGTGTGAAGCCTTCCCTTCTGCGAGCGCCACCGGACTGGCTGCGCAATGGGGTATCCCGCTCCATGAAAAACCGGGAAATTGGCTCGAAAATGTACAGTGGGTGCTTTCCTGCGTGACGGGCTCGCAGGCCTTGGCCGTGGTCGGCCAGGTTGCGCCCTTCCTGAAAAGCGGCACCGGCTTTGCCGACCTGACCACTGCAAGTCCTGCAACCAAGCGGCAGGCATCTGCAGCGGCGGCCCAGTCTGGCTTGCACTACCTAGACGTCGCCATCATGGGCGCCATTTCCCTGAAGTGGGAAAAGACGCCTCTGCTGGCCGCTGGTGAAACCGCCAGCGCATTCAAGGAAATGCTGGAGACAGCCGGCGCCCGGGTGCAAGTCATCACCGATGGCAAGCCGGGTGACGCGATCTCGCTGAAGATCCTGCGCAGCATCTTCACCAAGGGCATGGAAGCGCTCGCGGTCGAATTATTGATGAGCGCCGAAAAACAGGGCGTACGGGAAGAGTTGTATCACCAGCTCAAGGACATCGACGAGACCCCCTTGCGCGACTTCATCGACATGCTGGTGCGCACCCATGTGATTCATGCAAAGCGTCGCGCCCACGAAGTGCGCGACGCCAGGAACGAGCTCGACCAGCAGCAGCTTCCCTCGCTGGTGCTGCCTGGCGTCGAAGAGCGCTTCGACGCTACCGCTTCCCTGCTCGAAAGACACCCTCTGGGGCAGGACCAGCCCGACGTCGGGCAGGCCCTTGCCTGGCTCCTCAGCAATTCGGCAGCGACCTGAGCTGCATCTCCTCCACACACAGGACTCATCATGATCACCCAAGAACAAATCCAGCAATTGCGCGCGCTTGGCTCGGCGACCGTATACGAGGCGCAAGGCGCCAAGGGCGCCCTCGACCACGGCATGAAACCGATCGACCCGGCCTCGCGCCTGGCCGGTCCGGCACTGACCGTGGATGCGCGCCCTGGCGACAACCTGGTATTGCACTATGCCGTGCTGCAGGCAAAGCCCGGGGATGTGCTGGTCGTCGACGCCAAGGCGTTCATGGAAGCCGGGCCATGGGGCGACGTGCTCACCGTGCTGGCGATGAAGAAGGGCATTGCCGGCCTGGTCGTCAATGGCTGCGTGCGGGACGCCAATACCATCATCGACCTGGGCTTCCCGGTGTTCTGCCGTGGCCTGTCGATCAAGGGTACCGGCAAGCATCAGCCGGGCAAGGTCAACGTTCCCATCGTCATTGGCGATGTGCTCATCCATCCTGGCGACATCATCGTCGGCGACCGTGACGGCCTTGCCGTGGTGGCCCAGTCTGAAGTCGAGATGACGATCGCCAGCAGCATGGCGCGCGAAGAGAAGGAACAGAAGATGCGCGAAGCCATCGAGAACGGCGCCTCCACCGTCGAGCTGATGCAGCTGGACACGATCCTGAAGCAATACGGAATGGTCTGATCTGATCCCCCTGCGGCAAGCCGGCACAAGACCGGCAGCAAAGACAACGCGCCTGGAAATCCCGCCAGGCCGACCAATACAGATAACAGCAAATCCAGATTGCTGAAGGAGACATTCATGGAAGCAGCAGCAATTCAACGCACCAAAAAGAAGACCCATTTCCGCTGGGTCGTCGGCGCACTCATCTTCATCGTCTATACCGTCGCGGCGGCAGACCGCGCCAATCTTGGCGTCGCACTTCCTTTCCTGCGCAAGGAATTCGTGATGTCCAATACCGAGGCGGGCGCACTGGCCAGTATCTTCCTGTTCGCCTACAGCCTGGCGCAACTGCCCTCGGGACTGGCCTATACGCGCTTTGGCATCCCCCGCGTCTTCTCGCTGGCCATGCTGGCAACCTCGGTCTTCACGGGCCTCATCGGCACCGCCTCCTCGCTGCTGGCGCTGAAGATCTTCCGCTTCGGCCTGGGCCTTGCGGAAGGTCCACTGCCCATCGGCATCACCTCGACCATCAACAACTGGTTCCCGGCGCGCGAAAAAGGCACGATGACCGGCATCTTCCTGGCCGCCGCCAAGTTTGGTCCGGTGCTGGTTCCGCCGGTCTGTGCGGTGATCATGTACTACTGGGGCTGGCGCCACATCTTCTACTTCTTTGCGGTTCCCGGCGTCATCCTCTCGGTCGTGTGGCTGATGGTGGTGAAGAACCGTCCTTCCGAAAGCCCCCATGTCTCGGCGGAAGAACTGGAGCACATCAACGACAGCCAGGGCGCTGCCGCCGGCCAGGGTACAGGCCCTGCCGTGACGCGCGACTTCGCTTTGCTGGACCGCATCATCCGCAGGAGCCAGGTCGCCACCATCGAGACGACCAAGGGCATCTTCTGCTCCTGGAACATCATGGGGGCGGCGCTTGGGTATTTCTTCATGACCGCCATCGTCAACGTCTTGCTGGCGTGGATTCCGACCTACCTCATCAGCGTGAAAGGCTATTCGATCGCCAACATGGGGATGGTGGCCGCAGCGCCCTGGGTGGGCGCGGTGATCGGCAACCTGCTGGGCGGCACGATGACCGACCGCTGGCTGGAGAAGCGCAGAAAGCCCGCGATGATGATTTCCGCCTTCTTCACCACCATCATGATGGTCAAGGGTGGAAGTGCTGAAACTGGCCGCGCCGGAGACCACGTTGACCGTGGCCAGGGTGGTCCCGCCCTCGCTGAAGACCACGGTGCCACCGGGGAGGCTGCCGGTGCTGCCACTGACGACGGCATTGAAGGTGATGCTGCTGCCCAGGCTGGCGCTGGCCGGGGTGGCGCTCAGGGTGAGCGTGGCCGCGACCTTGTTGATGGTCACGGTGATGGCGCTGCTGGTGGCTGCGGCATGGTTGCTGTCGCCGGCGTAACTGGCTCTGATGATGTGGGTGCCGGGAGTGAGCGTGCCCAGGCGCAGCGACGCCGCGCCGCCCGACAGGCTGGCCGCGCCAAGCGTGACGCCGCCCTCCGTGAAACGGACCAGGCCGGTGGCGGCGGACCCGCCGCTGAGGGCGGCGTTCAGGGTCAGCGTAGCGCCGTAGCTCACCGACGTGGAAGAGGCCGACAGCACCAAGGCCGGCGTGCGTTGGATCACCGTGACCGTGGCGACGGCGGAACTGGCGGCGGCGTTATTGCTGTCGCCGTCATACTGGGCTTCCAGGCTGTGCGTGCCGATGGCCAGGGTGCTGGTCGAGAAAACGGCCGCGCCGGCGGAGACCACGGCGCTCCCCAGCACGACGCCGCCGTCGGTGAAGGTGACCGTGCCACTGGGCGAGCTGCCGCCCACCGTGGCCGTCAGCGTGACGGCAGCGCCGAAGGCCGTGTGCGATGTCGAGGCATTGAGCACCACCGTCGAACTGACCTGCCCCACCGTCAGGGTCGTGGCGGACGCGGTCGCACTGTCGTGGTTGTTGTCGCCTGAGTAGACGGCGCTGATGGCGTGGCTGCCCACGGCGAGTCCCGGCAGGGGCAAGCTGGCGCTATCGCCGGACAGTGCGGCGGTGCCGAGGACGGCGCTGCCATCCTTGAAGAGGATGGTTCCACCGGGAGAGAGCACGCCGGTCAGTGTTGCCGTGACCATGGGTGTCGCGCCATAGGTGATCGCGTTGGACGAGGTGCTCACCAACAGCGTCGGACTGAGCGGGGAAACGGTGACCATCAATGCCGATGAACTGGTCGCAGCATTGTTGCCATCACCGGCGTAGCGTGCGGTGATGAGATGGGCGCCAGCCGTCAGATTGCCCAGCGCGAGCGTGGCCGCGTTGCCGGCCAGTGTGGCGCTGCCGATGACGGCGCCGCCCTCGTGGAACTCGATGCTGCCGCTGGGTGAGTAGCCGTTGCTGAGCGCAGCGTTGAAGAGGAGATTGCCACCATAGCTGATGGACGACGCGGAGCTGCCCAGCGAGAGCGTGGGCGTGGCCGCAGCGACGGTGACGATGAGCGGCGCAGAACTCGTGGCATCGCCATCGAAGACGGCCGTCAATGCATGGCTTCCCGGCGCAAGCGTGCTGATGTCGAGGCTGGCGGTGTAGGAAGAGACAGCGACGGTTCCCAGCGTGACGGCGCCGTCCATGAAGCTGACAGTGCCGCTGCCGGCATAGGTGCCTGCCAGGTTGGCGGTGAGCGTGACTGCTGCACCATAGGCAGGGCTGGTCGATGAACTGCCCAGCGAAATGGAAGTGGGCGTTGAGACGACCGCCGTAATGGTCCATTTGGCCGACCCGATCGGATTACGTTTCGCATCGAAATAGTCCAACGTGACCGTGGAAGTGCCGGCCACAGTGGGCGTTCCTGAGACGACGAGGTCGAAGAAGCTCGAACCGATGCCCACTAGTAGTCCGCTGTCCCAATTGTCGTAGGAATAGAGGGTCTGGTAGCAGCCGCCGCAGTGGGGTGTGAAGGTGGCGCTATAGGGAACGCCCACCAGGGCGTCAGGCAAGGCCGTCACCGTCTGCGCCCGCGCTGCCGGCCAGCTCCAGAGCAGCAGAAAGACCAAGGCCATCCATCTGCACATGACTGGCCAGCGGCAGTCACGCCAAGCATATCCCGTTGCCAAAAATGGTGAATCCACCACTGCGCCCTTATCAAGATTCAAGTGTTGGCTTTATGCGCGCAGGGAGATACGCGGTCCACGCACTATCAACGTAATGGCGCGTAAAAAAAGGAAAAGAGGCCGTGACGGCCAGGATGCGCCAGCCCTCGACAGAGGCGCTGCGAGCGCGGCGCGACTAGGCTGAAGATGGAAAAAGGAATAGCCCGATGGGATGCCCGATGGGATGCCCGATGGGATGCCCGATGGGACGGTAGGGATCGCCGGGACCGGCGAAATCCGCAGAGGGAAGGATCAGGGAAAAATCAGGGGAAGACCAGTTCCAGGCCGAACATTTCGCTGACGAAGAAGGTGGCCACGCCCAGGAGCAGCAGCGACAGCACGAAGATCGCGACGACCTGCCCAGTGGCGCGCAACACTGCGCGACGCTCATTGATCCTGCCCTTCTTGCCCTGGTCGTAATGCCACTTGATGGCATAGAACATGCCGGTGCACAGCACGATCACCTTGAAGGTGACGAAGAGTATTGGGACCCAATCCATGATGTCGATGATTTCCGTTTGCTGGAGAGACGAAACTCCGATGACGCGCCGGCACTCGGCATGCGTATCGGCTACCACCTGGCCCTTCGCTGATCCTTGTTGCGCCGGAACCTGGCAAAGGCGTGTCACTGTCTCCCCGTAACACTGGCACTTCTTGCACGTGCCTGGGCATTTTACCCAGTCCGCTCGGGGTGGGTCCAGAAGACAAGATCCATACAAGGACTGCCCAGGCCCGAATACGCCAGCCACCGAGGCAGCGCTCCAGCTTGCCCACAGGCATGTTTCCTGCTTGGCCGAAAGTGTTGCAGGGATGCAGCGCCGTCCCATCCGGGCATCGCCGCACTGCAACAAATCCTTTACCATGCGGCCCAGCAGCGACTGTCAGCGACAGCAGGCAGTTGCGATGCAAGGGCGATACCGGCTTACCCGCCAGCGTCGCTCCTGCCTGACGCGTTCGTTATCCACGATAGATGATTGGTATCGCCATGAGCACTTCGACCACTTCCCCGGCCGCTTCTTCCGCCTCCCGCCCCGTCGCTCCTGCGCCCGTACGCGGCCCCGCCGCCAGCCCAGTGCGCCACAGCTGGATCGACAACCTGCAAGGCCAGCTCTTTGGCGTGGTCATGGTGGCCTTTGGCATGTCCATGCTGCACAGCCTGGGACTGATCATCGGCCAGATCGCCGGGGTGGCCTTCCTGGTCAGCTATGGCAGCGGCATCAGCTTCGGCCTGGCCTTCACCCTCATCAACCTGCCCTTCTACCTGCTGGCGGCGCTGCGCATGGGCGCCGCCTTCACCTGGCGCACCCTGGCGGCGGTGACGGCAGTGTCGCTGCTGACCAATATCGCCGGCAACTACATCAGCTATCGCCACCTTGATCCCGCCGTGGGAGCAGTGCTGGCGGGCCTGTGCGTAGGCATCGGCCTGATCGCCCTGTTCCGTCACCAGGCCAGTTGCGGCGGCATGAGCATCCTGGCGGCCTATGTGCAGGAGCGCACCGGCTTCAAGGCCGGCTGGCTGCTGATGGGCTTCGACCTGGCGCTGTTCGCCACGGCGGCCTTGTTCCTGCCGATGGAGCGGGTGCTGTATTCGCTGGTGGGGGCGATCACCATGAACCTCTTCGTGGCCTGGAATCACCGCTATGAGTGGTACATCGCGCGCTAAAGACGTGCAGCGCTGCCCCGTACCAGCGCGCGCGGCGGGTTGATTCCATTACAATTCCGGATCAGCGGGGGCATTGCATGCATCTTGCTTGCCCCCAGCGGCCCTGCCCCTCTTTTCCTGCACGTCCATGAGCAATGTCCTGACCTACCTGATCACCGCCCGCCGCTGCGAAGTGGAAGAGCTGCAGCGCCTGTCCCGCACCTGCCAGATGGTCTTGACCGTGGGCCAGCTGATCCACTGCCTGCAGCAGGAACGCGGCCTCTCCAACATCTACCTCGGCTCGGGCGGCCAGCGCGACGCCGCGGCCCGGCAGGTGCGGGTGGCCAACAGCCAGGCCGCAGCCGCCGAGTTCCAGGACTGGCTGCAGTCCATCGAACAAGACAATGCGCTCTCCAACGGTGCGCGGCTCTATACCCGCATCGCCTTTGCGCTGCATGCGCTGGAGGGCCTGCCGCAGCTGCGCGAAGAGATTTCGGCGCTGCGCTGCTCGCCCACGGAAAGCTATGAACGCTTCAAGACCGTGGTCGGCGCCCTGCTGGCGCTGGTCTTCGAGGCGGCCGATGTGGCGGTGGATGCGCAGATCTCGCGCCTGCTGGTGGCGCTGTTCAATCTGATGCAGGGCAAGGAATTCGCCGGCCGCGAGCGCGCCGCCGGGGCCGCTGCCTTTGCCAGCGGCAAGATCACGCGCGAGCAGGAACAGAGCATCGAATACCAGATCGAGATGCAGGAACAGGCGCTGCGCCGCTTCGAGTCCTTCGCCGAAGACGTGCGCGCACCCTGGCAGGCGCTGCAGGCCGGCCTGCCGCTGGCCGAGCTGGAACGCCTGCGCCGCAAGCTGCTCACCAGCCACGAGCGCGGTCTGGATGCCGAGATGGCCGAGGCCTGGTACCAATGCTGCTCGGCGCGCATCGATGGTCTGCACCAGATCGAGATCCACCTGGCGCAGTTCGTCCAGGCGCGCTGCCAGGCCAAGATCACCGAACTGCAACAGGAACTGGACGACCAGGACCAGCTCTTCAGCCAGCACGACCGGCTGGACCCGCTCACCCCGCTGGCGGCCTTTTCCGCACCGCTGGACGAACAGGCCTTGGCCGACGGCGTCGGCTCGCACCTGGCCCACAGCATCGTGGACATGCTGCGCAGCCAGTCCGATCGCCTGCAGAACCTGACCGCCGAACTGGCCACCGTGCGCGACAGCCTCGAAGAGCGCAAGCTCATCGAGCGCGCCAAGGGCGTGCTGATGATGAAGCAGGGCTTGAACGAAGAAGCCGCCTATCGCCTGCTGCGCAAGCATGCGATGAACCAGAACCGGCGCATTGCCGAGGTGGCGCAGGCGATCCTCTCGCTGACCGAGATCCTGCCGGAAGCCTGAACGCCTCCCGGCGCACGCTCAAGCCGCCAGCAGACGATCCTCGATCTGGCGCTGCCCGACCAGTGGCCGCCCATGCGCACGCTGCAAGGCGTCGGCCACGCCCAGCAAGGCCTGGTCACTGAAGGCCGGGCCGAATACCGTGATGCCCCAGGGCAGGCCGTTCTTCATGAAGTTCATGGGTGTGGCCACGGCGGCGTAGTCCAGCATGTTCATGAAATTGGTATACCAGCCCAGGTCCGAATTGCGCTGCACCGGCTGCTCGCGCAATTCTTCCAGCGTCACCGGGCGTGGATAGGCGGGCGTGACCACGCAATCGACGCTGGCCAGGATGCGGTCGCATTCGGCCTTCAATTGCTGCAGGCGATATTGCGCGCGGAAGGTATCGACGGCGCTGTACTGCGGCGCCTTGCGCAGCACATCGCGAATCACCGGCAGGATTTCATCAGGCTGCTCCTGCAACAGCGCTTCGATGGTGCAGTAGCGCTCGGCCACCCAGGGTCCTTCATAGAGCAGGCGCGCCGCTGCCAGGAAGGGACTGAAATCGATAGGCACAGCGACGCCGCCGATGGCTTCCATCTGCGCCAGCGCCTCCACGAACAGCGACGGGCTCTCGCTGCAGCCGAGGAATTCCAGCTGGCGCGGCACGCCAACGCGCAGGCCCCGAGGCGGCGGCTGGAAGGCCGAGGCGTCATTGTGCGGCAGGTTGGCGCGGCTGTATTCGTCGCGCTCGTCGGGCTTGCCAGATTGTGTACACAGGGCCAGCAAGTGACTGGCTTCGGCCGCCGTGGCGGTGAAGAAGGTCACGCAGTCCAGCGTGCGGCAGGCCGGCACGACCCCGGCGGTGGACAGCAGGCCTTTGGTCGCCTTCAGTCCAACCAGGTTGTTCAGCGCGGCCGGCACGCGACCGCTGCCGGCCGTGTCGGTGCCCAGCGCAAAGCTGGACAGGCCCAGCGCCACCGCCAGCGACGAACCGGAGGACGAGCCGCCGGAAGGATAGTCCGGATGCACGCTGTTGCGGCAAGCGCCGTAGGGAGAGCGGGTGCCGTTCAAGCCCGTGGCGAACTGGTCGAGGTTGCATTTGCCCACCGGGATCGCCCCCAGCGCGATCAGTTGCGCCACCAGCGTGGCGCTCTCGCGCGGCACGTAACTGAAGGCCGGACAGGCGGCCGTGGTCGGGATGCCCGCCAGGTCAATGTTGTCCTTGATCGAGAAAGGCACGCCATACAGCGGCAGGCTGTGCGGGGATTGCTGCTCCAGCGCCTGCAGGTAGGGCTCGCACTCCTCTTGGCTCAACAGGTGGATGTAGAGCCGGTATGTCGGGTTGAGCGCCGCAGCGCTCTCGCGCAGGCGCTGCATCACCGTGCGCGGGTCCAGGCTGCCGTTGCGATAGGCGGCGGTGAGCGCATCGATGCGCAGGTCGAAGGAATGGATCATGCGGCCTCCTGTTGGGTATCTTCCATGACCAGCACGCACTGACCTGCGCGCACCGGACTGCCGGGCTGCACACGCACCTCGGCGACAATGCCCGCTTCGGGCGCGGCAATGTTGATTTCCATCTTCATCGATTCCAGGATCATCAGCAGCTCACCCTGCGCCACGCGCTGGCCGGGACTGACCTTGACCTGCCACAGGTTGCCGGCGATCGGCGCATCGACAGCCGTCTGACCGTCCTTCAGGGGCTGGTCTTCCTGCTCGATGGCGCTGCCTTCCTCGCTCTCGTAGTTGGCCTGGCCGCTGGCGATCCAGCGCTGGCGCTCGGCATCGAAAGCGGCTTGCTGGTGCTGGCGGAAGGCGGCGATGCCCTCGGCTTCGCGCTGCAGGAAATCCTGGTAATCCGCCAGATTCAACTGCGTCTCTTCGATGCCGACCTCGAAGCGGCCCAAGGGGAAATCACGGCGGATAGTCTGCAATTCTTCGGCCGTGACCGGATAGAAACGGATCTGGTCGAAGAAGCGCAACAGCCAGGGCTTGCCGTGGAAGGCTGCGACCTCGCGGTAGCGGTTCCACATCTGCAGGGTGCGGCCCACGAACTGGTAGCCGCCCGGCCCTTCCATCCCATAGATGCACAGGTAGGCGCCGCCGATGCCCACCGAGTTCTCGGCGGTCCAGGTGCGCGCCGGGTTGTACTTGGTGGTGACCAGGCGATGGCGCGGGTCCAGCGGCGTGGCCACCGGTGCGCCCAGGTAGACGTCGCCCAGGCCCATGACCAGGTAGCTGGCGTCGAAGACCGTTTCGCGCACCGCGCCGATATCCTTGAGATCGTTGATGCGGCGGATGAATTCGAGGTTGCTGGGGCACCAGGGCGCATCCTTGCGCACGGTGGTCATGTATTTCTCGATGGCGAGCTGGCAGGCCGGATCGTCCCAGGACAAAGGCAGATACACGATACGCGACGAAACCGTCAGGTTTTCGCTGGCACAGACGGCGTCCCACAATCCGGCGATGGTCTGCAGCAGCGTCGCCAAGGGCAGCGCTTCCGGCTGGTAATGCACCTGCAGCGAGCGGATGCCCGGAGTCAGGTCGATCACGCCCGGCAGGGCCTGTTCTTCCAGCGCCGCGATCAGGGCGTGCACGCGGAAGCGCAGCACCAGGTCCAGTTGCGGGCTGCCCACTTCCAGCAGCAGGTTGGCGTCGCCCGACAGGCGCGCCACCAGACGTCGCTCATCCTGGCCCAGGTCCAGCACGATGGGCGAGGCCAGTGGCGCTGGCGACCAGTCCACCGGCTGCGGCTGCAGGCCGGCGATACCGGCGTGTGCTGCCAGGGCGACGCGGCGCGCCGTGCTCACGTCCACCGGAATGAAGCGGACCTTGTCGCCCGCCTTGAGCTGCCCGATCTGCCAGAGGTCGGCTTCGATCACCGTGACCGGGCAGACGAAGCCGCCCAGGCTGGGGCCATCCGGTCCCAGGATCACCGGCATGTCGCCGGTGAAATCGACCGCGCCGACGGCATAGGGATTGTCATGGATGTTGGAAGGATGCAGGCCAGCCTCGCCGCCGCTGTCGCGCACCCATTCCGGCTTGGGGCCGATCAGGCGCACGCCGGTACGGCTGGAATTGAAATGGACTTCCCAGTCGGTGGCGAAGAAGGTCTCCATGTAGGCCGGCGTGAAATATTCCGGCGCACCATGCGGACCATAGATCACGCGGACCTGGCGCACTGCCTCCAGCGCGGGATACAAATCGGCAGGCAGGGTCTGCCCGGCCTTGGTCATCGCCTCTGCGGCCAGCGGGGCGAGGTGCAGGATGTCGCCACTGGCGAGGGCGCGCCCCGCATGGCCGCCGAACTGCCCCAGCGTGAAGGTGCTGCGGCTGCCCAGATAAGTCGGCACCTGCACGCCACCGCGCACGGCCAGATAGCTGCGCGCACCGGCCCCGCTGATGGCGCCGAGCTTGAGCGTACTGCCGGCAGGGATGTGCAGCACGGTGGCCATGGGCTGCGCCACGCCATCGAGCAGCACGGGAATGACTGCGCCAGTGACCACCACCATGGCGGCGGTATTGAAGCGCAGGATCGGCCCGCTCATGGTTACTTCCAGTCCCGCCGCATCCTCGGCATTGCCCAGCAGGCGATTGCCCAGTCGCAGGGCGCGCTCATCCATCGGTCCCGAGGGCGGCACACCGACGGCCCAGTAACCGATGCGGCCAGGATGGTCCTGCACCGTGGTCTGGGTGCCGGGGGAGAGCACCTCCACCGTATCGGCGCGATAGACCAGTTGTTCCAGGCAGCGCGTCCACGGCTGACCGCTGGCGAACGGGGCATCGTCCAGGATCTGGCGCAGGTAGTGCTGGTTGGTTTCCACGCCATACAGCATGGTCTGGCGCAGCGCCGCATCCAGCGCCAGGCGTGCAGCTTCACGGGTGGGCTGCCAGCTGATGAGCTTGGCGATCATGGGATCGAAATACGGCGGGATCTCGCAGCCGGCCTCGACCCAGGTATCGATGCGCAGTGCCTGCCCATCGGCAGGGGGAAACTCGACCGCTGTCAGCAAACCCGGACAGGGCTGGAACTGGCGACCCGGGTCTTCCGCATACAGGCGCGCCTGGATCGCATGGCCGCGCGGCTGCAGACTGGCCGCCAGTTGCGCCAGCGGCGGCAGGTCACCAGCGGCCAGCTCGATCATCCAGCGCACCAGGTCCACACCCCAGACCTGTTCGGTGACGCCATGCTCCACCTGCAGGCGCGTATTGACTTCGAGGAAGTAGAACTGCCCGGCCAGGCTGTCATAGACGAACTCCACCGTGCCGGCGCTGCGGTAGTTCACCGCCCGCGCCAGCTTGATGGCCGCCGCGCACAAGGCTTCGGCCATGCCCTCGGGCAAGTTGGGCGCGGGAGTTTCTTCCAGCACCTTCTGGTTGCGCCGCTGCACCGAGCAATCGCGCACGCCGAGTGCGATCACCTCGCCTTGGCCATCGCCGAAGACCTGCACTTCCAGATGGCGGGCGCGTTCGATGTATTTCTCGATGAAGACGCCGGCATCGCTGAAATTGTTCTGGCCCAGGCGGCGCACCGAATCGAAGGCATCGCCCAGTTCGGCATCGCTGCGGCAGACGCGCATGCCGATGCCGCCGCCGCCAGCGGTGCTCTTCAACATCACCGGATAGCCGACACGGGATGCAGCGGCCAGCGCATCGTCGATGCTCTCCAGCAGGTCCGTGCCTTCCAGCATCGGCACGCCCTGTTCACGTGCGAGTGCGCGTGCGGTGTGCTTGAGGCCGAAGATGCGCAATTGCGCCGGCGTGGGGCCGACGAAGGCAATGCCAGCGGCTTCGCAGGCTTCGGCGAAGGCGGCATTCTCGGAGAGGAAGCCATAGCCGGGATGGATGGCCTGCGCGCCGCTGTCGCGGGCGGCGGCCAGGATCTTGTCCACGGCGAGATAGGTCTGGGCGGCCGGCCCTTCTCCCAGCGAGATGGCGCGGTCGGCCTGCAAGACGTGCAGGCTGCCGAGGTCGGCTTCGGAATAGACGCACACGCCGGTCACGTCCAGCGTGCGCAAGGTGCGCAGGATGCGGCAGGCAATAGCGCCGCGATTGGCGATGAGCAGATGGTCAAACATGGAGTGGGCCTGGAAATCCGGGTCGTCCCGTGATTCGAAAAACCGGCTCGCGGTCGTCCGCGAGGGGCTGGGCTGCGGTCGTTCAAGTGGTGCGGATCAGTCCCACACCAGCACTTCGGCGGCGGTGGGGTTCCAGCCGTTGCAGGGATTGTTCAATTGCGGGCAGTTGGAGATGAGCACGATGAGATCCTGCTCGGCGCGCAGCTCCACGTACTTGCCAGCAGCGGAGATGCCGTCCTCGAAGGTAAGGCCGCCCTCGGGCGTGACCGGCACGTTCATGAAGAAGTTGATGTTGGCACCGATGTCGCGCTTGTTGAGGCGGCCATCGTGAAGACAGGCACACAGGAAATTGTCGCGGCAGCTGTGCATGTAGCGTTTGTCCAGCGCATAGCGCACGGTATTGCTCTCCTGCGCGCAGGCCCCGCCCAGCGTGTCATGGCGGCCACAGGTATCGGCTACGATGGTGGCCAGTGCGCGCCCCAGGTTGGAATACAGCACGCTGCCCGCACCCAGGTAGGCGCGGTTCTGGCGGCGCAGCGTGCGCTGGGGATCGTAGCGTTCGCGCGGATTGGCGGCGCTGTAGAAGAGCGTATCGATGGCCTGGTTGCCTTCCAGGTCCAGCAGGCGCACGGTCTGCCCGGCGCTGAGATTGAAGAGATAGGGTTCGCCCGCTGGGATCACGTGACGGAACACGGCTTGTTCAGGGGCGCGCTGGCTTTCGATGATGTGCATGAGATTCTCCCTGGCTCAGAGATGGAAGCGTTCGGTGTTGTGGAAGGCGCGCGCGTTCTCGGGGCGAGAATGGCGGCAGGCATGGGTGCTGTCGTCACTGTGCGTCTGCAGCCATTCCAGCCGGACCGGGCGCGGCGCATAGTGTGGATGCGGGTCCATGGGATGCTGCAGGGCCGTCAGGATGATGAGCGTGTCCATCGGTGCGGCCAGCTCGATGTGGTCCCCTGCTTTGGAATTGCCGGGCACGAAGTGGAAGACACCCTCGGCATCCACCTCCACGCGCGAGAACAGGTTCACCACCATCAGCAGGTCTTGCAGGTCGAGGTTCCACTTGCCCATTTCCACCAGCAGGTTGTCCACGCCGTTGCGATAGAAACCATTGCGCAATTCCTGGTAGCGGCCCTGGCCGTATTTCTCGCGCACCTCCTCGGCATTGAGCACACCACCGAAGCTGTCATGCCAGCCGCAGGTATCCTCGGTGATGGCGGCCAGCACGCGGCCCATGTCGGAGTACAGGCAATGCCCGGCCTGCAGGCGCGCAGTGTGCTGGCCCTTGAGGGTATCGGGCAGGTTCAGGCGTTCGCTGGGCTGCTGGGCGTTCAGCATCATCATGCTGACGTTGGCGCTGCCTTCGATGTCGGTGATGCGCAGCGACTGGCCGCGCTTGAGGATGAAGGAGGTATGGCCGCCGCCGGGCAGCAGTTCTTCGTAGAGTCTGGCCTGCAGGGCCAGGGGATCCTTGCTCATGTCAGCTTTCCTTTGCAGTGATGAGGGAGGCCAGCTTGCCGGCCTGTTCGCGGGCGCGGGCCTCGTTGAGGGCGATGTCATAGGTGATGTGGGCGCCATAGGCCTGCGGGTATTGCGGATCGACGCGCACCTTGTCGAACACCAGCAAGCGGGTGCCGAGCGTGAAGCCTTCGGAGAGGTCGTGGGTGACCATGAAGACGGTCAGGCCGCTATCCTTCCACAGGTCCAGCAGCAGGGTGTGCATCTCCTTGCGGATGCCCGGATCGAGCGCACCGAAAGGCTCATCCAGCAGCAGCACGCGGGGACGCACGATGAGCGCCTGGGCAATCGCCAGGCGCTGCTGCATGCCGCCCGAGAGGCTGCTGGGATACAGATCCAGGGCATGCCCCAGGCCCACGCGATGCAGCAGCTGCGCCGCCTCTTCGCGGGCGCGCCGCTTGGCCCCGCCGAACAGGCGACCCAGCAAGGGCGAGCGCGGCAGCTCCAGGCCGACGGCCACGTTGTCCAGCACATTCAGATGAGGGAACACCGAGTAACGCTGGAACACCACGCCCCGCGTGGCGTCGGGCTCGGATGGAAAGGGCTGGCCCTGCAGCAGCAACTGTCCCTTGCTGGGACGCTCCTGCCCCAGCAGCAGGCGCAGGAAGGTCGACTTGCCACAGCCGGAAGCACCGACCAGGGTGCAGAACTGGCCTTCTTCCACGCGCAGGTTCAGGCGTTCCAGCACCACGTTCTGGCCGTATTGCTGCCAGACGTTGCGGATCTCGATATAGCTCATGCGCGGCCTCCTTCGGCCCAGGGGAAGAAGCGGCGGTGGATGGCGCGCAGCAACCAGTCCATCAGCCACGCCAGCAGCGTGATCCAGACCACGTAGGGCAGGATCACGTCCATGGCCAGATAGCGGCGCACGAGGAAGATGCGATAGCCCAGACCCGCCGTGGCCGAGATCGCTTCTGCGGAAATGAGGAACAGCCAGGCTGCGCCCAGTGACAGCCGCAGCGAGACCAGCAGGCGCGCCAGCATCTGCGGCAGCGCCACGCGCAGCACCACGGTCCAGCTGTTGGCCCCGAGCGTCTGCGCCTTGATCAGCAACTCGGCGGGAATGGCGCGGCCCGTATGTTCCAGATCGCGCGCCAGCAGGGGCGTGACGCCGATGACGATCAGCATCACCTTGGACAATTCATCGAGTCCCATGACGATGAAGAGAATCGGCAGGATCGCCAGCGGCGGCACCATCGAGATCACGGTCAGCAGCGGTGAGAATCCCGCACGCAGCACCGGGAAGACGCCATTGGCGATACCCAGCACCAGCCCAACCAGCGCGGCGATGCCCAGGCCCAGCAAGACCCGCTGCAGGCTGGCCAGCGTATCGGCCCAGAACAGGTAGTCGCCGGTGCGCGGGTCTTCCATGAAGGCCATGTGGCGCACCGCATCGACCATCTGCATGAGGCTGGGCAGGAGCTTGTCGTTGGGATTGTCGGCCAGGCGCGTGGCCGAGCCGACGGCATAGAGCAAGGCCAGGATGAGGAAGGGCAAGAGCGTGAGCAGCCACTGCCCGGAGCGGCCCGGATGGCGGTTCAGGAAACGCATGGCGCGCCTCCCTGCGACAATGACCGGGACGGGGACGGAGGCAGCACAGCGGCTGCCGGATGAGACCTGGGGATGCGAACAACGATCACGAGAAACTCCGGTCGGGTTGAACAAAAGCAGGAGCAGCGCAGCACCTGTGGTGCAACTCTCTCCCGGGCTTTTGTCCCGCCGTGTAACCTCGACCGAGGTCGCCGGCTCTCGGACCAGTCATCTGCCTGCGGCAGACCGGAACCCTAGCCAGCTATTTGAACGTCTTGTGCAGCCGTCGGATGATCAGGTCATCCTCAGATCATCGGTGCGGGCTGCCCTGCATGCAGCGAATTTCAGCAAATTCCATACCATCAGCGCGCGCGGCGCAGCCAGCGCAGCGCATGCGCAAGCACTTCAATCAGCAGCAATGAAGTGCGCATGCGGCCACACAGCGGCAGGGCCTGCGCGGCCTCGCTGGAAAAGGCGAAGGGAAAAACGGCAGTGTCGTGAGATCGGGTCATGGGCATGGTCTGCTCCTGCGAACATGGCCTGGCCGTCCAGGGATGGTTGCCGATGCTACGCGTGATGCATGCGCTTCATTTGCTTCGGCCCAAGTCGTCTTGGCTCGCCCACGGCGAGAACGACAATCTTGCATGCAAGATCCAGACCAGCCCTGCACGCCTTTGCGCACCCGGCGCAAACCCGCATCTGCACTGGTTCGCAGCCAATCGCACGTAGCATCGCGGATCGCCGGAGCGCAAGCATGGTGCAAGCCGGCACCGATTTGGCGCGCGCACGATGCGCCAGCATCGCTCACGTATGGCGCAGCCAATGGAGCGTTGAGCCGTTCGCTATTAATAGCGAAAACTGGTATCACGCATCATCGACATCGCATCAGGGCATTGGCATGAACCTTGCTGAAAAGCGAGCGGGAGCCGGCGAGTCCGGTCTTGTGTAGGCACAATTTGCAATGGACAGCTAGGGTTCCGGTTCGCTGTTGCGGATGTCTGGTCCGAGAGCAGTCGACCTCGCAAGAGGTTACACGGCGGGAGAAAAGCCCGGGAGATGACGCGTTCGCAAGGACCGCGCCGCTCCCGGGCTTTTTTCCAATAAACCCTTCGAGGACCCTACGCCGTGTACAACATTTCCCGAATCCTTGGTGGCGCTGCCATCGCCCTGGCCGCCTTCACGGGTGCGCTTTCATCCGCCCACGCCGCCCCCCGCACCGACTTCAAGGTCTGTACCTCCATCTACGCCGGCTGGATGCCCTGGGGTGAAGCCCAGGCCCAGGGCATCCTGGCCAAGTGGGGCAAGAAGTACGGCATCACCATCAACGCCGTGCAGCTGAACGACTACGTGGAATCGATCAACCAGTACACCGCCGGCAAGTTCGACGGCTGCACCATGACCAACATGGATGCGCTGACCATTCCCGCCGCCGGTGGCGTGGATTCCACGGCCCTGATCGTGGGCGACTATTCCAATGGCAACGATGGCATCGTCCTCAAGGGCAAGAACAAGAAACTGACCGACATCAAGGGCCAGTCGGTGCAGCTGGTGGAATTCTCGGTCTCGCACTACCTGCTGGCCCGCGCGCTGGAAACGGCCGGCCTGCGCGAGCGTGACGTCAAGGTGGTCAACACCAGCGATGCCGATATCACTGCCGCCTTCTCCACTCCTGCGGTGACCAGCACGGTGACCTGGAACCCGATGCTGTCCTCGATTGCGGCCTCGCCCGATGTGTCGCTGGTCTACACCTCCAAGCAACTGCCCGGCGAGATCATGGACCTGATGGTGGTCAACACCAAGACCCTGCAGGAGAACCCTGCCTTCGGCAAGGCATTGACCGGCGCGTGGTACGAGATGATGGCCATCATGACCGCCAAGGATGAGCGCGCCGCGCGCGCACTGACCGCCATGGGCAAGGCTTCCGGCACCGACCTGGCGGGCTTCCAGTCGCAGCTGGCGGCGACCGCCATGTTCTACCAGCCCAAGGCGGCGCTGGAGTTCGCGACCAAGAAGGAGCTGCCCGGCATCATGGGCCGCATCGCCAAGTTCAGCTTTGACCACGGCATCCTCGGCCCCAACGTCAAGAGCGCCGATGGCATCGGCATCGCCTTCGACGGCAACGTGGTGATCGGCGACAAGAAGAACGTCAAGCTGCGCTTCGACCCGGCCTACATGAAGATGGCAGCCGACGGAAAACTCTAAGTTTTTTGCGCGCATGCGCCGGTAGTCCCCACAGTACCTGCATCACAAGAATGCCTTGCGCGGGTCCGGCAACGGACCCGCCCGGCCCTGTTCGTCCCTCGCTTTCACACTGATCCACGCTGATCCGCGCTTACCTGGTACAACCCAACGGAGAGAACCTTGACTACCTACACCGCTTCCCTGTCGCGCCTCGGCGCCCTCAGCACCTGCGCCGCCCTAGCCTCCCTGCTGGCCTGCGCCCCGGCGCTGGCCGAGGACGCCCCCGCCGCCGCGCCCGCCGGCCCCTGGACCATCACCAAGCACATCGACCTGGCCTCGCGCTATGTACTGCGCGGTGTCACCACCACCTACGGCAACGGCCAGCCGCTGGGCAACAGCGGCGCCGACGCGCCCGAATCGGACCAGGCTGCGCTGCAATGGGGCATCGATGTCGTCCACAGCAGCGGCTGGAGCTTCGGCTACTGGGCCTCGACCATCAACTATTCGTACAAGCAGTTGGGCAATTCCTACAGCGACCGCAGCATCACCGAATTCCAGAAACCGCGTTCGGTGGAAAACGATCTCTACTTCGCCTATGCCGGCAATATCAGCGGCGACCTCGGCTATACCCTGGGCATGACCGGCTACTACTACCTCAACGGTAGCCATGCCAATGCGCTGGAAACCAAGGCGGGCCTGACCTGGGGCGCGCTGTCCTTGAATGCCCAGACCCTGCTCAACGACGTGGTCTGGGGCAACAAGGGCGACACCTACTGGACCCTGGTCTACACCAAGCCGCTGCCCTATGACATCACCTTCACCAGCACGCTGGGCGCCTACACCTACAAGCGCGAAGGCAAGTATCTCGGCACCCGCGATACCGCCACGGGAGCAGCCTGCGGCGCGGGGCAGGCCTTCGCGGTCAATGGCTGCTTTGCCGGCAACGCTCCCAGCAGCGGCGGCCTGCGCCACCTGACGCTGGGCCTGTCGGCGCCCTTCCCCAACTCGCCCATCACCTGGTCGCTGCAAGCCATCCTGGGCGGCTACAACCGCTTTGACGTCAAGCAGGGCAACCAGTTGGTGGGGATGTTGAGCCTGGGCTTCTGAATGGCGGATTGCTGACAGTCCAGGCAGCGCAGTGACCGTCCGTATCTGGCAGGATTGATGCGACGGCCTGCCTGCTGCAGCAGCAGGGGCGACATAATGCGGGTTCCATCCGCTTTTACCGCCGCTTGTCCGCCCTTGCCATGAACCCGCTCTTTCACCGCTATGAACCGCGTCACGGCCACGGCCTGGCGCATGATCCCATCCCGGCCATCCTGGGGCCGCGTCCGATCGGCTGGATCTCCACCCGCAGCGCCGATGGACGACCCAACGTCGCCCCCTACAGCTTCTTCAACATCTTCAATTACCGGCCACCCATCGTGGCCTTTGCCAGCGTGGGCAAGAAGGATAGTGTGCGCAACGCCGAGGCCACCGGCGAATTCGTCTACAACCTGGCCACGCGCCCGCTGGCCGAGCAGGTCAACCTGAGCAGCCTGGAACAAAGTGAAGTCGATGAATTCGCACTGGCCGGATTGACCGCAACACCCGGCATGGTAGTGGCCGCGCCGCGTGTGGGCGAAAGTCCGGTGGCCATGGAATGCCGGGTGACGCAGATCCAGCAACTGAGCGCGCTCGATGGGCGCACGCTGGAGACCTGGATGGTCTTCGGTGAAGTGGTGGCGGTCCACATCGACCAGGCGCTGCTGGCCGATGGCGTCTACGATACGGGCGCTGCGCAGCACATCCTGCGCGGCGGCGGACCGGCGGATTACTTCGAGGTGCTGCCGCAAGGGCTGTTCCAGATGCGGCGGCCCAAGTAAGCCGGGACCAGGTCAGCGCTGCGGACGGTAGCGCGTGATGATTTCCTGCAGCAGTTCCTTGAGCATCTCCACCTTCTGCGGATTCATCGAAGCCAATACCTCGCGCTCATGCTGCTCGGCCAGTTCGATCAGACCCGAGACCAGCCGGCGTCCATTGCGCGTGACCCGCACCAGGGTATAGCGGCGATCATCCTGGCTGGTGGTGCGCTCCACATGGCCCTGGGCTTCCAGCCGCAACAGCAAGCGCGTGACGGTGGGCTGCTTGCTCACCGCCGCATCGGCCAGGGCCGAGATGCTCATGCCGCCATTGCTGGCCAGGATCGACAGCACGCGCCACTCCAGCACCGACAGGCCGTGTGCTTCCACCACTGCATGAAACTGGGTCGACAACAACTGCCAGGCCTGCCCCAGCAGTGCCGGCAGGTAGTTGTCGACGAATGCCTTTGACTTTGCCATTCCCCTCGCTGCCTCTTCTTCTGAAAGCAGCAAGGATACCCCGTCCCCGGGCGCAATGGGGAGACCCATGGCGTCCCCGGACGAGGCTTTCTTGACCCCGCTCAATAGCGCCCCGACAGCAGCGCGCCAAAGCCCGGCACGGCGGTCTGCAGCTCCAGCCGCTTGAGCATCATGTAGGTGGTGGCCACTGACGAAGACAGCACCGGCAGGCCGACGCGATCCTCGATGGCCTGCACCGAGGCCAGCGACGGCATCTGCACGCAGGCCGACGCCACCACGGCATCGATCCCCTTGGTATGGAGGCGCTTGGTGATCTCGATGGGCGCACGCGGGTCCTGGCGGCCCACTTCCAGGTTGTCCGGGATTTCCAGCGAAATGCTGTCGACCACCTCGATGCCCTCATTCTCGATGTAGTCGATCACCAGTTGCGTGAGCGGCTTCATGTAGGGCGTGAGGATGGACACCTTCTTCGCGCCGATGGCATGCAGGCCATCGACCAGGGCGCCGGCGCTGGTGACCACCGGGGCCGGACCGCCATTGTCCACGGTGCGTTGATGCAGGCGTTGCTCGGAGAGGCGATGATAGCCGCGCCCCATGCTCATGATGGCCACCAGGCAGGCATAGCCCAGCACATCGACGCGCGCATCCGAGAGCTCCAGGGCGCAACGGTCGCTGTCGCCATCCATGGCGGCCAGCTCTTCCTTGGTGACGTGCTTCATGCGCATGCGGCTGGAGTGGAAGGTAAAACGCTCCGGCAGGATCAGTTCCCGGGCGCGCAGGATGGCCGGGATCTCGGTCTCCATGGTGGTGTTGGACGAGGGCACGATCTGCCCGATGCGATAGCTGCGTGGGGTGCTCATTGGCGTGCTCATGCTTGGCCCTCCGGGCTGTCCGCCGCTGCATCGACCGGCGCTTCGTCCATGACGCTGCCGCCATCGGAGAAATGCGCCGCCTGCAGAGGCTGGCGATTGACGTGGAGATTGAAGACATCGAAGCGGTTGTAGTGACCGGTGATGTCGTGCATCTGGCGCGGCTGGATGCAGCGCGAGAGATCGATGTCGGCATAGACGATGCCTTCCTCGTCGATGAGCGGGCTGCCGATCACCCGGCCATCCGGACCCAGCACGCCCGAGAAGGCGCTGTTGCGGCGCGACAGCAGCGCGCGGGCCTGCGGATGGCTGGCTTCCATGGCCTGGATGATCTCTTCCGAGACCGTGGAGCAGGAGACGATGGTGAAGACCTTGCCCTCGAAGCAATGCGCTGCTGCGCGCACCTTGATGGCGTCGGCCATATCGTAGTCGGCCGGTGCCACCGGCAACGCGATATAGCTGGCCACGTGGACCAGCTCGCCTTGCGCCAGCAGCGAGAAGCGCGCCAGGGTATTGGTGTTTTCTCCACAGGCCAGCGCGCCCAGCGGGCCGATGCTGGTCTGGTGCACGCGCAGGCCGGAAGCGTCACCCGGTGCCCAGGTCAGCTTCTCGGCCCAGGTCGGCACCAGCTTGCGATGGCGGCCAATGATGCGGCCATCATCGGCAATCGTCACCACGGTGTTGTAGATCGTGCCGATGCCATGGCGGTTGCGCTCGTTCACGCCCACCACCACGTTGACCTGGTGGCGCGCTGCGGCCTGGGCGATCTTGCTGATCTCGGGGCCGGGGATCTCGATGGCCGAGCGCGCCAGGCGCTCGAACCAGCTGCTGCCCTCGATGGGGTTCATGATCCAGCTCCAGTAGGGATAGCCGGCCACGAACACTTCCGGGAAGGCCACCAGCCTGGCGCCGTTGCCGGCGGCCTCGGCAATGAGCGCCACCACCTTGTCGACGGTGGCGTCGGTGTCGAGAAAGACGGGCGCCGCCTGGACCGCCGCGGCCTTGAAACGTTGAAGTTCGAGCATGTCAGTTCCTTGTGATTGAACAGGCTGGTGTGCGCAGCTTCAGGCCTTGCCCGGCGGCAGTTCGCCGACCGCCACGATGGGGTTGCGCAGGCTGCCGATCTTTTCCACGGTGGCCACCACCACGTCGCCCGGCCACATCCATTCCTGCGGCGAGCGGCCTGCGCCCACGCCAGCCGGGGTGCCGGTGGCGATGATGTCGCCGGGTTCCAGGGTGATGCCGGCGCTGATGTCGGCGATCAGGGTATCGACCTTGAAGAGCATGTGACGGGTGTTGGCGCTTTGCTTGGTGACGCCGTTGACGGTGAGGCTCAGGTCCAGGTTGTGCGGATCGGGGATTTCATCGGCGGTGACGATCACGGGACCGAAGGGCGCGTAGGTGTCCTGGCCCTTGGAATAGATCCACTGGCCGGCGCGGCGGTTGTCGCGGGCGCTGATGTCGTTCATGACGCTGTAGCCGAACACGTAGTCCAGCGCGCTGGCCTTGCTCACACCCTTGGCCTGCTTGCCGATGATGACGGCCAGTTCCACTTCCCAGTCCATCTGGCGGGTGATGGCCTGGTTATGCTCGATGGCGTCACCCTGGCCGATCACGGTGGTGGGCGGCTTGGAGAAGATCACCGGTTGCTTGGGCAGCTCCTTGGAGGTATCCAGGGTGCGGCTGGACTCTTCCACGTGTTCGACATAGTTCAGGCCGATACCGAAGATGTTCTTGCGTGGACGCGGGATCGGCGCCAGCAGCTTGACGTTGACCAGCGGACGCGCCACGCCCACTGGCCACTGGCCGCGATGACGCTCCAGCAGCGCGGTGGTGCTGGTCATGGCGCACGGACCGAGGTCGATGAAGTCCAGCATGTTGTCGGGCAGGGCTTCGCCGGCGTGCAGACCCAGCTGTTGCAGATCGACGACCAGCTCATCGACGATGGCGCCCAGACGGGCAGCGGCGCTCACATTGGCGCGATAGGTAACCAGTTTCATTGCATCTCACTCCTGTTGGATGTTGGTGGGGCGTTCAGAAAATCCCTGCAGCCTCATTGGCGTGCAGCGGTGATGATGGGTTGGTGGCCCTGGTGCTCGGCATAGGCTTCTTCGCGGTACAGGCCCAGCTTTTCCATGACCGGCAGGTCGCTGAAGCAGAACAGGCAGGCGTCGTCGCTGGCGCTGCCGTTGACGTGCTCGTGCCAGGCCCAGGACGGGACGCAGAAGATGTCGCGCTCCTTCCAGTCGAAGCGCTGGCCGTCGATGATGGAATGGCCATGGCCCTTGGCGACCTGGTAGATGAAGCTGCCGGTATGCCGATGCGCACGTCCCGCGAAGCCCGGCCGCAGCAACTGCATGCTGGCGCCGATGGTGGCCATCACATGGCCGCCGCCCACGGGATTGGTGTAGTGCATCAGCAGGCCGTCGTAGGGACTGCCTTCGGCTGCGCGCGCATAGCGCTGCAGCGCCTCGTAGGTCGGCCCCCACTGGTACTTGAAGAGCGGCGAGTAGGGTCTGTTCCAGCCCACGTCCTGCGGACGCAGTCCGGGTGCACCCCACAGCGCCACGGCGTCATCCACCGGATGGGCCACGGCCTGGTGCAGGTCTGGATGCACGGCGTAGAAGCCCGCTTCCAGCGCATTGACCAGCGGGATATCCAGGCCATCCTGCCAGATGCAGGGCAGGCCATCGGCTTCGACGCCATGTTCGTGCCAGGTGCCATTGGGGGTGAGCACGAAGTCATTGGCTTCCAGCGTCATCTTGTGGCCATCGACGATGGTGTAGGCGCCGCGACCTTCCATGATGAAGCGCAGGGCCGAGGAGGAATGCGCATGCGCGCTGGCCACCTCGCCCGGATGCATCACCTGCAGGCCCGAATAGAGCCAGCCGACGGCGGCGGAGACCTCGCGCCGGCCCGGGTTGTCGAGATAGATCACCCGGCGGCCCGCCTTCTCCGGCGAGACCAGCGCCACCGAACGCAGCACATGCTCGCGCAGCTCGGCATAGCGCCACAGCACTGGTACCGATTGCGACTTCGGCTGCCAGGGTTCGATCTTGTTGGCCACGGTCCACAGTGCGCCGGTCTTCAACTGTTCCAGCTGGCGGTAGTAGGCCAGCAGTTCCGGCGTGTCCGAGACATCGGCACGGCCGGCCACGCTTTCGCGGTACTGATCGTAGGTGTCATTGCTCACGATGCTTCCCTTTCATGGATGGGTTGACGACTCAGCGGCGGGCGCCGGCCAGGCTGCGTTCCAGCTGGTCACGGCCCCACTGGTAGGCCGGCGGCCAGGCCACGTCCGACCATCCCTGGCGCGCACTCTCGTGCAACAGCCAGGCCGGATCGGCCAGCAACGGGCGCGACAGCGCGCACAGGTCGGCGCGGCCCGAGGCGATGATGCCGTTGACCTGGTCGGCCTCGGTGATCGCCCCCACGGCGATGGTCGGTACCCCCGCCTCGTTGCGGATGCGGTCGGCAAACGGCGCCTGGAACATGCGGCCATAGACCGGCTTCTGCGCCGGGGTCACTTCGCCGGAAGAGACATCGATCACGTCGGCCCCATGCGCATGCAGTTGGCGGGCGATTTCCACCGCCTCATCCACGGTCGTGCCGCCCTCGGCCCAGTCGGTGGCCGAGATGCGCACCGACAGCGGAAGATGCGCAGGCCATGCGGCACGCACCGCCCTGACCACTTCCAGCACGTAGCGCAGGCGGTTTTCCAGCGTGCCGCCATACTGATCCTGACGCTGGTTGGTCAGCGGCGAGAGGAAGCTGGAGAGCAGGCAGCCATGCCCGGCCTGCAGCTCCAGCCAGTCGAAGCCGGCCTCGACGGCACGCCGCGTAGCGGCCACGAAGTCCTCGCGGATGCGCGCCAGTTCATCATGGCTGGCCTCGGCCGGGACCTGCGAAATTCCTTCCAGATAGGGCAGCGCACTGGCCGAGACCAGCGGCCAGTTACCCGTCGTCAGCGGACGATCCGGCTGCTCCCAGCCCAACTGGGTGGAACCGCGCCGCCCCGCATGATTCAGTTGCAGGCCGATGCGGGCCTGGCTGTTGGCATGGACCATGTTCACCACGCGCTTCCAGCCCTGCTTCTGTTCCTCGTTCCACAGGCCGGGGCAGCCCGGCGTGATGCGCCCTTCGGGACTGACGGCGGTAGCTTCGGTGAGCAGCAGGCCGATGCCGCCCAGCGCGCGTGCGCCCAGGTGCACCAGATGGAAGTCGCCCGGCACGCCGTCACGCGCCGCATACAGCAAGGTAGGGGACGCCACCACGCGATTGGACAGCGTCAGCTCGCGCACCTTGAAGGGTGTGAGTAGCGGCGGCGTAGGACGCGCGCCATCGGCGGGCAGGCCGGCGCGCTTGGCCAGCCAGCGCTCGTAACCGTCGAGCCACTGCGGATCGCGCAGCCGCAGATTCTCGTGCGAGATGCGCTGCGAGCGGGTCAGCAGCGAATAGGCGAACTGTTCCGGCTCCAGGTCTGCATAGCGGGCGATGTTCTCGAACCATTCGGTGGAGTTGCGCGCGGCGTTCTGGATCTTGAGCACTTCCACGCCGCGCACCGCTTCGTAGCGCTCCAGGCCAGCGCGCAGGCCGCCCGGCTGCTTGAGCATGTTGGCCAATTCGATGGCGTCTTCCAGCGCCAGCTTGGTGCCGGAACCGATGGAGAAGTGCGCCGTATGGGCAGCGTCGCCCATGAGCACCACCGGGACTTGCGCCCCCGCCTCGCCATGCGGGCGGGTCCACTGCACCCACTTGTCGCAGATCACGCGGGGGAAGCGGATCCAGATGGCCGAGCCGCGCAGGTGGGTGGCATTGGAGATGAGCTTCTCCCCATCGAGCCATGGGGCAAACAGTTTTTCGCAGAAGGCTACACCGTCTTCCTGCGACATCTTGTCGATGCCGGCGGCCTGCCAGGCGGCATCGGTGGTTTCGACGATGAAGGTGGACAGGCCATTCTCGAAGCGGTAGGCGTGCGCCTGGAACCAGCCATATTCGGTCGGCACGAAGATGAAGGTGAAGGCGTCGAAGACCTTGTGCGTCCCCAGCCAGACGAAGCGGCAATTGCGCTGGTCGATGTCGGGACGGAAGGTGTCGGCATAACGGGTGCGCACGGCGCTGTTGATGCCGTCGCTGGCGATGAGCAGGTCGGCCTGATACTGGCGCGCGATCTCCTGGTCATCCTGCACCTGGGTTTCGAAGACCAGTTCCACACCGAGCTCTTCGCAGCGCGCCTGCAGGATGTTGAGCAGGCGCTTGCGGCCGATGCCGATGAAGCCGTGGCCGCCACTGCGGATGACGCTGCCCTTGAAATGCACGTCGATGTCATCCCAGCGGCTGAACTCGCCGGTGATGGTGGCCGCCGACACCGGATCGGCCTCGCGCAGGTTGTCCAGCGTGGCATCCGAGAACACCACGCCCCAGCCGAAGGTGTCATAGGGACGATTGCGCTCGACCACCACCACGCGGTGGGACGGGTCCTGCAGTTTCATCAGCAGACCGAAATACAAGCCGGCGGGACCGCCGCCGATACAGACGATGTTCATGTCGCACTCCTTTGTTGTGGGTGAGCCCCCGTCTCCAGGGCATTGCGCAGCAGGGCGGGCACGTCGATGGAGCGGTGCGTCTGCAGCGAGGTGCAGACCAGCACCTGCCGCACCTTCATGCGCAACTGTCCATCGGCTGCGGTACAGGACAGGTTCAGCGTGAGGGACTTGCCGCCGACGCGCTCCACTTCCAGCGCCAGCGTGACCTCATCGCCCATGCGCGAGACCGCCTCGAACTGCGCCTGCAGTTCCACCGTGGGCAGGCCGTAATGCAGCTGGCCGATGTAGCCGGCAAAGCCGACCTCGGGCAGCAGGTGGTCGATCCAGGCTTCGAGCAGATCGTTGAAGAGCACGAAGTACTGGGGATAGAAAACGATGCCGGCCGGATCACATTCGGAAAAACGGATGCGGTGGGGGCGTTCGAATCGTTGCAGAGTCATGTCGCTCTCCTCATTGCAGGGCGTGCTGTTGCAGGCTGGCGCGCAGCTTGTGGCCGTGCTCGTCGGCCAGCGCTGCTTCGCGCAGTTCGCGCAGCACCGCCGGGGCCAGGGCGCGGGCATGGCGGTCCACCACCTGCATCAGGGTTTCGTAGTTGCGCAGGCCGCGCACATGGGTGTCGCTGTAGCCCTTGACCAGCCGCTGGCATTGCGCCACTTCCAGCGCCAGGGCCGGATTGACGGCGGCCAGCGTGGTCACGCGCTGCCACCAGCGTTCGATGCGCTCGGTCTCCTGCGCGTAACGCAGCGTGACGCGGCGAAAACGCCGCCAGCGCGACAGCCCATAGAGCAGCAGGAAGCCCGGCAGCGAACTGGTCTTGATGACCCGCCCTTGCTGCGTGCAGCGGCGCACCAGGCGATGCGCCCAGTGCGGACGGGCCAGCCAGCGGCCCAGGCCGGCCGGCAGGGTCTCGCAGATTTCTTCCAGGCGCGGATGCATGAATTCGTTGATGTCCACCAGCTGCTCCTGCTTGGCGCGCACATCGCTGCGCACGCGATCGAAGCGGCTGCTGCGGGTCTTGATATCGGCCACGCGGATGGTGTCTTCATAGGACATCCATAACGCCAGGTAGCGCGCCGACTCGGCCAGCAGCTCCGGCTCCTGGCCCCCGGGCGCAGCCGCCAGCGCCGCCAGCCGTTGCAGGTAGAGGGCGGCGTAGTCGGGGTCCTGATAGTCGATCAGGCGGCGCACGCCCTCCACCGCAATGGGCGCCACCGCTGCGGGATAGGCCTGGGCCTGCTGGACCAGCCGGGCGACCTGCCTGTCGGCGATGGCGGCCACGTCCACCGGCTTGAACATCGGTGCAGCCGCTGATGCACCCGGTTCTGCCGCCTCGGCCTGGCGGGCCTGGTCGTGACCCACGGCGAAGGCTTTCAGGCTGGGCTTGACGCCCACGCCGCCGCGTTCGATGGTGGCCTCGAACTGGGCGCGGCTGAAGGGCAGCACGCCGGTGCCGCACAGGCTGCCGAAGAGCACGGCGCTGATCACGCTGCCCACCCGTTCAGCGGCCTCGGCCATGTCGAAGCTGACGAAGCGCTTGGCGGCCTTGCGGGCGTGCTCGACCAGCGCGTCGCTATTGACGCGGCCATCGCCCATGGCGGTGCGCTCGCCGATGGAATAGACGCGATGGGTGGAACTGAGCAGCGTGGTGCGGTCTGGGGTGACCAGTCCGCGCTGCACGGCGCGCCCGGCTTCCATCAGTTCGGAGGCCAGCACCACATCGACATCGCCCGGCATGGGCATCAACGCCAGCACCGGGGTGCGCGCACCGGGCTGGTCGGCGCCGGGGAACAGTTCCACGTAGTAGATGGTGGCGCCGGTGCGCTGGGCCACGCCGGGCACGGAGGTGGTCTGGGCGAAGTAGCCATTGGATTCGCCCAGGTCGACGATCCAGTCGGCCAGCACGCCGCCGCCCTCGCCGCCCATGGCGAGGATGGCGATCTTGATCGGTTTAGGGGACATGGTGCAGCTCCATCTTCAAAGTCAGGTTCTTGTTCATGGCGGTCATGGCGGTCATGCCGTAAGCGTGCTCAGAAGGCATAGCGCGCACGGCGTCTGGCGTCGCGTCCTTGCAGCCAGCCGATCACCAGGGTGCGCACGCGCTGGCGCAGCTGGTCCATGCGGCTGGGATTGGTGATGATCTCGGCGCGGAAGAAGGACGGGCACAGCACCGCGGCATGCGAGACCTCGCCGCACAGGCCGCAGCCCACGCAGCTGTCCACCACGGTGGCCACCGGATCGCGCCGCAGCGGATCGGGATTGCTCTTGATGGACAGCGACGGGCAGCCCGAGAGACGGATGCAGGAGTGATCGCCGGTGCAGGTCTCGGGATCGACCCCGAAGCGCTCGCGCACCACACGCTGGCCGGCGGCGATGGCCTTGCGCACCTTGGGCTTTTCGCGGCGCTGCAGGTTGAGCATGCATTCGCTCTGCGCTACCAGCACCTTGGGGCCTTTCTCGGTGGTGGTCAGGGCTTCGCGCAGGGTGCTGGTCATGCGCTTCAGGTCATAGGTGCGCTTGATGGTGCGCACCCACTTCACTCCCACGCCCTTGACCGCTGCTTCAATCTCGTGACCGGTGCTGCGAGTGGCGTTGAGGGCGCGCGAGGACAGGATGTCCTGGCCGCCGGTGGCCGAGGTGTAGTTGTTGTCGATGATGATGGTGAGGTTATCGCTCTGATTGAAGACCGCATTGGCCACACCGCTGGTCAGGCCGTTGTGCCAGAAGCCGCCATCCCCCATCACCGAGATGGCGCGCTTGCCGGCTGGCGCGTTGAGCGCGGCCGCCCCGGCCCCGCCCAGGCCATAGCCCATGGTGGTATTGCCCAGGTTGAAGGGCGGCAGGATGGAGAACAGGTGGCAACCGATGTCGGCGCTGATGTGGTGCTCGCCCAGTTCGCGCTCCACCAGCTTCATGGCGGTGAAGATGGGGCGTTCGGGACAGCCGGTGCAGAAGCCCGGCGGCCGTGCATGGACCGACTGGTCCAGCGTGGGCAGCTTGGCTTCGGTGATCTTGACCTCGCTGGACTTGGCCGGCGCGTTGCCGTTGGCGATGGGAATCACGCGCGCGGTTGCCGGGGCCGGAGCCGGGGCTGCCGGCGCCTCGATGAGCTGGTAACGCTCCAGGAACTTGCGCACGCCCGCCAATACGGTGGCGGTGTTGTATTCCCCGGCCATGGGCAACAGATCCTTGCCATGCAGTTGGGTGGCCGAGCCGAGCTGGCGCAGGATGTTGGCCACGTTCTGCTCGACGAAGTTGGGCTGGCCTTCTTCCAGCACCAGAATGGCGCGCTTGCCCTGGCAGAAACGCTCGAACTCGGCATCCACCAGCGGATAGGCCACGTTCATCACGTACAGCGGGATCTTCGACTCGCCGAATACATCGGCCAGACCCAGTTGCTCCAGCGCACGGATCAGGGTGTTGTAGGTGCCGCCCTGCAAGGCGATGCCGACATCGGCGGCGTCCTCGGCAAAGAACTCGTTGAGCTGGCGGGCGCGAATGAACTCGATAGCAGCCGGCCAGCGCTGCTCCACCTTTTCCTTTTCATGCAGGAAGCTGGCCGGCGGCAGCACGATGCGGCTGAGGTCGCGCGCCGGGTTTTCCAGCGCGTCCTTGACCGTGAAGGCCGGACGTCGGTTGGCCGAGCTGACGAACTGGCCATGGACGTGGCAGGAGCGGATGCGCATCTGTAACATCACCGGCGTGCTGCTGGCTTCGGACAGGTCAAAGCCATCCTTGACCGCCTGCACGATGCAGGGCAGGTTGGGACGCGGGTCCAGCAACCACATCTGCGACTTCATGGCAAAGGCGTGGCTGCGCTCCTGCATGATGGAAGAGCCTTCGCCATAGTCTTCGCCGACGATGATGAGCGCACCGCCCAGCACCCCGCCCGAGGCCAGGTTGGCCAGCGCGTCGGAGGCGACGTTGGTGCCGACGGTGGCCTTGAAGGTCACCGCCCCGCGCAGCGGATAGTTGACCGAAGCGGCCAGGGTGGCGGCGGCGGTGGCTTCGCTGGCGCTGTTCTCGAAGCGGATGCCGTGTTCGGACAGGATGTCCTGGGCGTCGGCCAGCACGTCCATCAGGTGCGAGATCGGCGCGCCCTGGTAGCCGGCCACATAGGCCACGCCGGATTCCAGCAAGGCCTTGGTGACGGCCAGGATGCCCTCGCCGCTGAATACTTCTCCTGCGCCCAGGCGCAGTTTCTTGACTTCTTCTACGAATGATCGCTCGGCCATCGTGGTCCCCGTGTGCAGTGAATTTCCTTGAGTTGCACTTTCGTTTCTGGGGACGCTGGCGTCAATACATGATTAATCATGCATTAGGACTTTCGGCAGAGGCTGGATAGGGCGCGCATTTCCGGGATAGGAAAGGGGCCGTGCGAACCGTGATGGTCGTGACGGAAGCAAGGCGGGCGGCGCGCAGAACACCGCATAAGATAATGATTTACGGATTTTCCGTTACCCGCTGACAACATCCTCTGTGCCTACCGACAACGCCATGTTGCAGCGCATATTGCTTCTGCAGGCCTGGCAATGAGATAAAGGCAATACAAGAACTAAAACATGATTTTTCATGCATCTTGGCACGGAACTTGTTAGGCAAAGGAAGTCATTCCGCCCTCTTGTTGCCGTCCAGATGATGAGATGACAAGAGACACCACCGCCGGACTAGCCCGCAGAGGTAGCAGCCATGATGAACGTACTCCACTCCGATCCATCCACCGGGCGCATGCCCATGCCGGCGTCGATCGAACGCCTGCTCAACGGCTCCAACAAACTCCTGTTCGCCTCTTCCGACCTGGACGAAGTGCGCTCCATGGTGGGCCGCGTGATGAAGCCGCACCGGCTGGACCTGGCCGGACACGGCGAGCGGCTCGATGCGCGGATGCACTACACCTCGCTGGGCGACCTGTCGGTGAGCCGCCTGCGCTATGGCTCGGCGGTGCAGATCGAACCAGGGGCGCTGGAGAGCTTCTTTCTGGTGCAGATGCCTCTTTATGGATCGGCCAGTATCGAAAGCGGTGCGCAGCGCATCGATTCCTCGGCGGAGCTGGCTTCGGTGCTGAGCCCGCAGGAAGCCACCCGCATGACCTGGATGGCCGGCACCGACCAGCTGATGCTGCGGCTGTCGCGTTCCCTGGTGGAACGCACGCTGGTTGGTTATCTAGGCCATCCGCTCAACGAGCCGCTGCGTTTCGAGCTGGGCTTTCGCTGGCGCGACTGTGCGCCCTGGCAATGCATGCTGGCCTACCTGATCGATTGCACGCTGCAGCATCCCGACCTGGCCATGCACAAGATCGTGGTCTCGCAGATCGAGCAACTGGCGGCCTCCATCCTGGTCACCTCGCATCGCCACAACCATTGCGAGGACGCCCCGGCGCGCCGCAGCACCATCCTGCCGCGCCATGTGCGGCGCGCCCAGGATTTCCTCGAAGCCCACGCGCATGAGCCGGTCACGGCCGAACAACTCGCCCAGGCCGCCGGGGTGAGCGTGCGCAGCCTCTACGCCGGTTTCAAGGATTTCCTCGGCGTGAGTCCCATGCAATACCTGCGCGACCTGCGCATGGAGCGCGCCCGCACCGAACTCATGAGCTGCGACAGCAATCACGTGGCCGGCGTGGCGCTGCGCTGGGGCTTCGCCCACATGGGGCGCTTCAGCAACGAGTACAAGCAGCGCTACGGCGAATCGCCCAGCAAGACCTTGCGGGCGCGCTGATCCACCCTCCGGTTGCGAAAAAAAACGCCGGGATCAACCGGCGTCCAAGACCCTCCAGACCAGAGAAGAGAAAGATGCATCAGCGCCGCGCCAGCCGCTGCGCCACCATGTAGCCGGAGCCGGCGCCCAGCCCCGGTCCGGGGTGGGTGCTGGCGCCGATGTGGAAGACATTGGCCACCGTGGTCTGCTGTCCGCGTGCGCCCTGGCTGCCGGCGAAGGGGCGCAACCAGAAGAACTGGTCAGGTGAACAGACGCCCGAATACGGATCGCCACCCACCAGGTTGCAGTTCAGCGCCTCCAGATCCGCCGGCGAATAGGCCCGGCGGCCCACCACCTGCTTGCCCAATCCGGGCATGACCCGCTCCAGCCGCGCCTGTACCCGATCGGCAAAGGCCTCGCGCACCGCCGTGTTCCAGCGTCCATCGGCCGGCACAGCAATCTCGCCGGCGGCATCGCCCTTGAGGCGGGTCGGCAACTCCTGCATCTGTATCCACAGGATCCAGCCGCCCGCAGGCGCGCGTGATGGATCGGCCGTCGTGGGCTGGCCGATGGCCAGCGTGGGGCGCGCAGGCAGGTAGCCATTGTTGGCCTCGGTGACGTTGGCGCAGACCTGCTCCATGCTCTCGGCAAGGTGGACCAACGGTACCTGCAACAGCTCCGGCGTGGTCCAGGCCGGCGGCGCATCCAGCGCAAAGTGGATCTGCATGCCGCCGCGACCGAACTGATAGCCCTGCGCACGCTGCTGCACCTGCTGCGGCGCCTGCGCCAGCAAGCGGCCATAGAGTTGCGGCGGCGTGACGTTGCAGACCACGGCCTGGGCCGCCTGCAACTGCGTGCCATCGGCCAGCGCCACCCCGGTGGCGCGCTGCTTGCGGCCTTCGCCGTGGGTGAGGATGCGCGCCACGTCGGCATGGGTGCGCACCTCGCCGCCATGCAGCGCAATGAGACGGGATAGCGCCGCCACCAGCTGGCTGCCGCCGCCCTTGACCACCGGCATGCCGCCACTGACCACCGCCGCGAAGGTGAGCTTGCCGATCAGGGCCGAGGTGGCATCGTCCGGACCGAGGCCGGAATGCAAGACCCACGGCGCGATCAGGGCGCGGGCCAGATCGGATGTGAGGGTGCGCTGGGCCCAGCGGCGGAAGCTCTCCATGGCGTCCGCGCCGAAGCCCAGCAGGCCATCCAGGCCGCGCGCGCGCCATTCGGAAAAGAGCAGGCGCAGCAACTTCCAGCCGTAGGGATCGCTGCCCAGCAGACCGAAGGTCAGCGCCGCATCCTGGCCGAACAGACACTGCGCCATCGCCAGCAAGGCCGCGCCATCGCCCGGCGCGAGCGCGTCGATGCGGGCGGCGGCGTCGGCCAGGTCCTGGCGCAGCGCCAGGCCTTGGCCATCGGGCGTGACCAGTCCAGTGGTGTAGGCCGGTTGCAGCAATTCCAGTCCGGCGGCCTTGAGGTCATCGGCCAGTTCCGCATACGCGGGGCTGCCCATGAACAGCGGATACCAGGACGACAATACCTCATGGGTATAACCCGGAAACAGCTCTTCGGTACGGATGCAGCCGCCGGCGCGGTCATTGCGCTCCAGCACCAGCACGCGCTTGCCGCGACGCGCCAGCAGCGCCGCGCCGACGAGCGAATTGATGCCGCTGCCCACGAAGATGACATCAGCGGCGTCTGTGCCGGAAAAGGAATGTGCGGAGGAGGCCATTTGCCTTACTCCACCAGCGCCAGCACGCGCAAGGGACTTCCGGAACCGCCCTCGATCTTGAGCGGCGCCGAAAAGATCATGGCGCCCTGCGGCGGCAGCTGGTCGAGGTTGCGCAGACATTGCAGGCCATAACGATTGGCCCCGTGCATCAGGGTATGGCAGGGATAGGGAACAGGCCAGGCGTAGGACTGGCCGGCATCGGTATTGATGGTTTCCACCCCGAAGCCGTGCACCTTGCGCTGCTGGATCAGCCATTCGACCGCCGCCTGCGTGGGACCGGGTGTATGGGCGCCGTCCTCGCGCAGGTTCAGGAACGCGTCAGCATCATCGGCCCGCAGCGACCAGTCGGTGCGCAACAGCACCCAGGCGCCGGCGGGGATGGCGCCGTGGCGGGCTTCCCATTGTTCCAGGAAAGGCACATCGAGCAGCCAGTCTTCATTGGCCGCCACTTCGGCGCTGGCGTCGATCACCACGGCCGGCGCAATGAAGTTGCCGGGTGCGATGGTGTCCACGCTGTTGCCGGGATGGTCGCGTCCGCTGATCCAGTGGACCGGGGCGTCGAAGTGCGTGCCGGTATGTTCGCCGCAGGAGAAGTTGTTCCAGTACCAGGCTGGACCGGCTTGATCGTAGTGCGAGATGCGTTCTATCCGGAAGCCCTGCACCTGGCCGAACTGCGGCGGCAGTTGCAGCGCGGGGAAGGAAGGCGACAGCGTCTGCGTCAGATCGACCACGCGCAGGCGGCCATCGGCCAGGCCAGCAGCCAGGGCGGGCAATAGCGCAGTAGGCGCAGTGGCGGCAGTGGGGGATGCCATGGAGGGCTCCTTTTGAAATCGGTGGATCGGTGGATCGGTGGATCTTTCAGGACGAGGCCTGCAGCGCCGTGAAGCGCCCGGCATGGAAGACCAGCGGCGCGGCCGGCTGGTGGTGGGTGCGTACCACGCGCCCGACCATGAGCAGATGGTCGCCCACGGTACGGCAATGGTCATGCTGGCACACCAGCACGGTCAAGGCGTCGCCGATGACGGGCAAGCCTTCGGGCGCGTGCGCCACGGCCACGCCCTCGAACTTGTCGGCAATGGCCGGGGTGGCGAAGCGGCGCGCCAGTTCCTCGTGGCCATCGGCCAGCACATTGATGGCGAAGTGCGAACAGTCGCGGAAGGCCTCCAGGTTGGGCGAATGGTTCACCAGGCTCCACAGCACCAGCGGCGGGTCCAGCGACAGCGAGGCGAAGGAATTGATGGTCAGCCCGACATCGCGTCCGTCAGCGGTGCGCATGGTCACGATGGCCACGCCCGTCGGGTAGGCGCCCATCAGGTTGCGCAGGGTACGGGGCGCCAGGTCGGTCTGGCCCCAGGGGGCCGGTGCTGCTTGCGCTGCGGTATCTGCAGCAGTATCGGCATAGGCCAGGTCGGCGGTGGTGGACATGATGGCTCCTTATGCAGCAACAGCCACGGTCTTGGCCTGGTGGCCGGCGACCAGTGCCTCGCAGGCCTTGGCGTCGGCCCACCAGGGGAAGTAGCGCGGCGGGTGGTTGAAACCTTCGGCAATTTCCTTGGCCAGCGAAGGCATCTGTCCGGCCGCGCCCAGCAGACCCAGGATGTGCGGCGGCGGCGGGGTCAGCAGCGAGTTGGTCCATTGCACGACCCACTTGGCGTAATCCCAGAATTGTTCGAAGGTCTGCTCCATCCAGTCGCGGGTGTAGGGCTGGTCGCCATGGGCGAGGATGGCGTCCAGGTAGACCTTGGCGGCCTTGGTGGCGTTGTTGGCGCCCTGTCCGGTGATGGGGTCATTGGTGGCGACGGCGTCGCCCAGGCCGAAGACCAGGCGGCCGGAAGGCAAGGTCAGCACCGGCTTGCGTACGGTGGGCGCAAACGACCCTGCCAGGATGCCCTTGTCGTCGGTCAGCTCGGCCCGCTCTGCACGCTCGGCCTCCCACGGCAGGTACTTGCGCAGGAAGTCCTTGGAGGTCGCCAGGTGTTCCTGCGGCGTACGCACCTCGCGCCAGCAATCCAGCGGACCACCGGGGATGCCTTCGAAGACCATGATGTCGCAGGGACCGGAGAGCGTCAGCGCCGGGAAGACGAAATACTCGCCCACCCCGGGAATGAGATTGAAGGCCACGCTGGAATAGTCCGGCTGGGGTGTCAGGCCATGCACGTAGGTCAGCGCCAGCGCGCGTTGCGGCTTGTCGAAGGGAGAACGGGCGGCGTCGCGCTCGAAGAGCTTGACCACTTCCCCCTTGCCGGCGGCCAGGATGACCAGGTCGTGCTGCTCGGCCAGGGTTTCCAGTTCGGCCACGCCGGCGTCCTGGATCAGCACCTTGCCGCCGCGCGACTCTACCTGCTCCAGCCAGGACGACATCTTCAGGCGCTGGTCCACCGCCTGGGCCGGGCGATCCAGGCGGGCGCGCCAGTCGATGACCTTGGCGCCGGCCACTTCCGGATGCGGCACGGCAAAGCTGATGCCCTGCACCGGGGGACATTGTCCCTCCCAGTCATTGATGCCCAGGTCGCGCTCGATCTGCAACGACGGATCGAACATGCACTGACTGGACATGACCTTGCCGCCGCGCAGGTCGTCTGGCGTGCGATTGGTCACTACGGTGACCTGATAACCCTGGTCCAGCAGACCGAAAGCCAGCGGAAGACCGGCCTGACCACCACCTACGATCGCGATGCTACGCATGATAATTCTCCTCTCGATGTCGATCGAATCAGATCGATCGTTGCAAATCGTTTAAATGCTTTAAATTTTTAAAATCGTATAAATCATTGATCGCGTCATTGCGCCAGGCGCGCAATGGCCGGCACGGCCTGCTCCGGCCCCATGGCCGAATAGCCGCCATCCACCGCATAGTCGGCGCCGGTGACGAAGGAGGCATGGCCGGAGAGCAGGAAGGCCACCACATCGGCCACTTCTTCCGGATTGCCCACGCGCTTGAGCAAATGGAAATCGGCTGCCACGCGGTCGGTCTTGGCGCGGTCGCCGCCGGTCAGTTCATCCATCACGCGCGACCAGGTCCAGCCGGGCGAGACCGAATTGACGCGAATGGCGTCGCCGGCGAAGTCCATGGCCATGTTGCGCGTGACCTGCACCAGCGCCGCCTTGGAAACCGGATAGAGCCAGCGTCCGGTCTGCGCCACCTTGGAAGAGATGCTGGTGAAGTTGACGATGGCCCCGCCGCCAGCCTTGACCATGTAGGGACGCGCCGCATGGGCGGCCATGACGGCGCTGACCAGGTTCACATCCAGGGTCTTGAGCCAGTCCTGGCGCGAGGAGGCGGCGCCGTCATCGAGATAGGACGCGGCCAGGTTGACCAGGAAATCGAGCCGGCCGAAATGCGCCGCCACCTCTTCCATCGCCTTGGCCACCTGGGCGTCATCGGTGATGTCCACACGCCAGAAGCGACAGGCGCTGCGGTCCTCGCCAGCCACGCGCTGGCCGCCATCGGCGTCGATGTCAAACAGCGCCACCTTGACGCCGTAGCTGCGCAGACGCTGGACCACGCCTGCACCGATCAGGGTGGCGCCGCCGGTGACGACAGCCACTTTGCCTTCGAGATCTTTCATTGCGCTCATCCTCTGTTCTCAGTTGTCTGTTGTGGTGATGCAGGGCGAAGCGCCTGATGGCATCACTTCTTCACTTCGTCGCTTCGCCGCTGCCCCTGCAATGCATGATGGACGCAGCAAGCCGTAAGTCCCTATCCGCAGCGCGCACGGGTTATCCACCATTTGCCGCAATTTGAAAATCAGCGGGATGCAGCCCGCGTGCTTTGCCACGCGGCAAGCCGGCGTTCACCGTCGGCGCAAGTTCCTGCACAGAAGGGATAGCGATGACCGGATCTGGATCATCGGTTTGTCCACGCTGCCGCGATCATTGATCCGCCTCAATTCATCTGCACGCCAGGCCGCGGCGCCCCGCTCGGGGCCGCGGCAAGGGCTGAAGCGAGCGCGTCGTCCGCACCTGACCTGCCACCACCATTTCAACCACAGAGGGAAACCATGAAGAACGCACCACGCACACTGCTGGCACGCGCCCTGGGACTGGGCTGCAGCCTTGGACTGGCCCTGGCCTGCCTGCCGGCTCACGCCATCGATAGCAACGGCCTGCCGTCCTATCCGGACGGGCTGGAAAACTTCGGCTCGGGCGCACTGCCGCCACCGGGGGTCTATGGGATGGTCTATACCGGCTATGCGCAATACGATCACGTCCGCGGCAACAATGGCCAGGACATCGGCCCGCCGGACTTCCGCGTGCAGGTGGGCGTGCTGGCGCCGCGCGTAGTGTGGGTCACGCAGCAAAGCATCCTGGGCGGCCAGTTGGCCTTCCACGCGCTGGCGCCGCTCCTGGATGTGGATGTACGCGCGGGCGGTCGCACCTTCCACAGCCGTGGCCTGGGCGACATCACCGTCGGCCCGGCCCTGGCCTATCACGCCTCGCCGGCGCTGCACTATGCCGTCGGCTTCGACATCACCATGCCTAGCGGCCAGTACAGCGTCGACAATCCGTCCAGCCTGGGCAAGAACATCTGGGTCTACCAGCCGCTGCTGGCCCTGAGCTACCTCCAGCGCGAGGGCGTCAATGCCGACCTCAAGCTGATGTATGACTTCAATGGCCGCAACGGCGCCACGCAAACCCGTTCGGGCCAGGCCATCCACGCCGACTATGCGCTGGGCTGGGGCTTCGGCAATGGCCTGGTGGCCGGCGTGGGCGGCTATGTCTACCAGCAGGTGACCAATGACAACGGCCCCAATGCCGCCGCCGGCAAGTCGCAGGCGCTGGCCATCGGCCCCAACCTGAAGTACGACAACGGCCGTGGCCTGGTGGTCACCGCCAAGTTCCAGCAGGAATACGACATCCGCAACCGTCCCGAGGGCAAGCAGTTCTACGTGAAGGCCATCCTGCCGTTCTGACCCGGCACGCCCGCCGGCCTGCTGCTTGCCCATGGGCCAGGCAGGCCGTTGGCGGGCTGCTTCCTCCCGGCTGCGCCGGGAAACCCACTTGCTGGAGACCGCTCATGGAGACCGCACCTCTCACCTCGCGACCGCTGCCCCTGGCGCTGCGCATTGCCCTGACCTTTGGTACGCTGGCGCTGCTGTGCATCCTGTCGGGCCTGATCGGCCTGTGGCAACTGCAACTGGTGACCGGTAAGCTCGACGCCGTGGTCAATGACGGCAACCTCAAACTGGCCCTGGCGCAGGATCTCTCGCGGCAAGTGCATATCGGTGTGGAATCCTTCCAGAGCGTCATCATCATCAGCGACAAGAGCGCCGCCCAGGCCGCCATGCAGCGCGGCGGCGCGGCCCATGAACGCTTCATCGCCCAGCGCAAGGCCTTGCTGGCGCTGGCCGGCGACGCGCAGATCCGGCAACTGATCCAGACCGTCTTTGCCGTCAACGACCAGAAGGCCGAACCGGCCTTCGGACGCTTCGTGCAACTGAGCATGGCGGGGCAGCGCGACGAGGCTGGCCAGTGGCTGGCCACGCAGCTCAATCCGGCGCTGGCGCAGTTGCAGGCGGCGATCCAGGCGCTGATCGATGTCCAGACCGAACGCAACCAGCAGCTGCAACGGCAAAGCCAACGCGACAGCCAGCGCGCGCGTTGGCTGATGGGCGCATGCTTCCTGGCCTGCCTGGCGTTCGCGGGCGGGGCGGGTTATGCGCTCATCGCCAGCATGCGCAAGAGCCTGGGAGGCGAGCCGCATGATGCACTGCAAGTGGCGCGCGAGATCGCCGGGGGCAACCTGGTGGTGAGCGTGCCGGTCTCGGGCCGTGACCAGGCCAGCATGATGGCGGCCATGCGCGAGATGCGCGACAAGCTCATCGACGTGGTCGGGCTGGTCAATCACAATGCCCATGCGGTGGCCTCGGCCAGCCAGCAGATCGCGCAGGGGCACCACGATCTCTCCGAGCGCACCGAGATCCAGGCCAGTTCGCTGCAGCAGACCACGGCGTCGATGGGCGAATTGAGCAGCAAGGTGCGCTACACCGCCGAGCAGTCGGCGCTGGCCTGCCGCCTGGCTGACGAAGCCTCGACGACAACCCATAGCGGGCGCGAGGTGGTGGAGCGCGTGATCGCGCAGATGCAAGAGATCGATACCAGCTCGGGCAAGATCGTGGACATCATTTCGGTCATCGAAGGCCTGGCTTTCCAGACCAACATCCTGGCCCTGAATGCGGCCGTGGAAGCCGCGCGCGCTGGCGAACAAGGGCGCGGCTTTGCCGTGGTGGCCACCGAAGTGCGTACGCTGGCGCAGCGCTCGGCCGCCGCCTCGCGCGAGATCAAGCAACTGATCCTGGCCTCGGTGGACAGCAGCGCAGCGGCCAGCAAGCTCTCGCGCGAGGCCGGTGCGGCCATGCAGCAGGTGGTGCAGAGCATTGCCCGCGTCAACAGCGTGATGGGCGACATCTCTTCGGCCAACCAGGAACAGAGCACCGGCATCGGCGAGGTGAACCAGGCGCTGATCCAGCTCGACGATCTGACGCAAAAGAATGCGGCCCTGGTCGAAGAGGCGACGGCGGCGTCCCTCTTTCTGAAGGACAAGGCCGGTGAACTGGAGCGTTCGGTGCTGAGCTTCCAGCTGCCGGTCATTGCCTGAGGGTGAGCTTGCGTCAGACATTTCCCACAACAAAAGCACCGGATCGCTGATCCCCCTTGGCGGTCTGACGGCGCATCATGGCTCAGCCGTGAGCAGGGCAAGTCCTTGCTCACGCTCCGGATTTCCTCCAAGGAAACGCGCCATGAAAAAAATAAGCATCTCCCCCAATCGCCGCCGTTTCCTGCGCGGCGCGCTCACCGCCGCACCGGTTGCCGCGCTGGCCGTGACGGCCGGCAGCCTGACGGCCAATGCCGAAGGGCCGTCGAGCGACAAGCCTTACCAGCCCAGCTTCTTCAACCGCGACGAATTCGCCCTGCTCAGCGCCCTGGCCGACACTCTCATTCCGGCGGACGACACCGGTCCCGGTGCACTGCAGGCGGGCGTGCCGGAATTCATCGACGCCCAGATGAACACGCCCTATGGGCAGGGTCAGCTGTGGTACATGCAAGGTCCCTTCACGCCAGAGGCGCCCCCTGAATTCGGCTACCAGCTGCCCTATCCGCCACGCGAGCTGTACAAGAAGGGCCTGGCCGAATTCGATGCGGCCATCCGCCAGCAGTACGGACATGGCTATGTTGAACTCAATACCCAGCAGCGCGAAAAGATGATGGCCGAGTTCGAAAAGGGCGAGCAGGGCAGCCTGAAGATGGCCACCATTCCGCCCTCGGCGCTGTTCAACCTGCTGCTGCAGAACGTCCACGAAGGCTATTTCTGCGATCCCACCGACGGCGGCAACAGGGGCATGGGGTCGTGGAAGATGATCGGCTTCCCCGGCGCGCGGGCCGACTACTACGACTGGGTCGAGCAGTACGGCAAACCCTATCCGCTGCCGCCAATCTCGCGCGGCTGACCTGAACCGCCCCCCTGCACTGCCCAACCGAGAAAGACCAAGCCCATGGCCAACAAGAACATGAAGCCCGTCGATGTCGTCATCGTCGGCTTCGGCTGGACCGGCGCCATCATGGCCAAGGAAATGACCGAGGCAGGCCAGCGCGTGGTGGCGCTGGAACGCGGCGACTATCGCGATACCTATCCGGACGGCGCCTATCCCAAGACCATCAATGAGCTGGAATACCAGCAGCGCTTCAAGCTGTTCCAGAACCTCAACAAGTCCTCCTTCACCTTCCGCCGCAAGACCGCCGACAGCGCCATCCCCTATCGCCAGATCGCCATGTTCAAACCCGGCGAAGGCGTGGGCGGCGCGGGGCTGCACTGGTCGGGCTGCCACTGGCGCATCCTGCCCGAGGAACTGCGCATGCGCAGTCATTACGAAGAACGCTACGGCAAGAATTTCATCCCCAAGGACATGACGCTGCAGGACTGGGGCGTGAGCTACGAAGAGCTGGAACCCTACTTCGATTTCGCCGAAAAGATGATGGGCACCTCCGGCACCGCCTATCGGGTCGGCGGCAAGGTGGTCGATGAGAGCGGCAACCCCTTCGAGGCCAATCGCTCCGACAACTTCCCGCTGCCGGCGCAGAAGGAGCAATACCAGGCGGCGCTGTTCCGCAAGGCGGCGCAGCAGGCGGGCTTCCATCCGTTCACCCTGCCCTCGGCCAACGCCGCCGCGCCCTACGTGAACCAGTACGGCTGCCAGATGGGACCCTGCACCTTCTGCGGCTTCTGCTCCGGCTATGCCTGCTACAACTATTCCAAGGCTTCGCCGAACGTGAACATCATGCCGGCGCTGCGGCAGAGCAATCTGTTCGAGCTGCGCAGCAGTTGCAATGTGCTGCGCATCGAACTGGACAGCAGCCGCAAGAAGGCCACTGGCGTGACCTATGTGGACGTCAACGGCGACACCGTATTCCAGCCGGCCAGCATTGTCATCGCCAGCACCTTTGCCTACAACAATGCGCGGCTGTTCCTGCTCTCCGGCATCGGCAAGCCCTATGACCCGGTCAGCAATACCGGCGCGGTCGGGCGCAATATCGCCTTCCAGATGATGTCCACCATCAACGCCTTCTTCGAGCCGGGCAAGAATATCAATGGCTTCATCGGCGCAGGCGGCAATGGCGTGGCCGTCGATGATTTCAATGGGGACCATATGGACCACGGCCCGCTGGGCTTCGTGGGCGGCTCGCCGATCTGGTGCAATCCAGCTGGGGCCAAGCCGATCTCCGGCATTGCGGTGCCGAGCGGCACGCCCAAGTGGGGGCGCACCTGGAAGCAGGCCGTCAAGGACAGCTATCTCAACACCATGTCCTTCGATGTGCATGGGGCCAACATGGTCTATCGCGATGTCTATGTCGATCTCGATCCCAACTACAAGGACGCCTTCGGCCAGCCGCTGCTGCGTTTCACCTTCGACTGGAAGGACAACGATATCCGCATGAGCCGCTATGTCACCGACCAGGCCGTGAAGATCGCGCATGAACTGAAGGCCAGGGAAATCAAGGTCACCGTCAAGGACTTCGGCGCCGCGCCCGACCTGCGCAGCTACCAGACCACGCACTGGGCCGGCGGCGTGGCCATGGGCACGGACCCGTCCACCAGCGTGGTCAACCGTTACCTGCAGAGCTGGGATGTGCACAACGTCTTTGCGGTCGGCTCGGGCGTATTCGCCCAGGGCATCGGCTACAACCCCACCGGCGCGGCGGTGGCCCTGACCTACTGGTCGGCGCGCGCCATCCGCGAGCAGTACCTCAACGACCCGCGACCGCTGGTGCAGGCCTGAACCGGGGACGATGATGAAACGACTGATCCTCATCCCGTCGCTGTTGGTGACTGCCGCGCTGGCGGGCGCCGCCGCTTTCCAGCCGGCCTTGGCCGAGCCGTCGCTGACCGTGCCGATTCCGCCACAGCCACCGGTGGGCGCGCGCCTGCTCAACCGCGAGGTCAAACCGCTGCGCCCGCACGCCACCCCCGCTGCCGATACCGCGCTGTCGCAGCGCATCGCCGCCCAGGGCAGCGCCAGCGCAGAGGACCAGCAGATCCTGCGCGGCGCCTACCTGGCGCGCGCCGGGGATTGCGTGGCCTGCCATACCAGCAAGGGCGGCGCGCCCTTCGCGGGCGGGCTGGCGCTGGCCTCGCCCATCGGCGCGATCTATTCCACCAACATCACGCCCGACCAGCAGCACGGCATCGGCGACTGGAGCTACGAGGACTTCGCCCGCCTCATGCGCACCGGCGTCACCAAGGCCGGCTACACGGTCTATCCGGCCATGCCCTATCCGTCCTACTCGCGCCTGAGCGACGAGGACATGCAAGCGCTGTACGCCTATTTCACCAAGGCGGTGCCGCCATCGGCGCAGGAAAACCGCGCCAATGACATCCCCTGGCCGCTGTCGATGCGCTGGCCGCTGGCGCTGTGGCGCAAGGTCTTTGCGCCCACCCCAGCCCCCTACACGCCGCCCGCCGGCAGTGACCAGGAACTGGCGCGCGGCGCCTATCTGGTCGAAGGGCTGGGACACTGCGGCAGCTGCCATTCACCGCGCGCGGTGACGATGCAGGAAAAGGCGCTCAAGGAAGACGGCGGCAGGCTGTTCCTCTCCGGCGGGCAGGTGGTCGATGGCTGGAGCGTACCCTCGCTGCGCAATGAGCATGGCGGCGGCATTGCCGGCTGGAGCCAGGCCGACCTGGTGGAATTCCTGCGCACGGGCCGCAACCAGTACACCGCGTCCTTCGGGGCCATGAACGACGTCATCGAGGATTCCATGCAATACATGAGCGATGCCGATCTCAACGCCATGGCGCGCTACCTGCTGAGCCTGCCGCCGCGCCAGCAGGCCGCGCCCTACCGCTACGATCCCGCCGCTGCGCAGGCCGCCTATGATGGCCGCCCCGATGGGCCGGGCGCGCGCATCTATCTCGACCGCTGCGCGGCCTGCCATCGCAGCAATGGCACCGGCTACGGCAAGGCCTTCCCGGCGCTGGCCGGCAATCCAATGCTGCAGACCGGCGACACCACCTCGGCCATCCGCATCATCCTGCAGGGCGGACGCCAGCCCTCCACCGCCTCGGCCACCGCCGGGCTGGTGATGGCGCCCTATGCGCAACTGCTCGATGACCAGCAGGTGGCGGAGGTGACGTCCTACATCCAGACCGCCTGGGGCAACCGGGGCGGGACCACCACGGCAGCGGATGTGGCAAAGGTGCGCAAGACCGCCGTGCCTGTGGCGGAGCGGGCGCCATGAACGGAAAACGTCATTGGCTCTTGTTGCCCTCAGATCAACAATAACACCCGATTATTGCAAGATGGCAATGTCGCGTCACTCGCATCATGCACACGGGCTGTTGCGCGCGACATTTGTTCCAATATATAGTGAGAACCATTCGCATTAAGCAGACCGCCCGTGGGCGGCGTCCGAATGGAAATCCTCATGTCCCCCGCAGAGGCGCATCAAGAGATTGGTGGGCTCTATCGCGAGCATCACGGCTGGCTGGTGGCCTGGTTGAGCCGCCGGCTGGCCTGCCGCCACCTGGGCGCCGACCTGGCGCAGGACACCTTCGTACGCCTCCTTGGCCATCGCCCGCCGCCTGACCTGCGCGAACCGCGCGCCTACCTGACCACCATCGCCAAGGGCCTGGTGGCCAGCCATCTGCGCCGACGCCAGCTGGAGACGGCCTATCTGGAAGCGCTGGCGGCGCTGCCCGAACCCAGCCAGCCTTCGGCCGAAGAACGCCTGCTGGTGCTGGATACGCTCTGCGAGATCGACCGCATCCTCGACCAGTTGCCGGCCCGCGCCCGCCAGGTCTTCCTGCTGGCGCAGCTCGATGGGCTGCCCTATGCCAGCATTGCCGGATTGCTCGGCATCTCGCTCAGTACCGTCAAGCGCCACATGGTGCTGGCCCTGCGCCATTGCCTGGCGGCGCTGTGAGAAGCCCGGCCCGACCGGTCGATGGCATCGATGAGACCATCCTGACCGAAGCCGCCACCTGGCTCATGGAAATGCATGAGGGACCGCTCGATGCGGCCCGGCGCAGCAAGCTGGCGCAGTGGCGGCAGCGCAGTCCCGAGCATGAACGGGCCTGGTCCAGGGCCGCCCTGTTGCAGGAGACCTTTGCGGCGCTGCCGCCTGGGGGCGCGACCGCGCTCAAGCAGGTCGGCCCCGCGGGCCGGCGCAAGGCCATCAAGTTGCTGGCCTACGCCCTCACGCTGGGGCCGGCGGGCTGGCTGGCCTATCACGCTCTTTCCGGACCGGAAGACGGCGCACGCATCCAGACGGCCACTGGCGAACGGCGCGAGTTGCAGCTCGATGATGGCACCCGCCTCTGGCTCAATACCGATACCCGCGTGGCCCTCGACTTCAGCACCAGCCAACGTCTGCTCAAGCTGCAACGCGGCGAGATCATGGTGCTCACCGCGCCAGACCGGCAGCAGCCCGCACGTCCCTTTGTGGTGGCCACGGCCCAGGGCAGCCTGCGGCCCCTGGGGACGCGCTTCACCGTACGCGAACGCGACCAGGCGGTCGAGGTCGCCGTGCTGCAAGGGGCAGTGGAAATCGCTCCGGCCAGCAGCGCGCAAAAGACGATCCTGCCCAGCGGCATGCAGACCCGCTTCACCCGCAGCGGCAGCGCCGCCCCGCGCCCTTGCGACGATACCCAGGCGGCCTGGAGTCGGGGCCTGCTCATTGCCGAGCGCATGCCCCTGGCGCAATTCATCGGTGAACTGGGACGTTATCGCAGCGGCCTGCTGCAAGCCGATCCGGCCATTGCCGGACTTGAGGTCTCCGGCGTATTTCCGCTGGCCGACACCGACCGCGTGCTCCGCCTGCTGGCGCAAACGCTACCGGTACGGGTGCAACAGCTGACCCGCTACTGGGTGCGCGTGCTGCCCGCTACGCCAGCCGGATAACAAAGATAAGAAAATTCTGCAAAAGCGTGAGCCATTTCCGGATCTCGTGCGGCAGATCAGGTGAAGACCTGACTTCTGCCTCCAGACCCGTTACCGAAAGACGCTCATGCATCCTCATCACAAGCCTCCCCGCATCTTCCTGAAGCGCCCGGCGCTTTCCATCGCGCTGTCCTGTGCACTGGCCACGCTGGCCAGTCCGCAAGCAGCGCTGGCGCAAGCGCCCGGAAGCGCCAACGCCGTGCAGGCCTATGCCATCGCCCCCGGCCCGCTCTCGCGCGCCCTCTCCAGCTTTGCCGCCCAGGCGGGTGTGGCGCTGTCCTTCGACGCCAGCCTGCTGGCGGGCAAGAACAGCCCCGGCCTGTCGGGCAACTATGGCGTGGAGGAAGGCTTCGACCGTCTGCTGGCCGGCAGCGGATTGCAGGCGCAACGGCTGGCCGATGGCGCTTACACGGTCCGGCCTGCGGCTGCCGCAGCAGGCGCGACGGGAGCGGCTGCATCCGGCATCGCACCGGGCAGCAACGCCGCTACCCCGGCCCTGCAGGCCATCGAAGTGAGCGCACAACGCACCACCAGCCCGCTGGTGCGGCCGACCCGCCAGAGCAACACCGTGGAGCGCCAGGAACTGGAAGAGCTGCGCCAGGGTTCGGACAGCCTGGCCACGGTGCTCAGCAAGATCGTGCCCGGCATGGCCGATTCCAGCCACACCATCACCGACTACGGCCAGACCCTGCGCGGGCGCAACATGCTGGTGCTGGTCGATGGCATTCCCCTGAACACCAATCGTGACTCGGCCCGCAACATGGCCACGCTCAACATGAGCAGCATCGACAAGGTCGAGGTCCTGCGCGGCAGTAGCGCCATCTATGGCGCGGGCGCAGCCGGCGGCATCATCGCCGTGACCACCCGTCCCGCCGGCGGCGAACCCTATGCCGAGACCAGCTTCTCGATGCGCTCTTCGCTCTCGCACCTGGGCAGCGATGGACTCGGCGGCGAGGTGACGCATTTCATGTCCGGCTCCTCCGGCGCGGTGGACTATGCCGTGAACCTGGGTCTGCAGCACCTGGGCGGGTCGTTCGACGGCAAGGGCAACCGGCTGGCGCCGGAGCCCAGCCAGGGCGACCTGTTCGACAGCAACAACTACACCGTGGGCGGCAAGCTGGGCCTGCGCATCGACCGCGACCAGCGCCTGCAATTCTCGGCCAGCCGTTATGTAGCCGAGCAGGACAGCCGCTATGGTTCCGACCCCTCAGTGGCGCGCCTGCCCGCTGGCAGCACCGTGGCGCGGCCACTGGAAGGACTGCAGCTGGCCGACCAGAACCAGATCCGCAACACCCTGCTGGGCCTGGATTACCAGAACAAGGACGTGCTCGGCAGCAGCCTCTCGACCCAGCTCTACTACCGCGACTACTTCACCCGCTTCACGCCCTTCGACGCGCGGGCGGTGGCCACGCGCGGCAACAACGTGGACCAGGTGATGCAGAACTCGAAGGTGCTGGGCGCGCGCGCCACGGTCGATACGCCGCTGTCGGAACGCAGCAGCCTGCTGTGGGGGATGGACTTCAACCAGGAACGCAGCGACATGCCCGACGACGTCTTCAGCCCCAGCGCCTATGACGCCAGCGGCGGCCTGGTCTTCCAGCGCACCGGCACGCTCATGTACATGCCGCCGCTGACCACGCGCACGGTGGGCGTGTTCGGCCAGTTGCGCCACAAGTTCAACCAGCAGTGGGCCGTGGAGGGTGGGTTGCGCTATGAACGCGCCCGCGCCAGCTATGATGATTTCGTGCCGCTGTCGCAAAGCCGTGCAGCCAATCCGCGTGCGGTGCGCGGTGGCGCGGTTTCCTATGATGCCTGGCTGGGCAATCTGGGCGCGGTGTTCAAGCCGGTGGCGGGGCATGAGTTCTATGCTTCCTTCAGCCAGGGCTTCCAGTTGCCGGATATCGGCGTGCAGATCCGCAATGCCACGCCGGCCTTCGACATCAACTCGTCTGCGCTGGAACCGGTCAAGACCAACAACTATGAACTGGGCTGGCGCGGCGCCTTCGGTGATGTGGTGGGCACGGCAGCGCTGTTCTACACCACCTCCAAGCTGGGTGATGTGCAAAGCTTCAACAACGGCCTGATCCTGACCCGCACCGAAGAAAAGATCCGCGGCATCGAGGCCAGCGCCGACTACCTGCCGGACGACTCGGCCTGGGGTGGCGGCGGCACCTTCACCATGATGTGGGGCCGCGAGACCCCGCAGGGCAGCAACCGCGACCAGATCATGACCGGCTATCGCATCCCGCCGATGAAGCTCACGGCCTACCTGCAATACAAGCCCGGCAGCCGCTGGAGCAATCGCCTGCAGGCCAGCTACTATGCGGCGCGCGACTACCGTCTCAACGGCCAGACCAGCTTTGGCCGACGCGAGGTCGGCAGCTATACCACGCTGGACCTGGTGAGCCGCTACCAGCTCACGCCCAAGGATACCGTCACGCTGGGCATCGAGAACCTGCTCAACCGCTACTACCTGCCGGCCTACAGCCAGCTCATGCGCAACAGCAACAACACCAGCCGCCTGCCGGCGACGGGGGCGGTGCTCAATCTGAGCTACAGCCACCGCTGGTAAGCCGAGCGGACGAGGCGGGTTGCCGTGTCAGTACTTCAGGTTGGCCGACAGGTAAACCGCCCGCCCGTCACCCGGCGCATGACGGGTCTGGTCGTTGATCCACACATACTCGTAGTAGCGATTGGCCAGGTTCTTGACCTGCAACTCCAGCGCCAGCGTGGGCGAGACCTGATAGCTGGCGCTCGCATTGATCAGGGTATAACCGCCGAACTTGCCGCCGATATTGGCGGTGGTCAGGTAATAGCTGCCCTGACCGTTGAACGAGGTCGACAGTTTCAGATCGGCTGTGGCCTGGTAATCCACGCCGCCGGAGAAGAGATAACGCGGAACGTGGTCGATTTCCTTGCCGATGGTGGCCGGAGCGCTCGGATCGGGCGTGATGATTTCCGAACGCTGGCGTGAATAGGCCAGCCACATCGTGGTGCGCTTGCCGGCGCGCAGGTTCAGCTGCAGGTCTACGCCGCTGCGCTTGGTGCGGCCGACGTTTTCGGAATCGCCCGTGGGATCGTTGAGGCGGCGCTTGACCTCGTCCGAGGCGCGTTGCTCCCACCATGCGAGGCGGCCATCGAGCCACTCGACCGGGGTGAATTTCACACCGCTCTCCCAGCCATCGTTGATGGAGGGACGCAGGTCGTTGTTGTTGGACTTGTAGGCCGCCGCGCCCGCGCCGACCTGGAAGGTGCGGCCCCAGTTGGCATACAGGCTGGCCTGCCTGATGGGTGCATAGACGATGCTGAGCTTGGGCTGCTTGATCACGCCATAGTTCTGGATACCATAGCTCACGCCGCGCGAAGGATCGGTAAAGCTGCCGCCGACCTTGTCCACCCGATAGCCGGGGATGATCTTGAAGGATTCCACCGGCTTGATCACCGCCTGCAGATACGCGCCGAAGGTATCGAAGGTGAAGTGGTGATCGCGTGTCTGCGTCACCCGGACCTTGTTGACGGTGCTGAAGCGCGGGCTCTGGTCTTCCTGGCGCTCGACGTTGAAGCCACCCTCCAGGGCCAGATCGTTCATCCCTTCCAGCGCCTTCCACCGAGGTCGATAGGTGGCCGTGGTCATGAGCCCGTAATGGGTTTCATCGATCAGGCGTTCCTGCTGCGAGGTGGTGGAGGAGTAGCGCAGCCAGCGCTGGTCGCGCACGCGGTTCAGGTAGAGCTTGGCGCCCACGGAAAGCTGGTCATCGATATCGCCATCGAAGTGCAGGCTGACCTGATCGAGCTGGTGGTTGCCGCCATCCGACTGTGCATAGGCGTAGGAGGCACGCGGATCGACGCGCGCATCCTGCGCCGTCAGATAGCCCGGCTCCTGGGCGTAGGCATTGGCATGGCGGATGCTCAGGCCCGTGCGGTAACGGCCATCATCGCTGGTGTAGAACCACTTGCCGGAAAAGGCGATGTTCTCGGCCTGGGCATGCTCGCGGTAGCCATCGGATTTTTCGTAGCCGAGGAAATAGTTCTGCGACCAGTTGCCGTTTTCCACGCCCTTGGCCACCTGTACCTGGCGTGTATTGAAACTGCCATAGGTCACGCGGGCTTCGTCGTAGGTCCCGCCCTGGCGGGTGAGGATGTTGACGTTGCCGGCGATGTTGTGCAGGCCATAGCGCGCATCGTTGGTGCCGCGCACGACCTCGATGCCGGCCATGTCCAGCGGGAACAGCGTGCCCAGGAAGGGCATGCCGCCGGCATTGTCATTGCTGGGAACGCCATCGATGAGCAGCTTGACCGCATTGACCTCGCCCTCGCCATTGAAGCCCCGGAAGGACAGCTTGCCGGACTCGTTGCCCTGGCGGAACTGGGTCAGCATCACGCCGGGCGACTGCGCAAACAGTTCCCAGTTGTACAGCACCTGCTGTTGCTGCAGGCGGTCCGCGCCGATCAGATCGACTGAGGTCAGCACATTGCGCAGCTGCAGCGGGCCGCTGCGGCGGCCGCTGACTTCTACTGTTCCCAGGGTGAGCGCGGAGTCCTCGCTGCTGGCGGTGGTCTGGGCCAGTGCGTCAGGTACAGCGGAGAAGGCCAGCAGGCCGCTCAGGGCGGTGGCGCGCACCAGCGGGCGCACGCGATGAAGGTGATCAGGACAGCGGGCGCGCCGGCGTCGGGCTGCAACGAATGTCATTGGTCTTGTCGTCGAAATGAGGGCATGCGGCAGCGCCCGGCAGCCAGCGCCGCCGTCCCCTGCGATGCCGCACGGAAATCAGGAGCGGCAAGAATAAACTGGCATGGGACATTATTGAATGTGGCAATTTGTCGCATGCAGTTGGCATACGCGCGGCTCTTGCAGCGCTCATGCCCCCTTACCGTTCGTCCTGAGTAGCGGCATGGCCGCGTATCGAAGGCGCGCCTGCCGGTCAGCATCATGCGCGCCTTCGATACGGCCCAGGAGGGCCTACTCAGTCCGAACGGTTGTAGAGGATTGGAGAAGTGGATTCTTATCGTCGAGTTGGCATCCGCGCTGTTCTTCTGCCGCTGATTGCCACCTACCCGTTCGTCCTGAGTAGCGGCATGGCCGCGTATCGAAGGCGCGCCTGCGGGTCAACATCATGCGCGCCTTCGATACGGCCCAGGAGGGCCTACTCAGTCCGAACGGTTGCTGAGGATTGGATGCGATCAGGCTGCCAAGCTGGCGTTGTCGATCACGAAGCGGTACTTGACGTCGCCCTTGAGCATGCGCTCGTAGGCGGTGTTGATCTCGTCGGCGCGGATGAGCTCGATGTCGGCGACGATGCCGTGCTCGGCGCAGAAGTCCAGCATCTCCTGGGTCTCGGGGATGCCGCCGATGAGCGAGCCAGCCAGCGAGCGGCGCTTCAGGATGAGGTTGAAGACATTGGGCGAGGGATGCGGCGTGGCCGGTGCGCCCACCAGGGTCATGGTGCCTTCGCGCTTGAGCAGCGCCAGGAAAGCGTCGAGGTCATGCGGTGCGGCCACGGTGTTGAGGATGAAGTCGAAGCTCTTGGCATGCGCGGCCATTTCCTCGGCATTGCGCGAGACCACCACTTCATCGGCGCCCAGCGCCTTGGCATCAACGCGCTTGGCGTCGGAGGTGGTGAAAGCCACCACGTGCGCACCCATGGCGTGGGCGATCTTGATGCCCATGTGGCCCAAGCCGCCGATGCCGACCACGCCCACCTTCTTGCCCGGACCCGCGCCCCAGTGGCGCAGCGGCGAATAGGTGGTGATGCCGGCGCACAGCAGCGGCGCAACCGCGGCCAGGTCGGCTTCCGGATGGCGGATGTTGAGCACGTAGCGCTCATGCACCACGATCTGCTGCGAGTAGCCGCCCATGGTCCAGCCGGGGGCGTCGTCGGTCTTGCCGTTGTAGGTGCCGACCATGTTGTCGCAATAGTTTTCCAGGCCTTCGTCGCAGTCCGGGCAGCTCTGGCAGCTGTCCACGATACAGCCCACGCCGACCACATCGCCGACCTTGAACTTGCTCACGTGCGCACCCACGGCGGCCACGCGCCCGACGATTTCATGGCCGGGAACGCAGGGATACTGGGTGCCGGCCCATTCGGAACGGATCTGGTGCAGGTCGGAGTGGCAGATGCCGCAATAGGCGATGTCGATCTGGACGTCGTGGGCGCCGGTGGCACGACGGGTAATGTGCAGGTGTTCCAGCGGCTTGTCGGCCGCGTGAGCGCCATAAGCGTGTACTTGCATGGGATCTCCTGAGTAAGCTGGCGTTGAAGATGCACAGGCCGATAAAGGGGAGCCTGTCATGGGACGGGATAGTGTGGCGTAGCGGCAAGCTGCCGGACAGACCTATTGCTCGGTGATTCCTGCCTAAAAATCCAGGGCGGCAGCGACAATGGTCGCGGCAGCGCTTGCCCGGCAAAACGCTGGCCACAGTGATTGCGCCTGATCCTGATGAAGCGGATCAGGCAGCCCGGGTTGGTTGGGCTGTGGGGGGTGGGGATTAGTTCCGATTCAGCGCCGCGCCAATCCGGCGAGGGAGACATGCAGATCCTGTTCCTCCAGGCACAAGGCGGTGCCAGCGTAGCCAAGCTCGACACGGCCCAGCTCGGCAGTGCTGAGCAAAGCCAGTTCAGGATAATTGGCGACGGGCAGCAAGATCATCGTCTCGTCAGAAAAATAGATCGCCAAGGCCTCGCGTTGCGGCAGGTAGCGCACTTGCGTGGCGCGCTCAGAGGCGGCGCCACGCTGGCGCCCCGCTGCAATAGCCTGCGCCATCACTTCTTGCGTGACCGGCTCGTTGTCCCGCTTCTTCGCCTTGATCGTCGTCATAGTTCACCCTTCAAAGGCGGGGCCGCTTCGGTCCGCCAGTTGCAATAGCCCGGGAGGCTAAGGAGGAACAAGCGAGATGTCAGCAGCAACAGTCATCTATCGCTGCCTTGTTCGAATTTTGTCAGTCCCGCACACCCAGCCGATAAGCCGTGGTCTGCCGATACACCTGCCCCGGCCGCAGGATCACGGCTTCGCGCAAGGGGGTATTGACCTGGTCGGGATAGGACTGCGCCTCCAGGCAGAAGCCATCATGGATGGCATACGGCTGTTCGCCCCGGCCCTCGACTCCGGAGAGGAAGTTGCCGCTGTAGAACTGCAGGCCGATCTCGGTGGTGGACACGCGCAGCTCGCGGCCAGAGCCTGGCTCGTAGACCGTGGCCACCTCGCGCAGGGCCTGTGCGATGCGGCCTTCGCCGGGGGCGGGCTCGCGCTCGCTGCGCAGGCAGTAGCAATGGTCGAAGCCGCCAGCGAGCTTCAGTTGCGGATCGGGCCAGTCCAGCCGGGGGCCGATGGGCGCGGGCTGGCGGAAATCGAAGGCGCTGCCGGCCACCTCGGCGCGGTCCACCGGGATGAGCTTGCCATCGACCTGCAGATAGGCGTCGGCATCGATGGCGATGATGTGATCGCGGATGTCGCTGGCGCCGCCGTTGAGGTTGAAGTAGGCGTGCGAGGTCAGGTTGATGGGGGTGGCGGCGTCGCTGGTGGCGGTGTAGTCGATGCGCAGTTGGCCTTCGTCGTCCAGCCGGTACAGCACCGAGGCCATCACCGTGCCGGGAAAGCCCGCTTGGCCGGCCGGCGAGACCAGCATCAGGCGCAGGCCCTCGGGATCGGGCTGGACCTGCCACAGCTGGCGGTGGAAGCCGTCCACGCCGCCATGCAGGTGATTCTCGCCTTCGTTGCAATCGACCTGGTGGTCCACGCCGTCGAGGCTGAAACGGCCAGCGGCGATGCGGTTTCCCCAGCGGCCCACGATGGCGCCGAAATAGGCCGGGTTGTGCTGGTACTGCTGCACATCGGCAAAGCCCAGCAGGACGTCGGCCTCGCGGCCATAGCGGTCCGGCGCCCACCAGTTGATCATGCTGGCGCCGAGGTTGCTGATGGTCACGCGCATGCCGGTGTGGTTGCGCAGGGTGTAGAGCTGGATGCCGTTGGCGGCGGTGGTGTGGGAGAGTGTGAAGTGCGTCATCGTGTCGGTTCTAGTAGGGTGGTCCCTGCGGACTTCTTTTTCTGCCGGACAGCAGGCGCGGCTGCGCGCTCCAGCCCGGCGGCGAATTGTTCCTGGTATTCCCTGGGCGTGCAGCCCAGTTCACGCTTGAAGACGGCGTGCATGTATTGCACCGAGGTGAAGCCGCAACTCACGGCGATCTCGGCGGCGTGGCTGCCGGCCTGCTCCAGCAGGCGCTTGGCGGCGTCGAGCTTGAAACGCAGGATCTCGTCGTGGACGCTGCGACCCAGCTCGCGGCGGAAATACCATTCCAGCGAGGAGCGCGAAATGCCGACGTAATCGGCCACCTGGTCGGTCTTGATGCCCTGGCAGGCGTATTGCCGGATGAAATGCAGCGCCTGCATCACATGCGGATGGTTGCGCACCTCGTGGCGGCTGGAGGCCAGCACATTGATGCCCACCGGCGGCACCATGATGCGGGTGTCGGGGAAGCGCGCCCCATGCAGCATCTGGTGCAGCAGGTGGGCGGCGGTGCGGCCCATTTCCACGCTGCCCTGGATCACCGAACTGAGCGGAATGCGCGTCAACACCCGCGCCAGCGGATCATTGTCGATGCCGATCAGGGCCACCTGCTCCGGCACGGCAATGCCGGCGAACAGGCAAGCCTGCAGCAACTGCCGCGCGCGCGCATCGGTCACTGCAATGATGCCCACCGGCTTGGGCAGGCTGCGCACCCAGGCGATCTGCTGCTCCACGGCGGTATCCCAGGACTGCGCGCTGGTGCCCACACCCCGGTAGATATGGCCGGCAATGCCGTCGGCCCCGGTCAGGTCGGTGAAGATGCGTTCGCGCTCCTGGGCCCAGCGATTGCAATTGGATTCGGGCAGGCTGAACAGGGCGAAATGCTGCAGGCCGGCTTCGATCAGGTGGTCGTAGGCCAGCTTGACCATCTTGTAGTTGTCGGTGGCCACATAGGGGCGGTTGGCGGGATATTGCGAGGGATCGGCGTAGGAACCGCCGATGGCCACCACCGGCAGCTGCACGCCTTCCAGCGCGGCCGTGGTGACCGGGTCGTCGAAGTCGGCAATGATGCCGTGCCCGGCCCAGCGCTCGATGCCCTGCGGACGGCAGCGGAAGTCCTCTTCCAGGTACAGGTCCCAGGAAGCGCGGGTGCTGCTGATGTATTCGCCGATGCCGGCGATGATTTCGCGGTCGAAGATCTTGTTGCCATTGAAGAGCAACGCAATCCTGTGCACCGTGGGTGCTTTTGCCACGCTCTGTCTCCTGTCTGGCGGCGTCGCCGGGCGCGCCGTTTTTATCTAGAACCCATTTCATAAATAGGCGTGAGATGCGTTCTAGTGGGGAATTGTAGCGAGTCATCGCCGTGCTGGCCGATATGTGCTCCTGCAACAAAAAGAATCACTATGACGTTTGGTGAATTTCGTAATTGTAGATTGGATTGACGCGGGGCTAGTATCGCCTTCGCACCATCATGCGGCGTGACCATCACCGGACCAGCTTGGCCCCACGCGCCCTCCGGAAGCGAATGCCCCAAAAGGAATCACTCTTGGGGATGACTCTTTCCACCGGACAACGCCGCTTCAAAAATCATAATCAATTCAAATTCAATTCAAATCGGAGACTGGACTATGAAGGCAATACTGAAGAAGACCGTATTGGCGCTGATGACCGTGACCACCCTGTCCATGGTGGCCGGCAGCGCCATGGCCGACGCCAAGAATCCCAAGATCGGTTTTTCCATCGATGACCTGCGCGTGGAGCGCTGGGCCCGTGACCGCGACTTCTTCACCGCCGCCGCCGAGAAACTGGGCGCCAAGGTCTACGTGCAATCGGCCGACGCCAGCGAGCAGCGCCAGATCTCCCAGATCGAGAACCTGATCTCGCGCGGTGTCGACGTGATCGTCATCGTCCCCTTCAACGCCACGGTGCTGACCAACACCATCAAGGAAGCCAAGAAGGCCGGCATCAAGGTGCTCTCCTATGACCGCCTGATCCTCAACGCCGACGTCGATGCCTACATCTCCTTCGATAACGAGAAGGTCGGTGAAATGCAGGCCGAGGGCATCCTCAAGGTCAAGAACAAGGGCAACTTCTTCCTCCTGGGCGGCTCGCCCACCGACAACAACGCCAAGATGTTCCGCGAAGGCCAGATGAAGGCCCTGAAGCCCTACATCGACAAGGGCGACATCAAGATCGTCGGCCAGCAATGGGTCAAGGAATGGAACCCGACCGAGGCGCTGTCCATCGTCGAGAATGCGCTGACGGCCAACAACAATAAGATCGACGCCATCGTTGCTTCCAACGATGGCACCGCCGGTGGTGCGATCCAGGCCCTGGCCGCACAGAAGCTGGCCGGCAAGGTGCCCGTCTCGGGACAGGATGCCGACCTGGCGGCGGTCAAGCGTGTCGTGGCCGGCACCCAGACCATGACCGTCTACAAGCCCCTGAAGCAGATCGCTACCGAAGCAGCCAAGCTGTCCGTGGAACTGGCCCGCAACGAGAAGCCGACCTACAACGCCCAGTATGACAACGGCTTCAAGAAGGTCGATAGCCTGCTGTTGAAGCCCATCCTGCTGACCAAGGAAAACGTCAAGGTCCTGGTCGATGACGGCTTCTACACCCAGGCCCAGATCGACGGCCGCTGATCCCTGAGTCAAGCATGCCGGCTGCTCCCCCCGTGGCAGCCGGCATCGCCGTCTGCGCATCCTCCGCGCGCAGACCCCGGAGACTTACTGGAAAGAACAGGCATGTCCGAGTATCTGTTAGAAATGAAAGGCATCGTCAAGAGCTTTGGCGGTGTGCGCGCCCTCGATGGCATCGACATCAGGATCCGGCCCGGCGAATGCGTGGGCCTGTGCGGTGAAAACGGCGCGGGCAAGTCCACGCTGATGAAGATCCTCTCCGGCGTCTATCCCCACGGCACCTGGGAGGGCGAGATTCTCTGGGATGGCAAGCCCCTGCAGGCCCATTCGGTGCGCGACACCGAAGCCGCCGGCATCGTCATCATCCACCAGGAACTGATGCTGGTGCCCGAGCTGTCGGTGGCCGAGAACATCTTCATGGGCCACGAGATCACCCTGCCCGGTGGCCGCATGAACTACCCCGCCATGTATCGCCGCGCCGAAGAACTGATGCGCGAGCTGAACATGCCCGACATCAACGTGGCCCTGCCGGTCTCGCAATATGGCGGCGGCCACCAGCAGCTGGTGGAAATCGCCAAGGCGCTCAACAAGGATGCGCGCCTGTTGATCCTGGACGAGCCCTCCTCCTCGCTCACCGCCTCCGAGATCGCGGTGCTGCTCAAGATCATCAAGGACCTGAAGGCGCGTGGCGTGGCCTGCGTCTACATCTCGCACAAGCTCGATGAAGTAGCCGAGGTCTGCGACACCATCTCGGTCATCCGCGACGGCAAGCACATCGCCACCACGCCGATGCAAGAGATGGATGTGGACAAGATCATCACCCAGATGGTCGGCCGCGAGATCACCGCCATGTACCCCGAACGCAACCACGCCATCGGCGAAGTGGTGCTGGAAGCGCGCAACATCACCTGCTACGACATCGACAATCCGCGCCGCAAGCGCGTCGATGACGTCTCCTTCTCGGTGCGCCGGGGCGAGATCCTGGGCATTGCCGGCCTGGTCGGCGCGGGCCGCACGGAACTGGTGTCGGCCATCTTCGGCGCCTATCGCGGGCGTTACGAAGGCCAGGTGCTGCTCGAAGGCAAGGTGGCCGATACCGGCTCACCGCTCAAGTCCATCCGCCAGGGCCTGTGCATGGTGCCGGAAGACCGCAAGCACCACGGCATCGTGCCGGACCTGGATGTGGGCCAGAACATCACCCTGACCGTGCTCAACCGCTTCTCGCGCGGCAGCCGCATCGATGGCAGCGCTGAACTCAAGACCATCCAGGACGAGATCGGCCGCATGCGCGTCAAGACGGCCACGCCCTTCCTGCCCATCACCAGCCTGTCCGGCGGCAACCAGCAAAAGGCCGTGCTGGCCAAGATGCTGCTGGCCCAGCCCAAGGTGCTGATCCTGGACGAACCCACGCGCGGCGTGGACGTCGGCGCCAAGGCCGAGATCTATCGCCTGATCTCGGAACTGGCCAAGGCCGGCCTGGCCATCATCATGGTCTCCTCCGAACTGGCCGAGGTGCTGGGCGTGTCGGACCGCGTGCTGGTCATCGGCGAAGGCCGCCTGCGCGGCGACTTCGTCAACGACAACCTGAGCCAGGAAACCGTGCTGGCCGCAGCGATCAACCAACCCGTGCCGCAGGCCACGCCCCGTGCGGCGGCGGGCTGAACAAAAACCACAAGGTGAATCCGGTATGACTTCAAGCACTCTGGCCAGCATGGCCGACCTCAAGCAGGTGTTCCGCCGTTACAAGATCATTGCGCTCTTGATCGCCATCGCCATCATCTGGGGCTTCTTCAGCTTCATGACCGATGGCGGCTTCGTGACGCCCCGCAATCTCTCCAACCTGCTGCGCCAGATGTCGGTGACCGGCATCCTGGCCTGCGGCATGGTGCTGGTCATCATCGCCGGCGAGATCGACCTGTCGGTGGGTTCGCTGCTGGGCCTCCTGGGCGGCATCGCCGCGCTGCTGGACGTGAGCCACCATCTGCCGCTGGCGCTGAACCTGGTGCTGGCGCTGGGCTTCGGCCTGGCACTGGGCCTGCTCAATGGCTACCTGACCGCCTATCTGGGCATTCCCTCCTTCATTGTCGGCCTGGGCGGCATGCTGGCCTTCCGCGGCATCCTGCTGGGCATCACCGGCGGCCTGACCATCGCGCCGGTGTCGGACAACATGGTCTATCTCGGCCAGGGCTATCTGCCGCCGCAGATGGGCGCGGCGCTGGGTATTGCCCTATTCGTGCTGGCGCTGGCCCTGACCTGGATGAGCCGCGTGAATCGCAGCCGCCATGGCCTGCCGCTGGCGGCGCTCTGGCGCGATGCGCTCAAGGTGGTCGTCATCGGCGCGGTGCTGCTGGCCTTCGTGCGCACGCTCAACAGCTATGACGGCATCCCCGTGCCGGTGCTGCTGTTGCTGGCGCTGCTGGGCCTGTTCAGCTATGTGAGCACGCAGACCGTGTTTGGCCGCCGCATCTATTCGGTGGGCAGCAACATGGAAGCCACCCGCTTGTCGGGCGTGAACGTGCAGGCGGTCAAGCTGTGGGTGTTCGGCATCATGGGCGTGATGTGCGCGCTGGCCGGCCTGGTCAACACCGCGCGCCTGGCTGCCGGTTCGCCCTCGGCGGGCAACATGGGCGAACTGGATGCGATTGCGGCCTGCTTCATCGGCGGCACCTCCATGCGCGGCGGCTCCGGCACCATCTATGGCGCGCTCATCGGCGCGCTGGTGATGGCCAGTCTCGACAACGGCATGTCCATGCTCGACGTAGGCACCTACTGGCAGATGATCGTCAAGGGCAGCATCCTGGTGCTGGCGGTGTGGGTCGATGTGAGCACCCGTTCGGGCCGTTGAGCGTAGCAAGGCGATGCCCTCGATAACGTCCGGACGACTGAATGGCGAAACGCAACAAATTGACTTCCGTTCGCACTGCTGACCGGAGTGACGCAAGCAAATGACTACCGTTCGGACTGAGTAGGCCCTTGGGCCGTATCGAAGGCGCTCTGGCGCAAACGTAGGAGCGCCTTCGATACGCGGCTATGCCGCTACTCAGTCCGAACGGAAGGGGATGAGAACGAAATCCTTGTTCCTCTCCGAATGACCTGATTATTTTTTCGGGCCGCACCTGCGGCCCATCCTATCCTCTGGAGTACCAAGCATGACCGCAGCTACCATCCCCGCATTCGAACACGCCCTCTATCGCAGCCTCGCCGGCAAGCGGGTCGTCATCACCGGCGGCGGCAGCGGCATCGGCGCTGGCCTGGTGGAAGCCTTCGTCGGGCAAGGCGCGCAGGTGTGCTTCCTGGATATCGCTGTGGAGCCCTCGCAGGCGCTGGTGGCGTCGCTCAAGGATGCGGCGATCGCGCCGCGTTTCTTCCCCTGCAACCTGATGAACGTGGACGCATTGCGCGCCACCTTCGCCGAGATCGACACGGCGATGGGCGGCGTGGACATCCTCATCAACAACGCCGCCAATGACGACCGCCACAAGACCGCCGAGGTCACTCCCGGCTACTGGGACGAGCGCATCGCCGTCAACCTCCGTCACCAGTTCTTCTGCGCCCAGGCCGTGCTGCCGGGCATGCGCGAGCGCAAGCAGGGCGTGATCCTCAATTTCGGTTCGATCTCCTGGCATCTCGGCTTGCCTGATTTGACCCTGTACATGACCGCCAAGGCCGGCATCGAAGGCATGACCCGCGGCATGGCGCGCGACTTCGGCCACGACGGCGTACGCGTCAATGCCATCATCCCCGGCGCCGTCCGCACCCCGCGCCAGACCCTGCTCTGGCATACCCCCGAAGAAGAGGCGAAAATCCTGGCTGCGCAATGCCTGCCTACCCGTATCGATCCGCATGATGTCGCGGCGCTAGCGCTGTTCCTGTCCTCCGACAGCGGCGCCAAGTGTACTGGCCGCGAGTACTACGTCGATGCCGGCTGGCTGGGCGCGTAACCTATCCACACGCCTTTCGGCCCCGAGGAATCCATGAACAAGCCACACGCCACCCCCCGTCGCTTCCGCTCCCAGGACTGGTTCGACAACCCGGACCACATCGACATGACCGCGCTCTACCTGGAGCGCTTCATGAACTACGGCATCACCGCCGAAGAACTGCGCTCGGGCCGTCCCATCATCGGCATCGCCCAAAGCGGCAGCGACATCAGCCCCTGCAACCGCATCCACCTGGACCTGGCCAAGCGGGTGCGCGATGGCATCCGCGATGCGGGCGGCATTCCCATGGAATTCCCGCTGCATCCCATCTTCGAGAACTGCCGCCGTCCGACCGCAGCCATCGACCGCAACCTGGCCTACCTGGGCCTGGTGGAAATCCTGCATGGCTATCCCATCGACGCCGTGGTGCTCACCACCGGCTGCGACAAGACCACGCCCTCGCAGATCATGGCCGCGGCCACCGTCGATATCCCGGCCATCGTGCTCTCCGGCGGCCCCATGCTGGACGGCTGGATGGATGGCGAACTGGTCGGCTCCGGCTCAGCCATCTGGAAGGGCCGCAAGCTGCTCTCGGCGGGGACCATCGACAACGAGAAATTCCTGGAGATCGCGGCGGCTTCCGCGCCCTCTTCCGGCCACTGCAACACCATGGGCACCGCCTCCACCATGAACGCCATGGCCGAGGCGCTGGGCATGTCGCTGACCGGCTGCTCGGCCATTCCCGCGCCCTATCGCGAACGCGGCCAGATGGCCTATGAGACGGGCCGGCGCATCGTCGGCATGGCCTACGAAGACCTGCGCCCCTCGGCCATCCTGACGCGCGACGCCTTCCTCGACGCCATCGTGGTCAATGCCGCCATCGGCGGCTCCACCAATGCCCAGCCACACATCATGGCCATGGCGCGCCATGCAGGCGTGGAACTGCAGTCGGAAGACTGGATGAAGTACGGCTACGACGTGCCCCTGCTGCTGAACATGCAGCCCGCTGGCAAGTATCTGGGCGAACGCTTCCACCGCGCCGGCGGCGTGCCGGCCATCATGTGGGAACTGCAGCAGGCCGGCAAGCTGCGCGCCGAGCGCATCACCGCCACCGGCAAGACCATGGCCGAGAACCTGCAGGGCCGGGCATCGAACGACCGGGAAATGATTTACCCGTTTTCCGCGCCGCTGCGCGAGCGCGCCGGCTTCCTGGTGCTGAAGGGCAACCTGTTCGACTTCGCCATCATGAAGACCAGCGTCATCTCCGAAGCCTTCCGTGAGCGCTATCTCAGCACACCCGGCCAGGAAAACATCTTCGAATGCCGCGCCGTGGTCTTCGATGGTTCGGACGACTATCACGCCCGCATCAACGACCCGGCGCTCAATATCGACGAAAACACCCTGCTGGCCATCCGTGGCGCAGGTCCGGTAGGCTGGCCCGGTTCAGCCGAGGTGGTCAACATGCAACCGCCCGATGCGCTCATCAAGCGCGGCATCTCCACCCTGCCCACGCTGGGCGATGGCCGCCAGTCCGGCACCTCCGACAGTCCCTCCATCCTCAACGCCTCGCCCGAGAGCGCTGTGGGCGGCGGCCTGGCCTATCTGCGCGATGGCGACCGCGTGCGCATCGACCTCAACACCGGTGAGTGCAACATGCTCATCAGCGAGGAAGAGCTGGCGCGCCGCAAGAGCGAGGGCATCCCGCCCGTGCCGCCCAGCCAGACGCCCTGGCAGGAAATCTATCGCAGCACGGTCGGCCAGCTGGAGACCGGCGCCTGCATGGAACTGGCCTTGAAGTACCAGGGTGTGGCGCAGACCCTGCCGCGCCACAATCACTGACATGCTGACCCTGCACCGTGAAGCACGCATGCCAACGCCGCCCGCAGGGCGGTGCAAGCCGCCTTTGCGCATCGACGCCCACCAGCACTTCTGGCGCTATCGCTCGGAAGACTATCCCTGGATAGGCGCAGGCATGGACCTGCTGGCACAGGATCGCCTGCCCTACCAGTTCCAGCCGCTGCTGGAGGCCCAGGGGCTGCATGCGTCGATCACGGTGCAAGCGCGCCAGGGCCGCGATGAAACCGCGTTCCTGCTGGAGATGGCGCGGCGCGACAAGCGCATCGCCGGCATCATCGGCTGGGAAGACCTGGCTGCGCCCGACCTGGCCGAGCAGATGGAACGCTGGGGCCGCCACAAGCTGCTGGGGCTGCGCCACCAGTTGCAGGAACACGATGACGCCGACACCCTGCTCACGCCCGCGCCGCTGGACCAGGGCGTGCGCTGGCTGCAGGAACGCGGCTACGCCCTGGATGTGCTGGCGCATGAACGCCATCTGCCGCAGCTGCGCCAGTTCTGCGCGCGCCATGACCAGCACTGGGTGGTGCTCAATCACCTCGGCAAGCCCGCCCTGAAGGAATTCCGCAAAGGCCGTGCCGCCTTCGAGCGCTGGCGCCAGGAGCTGCGCGAGCTGACCGCCATGCCGCATGTGGCCTGCAAGATCTCGGGGCTGCTGACCGAAGCGGATTGGTTGCGCGGTCTCTGCACGCGCGACTTCGAGCACATCGTGCAATGCCTGGATACGGCGCTGGACCTGTTCGGACCGCAGCGCCTCATGTTCGGCTCGGACTGGCCGGTCTGCCTGCTGGCCGCCTCCTATTCCCGTGTGGTGACCGTGGTGCGCGAATGGTCCGCCACCCGGCTTTGTCCCGGTGACCAGGACGCCCTCTGGGGGGAATCCTCGGCGCACATTTATGGACTAGTGACATAGCGTTTTGACCCTCTGCCTTTTCGTTGTCAAGCACCAAGGCCTATGCGATGTTTATCGACAGCCTGGTTAAAGAAAAGGTAGGGGGATAAAATCAAACGGCTAAAACGCAGTTTCACATACACCATCTGGACGCTGGCGCTGATGTCGGCCACCGTCAGTTGCGCCGTGCTCTACCAGAGCTACAGGCAGGTCGAACGCTCTGCCATCGAACATAGCACCAACATCGCCCGCATCGCCCAGCGCTCCATCTTGCGCAACGTGGAATTGCTCACGCTGGGCCTGGACAGCCTGGCCTGGCGCTACCAGCATACCCAACTGCACGAGATGCCCTTGCAGCAGAAGATGGAATTCCTGCTGGGCGAAAAGATCGAGGCACGCTATGTCGCCGCGCTGGGCATCGTCGATGCCCAAGGCAAGCTGGTGGCGGGATCGACGGCCTTGTCCCAGATCTTGCCCGGACCCTATGCGCAAAGCGATTTCTTCACGGCCCATCATGCCCAGGGCAATGCCAGCCTCTACATCTCTGCGCCCGTGACGGTGCGCCTGGAGCGGCGCATGCAAGTGGTGGTGCTGTCCAAGCGGCTGGCGCAGCCGGACGGCAGTTTTGCCGGCGTCGGCCTGATGGTGCTCTACCTCGACTATTTCCGCGACCTGTTCCAGGGCCTGACGCTGGAAAACGATGGCGTCATCTCGCTCTATTCGGCCGAGGGCCTGGCCTACATGCGCATTCCCTACAACGAAGCCTTCATCGGCTCGCGGCTCAACATCTCGCAGGACCTGGAACGCGTGTTCGCCCAGTCGGGCCCGGCCCAGGGCAGCTACTTCACGCGCGCGCAACAAGATGGGCCACGCTGGCTCTACACCTTCGTGCGCATTCCCGGCACCAGCTGGATCGTCTTCATCGGCCGCAACGAGACGCATATCTTCCGCGAGTGGTACAACATGCTCTATGCGGTGCTGTTCCTCATGGCCAGCTTCTGCATCGCCAGCGTCTACCTGATCGGGCGGGTGCGAACCGAACTGCAGCGGCGCATCGCGCTGGATCAGCAACTGGAAGAGCAGGCGCGCACCGACAAGCTCACCAACCTGCTCAACCGGCGCGCCCTGGACGAAGCCCTGGCGCGCGCCTGGAAAAGGGCCGAGGACAATCCCGACGTCATTTTCTCGGTGCTGTTCGTGGACGTGGATTTCTTCAAGCTCTACAACGACACCTATGGCCACAAGGCGGGCGACTATGCCCTCATGGCGGTGGCGCGCTGCATCGTCGGGGCGGTCTCGCGGCTGGCCGACCAGCCGGGACGTTATGGGGGCGAGGAGTTCGTGGTGCTGCTCAACGGCACCGATACGGTGGGCGCGGTCCATGTGGCCAAGCGTATCATCGGCGCCATCCAGGGACTGAAGATCCCGCATGAGCGCAGTCCCTTTGGCATCCTCACCGTCAGCATCGGCGTGACCTCGCTGCTGCGCGAACACCACAACAGCATGGAAGAAGTCGTCAAGGACGCCGATGCCGCGCTCTATCGCGCCAAGCAGGACGGCCGCAACAAGTTCAGCCTGTAGCGGCGCAGGCTCAGTCGAGCGAGCAGTTGAGCCACTTGGCGATGCGCACGCCATCCAGGCGCGAGCCATCGGCGCTGCCGCTGCCCAGCATGGTGACGATCACCGGGCGGCGGTCATGCACCAGCATGCGCAAGACCATGTTATGGCCGGACTCGTTGATGAAACCGGTCTTCTGCACGCTGGCATTGACCTGGTCATAGCGGATGAGGCGGTTGGAGTTGATGTATTGCAACTGGCCGCGGCCGATGTTGATCATCTTCTGCTTGTCCAGGGAGCCATTGCGAATCAACTGGTAGCGGTTGGCCGCCTTCACCAGTTCGGCCAGCTCGCGCGGCGTGGAGACGTTCTCCGGCGAGAGGCCGGTGGCGTTCTCGAAGTGGGTATGGGTCATGCCCAGCGCCTGGGCGCGGGCGTTCATGGCGGCGATGAAGGCCGGGCGGCCGCCCGGATAGTCGCGGCTCAGGGCCGCTGCGGCGCGGTTCTCGGAAGACATCAAGGCAATGTGCAGCATGTCCGCGCGCGACAGGCTGGCCCCCACGCCCAGGCGCGAATGGGTGAACTTGAGGGTGTCGAGATCATCCTCGGTCACTTCCAGCCGATTGCCCATGGCCAGCTGCTTCTGGTCCAGCCAGACGATGGCCGTCATCAGCTTGGTCACCGAGGCGATGGGGGCGACGGTATCGGCATTGCGCTCGAAGAGGGGCGTGCCGGTCTGTTCATCGAGCACATAGACCCCGCGCGAGAAGATGTGCCGGCGCGAGGCCTCGGTAAAGCCGCAACGCGAGAGCAGCTCCGGCTTGCCCGAGGCTGGCGCGCTGGCCGTGGCCGCTGTGGCCGCTGCCGCCGCCGGTGCGGCCACTGCAGCTGCCGCCGCGCGACGCCGCGAACGGCGGGAACGCGCCGTGCGGGCCGGCTGGTCGGCTGCGGCCTTCTTGCGCACCACCCGCTTGCGACCCTTGGCGCCGGTCGTGGCAGTGCGATGCTTGCCGGCGCTGGAGCCGGCCGCCTGGGCCTCGGAGACCTTGCCGGCCAGGGTGGTGAGCATCAGCACCAGCAGGCTGCACATCATCAGACGGGCCACTGCGCCAGCGCGGCGCAGCAAGGACAGGAACAGGGGGGTGGCATGAGCGTAGGGGGACCGCAGCGTACTCAACATCGTCGGAAACCTTAGAAACCTTACAAAGCTTGGTGGGTGCATTCTTCCAGAGAGGGGCCATGATACGGAAACTTGGACTTTGGTGCAGCCCCTGGCGCCGTCAGGCCGAAGTTCGGGCCGAAGTTCAGGTCGATGATGTCAGCCAGGCAACCTGGCACAAAATCCTTCCCCGGCACCGGGCCGGCGGCGCATAATCTGTCCCATTGCCTTTGTCAGCCTGATCCCTTCATTTCGTCCCATGTCCAATCTGATCGTACACGGCGGTCGTCCGCTGCGCGGCGACATCATCCCCTCCGCCAACAAGAACGCCGTCCTCCCCATCCTCTGCGCCACCCTCCTGACCGACCAGCCGCTGCGCCTGATCGGCATTCCCGAGATCACCGACGTCAAGAAGATCCTCGAGATCTTCCGCGTGCTCGGCAGCGAGGTGAAGGTGGACTATGCCAGCGGGGTGCTGGAACTGCATCACCGCGATACCCATTTCGATCCCAAGCTGCACCACCTGCCGGAGGAGATGCGTTCTTCCATCATGCTGGTGCCGCCGCTGCTGGCGCGCTTTGGCGTGGCGCGGCTGGAGAATGACGTCAAGGGCTGCACCCTGGGCGTGCGCGAGATCGATCCGCATGTGGAAGTGTTCCAGCGCTTCGGCGCGCAGGTCCAGAGCAGTCCCGATTCACTCATCATCCGCACCCCTGGCCGCATGCAGGCCAATGACCACTGGCTGGACTACGCCTCGGTGACCACCACCGAGAACTTCGTGCTGTGCGCGGCCAGCGCCGCCGGCGAATCGGTGCTGACCAATGCCGCCTCCGAGCCGCACGTGCAAGAGTTCTGCCGCTTCATGGCCATGCTGGGGGTGCAGATCGAGGGCATCGGCACTTCCCGCGTGAGCGTGCGCGGCGGTGGCCCGCTGGGCGGCGGCGAATTCCGCTTCGATGAAGACTTCCACGAGATCGCCACCTTCCTCGCCATGGGCGCCATCACCGGCGGCCAGGTGCGGGTGCGCAACAGCGCGCCGCAGCAGTTCCCGCTGATCGACCGCACCTTCGCCAAGTTCGGCGTGGAAGTGGTGCATGAGAACGGCTGGTCGCACACCCGTCAGAACGGGCCGCTGAAGGTGGTCAAGCCCTTCACCAGCAATATCCTGACCAAGGTCGAAGCCGCACCCTGGCCCTATCTGCCGGTGGACCTGCTGCCCATCTTCATTGCGCTGGGCGTCAAGGCCGAGGGCAATACCATGTTCTGGAACAAGATCTATGACGGCGCCATGGGCTGGAGCAGCGAACTCTCCAAGTTCGGCGCACACGTGTTCCTGGGCGACCCGCATCGCCTGATCACCTTCGGCGGACTGCCGCTGTCGCCGGCCTCGGTGGAGAGTCCCTACATCATCCGCGTGGCCATTGCGCTGTTCATGGTGGCGGCCAGCATCGAAGGCCGTTCGGAAATCCGCAACGCCCTGCCGATCCGGCGCGCCCATCCCAAGTTCGTGGAAAACCTGCGCTCGCTGGGCGCGGTGGTGGACTGGGTCGAGGAAGACTGATCTTGCACACAGCGGGAAGGAGGCCATGGCGCTCCTTCCCGTCTGCCGCCTGCGCTCTGGCAGCCTTACCCCTCCTTTTTCGCTCCTTTTTCTTTCCTTCTTCCCTCCTGCATCCCCCCGTTCTGCTTGTCCGCCGGAGCCGCGCGCATCGTCTTGCCGACCGCATTTCTGCTCGCTCGTCATTTTGTTTTTCCGTGTGACAGAACCGACGCGGCGCGCTGATGAAGGCATCCGGAACAGATGCTTTTTTGGCAAACAATTCGACTTTTTTCGACAGCTTTGCGGCAAGCCAAGAAGGATAATTTCCGCCGATAGTCTACGCCGTGGCGGAAGTACAGGTCTCCGAGCCGGACCCGGTCAAGTCACCGACATGCGACAGGACCGACCGGCCGCCTCCCTGCAGAAACCGCCTCATCTCCCTCCACCGGGACAGGCTTCGCCACACTGATCCGCGAACAGCTCCCTGCTCCGGACGGTCCTGTCTCAACCGCAAAGACCACCATGCCTGCCCTAGCGGGCGGCGTCGTGGCGGCTGTCGTCCTGCGGTGGCGTAGTCGTGACCAATATGCATGCCGGAGAACGCGATCAGGCATGCCTTCAACGATAAGGCCCCCCCATGAGCATTACCGTATTGAACCTGACCGAAGCCAGCAGCCTGCTGCGCACCATCCACAAGCGCGACATCAAGGACGTGCGCGCCATCGACCTCGACCTCGCACTGGTGATGGAAAATGGCCACAAGATCATCATCAGCCGCGGCGCGGTGGCGGCGGCGAACACGCCGCAGCTGGTCCTGGAATTTGCCGACGGCGACGTCGCCATAGGCGATGTGTTCGAGAAGCTGAACCACATCGAGGTCCCGCCCGAGACCGCCGGGACCTTCACCGTCTCCGAAACCAAGCGCTATGGCATCAAGCGCGTGAGCAAGCCCAAGTCCGCCAAGAACGACCAGGACCAGGAAAGCGACAAGGACAATCACGATGAGGGCGCTGCCCGGCCCGACCACAGCGAGCCCGGGCCCGCCGAGGCGCTGGGCAGCGATGGCGGTGCAACGGCTGGACGTCACCGTCTTCCAGAGCCTGTCGGCCGGCAAGCATGATCTGGAGATCCGCTACACCGACACCGGCGGCAACGCCGTCAGCAGCAACCTGAGCCTGGACGTGACAGCCGGTGGCGCACCGGTGACCTTGACGGACCTGGCGGTGCGCGGCAACAAGCAGTCCGCTGCCGAGGCGCAGTCGCTGGGCCAGTCCGGCACCTCCTATGCCGTCATCAGCGATGCGGACACCAGCTTTGCCTCCGGGCACGGCAACTTAGGCCCGGTGTTCGTCGGCAAGGTCGGCGGGGGCGATGCGGCGGACCGCTATCTGGTCACCATCCAGATGGGCGGCAAGGTCGTGGCCTTCGAGGATGTAGGCGCGGGCAGCTTCTCCATCGGTATCCCGGCCGGGATCCTGCCACCCGGCTATTACCAGGACCTGAGCATCAGCGCGACCGTGCTTACCGCCGGTGCGCGCCTGGGCCAGACCACCAGCATGCAGGGCCTCAAGCTCGGCTGGTACTGGGCAGCGCAGGCGGGAACCGCCATCGTCGGCGGCAACGGCAACGACGAGCTGGTTCTGGGCGCGGCTGCCGATCCCGAGGCCCCCGGCGGCATCCTTGTGCAAACCGGTGCAGGCGATGACCGGATCACCGTGGGCAGCTTCGGCAAGACGAGTGCACTGAGGGCAACCGTTACCGACTTCACGATCGGCATGGACCGGGTGAAGGTCTTTGACCAGATCGTGAACCAGGACTTCGTGAAGAACTTCGTCACGGCCTCCGATCTGAACGGCAGCACGCAGTTGCAGATCGACCTGGATGGCGCAGGCGCGGGCAGGCTGTATTACCACCTGACCCTGCAGGGCGTGCAGTACAACCCGTCCACGATCGGTAGCATCTTCGGCGTGTAAGCGGCAGGTCTCACCAGCCAAAGCACAAGGGCGGCCAACTGGCCGCCCTTGTGCGTTATTGCGTGTACTACGTTGATGACTGCGTTCAGAACAGCAGGATCAGCAGCAGGATGATGGGAATCGGAATACCCAAGAGCCAAAGCAGAATGGCGCCCATGTCAGTCTCCTATCAAAGTTGGTGTTCGGGTCCGCCGACGCGGTGCTCATGCACTTCGTGACGCAGCACCGGCTCGGCATAGAGTTCGTTGCGGTCACGCAGGCGGCCGCCGTAGGTGGCCAGCAGGCTGGCGATGAAAGCACCGCACAGCAGCGCCAGGAACATCCACAGCGAGGCATAGGCAGCGGCCTTGCGGGCAGCATCAGCGGCTTCCTTGGCCTTGGTGGCGGCCTGTTCCAGGTTGCGCTGGTAGGCGGTGAAGGTATCGCTCACGCGCTTCTCGGCGTCGGCTTGCGACAGCCCTGTGTGACGCGCCACCAATTGGCCCAGGTAGCGCTTGTCGCCATCGGCCAGTTGCTGGTTGGCCAGCGAATAGGCGAACACGCGCGCCACTTCCATACGCTGGGCCGAGCTCAGCTCACGGCCATCAGCCGGAGTCGGTGCGGCCAGTGGTGCAGCAGGTGCGGCGGCATCGCCGCCGGCGGCCGGAGTCACCGGCGCGGCGGGTGCAGCGCTGCTGTTGGTGCTGTTGGTGCTGTTGCTGCTGCCCGCAGCACCGGTACGGAACATGGAATCGATGAAGTAACCCGAGGCGCGATCGGCCAGGTTGCCAGCCTGTTGCGCGCCTTCCGGGCCCATGGCTGTCGCGGTCGCAGCAGCACCGGCGCCCAGTACGCCACCGGCTGCGCCCACGGTCTTGACGCCACCCGAGATGACGCTACCTACCGCCGAGCCCAGCAGGGCGGCAGTGGCGAGAGACGCTACCGCCCAGGCCAGCAGGCCGTGCGCGGTGTCGCGGAAATAGACTTCACGGGTATGCAGGCCCGCCCACTTCACGCGCAAGCGACCGGCCAGGAAACCGCCGATGGCCGACGCCGCGATCTGGGTGAAGAGCAGCCAGCCAGCGGTGGAATAACCGATGGTCTTGGCCGAGACGCCTTCACCGGACCACGGCGAGATCGACGAAAAACCCAGGCCGAAGCCCAGCATCACCAGGATGAAGGACAGCGCCGCCGCCGCGAAGGCGCCGGCCAGGATGGCGCCCCAGGAGACGCCGGAGCCATTGTTGTTGACGGCCTCGACGCTGGCCGGTGGAAGGGGATGGATGGTTGAGGTGGTCATGAATCTCCTCGCGATTCTTGATGGATTGATCTCTGCGGCGAGCGCAGGGCCGGGGGGCATTGCCACGGTGAGACTGTAGGGGCGCGCTAGTGAGGACGCCATCGGCGCAGTTCGTCAGCCCACGTAGGAGAGATGGAAAAAATCGCCGCGGCGTAGCGGAAAGAGCGCACAGCACATCCGCGCCGGGTCTTATAGAATGGGCGCTCATTCTTTGCATCCATCGCATCCATTGCGCTCACCCTACCCTCCCATGCCCATCACCCATTTCCTGTTCGACCTCGACGGCACGCTCATGGACAGCGACGCCCTGCACCACGCCGCCTTCAACACCATCCTGGCGCGCTGGGACCGGCACATCGACGTGGAGTACTACAAGACCCACATCATGGGCGCGTCCAACGCCATGATCTTCGGCCACCTGTTTCCGGGCATGCCCGCCGAGCAGTACCTTCCCCTGGCCGAAGAAAAGGAAAGCCTGTTCCGCTCCCAGCTGGACCAGCGCGTCGAACCCACCCCGGGCATCGACCGCCTGTTGGAGCACATCCGCCGCATCGGCGGGCGCAGCGCGGTGGTGACCAATGCGCCGCGCGCCAATGCCGAGCTGATGTTGAAAGCCACCGGCCTGGCCGACCAGTTCGATACCCTGGTGATCGGCGACGAGCTGGCGCGCGCCAAGCCCGATCCGCTGCCCTACCTGACCGGCCTGCAATTGCTGGGCGGCGAGGCCGGTGCAGCGGTCGCTTTCGAGGATTCCAGCTCAGGCGTGAAAGCCGCCAGCAGCGCCGGCATCTGGACCTTCGGCATGCTGGGCGGTCTGGATGAGGCGCGCCTGCGCGCCGCCGGTGCGCATGCGGTGATCCGCGACTTCAACGCCGCGGCGCTGTGGGACAAGCTGGGCGAGCAGGCTTGAGTGCCTAATCGCGCAACTGCTCGAAGCGGTGATCCGGCAAGAACCACAACAAGGCCAGTGCCACATAGATGAAGGTCGCGCCCAGGGGACTGGGCAGCGACAAGGGAATGGCCAGCGCATAGAGCAGGATGGAGAAGAGATTCTTGCGCCCCTGCCCGATCACCGAGGCGCGCTGCGGATGGCTGGCCTCGCTGTGACGCAAGGCCCGCTTGAGCAGCAGAAAAGACACCGAGCACATCAGCAGCACCACGCCATAGCAGGCCACCGGCAGGCTATCGCGATGATGATGGGCGACCCAGCCCGTGACCAGCGGCAGCAGCGACAGCCAGAACAGCAGATGGAGATTGATCCATAGCACCCGGCGATCCACGCCCGTAGCCGCCTGCAGCAGGTGATGATGGTTGACCCAGTAGATGCCCACATAGACGAAGCTGAGCAGATAGCTCAGCAAGGCCGGCATGAGCCGCCACAGGTCCGCCAGCGCCGCGCCCTGCGGTACCTGTATGCCCAGCACCATGATGGTGATGGCAATGGCGATGACGCCATCGCTGAAGGCTTCCAGCCGCGACTTGTTCATCATCACGGCGGCGACTGACGAAACTCCGCCACGATCAACGCAACCAGGATCAGCACCGGCGCCATCAGCCCGGCAAAGCCGATCGCATGATAGGCAAAGGCCGCCGCGATCGCCCCCACGCCGAAGGACAGCACCGGCCACACGAACTTGACGCAGCGCTCGGTGGTGCCGGCATCGGCCGCGCCGCGCAGCATGTCCACCACATCGATCACCACCTGGGTGACGTTGCCCGTCATCAGCGAAGTCGGCGCAAGATGCGCCAGCAAGAGCCGGCTGATGGCGCTATGCACGCCCATCGACGCCGTGCCCAAGAGGCCCGCGGCCATCACCCAGCCCGCCGTGGGCGATTGCACAGGCGCAGCGGCGACACCGCACGCCATGAAGCCCAGCAGCAATACAAGTTGCAGCAGCAGCGACCAGCCCAGCGCCCGGCCCTGGCGGCGCTGGATGGCGGCGATGAACAGGCGCGCTGCCGCCACGCCCAGGATGAACGCGGGAAAGGCCAGGAACTTGAGCAGGATGGACATCTGCGAACTGTCGGCCAGCGCTGCGCCGATGAGGATGAAGTTGCCCGTCACATGGGCGGTGAACAGGCCGAACAAGGCGATGAAGCCCAGCGTATCGACATAGGCGGCAAGGAAGGCCAGTGCGGACGACTGGAGGCGGTTGCGTTGGGCGGCAGCATTCATGGAGGGCTCGCTTAAGGGGAGGCCGCCACCATAGCACCGCAACGAGGGGCCGCCCATTATCCCTGTGGATAAGACAAGTTGCGACGGGATTGTCAGGGAGGCAAGATCAGGGCGGCGAAGACCGGCCAGGGCAGAGCCTGGCGCATTTTCTACAAAAAACAGCACATTCGTACAATCCAAAGCCGGGCTGAATGCAGATCATAGGCTGCATTGCAAAGCACGGCACCGGGCGTCTCGCCGCCCTCCCAGGTACGCCATGCCTTGCGCAGATTTCGCAACAGCGCATGACGGACATTCCCATGGACAGAACAGTATTTGTCGTCGACGACGACAACATGGTCAGGACCGCCTTGCTGCGCCTGCTGGCGTCAGCCGGCTACGCGGCCCACGGCTTTGCCTCAGCCGATGAATTCCTGCAGGCCCGCCTGCCAGCCGTGCCCTGCTGCCTGTTGCTGGACATGAAGATGCCCGGCTCCGACGGCTTCGAGGTGGTGCGCCGGCTGGAGCGCCGGGGGGACGCCATTCCGGTGATCTTCATTTCCGGTTACGGAACCATCCCCGCCACGGTGCAGGCGATGAAGGCCGGGGCGCATGAATTCCTGACCAAGCCGATCCAGGACGAGCGCCTGCTGGGCGCGGTCGAGGAAGCGCTGCAGATCGCCGAGCGGCAATTGCAGAGCCGCACCGAGCACGCGGCCAGCACCTCGCGGCTGGAGACGCTGACCCCGCGCGAACGCGAAGTGCTGGAGCTGGCCATCGGCGGCCTGCTCAACAAGCAGATCGCCACCGAACTGGGCATCAGCGAAATCACCGTGAAGGTCCACAAGCGGCGCGTGATGGACAAGATGCAGACCAAGACGCTGGCCGACCTGGTGCGGGCGGCGGAGCGGCTGCAGATCAGTTCGGCGCGGCAGCGCTAGCATACTCCGCCGGCCCGCCGGTCCTGCCCGGCAAAGATGGCCGGGCGGAGTGTCATCGCGCTTGATCGCAACTTACATTCCCATTGAACAAGAATCAAATCTGCGGATAAAATGCCATACAGCAACAGTTACGCCGCAAACCGCTGTGGAAAAGATAAGAACATCAGCAGCCACGCGGATTTGATCCTTGAACAAGAGAATGCAAGCTCCCGATGAAGTCACTGACCTCCCTGAAGACCGCCGCACTGATCCTGGCCGCCACCACCACCCTGCTGCTGGGCGGTTGCGCCAGCTACGACTACACCGACGCCCCACCCACATTGGGCGTGCTCTACTCCAAATACCTGGTCATCGGTTATCCCGGCGACATCCAGCCTATCAATGAGGTCGGGGTGGTCACGACCGATGGCCTGATCCAGATCCACTCGGTCGATGGCAAATCGGTCAACACCTTGCGCCGCATGAAGGAGAGCGGTTTCTATTCGGGCGGCCGCTATCAACTGCACCTGCTGCCGGGCACGCATACGCTGGGCATGGGCTTCCACGATGACCGTGGCGGCCCGAGCAAGTCCTGGTCCACTTCGGACATCACCAAGGTCATCGAGATCAAGGCCGGCTCGGTGGTGCATCTGTCGAAATGGGAGTCGGGCTATCGCTGGGGCGCCAATATCAACGATGGCGCAGCGGCGCTGCCGACCATCACCGCAGACTTCGAGAGCCTGCGCACGCGCACGCCGGACTGAGGCGTGGCGGCTCTCGAAGCCGACTTCACCAGCGATAGCTGGCCGTAGCGAGGACGCTGCGCTGGTCGCCGGAGTAGCACATCGACGCGGTCGTATCGCAGTTGGTCAGGTAGCGCTTGTCGGTCAGGTTGCGCAGGTTCAGCGCCAGGCTCCAGCGGGCAAAGTCATAGCCCAGCAAGCCGTCCAGCAAGGTATAGCCGGGCACCTTGACCGGTGTGCCGCCGCCATTGCCGCTGGTGGCGCTAACATAGCGTGCGCCCAGCCCCAGCCGCACGCCATTGCCCAGGCGATGATCCCCCCACACCGAGAACTGATGTAGCGGAACAGCCGCGGCCTGCTTGCCGATCTCGGCTGGACGGCTGCTGGCGGTGACCACGGCGCGCGGCGTGTAGCTATAGGCGGCGGTCAGGCGCAGCGCCGCCATGGGCTGGGTCACCGCTTCCAGTTCCAGACCGCGCACGGCGATCTCGCCCTTCTGGGTCGGCATGAAATTGGCGTCGTAGCTGATGTAGTTCTGGCGCTTCAGGTCGAACAGCGCGGCGCTGTACAGATCATTGGTGCCGGGCGGCTGGTAGCGCAGGCCGACTTCGGTCTGCTTGCCCGTCTCGGGGCCGAAGGACTGGTTGGTCAGTGGATTGACCGTGGCCGTGGGATTGAAGGATTCGGTATAGCTCAGGTAGGGCGCCAGGCCGTTGGCAGCGTGGTAGAGCACGGCTGCGCGCCGGGTGAACTTGCGATCGGTGCTGCTGGTGCGGCTGCCGTCGAGGCGGTTGTCCACGGTACTGCTGGCGCTGTCATGGCGGCCGCCCAGGGTCACTTCCCAGCCATTGTTCCATTTGATCTGGTCTTGCAGGTAGATCCCGGTCTGCGTGAGCACGGCGCGGTTATCGCTATACGGTGCAGGCACCACGAAGGGTCCATTCGGATAGCTGGGTGCGGCGATGTTGAGCAGCGGCGCACTGCCGCCGCTGAAGCTGACCGCATCGAAACGGCTGCGCTGGTAATCCACCCCCGCCAGCACGGTGTGACGGACTGCACCGGTGCTGAAGTCGGCCTGCAACTGGTTGTCGATGCTGAACATGGTGGCCGATTCACGACTGCCGAAGAGATTGCGGGTGAGGTTCTGGAAGTTCACCGGGTCATTCGGATTGGCGGCATTGAGGGTGGCGAAGCGCGGTGTCTGGACGGCCCGGTAATCGGTGCTCATATGCCCCACCCGCGCGCTCTGGGTGAAGGCGAAGCGCTCATCGAAACGATGCGCCAGGCGATAGCCGAACAGTTCCTGGTCCTGGCTGAAGTGGTCGAAGTGGGGATTGCCCGTGTACAGGTCGCTGGGGATGGTGGTGCCGATGGCGGTGGGCACCAGTGAGCCTACCAGCGGCCGGGTACGGGTATAGACCCCGCCCTGGTCGCGCAGCAGCGCGGCCTGCAAGGTCAGCGAGGTCGCGGCGCTGATCTTCCAGACCAGCGAAGGGGCCAGGTAGAGGCGGTCATTCTTCATCCCGCCGGCGGGCAGTTCGGCATCGCGCACCACGCCGATGACGCGGTAGAGCAGCCTGCCGTCGGCATCGATGGCGCCGCCGAGATCCGCGCCGACCTGGCGCCGCCGGTCCGATCCCAGTTGCACCTGCAATTCACGCGGGGCATCGGCGCTGGGCAACTTGCTCACCACGTTGACGACCCCGCCCGGCCCGGCCTGTCCATACAGGACCGAGGCTGGACCGCGCAGCACGGCAAGCTGCTCGATGCCGTAGTTCTCCGTACGCCAGACCGCGAAGCTGTTGGCATTGCGCAGCGGCAAGCCATCCAGGTAGAAGCCAGGGCTGTAGGCATCGAAGCCGCGCAGGTTGATCCAGTCGTAACGGGAATCCGACCCATAGGGAGAGATGTTCACGCCCGGGGTATAGCCCAGCGCATCGCGGGCGGTGGTCGCACCGATGGCCGCGATGCGCTCGGCGGTGACCACCGAGATCGACTGCGGCACTTCGACCAGGGGCGTGGCAGTCTTGGTGGTGCTGGCGCTGTCGCGCGCCATCCAGCGCTGTTCGCCAGGATCGGCGCTGGCGCTGATCTGGATGGCCGGCAGGCTGCCCGATGCCGCAGGGGCGGCGGCAGCGGACGGCGTCCCCGCCTCGCTGGCCGGCACCAGTACATAGCCCGAGGCGGTCTTGCCGATGCGATAGCCGCTGCCGGCCAGCAGCGCGTCGAAGCCGGCTTGCACGCTATAGCTGCCCGCCAAGCCCGGCGAGTGCTGCCCCTGCAGCTTGCCCGACTGCAAGGCCAGCGGCACATCGGCGGCCTGGGCAAAGCGGGCCAGCACTTGCTCCAGCGGTCCGGGCGGGATATCGAAACGCTGCTGCACAGCTTGCGCATGCAGCGCAGCCGTGACCATGAGGGCCGGGGCCAGCGGCCACCATCGTGGCGACAATGCGCGCGGGCGCGATAGCGGGGACATGCGGGTACGCCTGAACAAGCTCATGCTGGTCTTCCTCCGTTCCTGGATGATCGATGGCACAGGGCCAGCGGCGGCCCTGTTGGATGGACTTCACAGGACATGACGCGCCAGAACGGCAAACCCGCAAGGCAATGAAAAAACCGCCGGCTCAGGAAGCGGGCGCGAGATCGATATAGGTCAGATAGGGGGTGAACTGCCGCACCCGCAGGCCAGGTACGCCATCGACCAGCAATTGCAGGGCGCGCTGGGTATCGTCCAGGGGCAACACCACGGTCATGTGCAGGCCCGCCAGTTGCGCCTGGTCGTAGAGGATGCGGCCAGGGCGATGACGATTGAGTTCGTCCAGCACCTCGGTGAGCGGACGGGCGTTGCTGACCAGCTGATGTCGCCGCCAGGCGCGCTCCAGCGCCGCCGCATCGATGCGTTCCAGCGGCCCGGCGGTGCCGCCATGCAATCGCACGCGCTGCCCTGCCTCCAGCACCAGCGGGGCCTGCGTGGTATCGGCGCCGGGCTGGATGGACACCTTCGACTCCAGCATGCTCACCAGCGTACCGGCCTGGTCACGCCGCACCAGGAAGCGCGTGCCCAGCGCCCGGATGCTGCCGTCGGCGGTCTGGATCACGAAGGGCCGCGCCGGGTCGCGCGCCACCTCCACCAGCAGTTCCCCCTGCACCAGCTCGACGGTGCGACGCTGCGCGTCGAAGTGGAAATTGGCGGCACTGCTGCCGGAGAGCATCAGGCGCGAGCCGTCGGCGAGGGTGCGCGCATCCCAGTGGCCGGTGGCCGTACGCACGTCGGCCAGCAGATAGCGGGCCGGATAGGCCTGCCAACCCAGCCACAGCGGCAGGCCGATGCAGCAGGCCAGCGCCAGCGCAGCCACGGCGCGGCGGCCACGTCCGGGCCGCGGTGGCGGCGCCATGGCCGCTTCCAGGCCGGCCAGCAGCGGCGAGGGATCGCCCTGGGCGCTGTGCAAGAGCCCCTCGCAATGCGCCAGCACGCCCTGCAGTTCGCGCGCGGCCTGGGCGTGCTGGCGGCTCTGGCCTTGCCAGCGGGCAAAGGCGGCGGCGGTTTGCTGTTGCTGGGCCGCGTCGCCGGCGGACAGGCGCACGATCCAGTCGGCCGCCACGGCGGTGAGGTCCTCGCTGCTGGCGGCAGGCGGCGCGGTCTGGTCCATCATGCTATGCGCCTGGCGCTGCCAGGTGGCGGTGGCACTGGATCAGCGCCTGCGCCAGCCAGCCCTGCACGGTGCGCAGCGAGACGCTGAAATGGCTGGCCAGCTCCTCCTGCCTGCGCCCCTGTACGTAATGCAGGATGAAGGCCTCGGCGGCCTCGGCGCGCACCGCCTGCAGGGCCCGGCCCAGCGCCTCGATGGCCTGCACGGCTTGCAGGATGGTCTCGGCCGAGGGGGCATGCAGGAGTTCGGGGCAGGCTCCGAACTGCCGTTCCAGCTGGTCCAGGTAGGCCTGGCGGATCTGTTGCCGGCGGCTGCGATCGATCAGCAGGTGGCGGGCGGCGGTGACCAGGTAGGCGCGCGGTTCCTTGAGCGCGGAGAGCACGTCGCGGGTGGAAAGCAGGCGCAGGAAGGTGTCATGCGCCAGATCGGCGGCCTGCTCGGTACAGCCCAGCTTGCGGCGCAACCATGCGCGCAGCCATCCGTGATGGTCGCGATAGAGCGTTTCAAGCGGATCCACATGCAGCTCTTCCATGGCCGGCATCGAGAAGGAGAAAGAAGGGGCGTATCGCCATTGATGAGAATGCTTATCATTATAAACAAGAACATCACGGCGGCGCTCGGCAATTTCACCCTCGTCGGCGCAGCCACGCCGCCGGCCCCATCCCCTGCACCTGCTTGAAGACCCGGCTGAAGTGGCTCTGGTCAGAGAAGCCGCATTCGAGGGCAATCGTGCTCATGCTCTTGCCGCCCTCGTGGAGCAGGCGGCAAGCCAGGGCGATACGCTGCTGTTGCAGCCAGGCATGCGGCGACAGGCCGAAGCTCTGCTTGAAGGCGCGGCTGAAATGGGCGCGCGAGAGGCCGCTCTGGGCGGCGATCTCGGCCAGGCTCAGGCGCTGCGCCAGGTGCGAGAGCATGAAGTCGCGCACCCGCGCCTCCTGCCAGCCGGCCAGGCGGCCCGCAGCGCTGGCCGGGCGCGAGCTCTGCTGGCCATAACGCTGCCAGAGATGGGTGGTCAGGGCCAGCATCATGGAATCCAGAAACAGCGTCTCGCTGGCAACACTGGCAGCACCCGCGGCACCAGCAGTGCGGGCCGCCGGCAGCATGGCCTGGGCCAGATGGAACAGCACCGGGTCGGACTCGCCCTGTACCGCACGCAACTCACCCACCGGGCGGGCAATCTCCTCGCCCAGCTCTTCCATGGCGGTGCGCGGCACCAGCAGGCGGACGTTTTCGTAGCCCGACAGATGCTGGCAGCGCCATTGCTCGCGCAGGTCGGTCACGGCGACCTCGCCGCGCCGGTGCGCACCGGCATGCACCAGGCGCTGGCCGCGCCAGAGCTTGTGCTCGCGGAAATCCTGCAACTGGACGATGACCGACCAGGCATCGGCCCCGGGGATCTCGATCACCGGCGCCGGCACGCGCGCCTGCGGCTGCGGCTGGGCGGCATGCACCAGGGCCATGCCATGCTGCAGGGGGATGAGCTTCATGAAGCGGGAGGGAGAATCCTGCATCGGGGGTTGTTAGTTTTTCTCTAACGAAAAGTAAGTGTGGAGTATGCGCAGAATAACAAAATGGGCAGGACCTTGCGGGCCTGCCCATCTCGTTAGTCCGGCCTGCGTTCAGAACGAAGAGCGGCCCGACTCGAACAGGAACCAGGCGCGCTGCTCGGCCTCGTCGATCCAGTTTTCCAGCAGGCTGGCGGTGGCCACGTCGCCGTGCTGGTCGCACAGCTCATGCGTGGCCATCATGAAACCGACCAGACGCAGATTGTCTTCGCGCAGCTCGGCCAGCATGTCGGCGGGCGTGACGAAGTCGGCGTCGTTATCGGCCAGCCGTTGCAGCTTGCCGATATGACCGGTGGAGCGCAAGGTGGTGCCGCCGATCTTGCGCACCCGTTCGGCCACCGCATCGGTGATGGCGATGATCTGCTGGGACTGGTCGTCCAGCAGCAGGTGGTAGTCGCGGAAATGCGGACCGGACATGTGCCAGTGGAAATTCTTCGTCTTCAGGTAGAGGGCGAAGATGTCGGCCAGCAGCATGGTCAATGCCCCGCCGACTTCCAGGCGGGCCTGTTCGGACAGCACGCCGGGCGTGGCCAGCGGCGCCATGCGGCGCTTTTCCAGTTGCTGGCGTTGGGTAGCATCCAGGCTCATGATCACCCCTTCAGGAAGGCCAGCAGGTCGGCACTGACCTGGTCCTTGTGGGTGGCGCACAGGGCGTGCGGCGCGCCGCTGTAGATCTTCAGTTGCGCACCCGGCACCATCTCGGCCACCAGCTTGCCAGTGGTCTGGAAGGGGACCACCTGGTCGTCGTCACCATGGATCACCAGGGTCGGGAAGTTGAACTTCTTGATGTCTGCGCGGAAGTCGGTGCCGGAGAAGGCGGTCACGCAATCCAGCGTGCCCTTGAGCGACGCCAGCATGGCGATGTTGAAGGTCTGCGCCAAGACGCCAGGGCTGACGGCGTCTTCCTTGCCAGGACGGTTGGTGCCGAAGAAGACAGCAGCGAAGTCGCTGATGAATTGCGCGCGATCCTTGAGCAGGCCTTCCTTGATGCCGGCAAAGACCTCGGCCGGCACGCCCTGCGGGAAGTCCGGGGCCTGGCCGAAGATGGGCGTGACCGCGCCCAGCAGCGCGGCCTTGGCCACGCGCTTGCTGCCGTGGCGGCCGATGTAGCGGGCCACGTCGCCGCCGCCCATGGAGAAGCCCACCAGGGTCGCACCCTGCAGGTCCAGATGCTCCATCAGCTCGGCCAGGTCATCGGCGAAGGTGTCGTAGTCGTAGCCGCTCCAGGGCTGGCTGGAACGACCGAAGCCGCGGCGGTCATAGGCGATCACGCGGTAGCCGCGCTCGGCCAGGAAGTTCATCTGGTATTCCCACATGTCGCCGTCCAGCGGCCAGCCATGGCCAAAGACGACCGGTTGGCCGCTGCCCCAGTCCTTGTAGTAGATCTCGGTGCCGTCGCGGGTAGTGATGGTGCTCATGGGTGTGCTCCTTGGGTGAGGGATGAGGGATGCCGTGCGGGCAGCACCGCCTTGCGCAGCGTCAGGCAAGGCGGTGACGAAAAACTAAGTTTTCGTCCCGGCAAAACTTAGGGACTGCGTGGAGAGAACTTAGTGCCTACGGCTGAGCCACGCCGCGCCCCAGCCGCCACTGGCCGGGACCGCACAGCGCGATGGCGGTGAAGATCACCAGCAGCAGCCAGCCGAATTGGCCTTCGGCAATGCTCCAGTCGGGATGCACGGCCAGCATGGCCACCAGCAGCACGCCGATGATGGGCAGGCAGGCCAGGCGGGTGAAGAGGCCAGCGGCGATCAAGAGCGGGCACAGCGCTTCGGCGAAGATGGCGGCCCAGAGCGATACGGTCGGACCGAGGCCGAAAGGATCTTCGATCACCGTCAGTTCGTGTGCGTAGTGCAGCAGCTTGGGCAGGCCATGCACGTAGAACAGCATGAAGCTGCCCGCCAGGCGCAGGAACAAGAGCCCCAGGTCCAGCGGCGGGACCGGCAGCGCCTGGCGTTGGGTGGGATGACGCGTCTGCATGATCAGCCCCTTGTCAGAACGCAAAGCAGCTGCACCCCAACGCGCCCCAGAAGCCGGCGAAGTGGGAGACCGGGACGCTGGACTTGCGCGCCACATCATGCGCGTGACCATGCACGCCGCAGGAACCCACGCAGGCATGCGGCAGCGTGGCCTTTTTCTGGCGCGCGGCATCGGTCTTGGCGACGGCCCGGTAATGACCCGGCACCTTGGACACCGGCGACCATTCGGGCAGCACCGGGATCTCACCGGGGCCGTGCGACGAGAACGGGCCGGCCCCATAGACCACCTTGCCATCGACCACGGTCATGAGCGATTCGATGCCCTTGATCTCGTCTTCATGCACGCTGAAGAAGTCCGCCGACAGCACCGCCAGGTCGGCCAGTTGGCCAGCCTGGATGCGACCTTTCTTGGCCTGCTCGCTGGAGAACCAGGCGCTGCCTGCGGTCCACAGTTCCAGCGCGGTTTCGCGCGGCAGGCGGCCCGCTGCGCCATACAGCTTGGCGCCGCCCACGGTGCGGCCCGAGACCAGCCAGTACAGCGCGGTCCAGGGGTTGTAGCTGGCCACGCGGGTGGCGTCGGTGCCGGCGCCCACCGGCACGCCCATCTCCAGCATCTTGGCGATGGGCGGCGTGTGTTCGGCCGCCTCGCTGCCGTAGCGGTCGATGAAGTATTCGCCCTGGAAGGCCATGCGGTGCTGGATGGCGATGCCGCCGCCCAGCGCCTTGACGCGCTCGATGTTGCGCTCGGTGATGGTCTCGGCGTGGTCGAACATCCAGTGCAGGCCGTCGAAGGGGATGTCGCGGTTGACCTTCTCGAACACGTCCAGCATGCGCGCGATCGATTCGTCATAGGTGGCGTGCAGGCGGAACGGCCAGCGGTTCGAGACCAGGTGGCGCACCACGCGCTCCAGTTCTTCTTCCATGCCCTCGGCCAGGTCCGGGCGCGGCTCCAGGAAGTCTTCGAAGTCGGCGGCCGAGAACACCAGCATCTCGCCGGCGCCGTTGTGGCGCAGGAAATCGTCGCCGTCACCGGGCTTGACCATGCCGGTCCACTTCTGGAAGTCGGCCAGCTCGCCACCCTTGTTCTGGGTGAACAGGTTGTAGGCGATGCGGATGGTCAGTTGGCCATCGGCGGCCAGCTTGTTGATGATCTGGTAGTCGTCCGGATAATTCTGGAAACCGCCGCCGGCGTCGATGGCGCTGGTCACGCCCAGGCGGTTCAACTCGCGCATGAACTGGCGGGTGGAATTGACCTGATACTCCTGCGGCAGGGTCGGTCCCTTGGCCAGCGTGGCGTACAGGATCATGGCGTTGGGACGGGCGATGAGCATGCCGGTGGGGTTGCCCGAGGCATCGCGCACGATCTCGCCGCCCGGCGGGTTGGGCGTGTCCTTGGTATAGCCCACTGCCTGCAGCGCGGCGCGGTTGAGCAATGCGCGGTCATACAGGTGCAGCACGAAGACCGGGGTATCGGGCGCGGCGGCGTTCAATTCTTCCAGGCTGGGCATGCGCTTTTCGGCGAACTGGAACTCGGTCCAGCCGCCCACCACGCGCACCCATTGCGGATGCGGGGTGCGGGCGGCCTGGTCCTTCAACATGCGCAGCGCATCGGCCAGCGAAGGCACGCCTTCCCAGCGCAGCTCCAGGTTGTAGTTCAGGCCGCCACGGATCAAGTGCAGGTGCGAGTCGTTCAGGCCGGGGATGACGGTGCGGCCGCCCAGGTCGATGACCTTGGTGGTGGCTTGCTGCAGACGCATCACCTCGGCAGCGCTGCCGACTTCGAGGAATTTGCCGCCGCCGATGGCGACAGCCTCGGCGATGGGGTTTTGCTTGTCGACGGTGTGGATCTTGCCGTTCAACAGGATCAGGTCAGGGGTCACACTGGCTGCGGTCGTCATGGAGGCTCCGGGCATGGAATAAGGCCATTACGGCGATGAAGAGGGCGTATTGCGTACATGGTGCGCGCCGCTGCACGGGCAGCGACGATCATCCCATACGCTTTTATTGGTGATGGCAGTGTGCAAAAACGCCGTGCCAGCGTCTAGCTATACGAACAGATAATGGCAGCGCCCTGCCCGCTTGCCTATGATCGCCTCCGGCAGCCTGACTCCCGCTGCCAAGCCGGTAGGCGACACCTCCCCGAACGCCGCGCCGGCGCCTGTCTCCCCACATCCCACCTACGGAACCATCATGACCACCAATACCAAGCTCGACGTGCTGACCCCGACCAATTGCCAGCTCATCATCATCGATCATCAGCCGCAGATGGCCTTCGGCGTGCAGTCGATGGACCGCCAGGCCCTCAAGAACAACGTCGTGGCCCTGGCCAAGTCGGCCAAGGTCTTCAACATCCCCACCGTCATCACCACCGTGGAAACCCAGGGCTTCTCCGGCTACACCTATCCGGAACTGCTGTCGGTCTTCCCCGAGCACGACATCCTGGAACGCACCTCGATGAACTCCTGGGATGACCAGAAGGTGCGCGACGCCCTCAAGGCCAATGGCAAGAAGAAGATCGTCGTGGCGGGCCTGTGGACCGAAGTCTGCAACAACAGCTTCGCCCTGTGCGCCATGGCTGAAGGCGACTACGAGATCTACATGGTGGCCGACGCCTCCGGCGGCACCTCCAAGGAAGCCCACGACTACGCCATGCAACGCATGATCCAGGCCGGCGTAATCCCCGTGACCTGGCAGCAAGTGATGCTGGAATGGCAACGCGACTGGGCCCGCAAGGAGACCTACAGCGCCGTCATGGACATCGTGCGCGAACACTCGGGCGCCTACGGCATGGGCGTGGACTACGCCTACACCATGGTGCACAAGGCTGACCAGCGTCCGCACGGCAACCAGAAGACCCTGGCGCCGGTGCCGGCCAAGTAATCCATCGGCCTGCCAAGCTGCCAGCGCGCCGGCTCCCTGCGGGGTCGGCGCGCTGGCTTCACAAGTTACGCGTTACGAGTCACGAGTCACGAGGAAAAGGCCATGTCCGCCTACCTGATTTCATTGTGCGCCGGCATCCTGATCGGCGTGGTCTATGCCTTGTTCCGGGTGCGCTCGCCGGCCCCGCCGGGCATCGCCCTGGTGGGCCTGCTGGGCATGGTGCTGGGCGAACGCCTGGCCGCCAGCCTGCACCTGCTGGGCAGTTGAGTTGAGCTAAGAGGAAGCCTGCATGAAACCCTATCTGATCTCCCTGTTGATGGGCATCCTGGCCGGCCTGATCTACGCCGCGCTGCATGTGCAATCGCCGGCGCCGCCTATCATCGCGCTGCTGGGCTTGCTGGGCATGCTCATCGGCGAGCAGGTGGTGCCCATCGTCCGGCGCAAGCTGGCCGGAGAGCCGTTGACCGCCTCGTGGTTCCATCGCGAATGCATGCCGAAGATCACCGGAACGCCGCCGCCAGAGGAGCCTTGAGGGGCGCTGATCAACCATCATGACGAGCGGGGGGAGAACATGCCGTCATCCCATGGCGCCATCGCGGTGATCGATGACGACCACGGCGTGCGCGCCGCCTTGTGCAATCTGCTGGATTCGGCCGGGTATCGCAGTTGCCGGTTTTCCTCCGGGGAAGAGTTCCTGGCCAGCGACTGCCTGCCGGTGGCCGTGTGCGCCATCATCGACCTGCAACTGGCCTGCATGAGCGGTTTCGAACTGGCCGAGCGCCTGGCGCTGGCGCGGCCGGACCTGCCCTTGCTGTTCATCTCGGCCCAGGTCACGCCGCGCCAGCAGCAGCGCGCCAGCGCCCTGGGCGGCGCGTTGCTGGCCAAGCCGGTCGACGCCGATACCCTGCTGGCGCTGCTGACGGCCTGCCTGCTGTATGGCCGCCCATGAGCGGCGGCAATGCGGCACAATGCTGGCCTGATCCATCCGCTCCCGGAGCCCCGATTGTCCGCCCCTGCGCACCTGCCCGCCGGCCCTGCCGACCCCGATGACAGCACGCGCCTGTTGCAGGCGCTGCGCGAACTATCGGCCCTGCTCGATCCGGGCTTGCTCAAGCCGGCTCTCGTGCGCACTGCCTGCGAGCTGACCGGGGCGCGCCGTTGCCTGCTGGTGCGCACCACTCCGGCAGGCCTGTTGATCGAAGCCGAAGCGCTGCGCCAGGACCCGAGCATCCTCGACGCCAGGCGCAACCGGGCAGTCGCTGAAGACGAACTGCAGGGACTGCTGGCGCTGCCGCTGATGCACGGGGAGCAAGCGCCGGGGACGCTCTATCTGCAATGGGAAGCGGCCCTGCCGGACCGCACACGCGCGTTGGCTGCGCAGTTCGCGGACTACGCCGCCGTCGCCCTCGCCAACGCCCTGGCGCATGCCCACCTGCTGCAGGAAAACGAACAACTGACCTGCGCCGAGAAGGAATTGCGCACCAGCCAGGAATTGCTGAAGCAGGGCGAGCGCTTCAACCATACCGGCAGCATGCGCTACCTGGTGCGCGAAGACCTGATGTACTGCTCCGACGAGCTGTGCCGCATCTACGGACTGGCGCCGGGCCGCAACTGCATCACCTACGAGGAATTCGCGGCCATCATGCATCCTGATGACCGCCAGGAAGTGGTCGAGACCGTCAATGCCGCCGTGGCCATGGGCGGCACCATCCGCGTGGAGCACCGCATCTGCCGCCAGGACACCGGCGAGGTGCGCTACCTGTCGGGCATCGGCAAACCGATCTGGCGCGACGGCACCTTTACCGAATACGTCGGGACGGCCACCGACATCACCGTGCGGCGTCAGAACGAATACGCCATCCGCGCCGCCCAGATCGACATGGAACGGGTCTCGCGCGCCAATACCGTGGGCCAGCTGACGGCCTCCATCGCCCACGAGATCAACCAGCCGCTCATGTCCATCGTGGCCAATGCCGGCGCCAGCCTGCGCTGGCTGGACCGGGCCGTGCCCGACCTGGAGCATGCGCGCACGGGCCTGCGTGACATCATCGCCGAAGGCCAGCGCGCCGGCGGTATCATCAGCGGCCTGCGCGACCTCACGCGCAACGCCGCGCCGGTGTGCGAGCGGGTCAACCTGCATGCGGTGATCCGCCACATCCTCACGCTCTCGCGCAGCGAACTGGAACGCCGCGAAGTGTCGCTGCTGCTTTCGCTGACACCCGCCGACGCCTTCGTCCTGGGTGACCAGGTGCAGCTGCAGCAGGTGATGCTGAACCTGGTGGTCAACGCCATCGAAGCCATGAGCAGCATGCCCGAGCATGCCCGGGTACTGAGCATCACGGCCAGCAGCTGCGACGAGCAGCGCATCGAGGTCAAGGTGCAGGACAGTGGTGAGGGCATTGCGCCGGAGGCGATGCGGCGCGTCTTTGACGCCTTCTACACCACCAAGGACAGCGGCATGGGCATGGGACTGGCGATCTGCCGCTCCATCATCGAAAACCATCGCGGCCGCCTGCGCGTGGCCGCCGCCCAGCCGCACGGAGCCCTCTTCAGTTTCGACCTGCCGCGCGTACCGTGATGTCGGGATCGCGCCCTAGCGCAGGCGGCGTCGCCACGCGCCGGGCGTGCTGCCCACCACCTGCGAGAACACCCGGCTGAAATGGCTCTGGTCGTAGAAGTCGCAGGCCAGCGCGATCTCGGCCAGCGTGAGCTGGGTGCTGCGCAGGTACTGCTGCGCCATCTCCACCCTTTGCACCATGAGCCATTGATGCGGTGTATGGCCGGTGCTGGCCTTGAAGGCGCGCAGGAAATAGCTGGCCGACATATTGCATTCACGGGCGATCTCGGGGATGGAGACATTGCCCTTGACCTTCTCCAGCAGCAGCATCTTGGCGCGCTCTTCGTGCAGCCGTGACAGCGGCGCCGTGCGCAAGGTGGACGCGGGTGCGCCGCCATAGCGATGCAGCAGGTGGGTGCCCAGCGCCACGCCAAGCTGATCAATGAAGAGACGGCTGTCGGGGTCCTGGTTGGCCAGCGCCGGCGTGAGCGCATAGGCCAGGTGCTGCAACACCGGGTCATGCTGGCCGGTGACCGTGGCCAGGCCGCTGACACGGCGGCGGCGCAGCTCATCGCTGGCGGCGGCGAACCAGCACAAGGGCATTTCCACCAGCAGGAAATCGAAGGGCGCTTGCAGGTCGGCGCGATAGTCTTCGGAGAAATCGCGGGTATAGATGGCGCCAGGGGCGAACTCGAACTTGGCGCCCTGGCGGCCACGGAAGATGCTGCGGCGATGCGGGGCCAGCGAGATGCCCAGCAGGAAGCCCCGGTCAGAAGCCGGCGTGACGACCTGGGAGATTTCCTCGCCTTCGACGCGCTTGCGATAGAAGCTGAAGTCGCTGCCCTGCAGCTCCTGATCATGCTTGAGGCTGCGCGCCGAACAACCCAGCGAGTCGCTGCGCTCGGCAATGGTAGACAAAGGGGCCAGTGCAGCCATGTTGGACCTCGTTGTAGAGCGGCGCTCCCGGATGGCGGCGCCGTGGCAGGATTCTACCCGGCCTCAGGTTTGCTTGCGCTGCGCCTCGGCCAGCATGGCCTGGCCCAGCGCCTCATGGCCGCGCGCCACCAGGGTGTGGCCAGCGCCTTCGATGTCGCGCACGTCCTTGTTCTGGCTGAGCTTGCGCTTGCCTTCCAGGCGCGTGATCTCGATCTCGATGCCGACGATGGCCTTGAGCAGGGTATCGGTAAAGTCGGCGGGCGCGTCCGACATCTTCCAGGGCTTTTCCTCGCCGGCCTCGTGGGTGCGCGTCAGGCGCGCCACCACGCCGCGCAGGTAACGCTCGTCGTCATGGATGGTAACGCGGCCATGGGCGTGCGCCACGCTGTAGTTCCAGGTCGGCACCTGGCGGTGCGCCTCGTGCTTGCTGGGATACCAGCTCGGCGACACATAGGCGTCGCCCGCCGAAAAGACCACCAGCACCGGGTCGCCATCGGCCAGCTCGCGCCACAGCGCATTGGCGCGCGCCACGTGCAGGTGCAGCGTACCCAGGGGGCCCTGCGCGGTGTCGAGGTGACAGGGCAGATGGTTGGCGTCCAGGCCGCTGGCGGTATGCGAGACCAGCACGCCGAAGGGATGGGCGGTGATCAGCTGGTGCAGGCTGGCGGTATCGTTGTCGGCGAAGTGGGCGGGGATGTACATGGTGGTCCTGGCGGGTGACAGAGGGCAGATGGCAGAGCGCCTTATTGTAAGGGCATTGCCGCCACCCATGCCGCCGCCTTCAGCGCATCTGCGCCGCCTGGCCGGACGGGGCCGGCATGGCCGAGCTGGGCAGGCCGAAGACGCGGTCGAACAGCAGGTTGAACAGGTAGGTGTAGACCATGAAGAAGACGATCAGTCCCAGGTCCAGCACAAAGGCGTCCCACAGGCTGATGTCGAGCCACCAGGCGAACAGCGGCACCAGCATCAGCACCAGGCCGCCCTCAAAACCGATGGCATGGGCGGCGCGCCGGGCGAAGTTGCGGCCGCGCCGGGGCTGGCGCGCCTCCCAGCGTTCGAACAGGCCATTGAAGATGAAATTCCACACGAAGGCGATGGTCGAGGACGCCACGGCAGCCGCGGTGGCGTGGCCGCTGTCATGGCCGCCCAGGACCGACAGGCCGACGGTGGTGAAGACGATGGCCAGCGCCTCGAACAGGCAGGCATAGACCAGTTTGCGTTTGAAACCTTGCATCATGAACTCCGGAAGAAGTGACAAGCCGCAACCGCCACAAGATGTTGCTGACAGGACAAGGCGGGCTTGGGAATGGCCTCATTCTATGGTTTAATTTTTGATAGAAGAAATCAGCTTCTTTCAGTTTTATTGATAAGTAAATGGATAGGTGAAAACCTCATGGCCTTCTCCAGCGACAACGTCAGGGTGTTTCTCGCGGTACTCGACAGCGGCTCCTTTTCGGCGGCGGCCCGCGAGCTGGGCCGCGTGCCCTCCTCGGTGAGCATGACCATCAGTCAGCTCGAAGCCGAGCTGGACCTGCAACTGTTCGACCGCACCGCCCGCGACGCCCGTCCCACCGACATGGCGCGTGCGCTTGAACCGGATGCGCGCCTGCTGGCCAGCACCCTGCGCCAACTCGATGCGCACGCCCTGGGCATGCATCAGGGGCTGGAGCGCAAGCTGACCCTGGCGGTGGCGCCGGAACTGCTCTCCGTGCCCTGGGCCAAGCCGCTGGCGGTGCTGGCTGAGGAATTTCCTTCGCTGGAGGTGGAGGTGCTGTCCTCGCCGCAGGCCGACGCCATGCGCATGCTCTATGACGACACAGCGCAGCTGGCGCTGGTGTTCGAACGTCCGGCCGGCAATGATCGCGAGGCTTTCCAGGAATTCAGCAGCGAGATGCTGGTGGCGGTGATCACGCCGGACCATCCGGCCTTGCGCCGCAAGAAGCGCAAGCTGCGCTATGAGGACCTGTACGACATCCGCCAGATCGCCGTGGCCAGCCGTGACGCGAGGGTCTCTGACCCGCGCTTCTTCCTGGCGCGCCAGATCTGGCGCACCGACAACCACCTGGCCACGCTCTCGCTGGTGCGCGAAGGGCTGGGCTGGGCCTACCTGCCGCAGAGCCTGGTGCAGGCGCAGATCGAGGCTGGCGCGCTGACGGTGATCGACTTCGACAACATCAGCAACCAGCAGCGCCAGTGGGTGGACGTGGTGTGGTGCAAGGACAGGCCGCTGGGGCTGGGAGCGCAGCGCTTCGTGGCGCTGATGCGCGAGATGGCGCCGGCACGGCGCAAGCGCAAGTGAGGTGCGTTGACGGAAGAACATCCATCACCCCCGTTCGGACTGAGTAGGCCCGCAGGGGCGTATCGAAGACGCTACCCCGCTTGCGCCTTCGATACGCGGCTGCGCCGCTACTCGGTACGAACGGTCTATAGCGGCGCAATATCAATGTATTCACTACATCCGTTTTTATAACTTTTCTGGATCTTCCTAGTTAAGAAGAAGACCCAAGAAACTTAGTTTTCAGGGTATCACCCTGGCCCGGCTCTTGGCCGCCAGCAATTGCACCAGCAACTGGTCGCGCTCGGCGGCGATGTCGGTGGAGCTCTTGCCGGCCATCTGCTCTTCCACCCCTGCCCGCACGGTCGCCTTGAGCGCATCGGTGAGCGCGGGCGCGCCGAGGTCGGCCCACCAGCTTTCTATCGGCCCGCCCAGGTGGTCCAGCAAGTGCTGTATCCCGCCCTCCCCGCCCGACATGTGCAGGTTCAGGTAAGGCCCCATCAAGGCCCAGCGCAGGCCGGGGCCGTAGGCGATGGCCGTGTCGATGTCCTCGGTGCTGGCCACGCCCTGCTCGACCAGATGGAAGGCTTCGCGCCAGAGCGCGGCCTGCAGGCGGTTGGCGATGTGTCCCTTGACTTCCTTGCGCACGTGGATGGGCTTCTTGCCGATGGCGGTATAGAAATCCAGCGCCGTCTGCACCGCCTCCGGCGCAGTCTGCGCGCCGCCGATCACTTCCACCAGCGGGATCAGGTGCGGCGGATTGAAGGGATGACCCAGCACCACCCGCTGCGGATGACGGCAGGCTGCCTGCACCTTGCTCATCAAGAGGCCCGAGGAACTGGACGCCAGCACCACGTGCGCGGGCAATGCTGCATCCATGCGCCGGAACAGGTCGATCTTCAGGTCTTCGCGCTCGGGGCCGTTCTCTTGCACGAAGTCTGCGCCTTCCAGCGCCGCTTCGAGCTGATCGTAAAAGCGCAGGCGCTCCAGGGAGGCGTGCTCGGCCAGGCCCAGCGCCTGCAGGCTCGGCCAGTGGCGCGCGATGGCTGCGCGCAGCTTCTCTTCGGCCTGCGGCATCGGATCGACCGCGCTCACCTCCAGGCCCTGCGCCAGGAAATAAGCGGCCCAGCTGGCGCCGATGACGCCGGTGCCGACCACGGCCACGCGGGCAATCCTGTGTTCAGGCTTCCCTTTGGGGCTGACTTGTTGCTGCATTGCTGTCTCCTCGGTGGATAGAAGTGTCATGCGGGAAAGAATATCGCGAATAAGGTAGCGAATCTCGAATTATTACGATGTCTGCCAAGGTAGTTTGGCGAGGTCGCTGGGCTACGATAGCGAACAAAGCTTTCACTCTAATCGACTTCTGAACGAACGCTATTTGCCATGTTCCTGTACCTTCCCTTCATTCTCGCCTTCCTGACTGTGCTCGGTATTGCACTGGGCTGGAGAACCTTCAGCAATACGCTGTGGCTGGCCACCATGGCGGTGACCTTGTGGTGGTTCGGACGCTATGTGAGCGTGCCACCTTGGATTTCGCTTTGACCTGGAGGCAGCCGTGAACCGATCCATCGTCTTCACCCCTCGCGAGCCGGTCATGCCGGGCGGGCTCGTGCTCAATGGCCTGTGCCTGCTGGTGGTGAGCAATTGCCTGTTGGCACTGCTTTATACGGAATGGTACCTGCGGGTGCCGCCGTGTGAGCTGTGCATGCTGCAACGCACCGGCATCATCCTCACCGGGATGGGCTTCATGAAGAATCTCTGCCAGGGCGTCAAGAGCGCGCACTACGGCGTGGCGCTGCTGGGGGCCTTGCTCACGGGCCTGATCGCCCTGCGCCAGCTGTGGATGCAACCGGTGGCGGACATGCTGAGCCAGCCGGTGTGCCTGTTTGCGGCCTTGTTCGCACTGGCGGCCATCGTCATCATCGCCTGCCTGCTGGGCGTCAAGAGCGCCGAGTATCCTGGCACCCTGCTGTTGCTGCAGACCGCCGAAGCAACCGACGAAAAACATGGCGTGCCGTGGGGCCGCATCCTGGTGTGTGCGGTCTTTATCGCCACGGTCGCCGTCACCCTGTTCAGCAGCATGATCAACTGCACCACCGCCACCTGCGGTGCGAGTGTGCTGGAGCGGCTGGTCAAGCCCTGAGCACGCCGAAAAAAAACGGCGCACCGCGTCCGCAGACCGGTGCGCCGTGCAAATAACGGCTCAAGACTATCCCGGAGCAGCGCTGGCCGCCGCCCCGGCTGAAGACATCAGAAGCGGTGCTGCATGCCCAGCGTCATGCCGAACTGGCTGCTGCCATAGCCCACATCATCACGCGAGAGACCGACCAGTTGGCCGTTCTTGGCCTTGGCATAGGCCGTGCTCAGGTACAGGTCGGTGCGCTTGGACATGGCGTACTTCAGGCGCAGCGAGTACATGATGGGATCGGCGTCGTTGGCCACGTTCTTGATGTTCTGGTAGTAGATCGCGCCGATCAGGGTCATGGCCGGCGTGAACTTGTAGGCGGCGCCGCCCCAGAAGAAATCGCTGCGCAGGTCGGCAGCACCGGTGGCCAGCGACTTCTTGTAGTAGCGATAGCCGAGGTTGAACTTCCAGGCTTCGCTGGGCTGGTAGCCTGCGGCCAGGTGGGCGCTGGTGGCACGGTCGTAGGGGGTGTTGGTGGTGCTGGCGCTGTTGTTGCGGTCATAGGTGGCCACCACGCTGAACGGACCCGTGCCCCAGCCCAGGCCCACGCCGTACTTGGCGCCGTTGCGGGTCTCGCCGGCGACTTCGCCGAAGCCGTACATGGCGCCGATCTTCACGCCGCTGAACTCACCCTGGTACTTCACCAGGTTGGACACGCTGGTAGGCATGCCATCCTTGCGGTTGCCGGTCGCGCCCGCAGTAGTGGCCCACGAGTAGTTGGCGGAATAGCCCATGGGATCGAAGGGGCCGAGGAAGTCATAGGTGGTGGAGTAGGAACGGCCCGCCACCACGCGTCCGAAGCCGCCTTCCAGGCCGACGGTGGACTGGCGGTTGAAGAGCTGGTTGGCGTCGCCATCGAAGCTGCCGTTGTCGAGCTTGAAGCCGTTTTCCAGCTGGAAGAGGGCCTTCAGGCCGCCGCCCAGGTCTTCGGTGCCGCGAAAACCGATACGCGAGGTATTGGTCGCACCCGAGGTCATGCGGGTGACGCTGCCGGCGCCGTTGGGGCCGGCGTTGTTGAGGTACTCCACGCCGGTATCGACGAGGCCGTAGATGGTGACGCTGGATTGCGCCTGGGCGCTGCCGGCGGCTGCCAGGGCGGCCAGGACGGCGGCCGCGAGGTGTTTCTTTTGCACTGAGGTCTCCTTGTTGAAAGCAGAAGTTGAGCGCGCCGCGACCCGGCATGGACCGGGACGGCGTCTTCTTGGAAATGCGCCGGTGACCCGGCGCGGTAGCTGGAACGGACGGCGCAGGCCGTCCGCCCGGACTTCAGGAGCGCAGGAAGATGCGCGGAATCAGAATGCCCACAGCGACTGCTCGGGCAGGGACAGCCAGTACTCGCCCTGGTCCAGGCGCTGCGGCGCATAGGCGCGCAGGCCGACGCTGCCGGCAGGGCCGCCCTCGACCTTGAACAGGCATTCCCAGCGATCGCCCAGGTACATGCAGGTGGACAGGGGCAGGCGGATGGCGTTGTCGCTGGCCTGGCCGGAGATGCGCACCTGCTCGACGCGGATGATGCTGGTGAGCTGTTCGCCCGGACGCACATCGCTGCGCCCGCGCAGGGTCGCCACGGCGGTGCCGCCGTCGAGCTTGACGGTGACGCGCTCGCCTTCGCGGCTGACCACTTCGGCGGCCAGCTTGTTGTTGCTGCCCATGAATTCGGCGGTGAAGAGGGTATTGGGCGCCTGGTACATGCTCTGCGGCGTGCCCTGCTGTTCGATGCGGCCATTGTTGAGCAGCAGGATGCGGTCCGAAATGGCCATGGCCTCGCCCTGGTCGTGGGTCACCATCAGCGCCGACAGGCCCAGGCGCACGATCAGCTCGCGCAGGAAGGCGCGGGCTTCTTCGCGCAGCTTGGCGTCGAGGTTGGAGAGCGGCTCGTCCAGCAGGATCACCTGCGGGTTGTAGACCAGCGCGCGGGCAATGGCCACGCGCTGCTGCTGGCCGCCGGAGAGCTGGTGCGGATAGCGTTCGCCCAGATGGCCCAGGCCCAGTTGCGCGAGCACGGCCTTGACGCGGGTGGCGATCTCGCCCGAGGGCGTCTTGCGCAGCTTCAGGCCATAGGCGACGTTGTCGGCCACGGTCTTGTGCGGCCACAGCGCATAGGACTGGAACACCAGGCCCAGGTTGCGCTCTTCAGCCGGCATCTCGAAGTTGCGCGCGCCATCGAAGACGCGGCGCTGGCCGATGTCGATGGCGCCGGCCTTGGGCGATTCCAGCCCGGCCACGGCGCGCAGCAGCGTGGTCTTGCCGCTGCCGGAGGGACCCAGCAGGGCCACCACTTCGCCGCGTTGCAGCTCCATGGAGACACCCTTGAGGATGGGATTGGCGTGCGCGCCGGTACCGTAGTCCAGGTGCAGGTCGTTGACGGAAAGTTCGGTCATGATGGTTCCTTAGATGCTGTTGCTCATTGAGGCGGCGCAGGCTCTGTGCCCCGCCGCCTGCCATTCGGTTGAGAGGATCAGTCGTGCAGCTTGACGCCGAAGCGCAGCGCAATACCCAGGCCCACGGCCACCAGCGTGATGTTGATGAAGGACAGCGCCGCCACCAGTTCCACCGCGCCCGCGGCCCACATCGACACGATCATCGAGCCGATCACTTCGGTGCCGGGCGAGAGCAGGTACACGCCGGTGGAGTATTCGCGCTCGAAGATCAGGAACACCATCAGCCAGGCGCCGACCAGGCCATAACGCACCAGCGGCAGGGTGACGTCACGGGTGACGCGGGAGCGCGAAGCACCGACCGCGCGCGCCGCTTCTTCCAGTTCCGGGCCGACCTGCAAGAGGGCGGTGTTGATCAGGCGCAGGCCATAGGCCATCCACACCACCGAGTAGGCCAGCCAGACCGAGAAGATGGTCGAGCGCAGGCCGCGCAGGGCGGGGATGAAGCTGTCCACCAGCCACAGGGCGATGGGGTTGTCGATGCCCTTGAGGGCCGAATCCAGCAGCGAGGGCACGAACAGGAACACCCACAGGAAGGACAGGCCGGCCAACAGACCCGGCACCGCACGCGGCACCAGGACGCTGTAGTCGAGGAAGCGGGTCACGCCGTCCTGCTTGCGGTGCATGGCCAGGGCGATGGCGGTATAGCAGGCCACGGCCAGGGCGCCGCCGATGACGCCGATCAAGACGGTGTTGATGATGCCGCGCACCAGCGAGGGTTGGTCCCAGACGTTCAACAGGTTCTCGAAGGTCAGCACTTCCAGCAGGTTCACGCCATCACCCCAGTGCGAGACGAAGGTGCGCAGGCCGATGCCCGAGAGCGGAATGATGACGGTGAAGAGCAGCCAGCCGGCGATGAGCACAAAGGCGACCCAGCGCCACTTGCCCAGCGGCAGCGCCTTCTGGCGCGCGCCCTTGCCCTTGATGGCCACGTACTTGTTGGCCGAACGCAGCAGCCAGCGCTGCAGCATCACCAGCGGCATGGTCACCGCCACCAGGCACACGGCCACGGCGGCCATGAGGTGGTAGGAAGGCGTGCCCAGCTTGTTGGTCAGCTTGTAGAGATAGGTCGGCAGCACCAGGTGGCCTTCCGGATCGCCCAGCACCAGCACCAGGCCGAACACTTCGAAACCGAGGAAGAACACCAGCACGCCCGAATAGGCCAACGCCGGCATGATCATCGGCAGCGAGACGTTCAGCGCCACCTGCAACGGCGAAGCGCCGGCCACGCGGGCGGCTTCTTCCACATCCGAACCGAGGCTGCGCAACGCGGCCGAGGCGTACAGGTAGACGTGCGGCACGTGGGTCAGGCCGGCGATGATGACGATGCTGGTGAAGGAATAGATGTTCCAGGGATCGCCCTCGAAGCCGAACACCGACAGCAGGTTCTTGACCCAGACGGTATAGAAGCCCACCGGCCCCATCGAGACCACGTAGCCGAAGCCGATCACCATGGGCGAGACGAAGATGGGCACCATCAGCGCGGGCGCGATGAAGCTGCGGCCCGGCAGGTCGGTACGCACCATCAGGAAGGCCAGCATGCCGCCCAGCGGCACGGCGATCAGGGCCAGGCCGGTGGCCAGGGTCAGGCCGTTGACGAAGGCCTGGCGGAAGTCCGGATCGTCGAAGATGAAACGGTAGGAATCAAAGGTCAGCTCCTTGACCGGCGCGAAGAAGGGCGCGGAGAGGAAGCTTTGATAGAAGATCAGCAGCAGCGGCACGAAGATGGCCAGGGCCGCCAGCAGCACGACCAGTCCGCGCGGCCAGTTCAGCCGGAAACGACGGGCCGGCAGGGCTTGCTCGCTGCGCGGTAGGGTGGTGGTGGTTTGCATGTTGCGCCTCATGAGTGGGCAGATGGATCAGGACTGACGGGACGACGCCGCCGCGCCGTCCACGGAGGCGGCCAAGGCCGCACTCCGCAAAGCGATGACACAAACTAATGAACGAACCTCCCGTTCGGACTGAGTAGACCAGCAGGGTCGTATCGAAGGCGTGACGGCCTCTGATCTCCGGGCTACCCGATCCGCGACGGAAACGATCTAAATGATTTACTTCTTGGTGGCTTCCTTCCACTGCTTCAGGAAGTCCAGGCGCTTCTTCTGGTCCAGGTATTCCAGCAGCTCGGTGGACACCGGCATGGGCTTCAGGGCCGCGCCCAGTTGCTTGGTCAGTTCGGCCGAGGTGGTGGTGCCGGTCACATCGCTGCGGATGGCGAAGAGCTGCGCATCGTTGGCAATGATGGTCTGGCCGCGCTTGGAGAGGATGTAGTCCAACCACAGCTTGGCGGCATTGGTGTTCTTGCCGGCCTTGTTGATGAAGATCACGCGCGAGAGCACCAGGTTGTAATCCTTGGTAAAGGCCACGCCGATGGACGGGTCCTTCTTGGCGCGCACCAGGGCGTAGGGGCCGAGGATGTTGTAGCCGATCAGGTTTTCTCCGGAGGAGATGCGCTCGAGCATGGTGCCGGTGGAAGACTGCACCCGCGCGGCCACGCCGCCCATGGCCTTGGCGAAGTCCCAGAATTGCGGGTTGTACTTCAGGTCATAGGTCATGAGGCTGAAGCCCACGCCGGATTTCTCGATGTCGTAGGTGGTGACCTTGTTCTTGAACTTGTCCTGCTTGCTGGTCAGCAGGCGGGTGAATTCGGCATGGCTGGTCGGCACTTCGGACTCGGCCACCAGGCGCTTGTTGTAGACGATGGCAGCGGGCTCGAAGGTGGTGCCATAGGCGGTGTCCTTCCAGTTGGCCCATCCGGGCAGGGCGGCGGCCTCGGGCGACTTGTAGGGCAGCGCATAGCCTTCGGCGGCCAGCTTGACCTGCAGGTCCATCGAGGCCGACCACATCACGTCGGCGGTGGCACCGCCGGCGGCGGCTTCGGAGATGAAGCGGTTGTAGACCTCGGTGGAGTTCATGTCGTTGTACTCGACCTTGACGGCCGGGTACAGCGCGCTGAAGTCCTTGATCAGCGCCTCAGCGGCCTTGGAGTCGGTGGTGCTGTAGATCACGACCTTGCCTTCCTTCTTGGCCCCTTCGATGACCTTGGCGTAATCGGCCGGATAGCCAGCGGGGGTGTCAGCATGGGCGACACCGCTGAAAGTGACGGGCAAAGCGAGGGCCAGGCCGAGCGCGAAGCTCAGGCGACGTTTGTGCAACATGGGTTCTCCTTGATGATGATGAGGGCTTGGGGCTGGCCGGGCTGCAGAGCACGCCTGTCGGCGTGTGCGGCCCAGCGGATCAGCGCACCAGGCCCAGCTCCTGGGACTGCTTGCGGTACTGCGTGACGGTCTGGTTGATGTACTGCGACAACTGGCTGCCGGTCATGGCGAATGGCTGCAATCCGGACGTGCTGCGCTGGGCCAGGAACACCGGATCGGCCATCATCCGGTCGAAATAGCGCACCCAGCGCTGGTAGTCGGCCTCGGGAACATGCGGGCTCATGTAGAAGCCGCGGATGATGGGCCAGACCACCTCATACCCTTGTTCGCGCGCCGTCGGCACGGCTTGCAGCGGGCCGGGCAGGCGCTGTTCGGACAGCACCGCCAGCACCCGGACCTTGCCCTCGGCCATGAAGTAGGCGGCCTCCGAGGCGTCCCCCGAGATCACCTGCACATGGCCGGCCTGCAAGGCCGCAAACGAATCGCCGCCCCCCTCCAGCGCGACGAAACGGAACTGGCGCGGCACGATGCCGGCGCGCTGCCCCAACAGCGCCATCTTCAGCCAGTCCTGGCTGCCCACCGTGCCGGACAGGCCGATGGTGACGGCCGACGGATCACGACGGATGGCTTGCAGCAATTGCTTCAGGTTGTGCCAGGGTGCATCGCTGCGTACCGCAATCATGCCGTGATCGATACCGATGCCGGCCACCCAGCGCACATCCTCGGGAACAGCCTTGCCATACTTGCCCTGCGCCAGTCCCAACAGCGATCCGCCGGAAAAGGCCACCAACGTGTCGGGTCCGCCACGGCGCTGCGAGACCACCGAACTCCAGGCCACCGCACCGATGCCGCCGGGCAGGTAGTTCAGCTTGAGCGAACGCGGCTCGCCCTCTTCCTGCATGACCCGTTGCAACAGCTTGCAGGAGGCGTCCATGCCGCCGCCCGGCTTGGCCGGCACGATGCATTCGGCCGCCAGCGCGCACGGGCCCAGGCACGCCAGCAGGCATGCGGCCAACAGGCTGCGCCAACGCGAGGCCAGCATGGCGCTCAGGACAGGCAAGAAAACGGTACCGAGGGAATGAGGGTCATGATGCGTCTCCTACGTGATTTTTTTAATATGGGCGCATCGTACAAGAAAAGCCTTTCAGCCGGCTTTCAGCCAAGCTTTCCATGTCGGATCGCTGCTACGCAGTTTCCGCAGTTGGCGCAGTTGCCACCCTTGCCGACTTTGCCAGCCGTGGGCGCTTCAAAGCGCGCGGCCCATCTGTTAGCATCCGCGCTGGAGACCAAGGCAACACCCTGACAACGACAAAAGGCCGCAATATGCGCATCCTGCTGGTCGAAGACCATATCGAACTTTCCCGCTGGCTGGCCAAGGCCATGCGCGACGCCCACCTGACGGTGGAGTGCGCGCACAACGGCGCTGATGCCGACAGCCTGCTGCTCACGCAAGACTACGCGCTGGTGATCCTGGACCTGACCCTGCCGCGCATGGATGGCATGGAAGTCTTGAAGCGCATGCGCGCGCGCGGCAACCGCACGCCGGTGTTGATCCTCACCGCCCGCGGCGGCCTGGCCGACCGCGTCAGCGGCCTGAACATGGGGGCCGATGACTACCTGGCCAAACCCTTCGAGCTGGAAGAGCTGGAAGCCCGTGTAAAAGCCTTGCTGCGCCGCTCGCAAAACAATGAAGCGGTCACCATCAGCTGCGGCGCACTGAGTTTCGATACCGTCTCGCGCACTTTCACCTATGGCGGGGAACTGCTGGCGCTCACGCCCCGCGAGCATGCAGTGCTGGAAGCGCTGATCGTGCGCCAGGGCCATACGGTCCCCAAGGAAAAACTGTTCCAGCAGGTCTTTACCCTGGAAGACAACGCCAGCATGGACGCCATCGAAATCTACATCCACCGCCTGCGCAAGAAGCTGGAACACGAAGGCCCTGGACGGGTGGGCATCACCACCCTGCGCGGCCTGGGCTATCTGCTGCAAGCGACGTGATGGCGAGCACGCCGCGCCGCCTGGGCAGCCTGCGCAGCCAGCTGGTGCGCTGGCTGCTCATTCCGCTGACCCTGCTGGTGGCGCTGGATGCGGTCTCGGTCTACTACAACGCGCTGGAAGTGGCCGACCTGGCCTATGACCGTTCGCTGCTGGCCTCCACCCGCGCGCTGGCCGAGCGGGTCTCGGTGGTCGATGGCCACGTCACGGCCGATGTGCCCTACGTGGCGCTGGACAGCTTCGAGACCGACAACCTGGGCCGCATCTACTACAAGGTCACTGGCCTGAACGGCGAGCTGGTGTCCGGCTACGACGACCTGCCGCCGGTGCCGCCCGATGTCAAGCGCTCGGAAGTCTATCCGGCCCTGGTGCGCTTCTACCAGGCCGACTATCACGACCAGCCGGTGCGCATCGCTGCGCTCTTGCAACCGGTGTATGACGACAGCATCCGTGGCATCGCCTTGATCCAGGTCGGCGAGACCATGGAAGGGCGCAATGGCATGACCCGCAAGATCCTGTTCGATACGCTCTGGCGGCAAGGCACGCTGGTGACGGTGGCGGCCTTGCTGGTGTGGTTCGCGGTGCGCTTCGTGCTGCGTCCGCTGATGCAGTTGAAGGGCGAGGTGGAGTCACGCGCGCCGACCGACCTGTCCGGTTTCGATACGGCGCTGGTGCACAAGGAAATGCGTCCGCTGGTGCAGGCCATGAATGGCTACATGGGGCGGCTGCAAGCCTTGATCAGCGCGCAGCGGCGCTTCATCGCCGACGCCTCGCACCAGCTGCGCACGCCGCTGACGGTATTGAAGACGCAATCCGAACTGACCCTGCGCGAGCTGCGCCGCGAGCAGGTAGATGCTGCCGAACTGCGCGACCTGGTCGAGGGCATGGCGCGCACCACCGACGCCGCCGTGCATCTGGCCAACCGCCTGCTCACGCTGGCGCGCGCCGAACATGGCGCAGCCGAAGGCGGGACCATGCCGCTCTCGCTCACCGATGCGGCGCGCCAGGTGGCGCTGGAGCTGTCGCAGCAGGCAGTCTCGCGCGAGATCGGACTGGCCTTCGAGGAAGAGGGAGACATCAGCATCCAGGCCAATGCGCTGCTGCTGCATGAACTGATGGTGAACCTGCTGGACAATGCGATCCGCTATACCCCGGCTGGCGGACAGGTGACCTTGCGGGTGCGCGCCCAGAGCCATCCGGGACAGCCCACCGTGGCATTGCTGGAGGTGGAAGACAACGGCCCCGGCATCCCCGCGGCCGAACGCGAAAAGGTGTTCGAGCCCTTCTACCGGGCCGGTGCGACCCAGCACGTCAATCCGGGCGGCACCGGCCTGGGCTTGTCCATCGTGCGCGAGATCGCCGCCATGCACCGGGCCAGCGTCACGCTGGATGCGCCGGAGCAGGGATCAGGACTGGTGGTGAGAATCGTCTTTCAAGGTGTGGTGCAGTTGCGGGTATGACGGGATGACGGGATGACGGAGATGAGCTCGCGGCGCTGCGGCGAGCTCATCCCCTGGCGGCCTCAGAACTGTTCCCAATCCCCATCGTCCGCAGCCATGGCCTTGCTGCCGGCCTTGCTGCCGGCCTTGGCGCTGGCTGGCGCGGCTGGCTTGGCCGGCAGCGCCTTGGGCGTAGTGGAAGCCGCGGAAGCCGGGGCGGCCGAGGAAGCCAGGACAGCGGCAGGCTTGGACGGCGCGGTGCGCACGGTAGCGGCTGCTGCCGGCCTGGACGCAGCCGGTGCAGGCTTGCGCGGCGCGGCTGCGCGCGGGGTGTCGTGGCTGCTGAGCTTGAAGACGCTGACGGTTGCGGACAGGCGCGTCGATTGTTCCTGCAGCGATTGCGCTGCCGCAGCGGCCTCTTCGACCAGGGCAGCGTTCTGCTGCGTCACCTGATCCATCTGCGTGATGGCGTGGTTGATCTGCTCGATGCCATCGCTCTGTTCGTTGCTGGCCGCCGAAATCTCGGCCACCACATCGGTGACGCGCCGCACGCTGGCCACCACTTCGGTCATGGTCGCACCGGCCTGTTCCACCAGGCGGCTGCCATTGTCCACGCGGCTGACCGAATCATCGATGAGGGCCTTGATCTCCTTGGCGGCCGAGGCGCTGCGCTGGGCCAGCGTACGTACTTCGGAGGCCACCACCGCGAAACCGCGCCCCTGTTCACCGGCGCGCGCTGCTTCCACGGCGGCGTTCAGGGCCAGGATATTGGTCTGGAAGGCAATGCCGTCGATGACGCTGATGATGTCCACGATCTTGCGCGAAGCGTCGTTGATCTCTCCCATGGTCTGCACCACCTGCCCCACCACGCTGCCGCCCTGCACCGCCACTTCCGAAGCGGTGGCGGCGAGGCTGTTGGCCTGGCGGGCGTTGTCGGCGTTCTGCTTGACGGTGGAGGTCAGCTCTTCCATGGCCGAGGCGGTTTCTTCCAGCGCGCCGGCCTGTTCTTCGGTGCGCGACGACAGGTCGAGGTTGCCGCTGGCAATCTCGGCCGAGGCGGTATTGATGGTATCGCTGCCCTGGCGTACTTCGCTGACGATGCGGTGCAGGCTGTCATTCATGGACTTGAGGGCGGCCAGGAGCGCACCGGTCTCATCCTTGGAAGTCGCGCCGATCTGCACGGTCAGGTCGCCCGCCGCGACGGCGCTGGCCACACTGACGGCCTCATTGAGCGGACGGGTGATGGAGCGCGTGACCAGCCAGGCGGCGATGACGCACAAGGCGATGGCCACGGCCGACAGGCCCAGCATCATGGCAATGGCGGACTGGGTGGTATCGCGGCCTTCGGCCACGCTCTGCTCCATCAGCGATTTCTGGAAGGCCACGAACTGGTCGAGCACCTGGAAATACTTGTCCTGTGCCGGGATCACCTGGGTAAACAGCAGCTCGGTGGCCTCGTCCTTCTTCTGCTGCTTGATCAGCTCGCGCAGTTTGTCGCGCGGCGTATTGTAGGCTGTGCGCGCCTCCTGGATGGCCTGGAACAGTTCGCGACCACGCGCGGTCGACAATATCTTCTCCATCTTGCCCAGCGCCTCGGTAGTCTTGGCGCTGTTGGCGGCGCTGCGGTCGAGGTAGCGGGTCGCCTCTTCCAGGTTGCGGCCCAGCAGGGCGTTACGCAGGTTGCGCGCCGCGCCATTGACGTTGTCGCGGATTTCCACGGCCAGGGCAATCTTCTCGTAGCGGTCTTCCACTATCAGCGCAGAGGACTTGCTGATGCTGGAGAGGCTTTTCATCCCCACGCCGGTGATCAGACACATCACCCCAATCAATACCGCAAAGCAGACCGCCAGCCTTACGCTGATCTTGATGTCCTTGAGTTTCATTGCATTTCCCCCGGTTGAAATAGAAATAGTTGGCCAGTAGTGTCCTCTTCCCTGCGGGCCGTTGGTATCAGGCATATCCTGATGCCCGGCAGCAACATGACCAGGCAAAACAAAACCGCCGCCCAGCAAATGCTGAACGGCGGTTTTTGGAGTGGACTTTAGTTTTTGTTAACCGAAAATCACTGCATGAGAAAATTCAGACGAATTCCCCTATCGCAGCGAGCACGGCATTGCGCACCGACCCGCTGACCACGAAGCCATGCGCGGCCTGCACGTCGTCATGGAACCAGCGGTCGCCGTCCAGGCAGGCCGGGATCTGGCGGCGGATCTCTGCATAGGCGGCCTGGGTGCCCTGCCCCAGCACGAAGTCCTTGAGCAGCGCTTCGGTCATGGTCAGCGCCTGCGCGGCCAGCAGCATTTCCACACCGACGATGTACTGGGTGTTCTGCACCACCGTCATGGCCTTGCGGGCGCACCAGGTGGAGTTGGAGACGTGGTCTTCGCTATTGCCCTTGGAGGGGATGCTGTCGACGCTGCCCGGCATGCACAGGGTGCGGTTTTCCATCACCAGCGAACTCATGGAGCACTGCACCACCGGGTAACCGGTGTTGACCCCGCGCACGCCGCTCATCAGGTTGCGCGGCAGGCCCCACGACAGTGTGGGGTCGATCAGGCGCGCAATGCGGCGCTCGCAGATGCTGCCGAGATCGGTGATGGCCATGGCCAGCAGGTCCATGGCCTGGGCCAGGTACTGGCCGTGGAAGTTGCCGCCGGAAATGATTTCGAAACCGTCGCCCTCTTCCTTGTGGAAGATCAGCGGATTGTCGGTGGCGGAGTTGGTCTCCTTCTCGATGATGGTGTCGATATAGTCCAGCGCATCGAAGACCGGGCCATACACCTGCGGCGCGCAACGCAGCGAATAGACGTCCTGGATGCGGGCGGTATAGGGGATATCGGTGCGGCGCAGCTCATCGGGCAGCTGCACGGCGCGCGCTGCATGGGTGGTGCGGGTGGAGCCCTTCAAGAGCGTACGGATCACCTCGGCGGTCTTGATCTGTCCCGCATGCGGACGCGCCTGCTGGATGCGCGGATCGAAGGCCGACATCTCGGCGCGCATCGCTTCCAGCGTCAGGCCCAGCGACAGGCAAGCGTCGGTCAGCAGGTGGCGGGCGTCATGCGCGGCCAGGATGGCCACGGCCAGCGAGGCCGTGCAACCGTTGATGAGGGCCGAGGCGTCCTTGGCCTTGAGGTCGAACTTCACCGGGCCGATGCCGGCCTCTTCGATGGCCTGTGTGGCGCGCATGCGCTGGCCCTGGTACATCACCTCGGCCTCGTCGAAGCCAGCGATGGCGGCCGCCAGATAGGCCAGCGGCGCGAGGTCGCCGGAAGCGCCCACCGAGCCCTTCTGCGGCATGATGGGGTGGATGCCGGCATTGATGAAGGCCAACAGGCGGTCCACCACTTCCACACGCGGGGCCGAGTAGTTCGAGGCGAAGGCGTTGGCCCGCAGGAGCATGGTGGCGCGGCTGACTTCCTCGGAGAAAGGCTCGCCGATGCCGGCGCTGTGGGCGCGGATCAGCTGGGTCTGGAACAGCTCGATGTGCTCGACCTTGATGCGGGTGTCCTTCAACAGGCCCACGCCGGTGTTGAAGCTGTACATCATGGGCGCTTCATCGTGCATCCAGGTGCTTTCGATGTAGTCGCGGCTTTGCTTCAAGGCGGCACGGGAAGAATCGGCCAGCGCGACCTTCAGGTGCGGGGCGCGGGCCACGCTGACGACTTGCGCGGCGGTGAGGTTGAATCCGTCGATGGTAATGGTAGACATAAGGGAGGCTCGATCTTGACTGGGTGAACCTGGGCGCAGGGCTCAGGGCTGGAACTGCTCGACCAGGTGGCTGAAGACCTGGGCCGCGATGGCGGCGTCGGCTTCGGTCATGGTCTCGTCGGGGTGGTGGCTGATGCCGCCGTTGCCGCAGCGCACGAACAGCATGGCCACGCCGGTCAGGCCGGCCAGGGCCATGGCGTCGTGGCCCGCGCCGGAGGGCAGGTGGCGCACCGGCCAGCCAGCTGCGGCAATGGACTGCGCCAGCGCGGCCTGAAGGTGCGGCGCGCACGGCACGCTGGCGGCCTCATGGGTCTGGCGCAATGCGACCTGCACCTGGCGGCGCGCGGCGATGCGCTCGATCTCGGCCTTGACGTCGGCCACCGCGGCCAGGCGGTCGCCATCGTCCTCGGCGCGGATGTCGATGGAAAAGCTGGCCAGTCCCGGCACCACATTGGCCGCGCCCTGCACCACCTCCAAGAGGCCCATGGTGCCCACCAGCCCCGGCTTGATGCTGCAACGGCGTTCGATGTAGAGGCCGATCTCGGCGGCGGCCATGGCGGCGTCGCGGCGCAGGTGCATGGGCACGGTGCCGGCATGGCCGGCCAGGCCATGCACCTCGGCCATGAAGCGGCTGGCGCCGGAGATGGCGGTGACCACGCCCACCGGCAGGTCTTCATTGAGCAGCAAGGGACCTTGCTCGATATGCACTTCCACGAAGGCCACCATGGAACCGGGCTGCCAGGCATCGGCGGCAATCCCCTCAGGGTCCAGCCCGGCGGCGCGGATGGCCGCGCGCATGGTGACGCCGTCGCTGTCGCGGTTCTCCAGCACCGCCTGGTCGAAGGTGCCGGCCACGGTGCGGCTGCCCAGGAGCGTGGCCTTGAAGCGCACGCCCTCTTCCTCGGCAAAGCCGATCACCTCGATGGGAAAGGCAAAGCGCTGGCCCTGGCGATGCCAGCGGGCAATACAGGCCAGGGGCAGGACGACGCCCAGGTTGCCGTCATACCAGCCGCCATTGCGCACCGTGTCGAAGTGCGAACCGGTGACGAAGGCGGGGGCGCTTTCATGGCCGGGCGCGGCTTCGTAGCGGCCGATGACATTGCCGGCGTTGTCGCGCCGCACACGCATGCCGGCCTCTTCCATCCAGCGCGCCAGCGCGGCGGCGGCGGCCTGGTGCTGGGGGGTCAGGTAGGTCCGGGTCAGCATGCCGGGGCTTTCGGTGTGCTGGGCCAATTGCTCCGCCCACTGCATGGCCTGGCGGCCAGCCTGCTGGAACGGCTCTGGAACGGCTTTCATCGCGTCTCCTGGTGACGGCCCGGACCGGAAAGGCAGGGCCTCGAAAATTTCTGATTTTTTGATTGTATTCAAAAATTGTATGCAATATAGTCGCTTCGTGCCAACGCGAATCAAAAAATCACCTGCGCTGGCCATACTTTCCAAGAAAACAAGCCAGGAGACAGTGGTGAGCAAACTATTCAAATCCTTGTTCGGGCAGGTGGTCCTTGCCCTGATCGGCGGGATCATCATCGGGCTACTGTGGCCGGACTTCGGCCAGAACCTCAAACCCCTGGGCGATGGCTTCATCAAGCTGATCAAGATGATCATCCCGGTGATCGTGTTCTGCGTGGTGGTGCAGGGCATCTGCGGCGCCAGTGACCTGAAGAAGGTCGGCAGCGTGGGCGTGAAGGCCATCATCTACTTCGAAGTGGTGACCACCATCGCCTTGCTGCTGGGCCTGGTGCTGGCGCTGGTGGTGCAGCCGGGCGCGGGCATGAACATCGACCCCAGCAACCTGGACGCCAGCAGCCTCTCGGGCTACATGGCCAATGCCGGCAAGGTCAAGGAAACCGGCTTTGCCGAATTCATCATGAAACTGATCCCGGCCACCGCCGTGAGCGCCTTCACCTCCGGCGACGTGCTGCAGGTGCTGCTGATCTCGGTGACCTTCGGCTGCGCATTGCTGCTGATCGGCGAAAAGGGCGCGCCGGTGGTGGCGCTGGTGGCGTCGCTGTCGGACGCCTTCTTCAAGTGCATGTCCTTCTTCATCCGCCTGGCGCCCTTGGGTGTGCTGGGGGCGATTGCCTTCACGGTCGGCAAGTACGGCATCGGTTCGTTGAAGCAGCTGGCGCTGCTGGTGCTGCTGTTCTACGGCGCGGTGATCTTCTTCGTGCTGGTGGTGCTGGGCGGCATCCTGCGCGCCAGCGGGCTGTCCATCTTCAAGCTGATCCGCTACCTGCGCGAAGAGTTGATCGTGGTGCTGGCCACCACCTCCTCGGACAGCGTGCTGCCGCAGATCATGAAGAAGCTGGAGCACATGGGCATCAAGAAATCCACCGTGGGCCTGGTGATCCCGACCGGTTATTCCTTCAACCTGGACGCCTTCTCGATCTACCTGACCATGGCCGCGCTGTTCATCGCCCAGGCCACCAATACCCACCTGTCCATGGGCGACCTGGCCGCCATCCTGGCCATCGCCCTGGTGACTTCCAAGGGTGCGCACGGCGTGCCGGGCTCGGCCATCGTGATCCTGGCGGCCACGCTGACCACCATCCCGGCCATTCCCGTGGTGGGCCTGGTGCTGGTGCTGTCCATCGACTGGTTCATCGGCATCGCCCGCGCGCTGGGCAACCTGCTGGGCAATTGCGTGGCCACCGTGGTCATCGCCAGTTGGGAGAAGGATATCGACAAGGTGCGCGCCCGCGCCGTGCTCAATGGCCAGACCGTTGCGCCGCTGGTGGAGGAAAACCCGGTCATCGAACTCATGGGCGTGACCGTCAAGCCGGCCCAGCTAGGATGATCGCGAGCCGGGCGGCGGGGATGGTTGCAGCCAGTTGCAATGGTTACAATGTGCTGCGCCGCCCCCGCGTGCCCGCCCTATCCACCCACCCCTGCCAGCCATGACTGATTCCGCGCCCGCTCCCGACAGTTCCGACGCCATCGCCAGCGACATCGCCGCCAATATCGCGGCGCAACGCCTGCCGCCCGGCGCCAAGCTGCCAGAGGAAGCGCTGGCGCGGGTCTACCAGGTCAGCCGCACCAAGATCCGCGCCGCTCTGGTCATGCTGGCCAAGGACAAGCTGGTGGACCTGATCCCCGACAAGGGCGCCTTCGTCAGCAAGCCCACGGTGGAAGAAACGCGCAACATCTTCTTCGTGCGGCGCACGCTGGAGTCGGCCATGGTGCGCGAGTTCGTCGCACGCGCCACGCCGGAGGACTATGCCCGGCTGGAAGCCCACCTCGAGCTGGAACGCCAGGCTGTCTCGGATGACAACATGCAGGTGCGCTCCACCCTCCTGAGCGACTTCCATATCCTCTTGGCGCGCATCGTGGGCAACGACGTGCTCACCGACATCCTCGAAAAGCTGGCCGGCCGCAGCGCCCTCATCACCATGCTGTACCAATCCACCCGCGACGCCGCCTGTTCCAGCGAAGAACACCGCGCCTTCATCGCCGCCGCCCGCGCCGGCGACACCGAGCGCGCCATCGAACTGATGGAACACCACCTGCTGCATGTGGAACAGGCCCTGGCCTTCGAGCCCAAGGCCGGTCCGCGCAAGGATCTGCTGCGCGAACTGCTGTCCTGAAGTGGAAACGATATCAGGCTGTTACAGATAGATGACCGAAACGGCACGCATCGTGCCGCGACCCCGCGCCACACAAGGCTTTGCGGGCGGCGCAGTGCGTCCGCGCCGGCCCCGGCAAGCCTTTATTAGACGGTGAAATCCCGCTGTATTCGACCATTTCGGCCTTGCGCGCCAGGGCCACACTCATGCACCGGCCCCATCACGCCAACACAACAATCAGCCGGCGCAGCACAACAACAAAGTCATCAGGGACTCCACATGTTCAACTCCATCAAAGCACGCATCCTGTTCTATACGATCACCCTGCTCATCGCCAGCCTGGCCGTGGTCGGAACGGTCTCGTTCTTCATCATCAAGCTCGATAACGATCGCGCCATCGAACGCAACGCGGAGTCGGTGGCCAGCGGCTTCGGCTCCACCATCAATGAATGGGTCGCCGCCCGCACCGCCATGACGGTGGCCGCCGCCGATGGGGTGTTGAACGCCGATCCGGTGTTTGTCATCAAGACGCTGCAAAAGAGCGGCGGCTTCTACGTCACCACCCTGGGCAAGGAAGACAAGACCGCCTTCACCTCGGCTGCCGAAGGCCTGCCGGCGGGCTATGATCCGACCGCCCGTCCCTGGTACAAGCAGGCCGTGGCGGCGGGCAAGCCGGTGCTGACCAAGCCCTACACCGACGTTGCGACCAAGAAGCCGATGGTGTCCTTCACCGCACCGGTGATGCAGAACGGCCAGCGCGCCGGCGTGGTGGCGGCGGCCATGTTCCTGGATGGCGTCTCCGATGTGGTGCGCTCGATCCACCCGACCCCGGCCAGCTTCGCCTTCCTGGTGGACCGCGACGGCCTGATGCTGGCCCACCCCGATGGCCAGTGGGTCAACAAGCCGGCCAAGGAATGGAATGCCGAACTCACCCCCGAGCGACTCAACGCCCTGGGCGCGGATGACAAGGCCAGCGAAGTGATGCTCGAAGGCGCGGCCAAGCTGGTCAAGGGCGTGCCCATCAAGGGCACCGAATGGACCCTGATGCTGGCCATGGACAAGGCCGACGTCACCGCCGGCCTGCGCAATGCCTCGCGCTCGGCGCTCATCGCCCTGGTGCTGGTGGCCCTGGTGGCGGCCGGCATCATGAGCCTGATCACCACCGCCGTGTTCCAGCGCCTCTCGCGCGTGCGCCGCGCCATGGACAACCTGTCTTCCGGCAATGGCGACCTGACGCTGCGCCTGACCGAAGACGGCAGCGATGAAGTCACGCAGATCTCGCGCTCCTTCAACACCTTCGTCAACCAGATCACCGGCATCCTGCAGGACGTGCGCCGCAGCAGCGACACCGTCAAGATCTCCTCCACCGAGATCGCCACCGGCAACCAGGATCTCTCGGCGCGCACCGAGCAACAGGCCGGTGCGCTGGAAGAAACCGCCTCGGCCATGGAAGAGCTGACCTCGACCGTGCAGCAGAACTCCGAAAACGCCCGGCGCGCCAACGAGCTGGCCGGCAATGCCTCCAAGATCGCCGCCCAGGGCGGTGAAGTGGTCGGCAACGTGGTCTCGACCATGGAAGCCATCAATGCCTCCTCGCGCCAGATCGCCGACATCATCACGGTCATCGACGGCATCGCCTTCCAGACCAACATCCTGGCCCTGAACGCGGCCGTGGAAGCGGCCCGTGCCGGCGAGCAGGGTCGTGGATTTGCGGTGGTGGCCTCGGAAGTGCGCTCGCTGGCCCAGCGCAGCGCCCAGGCGGCCAAGGAAATCAAGGTGCTCATCGACAGCTCGGTCTCCAAGGTGGCCGATGGCGGCGTGCTGGTGACCCAGGCGGGCCAGACCATGGAACAGATCGTGGCCAGCATCCGCGACGTCAGCGTGATCGTCAGCGAGATCGCCCACGCCAGCGCCGAGCAGAACGGCGGCATCCAGGAAGTGAACCTGGCCATCACCCACATCGACGAAGGCACGCAGCAGAACGCGGCGCTGGTGGAACAGGCCGCCGCCGCAGCGCGCTCGCTGCAGGATGAAGCGCACCGGCTGTCGGTGCTGGTGGGCGGCTTCAAGATGTAAGACGTACGAGCATCCCGGCATCCCCGCATCACGCCAGCGGCCTGGCCTCGCGCAAGCGGGCCAGGCCGTTTGCGTTAAAATGCCCGCTGCAGTCAGCCACCTCCGTCCTGCTTGCAGGCCGGGTCCGCCAGCCGCCACGTCATTGCGCCTTCGTGGCCGCTGACGCCTGTCTGATGACCCGCCCAGGACCACCGATGAAACCAGTCGCCACACCCGCCCCTTCCCTGTCGGCCCGCCTCAAGGCCGACACCGCCGCGCTGCACGAACAGATGCATGCACTGATGGAACAGGCCCAGCCCTTCGCCGACCGCGCGCGCTATGCACAATTCGTGGCCGCGCAATACCACTTCCAGCGCGATGTCGAACATCTCTTCGACGACCCTGCCCTGCAGGCCGCCGTCCCCGACCTGCAGGTGCGCGGTCGCGAAGCCGACGCGCTGGCCGACCTGGCCGACCTGGGCGCCGTGGCCGGCCAGATCGACATCGCCACAGCCACGGTGCGCATGCCCGAGGCGCTGGGCTGGCTGTATGTCTCCGAAGGCTCGACCCTGGGCGCGGCCTTTCTGCTCAAGCAGGTACAGGAGCGCCTGGGCCTGGATGAGCAATTCGGCGCACGCAACCTGGCGGCCTATGCAGAAGGCCGCGCGGTGGTGTGGCGTCGCTTTGTCGGTTTCCTCGACCAGGCCGGGGGCTCGCCGCAGGTGCAGGAGGCCGTGCTGGCCGGCGCTCGCGCCGCCTTCGAACGCTTCGGTGCGCTGCTGCGCCGCCACTTCGCATTGGGCTGATCCCACCATGGAAGCTCCCGAGCAGCGCGCAAGCTCCGCGCCCAGCACCCTGGCCCCGGCGCGCACGCGCTGGCTATGGCTGCTGCTGGCCTATGCCAGCCTGGGCGTGGGCATCGTGGCGATCTTCATTCCTGGCATTCCCACCACCGAATTCGTGCTGCTCTCCGCCTGGGCCGCTGGCAAGGGATCGCCGCGCCTGCAGCGCTGGCTGGAACAGCATCGCCTGTTCGGCCCGATGATCCACAACTGGCGCCACGGCCGGGTGGTGGCGCGGCGCGCCAAGATCAGCGCGTCATTGATGATGAGCCTGTGCCTGGTCATCATGCTCTTTACCGTCAAGCGCCACTGGGTGATCGTGCTGGCCACGCTGGGCATGGCGCTGGGGGCGGCCTGGATGTGGTCGCGCCCGGAGCGCGCAGAAGACGCCGAGCCCGGCGAGCGTTCATGAAAAAAAGCCTGTCCCGCACAAACGGGACAGGCTCTTGGTCGATGCACTTGCCGGTCAGCTTCAGGTGATCGACGACGACACCTTCCACAGATCGACATCGCCATCGGTGGCGTGCTTTTCGATGCTGGCCAGTTCTTCCTGGGTGAAATCGAGCTTGTTGACCGCATCCAGCGAATCATCGAGCTGCTCGACCGTGCGTGCGCCGATCAGCGCCGAGGTCACGCGGGCATCACGCAGCACCCAGGCAATGGCCATCTGGGCCAGCGTCTGGCCGCGCTTGCTGGCGATCTCGTTGAGCGCACGGATGCGCGCCAGGTTGTCCTCCGAGAGCATGCGCTGCGGCAGCGAGGGGGCGCGCGTCACGCGTGCGCCTTCCGGCACGCCGCCCAGGTACTTGCTGGTCAACAGACCCTGCGCCAGCGGCGAGAAGCCGATGCAACCCACGCCCAGTTCTTCCAGCGCCGGCAGCAGGCCGCCTTCGATGGCGCGATTGAGCATGGAATAGTTGGGCTGGTGGATCAACAGCGGCACACCCTCGCTCTTGAGGATGGCGGCGGCCTTGCGGGTCAGCTCGGGCGAATAGGACGAGATGCCCACGTAGAGCGCCTTGCCCTGCCGATGCAGATGTGCCAGCGCGCCCATGGTTTCTTCCAGCGGCGTGTCGGCATCGACGCGGTGCGAATAGAAGATGTCCACATAGTCCAGGCCCATGCGCTTCAAGCTCTGTTCGCAACTGGCGATCAAGTGCTTGCGCGCGCCGCTGGGGCCGCCATAGGGGCCGGGCCACATCTGCCAGCCGGCCTTGCTGGAGATGACCAGCTCGTCACGGTAGGGCAGGAAATCCTTGGCCATCCAGCGGCCGAAGTTTTCCTCGGCCGAGCCGGCCGGCGGACCATAGTTGTTGGCCAGGTCGAAGTGGGTGACGCCACGGTCGAAGGCGCGGCGCAGCACGGCGCGGCCAGTCTCGAAGTTGTCGACGCCACCGAAGTTCTGCCACAGGCCCAGCGAAATGGCGGGCAGCAAGAGGCCGCTGCGGCCAGTGCGGCGATAGGGCATGCGGCCATCGTAGCGGGAGGGTTCGGCGATATAGCTCATGGGTCTCCTTGGAGAAATGTTCTGCGGAAAGAATCGAGGGGGACTGCCACTTCCTGTGTGGTCTGCAGAAGTCTACGCTTCTGGCGGTAATGCGTTCAACGCCCGATCCTGCGGGATTTGCTCAGTCTGACAGCGCCCTCTTCTTGCCCGTTCCCACGGATCTTTTCAGCGCGCCGGCAGGATGATGGTGGCCATCAGGCCGCCTTCCGGATGATTGCGCAACAACAACTCGCCGCCGTGCGCCTGCACGATGTTGCGCGAGATACCCAGGCCCAGCCCCATGCCGCCGCTGTTCTGGGCGCGTCCATGCTCCAGCCGCACATAGGGCTGGAAGAGCGTGCCCATGGCGTCTTCCGGCACGCCGGGGCCGTGGTCGCGGATCTCGATTTCCACCAGGTCGCCCTCGGCGCCGGGCGAGGGGCGGATGCTGATCTCGACCTTCTGGCCGTAATACAGGGCATTGTCGAACAGGTTGCCGATGGCGCGCTTCAGGGCCAGCGGCTTGGCGATGACATTGATGCCCGAAGGCGTGAAGGCGATCTCGTGACCGGCCAGGCGGGCGTCACGGATCATGCGCAGCACCAGCGCATCGAGGCGCACTTCGGTGCGGTTCTCGTGGATGTCACTGTCCTTGACCGATTGCAGCGCACCCTTGACCATCATGTCCAGCTCATCGAGATCGTCATGGAAATCGGTGCGCATGGCGTCGTCATCCATCAGCTCGGTGCGCAGCTTCAGGCGCGTGATGGGCGTGCGCAGGTCGTGCGAGATGGAGACGAAGAGACGCTCGCGGTCTTCCAGGTAGCGCTTGATGCGCTCGCGCATGCCGGAGAAAGCACGCGCGGTCTTGACGTATTCGCGGCTGCCGGTCTCGGGCAGGCTGGGCACGGTCTCGCCCTTGCCGAAGGCTTCGGCGGCATCGGCCAGCGCGGCCAGCGGACGGGTGGTCCAGCGCACCACGAGGATGGTCAGCAAAAGGATCGCCGCCAGCGACAAACCCTGCAGCACCAGCCGGTCCAGCCAGAGCGGATTATCGCTGTCCAGGAAGTAGGGATTGGGCATCAGCGCGGCCAGGTAGATCCAGCGTCCACTCTCGACCTGCATCTGGATCACCAGCACCGGCGCCGAGTTGGGCTTGGTCATCAGGATGTGCTGCACCCAGTTGTCGGGCAGGTCGTTGACGGTGAGGCCATCGCTGGCTACGGGCAAGCCGTCCGGCCAGGCGAAGGCCAGCCGCGCTTCGGGCAGGAAGGGCAGGTCTTCGCGCAGGGTCTGTGCAGCCACGTCGATGGCCAGCTTGGCCAGGCGACTGTCGCCGATCGACTTGACCGCCACAGCGCTGCTGTTGGCGTTGATGAAGAAGCGTGTACCCCCCATTTCGCGCAGCTGCTGGATCATCAGCGGGCGATAGTTGGGCGGCAGCGTCATGAAGTAGCGGATGGCCGAGGCGGCGCTATGGGCCAGGTGCTGCGCGGCAGTGCGGGTCTCGACCTCGGACTTGCTGCGCAGTTGCACGGCCCAGATCAGGCCGCCGGCCACCTGCGTGACCAGCACGCCGAAGATCATCACCACCGACAGACGGCCCAGCAGGGAATCCGGCAGCAGCCAGTCCAGCAAGGCCGCCAGCCGGCCACGCGGGCTGGGGGCGGCTGGCGGGACGACGGCCTCAGGCGGCTGCGGCACTGACGTCAGCCGAGAAGACATAGCCGGCGCCACGCACGGTCTTGATCAGGTGTGGTTGCCGTCCGCCGTCATTCAAGCGCAGGCGCAGCTTGCTGATCTGCACATCCAGCGAGCGGTCCAGCGGGCCGGCATCGCGCCCACGGGTTTCTTCGCACAGCACATTGCGGTCCAGCACGTCGCCGGGATGCTCGACGAAATACTTCAGCAACTGGTAGTCCATGCCGGTCAGCGGCACGATGTCGCCCTGGCTGTCCACCAGAGTGCGTTCCACGGTATCGAGCGAGAAGCCGGCAAAGCGGTAGTAGCGCGGCGCGGCGCTGCTGTCGATGCCGATGCGGCGGTGGATGGCCTTGATGCGCGCCAGCAGCTCGCGCGGGCTGTAGGGCTTGGCGATGTAGTCATCGGCGCCCAGCTCCAGGCCGACCACACGGTCGGTCTCGTCCGAGCTGGCGGTGAGCATGATGACCGGCACATTGGATTTGCGCCGCACCGCCTTGCACAGCGCAAAGCCGTCCGTGTCGGGCAGCATCACATCCAGGATCACCAGCGAGAGCTCATCGGCCAGGCGCTGGAATTCACCCAGGAAGGTGGCGCCGTCGTGCGCCAGCCGCACCTCGTACTGGTTCTTTTCCAGATAGGCCTTGAGAAGGGTGCGGGTCTTCTGGTCGTCATCGACGATCAATATCTTGCGCGTCATGTTGCTGCTCCATCTCCGTATTTCTTAATTTCTTAATCACTGCGATTGCGCGACAGGGTACGCGCAATCGTGGCAAGCCGTTTCTGCGTCTGTTCCTCGCTGATGCTGCGGTCCATGAAGAAGCGCTGCACCTCGGCCACGATGGCGTCCTTGGTGGTGTCGTCGGTGGCCATGCGGTGCACCAGGCTGGGCGCCTGCCACATCGGCCCCTTGCTGAAGGTGCGCCAGGAATCGCGCGCGCAGCGGTCCATGTGCGGATCGGCTGCGCGCAGCACGGGAATCGAACCCTTGATCCTATTGTATTCGGACTGCACGGCCGGCGACATGGTCAGCCGCGCCAGCGTTTCCTGCATCGGCTGGTGTGCGTAGTTGCCGGCGAACATGGCCAGGGTGTCGGTACTGTAGAGGTGGTACTCGCCGGTGCCGGGCGCGGGGGCGCAGCCGAACTGCTGGTCCACTTCCATGCCCCAGGCATTGAGTTCACCCTTGGCCCAATCGCCCATGATGAGCATGGCCGCCTCGCCGCTGACCATGCTGCGCGCCACTTCGGTCCAGGGACGCTCGCGCACCGGCTGGGCCATCGCCCCCGCCAGAGCGCGCAGGCGCTTGAGGATGTGCAGCATGCGCGCATCCAGATAGGCGGCCGGGCTCATCTCCACGAACAGCTTGCGGTAATACGCCGGGCCGCTCTCGGCCAGCGCCAGGTTCTCGAACAGGGTGGCCAGTTGCCAGGCCTCGGCGCTCTGCGCCAGCGGGACCACGCCGCTGCCTTGCAGCTTCTTGACGATCTGGTCGAACTCGTCCCAGGTCTTGGGCGGGCTGAGGTTGTAACGCTTGAAGACGGCGACGTTGTAGTACAGCGAATTGATGCGGTGGATGCCCAGCGGGGCGGCCACGACGTGACCATGATTGTTGAGCAGCGACCAGACCGTGGGGAACATCTGCTTTTCCCAGTTGCCCTGCACGGCTACATTGTCCAGCTCCAGCAGCAGGCCCAGGTCGGCCCATTCGCCGAAGACCACGCCATTCAGCTGGGTCACTTCCGGCGCGCGGTTGGCCAGCACCATGCTCTTCAAGACCTTGGCCGCGCCCATGCCGGCACCGCCAGGGATGGCCACGTCGCGCCACTGGATGTCCTGTCTGGCCAGTTGGTTGACCACCACGTTGATGGCCTGCCGTTCGCTGGCCGAGGTCCACCAGTGCAGCACCTGCAGGGAACCCGTAGCGGTCGCCGGCGAGGAAGGCGAGGACGGCGACTGCGCCTGCGCCGGCAGCCCGCCCAGCCACAGCGTCAGCGCGCACAGGCAGACCGCCGCCAGCCCGCAGCGGGCCGGGCCGGTGCGTGCATTCGCGGGCCGTTTCGTTTTTATCATGGGGGTGCCTGTCTCCAAACCGGAACAGACTATAGCCGGGTGCCTGCCAATGCGCAATTTGCAACTGGCACGGCAGAGCTGGCCGACCTGCCTTGGGGATCTTTAAAACGATGAACCCGGTTTAGCTCTTGTTAAGAAATGTAAGACTGGCTCTGCTTATCTTATCCACAGGCCAGCCCGCATGCTGCGCCACAAGCTCCCCCTGTCACGATGGAAAACGGCCCGTCCGATGTTGCAGGGCCTGTAAGGATATGTAATGACCGGGCCGCTAGCAGATCCCTTTTTTTCCTTTTGAATCAACAACTTGCAGGAATACGCCAGGTCCGCATGGCCAGGCTCGCATCACATGGGCGGCGCTGCTAATGTCACGGCGTTTCGTCGCGCTCCACCATCGACGATCCCCATAACACCAAGGAGACCCATGATGCAGACCGAACAAAAGGCTGGTGGTTTTTCCCTCTTCTCTGCCCTGCCTGTCTTTCCGCGCCGTCCCCTGCTGGCCGCCTGCGCCCTGGCCCTGAGCCTGGGCTCCCTGGCCGCCGCGCCCAGCCAGGCCGGTACGCTGACCATCGAAAGCTGGCGCGTGGATGACCTGCCGCTCTGGCAGGAAGTGTTGATCCCGGCCTTCCAGCGCAGCAATCCGGGCATCACCGTCAAGTTCTCGCCCACCGCCCCCACCGAATACGACTCCAGCCTGGCCGCACGCATGGCCGGCGGCACGGCGGGCGACCTGGTGGCCTGCCGCCCGTTCGACGTCTCGCTCTCGCTCTACAACAAGGGCCATCTGGAAAAGCTGGACGGCAAGCCCGGCATGGAATTCTTTGCGCCTGCCGCCAAGGCCGCCTGGCAGACCGACGACGGCCGCGATACCTTCTGTATGCCGATGGCCTCGGTGATCCATGGTTTCTTCTACAACACCAAGATCTTCAAGGAACTGAACCTGGAGCCGCCCAAGACCGAGGCGGAATTCTTCAAGCTGCTCGACACCGTCAAGGCCAACGGCAAGTATGCACCGCTGGTGATGGGCACGGCCGAACAGTGGGAATCGCACCAGGTGCTCTTCACCAGCATCGGTCCCAACTACTGGAAGGGTGAGGAAGGCCGCAAGGCGCTCATCGCCGGCAAAGCCAAGTTCACCGATCCGCAATTCGTGGCGGCCTGGGACTATGAAGCCAAGCTCGGCAAGTACCTGCCCAAGGGCGCTTCGGCCCAGACCTACAGCGACAGCCAGAACATGTTCGCCCTCGGCAAGGGCGCGGTCTATCCGGCCGGCTCCTGGGATATCGCCTACTTCAACGGCAAGATGGACTTTGCCGCCTTCCCGCCGCCGGTGCCCAAGAATGGCGATGCCTGCTACATCTCCGACCATAACGACATCGGCATGGGCATCAACAAGAAGTCCAAGAACAAGGACGACGCCTACAAGTTCCTGGCCTGGCTGGGCTCGCAGGAGTTTGCCGATCTCTATACCAACAAGGTCACCGGTTTCTTCTCGCTGTCCAATCACCTGATCTCGGTGAAGGACCCGATTGCCAAGCAGATGATGGGCTGGCGCAAGAACTGCGCTTCCACCATCCGCGTCAATTCGCAGATCCTCAACCGTGGCACGCCCAGCATGGAAAACGAGATGTGGAACGTCAATGCCCAGGTGTTGAACGGCAAGATGACTCCGCAGGATGCGGCGGCCAAGATCCAGAGCGGTTTTGCCAAGTGGTACAAGCCGCAGCAGTAAGGCCGTTTGACTGCGGCACGTCATATCCACCCGTTCGGACTGAGTAGCGGCAATGCCGCGTATCGAAGGCGCACCGTCGTCACGTCTTCGATACGGCCCTTACGGGCCTACTCAGTCCGAACGGGTGGATGGATGCCAAGCCAGGCAGTGATGAGCTGACGAAGCAACACTGCACCATAGAGCGAAGGACGCGACCAGATGTCCGCGCTCCCCCTTCAGGAACAGGAGACCCATGAAAACCATCCGCGCCTGGCAACTGGCGGTGCTGCTGGCCCCCGCCGTGCTGATCTACGCCCTCTTCAGCGCCCTGCCCCTGCTCGATACCCTGCGCCTCGGATTCTATACCGCCAATGATGCGGGCGTGCGCAGCTTCGTGGGCCTGGACAACTATCGCACCATCCTCTTCGATCCCGACTGGTCGGCGGCCTTCTGGAATGCGATGTGGAACAACGTCAAGTTCTTCTGCATCCACATGGCCCTGCAGAATCCCATCGGCCTGTTGCTGGCTACTCTCTTCAGCCTCAAGGGCCTGCGTGGCGCGCGCACCTACCGCACGCTGATCTTCCTGCCCACGCTGCTGTCGGTGGTCATCATCGGCTTCATCTGGCAATTGATCCTCTCGCCGCTGTGGGGCGTGAGCGAGAAGCTGCTGGGCACAGTCGGCCTGGCCGACTGGTTCGCGCCCTGGCTGGGGCAGGAATCCACGGCGCTGCTGACGCTGTCGCTGATCTCGGTGTGGCAATACGTGGGCATCCCCATGATGCTGATCTACGCCGCCCTGCTGGCCGTGCCCGAAGAAGTGCTGGAGGCGGCCCATGCCGAGGGCGCCAGCGCCCTGCGCATCTTCTGGCAGATCAAGCTGCCGCTGATCTATCCAACCCTGGGACTGGTGACCATCCTCACCTTCGTGGCCAACTTCAATGCCTTCGACCTGATCTATTCGGTCAAGGGCGCGCTGGCCGGCCCCAATTATGCCTCCGACCTGCTGGGTACCTATTTCTATCGCACCTTCTTCGGCTACCAGGCGCAGATCGGCAGCCCGACCATGGGCGCGGCAGTGGCGACCCTCATGTTCCTGGTGATCCTGGGCGGCGTGGGCGCCTACTTCGTCCTGGTGCAGCGGCGCTTGACGCGCTATGCCATGTGAGCGGCGGGAGGACGACATGCTGGCTTCTTCTTCCCTTTCGACTTCGTCCACTTCTGCAACCATCATGCGCAAACCTACGCTGATCCAACGCAGCTTCGGCCAGGCCGGCCATCTCTGGGTGCATGCGGTGCTGTGCCTGTATGCGGTGATCGCGCTGTTTCCGATTGCGCTCATCCTCATCAATTCGGTCAAGACCCGCAACGCCATCTTCGAAGGCCCGATGGCCCTGCCCACCGCCGAGACGCTGACCTTCGCCGGCTTCCAGAAGGTGCTGGCGGGCACGCACTTCCTGCTCTACTTCGGCAACAGCCTGGCGGTCACGCTGACGGCGCTTTTTCTGATCCTGCTGTTCGGCGCCATGGCGGCCTGGGCGCTGACCGAGTACCGTTTCTTCGGCAACCGCGCGCTCAATTTCTTCATCGCCATCGGCATCATGATCCCGATCCGGCTGGGCACGGTCTCCATCCTGCAACTGGTGGTGGCGCTGGATCTCATCAATACTCGCACGGCGCTGGTGCTGGTCTATACCGCGCAAGGGCTGCCGCTGGCGGTGATGATCCTGTCCGAGTTCATGCGCCAGATTCCCGGTGAATTGAAGGACGCGGCGCGCTGCGATGGCGTGGGCGAGCTCAGCATCTTCTTCCGCGTGATCCTGCCGCTGCTGCGTCCGGCCATTGCCACGGTGGCGGTGTTCACCATGATCCCGGCCTGGAACGACCTGTGGTTCCCGCTCATCCTCGCCCCCGGCGAAGACACCCGCACCGTCACGCTGGGCGTGCAGCAATTCATCGGGCAATACGCCACCGACTGGAATTCGGTGCTGGCTGCCTTGTCGATGGCGGTCATTCCGGTGCTGCTGCTGTACATGGCCTTCTCGCGCCAGCTCATCCGTGGCCTGACCTCGGGCGCCGTCAAATAATCCCCCGCATCCAAAGGAGACTTCATGGCACACGTCAACATCAAGCAATTGCGCAAGACCTACGATGGCCGCGCCGATGTGCTGGCCGGGCTCAACCTCGATATCCGCGATGGCGAATTCTGCGTGCTGGTCGGCCCCTCCGGCTGCGGCAAGTCCACCCTCTTGCGCATGCTGTGCGGACTGGAAGAGATCAGCGGCGGCGAGCTGGCCATCGGTGGTGAGGTGGTCAATCATCTGCCGCCCGCCGAACGCGGCATCGCCATGGTGTTCCAGAGCTATGCGCTGTATCCGCACATGAACGTGTACAAGAACATGGCCTTTGGCCTCAAGGTAGCCGGCAACAGCAAGAGCGACATCGACGCGCGCATCCGCCATGCGGCGTCCATCCTCAAGATCGACCATCTGCTGCAGCGCCTGCCGCGCGAACTCTCGGGCGGACAACGCCAGCGCGTGGCCATTGGCCGCGCCATCGTGCGCCAGCCGCGCCTGTTCCTGTTCGACGAACCGCTCTCCAACCTGGATGCGGCGCTGCGCGTGCAGACCCGGCTGGAGATCGCCAAGCTGCACCGGCAACTGGCCGCCACCATCGTCTACGTTACCCACGACCAGGTCGAAGCCATGACCCTGGGCGACAAGATCGTGGTCATGCACGAAGGCCGCATCCAGCAGGCCGGCACACCGCTGGAGCTGTACCAGCAGCCGCAGAACCTGTTCGTGGCTGGCTTCATCGGTTCGCCGAAGATGAACTTCTTTCAGGGCGTAGTAAGCCGCTGCGATGACAGCGGCGTACAGGTCGAGATCGCCGGCGGCCTGCGCTTGCTGGCCGATGTCGATCCGCAGGGGGTGACGCCCGGCGCTGCGGTCACGCTGGGCCTGCGCGCCGAACAGATCCGCGAAGGCCTGGGCGATGGCCAGCCGCTGCACGGCGTGGTCAATCTGGTGGAACACCTGGGCGAGGCCAATTTCCTCTACGTGACGCTGGACGGCGGCCACGACATCGTGGTGCGCGGCGATGGCAACCGCAATGTCGATATCGGCCAGCCGATCGCCCTGTCGGTGCACAGCCACGCCTTCCACCTCTTCGATGCGCAAGGCCAGGCGCTGCGCCGGCGCACGCCCGGCAACCTGCAGGCGGCGCGCCGCCACGGTCAGGCCTGATCATGGACGGCATCGCCTATCTGGTCGGCGTGGATGGCGGCGGCACCAAGACCCTGGTGCGGCTGGCCAGCCTGCAAGGCAGGACGCTGGCGCAGGCCAGCGGTCCCGGCTCGGCGCTGCGTAACGGCGCTGCGCACGCCTGGCGCGTGATCGGCCGGACCATCGAAGAAACGTTTGCAGCCGCCGGGATCAAACGTCCCGCCGATCAGGCATTGGCCGTGGGCATCGGCATCGCGGGCGAGAACGTGGCGCAATGGTCCGCCGATTTCCGCACCATGGCCCCGGCCTTCGGCGCGCTGGAGATCGTCAACGATGGCGTGGCCACGCTGCTGGGCGCACATGGCGGCGCACCCGGCGCAATCGTGGCGGTGGGCACCGGCACCATCGGCCTGGCCCTGGATATCGACGGCAGCCGCCGCGTGGTCGATGGCTGGGGCTTTCCCAGCGGCGACGATGGCAGCGGCGGCTGGATGGGCCTGCGCGCCCTGCATCACACCCAATTGGCGCTGGATGGCCGCAGCCCGCGCGGCCCGCTGGCCGAGGCGGTGCTGGCGCTGTGCCGCGCCGAACTGTCCGCCGCCCCCGAGCGTGACGAGCGCGCTACACTGCTGGACTGGCTGTCCCAGGCCGACCAGGCCGCCTTTGCCCGCGCCGCCCGGCCCGTGGTGGCGCATGCCGCCAACGACGAAGCCGCGCGCGCCATCCTGCAAGCGGCAGCCGCCGAGATCAGCCTGATGATCGCCACCCTCGACCCCGCGCAGCGCCTGCCCCTGGCCCTGTGCGGTGGACTGGCGGCGGCCCTGCAAGCCTACCTGGCCCCACACCAGCAGGCGCGCATCGTGCCGCCCCAGGCCGATGCGGTCGATGGCGCCCTGCTGCTAGCGCAGCGCGCCCTACAAGCAAAGGAAACCCCGGCATGAACGCACTGACCGAACTGCACGGCAACGTGCTGACCCCGCAAGGCTGGACCCATGGCAGCATGGTGTTCGACCAGCGCATCCGCTCCATCGACGGCAGGCCGCTGCAGCGCGAGCCGCGCCTGATCGACGAGGGTGACTACATCCTGCCCGGCTTCATCGACCTGCATGTGCATGGCGGCGGCGGGCGCGACGTGATGGAAGGCGGCGACGCGGTGCAGGTGCTGGCGCGCCTGCATGCGCGGCACGGCACCACCAGCCTGCTGGCCACCACCATGACGGCGCCGCTGGCAGAACTCGAAGTCGCCCTCAAGGCCATCCGCACGTCCACCGATACGCGCCCGCCCGGCCATGCGCGGGTGCTGGGCGTGCATCTGGAAGGCCCCTACATCAACCCCGGCAAGCTGGGCGCCCAGCCCGACTTCGCCATCGAGGCGTCGCTCGATCAGGTCGATCATCTCAACAGCCTGGCCCCGATCCGGCTCATCACCATCGCCCCGGAAGTGGACGGTCACCTGAAGCTGCTCTGCAAGCTGGCCCATCGCGGCATGAAGGTGCAGATCGGCCACACCGACGGCAGCTATGACGACGGCGTGGCGGCGCTGGCGCATGGGGCCTCGGGCTTCACGCATCTCTTCAACGCCATGAGCGGCTTTCATCACCGCGCTCCCGGCATGGTCGGCGCAGCATTGGCCCATGCCCAGTATGCCGAGCTGATCCCCGACCTGCTGCACGTCCACCCCGGCGCGATCCGCGCGGCGCTGCGCGCCATCCCGCGCCTGTTCTGCGTGACCGATTCGACGGCGGCCGCCGGCATGCCCGATGGCGACTATGCGCTGGGCCGGCAAGTGGTCCACAAGTGCGCCGGCGGCGTGCGGCTGGACGACGGCACCCTGGCCGGCAGCATCCTGACCATGGACCAGGCCCTGCGCAACCTGATCTCGCTGGGCATGGACGTGGCCGAGGCATCGCTACGCACCTCGACCTATGCCGCCGATTACCTGGGCCTGGCCGACCGGGGCCGGCTGGCCACCGGTTGCCATGCCGACGTGGTGGTGCTGGACCGGCAGTTCGCCCTCAAGGCTGTCTATGTGGAAGGAGAAGAGATTGACCTCGCTGATGCTTAAGGAAGCCCGCTCCGCCGCCGATTACGTGGCCGTGCAGCTGACCCGCGACCAAGATCGCTATGCCGCGCTGGGAGCGCGTCTGCGCGCCGCGCCGCCCGCCAACATCGTCACGGTGGCGCGCGGCAGTTCGGACCACGCGGCGGCCTATTGCGCCTATCTCATCATGGCGCGCCTGGGCCGTATCGTGGCCTCGCTGCCGATGTCGCTCGTCACGCTGAACCATGCGCCGTTGCAAGTGCGCGATGCACTGGCCATCGCCATCTCGCAATCGGGCCAGAGCCCGGACGTGGTGGAGCCGATCCGCTACTTCCACACCCAGGGCGCAGCCACGGTGGCGCTGGTCAACCACGCCGATTCGCCGCTGGCCAGCGCGGCGCAATGGAGCCTGCCATTGCATGCCGGGGTGGAGTCCAGCGTAGCGGCCACCAAGAGCTTCATTGCCAGCCTGGTCGCCAGCGCCTTGCTAGTGGCGCACTGGCAGGATGACGCCGCGCTGCTGAACGCCCTGGCGCAGTTACCCGACGCCTTGCGCGCCGCCTGCGCATGCGATTGGTCCGAAGCGGTACAGGCGTTGACGCCGGCCGACCGGCTCATGATCGTGGGGCGTGGCATCGGCTTCCCGCTGGCGCTGGAAGCGGCCTTGAAGTGCAAGGAAACCTGCGCCATCCAGGCCGAGGCCTTCAGCGGCGCGGAAATCAAGCATGGACCGATGGCCTTGATCGAAGAGGGTTATCCCTTGCTCATGTTCGCCATCCGCGGACCCTCGCAGACGGGCATGCTGGCCCTGGCCGCCGAGATGCGGGTGCGCGGCGCCAAGGTCTTGCTGGCCGCGCCCGAGGATGTGGTGGAACGCGACCTCACCTTGCCGGTGGCGGCCACGCCGGACCTCGACCCCATCGTGGCGATCCAGGCCTTCTACGTAATGGCGGCGCAATTGTCGGCGGCGCGCGGGATGGATGCGGACCGGCCACGGCATCTCAACAAAGTCACAAAGACGAACTAAGTACCAACCGGGGCGCGTTCCACTCAGGCAGCCTGACTACCGTTCGGCCTGAGTAGGCCCGCCAGGGCCGTATCGAAGGTTCTCTAACCCTTGCACGCAGGCGCACCCCTTCGACAGGATCAGGACAGGCTTCGATACGCTACTGCGCTGCTACGCAGTCCAAACGGAAGATGAACCGCCCGACGCTCATGCCTGCGCCTGCCGCGCCTCTTCGATAAAGGCGCGTAGGTAATCGATCTCCACATCGCTCTCGCGCGCACCCAGGTAGATGTGCTTGGCAATGCCCTGCCTGCCCAGCCGCACCGGCACCACCTCCATCTGCTCGGCATATTCCAGCACCAGCCAGCGCGGCAGGGCGGCCACACCGCGCCCGCTGGCCACCATCTGCAGCATGATGTCGGTGGTCTCGATGGTCTTGTGACGGCGCGGCACGATGCCCGCCGGGGCCAGGAACTGGGTGTAGATGTCGAGCCGGTCCACCGGTACCGGATAGGTCACCAGCACCTCATTGCTCAACTGCTTCGGCTTGACGTAATCGGCGCCGGCCAGCGGATGATCGCTTGCCACCACCAGCACCTGTTCGTAATCGAACACCGGCTCGAACACCAGGCCAGGCTTGTCCAGCGGATCGGGCGTGACCAGCAGGTCGATCTCGTAGCCGAACAGCGCACCGATGCCGCCGAACTGGAATTTCTGTTTCACATCCACATCCACATCCGGCCAGGCCGCCAGGTACGGCGAGACCACCTTCAACAGCCATTGGTAACAGGGGTGACATTCCATGCCGATGCGCAATGCGCCGCGCTCGCCCTGGGCGAACTGGCGCAAGCGCTCCTCGGCCAGGCTCAGTTGCGGCAGCACGCGGTTGGCCACGGCCAGCAGGTATTGGCCGGCTTGCGTGAGGCGCAGGTGGCGTCCTTCGCGCAGCCAGATATCGGTGCCCAGCTGCTGCTCCAGCTTCTTCATGCTGTGGCTCAGTGCGGATTGCGTGACATGCAGCACGCCGGCGGCGGCGGTGAGTGAGCCCTGGCGTTCGACTTCCTGCACGATGGAGAGGTGGATGCGGTCCAGCATAGGATGAATGGAACTCATGAAAGGAGGAGATTGCATCATTTTATGTCATACACCTGGCTAGCGGAATCACGGCAATTCCAGTGCGATTCCGGGTAGAAAATCATGCCGCTGTTTCTTTTTAAAAACTTAGTTTTTTCTTTCCCTCTTCTTTTTCCATTGCAGATCTTTACCTCCGTCCTTTCCCCTTTCCTTGCAAATCGCTGACAGCATTCATTTTCCGATAGCCCGCTTCTGGAGCGGCTTTGCAGTCAGCACTCTGTCAGTTTCCCGCGCGGCGCGATCTTCCGTTCCGGATGGGTGCGATCCAGAACCTTTCACCAATGCCGTGCTCGAATCCTAAAAATGCCCCGTAGCGCCCAGCCAGCGGCGCTGTTACATCCCATCACAATTGCAAGGTCAACTGGGCGTCGCCGCGTGCCGTTAGCCAGCTTATCGCAAGCTCATTTCCGGGCTTTGCCCTGGATCGAGGACTTCATCATGACAACAAGAAACAGATCTTCCGCCATCATCGTCTCGGCCTCGCTGCTCGGTGCAGTGCTGGCGCTCTCGGCCTGCCAGAAGCAGGATGCGCCACCGCCCACAGCCGCCGGGGCGCCGACCGCCCCCACTGCTGCCGCCACGCCGCCTTACACACCGCCGACCGCCGAGCAGCTTTCGCAGATGGTCGCGCCCATCGCCCTGTTCCCCGACAAGCTGGTGGCGCAGGTACTGGCCGGGGCCACCTATCCGGACCAGGTGGTCGCCGCCAACCAGTGGCTGGGACAGAACAGCGCCCTCAAGGGCGACATCCTCCAGGCCGCCGAAGACAAGCAACCCTGGGACGTCAGCGTGAAGTCACTGACGATGTTCCCGGCGGTGCTCTCGCAGATGGCCGCCAATCCGGACTGGACGCGCGCCCTGGGCGATGCCTTCGTCAACGATCCCAACGACGTCATGAACGCCATCCAGGCATTGCGCCTGAAGGCGCAGCAAGCCGGCCACCTGAAGAGTTCGCCGCAGCTGCGCGTCTCTACCACCGAACGCAGCACCAGCACGGTCCGCTACGAAACACCGCAACCAGTCTACGCCGGCGCACCAGTGATCGCCCCGCCGCCCCAGACCATCGTCATCGAATCCAGCCAGCCCGATACCGTCTATGTACCGCGCTACGACCCGGCCGTGGTGTATGGCGCGCCGGTGCCGGTCTATCCCGGCTATGTCTACCGCCCGCCCAGCCATGTGGCCGATGAAGTGGTGGTCGGCGCGCTGTCCTTTGGCGTGGGCGTATTCGTGGGCGAAGCCATCAGCCATCATTCCGACTGGGGCTGGCATGACTGGGGCATGCACTGGGGCGGACCGGTGCAACAGGACCAGCCGGCGGTGGTGTACAAGAACACCAGCTATGTGTCGCATTCGACCACGGTGATCAATCGCGTGACCAATAATGTCATCGTCAATAACAACAATCGCACGGTCAACAACATCAGCAACGTCAACAACATCAACAACGTCAACAACACCCGCAATGTCGTCAACGAGAACCGCGCCGACCGTCGCGTCACCGTCAACAATGTCGATCAGCGCCGCGAAGCCGTGCAGGCGGCCCCGGCAGCCATGAGCATGCCGCACTTCACGGCCAGCGACACCCGCATGGGCGCCGCCCCGCACGCACCGGCGCCACAGCAGATGGCGGCGCTGCATGAGCATGTTGCGCCGGCTGCTCCTGAGCACGCTGGCGCACAGCACGACGCCAGGGCGATGGCCGAGGAAAAGAAGATGGCTGAAGAGAGGAAGATGCCGCCGATGCAGCAGATGCAGCAGATGCAGAAGGAAGCGGCCAAGCCTGCCATGACGCGAATGGAGAACAAGGAAGCGCCCGCCGCACACATGACGCCACCGGTCGCTCATGCGCAGCCAGCACCGCAGCGCGAAGAGAAGATGAGCATGCCTGCGCATGCGGCGTCGATGCAACAGCATGAGACGCAAGCGCGTGCACCGGTGCCGCATCCGCCTGCGCAGCATGCAGCCGATGCGCATGAGGTGGAAAAACATGAGGCGCAGCAGCATCAGGCCGAGAAGCAGGTGGAACAGAAACACGCTGCTGACAAGCATGAGGCTGAAAAGCATGAAGGCGAGAAGCTCGAGACGCAGCATCACAACGGTTGAGGGCGCTCAGGCGATCAGAGGGTTGAAAATCCTTGGGTAGCTGGTTCGATTCTGCACCGAGCGCCAAGACTTCAGCGTTACCAGAATTGGCAGCCGCGCCGCTCGGGGTGGCTGCCTTTTTAGTTTCTTCCACAGCCGTCATCAGAGTTAGCATTTTTCCGCTCAATGGGGGCGCAGAAGAGCATTAGAAGATAGAGAGTCTTCACTAGGTCATTACAAAGCCCCGATATTTTCTGATGAATCAATTTTTCGGTGGAAAAGTCCACACTTGGCGAATATTTCTTTGGTCGATGTCGAGCATGCACGCCATCATCGATACGTCCATACCACCGTACTTCGAACGCCATTTATAAACCGTCACCTAGTTCGCGACAGATGTCCGGGATGCCAAGGCCAGCCCCAACACTCTTGATCGCCTAGATAATCTGGCTATCCTTGAATTCAATCTCTTCATTTCTAGAATTTCCCTGTGAGAATATTCTACTTCTGACGGCGCTGGTTTTAAGGGAGGATTACCTAGTCACATCCTCCTGTAGAATTACAAAAAAACAATTTTTCTCAATAATACGATTTATCTCACATGAATATCGGAAAAATGAGAGGCGATCACAAACGTCTGATCGGGGGATCATTCTTTAACTGGCTGATCGAGACTGGAAAATCACGCCTTGGTGAAGCGCTCTGAAGGGGTGGCAACATGCGTCCTCTCAATAAATTTTTAAAGATGGCCGTCATGGGCGAGGTCAAAAGCGCCGCGCAACTTCATATCGACCGAGGCGATGATCTCAATGCACGTGACTCAAACGGGTGTTGATTTGCATTGAAAACTGACCCACTTTCCCAGGAAATTTGCATCCAAAGTTGACCCATGTTTAGACCACAATCCTGCTCATGACAGCGAGCGGGAGAACGGAGTGATAGACGTGGCCCTACTT
>Ga0207667_10000045_pt1 | contig 246053 bp, 221 predicted proteins | sample KBSCornC52_FD_184301 | JGI IMG/M metagenome (GOLD analysis project Ga0207667, IMG submission 184301) | Corn rhizosphere microbial communities from Kellogg Biological Station, Michigan, USA - KBS Corn C5-2 (SPAdes) (version 2) | ecosystem: Host-associated > Plants > Roots > Rhizosphere > Soil ...
GGTTATCGTTTACAGATCATATTGCTGACAAGTTGCACTCCTGCAGAGCTTGTTTCCTCTTATATCTGCTTCGGCTAATTAGTGAATTTCCCGATCATTTCCACCAACTATTTTTGTCATCATTACCTTTTATCATTAAATACGCTCGCGTCTTCCACAAATATCCACTTATAGCGGGCAACATACGGCGCCGGTATTATTCCCGGCAGGTTTGTCAATTCGCCAAATTCCTCATCAGTTACTTTGATCGAAACTTTTAAAGGGCTGTCGATCGGGGTAACACAAAACATCTTGCCGGCTATCAAAAAACAAAGGTCGTTGCCCCATTTTACATCTTCGGTAACCGAGGGAAGCGCCTTACAAATATTCCTGACGGTTTCAATATCCATAACCTGCGTCAATTTTAATCAAGCTTTTCAAATATTAACTCCTGGGTCCCATTTTTCCAGGTATTTTCTCCCAACTCTTTCAGCAAGGGCATATCCTCATCAAAAACCTTTGCAAAAATGTTGCAGCAATCCAAACCCCTGCCCTCTCCATAATAAATGCCCATGCAATTTGAGGTCTTCGTCCTGGCCGGCTTCAAAGGCCCGTACACCACCTCGCCGGGCGCGGTAAATACCGATGCATTTTCCTGTATAATATCAAGCTCGGGGGCGTTATCTATCCATATCTCCTGTCCCGAAACCCTGGCATGCATAAATTGCCGTTTAAAGGGCAGCAAGGCGCTAAACGCGATAACCGTCACCGGGGCCGCATCATCATAAAATTTAAAGCGGATGATTGTATCCGTAGCCGTTTTAGCTGTAAAGCCTGTCATAAATTATACTTCGGTAAAAATAAGTTATTTATAAACGAAAACAATTTGTGCAATGAAATGGCCGCCGGCCCGGCGATGGCGATCATAAATTAAGGCATCACTTAAGGGAGAAGCAGGAGAAATCCTCTAATTGCCGGTTATTAATTCCCTCCGCCGGACAGCGCTTTTAAGTCGGTATACGACATGGATTCATAGTCTTTTGTCGGACTGAAAAACCCCGGGGGCACGGGTACTGCTTTAACTTCCTTAATTTCTGCATCTACCCTAATGCCCTGGTTAAAAGTGACAAACTTTACCGGGATGCCGCCGAAACCGCTAACCAGTCTGCTGACTGAATTTGGAGGGGTATCGATATCGTTTGTTAGCCAAATATCGTACTTAACGCCGCTCTTTGTGTCGGTAATGGTTGCTTTTATACAATTGTACCCGGCTATTACTTGTTTTTCAGCGCCTTTTGTACCCGAAAACTGCGGGTTGGCGGCTCTTTCCTGTTCTACTTCCTGGGGCGTTAACACAACAAATATCTTTTTTGATGCCGCCGGTATATCAATAATAAGGCTGTGGAAATTTGATTTAAATACCGACACGCCTTTCGTAACCGCCTGCCCCTGGTCTATAATAGCGGCCGACGAATCGCCCCTGAAATAGCAGGTGATCTCCTTAGGCAGCATGGCGGCGTATTGTTGTTTATCGGCGGGCAACTTATAGGTTACATTATAAATTATGGTCCCCTCCGCGATTTTCTTTTGGGCGTCTACCCCGGCGAATGCAGCCACCAGGGGCAAAACCAGGGCGATTAATTTGGCGTTTATCTTCATGCTCAGATTTGGTCAACTAAGTTAATTCCTTTAAAATTAAGCAGATTTTAATATAACATCAACAAATTAACGCATGGCTTGCGCACCAATTGTTATAAATACGATATTTACCTCCGTAAACATCTAAAAAATTGACTGACAACTTTATTGAAAATGTTATTTCGCGCTTTCGTGTGCAGGGTACCGTTGTAACTGCAAGGCCGTTTGGATCGGGGCATATAAACGATACCTATCGCGTGATAACCAGTACCGGTAATAATTACCTGTTGCAAAAAATAAACCATTTTGTTTTTAAGGATGTTCCCGGCTTGATGAACAACCTGGTGAATGTTACCAGGCACCTGAAAGAAAAACTTAAAGATGTGCGCGGCGCCGATCCGGAAAAAGAAGTTTTGACGCTGGTTGAAAATCACGATAAGGGTTACTATGTTACCGATGCTGCCGGGAATTACTGGCGGGTTTTCCTTTTTTTGAACAATACAAAAAGCTATGACCAGGTGCTTACCGAAAAGCAAGCTTTTGAGGGCGGAAAAGCATTCGGGCGCTTCCAGGCCTTGCTGGCCGATATGGATCCGGCATTCATTATCGACACCATCCCTAATTTTCACAATATCGAGTTCCGGCTGGAAAACCTGTACAAGGCAATAGCGGGCGATGTGGCCCACAGATTAAATAAAGTGCCGGCCGAAGTTGAATTTATAAACCAGCGGACAACAGCGATGGGCCGTGTTTTGCAAATGGGCCGCGCCGGGGCATTGCCCGAAAGGATCATCCATAACGATACCAAGTTTAATAATGTTTTGCTCGATGAGCATGACCATGCGCAATGTGTCATCGATCTCGACACGGTTATGCCCGGTTACGTCGCCTATGATTTCGGCGATGCCATACGCACCATTATAAATAACGCGGCCGAGGATGAACCCGATTTAAGCCTGGTAAAGCTGAACGTTCCGCTGTTTGCTGCCTATGTGAAGGGATATTTAAAACAAACGAGCAGTTTTTTGACGGAGGCCGAAGTAAATTCGCTTATCAACGGGGCGCTGCTGCTGCCGTACATGCAAGGCGTGAGGTTCTTGACCGATTACCTGAATGGCGATACTTATTTTAAGATCAATTCGCCCTGGCATAATTTGCAAAGGGCACAAGCGCAGTTCCAGCTGGTTAGAAAACTGGAAGAGGCAAAGGATACGCTCAACGACATTATTTTAAAAAACTGGCAGCATGAAATTCAATAGAGTTATAACTGGTTTGACCGTGTTTATTATAGTTGAAACGCTCATGACCCTGGCAGCCAGGGCGCAGATCACCAAATTCAGGCCGGTTAATCCCGACAGCCTCATCACGGTTCCGCTTGGCGGTAATGCCTGGCGCGAAGGCGCGGATACTACGGGCGGCACAATCAACAATAATGGCATTGTAAACTGGACGAACCAGGCCGTTAAATTTACAGCTTACGTTCGTTTTGCCAATAAAGGCGCCTTCAGGCTTTGGCTGAATTTAAAGGTCCCTGCCGGTAAAAGTGTTATTGAGGTTACGGCGCTCAACATAAGCCGGAAGATTTTGACAGCAGAAGGTGGCCCGAAAGATTATTATGCCGGTGAATGGGATGTTAATGATACAGGCTACGTGGCTATTCAAATTAAAGCGCTGAACAAAACCGGCAATGAATATGCCGCCATCGGCAGTATAAAATTAGCGGGAACGGCTGTAAACAAAAAAACCGCCTTTGTGAAAAATAACGACGGTGATTTTTTATACTGGGGGCGCAGGGGGCCGTCGGTTCATTTGAGCTATATAATGCCTGATAAAACCAATGCCAAATGGTTTTATAACGAGGTTACGGTACCCAAAAACAATGATGTCATCGGCTCGTATTTTATGGCCTGCGGTTTTGCGGAGGGCTATTTTGGCATGCAGGTAAATTCGCCGACCGAAAGGCGTATTCTGTTTTCGGTTTGGAGTCCGTTTAAAACCGATAACCCGGACCAGATCCCCGAAGATCAAAAGATCGTGCTGTTAAAAAAAGGCAACGGCGTGCATGCCGGTGAATTCGGCAGCGAGGGGTCGGGCGGGCAAAGCTACCTGGTATATAATTGGAAAGCCGGCAATACCTATCAATTCCTTATCCATGCAAAACCCGGCGGCAATAATCACACCGTTTATACCGCTTATTTTTTTGCCCCCGAAATTGGAAAATGGCAGCTGATCGCCAGCTTTAGCCGTCCGCAAACCAATACTTATTTAAAGCACCTGCATTCGTTTTTAGAAAATTTTGAACCCGAAAACGGCGCGATAACCCGCCAGGTCCTCTTCAACAATGAATGGATAGCTGACGAAAACGGGAAGTGGACAGAATTAGACAAAGCACGCTTCACTACCGACAATACCGGCGCCCAGGGCTACCGCATGGACTACGCCGGCGGCATTGCAGATAATGCTTTCTATCTTAAAAATTGCGGCTTTTTTAATAACTACACGGTAAAAAATACCATTTTTAAAAGGCCCCTAACCGGGAATACCCCTAAGGTAGAACTTGATAAATTGCCGTAGTCAGCACGCTTTACGCGCCGCCAGGAAAGAACCATCTATCCAACTGCTTGCTATACGTTAAATTGTGGCGGACTCATTTCTTCAGCCCTATCTCCCTTAACCGTTCGTCCAGGTATTCGCCGGCGGTCATGTCATCGTACTGTTTTGGATTGTTTTCATCAATGCAGGAGGCTAAGCAGGCAAGGTTCATATCAGCTTTCGGGTGCAGAAAAAACGGGACGGAGTAACGTGAATACTTCATCATTTCGCGCGGCGGGTTTACCACGCGATGGGTGGTTGATTTCAGCTTATTATTTGTTAAACGCTGCAGCATATCGCCTACGTTAACCACCAGGTCTTCGCCAAAAGCTTTTACCGGGAACCATTTGTTTTCGCGGGTAAGCAATTCAAGCCCGTCGGCGCTTGCGCCAATTAAAAGGGTAATCAGGTTAATATCCTCATGAGCGCCGGCACGCACCGCATCCTCCGGCAAAGCGTCCGGGTCGGTAATAGGGAAATAATGCAGCGTTCGTAATATCGAGTTGCCGTTATGCACAATCTCGTCAAAATAATTCTCCGGCAGGCCCAGGTAAACAGCAATAGCCTGCAGCAGGTGTATCCCTGCAAATTCCAGTTTTCTATAAACCTCTAGCGTCGTTTCGTTGAACGATGGCAATTCGCTTACCATAACATTTTCCGGGTACTCCTCTTTTGACACTGATCCGTCTGTAATGGTCTGTCCTATCTGCCAAAACTCCTTCAGGTCGGGCGCTTTGAAGCCTTTGGCTGTCTCTTTTTGCTTCCCGGTATATCCCCGTTGTCCGGCAAGGCCAGGGATCTCATATTTCGATTTGACATCGTCGGGCAGGGCAAAAAGCGCCTTGACATCTTCGTACAGCTTATCTATCAATTCTTTTTCAAGGCCATGATTGGTGATCGTGACAAAGCCGGTATCATTAAACGCCTTTCCAATTTCGTCCGAAAACCGTTTCCGTTGCGCTTCATCGCCGTTTATGTAAAGATTTAAATCAAGCCGCGGGATATTTACTGTGCTCATTGCATTTTGTTTGAATTCCGGTAAAACTATAAAATAGTTGTGAACGCAATGTTTAAAAAAGTGTTTTTATCATTTGCCGGGCACAGCCATAGCCAATCGCATCAATTTTATAGTATAGCCAGGCATTGCCCTAAAAAAGCCCGGTTTGCCTAAGAACAGTTAATTTCCGATAAACAACTATTAGTCAATGGGTTATTTCTCAACAAACGATCCAGGCCGCTTGGTTACGCTCTTTAATTGCAGCATTAGACCCCTTTGTGACCGGAATCATTTTAGCGGGGGTTTTTGACTATACCTTTACATAATTTAATATCATCAGCTATGAAAACTCCAAATAAAATATGCGGCGCTCTCTTATTGGCGCTTTTGATGTTTTTAGCCGTCCCGGCTAAAAGCAAGGCGCAGGATACGACTGCGAACGGCTCGGATACAAGCGCCTATCTTCCGGAACAGGTGGAGGATACAAGCGCTTACCTGCCAGATCAGCAGCAGGATACAAATGGCGGCGTTACCGACCAGGAGTTTTACGATGCCCTGGACCCTTATGGCACATGGGTATCTGACCCTGATTACGGCCAGGTTTGGGTGCCTAACGTCGAAGAAGGTTTCAAACCCTATGCAACAAACGGGCATTGGGTTATGACCGATAACGGGAACATGTGGGTTTCGAACTATCCGTGGGGATGGGCGCCGTTTCATTACGGGCGATGGCGTTATGACGATTACTATGGCTGGGAGTGGATTCCGGGCCACGAATGGGCCCCCGCCTGGGTTATATGGCGGCATGGCGGCGGATATTATGGATGGGCCCCATTACAGCCTGGCATTAATGTCAGTGCATCATTCGGCATCGGTTATGATGCGCCCGACAATTACTGGGTATTTGTGCCGCAAGCCTATATCATCCGGCCTGACATTTACCGTTACTATGCGCCGCACTCAAGATACTTTGAAATAAGACGCCATACGACTCATATTAATGATATGCACATTTATGATAAACATCATTATTTTTGGGGACCCCGGGAACATGAGATCAGGGGTTTTACACACGAAAATATCCGGGTATACCGCTTAAATGATGGGCATCGTCCGGGGCGGCCTACCTATGATCGCAACACGATAAATATTTACAGGCCTTCGGTAAGGCGGTCGCGGGATGCACGCCCTTCAAGGGTGGTTGACGCGGCCGGGTACAGGCGGCAAAATCCTAACGACGCAATTTCACGAAGGCGCGGACCCGGGGCGCAATCAAATGCAGCAAGACTTTCTAATACTGCAAAAAACGCAAATCCGGATAAAAACTTAGTGCGGGAAAACCCGCGGTCGAAAAATGGCATGCGCCAGCAACAGCAGGGAAAGCAAGGCGAACAGCAGCGCCAGCTACAGCAGGGAAAGCAAGGCGAACAGCAGCGCCAGCTACAGCAGGGAAAGCAAGGCGAACAACAGCGCCAGCTACAGCAGGGAAAGCAAGGCGAACAGCAGCGCCAGCTACAGCAGGGTAAGCAAGGCGAACAACAGCGCCAGCTACAGCAGGGTAAGCAAGGCGAACAGCAACGTCGGCTACAGCAGGGTAAGCAAGGCGAACAGCAGCGCCAGCTACAGCAGGGTAAGCAAGGCGAACAACAGCGCCAGCTACAGCAGGGTAAGCAAGGCGAACAGCAACGCCAGCTACAGCAGGGTAAACAAGGCGAACAGCAACGCCAGCTACAGCAGGGTAAGCAAGGTGAACAGCAGCGCCAGCAACAGCAGGGAAAGCAAGGCGAACAGCAGCGCCAACAGCAACAGCAAAGACAGCAACAACAGCAGCAGCAAAAACAGCAGCAAAAACAGCAGCAGCAAAGACCGCAACAACAACAGCAGCAGCAAAGACCGCAACGTCAACAGCAACAGCAAAAACAGAACCCTAATAATCAGCCGCAAAAGCAGCGCCCGATCCCTAAAGATCAGCCAAAACAGAATCAGTAAAGTTTAAAACCGGATAATAAAAAATAGCACCATACTGTTTATTCAGTTTATAGGTGCTATTTTTATGCTTTAATTTTGAATATGATACGATTACTTACTTCGGGGTTTTATAAACACCTTGTGCAGGTTATGCTGGTAGCTTGCCTGGCACTGACTGCAAAAACGTTATCCAATCTGCGGCCCGCACCTTCGGTACATAACCCATCGCACATTATTTTTATCGAAGATGCCTGGGGCGAGGCGCTGAAACAGGCCAAAATACACCATAAATATATTTTCGTGGATGCTTACGCAACCTGGTGCGGCCCCTGTAAAATGCTAAAGGCCAAAACCTTTACCGATGAAAAGGCCGCGGCCTTTTTTAACAGCAATTTTATAAATGTGGCTATTGATATGGAGAAAGGCCAGGGGCCCGAGCTTGCCGCCCAGTGGGGATTGCAGGCTTATCCTACACTCATCATTTTTAACCAGTACGGAAAACCGGTTTTAGGCAGCGTAGGTTATATCAATGCTTCGCAGCTGATACAGTTTGGCTCGCAGGCATTGCTGAAAAAATAAAAAAGGCCGAAAAACTCTCGCAGTGTTCCGGCCCTACATCTACCTATGAAAAACAACCCATTGGGTGGGTATAAATAATTAGTCAAAACTAATGCCATTGGGCTAATTCCAATTTTTTGAACGTGTTTAACAGCGCGCAGCCTGTCGCCGGGAAACATTTGTAGAAATCATTTCCCATTCAAAGGGTGGAATATTTCCCGGCAATGTGCAACCGCCAAAACCTCTAAGTCAGGTGAAGGAAAAAGATGTACATTAGCCGATAAAACCTTTAATCCAATTTATCATCCACGGCATGAAAATAATTAAACTCATCTTTTACACCATCATTTTTTTAGCGGCAGTTACGGCAGTTTTTGCGCTGATATTGTATTTAAAAGGAAATGTTGAAAAAAAGGAGCTGACGGATGATACCAGGAAAGGAACACCCGGACAATACATAAAGCTAAGCCAGGGGATTACCCATTACCAGTTGGACGGGCCCGATAGCGGGAAGGTGATCATCCTGGTACATGGCTTTAGTGTGCCTTATTTTATCTGGGACGGCACTTACGAATATTTAGTTAAACAGGGTTTCAGGGTTTTGCGTTACGATATGTACGGACGCGGATATTCCGACCGTCCCGATGCTGTTTACAACCAGGCGTTTTATCAAAAGCAGTTGCTCGATTTGATAAAGCAGCTACATTTAAAAACGCCGGTCAGCCTGGCGGGCATTTCTTTCGGGGGCGCGGTGATTACCAATTTCACCTGCAAATATCCCGGGTTGATTGACAAAGTGATCTTGATCGATCCTGCATATCCGTCAGAAGTGCCATCAGAGCCGGAGTTTTACACAAAATTTTATGAAGCCACGCACCCTGATGATCGGGCAAACGGCCAGCTGAGTGATTTTAAATACCCGCAGCGTCACCCGGACTGGGTGAGCAGGTATCGCGTTCAGATGCAGTATAAAGGTTTTCGGAATGCGATCGTCTCTACCGAGTATAACTACAATTATAAGGGCAGGGAAAGCAATATTTGCCTGAATAGCGCCCATAAGGCAGTATTGCTGATATGGGGAAAAGAGGACCATACCGTACCCTTTACATTCAGCGATTCCATACGCAGCGTGCTGAAAGTCGATTTCTTCCCGGTGGATGATGCTGCCCATTTGCCGTATATTGAGCAGGCGGATAAAGTAAATGCGAAGATCGGGGAGTTTTTGAAGCGCCCGTAAAACTTTCGAAGTTTTGAAAACTTCGAAAGTTTTAAATCACACCGTTGCAAGCTAATACAAGACCTTCTCTGCCCAATCAATTTCGCCCGGCAGTTCGGCCTTACTAAATTCAACGTGCACCACTCTCCTTTTTCTATTTGCTGCGGTACGATTTGATGCGTGCATTAACAGCGGCCGCATGATCATTACTCCCCCGGCCTTTACAGAACTGGTATGTTGATGAATGTTTACCCAATCAATTTCGTCGATACGATAAACACCTTTCAGGTGAGACGTGGGAATAACTTTTAGTGCGCCGTTATCCTCATCGGTATCGTCCAGGTGAATGCGGATAGTAAAGTTACTTTGCAATAGCTCAAGGGGGGGCTGTACTGCATATTGATCTAACTTAAAGGTCCAATGTTTATAACCAGGCAGGTCGGCTTTTTTATCCACAGCAATGGTAATATCCTGGTGCCATGCGACAAACCAATTTGATTGCCCGTGCTTATCAAAATAAATTGATTTTACCGCGCGATAGTCCGAGCCAAATAAACCATCAATAACCGCCTTTAACCGATCTGTGAAAATAAGTTCCTTAACACCCGGCACTTCTGACAAAAATCGTCTTATTGCAAAAAGATCATCGGTTTTACGAAAAGCATTTCCCGACTGGTCGGCTTTATTTATCGCAGCAATGATGTTTTTAATTTCCTTCGGAGTATAGATGCCTTCCATTATTGTAAAGCCATCCTTTGATAGTTGCTCCCCTTGTTTTTTCAAATTATCCATCCGCGAATTGTAATATCCGGCAACGGCTCGCCGCCAACTGCTTGAAATTTTGGAATCAAAGCCTGGAGGCGGAAGGCATCCGTAAAAACTTCCGAAGTTTTGAAAACTTCGGAAGTTTAAATTACACCGTTTTCAATTCCTTATTTCGCCTGAAAATCGACAGCAAAAATCCGAAGATCATGATAACCGTTCCGGACCAGAGGAAATTAATATAGGGAAAATCGAGGGCGCGCATTACAATCCAGGGCTTTTGGTTTTCGGGCTGCTGGTAAACGGTTATCTCTATCTTGCTTTTCTCGGGAATGATCTTGGTAAGGCGCAGTTTTAAACCCACCTCATCCACTTTGCGGCCGAAATCATAAACACTTTTCCCCCTGATCATATAAACAGGTTCAGCCTCGTAAGTTTTATTGTTTGAAACTATTTGAAGCTTGGCGCCAAAAACGTAATCGCTGTCGGTAAGCGGGATATTTTGCAATGATTTTTCGCGTACCAGCGCCTTTACAAGGATATACCCATCCCTGAAACGGATGGTATCGTGTACGGCAACCTGGTGCGCAACGGGCGGATTATAATTTTTATCGTCATTCTCTTCACCGTGTGCTGCTGCCGCCTGCGCATCGGTACCCGGGTTTTGCCTGGGCTGGGGCAAAGCAGTTATATGCGTATAAAGATCGTGCAGTAAATAGTGCCTGGTATCCGGCGATGAGATGAGGCTCATTTCCGGGCTGAACTGCACATTGGGCTTTAGCTCAAACTCCTCGGCTATTTTGCCGTTTGCATCGTAGCGTTTATAGTCAACCTTGTAATAATGGTTGGGTTCGGATGTGGAATCGCCAAGATAGGTAACCGTATAATCACCCATTTTAACAGGCTGATTTTTGTAGATCATAATATTTTCTCGCTCATCGCCCGCAGCTTTATTAAAGCCGGCTATGCTAAGGCCTGTATCATTTTTTGACACCACTCCGCGTGTACCAGCCGCAATGAGTGCGCCTACCAGCATTAACGCAAAGCCGATATGCGCAACAGCTGAGCCTGCGAGCTTAAATTTGCCTTTTACCGCATCGACCAGCACTTTGCCGTTAACTAAAAGAGAGTAAACCGAGCCAAGCATTACCAGTATAAAAACAAACTGCAGCTTGTAAACGCCGGTGCCATATATGATAATGGCCGTTATTAAAACCGCAAAGGCAATATATACCAGCGTTGATATGAAAAACCGGGTAACATCCGTCTTTTTATACTTTAAAAATTGTGTAAAACCAGTCAGGAGCGTTATCACCATGGCAAACGAAGCCTGGATAATATTGTAATGGCCGACCAGGTTTGTTGGCGGCGCCACCTTTGTATCAAACATGCGGTTCCAAACGGGGATAGATGTTACCAAAAGCAGGTGGAAACATGACAGGCTAAGGAATATAGCGCCCACGAACATCCAAAACTCCCGCGAATAAGTATCCTCGTCTTTTTTAGTGATGGGCAGTTCTTTATATCTCGTCACAATAAAATAAAGCGAGATAAATAAAAATATCAGCACATACGAAACGAGGTGCCAGAACATGCCATTATCAACGAAGGAATGCACCGATGTTTCGCCTAATACGCCGCTGCGCGCCAGGAAGGACGAATACAGCACCATGATGAAGCTGAGCAGCACCAGGAACGTTGCGGTGAAGTACGAATGGCCTGTATTTTTATAAACTATCAGCACGTGCAGGCCGCCGACGATGGTGAGCCATGGAAAAATCGACGCGTTCTCCACCGGGTCCCAGGCCCAAAAGCCGCCGAAATTGAGCGACTCATAGGCCCAAAGCGAACCCATGATAACGCCTGTGCCCAATATCATGCCGGCGAAAAGCGCGTAGGGGATAGCCTGGCTTACCCACTCTTTGTACCGCCTTTGCCACAGGCCGGCTATCGCGTAAGCAAATGGCACAACTACCGATGCAAGCCCCAAAAATAACGTTGGCGGGTGTATCACCATCCAGTAATTTTGAAGCAGCGGGTTCATGCCCTGGCCGTCTTTTATAAAAGAAAGGTAGTCGGGCCGGGAAAATATAGGCGCTTCGATGCCCGAATTTCTTAAAAGAAGGAACGGGGAGCTCCCAATCCTGGCGCCAAAAATTTCAATACCCAAAAGCATGGATGCCAGCCAGATCTGCGAGAAAGCTATGACCGTCATTACGGGCTTTTCCCATGACTTTGCCCTCCATATCAATATATTGCCTAAAACAGCCTGCCAGAATGTCCATAACAGGAAGCCTCCCTCCTGCCCGTTCCAAAAGCCCGAGACAATGTAATATACCGGCAAAGACCGTGAGGTGTACGACCATGCGTAATGATACTCAAAATAGTGATTGTATATGATGTAAAACAGGCAGACGCCTACGCCCAGCAGGGAAAGCGTATTGATACGGAATGCCCAGCGCCCCATTTGCAGCCACGATGTATCGAGCTTATTGGTGCTGGTTGTGGCAAAATAATAGCTGGCGGCAGATAAAAGGGCGGCGCCGAATGAAAGAACAACAAGAAGCTGACCTAAATGACCAGGTAAAAGGTGTTCGCCCTGAAAAGCTTTATCCATTAAAATGATTTCTTATATGTTGGCCGATTTAGCCTTTACTTCTGTGACATTGATCTTATCCTGGGTGTACTTCGACGGGCATTTCATCAGGATATCGGACGCATGAAATTCGCTGCCCACCATTTGGCCGGTAAGAACAATTTGTTCTGATTTTTCAAAATCCTGCGGCTTGGTCCCGATAAACACTACTTTGCATTCCTCCCCTTTTTTATCCTTTACGTAAAAAGAAAAATAGTTGGCATCCTTCGCGGCGTCATAGTGCAATTCCTTTTGCTTATCCAGGTAACCAACCACGCGCAGTTCGCTTGCGGTTGATTTAGCATCCTTAAAAGACCCGTAAGTACTTGCACTTGAATAAAGACTAATAATAACTGCTATCGCAACAGCAATTGTAATCAAACCTAATATTGCACTTTTCTTCATTAACGGCTTAATCTAATATTCCCGGACCCGGCGCAAAAATACAAAACGTAAAGTTAATAATGTTTATTACAACAGATTAATGTTATTTAGAATTATTCTTATTTCGGATTTCGGATGTTCGATTTCGGATTTAAGAAATGCGGAATGCCGATTGCCGATCTCGGAATAATTGAGTTATAAAAGTAAGCTCCCCCTAACTCAATTTTTCAATCCGTAACAAAGTAATGACGGATAAAGCTATCGCATGGAAATAAGAAATATAGTTACATTGCTTTGCCAGGAATTGTTAAAAATACTCTTTTAGGGGTGTAGCGTCTAACCTCAAAAAGCGGCCGAAATGGTGCCACGATTGTGTCAGTGACAAAATTTTGTTAGTAGTAACTTACTGACTATCAATAGTGTAGCAGGTGTAGCGTGGGATTTCATGTGTAGCATGCTACACCTGCTTCGGAGCGCGATAACGGGCAAAAAAAGTCCCGATGAAAAAACATGGCCTTTATCGTACCGGCCCGCCGATTCGATCGCATAACCATCAACCTAAGGTTGACTCCCATGCGTACGTGCGGAACGGAAGTCCGAAATCAATTACATCCGAAATCAATTACATCCGAAATCGAACATCCGAAATCCGAAATCAATTACGGCCACACGCCGAGGTTCTGATACGACACCGCAATTTTATTGATGGCGCCCACAAAGGCCGATGTACGTAAAGTATCGATTTTGGGGGTTGCATTAAACGTCTCCCTGATCTCGTGGTACGAGCGTATCATGGTATCCTCCAGGCCCGAATTTACAAGCTCAAGTTCGGTAGCGCCTTTGACGATGGTTGAACGCTGCATGGGGGTTAACGCTACGCCGGTTATACCTTCGACCATGTTTACAAGGTTAAGATTTGTTTTTTCCTCAAAACGCCTGTTCATGCGACCAAATGCCACATGCGACAGGTTTTTAAGCCATTCGAAATAGGATACCGTAACACCGCCGGCATTGGCATACATGTCGGGAATGATCATCCCTCCATTTTGATAAAATACGGTTTCCGCATCGGGAGAAGTTGGGCCGTTAGCGCCTTCGGCAATAATTTTTGCTTTAATGTTGCCGACATTGTATATCGTGATCTGGTTTTCCAACGCAGCCGGAACTAATATATCGCAGGCCTGCTCCAGCCCTTCAGACGATTTTTTAAACTCTTGTTTTGCCCCCGGGTACCCTAAAATTGATCCGGTTATTTTGCGGTGCTGAAAAACAGACTCCACATCCAGGCCGTCGGCATTATAAATGGCTCCTTCGTATTCGCATAAGCCAACTATTATCGCACCAAACTCCGACAGGAACTTAGCCGAATAATAACCAACATTACCCAAACCCTGAACAATTACCCTTTTGCCTGATATTCCGGGCAGCAGGCCTAATTTTTTCATATCCTCAGCAACGCTCACACATTCGCGTATGGCAATAGCCACTCCCCTGCCGGTAGCCTCGCGCCGGCCTGCAATACCCTGCAGCGCAATCGGCTTGCCTGTAACCGCACCCATGGCATCCAACTGGCCCGGGTTCATGGTGGCATAAGTGTCGGCTATCCAGCTCATTTCGCGCTCACCTGATCCATAGTCGGGCGCAGGTACGTCAATGCTGGGGCCAATAAAGTTTTTCTTAATAAGCTCAACAGTGTAACGGCGGGTAATATTCTCCAGCTCCTGCAGTGTGTAACTTTTAGGATTGATTTTGATACCGCCTTTAGCGCCGCCAAAGGGCACATTCACAATGGCGCACTTGTACGTCATCAGTGCGGCCAGCGCCATCACTTCGTCTTCATTTACCATCTCGCTGTAGCGGATGCCGCCCTTTGTTGGCGACTGGTGCTGCGAGTGCTCCACGCGCCAGGCATCTATTACTTCAAAACCATTGCCCCGGCGTATCGGGAACCTAAAACGGTAAACACTGTTGCATGATTTTATTTGGTCGAGTAAACCGGCATCGTGCTTTGTGAATTGCGCTGCGTAATCAAAATTCTTGCATACATCGCCAAAAAAATGGGTCTCATGATCAGCGGTTGGAATATTAGTAACCATAGATTTTATTTACAAATTATTAAATCGTTAAAAAAGTGCACAAAAATGGTACATTTTTTACGAAAATCGCAAATATATTGTTGCCAGTTTCCGCCTCAGCCTTAATCTTACATTAAAATGCAGGTTTAAACTGCATAGGCAGATTTTTTGGACTATTTTTCTTTTTCGATTTTTTTCAGTCTCCTGTCAATCGAGAATAAATAAATGGCTAAACCGACAAAAATTATAACGATAACAGTTATTACCACATATATTTTGCCCGAGCTCCGGAACGCATCAGCCATCTCAACCGATTGAGTTTGCTGGGCAAATGCGCCGGTAAAAGCCATCAGCAAAAGTGATAAAAGCATTGTTTTCTTCATGTTAATTTATTTCGTTCTTTTTGTATTCTATCAGCCTGATACGATAACGCAGCGACGCAATCCATATAGCGATCAAACACCAGGCAATGAAGGCCGGGTATAGTACCATACGCATGCGGTTATCCATATCAAGCTTGCCAAAAGCCGGGTTGCCGCCATTGCCGGGGTGAAGCGAGTCGGTCATCCTTGGCAGCACCATGATCAGCACAACCATTATCGGGAAAGCGAAAATATTATAGATAGCCGATATTTTGGCCCGCTTTTGTTCCTCATCTATCGAGTTTCGCAACACGGCATAAGCGCAATACAGCAAAAATGCTATGGCGGCGCTATTTTGTTTAGGGTCGTTGCTCCAAAACTCTCCCCAGGTATATTTGGCCCACATCATCCCGGTTACCAGTCCCAGCACATAAAAAAAAGTGCCGGTATTCACACATTCAACAGCTACCAGGTCATCTTTCTCGTCGCCGCTAACCAGGTACCTAATGCTGTAAATTACCGATATGGTAAAAACGGTAAACATGGCCATCCACATCGGTACATGAAAATAAACGTTCCGGATGGTCTCGTGCATAATGGGCAGGCGGGGCACGCCAAGCAAAAACCCAGCAATCAATGTGTAAAGTATGATCAATACCGCCAATACTTTCCACCAGGTTTGATATATAAATTTCATGGTTGTTTCAGCGTTAAAGGTAGGTTTTTTTGGTCAATGGTCAGTGTGTCATTAGTCATTGGTAAATGTGTCATTGGTCATTATTTCCCAGGCATTCTGTTAGCATGGGTTTTATTGATGCTTATAACCCAATGACTATCGGATGCCCATTCAGCAATGACCAAAAGTTCAGTCATGATCGGGCACGTAATCAACGGGTAATAATTCCGATATTTTATCCCTTGCCCATGCCCCTTCGTATAATGGCGCATCGCCGATAACGGTGCCGTTCATATCAAAAATTGCGTAAGGGGCAAATAAAGTCAACACCGAAACCGCATAATTTGGCATGTCTATCGGGCGGTACAGGTCTTTATTAAACACATCGTCTGTTTTTTTGGTGTAGACGATATATAAATAATTTGCAAAATGTATCTGGAATAAACCCTGCTGCGGGTCGCGGTTTAATATCTCAAAGGGAAACAATGCGGGCTTTAATAAATGATCGCCATAGTATTTAGACATATTTGCCAAACCAATCCAGTAATTGGCCGAATCGGCCCGTCGGTTTATGGTAGTGAAATAGGTGATCTTACGGCGTATCACTTCTTCGTCAGGCCTTTCGGGGTTAAGGCGCCTGCTTAGCCTGTATATCTCAAAACCTTCCTCCTTCAATTTATCCTTATACAGCGAACGGTAAAAATGCATTGCCGAACCGTAATAGGCCTCCTCGCGTTTCTGGTGCCAGCGCTTCTTCTGTGCTTCGCTTCCGGGCAGTTCTTCAAAAACCTGCTGTCCTTCGCGGGAAACTATATTGGATATTTTATCGATCTTAAAATCATTGAGTAAATACTTTATACGATATCCCAGCGCTTTATTTTCAATAATCAAAAACTGATCGGCATCGGCATGCAAAAGTTGTTTGGTAGGGTTGTAGGTTAAGTTAAGAATATGGGGATTGGTTATTTCGCAATATTTAGCGTTGTCATCAGTACCAATGAACTCTTTTTTAAATGCCTCATAATTTTTTTTCCAATCGGCGCTTGAGGTGATCACAACTTCTCGCAGCTGCAGCGGCTTTTGCGTCAGTTCGATATCGAGTTTTATCGGATCGTTGCCAACAAGCACCATTTTCGAATATTGCTCATATCCCAATATGCTCACTACCAGCGTATATTCGCCCGGCCTTATGCCGCCTAAGGTAAACTTTCCCTCCTCGGTAGTTGCCGCCCCAACGGATGAGTTACTTAAAAACACACTCGCGCGCGGCAAAGGCTTTTTGCCCTCGGCACTTATCACAGTACCGGTTATAATTCCGCTTTGCGCAAACATCAAGAATGGGAAACACACAAAAACCAGGATGAGCAAGGGGAATCGCATCGTCAAAATTACAATTAAACTTTCAGGATGCTAAAATAATCCGAAAGTCGGAAAAGTCCGAAAGTCCGGGGTATTTTTTTTGAGGCCGGAATGCTCCCAAAATCCGAAAGATTTTGCCCTACTAACGGCTGAAACTGATTTTTATTTTTTTTCCGTCTCTCCATCTTTCGGTCTTTCGGACTTTTCCGACTTTCGGCCTAATTGTCAATCGCGCCAAAGGAAGGGGAATAATAACAGCGCGGTGGCAATAACAATGGCATTTATCGCCAAAAGTACACCCATATTGCTATAGCTGAAACTGCGCTCAATACCATCCATAGCGTTTTTACTAAGTCGGATCAGTAGTAAGATCACAGGTATGATAACCGGGAAACTGAGGATTGCCATCAGCGTACCGTTATTGCCAGCTTTTGAAGCAATGGCCGAAATCATGGTAAAAACCGTGGAAAAGCTGATGCTTCCTAATAATACCGTCAGAAAATAAAATAGCGGGTCGCCAATGGTATTTGTAAAGAAAAGCATGTAAACAAGCAATGCCAGCATACTGAGCAGTGCCATCAACAGGATATTGTACAGTGTTTTCGACAGGATAATAGCCTGCGGGCTTGCTATGGAATAATAATATAACAAGCGGCTTTTGCTCTCCTGCATAAAGCTTTTGGCTATGGCATTAACCGAGGCGAACAGCATAATTATCCAAAACAAAACATTCCACACAATAGCGTAACTTTTACTGCCGCTAAAACCCGGATTTAAATTGAAAGATATATAGCAAATAAATACCGTCGAGACCACATATAACAGCACGCCGTTAAAGGCATACTTGGAGCGCCATTCCAGCAAAATTTCTTTTTTAAAAAGATCCCAGGTTTGGTTAAGAAGCTGCATGGTGCAAATATAACTTATTTAGTCATTGGGTCATTAGGTCATTGGGTCATCGGCGGCTACTACGAAATGGCATTATGCCACACACCAATGACCTAATGACTTAATGACCCAATGACCCAAGGAATTTTTTATAATTTAGCGAAATGGAGACGGCTTATTACAAGACGCCATTGGGGGTTGCCAGGCTTACCGAAGAAGATGGTTTTATTACATCTGTTTATTTGCTGGATGAGGAAGTTGAAATAAAACCGCCGGTAACGCCCCTGCTGAAGAAGGCTGCACAACAGCTGGACGAATATTTTGCCGGCACCCGGAAGGTTTTTGATTTGCCATTAAAACAGCAGGGGTCAAATTTCCAGCAAGGGGTGTGGGAGCAATTGTCAAAAATTCCTTACGGCACAACCATAAGCTATTTGCAGCAATCAAAACTAATGAACAACCCTTTGGGTATAAGGGCAATTGCCTCGGCCAATGGCAAAAATCATTTGGTTATTGTTGTTCCCTGCCACCGGGTAATTGGCGCCGACGGCAGTTTAACCGGCTTTGGCTGCGGCTTATGGCGCAAAAAATGGCTGTTGGAGCACGAGGCGCGGGTAATGGGCGTGGGACAAATTAAACTGGAATTTTAACCATGTCGCCGGTTTTTAGCAGCCGTTTAATTTTCCGGTGAAGTTCCTGCGGTTGAAACGGTTTTGACAGTACGTCATTCATTCCTGATATCAACGCTTCTTCCTGCTCATAATCAAATGATGCCGCCGAAAGGGAAATGATGGGGATACTCTTCTTTGGTTCGGCAAAATCGTTTCGTATCGCCTTCGCCGTTTCATAACCGTTCATTTCGGGCATGTGGGTATCCATTAATATGAGGTCATAGTTATTAAGCTGAAGCTTTTCCATCACCTTTTGGCCATTATCCACCATTTCAACATCTATATTCCAATCCTTCAGCATTTTTGATAACATAAACTGGTTAACCAGGTTATCCTCCGCCACCAGTATATTCACATTTTCAAATTGTTCCAGCGCCGTTTCTGTTTTAAAGGCAGGTCCTGCTTTCGGCTTAGCCGCCACGGTGTACCAGTTAATAAAGCTGAATGTGCTTCCCTTGCCCGGCTTGCTATCCACAATGAGTTCGCCCCCTTTTAAATCAATTAATTTTTTAACGATGGTTAACCCTAAGCCCGTGCCGCCGTATTTAGCGGCCGTATCTTCCTCGGCCTGTTCAAATGAGTCAAAAACACTCGACAAACGGTTTTCAGGTATACCTATCCCGCTGTCCTCGACGCTGAACTTTAATTTTACTTTATCTTCGTTCTTTTGCAGTACCACTACCGATAATTTCACGTAGCCGCGATGGGTGAATTTGATGGCATTGCTTAACAAATTCATCAGTACCTGGTTTAATCGCAGTGAGTCGATCATTAAATTTACCGGTACATCCGGCGCTATCTCCAATAAAAACTCTATATTGTTTTCGTCTGCCTTAAACCTAAGCAGGCCATATGCAGCCCTCAGCAGGTCGTGCAGGTTATTGGGCGAACGGATAATGGTAAACTTGCCTGCATCCATTTTCGAAATATCAAGCACATCATTGATCACGCCGAGCAACGATTGCGACGAAACTTCGAGCAGGTCGATCATACTGTTCTGCTGCTCATTGAGGGGCGTTTTCCGCAGCAGGCCGGTTAAGCCTATGATCCCGTTAACGGGGGTCCGCAATTCGTGGCTCATATTGGCCAAAAAGGTTTCCTTAACTTTTTTACTGTATTCGGCGGTTGCCTTTGACTTGCTTAATTGTTTATTTTTTTGTTTAACCTCTGCATGGAAATGGGCTAGCTGTATAAATGAATCGATTTTTGCCGCAGTTATATGTGGATTGAGCGGCTTGTACATATAATCTATAATCCCGTGGCCCGGGGCGTTGAAATTGTCGGTTATAGCAGATGACTGGCTTATTAAAAAAACGATAGCTGCGTCGGCGCCATGCTGCGCTTTGGAGCGCAATAGTTCTGCAAGTTTGAAACTGCCGGCATCCTTATTATCAATATCAATAAACGCCAAAGCAAAATTATTTTCCCCTGCCAGCAGTAGTGCCTGGTTTGGGGAGGTGGCTGAAAATATGCGTATATCTTCACGCTTAAGCGATGACTTAAGGGCTAATACATTTTCCTCCTCACTATCCGAAATGAGAATGTTAATCGTGGTCATTTAAGGTAAAACAGGTGAAATTCTCTTATTTTTTCAATAGTTCAAAAATCTCATTTGTCCTTAGTACGTAATCCACGGCATTAATGTTTATGGCTGCGTTAGGCATTTCCGGCATTTCTGCATCATCGGGATGCTGGGCGATAGTTAATGAGCCTGCGTTTCGTAATTTTAGCAGGCCCAGGGCGCCGTCCTGGTTAGCTCCGGAGACCAGGATGGCGGTGCAGCGGTTGTAATAAGCATCGGCCGCGCTTTCAAATGTTACATCGATAGAAGGCTTGGAGTACCAAACGGCTTCGGAGACGTCCAAACTAAAAGAACCTTCTCTTTCAATTAAAGTATGATAATTGGACGGAGCTATATAGATATTGTTTTTATTTATACTGTCTTTATCGGCAACTTCCTTTAGCGGCAGCCGGCTGTGGGCGGCGAACATTTTTTCAATTTCGCTCAAAAAATTCCTTTTCCGGTGAATAACGATGATCACGGCCTTATTTAAACCGGGCGCAAGGCTTTTTACGACCCCGAAGATCAAGTTGAACGACCCTGCAGAACCGCCTAACAACAGTATATCGGTGTTGTGCCAGCGATCAATTATGTCCTCGTTAATATCCAATTTTCTGGTATATATTTTCTTTCTGATTGATGGCCCGGAATTTCGTTTTAAACAGGTCCGAGCGTATCGTTTCTTTACTCCCGAGGCACAAAAAGCCATCCGGGCTTAAACTGTCATAAAAAAGATGCAGTATTCTTTCCTGCAGCTGCGTTTCAAAATAAATAAAAACGTTACGGCAGGTAATTAGTTGAAATTCGTTGAAAACAGGATCTGCAATTAAGTTATGAACGGAAAAAAAAGTATTGAGCTTTAGTTTTGGAAGCAGCTCGGCAGACTCGCGCCCGGTAATAAAATAACCGGCAAACAAACCCTTGAGATCGCATGATTGATAGTTTTCGGCATAGGTTTTCAAATTACGGTTACTGTAAACGCCTTTTTCAGCTTCCTTCAAAACCGACTTGTTTATGTCCGTGCCGTATAGTAAAGCCCTTTCGCCAAGCGCCGCCGTATGCATTAAAATTGAAAGGGAATAAAGTTCCTCGCCCGTTGCGCATCCTGCCGACCATATCTTTATTTGATCGTAGGCAGTCAACTCGGGCAAAACCTGGCTGCTAAGCGCCTTATAAAAAGAAGGGTCGCGAAACATTTCAGTAACATTTACTGTAATTTCTTCTAAAAATTCCGTGAAAAAACCCTGCTCGTTGATTAACTTATGTTTAAGGTCATAAAAGCCTAATTTTTTCAAAAGCATTATCCGGGTGAGCCGCCGTTTCAGGGATGCTTTAGTATAGTCCGAAAAATCAAATCCATGAATTTTTTTTACCAGGCTTATTAGTTCGGTTATTTGATCTGAAGTGAGGTTTTGTGAAGAAACGTCCATATTTAGTGCTCCAGCCACATCTGCATTAATGAAATTAGCTTGCTTATATCAACGGGTTTATCAATGTAGTCATTAGCGCCGGCTGCGATGCATTTTTCATGGTCATCATTCATGGTTTTGGCTGTCAGCGCTAATACGGGTAATTTCTGCCATTTGTTATGCTGCCTGATATGCCTGATCGCCTCGTACCCATCCATAACGGGCATCATAACGTCCATCAGTACCATGCTTATATCGTCCATTTTTTCCAGCTTATCTATTGCTTCCCGGCCGTTGCCGGCAATTTCCACAATCATGTCGTAACCCTGCAGGGCGCTGCTCAAGGCAAAAACATTACGCACATCATCATCCACCAACAATATTCTTTTGCCCTTTAAAATATTTTTGCCGCTGTTTGCAAGGCTGCCTTTTCCGCCAGGCCCGGCGACCTTATTTAAAAACAAATCCACCTCGTCCATCAGTCGATCGGGCGATGAACTTGACCTTACGACCATTGCATTGGCGTATTGCATCAGTTTGCTTAGCGACTCTTTATTAAGCTCGGTACTGCTGTTTATAATAACCGGGAGCGAGCTGAACCGATCGATAGCCTTGATCTTATTTAGCAGGTCGGGGCCGGAAATATCAGGCAGGCTGAGATCAAGCACCACGCATTGGTATTCTTTTTCGCCCAGCATTTTCAGGGCCGATGCGCCGTCGAATGCCCGGTCAACGACGATGCCTTTGCTTTGCGCCATTGCCTCCAACCCCGGCCTTTGTGCCTTGCTGTCTTCAACCAGCAATATGTGTTGCCCAGCCTTTGCCCGGTTTTTTGGCAAAACGTCGTTAAAAAGCTTGTCGAGCGTGGCTTTGCCCACCGGTTTTTTAAGAAAGCTTATAGCGCCCTCATGACGCACCCTATTTGTTGCCGCTCCACCCGCCGACATCAGGTGCACCGGTATATGCATAGTAGTTTTATCCTGCTTTAATTCTTTTAATATTTGCCAGCCGTCTTTGCCAGGCAGCATTATATCCAATATCACCGCGTCGGGTAAATTTTTTTTAATGATCTCAACGGCGTCTGTGCCTTCATTTACGATGATTGATTTAAACCCATGCTGCAACGCATAATCGTGCAATATATGGGCGAAGTTTTTATCGTCTTCAAATATAATGATCACCGGCTCCCTTTTTTCAACTGTTACTGTTTGGGTGTCCGGAAAATCGTGCACGCCTGCACCTGTCTCGTGTTCGTCGCTTTCCTTTTGTGAGAATGCCGCGCCCGGCATCAGCGGTACCGTTAAAACAAACTCGCTGCCTGCGCCGGCCTTACTGGTTAGCGTTATGTCGCCGCCAATCAGTTCCACCAGCCCGCGGCTTATCGATAAGCCCAGGCCGGTGCCCCCGTATTTACGGCTGGTAGAACCGTCGGCCTGCTGAAATGCTTCAAATATTATTTTTTGTTTGTCTTCCGCAATGCCGATACCTGAGTCCTTTATACGAAAGCTTACGCTATTGCCATCCCCTGCCGGTTCAGCACTTATTGAAACATAACCGTTTTCGGGTGTAAACTTAAAGGCATTTGAAAGCAGGTTCTTTAATATTTGCTCAACCCTTAATGTATCGATGAGCATTGTCTCAGGTAAGCTTTTGTCGAGTTTTACGGTGAATTTGATTTTCTTGCCTGCGGCAACCTCGGCAAACAGCATCTCCATGTCCTTCAAAATACCGGCAATTTTTATCGTTTCGTTTTGAACCTCCAGTTTCCCCGATTCGATCTTTGCAAGATCGAGGATATCGCTGATCAGCGTCAGCAGGTCATTGCCCGCGTTAAATATAACGCCCGCATATTTTAGCTGTTCTTCTGAAAGATTAGCCTGCTTGTTTTCCTTTAATATCTGGGCCAACACCAGTATACTGTTTAACGGCGTCCGCAGTTCGTGGCTCATATTAGCCAAAAACTCCGACCTGTACCGTCCCGTTGTTTCCAGTTCTTTTATCTTAATATCAATTGCCCGATGCGCTTCCTCTATCACTTTGTTTTTTTCGCCTAGTAGCGCTGCCTTCTCCTCCAATTCGGCATTTGCCGTACGCAGTTCCTCCTGCTGCGACCTCAGCTCCTCTTCCGATTCCTGCAGCCTTTCGGTGTTAGTAAGCAGCTCGTCATTTGTAACGCGCATTTCTTCTTGCTGTGCCTCAAGTTCTTCAGCCTGCTGCTGAACCTGCAGCAGCAAATCGTGCATAATGGTACGCGCCTGCGCTGTATTAATTGCTATGCCGATATTTTCAGCAGCGCGCAATATATATTCTTCTACGCTTGTTGTTAGTTTATCATTGAACGCTGTTTCCAATACACCCTTTAGCTTTTTTTCGAAAAAGAACGGCACAACAAAACTCTCGGCCAGTTCCTGGTATACCAGCGATGTGGCAAGCGCAAATTTATCGTTCAATTTGCTTTTTATTATTGCAGGGGTTTTATTTTCAGCGGCCTGTCCCAACCAGCCCTCACTCAATTTTATTGATTTTTTTAATGATTCGTGGTTGTTAACCGCGTAAGATGCGTACAGTTCAAGGGTTTCGGTGGCCTCATTAAAGAGATAAAGGGTACCCGCTAAGGCATGGCTGTAGCGGCATATTTCATTTAAAATATTTGCGGCAAGGGCTTTTTCTCCTTGTTCGCCCTGCATTTTTTCATTTAGCAAACTTGTCCCGGTAAGCAGCCAGTTCTTTGCCGTATTTTCGTCCAGTACTTTCTCAAGTTCCAGGTTTGCAACACGTGTTTGCTCTTCGCTCGATTTAACCCGTTTAAAAGACCGCTGAATGTAAGAGAACAGCATTAAAACCATGCACCCAACAACTATGCCGCCTATTATTATGGCCTGTACGGATTTTGTTTCCGCACTATCTGAGGATGCCTTCCTGATCTTTAACAGGCTGTTTTCTTCGTCGACGATTCTACCGATCCATAGCCGCACCTGGTCCATGTCGAATTTACCGGGGTCGCCCGCCAGCGCCGCGCGGGCCGCTTCAAAGCTGTTGGTCCTTGCAATCAGGATAATCGACTTCAGTTCCTGGATCTTTAAATCGGCATAACGCGCAACTGAATCAACTCTTTTGGACTGATCGGCGTTGCCCGCCACCAGCGCTTTCAAGCGGCCTAAGGCCGGCGGTATTTTTGATATTGACCCGGTATACGGCTGCAGAAATGTTTCTTTTTGGGAGGCGATGTAACCCCGCTGTCCTGTTTCGCCATCCACTAGCAAAGACCTGACCGATGTCGCAGTCTTGATCACATTTTCAGATTGCTCAACTAATTCCTGGTTCTTGTGCAGGTCGTTGATACTATTATATGAAAAATAAAAAATGCCAAATACCAGCAGCAATGAAATAACGAATCCCCATAATACCTGCTGACGAAAGGAAAGCTTTAACATATACTTGCCTAATTTTAAACAAATATGTTCAAAAAATATTTCATTACAGTTGTTTGAAAAACAAGCGTTTGACCTAAAAACAAAATTTTAATATTTTGTTTGGGCAAAAATAAAAAATCAGGTTGCGTTAAACTTTTTCCGTTTCGCGAGCAGCACACCCGTTAGCGCCAATAACGGGCCGCCAAACAAGAGGTACCAGCCCCATTTAAATTTGATTTTCGACGTGAGGTATTTAGCGATAAAATGAAGCGGTATAAAGTTAAACGAAGTGTAAACCTTTAGGATCGTTAATATTAAAAATATTGATACCAGCACTAATGACAGCCATGCCGCAAAACGGATAATTTTTAACTCATTGAATACCGTACCGATTATGCCGGTCACAGCCACCAGCAATATCAAAATACCATAAGGCTTATTTCCATCGTAAACATCCCAGTTACCAACAATGGGATGGAGGATAGGGCAGTAAGTTGCAGCGATAAGTATCACAAAGCCAGCAAATGACAGCAAGCTGTTAAAGCGCATTTTACTTTTGGGTTATTTCCATTTTATCGGCAAAGTGAGCACAGTAATCCCGGAGGTCTTCTACAATATTTTTTTCTCCGGTCGCCCGTAAAAAGCTGTCGCCCATGGTTTGCAGGGTTTCATAAAAAAAGCGTTTCATTTCATCAATGGGCATATCTTTTGTCCAAAGATCTATACGCAGGGTGTTTTTGTAGTTTTGATCCCAAAGGGCCAGTATCATTGATTTCACAGGCAATGCTTCCTTGTTTTCGGCATCGGTCGATTCCCATAAAATACTTTCAGGAACGTTTTGGTCGTCCAGCTCTATCGTTAGCTTAATCTCAGCTTTTTTCATTAATTTATCTTACAAGTAAAAATATAATTGCCGCCAAAGTTATAAAGCTTAGCTCTACTATCCACAATTTTTTGTTCTCGGGAAAGAAATTACGAAACATTATATCCATAAATGACACAACAAAGGCAAACAGTAAAAATATCCACCCGATAGTGCCTCCAAGGTGCTGAAACTGCATACCGGATATTTTAACGCCATATACCCAGCTGTAAATGGCGATTACAAAAAAAAATGCGCTTGCAAAATTGAGCGGCGTAATTCTGAATTTCATAATGTCTTAATGTCGTTTACGGGATGGCCTTGCGGGCTTTGTTTTTTTGGCTTTTTGCCTGGTGCCTGCAGATTTCGCTTTGGCAGCCTCAAATTTCCTGTGCTGGCCCGGGGTTTTCTTTTCGTGAAAGGCCCCTTTAAAGTCAGGGTTTTCACGGCGCTTTTGCATATCTATCTCCCTTGCCTGTTCCTGGTTTTCTTCGTATGGCGTGGTTTCTATAAACACATCTTCCGGGATGCTGGTCACCGGGATTTTCTGGCGGATCAGCTTCTCAACCTTCGCGATATAGTATTCCTCGGCAGGGTTGCAGAACGTTATGGCAACGCCTGATTGATGCGCGCGGCCAGTACGGCCAATACGATGCACGTAATCCTCGATCACCACCGGCACATCAAAATTTATGACATGGCTTACATCGCTTACATCAATACCTCGCGATGCCACGTCTGTGGCTACCAAAATTTTAACTTCGTCGTTCTTAAAAGCATTAATGGCGTTAATGCGGGTATTTTGGCCTTTATTGGCATGTAAAACCTTTACCTCTTTCTCACCAAATTTGCGGAGTAAAAATTTATAAACGTCTTCGGCTGCCATGCGCGTTTTGCAAAATATGATCAGCTTTTTAATGTCGTCTTGTTTATCCAGCAGCTTTTTTAGGAGGTTTATTTTTGTTTTGACGTTAGGCACATAATACAATTGCTGATCCACTGTTTGCGCCGGCGTTGCCTGCGGTGTTATTTCGATAACCGTGGGGAATTCAAGGAAATTACCGGCAAGCTCATGTATTTTATCGGACATCGTAGCCGAAAAAAGCAGGTTTTGCCGCTTTACCGGAACAACCTCTAAAATGCGGTTAATTTGCGGCATAAAGCCCATATCCATCATTTTATCAGCCTCATCAAGCACCAAAACCTGTAATGTTTTGGTAACTATATGGCCTGCAAGGTAAATATCCATAAAGCGGCCCGGGGTGGCTACAATAATGTCTACCCCTTTATTTATTTGTTCTATCTGCGTTTTTGGGCCAAGGCCTCCATATAAAACCACAACACGCAGATCAGTATTGGCGGCAAAAGTTTTTACATTTTCTTCTATCTGCATAGCCAGCTCGCGCGTTGGAGAAATAATGAGCGCGCGGGCATGTTCGCCCTGGGCATACTTCAGCTTCATCAGGATAGGCAGAACATAGGCGGCGGTTTTACCCGTGCCCGTTTGCGCAATGCCCATCATATCCTGGCCGTTTAATATCGGCGGGATAGCTCTTTGCTGGATAGGCGTTGGCACGGTGTAGCCGGCATCGGCAATGGCGTTTAAAATTTGCCGGTTAAATTTAAAATCTTCGAAAGTTACGCCCATGGCGCAAAGATAGGCTTTTCTTGGTGCTGAACGGCGACGGTGAAAGATGAAAGGTTTTCGAAAGTCTGAAATATCCGGAACTGTAAATGCTATTAACGAATAATTTTTCTTTCTTTGTAATTAAATCATCGCCCTTAAATAGATTAATATGAGAAACCCGCTTTTATTAATTGTCGTTCTTTTTATCTCGATAAGCGTTTACGGACAAGGCCCGGGGCCGCATTACATAAAATTTTTGCATGTCGGAGAAAAAATCCAGCCCGTTAATACCATTAATATCAGCTACCAGGATAATATAGTAATTCCACGAGATTCAATTGAGCGTGTAATTGATTCCCTGCCTGCAAAATCAATAATTACCGACCAGGAATCATATAATGCCGTCTTATCTTATATTAACAGGACCACTTTTAAAATGGGCAAAAGCGCCGGCCAGCTTTACTTCGGCACCTTTAAAATAACCGACGAGGGGAAATACTTTTACCTGCCCGGTAACAGTGTAACCGCTTATTTTAAAAATATGGTTTTATACCTTAAAAAAAAGAAAAGCGACCCGCACCTTATTAGTGCGATAGTCGACAATTATCCATGGATATTTAATCCGTAACCAGTAATTATTATTTCTTTGACGGAGCTATGGATATTTTTACCCTATAAATTCATACTCCAGTTTATCGCAATCATTCCGACACATACAATAGACGCCAGTGCCAGAATAACCATTATCCAATATATCACCTGCTTCATGGCGCTATCAGATATCGACCTCTCCGAAATATCCTCCCGCCTGTGCTCATGTGCTATTCTCATAGTGCTTTAATAATTAAATTAATAAACTAAAAGGCTTCTCTGAGGATTAATCAACCCTCAGGAAACTCGTTTAAAATTAAACGGCGTGGACATACGTTTATTATAGTTTATTATCACCGGATGGCGCTAAGCGCGAATTTGAAATTCAAAAAATCGGGCTAATCCCGTCAAGACAGTTATATTTGCGTATATGTCTTCCATCCTCATCAAATCGGCTACTGTTGTTAATGAAAATAAGCAATTTATTGCCGATGTTTTGGTGAAGGACGGTTTTATCGAACGCATCGACAAACAAATCGATATAAATTCTGATCAGGAGATCAATGCCGAAGGCCTGTACCTTTTTCCGGGCTGTATTGACGACCAGGTACATTTTCGCGAACCAGGTTTGACCCATAAGGCAACTATTTATACGGAATCGAGGGCTGCCGTGGCAGGCGGTATCACCTCCTTTATGGAGATGCCGAACACAGTTCCAAATACGCTCACTCAGCAACTGCTTGAAGACAAATATCAAATTGCATCGAAAAGCTCACCAGCCAATTACTCATTTTACATGGGGGCCTCAAACGATAACCTTGACGAGGTATTGCGTACGGATACCGCGGCCGTTTGCGGAATAAAGGTATTTATGGGTTCCTCAACCGGTAACATGCTGGTAGATAACCCTACCACGCTCGAAAATATTTTTGCGCAGTCGCCGATGCTGATCGCTACGCATTGCGAGGATGAAGCTACGATAAAAGGCAACCTCGAACATTATAAGCAATTATTAGGCGAGAATATCCCTGTAAAGCTGCACCCCAAGATCAGGAGCGAGGAGGCATGTTATCTTTCGTCCTCAATGGCTGTCGACATGGCGCGAAAGCACAATACAAGGCTGCACATTTTACATATTTCAACCGAAAAAGAGACCTACCTGTTTGATAATAAAATTCCGCTGCAGGATAAAAGGATAACGGCCGAAGCATGCATCCATCATCTTTGGTTTACTGATAAGGATTATGAAACAAAGGGCAACCTGATAAAATGGAACCCCGCCGTGAAAGCGGAACATGACAGGGATGCCATTTTAAAAGCTGTTTTAAACGGCCGCATCGATGTTATCGCGACAGATCATGCGCCGCATACTTTAGAAGAAAAATCACAGCGGTATTTGCAGGCGCCATCAGGCGGGCCATTGGTGCAGCATGCTTTGCCTGCCATGCTGCAGCTGTACCACCAGGGCAAAATCAGCCTTGAGCAAATCGCCGAAAAAATGGCCCATAACGTTGCTATTTGTTTTCAAATTGAGAAGCGCGGCTTTATCCGCGAAGGCTACTGGGCCGACCTGGCGCTGGTTGATTTAAATTCCCCCTGGCAGGTAAACAAGCAAAACATCCTGTACAAATGTAAATGGAGCCCCTTTGAAGGCAATACTTTTCAATCTAAAGTAGCAGCCACCATAGTTTCGGGCAACGTGGTGTGGGACGGCGCAAAATTAATCGAAGGCAGCATCGGCAAAAGGATGACTTTTACAAGGTAAAGAATAACCATTCATCTTTCACCCTCTGCCTGTCAGCCAATAATAAAGGCGAAGCGATAAAAGGAAGCTCTGCCCGGAGACAACCCCTTATCTTTCGCCTTATATCTTTCACCAAAAACTCACCACTCACTACTCACTACTCACCACTGACCACTCACTCCGGTTGCGCCGCCTGGAAACTGATGGGTATCACAAATCTCACCCGTACAGGCTGCCCGTTTTGTATGCCGGGCTTCCAGGCTTTTGCGAGTTTTAATACACGCAAAGCTTCTTCATCAAAACCATGCCCGGCAGGCCTGATAACGTTGATATCCGAAAGGCTTCCGTCCTTTTCGATAATAAAACTTAAAAGGACCCTTCCGCTTGCTCCCTCTTCCTGCGCCGGGGCCGGGAATCTTAAGTTCTTATTTAAAAACTTATTCCAGGCTTTGTCGCCGCCCACCGGCTCGGGCATGATCTGAACTTCGTTTAGCGGGTGTACGCTCGCGTCCACAACAGGTTGTACTGCCTGCCCTTTGCCTTGCTTGTCATCCGGCAAAACGTTAGAGCCCTTATCTTTTCCTTCAGTGGTAACAGGGCCGATTGCGCCTTTAAGCTGGTCATTGGGTGTCGGAGGGATTTTAACAAGCGGATCAGGCGTTACCAGTGGCGGAGGATTTGCGGTCATTTTTATTGGCTCGGTTGGCCTGGGCGGTTCAACCGGCTTTTTCGGCGGCGTTACAGGTACATCAGGCGGATGCAGCGTAACAACAATGGGAGGCTGCGGAGGTGGAAGAGGCGCCGTAACCGGGGCGTTTTTAAACACCATGCCGGCGCCAAACAGCAAACCGATGCCTAAAAATGCAATACCCATGGCTTTGATCATATTGCCTGCGTAATGCTGCCGCAGCTCATAAGCGCCATATTCCTTATTGCGTTTATCAAATACAAGCTCGAGCCACTCGGGATTGTATAAATCAAATTTTGAGATAAGCATGTCGATTGAGATTAAATTACCGATATAAGATTTATATAAATATTACGAATCAAGCTAAAACCTTTCGGCTCTGGCATTCCCGCTTTTCGCTTTCTGCTTTTCGTTTTTAGCTTTTAGCTTTCCCCTAATTTTGGTCTGCCACCTGGAAATTAATGGGTATCACAAATTTAACCCGCACGGGGCGGCCGTTTTGTATCCCGGGTTTCCATGGCTTGGCCAGCTTAAGCACGCGGGTGGCCTCTTCATCGAACCCGTGACCTGCCGATCTTTCAACCGAAATGTTCGACAAACTCCCGTCTTTTTCAATAACAAAACCAACGAAAACCTTGCCGCCAACACCATCGGCCTGCGCTTCCGGCGGGAACCTTAAGTTTTTGTTTAAAAATTTTACCCATGCCTCCTCGCCTCCAACTGGTGAGGGCATTACCTGGATCTCGATTAACGTATGAACTTTATTATCATCTTCCGTCATCGCGCCATCTCCTTTGCTTTCATCTATTACTGGTATACCAGGATCGCCAATCTCGCCTTTTGTGGTAGTCGTGCTGATTGCAGGCGCAAGGTCATCTATTTTTGCAAGCTCTTCCGTTGGAGTATTGTCGGGCCTGACAACGGGCGGTACAAATCTTATTGTAGCAACCGGGGGAGGTGTGGGGACTTTTGGAATTATAGGAGGCAGCACTTTCTTAGTTTCTTCCTTTAATTGTTTTAGGTCAACTGTAGTCGCCATAACGACTGGTGCCGCGCCGTGATGAGACCTGAACAAAATAGTTGCGCCGAAAATTACCCCTACAGCTAAAAAGGTGAAGGTCATGGCCATAACCATGCGGCGGGCATGGTGTTGCCGCAGTTCATAGGCGCCATACTCCTTGTTACGGTTGTCGAATACAAGCTCGAGCCACTCAGGCTTGTACAAATCAAATTTTGAGATAAGCATGTCGATTGAAATTAAATTTTATGATATAACGCAGGGGGAATATTAAATGTTGTGCATTTAATGCAACATTGTAACATTTAGCATTATTTCAACCGACAGCTGAAATTTTAGAAATTTCTTATTTATAAGGGATTATAAGTATAAAAATTGCAACGAATGCAACATTGTGGATTTTAAACTACCACTTATCTGTCACTATTTTCCTGGTCGTTTCTTCTTTTTTCGGCGCAACGAGCATAAATTGTTTTAAGTGGTCGCCAAATTGCTTGCAAAAAGCGCCGGTTTCATTAAGATAACCTTCCACGTCCTTTTTATCAAGCTTTGACATGGCGATCTCCAGCGGGAAATCGATTCCCGGTTCAGGCACGAAATTCCCGTACCGGTCGCGTTGGTAAGGCGTAAAAACAAAGCCGGTTAACCAGTACCTGTACTTTTGATCTTTAAATTCAATATTCAGCTGGAAACTAACCTCGCACCGCTCGTGTTTCAAGACTGAAGGTGCGCCATACACTAAATATTTGCCCTCTGCCGAAATATCATTTATGGTATAGGTAGGCTTTAGTTTGATTTTAGGATACGATGTTTTTAAAAAGTTCAGCCCCCTGGCATGTAGGGTATCTGCCGTGAGACCTGCCGCCTCGGTTACCTGGTAATAGATATATTTATTGTGCTCATCAAATGACAACAAATCCTGTTGTGCAAACGAGATTTTAGCAAACAGCACATAAACCAGGGCAATTATGATTGTTTTCATGCCATAAAGATAAAAGCCGCCCCGATAAATCGAGACGGCTTTTAAAAATAAATATTTAATATTATTTAGAAGGCATAAACCGCCGCCAGCACAAATTGTGCGGCCGAAGTTGTCGGGGCAAGATCGCTGTCAGTAAATATCTTGTTTTCTGCGTTATCAAACCTTATTTCAGGAATGAAGGTTAACGGCCCTGTTTTGATGTTCGCTGTTGCGGTAATTCCGGTAACATGAGCGCTTGGCGAAGTGCCTATCGCTTTATTTTCAAAATATTCGCCTCTTATACCCAGGGTAACGGCTTTAGATACTGCCAGGTTAGGGTATAAAGCAACGCCGTCATACCCGCCGCCGCCGTGAGCAGGGGTAAATGTAGCGGCATTTAAGCCGAGTTTAAAGGCGCCGGTTATCTGGTAAGCAGTGGTTAAATCAAAAATAGTACCGGAGGTTGGCCCTGTTGCTAAGTTTAGATAAGCAGTCCATCCTTTTGCGGGAGTTACGGTTAACTGGGCGCCGAAAGTTGATACATCGTGGGTGGCTGTGTAAACATTCCAGTTGTCGTTAAAAATACCGGCCATCAAACTTACTTTATCCGAAAAAGTGATTGTAGCTTTTAACCCCGCATTCTGAAACGGGCCTGCGGTAAATAGATAGGAGGTTGAATAGTTAAAATTACCTGTTGGGCTGATGACCTCATAACCGATAAACGTTGCCATATAACCTGCAGTTACATTAAATTTATCCGAGAAATTATACGAAACATATAAGTTTTGGATGTTGAATGAATTTCCGGCGTTCCCCTGCGATCCATCGCCGTTAGGGGTAGATTGGTACTGGCCCCTTGGCCCAAAAGCCAGCTCGCCTACGAACGATGCCTTACCTACTGATTTCTTTAAACCAAGATCGAGCATACCGATCGATACCGAATTATTGTCGGATGCGAAACTGGTTGGTATATTGCCATGGCCCGAAAAGTCATCCTTAAAATATGTGTCGACCGAGCCGCTGATCACCAGCGGGGCGTCGCCGGTTGTCTTAATAGTATCCTGGGCCCTTGACGTCAGGCAAAACGCGGATACTGCGAATAGCAAGAGTAAAAATTTTTTTTTCATGATAATGATTTGATTGATAAATTGTTAAATTAATGATTTGGTTGATTGGGTTGTAAAATTAAACAAGGGGATCCGGCCGAACATCCTGGCATTTAATCCGGCTGATCTTTTGTTATTAAAAAGAACCCTTGTGTGACCGGCGTGTTGGAACCAGGATCAAAACCAATCACACAAGGGTATAGTATAGTCTTAGTCTTCAATTCAAATTCGAAATAAGACTTCAGACTCAAGACTTCAGACTTAGAACTAAGCAGTTACTTTATTGCCATTTTCAAAAAGGCCGCTTAAGCTCACGTCGCCGTCGTCATAGTCGTAAGCGATAGCGCCGTGGTCAAACATATCCAAACCGCCGGGGCCTGTTTCGCCATGGGCTTCAACACGCAGCTTCCATGGATGAGGCAGCAGCATGATCAGCTTCATCATTACCCAGGTTACTGTAAATACTGCTATGGCTATGGTGAAGGTGCCGATGGCCTGTGCTTTTAATATGCTGGCATCGCCGCCGTAAAATAAGCCCCGTACGAGGTTGGGGGCCGTGTTATCAGCGCCGTAAGCGCCGGTTATGCCAAACTGGCCTGTAGCGAATAAGCCCAGGGAAAGCGTTCCCCATATGCCGGCCATGCCATGCACCGGAACAGCGCCGATCGGGTCATCGATACGCAGGTACTCCAGTACCTTAACGCCGCCGAATACCACGAAACCTGCCACACCGCCCAGCAGGGTAGCGCCCAGCGGGCTAACCCAGTAACAGGGGCAGGTAATGGCAACCAGGCCGGCCAGGAAACCGTTCACGGTAAAGCCAAGGTCGAATTTGCCTTTTGTGGAACCCCACCATAAAGCTGCCATCATGGCCGTAAAGCCGCCGCCGCAGGCTGCAAGCGTGGTATTGGTTGCTACGCGGCCTATGCCGATGGCGTCCATTGCCGAAAGCGTGCTGCCGGGGTTAAAGCCATACCAGCCAAACCACAGCACAAAGCCGCCCACGGCCGCCATTGGCAGGTTATGGCCGGGGGGCATGCCGCCGCCGTCACGTGCAAAAATACGCCCGATTCGCGGCCCGAGCACCACTGCCCCCGCCAGCGAGGCCATACCGCCTATGGTATGCACTACTGTTGAACCCGCAAAATCGCGGAAGCCTTGTCCTAAACTTGTGAAGAAGTTACCCGCTGTGCCCATGGTGGCCAGCCAGCCGTCGGGGCCCCATGCCCAGTGGCCTATGATCGGGTATATAAAACCTGTTATACCTATACTGTAAAGAATATCCCCGCGGAAACCTGTACGGCCGATCATAGCGCCCGAAACGATAGTGGAACAGGTGTCGGCAAATGCGTATTGGAATATCCAGTGGGCAATTACCGGAACGCCCGTGCCGGGATAAATATCAGGCGTGTTCTGGAGGAAAAACCAGTGATAGCCTATAAAGCCGTTGCCCGAGCTAAACATGAATGCATAGCCGATGGCGTAAAATAAGATCCCGCAAAGACAGGTATCGAAAATACATTCCATTAAAACGTTTACTGTTTCGCGTTTGCGTGCAAAACCAACTTCGAGCATCACGAAACCCGCCTGCATGGCGAAAACCAAAAATGCTGCTACCAGCGTCCAAACGGTATCGATGGAATTCATCATGGATGTTTCCAGGTCGGTTGGTTTGGCAGGGGCGGCAGCGGCATGCGCTGAAGTGCCGAATAACCCGGGGATGGTCATAATGGCTACTACGATAAGCCCAAGGCCTATCATTTTACCCCCAAATACGGTGGCGCCGAGCGCCCATTTCTCACGCGTCAGTTGCCGGATCGAACTGAGCAATTTTAGCTTTGTAGAATTTACTTTCATCATTTGTTTGTTTAGTTAAGTTAGTTTGATGTTTAGTTAAGTTAATTTGATTAAATATGGTCGATTTTAGCCTTAAAAATAACGTCTAATGAAAACACATGATTAAATATTAATATTTTGAGTTATTTTTTACAAAAAATCTAATAATTCCAAGGGTTTTATAAAATTTTGCATGAAAATATTGATGTTTTTTATAAAAAACAAATTTTTGAACAATAATTTAACATTGAAAAAGACATTTTTATGAAAATTGTAAATTATCTGATAAAAAATCATAGTTTTTTAAAATTTTTACAACGAAAAATCTAACGTATCTATTTATTAGTGCTAATTATTAGAAATAATTGATCGTTTTATAAAAAAATTCCCCATTTTGTTAATATTCTGATAAAACAGATAAAAATTCCATTAAAAAAACCATCTTTATGAGCACAAGCAGTAAAAAAACAAGCGATTGTCAAAAATTCTGCAAAATTTTCCCAAAACCAGGATGATTTATTTTATATTAATTAAAAATATGCTCATTATTAAAGGATAGTTCTTATTTTGGTCTCCAATGTTTATTTAAAATTCCATTATGGCGAATATTCGATTCCAGGCACTACAAGCGGTATTGACCAGGGCAATCCCTGAGGTTAAAACACCGGCTCAAAAAATTTCAGATTTCTTTGCTGCAAATGTGTTCGACAAAATGAAGATGAAGGAGTATCTTTCAACGGAAGCTTACGCCGGCATTGTAAATTCTATAGATAAAGGCGAGCCTATTCCACGGGAGCTGGCGGAGCAGATTGCTTCGGCGATGAAGTCATGGGCAATTAGCAAAGGCGCCACGCATTATACACACTGGTTTCAGCCGCTAACGGGATCGACAGCTGAAAAACATGACGCCTTTTTTGAGCCAGGCGCTGAAGGAGGCGCACTTGAACGTTTTTCAGGCGATGCGCTGGCCCAGCAGGAGCCTGATGCCTCCAGCTTTCCAAGCGGGGGTATCCGCAATACCTTTGAAGCGCGGGGCTATACCGCATGGGACCCCTCCTCCCCGGCTTTTATTATGGCGCGCACGCTTTGTATCCCTACAGTTTTTGTTTCGTACACCGGCGAGGCCCTTGATTACAAGGTCCCATTATTAAAGGCATTAAGCGCCTTAGATAAGGCTGCTGTCGATGTCTGCCATTATTTTGATAAAAGCATTGAAAAAGTTAATGCCTCACTAGGTATTGAGCAGGAATATTTCCTGGTCGATATTGCCTTATTTAACGCGCGCCCGGATCTTTATTTAACCGGCCGCACACTGTTTGGCCATATGTCGGCAAAAAACCAGCAGCTGGAAGACCATTATTTTGGTTCAATACCCGAGCGGGTGTACGCATTTATGCAGGATATGGAGACCGAGGCCTTATTATTAGGCATACCGCTAAAGACCCGGCATAACGAGGTGGCCCCCTCGCAATTTGAATGCGCCCCTATCTACGAGGAAATTAACCTGGCAATTGACCATAACCAGCTATTGATGGACCTGATGGACAGGGTAGCTAAAAGGCACAATTTTAAGGTGCTGCTGCACGAAAAACCTTATGCCGGGATAAACGGATCAGGCAAGCACAACAACTGGTCTATGATTACCAACACGGGCAAAAACCTGCTATCGCCTGGTAAAACGCCCAAAAACAACCTGATGTTCCTGGCTTTTTTCGTAAACACCATTAAGGCTGTTTATGAACATGCCGATCTGCTGCGGGCTTCCATTGCATCGGTTAATAATGACCATCGTTTGGGCGCCAACGAAGCGCCGCCGGCCATTATATCCATATTCCTCGGCAGCCAGCTAAGCGATGTACTGGATGAGATCGAGACGTCGAGGATCAGCAAAAAAATAAAGGACGACGCCTCCTTATGGCAGGGCATACCAAAGATACCGCTGATATTGAAAGACAATACCGATCGTAACCGCACCTCTCCCTTTGCCTTTACCGGGAATAAATTTGAGCTGCGGGCGGTGGGCTCGTCGCAAAACTCCGCCAGCCCGATGACAATTCTAAACCTGATTATTGCCGATCAGCTTAAAAAATTCAAATATGATGTGGATAAGCTGATGAAAAAGGGCGAGAAGAAAGACGTAGCCCTGCTGATGGTGATCAAAAAGTATATTAAAGAATCGAAAAACATACGGTTTGAAGGCAACGGTTATAGCGCGGAATGGGAAAAGGAAGCGGCTGACCGCGGCTTGCCTAATATAAAAACCACGCCGAGGGCGCTGGACGCACTGTTATCTGACAAATCGGACCTGCTTTTTGCAGAAACCGGCGTATTTACCAAACGCGAAATACATGCCCGCCACGAAATATTGCTGGAAAGTTTCTATAAAAAGCTCCAGATAGAGGCCCGGGTGATCGGCGAGCTTGGTATTAATATTATTCTGCCTTCGGCCCTCGCCTATCAAAGCAAGCTGGTTGAAAACGTGAGGGGATTAAAAGATCTCGGTTTGGGCGAGGCAGCTTACTCAGCCCAGTTAGATATCATTAATAAAATAGCTGAGCATGTAAATTTCATAAAATCGGATATTGACAAAATGATAGGTGAACGGAAGCGAGCCAATGTAATCGAAGATCTGAGGGAAAAGGCAATCGATTATGACGAAAAGGTAAAGCCCTTTTTCCAGGCCATCCGCTATCACGTTGATAAACTTGAACAACTGGTTGACGACTCGTTATGGCCGCTGCCAAAATTCAGGGAGCTGCTTTTTATCAAGTGACACGAATTAAATAAGACACGAATTTTCACGAATAAAAACGAATTAACACAAATTCGGTAATGATGACAAAAATAGTTGGTGGAAATGATTGAGAAATTCACTAATTAGCCGATGCAGATATAAGAGGAACCAAGCTCTCCAGGAGTGCAACTTGTCAGCAATATGATCTGTAAACGATAACCGTAGCTGGGCGAAAGTCCAGCTTTTTTTACATGGTTAGAGTTAACGACTACTGTCAGTATTAAAGCTTTTTTCATTAATAAAGTCCTGATGTTGATTATATCACGTCACAAGGCCAACTATCCAATAGTCCCGATCTGTACAAACTCTTTGCAATTTAATATTTCGGGCAATATGGTATAACTGGCTGTTGTTTTACCGGCGCCGTTGCATCCCGCTATGATGTACAAGTTAGGCATTAACTATTTGCTTTAGCCATTACTTTTCCATCGAAAACTTATAAATAGTTACCGTTTTATAAGTTTCGCCGGGCTTAAGTACCGTTGATGGAAATTGGGGCTGGTTTGGCGAATCAGGATAGTGCTGGGTTTCCATGGCAAAGCCGGTGCGGTAGTCGTCGGTTTTACCGCCGAGCATGGTATTGCCGCCATTCATAAAGTTGCCGCTGTAAAACTGCAGACCTGGCTCATCGGTAAATATTTGCAGTTTAATGCCGCTTTTATCGCCCGTTACTGTTGCAACCGGGGTGGTAATATCGTGTTTATTGAGCACAAAATTATGGTCGTAGCCTTTGCCGTTCTTTAACTGTTCGTCTTTTTCATTTATCCTGCTGCCTATCGTGGCAGGTTTTGTAAAATCAAAAGGGGTACCTGCCACAGGCGCTATTTTACCGGTTGGAATCAGCGTCGAGTCAACCGGAGTGTAATTTGCAGCCTTTAATTGCACCGTATGATTTAGTATAGTACCGCTGCCTATGCCATTGAGGTTAAAGTAAGAGTGGTTTGTTAAGTTGACAACGGTAGTTTTATCTGTGGTGGCCTCATAGCTTATTTTCACAGCATTATCATTAGTAAGCTCATAAGTTACGCTGCAATTCAAATTACCCGGGAAACCTTCTTCCATGTCCTTTGATAGATAGGTAAAGGTAATGGAACTGTCGCTTGTTTGTTTGGTATCCCAAACCACATCGTTAAAACCTTTTTTACCGCCATGGAGGGTATTAGGCTTATTGTTTATAAAAAGATCGTAACGGCGGCCGTCGAGCACAAAATGGCCTTTGGCAATACGATTGCCATATCGGCCGATAGTCGCCCCATAAAACGCCATGAGTGACTTTTTATACTTGTCAATGTCATCAAAACCGATAACTACATCTGTAAGCTTGCCGGTTTTATCGGGAACGGCCAGGCTGATTAAATGCGCGCCATAATTGGTGAACGAAGCCTGTACGCCGTTTTTATTTTTTAATATGTAAAGATGTGTTTGTTTACCGTCAATTGTTTTTTCGAACCCGGAAGATGGTGGTAAAGTTACAGAGGCAGAACTGTCTGTCATAGTTGATGCAGTGGTTGATTTTTTTGCTGACTGATTACAAGCTGCCAAATATAGGGCACAAACCGGTAAAAATATCGCGAAAAAGCTTTTAAATAATGAATTCATATACTGTCTAAATTAATTTTATAATTATTTTCCGTTCAGTTGTTTTACCAGGTCAACTTCTTCCTGCTTGTATGGCTGGCCGTCTTTCCTGAAAATATCATGGAACCATACTTTAGGTTCCGAACCATCGGGTATCGGCGTATCCCAGGCGTAAATAGTATTTGTTTTTCCGCTTACAAAGCCCCAGTTTATAGCGCCCACGTTTTCCTTTTTCAACATCGGCATGGTGTTGGCAAAGGTGCTGTTCCGGGGCCGGGCCATATATTCGGTACAGATCAGCGGGCGGTTATACCATTTCAATAATTTTAAAATAACCGCGTGTATTTCAGGCACATCATAACAATGATACGTGATGACATCCGAATATTTGATCTGGATATTGCTTAGCTCTTTTAAATCCCAGTTCCACAAGCCGGCGCTAACGGGCTGATCAGGATCAACAGCATGCGCCCATGTAAATACGCTGGTCAATAGGTCCGCCGACTTTAAATTTTTGTTGCTGTTGCCGGGCTCGTTATATAAATCCCAAAGCAAAATGCGCTTGTCGTGCTTAAAAGTGGTTAAAATGTCATCTACATAGTTTTTTAGCTCCAAAAAATCGGCCCGGGTGGTCAATGGCCTTCCAGGGTCCTGCATCCAGCCGGAATTATGGACACCCGGTTTCGGCTCGGGCTGTTTACCTGGTTTCGGATTAGCATTCCAGCAATCGTCAAAAAACACGAAAATTGTTTGTATGTGGTGCTTGTCAGCGATAGCCAAATATTTATTTACGCGGTCTTTAAAGCCTTTGGGGTCTTCTTTCCAAACTACGCTGTGCAGGAATACCCGCATTGCGTTAAACCCGATGCCTTCCGCATAGCCAAGTTCGCGATCGATGGTCGCCGGGTCAAAGGTATCGGCCTGCCACATTTCAAGTTGATTGATGGCTGTACTGGGCGTGAAGTTTGCGCCGTTGATCCATTTGTGCTTCGCGTACCAGGCGTTTGCCTTTTCGGTTGTCCATGCTTTTGGGGGATTACTTTTTGATTGTTGTGCCCGCGCCGGAATGCCAAAGCATAACAATAGCGAGCCGACTAATATTGCATTTTTAAATCTCATTGAATATTTGATTTAGAGCCGGTTTAAATGGTTATTTCAAAAATGATAAAAATATCCCTAATTGATACCCCTAAACCAAATTAAATGACCGATAGCCCTGTCACAAAAATACTATCCTTATCAGGCGCCGCTGTGAGCTTGCTGCATTCATTAGGTTCACGGCGTTACCCCCCGGGGAACGTGGTATTCAATCAAGGCTCAAAGCACCCGAAACACAAAAGATGGTTTACACATGGTTTACATAATTCACGGTTAACATTTTTACATCTATCTGTTAATCACTAAGTTATTTCATTTATCTACAGTAAACATGGTTTACACTTAATAGGTCAAATTGTCGAATCGGGTTTTAAAATGAAGGAAATACCGATCATAATCCCAGAGCATTATTTAAAAACCAAGCTCTCCAAGCTCAACCACAGCGCTGTCGCAAATGTAGGTAGGCGATATGCCGGTAGCTGTGATCCTGTTTTCCACATCGTGGGGCAAAGTATTGCCCGATAAAACCAGCACCGTATCCAGGCCAAATTTGTTGCCCCCCAAAATATCAGTTTGCAGGGTATCCCCCACCATTACTATTTCTTTTTTGCTTACCGGCCCCATATCGCGTACCAGGTCGTAGGCAAACATAAACATCTGCGAGTCAGGTTTCCCGAACCTGATAAACTGCTTGCCCACAACACTCTCGATCATGGAGGCAATCCCCCCTATCGCGATAGAAACATCATGCACCGAAAGCGGATAGGCGCGGTCTGTATTGGCCACAATAACCGGGATAGTCCGCTTGCGAAGAATGTTTACCGCTTTATTAAGGTCCTCCTGCCAATTAAAACCCTCGTCATCCAAAAAGATCAGGGCATTTACTTTATCAATATTCGTGCTGTTGATCTGCCGTACGGGCAAAGTATGCAAGCCGGATGATTCAATATAATGGGCAGAGTCTGTTGTGCCGAGGTAAGCCACTATCCCACCGAGCACCTTCAGATCCAGGTACTCTTTGGTAAGCATCCCCGACGAAATAATGCGATCAGCAGTTATGGCCTTTAAACCCATCCGGTGATAGCTTTCCGCTAATTGTGCCGGGCTGCGCGAAGCATCATTGGTGACGATATAATATTCTTTACCTTGTTCCTGCAGGTACGCAAATGTCCTTTCAATTCCCGGCACCAGGCCCTGGTAGGTTTTCACCACCCCAAACGCATCGAAAAAGATGATCTTATACTTATCAATTATGGATTTAAAGTTATCGACGCGTTTCATTTTGGTGGTTAGAGGTTGGAGATTAGAGATAAGTTGTTGAAATGTTGCAAAGTTGAAATGTTGTAAGGTTAATTATCATGATATTTATATTTCCTCGTTAATTTCTGCTATGAACTATGAACCATGAACTACGATCCACCTACTTTATCCCCAGCGCCGCAATTATCTTTTCTGCATCAAAATCCCTGTCGACTGACGGCAGATATATCTCAAAGGCTTCGGATTGCAATTTTTTGGCATATTGTTCATTGAAAAAGTGCTTCCCGTCCTTGATCACGTAATTTAATATAAAAAATCGATATGCTTCCTTTAAAAACCTGATCTCATCCGCCGTAATTGGATTTATTTTATGGTATTCCTGTAAAAACAGGATAAACCTGTCTTCCATCATCGTACCTATGTAATAACTGAATACCGTCCGGTCGCCGGCATTGGATACCACGCGGCTGAAAAAATAAAAATCAAGTATGCGGTAACTCATCCTGAACCAGTCGTAATCCCAGCGCGAATAGAGCTCGAGGTTTGGTGTGACCGAAAAATTGCCGATGTTCCAGTCGATAAAAACAGGAATGATCTCGAAGGATTTCATGTTGTAGTTCGACCGGTTTTTGAGGAACAGTTCGCAATGGTATTTCAGAAAATCAACCTGCATTGCGGTGCCGAAGTTTTCCTCGTTAAGTTCCAACTGCTGCTGCAGCGCGAAAATATCGGTGCGCAATGTTTTGGATGATTTTGGCAATACATTTTTTACCCGCGAACAGGCCTTGTGAAACTTGCCGAACTGCTGGCCCAGTTTTATAATATGGTGCTCCTCCAGCCTCCGCGGCAAGCTCTCGAGTATGCGGCTTGGGTTATAAAAAACAACCCAGGCATCGGTTTTTCCCTGCCTGTGCCGGTAAACATAAACCCTGTTGTTTTTTAGTAAGGATTTTGCCAGCAGGTTTTCAAAAGGATAAAGCAGGTTATTGGATAGCGCATGGATGATGCGATGGTCTTCTTTAAAATGCTCGTATTTGCCAAAATAAGAAAGCTTGGCAATAATTATATCATCATCATGAAAAGTAATGCGGAACACATGGTTCGTTGAAACCATCGCGCTGATATCTTCGATCTTCCTGATAGATTTCGAAGCATCATACCCTTCCCATGCTCTTTTTATGATAAAGGTAAAATCCAGTTGCGTTTCAACCTTCGACGCCCTGACCGGGAATTGCGGGTATATCGGGTTTTCGGGTTGTATATCAATCTCTTTCATTGACCGGGATTACACAGATTTGAGGGATTTTTGGATGCCACTTTATTAAAGATTATTGTAGTTTAAACTTTTTATTTAGCAGCCTTTTATATGTTAAAGATTTGCTCCCGAAGTTAATAAGTAAGCCAATCTCCGCATTATACGCTTCAAGATAATTTAAACCTTGTGCTAAATGGACATCCTCCATTTCAATTATTGCTTTCAGTTCCACCAATATCAAATTTTCTACGAAAAAGTCGACCCTTCTTTTTCCAACTTCTATTTCGCGATAAAAAATTTTCATTTCTTTCTCTTTTTCAAAAATAATTCCTGCCAGGGCCATTTCAATTTCTAAAGATCGCTGGTATATAATTTCCTGAAACCCATTTCCGAGTTTTGAATGGACCCGCATAGCGCAACCAATTATTTTATGCGTAATATCTTCGTATTTTAATTGTTCTGCCATCAAGTCAACTCCTATCCAACTATTATCATCCAAAAAATCCTTAAAATCTCTTAATCCCGGTCTTATATGATTTCAAAATACCGCTTCAATTCCCAATCTGTTACACTCTTCCCATATTGCCTGCACTCCCAAAGGCGCGTCTGTGTAAAATGTTCAACAAAAGCATCGCCGAATAATTCTTTTGCTATGGCCGAATCTTTCATAATTGTTGCCGCGTCAAACAAACCTGATGCAAGGCTGCCATTTCTCTTGTCCTGGTAGCCATTGCCAACTGTTGGCGGTATTGTTAATGGCAACTTATTTTTTATCCCATACAGACCGGATGCCAGTGCGGCAGCCATCGCCAGGTATGGATTGGTATCCGAACCGGGAATGCGGGTTTCAAGGCGGGAATAGCCTTCCGATGGGTGCAATACCCTTAAAGCGGTCGTGCGGTTATCAATGCCCCATGTTATTGTAGTCGGCGCCCATGCGCCTTCAACCAGGCGTTTATAGCTGTTTATAGTCGGGGCGTACATGGGTAAAATATGCGGCAGGCAGTACAATTGGCCGGCAAGATAATGCTTGTGCAGGTCGCTCATATTGTACTGGCCATCCTCGCTGTAAAACAGGTTTTTTGATTTATCGGCATTCCATAAGCTTTGGTGGATATGGCCGCTGCAGCCGGGCAGGTTTTCGTTCCATTTGGCCATAAACGAGGCCATGATGTTATGTTTAAATGCGATCTCTTTTACCGCGGTTTTAAACAATACCGCTTTATCGGCAGCCTGTAAAACATGGTCGTGCAATATAGCCGCTTCGTAAACGCCCGGGCCGGTTTCGGTGTGGATGCCTTCCAGCGGTACATTAAACTGGTAAAGCTGGTTAAACAGGTCATTGTAAAAGTCGCCCTCCTGCGATGTGCGCAAAATGGAATAGCCAAACATGCCCGGCGTGAAATTCTGCAGGTTGGTAAAGCTTTTTTCTTTTAGGGTTTGCGGTGTTTCCCTGAAATTAAACCACTCAAACTCCTGCGCAAATTCGGGATGATAACCCATTGCTTCGCACTGTTTGGCAATCCGCTTAAGCAGGCTGCGGCTGCAGGCCGGGAGATCGTTGCCGTCTGCTTTGCTAAAATCGCCCAAAAAGAAAGGGATATTTTCCTGCCAGGGTACTGTTCTGAACGTAGAAAGATCAATACGGCATTGCTGGTCGGGGTAGCCGGTGTGCCAGCCGGTTAGCTGTACATTATCATAACACGCATCGCTGCTGTCCCAGCCAAAAACCACATCGCAAAACCCGTACCCATTTTGCAGGCCATCGATAAATTTTTTATGATGAATCACCTTTCCCCGCAAAACACCGTCGATATCGGCGAAGGCAAATTTTATTTTTTTTATCCCGTTTTCTTCAAGGTAGGTGATGATCTGATCTTCATTCATGATGTAAAGAATAATTACCGGTGGCAAGTTAAGCAACTTAAACGTAATGTTTAAAACAATAAAGGAAACGCATTATGCAGTAGCACAATACTTTGTGGCAATATTCCGTTCCATTATACAATATAGCTATTAAATTTGCTGATAAAACCTAAATAATCTGATGCCCGGTACCAGTATCTATCTATTTGTTTATGGAACCCTGCTGGATGAACGTAATCCGTTTGCCCTTTATTTAAAAAATAGCTGCAGTTTGTACAAAAGAGGAAAGATCAGGGGCAAACTATTTGACCTGGGCGAATATCCCGGCGCGATATTGCAACCTGTCGGCGACCATTTTGTCCACGGCAGCGTTTTCCTGATGGATAACCCTGATGAAACGCTGAAAAAAATTGATGATTACGAAGGCTTTGGAAGCGCTCATATCCAACCGAACGAATTTATAAGAGAGTTAACCGAGGTTGAAACTGACGATGAGCCCTTGTTATGCTGGGCTTACCTGTACAACAAACCGGTTGACGGCCACTGGCATATCGACTCGGGAGACTATATGAAATACATCGGTATCTGAATCCGACGAATCCAGGCGATGGCGAGAGTTTACTTCCTTTTAAAATTAAGAAACTGTTTAAAAATGATTAAAGAAATTTGTTATTGGCACAGTTCATTGCCGTTGGCTTCAGCCAACGGATTAATAGCAAGTAAAATAGCGGCTTTAGCCAAAAGGAGTTAAGCCTGTTTCGGCTAAAGCCACTTGCTGCATTTAATTTATAACCGTTGACTGAAGTCAACGGCAATGAAAAAAACGCAAAATCACTTTTAAACAGCTACTAAGTTTTAACGGGCCCTTAACGCCTTATCAATAGCCTTTTCAGCCAACGGCTCCATCACCTTATAGCCTTCGAGGTTTGGATGCACCCCGTCTCCGGATAATTTTACAGGCAAGCCACGCAGGCTATCGGCCATGGCGGTAAAATAATCACAATAAACGATACCGTTCTTATCACAATACTCTTTTATCATGGTGTTCAGTTTACCTACGGCCGAGACCGGGTCAATCGACGGGCGCCATGGGATTTTGTTCGCAGGCATAACCGAGCATAACACCACCTTTATATGGCTTGCCTTTGCCAGCTCAGCCATCGAAACAATATTCCCAAAAACGTCCTGCAATTTCGAGGGGCCGTTATTTTCAGCAATGTCATTGATCCCGGCCATGATGACCACGACGGATGGTTTCAGGTTAATCACATCCTCGCGAAAACGCACCAGCATTTGCCCGGTGGTTTGTCCGCTGATGCCGCGGTCGTAATAGGGCCGGCCTGAAAAGAAGGAAGGGTCCCAGCCTTTCCATCCTTCGGTTATTGAATTGCCCATAAACACAACGCGCTTTTCACCCGGCACAGGGGCAGGCGCCTGGGCGTTTTCACCTTCATACTTTTTAATAAAGGGCCAGTCCTTGCTCTGCCGTTCAGCGTATACCTTCCGGTTCTTTTCGATTTCCTCCAGGTTTGCCACAACTTTCGGGTCGATAGGTTTCAGATATCCAAGCAGGCCCAGCCAATCGCCAAAACGGTCTATCCAGGTATCGGTGGGGATATTTTTTTTCTGCATTCCGAATCCATGGCCCCCTTGCGCATAAATGTGCAGTTCGGCGCGGTGTTTTGAAGCAAGCCATTTGCTGTAGAGATCAACGCTGTGCGAGGCCAGCCCTAACTCGTCATCAGTTGCAGCTGCCAGGAATATCGGCGGTTCGTCGGCAGCTACTGCGCCCTGCAGCGACGGCGGCATGTACGCGTAGATCGGAGCGACGAAATCAGGGCGGTCATCGGCGTCATAATGAAATGCGCTGGAGGCCGCAACGGTCCCGCCCGCGGAGAAACCCATAATTCCTATCCGCGACGGAGAAATTCCATACTCTACGGCATGTTGCCGAACATACCTGATGGCTTCGCGGCCATCGGCAATTGAGAAGGGGATGATCGGCTGAACCTTTTTCTCAAAGTCGCTTTTCCGCATATTTTCGCCAAGTTCCTTCGCCGGGTCATCGGTTAAACTTTCTCCAAGCCTGTATTTCAGGATAAATACAGTCACACCTTTTTTGTTGAGCCAGTTTGCCACATCGGTACCTTCGCCGGTCATGCTTAATATATAAAAGCCGCCGCCGGGGCATACAATTACGGCGGTACCATTAGCAATGGCCGGGTCGGCCGGGTAAACTGTCAAAGTAGGATGCGAAACGTTGTATGCTATGGTGGCATGCCAGGCATTATTAACGTATTCTTTTTCACTATAGGTCCATTTTTCAGAACCGGGGGCGGCCCCGTTATACAAAGGGATAACTTTTTGCTGGGCATCGGCGCCAACAGCCAGCAGGAGCAGAAGCAGTAAAAATATCCGGCATTTCATAATTGATGTTTTTATTTTAAATGTAAACTTTATTTTTAAATTGTAAAGCACGCCTATTTTTTCTAATTTACGCGTTAAACCATCAGATAGCCTTGATAGTCAAAGAATGGTTTTCAATAGGGGTATTGAGTGACAGCCATTGCTTAGGTACATTCTTAAATCATAATTCGCGTTATGGCAGCTATTTACACACCAACAACCCCGGTCTTAGCAGCAGTATTTTTGCTGATGACGATCATCTTTAGCCTGCAATCCTGTAAAAGCGAAAAAAAAGTCTACCTGAGCCATTGTGATGATGGTATCAGCTTTAAGCACGTAAACTTTACACAATTAATTGATAGTATAAACAGTTACGATCAGCAGTATATTGAAGTTGATGGGACTTATGAGGAGGGAAAAGAGGAATCGGCCCTGGTAAACGACAGTACCTTCACCGATCACTCAAGCGAGCACGCCATCTGGGTAAATTTCAGCCAGGACTGCCCTCTGTACCTGGAAGGCACCCATAAAGGCATTTTCGAGTACAACGACGGTAAATTTACCCAGCTAAATAATAAAAGCATCACCATACGCGGTAAAATTGATGTACGCCACAAAGGGCACCTGGGCAGTTACCGTGGAACGCTGGACCGGGTTAGTTTTGTAAAGATGTAGTAGAATATTTGGATCACGGATTCTTATTGATTTTTATGATTTTCGCAGATTTACATGCTATTAAACAAACAAACACCCCCTTAAAAGAATCAGCGAAAATCAAATAAATCATTGTAATCTGTGATTCAGATAACCAGCTTCAACCCATCCCAGGCCAGCTCAATATTTTCAGGAAGCATTTTTGAAATGTCGGCATGGCGGCCAAGGCGGTGGCTTATGTGCGTAAGATAAGTTTTTTCGGCCCCGATTTCCTGCGCGAAGGAGATCGCTTCGTCGAGCGTGAAATGCGATATATGGTTTTGCTTTTGGAGGGCATTGATGACCAATATTTTAGAACCCTTTATTTTCTCCCGTTCCTTACCAGATATTGTTTTTGCATCGGTGATATAAGTGAAATCATTAATGCGGAAACCGAGCACAGGCAACATATAATGCATTACCTCGATGGGAATGAATTTTATTTCCCCTATGTAAAAAGGGTCAAGCCCGATGGTATGGAGGTTTAGTTGCGGTATACCGGGGTACTTAAAGTCCTGGAAGATGTAGTAAAACTCGCGTTTCAGCGACTCCTGTACAGCCGGTTCCGCGTAAACGTCAACCGGTGCGTTTTGCCTGTAGTTAAAAGCCCTTATATCGTCCAACCCGGCGACATGGTCTTTATGCGCGTGCGTAAATACAATGGCATCAAGGCGCTGCACCCTGGCCCGCAGCATTTGGTACCTGAAATCGGGGCCCGAATCAATAACGATCACCTTGCCCCTGCCCTCAATTAATACCGAAGTGCGCAGGCGGTTATCTTTCGGGTCGTTCGAAGTACAAACCTCGCAGTCGCAGGCTATAACAGGTACGCCCTGCGAAGTTCCGGTTCCTAAAAAAGTGATCGTCAAAATTCCAGTTTTGTTTGTTTCAGCTGTTGCAAAAAAGCCACCTGCTTTTCATCCAGCAAATCATAGTCCATTTCAAGCCCGGCAACAAGCTCGCTGATAGCCAGTATCTTGCTCTCCAATCCCGAAAACTTATTTACCACCACTACTTTGCTGTTCTGTAATAAACAGGCGCCGGTTTTAAAATTCCCTTTTTCATAACGCACACGGTAGCCCGAAGTTTTTAGCAGCATTTCAAGTTTCTCAAGCGTATGGTTGGTTATGGTAAGCATAGCGTTCAAAAATAGGAAAATTTTGAGTCCGAAAGTCGGAAAAGTCCGGAAAGTCCGAAAGAAAAGACATGAAAAACCTAGTAACCAATTCTCTCAAAAAAAATTCTTTCCGACTTTTCGGACTTTCGGACTTCCCGACTTCCTAAAATCTTTTAAAAACTTCTAAAGTTTTAATTAATTCCTATATTGTACCTGATTTTTCCTGAATAATTTTAAACCTTTTATTGAACATGGACCAAAACCCGAACCGATTTCTTTCGCTCGATGTATTTCGCGGAATGACAATTTGTTTTATGATCATCGTAAACACGCCGGGCAGCGGCGCAACGGCATTTCCACCCCTCGAACATGCAGTCTGGTTTGGCTTTACCCCTACCGACCTTGTTTTTCCTTCTTTTTTATTCGCGGTGGGCAATGCCATGAGCTTTTCGCAAAAAAAGTTTGACGGCCTCGGTACCGGATCGGTGTTGTGGAAGATATTTAAAAGGGCCGCCATCATTTTCCTGCTGGGATACCTGATGTATTGGTTTCCATTTGTGCAGCATGATGCGAGCGGATGGTCACTTGCCCCAATAAGCAATACACGTATCATGGGCGTTTTACAACGCATCGCGCTATGTTATCTCTTTGCTTCGCTGCTCATCTACTTTATATCTTCAAAAACAACAATTATCGTCATCAGCGCATTGCTTTTAGTCGGATATTGGGTACTGCTCCTGGTTTTTGGCGATCACGCCAGTCCTTACGGCATGCTGACCAATGCCGGTACCTATCTCGACAAAGCCCTGCTCGGCGATGCCCATTTGTACCATGGCGAGCATGGCGTAGCTTTTGACCCGGAAGGCATTTTAAGCACACTGCCCGCGATAGTGAACGTTATTTGCGGCTATTATGCAGGCAAGTTTATCCAGGAGAAAGGGAAAGGCTATGAAACCATTTCGAAGCTGTTGCTATACGGCTTTTTGTTTATTTTCCTTGCGCTGTGCTGGAACATGTCGTTCCCAATCGCTAAAAAATTGTGGACAAGCTCTTTTGTATTATTAACCGTAGGTATCGACATGGTGCTTATATCGGCGCTTATTTACCTTGTGGAGATCAGGGAATGGAACAAAGGTAACTGGACGGCATTCTTTACAACGGTAGGTAAAAACCCGTTGCCGATATACCTGTTTTCGGAGCTTTTCGTGATCGTGCTTTACATATCAAACGCTTATGGTTGGATAAATAAAGAGGTTTTCCAGGTAATAGCCCCCGGCGCAATAGGTTCGTTATTATTCGCCATTTGCTACATGCTGGTTTGCTGGACGTTCGGGAAGATATTGGATAAAAACAAAATTTACATCAGGGTTTAGCAATCCGCCTTCTTATATGGAACAAAATCCCAATAGATTTCTTTCGCTCGACGTGTTTCGCGGAATGACGATATGTTTTATGATGATCGTAAACAACCCCGGAACCGACCTTTCGTTTTCGCCGCTGGAACATGCCAGGTGGTTTGGATTTACGCCCACCGACCTCGTTTTCCCATCATTCCTTTTTGCAATGGGTAATGCCATGAGCTTTTCCATGAAAAAGTTCATTGGGCAAAGCAACGGATCGGTTATCTGGAAGATATTAAAGAGATCACTGCTCATATTCCTCGTTGCTTACTGTTTGGAATGGCTTGGCTCGATCCAGCACCACCTTGATGGCAGCTGGTCCATAGGTTCCTTTAGCCACATGCGCATATTGGGCGTATTGCCGCGCATAGCGCTCTGCTACCTGTTTGCCGCATTAATGCTTCATTTTATCAGGTCAATGCGGACGATCATCATCATAAGTGTAGTGTTGCTGATCGGCTATTGGATAATACTGCTCATTTTCGGCGACCCTCATGACCCTTACGGTATGTTGACAAATGCCGGCACCTATCTTGATAAATGGGTAATGGGCGATAACCACTTGTACCACGGCGAGGGCGTGCCGTTTGACCCGGAAGGTATTTTGAGCACACTGCCTGCCATTGTGAATGTAATTTGCGGGTACTATGCGGGCAAATTCATCCAGCAAAAAGGTAAGACCTACGAGATGGTCTCGAAGCTGCTGTTAGCCGGCTTTGTATTTATTTTTCTTGCTCTTTGCTGGAATATGAGCTTCCTCATCGGTAAAAAATTATGGACCAGCTCTTTTGTTCTGCTAACCGTCGGTATCGACATGGTGCTGATCTCGGCGTTGGTTTACCTGGTTGAAATGCGCGCATGGAACAAAGGCAATTGGACGGCGTTTTTTGCCACTTTTGGTAAAAACCCGCTGGCGATCTATATTTTCGGTGATTTTTTCGGCGCCGTTGTAGGCTGGTTCTATATCAATAAAATGAATTTCAATGAGATAATGAGCATAAAAGTTTTCCAGGCAATAACCCCCGGCGCAATCGGCTCATTGTTATTTGCCATTTATTATATGCTGGTTTGCTGGCTTTTCGGAAAAATACTGGAAAAGAAAAAGATATATATCAGGGTGTAGCTGACTGGGGTTGATTTCTGCAATTGCTTGCCGCCAACATATTTTTCTAATTATTCTTATGAAAAAATTAAGCCTTTTAACGCTGCTGATCGGCATCGCGATAACAGCATCGGCCCAGCAAACAAAAACCTTCGCCGAGCGCCTCGGCTGGCCTAAAGGCGCAAGGGTGTTGATACTGCATGTAGACGATGCGGGCATGTCGCATGAATCAGATGAGGGTGTTGAAATGGCCATTGACAAGGGAGTTTCTACATCAACAAGCGTAATGATGCCATGTCCATGGGTGCCCGAGATCGTTAAATATATTAAAGACCATCCCGGTATGGATGCAGGCCTGCATTTAACGCTTACTTCCGAATGGGATAATTACCGCTGGGGGCCGCTGGCCGGCAAAGCTGCTGTGCCGGGGCTGGTCGACAAACAGGGTTGCTTTTGGTCGTCAGTGGTAGCAGTATATTTCCATGCCACGCCCGATGAAGTAGATAAGGAAATAAGGGCGCAGTTAGACAGGGCTTTGAGTATGGGTTTTAAGCCTACGCACCTGGATTCGCACATGGGCACTTTGTTTTCAAAAGATGCTTATATGGATAAGTACCTGAAACTGGGGATCGAGAAACAAATACCCGTGATGTTTCCCGGCGGCGACGATACTTTCTTCCGGTCGGAAGCCAGGGCAGCAGCAATTGCCGACCTCAAAAAGCAGGGGAAATATACCGAAGGCATGATCATCCCCGAAAATCCGGCATTGGCAAATGCAAAGGAGGTAGGAGAAATGCTTTGGAAGAACGGTTTACCTGTGCTCGACGACCTGCATAACTCAAGCTATGACTGGAATATGCCTGACGTTGACAACAAGAGCGATGCGGAAATTCAAAAGTGGTACACCGATCACTATATCGAAAGCATTGGCAGGTTAAGCCCCGGTTTAACTATGGTGATCATGCATTGTACCAACCCATCGCCTCATTTCAAAAGTATTTGCAACGAGGGGAAAAAGCGCAAGGGCGATTTGCTGGCCATGACCGACCCTCGGTTGAAGGCGTTTCTGCAGAAAAATGGCTTTATTTTAACTACCTGGCGGGAGGTAATGGAACGACGGATAAAAGCCGGAAATACCAATTAAGCCCTGCCTCACCCTGTCCACCCGGAATGCATCACGTTTTTAACTTCGTCGGTTTTTATGGTTATTTACTGTAAAAATCGAACGCCGCTTTTGCAATTTTGGCGATGGCGCTTTCACGCGTTGCCTCGTCATTGGTAGCGTTGCAAACGAAGATAGCTATGGCAATATGTTTTCCGTTGGGGAGCGTGATAATCCCAACATCATTGGTGGCCGGCGACAAGCCTTCATCGTTAGTGGGCGATGTACCTGTTTTATGCGCAACCACTGTTCCCGGCGGCAATAAACCCTTTATCCTTTTCGGGCCGGTTGAAGTTTCGGTCATTATTTTGTACAGGAAATCCGTGCTTGCTTTTGAAAGTAGTTTACCCCGGTAAAATTGGTCAAGCAAACCCGTCATTTCATCAGGCTTAACCCAATTAGTGTACTGCAATTCCCATGATGAAGCCATATCGGCCTCGGACGCACGGACTGCAATGCCGCGGATCCCAACCTGGAGCATGTAAGCCTGTACACGCTGCGGCCCGCCGATCAATTTCAGCAGGTTATCGCAGGCATTGTTATCACTCAGGGATACCATATAGCTGAGCAGTTCAGTTACCGGGATATCGACGTTGCCTTTTGGATATTTATCCCGTAAAGGGCTATAAGTATTTTTTGGCAGGTCGCGCTTGCTGAGATGAACCGTTTGATCTAAAGACAATTTTCCTGTATCAACCAGGTGCAAAACAGTAAGTGCAATGGGGAATTTGAATACGCTGTGCATTACCAGGCGGGCTTTACCATTATAGCCCAAAGTGTCCCTGCTTTCGATGCCCAAAATCGAAACGCCCACGATCCCTTTTATTGGCTTCGCGATTTGCTCAATTTGTTCCCGTAAAGCATTTTTTTGCGCGTATACAGAGGCTGGAATAATAAAAACGGACAACAGGATAAAGGTTACACCAAGCTTTTTCATGTGTACTAATAACGTAATTATTTTGTATGAAGTTTAATCCACCCGGAAATAATATTCATCGCCGCCGGCGACATGGTTTCCTGTATTTGCTCATACTCCGATAGATCGCCTGTGTTTGCTGTTTGCAGCAAATGATTTAAGCCAGGCAGTTCTTTGGTCTCGAAATCCTTGTTGCCGCTCTTTGATAATACCTCCTTTATAAGCCTCAAATTACTTTCGGGATCAACCTGTGTGTCTTTTGATCCGTTAATGGCCAGTACACTGCATTTTACCTTGCGCAAATCAGTTTTGGGTTTGTAAATTATAAAATACCGCATCCAGGGAAGATCATATAAACCATCATAAATTTCAAACACGTCCTTCCCGACTACCGAGTTGCCGTGTACATACAGGGCTGCTAAAACCTTCTGCGTTTGGGCTTTTTTCCAGGCCTCAAAAACGGGCGTTATTTTTTGATTAAGCACGTCCCGGTTTGCCGACGAAACAAACAAATCCAAAACTTTTTTATGAAGCTGCACGAAGGCTTTTACAGCCGCGCTATCAATTCCTGCCTTTCTTAACGAATAGGCGTTTTGTTCAATATTTGTCCGTTCGCCCCCAATGGCCGGACCTGCCCACATCACTATAAAATTTACATCCTTTCGCCTGGCCGCCACCATGGGCGCGATAATGCCGCCTTCGCTGTGGCCGATTAATCCCAGGTGCTTTTTGTCTACATCCGTTCGCGTTTCAAGGTAGTTCATGCTCGTTTCCACATCGTATGAAAAATCGAGGCTGGTTGCATTTTTTATATCGGCCCCCAACGAGCTTTTCCCTGCGCCCCTGTCGTCAACCCGTAAAACCGCGATACCATTTTTTGTAAGATAATCGGCAAGCACCCAATAAAGCTTGTGGCCAAAGATCGTTCCGTCCCTGTCCTGCGTGCCGCTGCCCGAAATAATAATTACCGCGGGATATTTGCCGCTGCCATTTGGCCTTGTAAACGTTGCACCATAGTGCAGGCTTTTATCGGCGTTGTCATACTCCACATCTTCGCTGTAATAGCCGAACGGCGGCCTTGGTGTTTGAGGCCTGACCGGCTCGGCGGCCATTGTTGCCTTATCGGCATCTGTCACGCGCTTAAGATTCAAACTGATCCTGCCGCCCCGTTGGCTGTAAACGCCGGTAATGCTATCTTTACCGTTCCACAGTCCTTTATATCCGCCGTTTATCAGGGCAATTCCAATTAACAGGCTATCTTTTTTTACATTGACGCCACTGCATGCTATACCGAACGCTTTTTGGTCGGGGCTGTCAAACGTGGCCGCATAGCTTGTATCCGAAAGTTTCTTGATATTAAAAACTAAATGGAGTTTAGTGCCGCCGGCGGGTATCAACCCTACCCAGCTGCCGGTAATATCCTGGGCATATAGGCCGCCAAGCGCACAAATTAAAAGCATGCTTATACATAACTTTTTCATGAATTTTGATTGAGCTGGTGTTTCTTAAAATAAACAAAGGAATAAGTAACCGGCACCAGCACCATAATAGCCACGCAGCATAACAAAACGACCGTTCCGGCCTGCGGGGGTAAAAAAAGCATGGCTATGGTGAGCACGATACCGCCGGCAAACCATATCTTACTCGCAAGGCGGTGCGTTGCGCGCCAGTTATCCTCGTTTTCAAGCGTCCATGGCGTTCTGATGCCTGCGAAATAATTTGGCTTTATGCTGTTCATAATATTGCCGAGAAAAACAAATAGCAACCCTATGACCGGAAACATGAGTTTGTTTAATTGAAAACCGTGATGCACCGTTGCAAATATGATGGTGATATTCAACGCAGCTAAAAAAATGACTACCCCCAGCGCAAGTTTTCTAAAAGTTTCCTGGCCGTATTTGATTTGTTTTTTTGGATCGATAGCCGACAAAAACCTCAGCAGCAGGTAAACCAGTAAAGAAACGCCCATTAAGATCAACGGCCCCGCCAAGAACTCGCTTTTGGTGCCATACCTGTCAACAGTTCCGTTTATACCGTAATGTACAGGTACGGTTTGCGGCAGTGCAGGGTAAATAAAATACAAATAAACGGCAGGTAACAGCCATACTATGGCGGCCACCCCATCTAATAAATTAAACTTCTTCATTTGTGATCTGCGATTTTGATTTTTTTGATTGTAAACTTATTATCCATGTCAGCATCTCGTCCATTACTGTGGTGTTAAGGGAGTAGAAGATGAACTGACCTTCCTTTGCTGATACGACCAGGCCGGCCTGCCGGAGCAGGTCAAGGTGGTGCGAAATGCTCGGTTTCGAAATATTGAACCGGTCTGCTATCTCCCCCGCCGTAAGGTCCTTTTCCTTTAACATTTCAAGGATCTCTCTGCGGGTAGCGTCGTTAAGGGCTTTGAATAGTGTGTTCAAGTCGTCCTCCATTTAAATATTTAGACAAATATCTAAATACTTTTAGAATTTGCAAATTTTTGGATAATTTTTTTTGAAAGGCATAGGAGGTTGGCGGCTATAAACATGGGTTTATGATTGTTTCGACGGGAGGATTGGAAGCTTGGAGCGCCCTTAAAAATAAAAAACAATTTCTGGGGTGATATATTGTTAATTTATTACACTTGTTATTAAAAACATGTTTATGGCAGGACATCATTTTTTTAACAGCACACCGGCAGACCGTGAGAAATTGTTTATGTCGCTTTATAAAAAGGCTTTCCCGGCAGTGGCGAGGTACATCAGCAAAATGGGCGGATCGTTCGACGAAGCGAAAGATATTTTCCAGGATGCCTTGATTATTTATTATGAAAAGACGGTTAAAGGAGCTATTACCCTTCAATCAAATGAACAGGCGTACCTGTTGGGCATAGCCAGGCATTTATGGGCAAAAAGGTTCAGGGAAAATATGCTGCTTACGCCAATTGAGGATCATGAGGATAATTTTTTGATGGGTGAAAACTCGCAGCCATCCCCCGCGAGGCTGCTGCATTACCTTGAAACTGCAGGGCAAAAATGTATGGAAATATTAAAGGCTTTTTATTACGACAACCTGCCGGTAAATAAAATAGCTGCGTTGTTCGGATACTCCGGTGTGCATTCGGCCACGGTGCAGAAATACAAGTGCATGGAAAAAGTTAGGGAAACGATTAAAGAAAGATCATTGGCTTATGAGGACTTCGTTGAATGAAATAAAACTGATCGACGATTACATCTTTCACAAAGGCACGGTCGAAGACCGCCTTTTGTTTGATGCCATGCTCATCATCAGCCCGGGCTTAAATAACCAAATGGAGTGGCAAAGAAAGACCCATGCGATTGTTGAGCAATACGGGCGAAAAAAGCTGAAGGCAGAGATCGAAGCTGTGCACCGCCAGCTTTTTACCAACCCGGTGCATACGACTTTCAGGCAAAAAATATTGGATTTGTTCTCCAAAAAATAATCACTTAACAAATGAAAACCGACCAGCAAGAATTTCGCAGCTACGCTGTGAAGCACCTTCGTATTGGCCATAATTACGTAGATAATTATGTTTCGCAAACCGCCAACTATGCCATAAAAATGGGCATGACGCCCTATATCATGGAGGAGCGCCAGCTTAATATTTCGCAAATGGACGTATTCTCGAGGCTGATGATGGACAGGATCATTTTCCTGGGCACCGCGATAGACGACAATGTAGCCAACATTATCCAGGCGCAGCTGCTGTTCCTTCAGTCCGCTGATCCGAAGCGGGACATACAGATATACATCAACTCTCCCGGCGGTTCGGTTTATGCAGGTTTTGGCATTTATGACACCATGCAGCTTATTTCGCCGGATGTAGCTACCATCTGCACCGGCCTGGCCGCCTCTTTTGCCTCAATTGTACTTTGCGCCGGTACGCCCGGTAAGCGCGCGGCTTTGACGCATTCGCGCGTCATGCTGCACCAGCCCTTAAGCGGCGTACAAGGCCCGGCCTCGGATATCGAGATCACGGCAAGGGAAGTATTGAAAGTAAAAAAAGAACTTTATGAAATTTATGTTAAACATACCGGCCAGGAATACCAGCGAATTCATGACGTATGCGACCGCGATTTTTGGATGATTGCCGGCGAAGCAAGGGAGTTTGGTATTATCGATGAGATTCTTGGAGCCAGGGATTAGAGGTTAGAGATTGGAGATTAGAGGTTAGAGATTGGAGGTTAGTCAATGAGGACATTTGAATGTTGATTGCAAAATGGCCTGGAACATTTTTTCTAATCTCTAATCTTCAGTCTCTAACCTCTACTCCCAAACTTCATCCTCAACCCTTATCCGTACCGCCAGCATGGCAGCGTTAAGCAGGGAAAAGACCACAGCGGTATAATATAAATGAAAAACCAAGGGAATAACCGCAACTTCGCAAACAACCTCTATATAATTGGGATGCTTTAAAAACTTGTACGGGCCTTTTTTTACGGGGTAAACACCAGGCACCCTGTAGATTTTCGTATTCCAGTATTTCCCGAGGGAAATCAATGTCCAGTATTTAAACAGCATCAATGCCAGGCACGCTTGCAGAAATATTAAACTTAGTTCCGGTTGTCCCCTTAGCATGTATTCGCCGATCAGGGAAAAGATGAACAAGGTATGCAGGGCTATCATAAAAGGATAGTGGCTTTGGCCATATTCAACCGCGCCCTGCTCCAGCAGCCATTTTTCATTTTTCTTTGCAATAACCAATTCCGAAAGCCGCTGCAGAATGAATATTGAGATGAATACAATAAATGTTATGGACATTGATACTATATTTTCTTAGGGAACAGACAAAAGGTTAATGATTAGTCTAAATAACTGCCTTATATTTTTTCGACAAAAATAACTTATTATCGGAGTCGACGTGGTTGATATTTAACCACTGAGGACGCTAAGAAGGCTCAGAGAACCCAGAGAAGGAAAAAATGAACGGCCATTAAAACTTTGCGTAGTCTGTACCTTCTCTGTATCTCTGCGGTGAACCTTTTGAAGCGCTAGTTATATGGAAGAAATTTTGCACGCCGAAATATGGCTTAGCTATTTTAGCTTACTCCTTTTGCCTCCAAAAGAACCATCTCACTCGAAAAACCCGGGCCCATAGCCAACATCAGGCCATAGCCGTCTTCCATTCCCTCGCGGATAAATTTCTCCAATACATATAAAACCGTACAGCTCGACATATTGCCATAGTCATTCATTATCTCGCGGGTCTTTTTCATAAAATCGCCCTCAACACCCAATGCATCTGTATAAGCGTCGAGCACTTTTTTACCGCCGGGGTGAAAAATGAAATTCTTTATATCGCCCAATTCCAGGCCTTGCTTTGCCAAGAATTGTGTTATATCCTCCCTGATATGCTCATTGATAAATGTAGGTATATCCTTTGAAAATAATACCTTGAAACCCGAATCCTGGAAATCCCATCCCATCACCTCCAGCGAATCGTAGTACAACTTGCTGCCGGACGAAATATAATTAAGCCCGGTATTGTTCCGGTGATTGTCGCCTTTTATTATGCAAGCCGCTATACCGTCGGAAAACAGGCTGGAGCCTATAAAATTGCTTTTACTGTAGTCGCTTTTTATCAGGGTTAATGAACATAGTTCAACAGCTACCAACAACACAATGGCATCGGGGTTTGCTTTTGCCAGCGTATTAGCCTTCGCCATGCCCGATACGCCGCCGCCGCAGCCTAATCCAAATACAGGGATGCGGTTAACATGCTGGTCGAGCCTCATTTTATTAATGATCAAAGCATCGAGGCTCGGCGTGGCAAGCCCGGTTGTGGAAACAAATACCAGGTCGGTAATATCATCCCTATTGATGCCCGCTTTCTCCACGCAATCCTCAATGGCTTGTATCGAATATGTTAAGGAAGTGCTGATATACTGGTTGTTTCTTTCTTCGAAAGTGTTTGGTTTCGTGTAATAACAAAGCGGCTGGCAAAAATTGCGTTGTTTTATCTCTGTGTTGTCGAATGCAAAAATAAGGCGCTTTGCTTCGGGGAAATTGACGGAAAACATTTCCATCGCCTGATCCTTTGCGTCCTGCTGGCTGGTTTTATAAGGTAGGTCTATTTTTGATACTGCTGCTATAAAGGGCATATATGTTTTTTTGTAAGTACGTAGCCATTTATATGCCAGTTGCTTCTATACGGAAAAAATAAGTTCGGGGTGGAATAAGCAGTAATAAGTTGTAAGGGTTGAAATAGTTATATTGGCTGTAATATTTAAACTTTAACAACCCTTTTAACCTTTATGACAATTTTTTAGCTTTCATCGCAATTATTCCCCATTCACGAGTTTCAACTCGGTTACGTCTTTTAAAATATAGATCACCCCCGCCGTGTACCCCGAAAATTGCACCGCGTCGAAAGGATTTGGTTTTAAGTTAGGCACCACTATTTCAAGATTTTTTTGCTGAAAGAAGGCGGTCTTTCCGGCCCGGCTAATCTTTAGCGGATCGTCAAGGTCTTTGTTTTCCAGCATAAGCTTTATTAAATGACTGCTTTTGGCAAATTCGTTAAGGGGTTTGCCGGTCACTTGCTTTCCATCAAGGTTTAAATGATTCTTTGCCGCAGTGTTAATAAACAATATTTCCTGCTTTTCATTTACTCCGATCACGGCATCCTGCATTTCCTCGATCAGCGTTTTTACCTTCGTTTCTTCTGATAGGATCCGGGTAAGTGCTTTATTTTCCATTTGGCTCAGGCCTGCTGCCATCTTATTAAAAGCGTCTGACAATTCAGTAAACTCGTTACTTGTTTGAAAGTTAAGCCTCGTATCATAATTTTTCTGGCTGATCTCCTGCAGAGCGTCGGCAAACTGGTGCAATGGGTCGATGATAAAGCCTGGAAAATTCGCGATCAATACGAACAATATCAAAAAAGTAATAAAGCCCATCGCACCCAGGTAAAGGGTAGCTTTATTTACGGTGGCATGCGTCGTATTATTCTTTTGCACTATTGCCCGCATGTTCATGCCTTCGATGGTCTTTAACAGGGAGCGGATATCTCTTTCGGCCCGTAGCTTCTGATCGACAGGTACGGAAGGATTGATCAATAACCTGAACCCGTTGCGCACACCTGCCGTCGCCTCTTTTTCGCCCTGCTCCGTAATGTTATTTTCCTGCTTTTTAAGGGCCCTGTCAAAAGCTTCGGCAGCTTTTGCGGATAAGGGCAGATCATTCTCGTCCAGCACCGATCGCATATCCCTGGTAAATGTTAATGTTTCGTAATTGTTTTTCAAAGTGACTTTTGCTGTTTCAGATATCTCCTCGACATAATACATTGAGACAACGCCAAAAAAAAGGACGACTACAAATAATAGCCCAAACCCTAAAAAAAGCTTCTTTCTGATCTTCATGGCAGTAAAAATTTAGTTTATAAGCAATTACGATCCGCGGGCAGGAAAGTAAAGTAAAGATAATTGAAAATAAATTTACTTAAGCCAGCAGCCTCACTTTTTTCTTAATAACGCTAAATCCGGTTGGGCATATTTATAAACTTTGAAATAAATAGTGGTTTTGGTTTGAAAAACACCTTCGATGGTCGAAATCCGGTTGACGAAATCAACCAGGTGATCGTTATCCCTGCACATAACGTCAACTTCCAGGTCATAATCGCCAAAGGTGCCAGCTAAAAAACTCACCTCGGGCATAATGCTAATTGCGCCGGCAACCGCTTCTTTTAAAGCAGCCGGTCTTACATATACGGCAACGTGGGCATAGGAGCCAAAACCCACCCTGCCCGGGTCGACCCTGCCGATGATGGTGATCACCTTATCATCCAAAAGCCTGTTAAACCTGGTACGGATGGTGCCAATGGATACGTTCAGCCTTTCAGCAATTACTGTAAATGAGGTACGGCCGTCATTTTGAAGGAAACTGATAATAGCAAAGTCTATTTCATCTAAAGGCGAATCGGGTTTTGCAAGGTCCTTGTTGTCTTCCATCCGGTCAATTTACTAAATATTTTTTATTTTGTGCACAGCAAAAATAAATATTTTGCAGTAAGATATACTAAAATCTAAAAATTATGCATTATTTTTGAACAGGATGAAATACGAAAGGATAAAAAATTATATCAACGGCAACTTTGAGGCTATCGAATCGCACCGCGTATTAACGATAACGTCGCCGGTTGACGGTACATTTTTAACGGAACTGCCTTGTTCGACAGCTACCGACCTGGAGCAAGCCGTGCTGGCTGCCAAAGCCGCTTTTACAACCTGGAGTAAAACGCCCATTAAAGAAAGGGTGCAGGTGTTTTTTAAATATAAGTATTTGCTGGAGCAGCATAAAGAGGAGCTGGCCGCTTTAGGCAGCGAAGAAAATGGTAAAACCATAAGCGAATCAATTGCTGAAATTGAAAAATGCATCGAGTTAACTGAGTTTGCCTGCTCGCTGCCGCAGCTGGTAACCGGCGAAACGCTTGAAGTGAGCAAAGGGGTCGAATGCCGCACGGAGCATGTTCCGTTAGGCGTGGTCGCGTCTATAGTGCCCTTTAATTTTCCGACCATGGTGCCAAACTGGACGATACCAAACGCCATTGCCCTGGGAAATTGCATGATCATAAAGCCATCCGAAAAAGTGCCCTTGAGCATAGGCCGCATTGCTATGCTTCTGAAGGAAGCGGGCCTGCCCGACGGCGTTTTTAACATTGTACATGGCGATGCAGAAATTGTCAATGCCATTTGCGATCATCCCTGTATTGAGGCGGTGTCCTTTGTTGGGTCGACGGTAGCGGCCAAAGCGGTTTATCGCCGCGCCACGCAAAACCTGAAACGCTGCCTGGCTTTGGGGGGCGCCAAAAACCACCTGCTGGTACTGCCTGATGCTACGCCTGATATGACTGCGCAGAACATTACCGCATCAATGAGCGGCTGCGCGGGGCAAAGATGCATGGCCGCCTCGGCAATGGTTGGCGTTGGGCCGGTTGATCATATTATTGACAAGATATGCATCGAGGCCGGAAAACTTGTGGCCGGCGACAGCCTGGGCGCGGTGATCAATAAAGCATCAAAGGAGCGGATAGAGCGGTATATTACGGAGGCCGAGGAACAAGGCGCAAAAATATTGGTGGACGGCCGGAATATGGTTGTACCGGGCAAAGAAAACGGCACTTATGTTGGCCCTACGGTAATCGATTATGTAACCCCCGACATGGCCGTGGCGAGGGAAGAAATTTTTGGGCCGGTGATCAGCATTATCCGCACGAAAACTATTGATGAGGCGCTTGCTATTGAAAATGCAAACCCCTATGGAAATGCGGCCAGCGTCTTCACCCAAAATGGCGGCGCTGCCAGGTACGTGATTGACAAGGCCAGCGCAGGCATGGTCGGCGTAAATATAGGCGTTCCGGTGCCGCGCGAGCCATTCTCGTTTGGCGGATGGAACGAAAGCAAATTTGGGGTGGGCGATATTACAGGCAAAAGCTCCATTGAGTTTTGGACAAAGTTGAAAAAAAGTACCACTAAATGGAACCCGGAGGCCGGGGTGAATTGGATGAGTTAGGCGGCCGGCCCCCCCGCCCCCTGAAGGGGGAGTTTAAGAGGTTTGCCATTATGTCTTGCGCCTTGCGATAGGGAGATGAGAATTTGAATATCGAATAATGAATATTGAATATCGAACGCCGAAGTTTTTTTAACTTCATTATTCGGCGTTCGATATTCGGTGTTCGATATTAAAATCTTTGGGTTGACGGAGACCCCTAATTTCGGGGGAGCGGGGGCACGGTAAAACCGTGAGATAAGAACTACCTTTACTATTACTAACACTACATACTATGTACGAAACATCAATTTCAGAAGCGCAGGAAATTATACAGGACAACCTTGACCACACATTGTTTTCATGGAGCAAGCAAAAAGGGATCGATCCCATAGCGGTAAAAAGAGCTGAAGGCGTTTACCTGTACGATTATGAGGGTAAGCGCTATATCGATTTTTCATCGGGCCTGATGAATGTAAATATCGGTCATGGCAACCAGCGCATAACCGATGCAGTCGCAAAGCAAATGCAGGAGGTTAGTTATATAACGCCAAGCTGCGTAACCAAAGCGAGGGGGGAACTAGGTAAGAAACTTGCTGAAATATGTCCCGGCGACCTCAATAAAGCCTTTTTCACGCTTTGCGGCGCTACGTCGATAGAGAATGCCATTAAACTGGCCCGTTTGTATACCGGGCGGCATAAGATCATCAGCCGCTACCAATCGTACCATGGGTCAACCTATGGGGTAATGTCGGCCGGCGGCGATCCGCGCAAACTGCCCGCTGATGCGCAGCAGGCCCCTAATTTTGTGCATATCGATATCCCCTACGCCTACCGCTGGCCGCATGGCGAAGATAGCTTATTAAGAGACGCTGTTACCAATTTGGAAAGGATAGTAGCTTACGAGGGTCCGGGCAATATAGCCGCCATGCTTTTTGAGGGTGAGTCGGGCTCGTCGGGCTGCTTCAAGTACCCCGAGGGTTACCTTTTAGCTGTTCGCGAAATTTGCGATAAAAACGGCATCCTGTTGATCATCGACGAAGTGATGAGTGGCTTTGGCCGTACCGGCAAGTGGTTCGGGTTTCAAAATCATGGCGTTATTCCCGATATGATCGCTATGGCAAAAGGCCTCACCTGCGGTTACCTCCCATTTGGCTGCCTGATGATAAGCGACAGGATCGCCTCAAAATATGATGACGCTGTGCTGCCCCTGGGCCTAACCTACTCAGCCCACCCGGTTTGCTGCGCCGCCGCCCTTGAAACGCTGAAAATTTATGAAGAAGAAAAGCTAATTGAAAATACCGTTGCCATGGGTAAATACATGGATGCCCAAATTGAACTGTTAAAGCAAAAGCACCCTTCTATCGGCGACTGGCGGAATACCGGGCTGCTGGGCTGCATCGAGTTGGTAAAAAACCGGGAAACAAAAGAACCCATGGCCCCGTTTAACGCAAAACCTGCCGAAATGCAGGTAATGAACAAGGTAGCGGCAAAAATAAAAGAACTGGGCATGTACACTTTTGTGCGATGGGGCTTTATATTTATTGCGCCACCGCTCTGCATCACCAAAGAACAAATTGACGAAGGCCTGGCCATCATCAGCGAAGCCATCAAAATAGCCGATGAAGCGGTGGAAAGGTGAAAGCGAGCTGAAAGCTGAAAGCGCAAAGCAAAAAGCTTAAGGCAAAAAAAACAAAAAAAGCTTTGGACTTTCAGCTTTCTGCTTTAAGCTAAATAATTCACTAAATCAATAATTCAATAATTCAATAATTAAAAATGAAACCCATCCTCACCATGGCATTATTATTCAGCATCCAGGCTGCGGTTCATGGCCAAAAGCCAAGGGCCAGGGATATCGGCATCCCGTTTGAAGGTACACCAGGCAAATACAACGCCATTACCGATGTAAAGGGTGTGGAGGTTGGTTTCAGCACCATCATCGAGGGGCAGGGCAAAAATATTATTGGCAAAGGCCCGGCACGCACGGGTGTTACAGCCATATTTCCCCGGGGGCAATCCAGTGTACCGGTTTATGCCAATTGGTATACGCTGAACGGCAACGGCGAGATGACCGGTACCACCTGGGTAACTGAATCGGGTTTTTTGGAAACACCCATCCTGATCACAAACACCAACAGCGTGGGCGTATGCCGGGATGCCATGCTCAAATGGTTCGTCCAAAAAAACTGGATAAAAGAAGAGGGCTGGTACACCTATCCACTGGTAGCCGAAACATGGGACGGTGTGATGAACGATATTTATGGATTTCACGTACAGGAAAGCAATGCCTTTGAAGCGCTTAATACCGCTACATCGGGACCCGTAAAAGAGGGCAATGTAGGCGGCGGAACGGGTATGTGCTGTTTAGGCTTTAAGGGTGGTACCGGCACGGCGTCGAGGGTAATTAAGTTCGGCGATTCAACCTATACCATAGGGGTTTTGGTGCAATCGAACTTTGGGCGTAAAAAGAATTTGACCATAGCGGGCGTGCCCATCGGCGTCGAATTAAAGGACACTCTGAATTACGAGATCCACAAGCTGGCTCAAAGTCACCAGGAGGGCGACGGCTCTATCATCGTAGTTTTGGCTACCGACGCGCCTTTGCTGCCGCACCAGCTTAAGCGCATGGCGCAGCGTATCGCCCTTGGCGTGGGCAAGGTGGGCGGCCGCGGCGAAAACGGCTCTGGCGATATTTTCATTGCTTTTTCCACCGCAAACCCCGGGGCATTTAACCGGACGAAAGTAGCAACCGTAAAACAGTTCCCAAATGACCAGATCAATCCTTTATTCGAAGGTACGGTACAAGCTGTTGAAGAGGCTATTATCAACGCCATGGTGGCAGCTGATACGATGGAAGGCGTTAACGGCAATAAAGCTTATGCATTGCCGCACGATAAGGTGATTGAGTTGTTGCGGAAGTATGGCAGGATCAAATAGCTTCCTGCATTTCAATTTCGTCAACCCGCTCGTTGTTATGCTTTAAAACCTGGTCGAGCTCGCATGAGGATTTTTCAAGGAGCTGGAGGTATTCTTTTCGTTCCTGGTTGCTGGTTGCTTCTTTCAGGAAGTCGATCAGGCTGATGATAGAGCAAAGCGGCTTCCTGAGTTCGTGTGAATTTGACCAGGCGATTTGCAGCAGCACTTCATTGGATGTTTTAATTTTTTGATAGGCGATCTCCAGTTTCCTTTCTTTCTCCATCAGTTCCGTAAGGTCCGTGGCCATTACAAGGTCGCACTGCATACCATTGAACAACACCGGGTATGTAATTATTGAGACGTCGAATATTTCACCGTTTGATTTTATGTGCTTCCATATCCCTTCCTGGCGGAGCTTGTCGTGCTGCTCATCGGCTTTCAGCCTGGGGTCGTTACCAGCCGGGCGCACCTTATCTATCGTCATCTTTAAAAACTTGCGCCGGGTGTAACCATATTTTTCAAGAGCGGCATTGTTTACCTTCACAAAGCGCAGCGATTTTTCGTTGTAAATCCACAAGGGATTGGGGTTCGATTCAAAAAGCTGCCGGTATTCCTCTTCTGATTTTGCTAGCTTACGCTGCTGATTCTTAATCTTAACATATAGCACATAGCTTATGATCAATACGAAGATCAGGTCATTTAAGCTCCTGTATGAATCCTGTTGCGCGGGGGCAAGATGCCGGTAAAAAAAAGTAATGATAGGGTTGCTGAACAAAGCCCATAAAATACCTATCACCAGGAAAGATACCGGAATCCTTAACGACGTAAGCATATTAGAGATACAATGATGTTTTTCATTAACCTTATACGGACAAAATTTTGCAAAGGTTGACCTGCAGCACAAAAATCTTTCGTGTTTTTGCCATGAAATCAAAAAGATACAGCATCATTTGGTTAACCATCGGCCGCTTGCCTTTAGCGCTGCCAGCCAACAGCTTACCGGGCAACAACTCCATAGGCTAAAACCCCCATTTTTCCCAGGATTTCCTTAATTGAAAAGCGGGCGCCGCAAACAAATTCATCGGCAGCGCCATAATAGATAGTAACCTCGTCGCCCTTAACCACGTGGCCGTTTGTAAACACCACAAGCCCGAAAAAGCCGCTTAACTCGTATGGTTCGGAGGGCGCCATTATGGGTTCTTCCGTGCGGGCAATGATCTTCGAAGGATCATCAAGGTCCATCAGAAATGCCCCAAGGCAATAGCGGTGTTTTATATCGGCGCCATGGTATATTTCGAGCCAGCCGGCCTTTGTTTTTATTGGCGCGGCCCCTGCTCCCACCCTTGCACTGTCCCAGAAGCCCTGGCGCGTTTTTATGATACATTGATGGTTCCCCCAATGCAAACCATCGGGCGACTCGGCCAGCCATATAAAGTTTCCGCCAAGGTCGACACTGCTGGGGCGGTGCAGCATATAATATTTCCCGTTTATTTGCTCCTCAAAAATGGCACAGTCCTTATTATGCGGAGGCAGTATCAATCCCTTGTTTTCAAAATGCTGCCAGTCGGTGGTGGTTTTCAGCCCAACGGCAACCCCGTTGTTTGATACGGCCGTGTAGGTAAGATAATAAGTATCCTCAATCTGTGTAACCCTGCAATCCTCAATGCCAAAGCTTTCCAGGTAGCCGCTGCCGAACAAGCCCGGATAATTGCCGTTTTCCGTAAAATGTACGCCATCGTCGCTGCATAACAAGCGCAGGTGCGATAGCGTGGTGAGATAGTCCAGCCCCTTATAATTGATCACGCGCGGATCGGTTAATATAAGGTCGGGGTCGTTTAAAGGCACTTCGATGATCTCGGTATTCCCGGTAGCATTCAACGCGGGAAAAAATATCACCCCCTCTTTTTGGGCGATGCTTTCGGCAACCCTCACCAGCAGCCATGTTTTGTCACGGAAAGTAAAAACACCCGGGTTAAGCAGGCAGATCACCTGGAAGCCCTCGCGGCTGGGCATAATATCTTTTGGAAGTAATAACGGGTTTTCGGGGAAGCGCTTTGCAATATCGTTCATCCCTTTTTTAACAAAAGCTTTTGCGGTTCGGTTTTATGTTTTTAAATGGCTTGTTGCCAAACTGCCGGCAGGACCGGCAGGGTTTAAGCTTACCTGTAAAACGGCCTTATACTACTTTTTTACTACCTTTTTACAACAACGACGCGCCTATATTTACCAGCATTGCAAACGCTAATACCGACAAACTTTATGAAATTTATTCAACGCCGTGTATTTTGCCTTTTAGGCACAATAATTTTACTCACATCAGCATGCCCAGCCCTGTACGCCCAGGCGTCGCCTGCCGGCACAGCTGATCAGAAGTTGCAGCAAGAACGACAGATCGCCTGGAACATCTTCCGGCTGGCTGGCAGTATCGGCAATCATTTTAAGGATTTTAAAGGAGATTCCATCGGCACTGAAAACGGCATAACAGGTTACCATGTGAAGGGCCTGCTCAACATGCACGCCGATAACGAGTTCATTATGGTGAAGGCAAATGGCACGGCGTATTACGTGGCGACAATTACAGGCGATGAACTGCGGCTGAACCTTTACTTTTTAGCTTTCAATTACGGCATCGATGACTTCGCTGCTGAGGATAAGGTCCCCCTGGTGGCAAAACCCGATCCCGGGTTAAGTAATGATGAAAAGGATGTTTATGTCCTGATGTTGAATGATATCAAGGTTGGCAGCCTTACACGCGAAAAAAATAATATGCGGGAAACATTGATCATCGGGTTTGTAAAATGATGAAATTGTTCCCCGCAGGGTCTCTCCAATGCTATTAAGTTAAGGAAAAAGAGAAGAAATTTAATATCGAATAATGAATTTTGAATATCGAACTCCGAAGTTTTTTACTTCATTATTCGTCCGCTGGCTAGCGGATCGGTGTTTATTATTAAACCCTTAACTTAATAGCATTGACGGTCTCTCGCAGAGGAAGCCACAAGCTGGTTAACTCCAGGCCCTTCCCCGCGAAAGTTGAGAGCCGGCCGAAGCGTTGGCCTTCAGGGAATAATCTGCCTGGATCCGTCTCTTTCCATCCCCCAAAAATCCGGGTTCATGTTCATGTTCATCACGCCGGTTATTTTTGGCATACCTCATTTACAGACTTTTATAAAAAAAATTTGCCAAAAATCGACCCCTTCATGGTGACAAGATAATGTCACCACTAAGATTGACTTCGGACGACTAATGAACCGGTACCTTTTTATGGGGAAGCATTAAACACCGTTTACTGACTACCAACCCGGTGACGCCGTTGGCGCAGGCATCTTCGGCCATTTCAAGGATCACTGCATCCAGCCGGTTCAGTTCGATCTCTACATATTGCAGGGCCTCCGATTCAGAAGGCTCGGCTTTTAAAATTTCTACCAGCCCCTTTAAATTGGCGAGCGGGCTGCGGATAAGGTGCGACTGTTTCCAGGCAATTTCTTTAATGCTGTTCACATGGTCCTGTATCTGTTTATAGGCGTCTTTTAAATGTTTTTCTGCTTTTTTCCGTTCGGTAATGTCCTCAAACTGGCTGACCAGATAAACCGGCCCGCCCTTTTTGTTGCTAACCGTAGCAATATTGATGGATACCCAAACCGTTGCCCCGTTTTTACATACATAACGTTTTTCGATACGGCTGGCGGCGCCCGGCTTCTTCAAAGCATTTTCAATAACCTGCATAGGCGCCGTACCATCATTAGGGTCAGTGAGATCGATGAAAGACATCGATAGCAGTTCCTGTTCCCGGTAGCCTACCATATCGCACAGGCGTCTGTTCACTTTGAGCCATTTCCCTTTCAGCGACACCAGGGCCATCCCCATAGCGGAATGCTCAAAGGCCGCCCGGAACTTTATTTCGCTCTCCCGCAATTTCTCCACAAGCTTTCGAAGCTTAACCGATCGCTCTTCAACGCGTTTTTCAAGCACTTCGTTCATCACTTTTATTTCTTCCTCGGCATCGTGCCGCCCGCTGTCGAACTTGTTCAGCCAATTGGCGGTATGCCATATCTGCGCCAATCCGAACGCCATAAAGCAAATAACTAAAAGTGAAAGCCCCATTTGTCCCGAAAACCAGGTGTGCCGGCGATTTTCTATTCGCACGGCGCCAAATGCGACAACAATGCAGAGAATAAAAAAAAATAACCGCCTGGCCATCACGTTGCCGATGAGCGTACCGGTGAATAAGGCTGTAATCCCCACCGTAGGGTGCAGCAGCGATGCCAGTAACGACAAAAGGAAAAACAATAAAGCGCAATATAAGCCCATCGAACTATCGAAATAAGAATTATAGTACAGCGGCAGGTTGTACAGGTAGCCTATGAGGGCCAGCCCCGAAATTACACTGACAATATGCAATGCATATTGCGACACGCTGATCAACGTGCGCCTGCCGGTGCTGAACCCCAGCAACGATAAGCCAAAAAACATAAAACAAAGCGCATTGTTCACCGACATCCGCCCGGCGTAAGGGTAATGCCGCGCAATTGACATTTTGCCGGTTAAAAGCACCTGGTCAATGCCTGCTTTGATGTGAAACAGGTGCTGCGCTGCCGAGGTGGCCGCAATTGCGGCGACAGAAAATGACAGGATGCGCAACACAAACATTTTGCCTTTTTTACCGGGCGATTGCGCAAACAGCAATTGGGCCGAGAGCAGTGTAAAGCATAAGGCTGTATCAAAGCTCATGGCGGTGTAATGAGAAAAAGCCCTGAACATGGGCGGCAGGTTAAATATCCGCCCAACTATTTCGGTAACGCCGGTAACTAGCCCCAGAAGACTGACGATGATAAGCGCGCTGACGTTTGAAAGTCTACCCATCTATGGTCTGGTTGCGGGCTGATTGATAAAGCCGCCGCCAATTAAATGTAAAAATCGAGCTAAATATGATAAGCTATCGTCAGGTTTGGCCTGTCACGAGGGAAACGGGAATAGTTTACGTGGGCTAAATATACCTTTTAAAAACCTAATAACCAAATTATTAGATTTGCCGTTAGTTTCGACGGCTTTTATTAGGCTTTTTTTGATAAAACGCAGGAAACGAATATTCCATTCACCGTGTGCGTGAAATTATCAGGCGGAAACTCATCCGCAATGAAGATTTTGCCCTCGAACTGAACCTGGGCTATGCAGAGGAATAATTACGCCACATAAACTGAAGCCTTTTGCATTTCCGCGGCCAACCTGTGCAGCGTGTCCTCTATTTTTTTTGCCTGGTTTAATGATGGGTGTTTTACCCCCGATGCATATTGGCGTAACAGGCCGGGATGGATGTCCGCATGTTTTGCAACCTTGCTGATATTAAGAAAATCAAATTGCTGGAAAAGGGCATACACATCATACCTGATGTCAAATACTACGCTTTCAGGATCCACGCCCTCAAAATCATTTAACAGCCCTTTTAAATTTAACTCGAGATCGTTCAAATTATCAGCTTCTTCTATAATGAGGTTATTATTATAATTCACCCTTCCCCAAATTCCGCTTTCACCTTTTTCGATGATGAGTTCTATGTTTTGCATGTTCATAATATCGCTTTAAATTGGCTTATAGCTAATCAGCATTTGTTTATTGTACAAGCTACTTTAACCCCGCCTGTTTCAAAATCACATGTAAGGTTCCTTTTGGAATATCTCCCTTATGGACCGGGACAGTCACTTTTTCCTGGTTTGTCAGGATTTACCATTTGCAGGTGACTGCCTTTCTGGTCTTTTTCTACCCAGCCGTCGTCCTTGAGCAATTTCAGCAACTCCTTAACTTTCATTAAATAAAGGTAGCATATTTGCTACTTTGCTCCAAATTTATTTTGAAAATTAAGCTCGCCTTATTCACACAGTAAAAAATTGATTATATCCATAATAACCCGGTAAGGGGCGGTTTGTATACCCCGCCGAAGACTATATTTATTGAAGCGCCTTCAGCTACGCAAGTATCGACCAGATCATTGAGGTGGATTGTTTGTTTTTTTAGTGCAGCGTAGTCGCAGACAACGGGCTGTGTTCCGAAAAAAGTATTTTAACGACTTGATTTTCATTAATATAATATCTACTTTTACTGAGTCGACAATCGATCAACATAACCGTCACATAAATAATATTTCAATCGTGTAAAGTAAATCCCTCGCCTCAACCAGAATATTTGCACACAATTTCTTATCCTTTATATGGAAGAAAAGCCACCACCCTCGTTTATTGAAAAGGCCTGGAAAGGAGTAGGCGCTTTTTTGGCTTTTATAGCCTCGGTCTATTATTTACGCGTTTCGTATCTTTCTTTACAAGAACGTCTGGCCAATACAACTTTAGTTATAATTATCCTTGCTGCTTTATTATTAATTTTTGTTGTTGGAGCATATTTTTTTAATACATATCGCATAAAAATTGAGAAAAAAAATGGCAAAAGTAAGGCTGAAGAATTAGTAGTTGAGACAGTCTTTGAAAGGAGTGATTGTGTCAAATTTTATGATGCGATTGCAGAAGTATATGACATTGATAATTCAAAAGAGATTTGGATTACACATCGAGCCATTGCAAAAATCGTCTATGCTTACGCTAGTAAACAAAGCAAAACGTTAGTATTGGACATAGGCGGGGGTACAGGCACTCTACTTTTTGATGTTCTTTCATTAAATGAGAAACTAGTTTGGACATATGTTGATAATTCAAAAAACATGTGCTCGATCTTCAAACGAAAATGCGAGGAACAAGGTTTAAATGTTGAGATAATAAACAGTTCTTTCGATGCAATTCTAAGCCGAGCGAATAAGCAATACGACATTGTCGTAATAAGTTTCCTTTTTTCATCACTGACGACCATTCCGGATCTAACAAGACTTAACAACGTATTAAAGGATGGCGGTATGATTATTTTTGCCGATGCAGATAGGGAATATTCAAAACGACTACCTTATAGAGTCTTAAAAGATGGAATCGCGTATATCTTGCAAACGCAACCTTGGAAACTCGTGGAAATATTGAATGCGTTTAAAGAAATTGGTTTTAAAGGTGATGCTCAACCAGCCATAAAAAAGGATGGAAATGCATATTCTCACATAGTAATTTTTCAAAAATGAGTCAGATGTCGATCGAAAAAAGAAGCCTCAAATATTTAATCGACTCTTTCGGCTATTGTACTAAGGAGTGGCCATTTTTTCTTGAAATCAGCAAAAATAAATACTATAATGATCTTTTAATTCAACTTATCAAAGAGAATGAAGTCATTGAAACCAATATAAAAAACGAAACAACCTATTTTTCAAGAAGGGAAGGGTTAAAGTATTTTCTCGCAAAAAATACCTTTGATAGCTCATTAAAAGAAAAATATAAATTTACAGAGGACGAAATATATGATGCAAAAGAAGATATAAAAACAAAACTTGCTGCTCCCAATATAATATTTGATTTAGGTGGAGTCATAGCAGATGAATCAGATCTTGACGTGAGAATATGTGAATATTTAGACATGGAAGTAAATTGGAGTACAACCAGGTGGGGCAATTATGAAGAATATTCCGATGAATTGGCTCAAAATAAAAATAGTAAATGGTATAACTATTATGATCAAGCAGCCGACTTCAATATCGACCAAGCCGAGATAGATAATTTACATATAAAATATTTACATCTGGTTAAGTTCTATCAGCATGCCATAGAGTTTATTGATTTCCTTCACAATAAGGGGCATAAGATCTATTTTATAACTGGATGTAATTCCAAAGTGTTAACACTACGATTAAAACTTTATAAAATAGATGAGTATGTAAGTGGATATATAACTTCAGATACAGGAGGCGAAATTGGAAATAAAGAGCCGTATTATTTTGAGTTTTTCAATAAATTTAATTTAAGAGCAGAGGATTGCTTATTAATAACAGATAATTTTTTTAAAGATGGATTACCTGCAAACCGATTTAATCTAAAAAATGCACTATTTATCGAGGGAGGAAGGCACAACAAAGAATTCCATTCGAATGGCATTCAGCCCGACGCATTGGCAATAATAGCCCTGTTGGTGTCAAATCAAAAGAATAGCCCAGATGTAATATTTGATTCTTTTCAAAACTTACGTCGTTTATTTAATACTTAGCTTAACTGCACCCTGCCTGGCAAGACGTATGCAGTACTCACGCCAAGATCGAGGCAGTTCACTATGTTAAAAAAAGCTCTTTGGTTTCGGTCACTTTCCAATGGGCCGCTGTCAATTGAGGACAATTAAGTTTAGTGCTTTTCAAACATTCTGATAAATAAACATTACCGGTTTCCACTAAGTCCTTCCATTGATAATAATATACATGTTTTAATACAAAAACTGTAAACTTCAATGGGGTTAAGATTTTATCACACGGAATTCTTATATTATTCGCGTGGCCAATATGCAAGTGCGAAACAGAATGAACAAGGGGCTGATAGTTGGAATAGTCTAAATCGTAACGAATGGAAGTAGATGAAGTATTGACGTTCTGTTCAGTAAGAAATTGTTGATAGTCATTTTCAAATGAATTGCCGATTTCTTCATTTGTTTCTTCTTCAACAATTCCAAGTTCTCGCAGGTTTTCAAGATATTCCTCATAGCTTTTGTATTCCTGAGGATTTTGAAAAAAAGCGTATCTTATAAATGGTAAATGCCCCCGATTGACTTTATAGCTAAATTGAAATATAGAGTCGTCCGATAAAAGTATATCATAATCGAAATTAGCTAATGCGCATTTGTATAATTTAAAGTAATCATTTTTTTGTGATGCACTTTTAAATTCCTGGGATACATCGTCTTTATTTATGACTTTAATACCAAGAGACTTAAATAAATTAACGTTGCTTAAAAAAATTTGAGCCTCTTTAAGTGATGTGTTAAATGCACCTATTGACATCATTTTTTATCTAAAAGTTTATTTTTTATATCCTCAACAACGATGTCTTTTGATACGCCAAGTTCTTTTGCTAATTCTTCTGCCATACGTTCAATTTTGTTGAGAGCAGATTGTTTCTTACTCATATTTTGCCTAATTGTCATCACCTCGCGTTCGCTGGGTTGCTTGAATATTAGCTTAAATTGATTTTCCTTCAATTTATTGAATTCTTTGATACATTGATCAGATTCGGTTTGGCCCACTCCGGTTAAAGTGACCCATCCCTGTGCCCTAGTTATTGCTGTAAAGAGCTTGTTACGTTCTGTGATGTCATTTCTATTTGAATTTGAAAAAACACTATCAATTCCTATAATATATACGCTTCCTGCTTCGTTTCCCTTGGCTTTATAAATGGTTGAGAGGGTGATGTGATCTTTAACTTTATAAACTGTATTGTCGTTTGGTGCCGTTAATAAATTAAACACTTTTATTCCTCTTTCAAACAGTTTTCTAGATATGTATATGAAATAATCTTTGGCATTTCGATTGTCAAGACAGATAACACTAATATCTTCTGGCTTGAGTTCGCCATTTAAATCATTTCTTATAAGTTCTAAAACTTTATTGCATTCGTTTGAAATAGAGGGCTCTATAAAAATTTTAATTATTTCATTCTCATTGTCTAAAAACTCGTTCTTTAGCAGGGGGCTATTTTTTGATGGTCTACTTATAACCATTTCTTCTCCGGTTTTTGAGTTTCCAGATTCAACCTCAAAGCCCAAACTTTGCCAATGCTCGTTACTTTCTAGTCTTTGAATTATTTGAACTTTCCCCTTATTTTCATCCTGATTATAAATACCCAATCCAAGCGCAAAAGCTGTCAGTAAGATTTTTCGTGGATTTCTATAGCATTGGTGAAGCACCAAATCTTGTAATTCATCTTCCTTGAGTTCGAAATCTATGTGCCATTTTCCCGAGGAGTCTTTTCCAAAAGTTTCCTTTTCGCTTTGCATTTTTACGTGCAAAATATTTTGAAAGTCATCATAAGCCCAAACCACTCGATTGTTTTTAGTTAGCTGCCTACAAACTCTATAAAAACTTGTCGGAAAATCCTGTGCTTCATCTAAAAGAGCATAATCATAATAACTTTGCAATTGTTCATCGTTAAGCAACTCGCATACATATTCAAAAGGATCCTTGGTACTCCGTGTCTTGGCTTGCAACAAATTGATCGGAGTAATATTGTTTGCGTGGCAGGCATTATAGTAAACCCCCTCCAGACCTTTCCCACCCCAAGCGTGAATGATGTGAATTTTTCTCCAATCTGGGTCCTTATCAGCGAATTGCCTGTAAAAACGTGTGATTAGTCTTTTAACAACATCGTGTAACGCCTTCGTATAATATGTGTATAAGATTTCAGCCTTGTCATTTTGTAAATGAATGATAGCTGCCTTCATACATAAAATTATAGTTTTTCCGGAGCCTGCTAATCCTCGTATGCGTTGAGCACCATCCAATGTAAAAAGTGCTGCTCTTTTTTGATCTAAATCAAAATTGCAAATTTGATTTTCAATTTTCGTCAATATCGCACCGCGCGTTGGCGAGCTGTCAGAAATGTTTTTCACACTCCTCTCGACGGGCTTGGGTATCCCTTTAGAACCTTCAATTGTAGCTTTTAAGTCATTGTAGTCAACGTCTGCCAACGCATTTCGTTTCGCCTTAATAATTGCCTCTAATTCTATTTCTGACGTTATTACACTAAAATCATCAAATTCAATATTAATGGACTTGACGTTGTTGTAATTGTTTAAAAACACGATCGATTTAATATTCACCTTTAGTTCTCGGCGACCTAATCTGAGATTCGGCGCATCTTTCAGCAATTTGGCATATATCAATCTATCAATTTCGTCTAAATCGCTAATAATTAGCTTCTTGGAAATTTCTGCCCTATCTGAGAATTCAACGCATTGAAAAATGAATATGCCATAGTTTTGACTACAAAATAGGATGTTGGCTGTTACGGCCTTATTCCCATCTGACGTCGGGTACAACGGAAAGTGATGGTATATCGAACAATATCCCAATGACTTTTTTTGATCGATATTGATTAACATCTGCACCAAAGCTTTAGAACTTGGTTCTTGATTTAATAAAGTTTGATTAACATTTCTTTCAATCATCTTTAAGAATTCTTAATTTGAAATCTATACATTTTATATTGATTATAATGAAATTAAAAAAATAAAAAAATGGCAGTTATTCCAACAACAACCCCTCATCCTCCCCTTCATCATCCCCCAACTCCAACCGTATCATATCGCTCCCGGCAATGCCCTCGATAGAGCCTTTAATATGCGCGGCATTTAGCAGCACTTTTTCCAGCTGTTTTTCGCGGGCCTTCCACATTTTTTCCATGGCGTCGCGTTCTTTCTGGATGGAGATGCGCATGCTCATATAGCCCTCGCGGATGGCTTTCCATTGTTCGCTGAATTCGTTGCTGACCAGGTAATCATACAGCAGGTGCATTTTGTCGCCTTTATTCTCCTGGGCTTTTGCAAGGCTGGCCAGCTTGATGATACCGTCGCGCAGGATATAGGCTACCGCTTTAACTTCCTCAAAACTGCATATCCAAACGCCGTCCCTTTCGCCAAAACAATCCATGCCCTTGGGGTAACATTGCGAAACGATGACGGCCACGTCAACGCTCATGGCGCGCATATCCTTTTTCAGCTTGTTTACCCAGTCGCCGCCGAAATCTTTGGTGCGCTTGCTTTCATAAATAATGCGGCCGCATTCCTGCCCGAAGGTATTGCGTACGGTTTGTATGCAATCGGCGCCGCGCACACCCTTGCCCACCTCGCTGATCAGGTCGAAGGGAAAATAATCGCGCAGCAGTTCTTCCAGTATCAGTTCCTGCGCTTCGCCCTGCAGTTGCATGGAGCCCTGCTCGGCTTTGCGCTTCATTTCGTCCACCAGCTTCTTTTGGTCTTCCAGCTGTTTTTCCAGTTCCTTTTGCTTCAGCTGGTATTCGGTATCCTTCAGGCTAAAGCGGTCTGCCTCCTGTTTTCTTATCTGTTCCGATAGTTCATTGCGCTGTTCCTGCAGCTTGCGCTGCATCATCAGCTCCAGTTCTTCTTCCCGTTGTTTCAGCGCATTTTCCTTTTGCAAAAACTCCAGCTCCTTTTGCCGCGCCGTTTTTAATTTTTCGTCCGATTCATCTTTAGCCTTTTGCAGCATCAGCAGCTGGTTTTCATAATCCGTCCCGATGCTTTTGCGTAACGACTGCTCAATAATAGCCTGCAATTGCTTTTTTTCGTCGACCAGCTTTTGCTCAAAAGCAAGCTGCTGCTGCCGCTCGCGGGCGCTAAATTCAACTTCCTTTTTGCGGTATTCTTCTTCTTTTTGCTGGGTATATTCCTGCATTTTTAGCCGCAGCTCTTTTTTATATTCTTCGGCCATCACTTCCTCAATCGGAAACCCAAAACCACAGCTGGGGCACTTAACTTCTGTTGCCATATTTATAAAGGTGCAATTGATTTAATTGCGTTCAAAGGTAGTGAATTGTAGTTGTTGTAATGTTGGAAGGTTGTAAGGTTGGAATGTTGTTGAAAAGAGTTGTAAAGGTTGTAGTGGGTTGTAAGGGTTGTAATGGGTTGGAAGGAGTTGTAAAGGTTGTAATGGGTTGTAAAAGTTGGAAGGGTTGGGATGGGCTGTAAAAGTTGGAAGGGTTGGGATGGGTGGCTTTGGCCCCGTCAGCAGATAAGCTTCGGGCGAAAGCAGGAAAAACCGCAGGCCATGTGCGACGGGCAAGGGCATAGCAAATTTTTGCATGCAGGGTAAAAAAGCGACAGGTTAGCCCGGCAAAAATATTGCAGCCCGCGGTTTTTCCTGGTTTGTGCGGCAAAGGCCACGTGCGGCAAAGAAGCCTATCTGATGACTTGATTTTTTTGGTACTTTTTGTATCAAGACAAAAAGGACTAGCCCCGCGGCAATTGAGCGGGACCGTGTTAGAAATTAAAGAACTTAGTTTGGCGTAACGAAACTACATGCCATATCCCTGCAACGCAAGCATAACTCCCCCCCATCAAAACCCCACCTGTATGCTCGAAATACTAAACTGCGGTTGCTCTTTATTCCGGTAACCGTAATAAAACGGAAAAAACAAATCGCCCCATTGGGCAATGCCCATAATTTCTGTTTTGTTGGCAAAATTATAAACAGTAAGCACTATTTGGTTTCTAGCTTCGTCCAGCTCCTGCTGCACCGATGGGTTGTTATTTACCGGTAAATATTGCTTGTCAACCCAGGTTGAATCGAAGCTTATGGCCTTATTGCCGATAGATATCTTCCAATGTTTATGGGCGGCGGTATCCATCCCTTTTGCTATAAAGAAATGGCCGCCGGGTAAATGGGTGTACATCATATCAGTCGCCCCGCCTGGATTAATGCCTTCAGCCCATTCGCCAAAATTAAAGGCGTTGCGCGAGGGTGTGATCTCAAATGTCCAGTCCTGCAAATAAGTGGCTACATCCGGCGAACGGTACCATCGTTTGTTAAAAGCCTCGTTTTCTATCTTCCCGGGGTACTCTATAGCAGTCGTCATTTCATGCCTCAACGAGGCCCTGACAGGTTTTGCATCTCCCCTGAACAGAAACCTGTATAGATACGCCTTGCGATAGCCCTGTACGCTGCAGTTCAAAATGTTCCCTTTAGTGAAAAGTTTTTCGGGCATAGCCTGCAGAGAATCGATAGCAGTTTTTTGGGCATAGGCCGATTGGATGGCGGCAAATATTAGCAACAAAGGGATCAGCTTTTTCATACCGGGCAATTATCCGCACGCCTGCTATAAAATCAGCAGGCGAATGCGCAACGACCAAATATGGCTTAAAAACCTTTTTTTTAAAATGTGATTTTAGTAGTAAAATGATGAAAGAGGCGACAGCACCGGAGCTAAGGACTCGAAAGAGCGAGGACTAGCCACTGCGGGCCCGATACCCATCGGGAAGCGGGCGCGTGTTTAAAGTTAAAGAACTTAATTTAGCGTGTCGAAACCATATCTCCCCATTCCGGCAGCGCAAGTATAGCTCCCACCATTAAAACCCCACCTGTATACTCGAAAGGCTAAACTGCCGCACGCCTTTTTTGCGATAGCCGTAATAAAACGGGAAAAACAAATCGCCCCACCTGGCGATGCCCATTATTTCCGTTTGGTTTGAAAAGTTATAGACGGAAAGGCTGATCTTTTTCTTGGGAAATTCGCGCTTCTCCTTTACTGCCGGATCATCATTTACAGCCAATTGCCGCTGGTTAACCCACACAGAGTCGTAGGTTACTGTTTTCGTCCCGATAGTTATCTTCCAGTGGCGGTAGGCCGAAGTATCCATTCCTTTGCATATCGTAAACCGCCCGCCGGGCAGGTGCACATACGTCATATCTGTCGCGCCGTCGGGATTAACGCCCTCCGCCCAGGCCCCGAAACTAAACGCATCCCGGGAGGGAACCGTATCAAATACCCAATCCTGCAAATAGGAAGCAACATCTTTTGAATCGTACCATTCTTTGTTGAAAGCCTCATCGGCGATGATCCAGGGGGATTCCCCATCGCTGGTCATTTCATGCCTCAACGCGGCCCTGACAGGTTTTTTTGGCCCGCTGAACAGGAAGCGGTAGAGATAAGCCTTATGATAGCCAAGCAAGCTGCAATTCAGTATATTGCCTTTGGCAAAAAGTTTTTCGGGCATAGCCTGCAGCGAATCAACAGCGGTTTTTTGGGCATAGGCCGATTGGATGGCGGCAAATATTAGCAACAAAAGGATCAGCTTTTTCATATCCGGGCAATTATCCGCACGCCTGCTATAAAATCAGCAGGCAAATGCGGCATTGCCGTCAAATATGGCGTATAAAGCCCTTTATAAAAATGTGATTTTAGTAGTAAAGTACCGGCAAGCGCTTCGTTCCGGATCCTGACTTATACCAGTGGCCATGGCGGTTAAGAAGCGCCATTGCAACTAAATTTCAGTGGCATTTATGAATTGTTGTTGGTATCTTTGATTGGGTTCGTTAAAAAATTGAACTTTTTACTTAACTGAAGGCAAAAGGACATATTAAAGATGAATGACATCCTGCAATACAAAAATTATTATGCTTCGGTACATTTCAGCGCCGAAGATGAGGTATTTTTCGGTAAAATACTTGGCATTAACGACCTGGTCAGTTTTGAAGGGGCATCCGTAAAAGATCTCAAGAAAGCGTTTAAAGAAGCGGTTGAAGATTACCTGGATACGTGCGCACAGCTTGGAAAAACCCCTGAAAAAACTTATAAGGGGACATTCAATGTACGGGTGCCTGCCACATTACATAAAAAGGCATCGTTGTTTGCGGCCGTTAATAATATTACCCTAAATGAATTTGTGAAAACCGCGCTCGACTTTACGCTTAAGCATACTGATGAAGTTAAACGGGTTATTGACAGCGAGGGCAACACGGTATTATCCTGATGTATCATTCCTGCAGCACCACAACCTTATTCCCATCCATGGTGGTATATACCGTATTCCCGTCAAACGACACAGAAAGCAGCAAAAGCCGCGGACAGCAGCCACCGGTAGAGCCGGTATGGAATAACAGGGTATCGGTAGGTTTATTTGCCACTTTCATGGTAACGGTATCAACCATATGGGAGGGCGGCACAAATACGTTAAAGAAATGATTTATGGTGTCGATGCGCAGGTTTGCGGAATCGGGTTTGCCATTGACGATGTGCCACATCACCAGTTGACTAAACTTATACGGCGCGCCGGGACCAAAAAACAAGTCCTGGTTGCTGGTTTTATCAACCAGCCTGAAACTTATATTGGGAAGCATTTCGGCATATAAGGGGCACGGACCGCATTTCTGGCCTGGGTTTGGCCCATACCGGCAACTTGTTATCAATACCGATAGCAGCGCCAGGATAATAATTGAGTAGCATATTGATCTCATGCCAGTTGGGGTTAAAGCCTGTTAAATTTAATAATTATTACGTTGTGAGTGCGCGAAATGCGACAGGGTGCTGAAAATATTGCAGGACGCCAGGTTTTAACTTAGACTATATAGTATGATATTTCTTGCAATTTATTTCACTTTTTAAAATTTATTTTATTTTTGTAAATATTTGGCTACTTTTGACTTGTGGTAATCCTTATCAAAAAGACGCTTTTAACATTTTCGGAAAAACATCCTTCGTCGGCCGGGCCACTGAATTATTGGTACAATATAGCCAAGGCAGCCGATTGGAATAAGTTAGCCGACATAAAGAAAGTGTTTAATACAGTAGATTACGTTGGGAACGACAGGTACGTGTTTAATATTAAAGGGAATGATTTCCGACTGGTGGCGATGATATTTTTTGATAAGCGCACGTTATTTATACGTTTCGTCGGTACTCATGACGAATATGATAAAATTAATTGTTCAACTATTTAGCATTGACAAATGATTGATAAAATAAGGAATGAAGCGCAGTACAACCAGGTAATGGCTTTGATAGAAAAATTTATTGCAAAGGCAACTGCCGGCGGAGGCTTTAGTTCTTTACCTGTGCACGAGCAAGAAGAATTAAGCTGCTTAGGAGTGCTGGCCGAACAATACGAAGACAATATTTTAAATATAATGCCTTTGCCGGTAACCATCAACTCAATTGTTCAGCATAAAATTAAGGAACTAAACCTTACACAAGCCAAACTTGCTGAAATGCTGGGCCTGGGAACGTCAAAACTGTCGCAAATTTTAAACGGCAAGCGCGAGCCAGATGTCATGTTTCTTAAAGCAATACACAGCAAATTAGGCATAAGCGGGGACTTCCTTTTAGAAAATGTTTAGATAAAAATGCCAGGTTAAATTAATATCGAATAATGAATATCGAATATCCAATATCGAATTTTTACTTCATCATTCAATATTCAGTATTCATTATTCATTATTCGATATTAATATTCCTTCTTTCGGACTTTCCCGACTTTCGGACTTTCGGACTCAAAAATTACTTCCCCTCCAACACCGCAAACTTACCTTCATAATCCTTTAGCTGCGCCTGCAACTGCCTGCTCAGCTCATCCTGCCTGCTGCTTTTTGTGGTATCGGCCATGCCGTTCAGTATTTGCATGCCCAACTGAACGGTGCGCGGATCGACTGCTTCGTTGTTGTTATTTTTAACGAGGTTGTAATAGTAATCGAGCTGATCGGTTATATAGTCGTCGATGCTTTTAACGTACTTGTTGCCCAGCTTCAGATCCTCAAGCTTGTAGGCCGTTTGCGCCAGGAAGAACTTTTGAACGGCGGTATCTATATCGGGGTTTATATCCGGCATTTCCCTGTCGAATTTATGGATGGCATTAAGGGCCAGGTCTCGATGGCCGTCATTGATCAACCCGTGGGCAAGCTCGTTAAAGGTCATTACCATGTTGGGATAAAACTGCCCTGTGGATACGTTGTCCAGGTTCCGGGCGTGTTTAAAGTTGCCGAATTTAAATTTATGCACCACATTATCATACATCACCAGGCTATTGGTTTTGGTTCCACTGTTAGCTGCCGCGCTATCCGTTTTAAACGGAATTAAATGATAAACAAAACCTTCCTTGTACAAGTACGGCTGCAGGCCGAACATACTGCTGGAAGGCATGGTGGCGGTAAAGCAAATCGGCCTTTTCCAGTCATTATGTGCTAAAATATCCAGCATGGCAAGGTTGTCCTTCAGCACGTAGTTCGAGGGGTATTTCCATTCCATCGCCGCGGCAAGCCTGTTCTTTTGATCGGGTGTTATTACGCCGTTTCTAAGCACCTCATCTGCGTTCACCGTCAGTTTAAAGTTTTTTGTAGGAAGATAATTGAGGCTCGATCCGTCCTGGTAAGTAGCTTTAGTGCGGTTGTCGTCGGACGTGATAAAATCAAAAATATCCTTTACCTCCACGCTGCCGGGTATTTTGGCATCGTTGTAATAGATCACATCCCGCGTTCCTTCCTTATACTTATCAAAGGGCATAGTAATAGGCAGCGCCGCCGACTGGTTCATTTTGCCCTGCATTTGCCGGATATATGAATCGCTGCTAAACAGGCTCATGCAAATAATGCGCACGTCGGGCCGTATGCCTTCCACCTCCTGGTCGTACCAGAGCGAGTAGGTATCATTATCGCCATAAGTGAACAGGATAGCGTTTTTAGGGCACGAGATGAGGTAGTCATAGGCCATATCGTGCGGGGTAAGCTTGGTCGAGCGGTCGTGGCCTTTCCATTCCTTGCTGGCCAGCAGCACCGGTACCGCCAGAAGGCACACAGCAATGGAGCCGAATGCGGCAAGCCTGCCGTTGAGTTTCATCCGTGCAATTTCAGCCAGGGCAATTACGCCGAGCCCTATCCATATCGCGAAAACATAAAATGAACCTACGTACGAATAATCCCGTTCGCGCGGCTGCACTGCGTTTTGATTGACATATAATACGATGGCAATCCCGGTAAAAAAGAAAAGCAGGCCTATTACGAGCGCATCCCTTCTTTTACGTTTAAAATGATAAAAAGCGCCTAACAGCCCAAGCACCAGCGGCAGGGCATATAGCGGCGTATAATTATTGTTTTGCAGAACCGATTTTGGCAGATGTTTGCCGCCATCAAAAATGCCGCTGGTCCAGTTGCCGTCTATTCCGGTGCTGCTTTGCTGTCCGTCCGCGTCATTATAGCGGCCGGCAAAGTTCCATAAAAAGTAGCGGGCATACATCTGGTATATCTGCCAGCTGAACATCCATTTAAGGTTATCGCCAAAAGTTGGGGCCTGGCCATCGCCCATTTGCAGCCATTGCTTGTAAAACTGTACGTTTTGTGTATGATAGGGATCGGCCTCGGTGCTCCACATGCGCGGCAGCAGGGTGGTATGGTCGTATACATAGCTTATTTTTTTACCTGCATTTTCATAGCCGGTTTTGCCTTTTTGATAAATCGGGCCGCCATCTTTCTCGTCAATAATTTTCGCATCAAAATACGGCCCCGACAACAGCGGCGTTTCGCCGTATTGGATCATGTTTACATAGTTGTAAAGGGTAAAAGCGTTATCGGCGCGCCCGTTGTTCAAGTCGGTATTGGCGGTGGCCCTTATGGGGATGTAAACGAAGGAACTGTAACCAAAATAGATAAATGCGGCACATAAAAAAGCCAGGTTGAGCACTGGTTTTTTATGCCGGATACTATACCAGATGCCGTAGGCGAGCCCGCCGCCAAGCACCATGATAAATGCAATAGCTCCACTGCCGAAACCCATACCAAGTACGTTTACAAAGAAATAATCGAACCAGGCTGCGAAATAGATGGTATAGCCTCTTACGCCAAACTGCACCAGGCCCAAAAGCACAACGCCGGTGAGGAACGCAATAAGGCCCTTTTTAAAGCTGACCTTTTTACTCCTGCGGAAATAATAAACCATCGCTACAGCAGGTATCGTAAGCAAATTAAGCAAATGAATACCTATGGAAAGGCCGATCATGTAAGCGATAAATACTATCCAACGGTCGGCGCCGGGCTCATCTGCCGCAGCCTCCCATTTTAATATCGCCCAAAAAACGATGGCTGTACATAACGATGACATCGCAAACACAATAGTTTCAACCGCCGAAAACCAAAAGGTATCGGTAAAGGTAAAGGCCAGCGCGCCAACCAAACCTGCGCCCATGATGAGCACAGTGTTTTTGCTATCGGTTTCCCCTCCCCTGCCGGTCAGCAGCTTTTTTGCCAGCGCGGTGATGGTCCAGAATAAAAACATAATGGTAGCAGCACTCGCCAGCGCCGACATTAAATTGGTAAAATATGCCACTTTGGTATGATCGCCCATCGATAGCAGCGAGAACACCTTCCCCAGCATGGCAAACATCGGGTAACCCGGCTGGTGCGACACCTGCAATCGGTACGCGCATGAGATAAACTCGCCGCAGTCCCAAAAACTGACAGACGGCTCCAAAGTTAAAATGTAGGTAACAGCGGCGATAATGAAACAAAGCCAGCCAAGAATGTTGTTGAGTTTGGTGTGGGACATGCAATTATTGAATTAGTGAATTAGTGAATTAGTGAATTAGTGAATTAGTGATTGACGAAACTGCAACTACTCACCTAATCAACCGCTCACTTAATCAACTAACCCACACCAATTTCCGCGTAATTTTTTAAACCACGGCGGGATTTAACACCTCTTAACAAACTTTAACAAAAAAAACGGGGAATTTTAACAATTGCGGGAGGAAGCGGGCTTACTTCGATCAGTTAAAATTATTATTGGGCACGTCCTGGTAGTTTTTTATTTGCCCGGTGTTTTTAAATTCTTCTATCTTATGCTCCAAATGCTGGATAGATGTCTCAAGTATCCTGATGTATGAGTCGGTTTGCTCGTCAACGGTTCTCCGGGTCATCAAATAGCATAGTATCTCATGGAGCCGGTCTCTCGACCGCTGAAATTGATTTAACTCTGCCATGTTGTAGATCATATTATCCATTTGTACGCATTATGGCCCGTTACTGTTCCATTTAATTCCCGGCATTTTATTAACATCCGTTTAAAAGTCCACAGCCGCTGCTTTCCATAGTAAAATACCTGCACTTTTTGCCGCTTATGTAACAAGGTTTTTGCATTAGTTAATCAGAAACTGCTTAAAAATGATTTTTTGCTTTTTTTAGCCGAAAATTGGCGTAACTCCTTTTGGCTAAAGCCGCTAATTTATTTGCTATTAACCGGTTGGCTGAAGCCAACGCAATGAACTGTACCAATAACAAATTTCTTAGATCATTTTTAAACAGTTAATCAGTAAATTGATATTTTTACAGTTCCTGTCATATAAACCATGCAACGGAGAACCTTCATACATCTTTCAGCCTATACCGCGGCTGCCCTGGCTTTGCCTTTTGCAAGCGGTTGCCATAACAGCCGGATCGATGCTGAATCCGAGCCTTTGTTCTTTTCGCACCTGGTTGATGCCAAAACGATCATTGAAACCGGGCAGGCCTACCGCAGTATAAAAAAAGACGAAGACAATAAGAACAAACTTGCCGCATTGCTTTTAACCCCCAATAATCTACCCGTTTCTGCCGATAATAAAACGATCATGTCATCGCTTGAAAGCTGCATCGAGAGTGATTTTAAATCCGGAAAAGTTGTGGTGGTAAAGGGCTGGGTGCTGTCATTAACCGAAGCGCGGCAATGTGCGCTTTTTTCCATTTTACAATCCTGATCAAAACAAAATTATGCATATTGATGCCCGGAATATCGACAATAACACGCTTATAGAAGGCGATATTTGCATTGTGGGTGCTGGCGCCGCCGGCATCAGCATGGCGCTGGAGTGGATGAATTCCAAGTACAAAGTAATTTTGCTCGAAGGAGGCGGTTTCGACTATGAGGCAAAAATGCAGGACCTGTACAGGGGAAAAACAACCGGGCAACGGTATTATCCGCTCGAATCCGCAAGGCTGCATTATTTTGGCGGCACGACGGGCCACTGGGCCGGCTTTTGCTCACCGCTTGATCCTATCGACTTTAAAAAACGAGACTGGGTGCCGCACAGCGGGTGGCCGATACAACGCCATGACCTCGATCCCTTTTACGCGAGGGCGCAAAAAAACCTGGACCTGGGCCCGTATGAATATGATGCAAAATATTACGAACAGATGGATAAATCCCTGGTACCGCTTCCCTTCGACCAGGGTGCTGTTTATAATAAGATGTGGCAGTTTAGCCCGCCAACACGTTTCGGCACAAAATACAGGGATGGGATAGTAAATGCCGGAAATGTTCATTTGTACACCTATGCCAATGTTACTAATATTGCCCGCAGCGAAAATGCTGCGCACATTAAAGAAGTAACGGTTAAGAACTTTACGGGCAAACAGCATACCGTAAGGGCCAAATATTTTGTAGTTGCCTGTTGTGCCATCCAAAATGCCCGCCTGCTGCTGGCATCAAGCCTGGGTAACGACAACGACCTGGTGGGACGTTACTTTATGGAACACCTGGAAATTAAATCTGCCGAAATGTGGTTTCCTGAGCCTGATCTATTAAAACTGTATATGATCGACTTCGGCAAAACCAAATACCGTGCAGAATTAGGCATAAGCGAACAAAAACAGGAAGAGCTCAGGATTTTAAACGGAACAGCCTCGCTGACGCCCCTGGAAATAGCCAGGAAACAACCCGCGTTTATTGATATATGGACAAGCGACAAAAAAGCACGTGAAAAAAGTATGGCAAGCTACGGCAACGATGACAATCCCGGCCGACATAGCCACGGCTATAAAAATTTCCAGCTTTTTACAAGAATCGAGCAGGCGCCAAACCCCAGCAGCCGCGTTACGCTCGATACCGAAAAAGACGAACTGGGGATGCCCCGCGCAATGCTGCACTGGGAGCTTACGCCGCTTGAAAAACGAAGCATCCGCAAAATTTACGAATTAATAGGGCAGCAATGCGGAATTTCAGGAAAAGGCCGGGTTAGGCTGATGGAATATCTGCAGGATGAAAACGACAACTCGTGGCCCGAATTTACCGGCGGCGGCTGGCACCATATGGGCACTACAAGAATGAGCGATGACCCGAAACAAGGCGTAGTTGATGCTAATTGTAAGGTACATGGGATCGACAACTTATACATGGCCGGATCATCGTGCTATGTCACAGCCGGCGCCCCCAACCCAACGCTTACGCTTGTGGCATTAACGCTAAGGCTTTCGGATCATCTTAAACAAAGGATAGGAAGCAAAGTGTAGCTGCAAGCTTTGATACTGGGTGACTGTGTCGTTAACATGCGTTTTGTCTTTCGGGCGAGCGGGTGAAAATAACATTTTTTCAATTCATTAAAATCTTTCCCTTATTCGAACGGCAATTCTATCCGAAAGGCTATACCGCTGCCTGGCAAGATACGAACGCTTATCGATCCGCCCAATATCCCGATCTTGCTTTTTACACCGTACAACGCGATGTCATTATTTTTGTCGGGCACATTCATCTTTCTATAAGGCCCTGGTTCTACTTTATTGTCTTTCCGGTGATCTGCCCTTCCAGCGCTTTTGAAATAAATAATGAGCCTGTCCTTTTCTCTCTCAGATGTGATTTGAATGACCGGAGGCTTTTGCTGCCTGCGGTATATTATGATATTGGAAATCAGGTTGTAAAAAATACTTTGCAGGTAACCCCGAACCGAATTAATATTGTTTGCGCGGTTGAAATCGGTGATTACCCGGATGGTATTCTGTTTAAGGATCGGTTTAAATTGGGCGGACACCTCATTGACCAGTTCTGTCAGATCTATCTTCTCTTTTTTTAGACTTTGGGTCCTTTCCAGGTCTAGAATGCGGTTCAAATTATGAACTACGTCATTCAGCTTTTCGATGCTTTGAAATAAAAAAACCTCCAGCTCAGACCTTTCTGATTCAGGAACATTTGTGTCTTTAAGCATCCTGGCCAACCCGAGCATATTGGCTAACGGCGCCCGCAGGTCGTGTGATAGAATAAAGGCAAATTTATCCAGGTCTTTATTGCGCTGCGTCAACTGTCCGCTTAAAAGGTCGCGCTCCGATTCAGCCAGTTTATCCCGTGTAATATTGTTTGCCGCACAACACACCCCTACGGCCTTTCCATCGTCGTCCATTACAGGACGAATGCTGACCTGGTACCACTCCGCGGAATCGCCCTCGCCCAGGTAGCTGGTTTCATAGTTCAGCGATTGCCCTGACAATACAGTCTCCATCATTTCGCTAAAACGGCTCCGTCCCTTTTCATTCAACAAATCCGGAAAATAGATATCCTTCTTCAAAGGGATACCGAATGACAGGGTTGACCAATAACTCGCTATTGGATTAAATAAAAGTACACGCGAATCACTATCGAACAATGCAAATGCGATATCGGCAGTATCCACTATTGTTTTCAGTTGCAGTTGGGATCGGTGCAGGGACCGCAAGGCCTTTTTCCGTTCCGAACGCGCCGTCTTCACTTGTTCGGTAATCCGGTTTAACTCCCTGGTGCCTTTGGCAATCCGCTTTTCGAGTAATTCTTTTTCCAGGTTAAGCTGCGCTTTAGTTTCTATTAGCTGCGGAGTTTCCAGTATTTCCCATTTATCCTTCCGTTTTGAGACGACAGCTTCATGCAAGAGGCCAATATCCAATACGTCTGTTGCCGTACATTTAGGTAATTGCCAACTGCACGCCACGATGATCCTTTTACCTGCAATGGCCGGGGTAAGGGCATGTTCAAACTCCACGAAATCTTTCCAGAGCTTGCGGTCTCTCCACAAATCGTCACCATTTATCCGTAAGCCGGCATAGCCTTGCCCAACGGCCATTCCCAACCGGTCATATATAAACTGTATGGCACGGTCTAACTCAAACTGACCAATCACCAGGAACCATTCAGGGTGCGAAAGGATCTCAAGGCTTCCGCGTTCAAAATATTTGTCGATGCCGGGTACTTTATCCCTTAGCGCTGTGACTGCATCCTCAGTAGTCGTTTGTTCCGAAGTTATCCATATACAGTACTCATTGTTTTCCAAACCTGCTTTGAAAAAAGGTACCTGCAGGGATAGCAAATCCTGATTAGTTTGGTAAAAATGGCAAAAATGGGTGCCCCATGGAATCTTTCCAATCGCATCGATGCCGGTAGGTCTAAGAGCTTTTTTCATAGACAACTCCACTGGACATTAATAGGAATTAAATGACTATCCATTCGTAAACGCCAGGTATTGCGTTAAATGGGTATGCCAAACTCAAAGATATGAATTTAGTTGGCTTTAACAACCGCCAGGTGCAAATCAAATTGTCGCTTGGGTATCAGGCGTTGCTATGGAACGCAATACCTATTTTTATTTTTACTACCAACCAGGCGTCCCAATGGGACAAATCCTAAGCCCGTATTTACATCCCGTAGGGTGTTTGGTTGGTAGAATATAAAGAAAAGCCGCCGTACGTTCCAGAGGAACGTTTCGTGCATGGCCGGCGACAATTTGATTTATACCCCAACCACCTCCGCGATGAAAATTCGGCTTTCTGGCTTGAAATGCATATCCGGCTTCCGATCCCCGGTTTCTTCCTCACTCGTTCTCAATCGCCGAGAAAACCTCAAGCAGAATATTCCATTTATGGCTTGCATCAATTTCCCATATGCGCACATAATTATAATTGCTTACAATATTTCCTTTTTTAATGCGGGCCTTGCCATAGGTATACGCCAGGTCATTACTGGTGGAACGGCCGGCATTGGTTGTTTGCGCATTAATTGAGATGCCTTCGTTATCAATAAACTTCATGATCTTATCCGGCCCGATGACCGGTTCAAATCCAGGGAAATAATAACGCCCTTCAGCACTCAGGAATTCCTTATAAGTCGCCAGGGTCGATAGCGATAATGAATGATTGAATACATTGTCGGTTGCCAATATCACCCTTTTGCCTGCGAACGGGTCTTTGCTTGGCGCTACTCTTTTTGCCGTATCCGGCGGGTTCTTAAAGTCTGTCAAAGCTTCCTGTTCCGGCTCGGGGTGCTGGATGCCAAGGTCAATTAACAATTTTAGCTTATTATCGCCATCGGCGCGCCATATCGAAACATAGTCGCCGAAAACTTTGTCCGTATCGTCGGCGCCATTTTGATAAACGTAGGGGCCGGCAGTAAAGGCAAGGTCGCCGTTTACAGATATTCGTGCAAAATTGGGTGTCCAGCTTAGCGTACCTGCCTGCTTATCGATATTGTTATAAAAGTCGGTTATATTTACCACATCGGGCTTAAAAACAATACCCTGCGGATCGGCCACTGCCAGGAAACCGCCTTTTATTCCTTTGCGTTCAACTAATTTATTAAAATCTTTTTCGGCCTGCACAACCGTATTAACATCCGCTGGGGCACTTTGGGCCAGCATCAGTTGTACCGAACTTATTAATATAATTGCAGCTAATATTATTTTTTTCATTAATTTATCAAAGATTGAGCTAATGTACTGATATTTTGTTTGATTGGGTTCGTTTACAGCGAAAGTGTTATGCCGGATGTAAATATTGCAATAGTTTTTTAAGTTTTCAGCTAATAATATTGCAAGCAGCGGCAGTCCCGGTTTGATTGATCACAGCCGGCCGGGTTATGATCCTTTAACATTTGCAACCTTTACAACTTCCCTAACTAACGTAATTTCCGTAATTAAATTTTACTCCAGCTGGTGCCTTCTTTGCCGTCATTTAACTGGAAACCTATTTTTTGAAGCCCATTCCTGATTTTGTCTGATGTAGCGTAATCGTGATTAATTTTGGCCTCGTTCCTTAACGTCACAATAAGGTTCAATATTTTAGGCAGGTCGTCATTTGCCGCCTGTTCATTTTTTAATCCTAAAACATCGAGCACAAAAGTATCCATCAGGGATTTCAAAAGCTCCAGGTCGGCGGCATCGATCTTTAATTTTCCATCATGCACCGAATTGATCACCCGCGAGGCCTCAAAAAGCTCGGCGATCAGCACGGGGCTGTTAAAGTCGTCATTCATCGCCTCATAGCAGCGGTTAAGCAGTGATTGTATGTCAACTTCGTTTTCGGCAGATGCCTTTAGATCACCGATCAATGCAAACGCGTTCATCAGGCGTTTAAACCCTTTTTCCGAGGCTTCCATCGCTTCATTGCCAAAATCAAGCGTACTGCGGTAATGGGCCTGCAGCATAAAGAACCGGACAGTCATCGGGCTGTATCCCTTGTTCAATATCGAGTTTTGGCCCGAAAAAAGTTCGTGGGGTAAAAAGCTGTTGCCCAATGACTTCGACATTTTTTGGCCGTTCACCGTCAGCATATTGGTATGTACCCAATAGGTAGCAGGGTTTTTACCGCAGGCTGCCATATTTTGGGCAATTTCATTGGTATGATGGGTAGGCACCAGGTCGAGCCCGCCGCCATGGATGTCAAAATGTTCGCCAAGGTATTTATTGCTCATGGCCGAACACTCCAGGTGCCATCCGGGGAAGCCCAGTCCCCACGGCGAAGGCCACTTCATTAAATGCTCAGGCTTTGCCTTGATCCACAGCGCGAAATCGAGTTTTCCCTTTTTTTCCTGTTGTCCGCCTAATTCGCGCGTATTGTTCATCAGGTCTTCCAGGTTACGCCCGCTCAGTATGCCATAATCCTGTGTTTTATTATATTTTTCAACGTCAAAATAAACCGATCCGTCCACTTCATAAGCATAACCTTTCGCCAATATGGCTTTCACCATCTCGATCTGTTCTATGATATGCCCGGTAGCTGTAGGCTCAATACTTGGAGGCCACAGGTTAAACGCCTGCATAACATCATGAAAGCCTACGGTGTATTTTTGCACTATTTCCATCGGTTCCAGCTGCGCTATCCGTGCCTTCTTTTCAATTTTATCTTCTCCCTGGTCGCCCGCGTCGCCTTCCAGGTGGCCGGCATCGGTAATGTTGCGTACATAACGCACCTTGTAACCGATATGGGTAAGGTACCTGAACATCAGGTCGAAAGAAACATAGGTGCGGCAATTGCCCATGTGCGCATCACTGTAAACGGTAGGCCCGCAAACATACATGCCCACATGCGGCGGATTTAAAGGTTCAAATTTTTCCTTTTTGCGTGTTAAAGTGTTGTAAACAAACAAATTTTGGTTCATGGGCGCAAACTTACGGTTTTAGTCCGAAAGTGCGGAAACTCCGAAAGTCCGGAAAATAAATATTTGGCCGGAAAGCCGTGGAATTAAACAAAGCGCACTTTACCACCGACAATACCGGCTATTTTTAAGAGCCTTTAACCAGGAAGGTCCCTAAGGTAGAACTTGATAGATGCCTTAACAAGCATGCTTTGCGCCTCGCAACGAAAGAACCATCTATCAACCTGATTGTTATTACATTAAACTGTGACATTAGTCATAGTTGGAACCAGCTATTGCCGCTAATTTTACGTGCAAATATCAAATACGATCTATGGCCCGTAATCCATTGCAACAAGTAAAGCAGCAGCTTTCGACGCTTGAAGACAAGATGATTGCAGAGGCCGCAAACAAAGAGCTGGCCACAAAAGCCATTCACCCGCAGCAGCAATATGCCGCCCGCAACCTGGTCCACTATTTAACCCTGCGCAGTGAAGACATACGTGAACTGCAGGATGCGCTGCATATACACGGCCTTTCGTCGCTGGCCAGTTCCGAGAGTCATATCCACAGGCAGTTGCAAGCCATATTGCAGCGTCTGGGTAAACAATACTCCAAAAAAGAGCTGGATATATGCACTTATGACTTTGGCACTAAGCAGATTGCACAACGAAGCAGGATCCTTTTCGGCGAAAAAAATGACAACGTGAGCCCGTACATCATGGTGACGTTTGATAGCTCTTTCGCCGAGGACTACGGCCTGGTGAAAAAACTGCTCCAAAACGGCATGAATATAGCACGCATCAATTGCGCGCATGACGATGAAAACACATGGTCGGCGATGCTGCATCACCTGGAAAAGGCCCGCCAGGAAACCGGCCTCAAATGCAAACTGTACATGGATATAGCAGGGCCAAAGATCCGGACAACTTTATTAAATAAGGGCAGTAAAAAAGGGAAGGTAAAAATAAAAGAAGGCGAATTGATATGGCTTGCAGAGAAAGGAAAGAACTTTGATAAGGATGAGATTGTAATAAGCCCGAATGCGACGGGGATTGTCCCTATGCTTAAAAAAGGAGAACGGGTGTATATAGACGACGGCATGATAAAGGGGGTTGTGGAAACAGTTACGAAAGACGGGGTAGCTGTTCGGGTCGTGCGCATTTCTTTAAGCAAATCGCAGATAAAATCAGAAAAAGGCATCAATTTCCCGGACAGCCAAATTTCCGTTTTGCCTATCACAGATTTCGACAGGGCTTGTTTACCGTTTATTTGTAAACATGCAGATATGGTTGGCTATTCTTTCGTCCGCAATAGTTCCGATATTGCTGAACTTCAGCAAATCTTAAATAATCTTGCCCAAAAACCGCCATACATTATTCTCAAGATTGAAACACCCGAGTCGGTAAAAAACCTGCCTTCGCTGCTGCTGCAGGGTATGCAGCAAAAAGCCTTTGGGGTGATGATTGCGCGCGGCGATTTGGCGGTTGAAATTGGTTTTGAAAGAACGGGCGAAATACAGGACGAAATTTTATGGATTTGCGAAGCCGCGCATGTTCCTGTTGTATGGGCCACCCAGGTTTTGGAAACCTTAAACAAAACCGGAATGGCTACACGGTCCGAAATTACCGATGCGGCACATGCGGGAATGGCGGAATGCGTAATGGTAAATAAAGGTGATTACACTATAAAAGTAATAGAAACCCTGCGAAATATACTGCACCGCATCGGTGGGCACCACATCAAAAAAAGATTCACCTTCCGTCCGCTAAGTATTGCAGAAAAATTTATTAAGGAATGAATTGCTATTTTTCCCTTATCACCAATAGCCAGCCCTTACCCTTGCCGACGCTGATCTCCTGCCCCGGCTTAAAGCTTGCTGCAGGCTGAAAATTCTTAACATCGGGCGCGGTTATGGCAGCCTTTGCAGGGTTAATGCCCAATGCCTTCCAGTTTACCAGTAATTTCACCTGCACATCATCCTTTGCCCAGCTGGCTATGGAAACCAATACTGCTTTATCTTTTTTATAAATAGTGGCCAGCACATCCGGATTATCAGTTTTAACCGGGTTGTCCTCTACCCAATAACCGATCATTTTTGTACCCTGCATGCCAAAATCGTCCCAAACCTTCCATATCGGGCGCGGGTCGGCATTGTCGCTCCAGGGCATGCGGTTGGTCATGCCGTAAACCATGCCGCGCCAGGGATTGCCCCCGCCCTGCAGCATTTCGCCCATCAGGCCGAAGGGAATGCCCGATACTTCGGTTAAAAAGAAATCAGGCGAATTTTTCTCATAATCAAAATATTCCCCAAACCATAACCTGTTCAAATAAGGAAAATGCTCCATGTATAAATTGGCGCTGTTATTAAAACCGTCGCTTTTGTCGTACTGGTTTGCCGAATGCAGATCGATAATGCCCTGGTGCCCGTTTTGGGTGAGCACCCTTTTTATGCGCTTCATGGTGGTACGGTCAAACGCCACATCGTCAAGGTAAATCCCGTCTATGCCCACATTTTGCACCAGCCAGTTCATGCCTTCTACATAGTAGTTATGCCAGCGGCTCATGCCGCTGTTTACAATAGCCGCATCCTTTACCTCGGGTACATACCAGGCCGCTATATAATCATCGCCCAAATGCTCCTGCAGCCACGAATAACCGCCGCCCTTGCCCTCCGAATATATCTCGTGCCCGAGGCTCCGCATAGCAAAAGTTTCATATGCCCTGTTGGATAGCTCGCGTACAGTATTGTATATCTTAACTTTTAACCCGTTGCGGTGTGCTTCATCAATATAAGCCTTCATAGCGTCATGCGCAATAAAAGGATAATTGATATACGGATTTATGGGCGTGCCATGATGTATATTAACGATAGTGGCCCCCGTTGCCTTTATGCTATCTATAGGCGCATACCTATGGTAAAAACGCGTCGCCCACTGAAAATCGGTATTTATAGGGTGAAAAGGCGTGATCAGCAGGTTGAAATTGTAGTACAGCACATCTCCTTTTTTCATTGTTCGCGCGCCACTGTAGTTATTTACCAGGACGGTATTGCCTTTATCCGAGATATTGATGCCACCCTTATTTCCATTTCCCCATGAGGCCGGCAGCAGCAGGGGCTTTTGCAGATAAAAATTAGTATTGAGCGGGCGGATATAATTTTCGTCGCGAAGCGAGAACTGCAAGCCGGCATTCACATCGCCTATCCATGCGCCGTCCTGGTTTTTATGCGCTACATCCCATTTCCATTCGTAGCTGGCCGGCATCTTCCGGCCCTTAAGATTTAAGCCGATGATGTATTTCGCAGCGTTTTTATTAAACGGGATTTCCATGCGGATATCGTTAAGGCTTACATCCTGCAGCGCGGTTACCTTTACGGTATAAGCAACAAAACCATCAAACTCAACAGCACCATTTACTTCCATCAAAAGATTTGCAGAAGTATTGGCGGCCGTCCATTTAACAGTGCCGGGTTGCTCTTCGGTGAATATAGTCCCTTTCGGCTGCCATTTTTCCGGCCCCGCGAAGCTTTCGGCCACAAGGCTGATGGGTGCATGGATAACTTCTTTTGCCGTGTTTGACAAAGAGGTCATCTCAGGGGTAAAATAGGTTTTTATATTTTTCGGGAATCCCGTTTTGTCCAAAACAAGCTTCCGCCCCAGCAAAGAAATACTGTTGTCTTTTACAACTAATGGGATGTATGGCTTAATTACATCGTTTTTTTGGGCGAGGGTGGAGTTTAGCCAGGTTAACCGGGTTTGTTTCCATGGCTCGTTAACGCCGTTCTTTATTGCGACCGCCTCATCGATCTTTATTTTTATGCCGATTTTTGTATTCTCCGCATTTTTTGCGGATACGGTTACCTGTCCCTCATAAACACCCGGCGCTATGGCGGCAGGTACGTTTGCCAGGCACCACATGGCCTGCACATTCCCTTTAGCGGCATCTACTGCTTTTGTGAGCTTGTCACCCTTAAAGTCGATGCCGTTGGTATTCAGGCACGACATTAGTTTTGAGGATATCACCTGCCCGGTTTTGCTTTTAAGGTCCGAAAACGAAATCTTTAAGCCCGAAATATCTTTGGTTACCGGGTAAATGCCCAATTGATAAGCATAATTTTCCCCTCGTTTTGCCTCGCCGTCGAAGGTGCTTTTTAACCCGGTCATAATCCAGCGCTGCGGCAGGTCATGTTTCATCCTGATGGAATGCAGCCGGTCTTCCGGGAAAACGAAGTATGATTTCCCCGCATTCCGATGTATAAGCGTATCGGTTTCGGCAGCCGTAGCGATTACCTCCATCGGATAGCAGCTGTTTAAGGCATTGACCGATTCAATTGATTCGACCCGCGCGCCTTCCATATTCTTTCCCGATAAAAGTGACTGGAGCCAGTCTTCATCCGCCGTTTTTTGCGGTTTTAAATATTTGGCATTGGGGTAGTTTGATTTTTTATCAATTTTATAGGGCATGTAATACACAAAGTATTTGCTGTCCCTGGCAACCGGCGCAAAATAAAGCTTGCAGCTTTCACGGTTTATAAACGCAACCGATACATTAAGTATCCTTTTATTTGTTGTTGAATCGATAACGAATAGGGCTTTATTTTCAGGATGTTCATCGTTTCTTCTCCAGGCAATGCTTACCCCAACAGCTTTCGACGACGGATCTTCAACCGTAAGCACAACGCGGTGATTGCCCAGCGAATCAGGGTCCCAATCGTTGTTCTTTGTTATATATTTTAGTTCCTGGGCCAGGGACGCGCAGCAGGCAGACAAAAACAAAAAAATAAATAAAAGGCGTTTGATCATAGGTAAATATTTCGCGGTAAAGTTAATTGGTTTTCCGATAAAACAGCGGTTTTCCATCCCGGTTCGGATGGGAAGCCGCGCTTTTCAATCCAACATTTCAAAGATCCCCGCGGCGCCCTGGCCGGTGCCAACGCACATGGTTACCATGCCGTATTTTTGTTTGCGCTGCCGCAGTTCGTCAAATAGCTGCACCGATAGCTTTGCGCCGGTACATCCCAGTGGATGTCCAAGAGCAATGGCGCCGCCGTTAACATTTACGATCGCCGGGTTCAGGCCCAGGCCTTTTATTATCGCGACACTTTGTGAGGCAAAAGCCTCGTTCAGTTCTATCAACTGCAGGTCATCCTGTTTCATGCCGGCTCTTTTCAGTGCTGCCGGAATAGCTTCCAATGGCCCGATACCCATAATCCGCGGGGGGACTCCCGCAACCGCGTAATTAACCAGCCGCGCGATAGGTTTCAAGTTATTTGCCTTCAAAAACCGCTCGCTTACCACCATTACAAATGCAGCTCCGTCGCTCATTTGCGACGCATTGCCTGCCGTAACACTACCTTCAGGGTCGAATACCGGCTGCAAATTGGCCAATGCTTCGAGCGAAGTATCCGCACGCGGGCCCTCATCGGTATCTACTGTAAATTCCCTCTTTGCCTCATTCCCGTTTTCGTCCAAATAAGTTTCTACAGCCCTCACCGGCGCAATCTGGCCTTTGAATTTCCCGGCTGCTAACGCGTTGAGCGCTTTTTGATGCGAATGGTAAGCAAACTCATCCTGCGCTGTACGGCTTACCTTAAACTCCTTCGCAACAGCCTCGGCGGTAAGGCCCATGCCCCAGTAATAGTCAGGGTGTGCCAGGGCTACTTCAGGGTTAGGTGTGTTGTGCCACCCGCCAATAGGCACCATCGTCATGCTTTCAACGCCGCCGGCGATGATGCAGTCGGCAATGCCGCTGTGGATTTTGGCCGATGCGATGGCTATGGTTTCCAGCCCCGACGAGCAATACCGGTTCACGGTCATGCCCGGCACCTTGTCGGTATCCAACGCCATCAGCGAGATCAGGCGTCCCACGTTCAGCCCCTGTTCCGCCTCGGGCGTGGCGTTGCCCACGATCACATCTTCGATCTGGCTTTTATCCACGTTTGGCACTGACGCCACCAGGTGTTTGATCACTTCAACTGCAAGCGTATCCGGCCGGGTAAACCGAAAACCTCCGCGTTTTGCCTTCCCGACCGCGCTGCGGCTACCGGCGACGATATATGCGTTCATTCAACCTAACTTAAAACTGATTTGTTAATATTCAAAAATAGACGGAAATTTTGCTTTATTTTATTTCTTTTTTAATATCACAATCCAACAACCCAAATACATATGCAAACCATCGGCCCCGTTAATACTAAAGAAGTAACCAACCTGTACCGGAATTATGTTTTGGCGATGCTGACGCTGGTTTACATCTTCAACTTTATTGACCGGCAATTGCTTGTTATCCTGCAGGAATCTATCAAAAAGGAACTTCACCTGTCTGATACCCAGCTCGGTTTACTGTCGGGGTTTACATTTGCCATATTTTATGTCACGCTGGGTATTCCCATTGCCCGTTTGGCCGACAGAGGAAGCCGGAGGAACACCGTTGCCGTGTCGCTGGGGTTATGGAGCGTAATGACCGCTTGCTCGGGCATAGCGCGAAGTTTCTACCAATTGCTGCTGGCCCGTATCGGCGTCGGTGTTGGTGAAGCAGGCGGAAGCCCCCCGGCACATGCCATGATCTCCGATTATTTCCCGCCCGAAAAACGGGCGACAGCATTTTCCATCTATTCGGCAGGTATTTATTTCGGCATATTGATCGGGTTTTTAATGGGCGGCTATTTGAACCAGCACCTGGGCTGGCGAACTGCATTTTTTGTTGTAGGCGTACCCGGCATCATTTTCTCGCTGCTGTTTTACATTACGGTAAAGGAGCCGCGGCGAGGTGCAACAGATATCAACCCGGCAGCAACAAACGAGCCCCATTCATTAGGCGAAGTGCTGCGGGTACTATATTCCACCAAAACCTTTGTTTTTTTGGCAGCAGCATCAGCCCTCAATGTTTTTTGCATCTACGGGCTGCTGAACTGGACGCCCTCTTTCCTTCAGCGGCTGCACGATATGAAGAGCGCACAAGTGGGCGCCCTGCTGGGCCTCATCTACGGTATTGGCGGGGCCATAGGCTCGTTTGCCGGCGGATTATTAACGGATCGTTTCGGGAAAACCGATAAACAGTGGTACCTCAAGGTGCCCGCTTACGCCATCATTATCACTATTCCCTGTGCGGCAGGGGCTATATTTTTACCTGGTACCTATCCGTCGCTGGCCTGCCTGGGCTTGGTTGCCCTGCTGCAAAGCATGTACCTGGGGCCGTCGCTGGCCGTGGCCCACAGCCTTGTCCCTGCCTCCATGCGCTCGCTTACCTCGGCAGTTTTTTTCCTGGTGATCAATCTTGTCGGCTTAGGCTTCGGGCCGTTGGTGGTAGGCTTCATCAGCGATCTGCTTAAACCCGCCCTGGGTATAGAATCCCTGCGATGGGCAATGTCGATCATCCTGGTGGTAAGCGCCGCGTCGGCCATTCTGTTTTTTGCTACCGCTAAGAAACTTGTAGTTGATTTGAAGGGGAGGGAGTGAAGCGGGGGAACGGTCGTTAAGTTAAGGGGATTGTGATGAAATATAATATCGAATAATGAATATTGAATATCGAAATTTCGAAGTTTCTCACTTCGTTATTCAATATTCGTTATTGTGTGTTCGATATTAAAACTCTTAACTAAAAAAAATTGAACCGGCACTGCACTCACCTCGCCGCTCCACCGTCAATCGTTAAACAAATGCCGCTTACAAACGATGCCTCATCCGACGCAAGGTACAGGTAGCCGTTCGCAATGTCTTCCGGGACGCCCCATTTGCCGAGCGGTATCGACGGCAGGCTTTGTTTGCGAACTTCTTCGGGCATAAGGTCGGTCATGGCAGTTTGGATAAAGCCGGGCGCAATGCAGTTGGCAGTGATCCCGTAACGGCCGAGCTCCATCGCCCAAACCTTCGTCATGCCAATAATAGCCGATTTTGTGGCGACATAATTGGTTTGCCCGTAATTCCCGCGGATGGCAACGTTGGACGAAGCCGAAACAATGCGCCCATAATTTTGGTCCTTCATGATCGGCGCAACCGCCTGCGTGCAGTTGAAAACGCCGGTAAGGTTTACACCGATCACATCATCCCATTCCTGTTTCGACATTTTTAATAATGTCCTGTCCTTAGTGATGCCGGCATTGTTGATCAGGATATCGATGCGGCCAAAGTGCTTGTGGGCTTCAGCAACGGCATTTCTCACTTCCTCTTCGTTGGTTACCGATACTTTTTTAAAGATGGCTTCGTGGCCTTCCTTTTTTAACCGCTCCACTACGTCGTTCCCTTTATCGGATACATCCCACAAAATAATTTTTGCGCCTTCTTTGGCAAAACGTTCGGCGGTAGCAAGGCCAATCCCGTTGGCGCCCCCGGTGATCAGGGCGACTTTGTCTTTCAGTCTCATGGTTATAGTTTGATTGTGGGAAAGATAAGGAAAAGTCCGGAGTTGGGAAAGCCGGAAGTAGGAAAGTAGTAGGGCTTGGCGCGACCCGGTTGACTCACCCCAGTCTTCACTTCGTTCGACCACCCCTCTCTACGTTGTAGAGAGGGGAAAAGTAAAACCAGGGAAAAAGCGGGGCCTTGCAGCTCCCTTCTTTGCGCAGCAGAGAGGGTGACGAGCGCAGTCCCGTACGTACGGGATCGGGTGAGTTAACTATGCGAGCGACAGCCCTCTCAGCAAGAAAGCCGACGCTTTATCTACCAATGATACGGAAGCCCACGTCGATGTGCACTCAAAGATATTTTTGCATCGCAGCAGTCTCAGTGTGTGGCAATGCGGAAGAACTTTACCTACCTATTCGCCCTTTACTTTTTTTAAATATTGATCCTGCAGATCACTGAGCTCTGCATCGTATCCCTTTCTATCCATAAACGCATCCGGGTTATAGCCATCGCCGGGCTTGTGCTTGCTGTTAAGGTCAAATTGATTTGCATGTGAGGCCAGCCAGATGTCGAACGACAGGTTTTTCATGGCATTTAAGGTGTAGGCATAGTCTTTGGCGATACCGGGATAGGCCGGTATCGCCGAGAAATCTTTATTGGTAACTATGCTCGGCATATTGGCTATCAGTACTCTGTACGACCGTTTTTCATCTTTCACATCAAATAAAAAACTGCACGAGCCTTTTGTATGCCCGGGATGGTGAAGCATAACCAAGTGCATGCCGCCTAACTTAATGGTATCGCCGTTGTGCAGTACCCTGTCAACCTTTACCGGGGCAAAATAGTTGTCGCTATTATTCCCAAATGCGTAATCCGAATGGCCGCCGTCGGCCACTACCTGCGCGTCTCCCGCGTCGACCATCATTTTGGCGCCGGTGGATTTTCTTATAGCGGCCATCGCGCCCACATGGTCATAATGCGCCTGTGTGGTTAAAAGTATCTTTGTATCAGCCAATCTAAAGCCCAGGGTTTCCATACTTGCACTGATCATTGGCGCTGAATCTGCCAGCCCGGTGTTGATCAGTATATTGCCTTCCGGGGTGACGATGAGGAAGCAGGCCAGGTCATAGGTGCCCACGTAATAGAGGTTACCTGCAATTCGAAATGGTTGATAAGGCTTTGACCATTCGGGCGGTGTTTTTGAATGAGCCGCCTGCTGGGCCGATGTTAAAAAGTTCACAAATAATAAGCTGATCAACAGCAGGATCCTTTGAAATGGGAACGAAAGCATATATTGAAAAATGACAACTAATATACGCCTATTCACACCGAAAAAGATGATTTGGATACAACATTTTTTATGTGCAGCATCCCGGAGGCCCTGCATCGTGCGGGTTTAGCACAGGCACAAAGTTGGGTTAACATAGGGTTAACCTAATTCTGGATTTTTCTTAATTAACTATCGCATCATAAGCTATTTAACAAAAAGCAGGGTTAACATTTTTTGCATTTTTTTGCAAAAATGGTCGTTTTCGCATTTTACGAATACCTACAAAATATAACTAACTGATTTTCAGTCATTTATTAATTATTTATTGCATTGACATAAACAGGGGGTTGAAGGTATGAGATAGGGGAATCTCATAAGTGCAGTGCTGGTGCGTTAGATAAGCACGGTTGATTTCTTTTAATCCCACCAGATAGAAAAGGCTTTACTTTCAAAATTTAACTGCGGGATATTTGATGGTCCGTCGTACATCATGCCTTCATATATTTCATCCGGCTTTAACCGTTCAAACATTTTTTTTATTTCAGCCACGGTGTAATTCCCTGAAATGTAAATTGTGTCGCTGTAAAACCATTTGGTATCGTCTATGTCAGCTATCCGAATAAGAAGCGCTTGTGTTTTTGGTGCTTTTTCAATCTCTTTTAACGTATCATAGAATTCTTTCAGCGATGGGCGATCAGGATAGATGTTTACTCCGATTGAGCCATCGTCATCGTCATTACCTTCAAAAAAATCTTCGACACTAACAAATACTTCCTTTTTAGGAAAGCCACTTTCTTTTATTTTTTCTAAAAGCATGCTTCTTTTATCCATCAAAGCACTCGATTTAACTCCCGTACGCTTATGAACAAGCCTCGCTGACCCGGCTACTGACGTTCTAATAAGTTTGTATAGGAAGTATGCGCCTACTGATACACCCAGAACTATTATAATTTTTAGCGTTAATGACAAGGTCGACATGTCGTCTTTTTTTAATATTAATATGGGATTATATCAGTAAGCTGCAGCTCGGAACTGTGAAATATGAGACGCCCTGATCTCTCATTCTATTCACAAATCATCTACAGCTTACAAATATGGAAAAGCATTACGCCGCCTGTGCCCTGGCTTTATTGCACTGCCCCATGTAATAGAAAGAACCTATGGCCAGCAAGGCAAATAAAGCGACGGTGCTCCAGCCCATGGAATTTAGTTCGTTGTTTAATACCGCCATCAGGGTGATGACCAACTGTAAAACGTCATAAACAAGACTGTATAGCAGCAATTTGGGCCATGATTTTGCCGAGGGTGAAACACTGCTGTATGACCAGAATATGAGGCCGAGGAACAAGTTGGCAGCGCCAAAATATCTTGCCATAAGGATGCCGCCGCTTGTAAGGCTGACGCCGTAACAGTCGGCTAACTTTACCGGAATGACTAAAAATGCAAGGCCAAAGCCAATGGCCAAAATGGTAACGATAATTGCGTAGGTTGAAAGTTTCATAATCTTTAGGTTTTAATTAGTATAAATTTACCTTTTCCTGCAACAAAAGCAATTAATTTTCAGTGTTTTATGATAAAAGTTCTTCCTCCGTCGGCGCCGGGCTTCTTTCAGATTAATTTAACCTTAACAGCAAAGCGGTCTAAAAAGCGGTACTTAGAGTACAAGACGCGATTTGTTTTCCGGCGATTTGCATTGTGTAACGGATTTGGAGGATAATTTTCGATGGTATTAAAGTAAATACCCTACCTTGGTATCACCCTGTAATCACATGAAACACTATCCGGTCCTTTTGTTTGCAATAGCCATTTTATCATCTTGTGGTAGACGCGCTCAAAGAAAGAATGAAATTACCAGGATTGAAATAGCTACTGGCGGATGCTTTGGCCCTTGCCAGTCAACTATCGTGAGCATTGATAGTTCGCTTTCTTATAAATATTTTGGCGGTGATACTTATTTCCCTTTACCTCCTGAACTCAAGAATAACGAAAGAACGCTTAAAGGATATTATTTTGCGAAGATCAGCCAGGGGTTTTGGGATACTTTAAACATTAAACTTGATGAAATAAATTATAAGGAACTTGATACTTCATATCGACATTCGGTTGATGACCAAAGTTTAGAAGTATTTATCCATTACAACCATAAAATAAAGCATATAAAGGCACAATCTGCCAGTTTACCAGAAAATGTTGCGCACGTGTTTTATTACGTAATTAATAGTTACAAAACGATAAAGCCGAAACCAACAAAAGATACTTTAAACTTTGAATCAACACATCAAAGGCATATTACAGTGAAACTCCGCCAAATCAAACCATCAAATTCTCCTTAACTTCCTCCTCCACCCGCCGCCCGTGCCACCACGTAGCCAATGCCGATCCGCTCACATTCATCACCGGGCCAAATACGGCAGGGGCCAGGCCAATGGTGGCAATGCCGCCCATCAGCAAAGCCAGGCCCGACGCAAGGCCACTGTTCTGCATCCCAACCTCGAGCGATATGGTGCGGCAATCCCGTTCCTTAAAGCCCAATAATCGGCTAATCCAGTAACCAAGCGTATAGCCGGTTATATTATGGATAATCTCGGCCAGTACCAGCAGCACGCCTACCTTTAGCAGGCTCTCCCGGCCAGCAGAGATAATAATCAGGATAATGACCCCGATTGCGATCATCGAGACAAGCGGCATCAGCTTGTCCAGCCATTTAAGCCTGCCTTTTACCAAAGAATCAAACAGCAAACCGCCAAAGATGGGAATGATCACTACACGGGTGGTATCCCAGGCCATGTCCCAAAAATGGATGGTGATAAGTTTACCCGCAAGCAAATGCATCAGCAATGGTGTTAAAAACGGCGCCAGCAGGGTTGATGCAGCCGTAACCGTAACTGATAGCGCCAGGTTAGCCTTCGCCAGGTACGACATTACATTCGAGGCCAAACCGCTGGGGCAGCAGCCTACAAGCACTACGCCCGCGGCAATCTCTTTAGGAAAGCTGAATATACTTACCAGCGCAAAACCAACAAGCGGCATGATGGTATAATGGCATATGATGCCGACCGCTACGGCTTTAGGCATTTTTATTACCGTTTTCAATTCCTTGAGGCTTAGCTCGCAGCCCATGCCAAACATGATCACTTGTAAAAGCGGGATAATGAGCGCCGACAATTTAAAACTGCCCACATGCAGAAAATACTGGGGATAATACATTGCCGCGGCAACCACGCCAAATATCATGGTGGTGAACGAAAATCCCCTTAACTTAGGGTTGCCCCTGAACGCCACGCCCATCGAAATAAAGAAAAGCAGCAGCGCCCAGCCGCCTTCGGCTGCGTATGCCGACAGGCTAAGGCCGATAAACAGCAGCAAAAAGAACACTGCGGCCATGTAAATTTTATTCCACATCGTATTCCTTTTTGAGGTAAGCAATAAGGCGGATGCTGTATTTCAGGTGATCTTCGAGCATGTGGTCATAACCGTTCAGGCCTACCAGCACTTCCCAGCAGCCGTTGTAGTAATTGGAGATCTTTTCTTTGTCAAGGGTGATCAATATGGGCGTCGACGTTGGGTGCTGCATAAAATTGTGACTGTTGGTAAGATCGAATATCTGGTCGGCGCGTTCGCGGGCCTTTACTAAGGAAGCGAATAAGTCGCTAAACTCGTCGTCAAGGTCTTTTATCCTTGATTCATATTCCGCAATGCTGTCGAGCACGCTGTTATTCCTGATCAGCCGGTAGCCGCCTGAATTTCGCAGCTGCGTCAGGGTGATATCGTCGTTTCTGAAGTTATTGGCATAAAAAAGGTAATCGGCGGTAAACCTGTACAATGAATCCTGTACCGGGATTTGGGAAAGCTTATCTTTTGATACTCTCGTTAACCGGTAAAGGCCGTTGTTTTGCGTACTGACTTGCTTTATTGCTTCCTTTATCCTGGCAGTGTCGACGCCGAGATTTTTAATCATTCCTTCTATATACTCGCTTTCTTTCGAATTGTCGGAAATATGCTCACGGATATTCTCCGCAATAAAACCCATGGTCACCGCCAAAAAGATCATCAAAAACTCCAGAAGATATTCCTTTATTTTCTTTTTCTCTCCGTGTGGTAACTTTGGATGGTGATGGACTTCCATGCTGTTTTTAATTACTGAATTATTGAATTAATGAATTATTGAGTTGTTGAATTATTGGGTGCCTGACCTGCGCTATGAAAATAAGGATTTTTTGAATCACTAATTCACTAATTCAATAATTCAATAATTCTCTGCAAAATTTCCGTTCAAAACATTAATATTGCAGTTCACCTAAGATTATTATGAAGCGTTTTTTTTCAAACTTTAACACGCGTTTGCTTATTATCCACTTTGTTGCCTTCTGGCTCTTTATGTACGGCTTCGAGGTATTGGCTTTTTCACATGATTATAAGTTTTTGTATTACGGGACACAACGCGTAATGCGGCTGAATTTTCCCGGCCGGTTTGAAGGTGATATGAACTTTATTGAGCAGCTGGGCAATATCGGGTTGATCGTCGCCTATATCATTTCGTGGGCGATATCATCGAAGCGAAACTGGCACTGGATAAATTGTACGGTCATTTTCGTGGTGTTGTTTTTACTTGAAAACCTGGTTGTATTAAAATCAACCTATCTCCACAATGTTTTCCTGGGCGCCGGCGGCCTTTTTAAGGTTTACAATTTATGGGCGCATATAGTCCTTGGCGTTGTGCTGCTGGCAATTGGGGTATTGCTGTTTTTTGCAAAAAGGATCCAACGGTATATCAGCTACGATACGCAGAAAGACAAGCAAAAGCTAAAGGACGCCAAAAGGGCCGCCAGGAAAGGAAAGTGATATTGGATTTCGGAATGCGGAATGTTGATTGCTTAAGAAATTAAATGACCGTTCCTCTCAGAAGCGCCGGAAGCCTCACCCTGCCCTCTCCAAAGGAGAGGGTTCTAAAACGTATAGCGAAGGACGCAGCTAAAGTCCTCTCCTTTGGAGAGGATTTAGGTGAGGCCAAACAGCCAGGTAAAACCTTAAGTAAAGGACACGAATGCCGAATGCCGAATGCCGATTGCGGAATAAAAAAATGTCATTTCGACCGTAGGGAGAAAACTTTTCGAATATGCATTGCGAATGATGCAAGTTGCAAAGGTTTTCTCCCTACGGTCGAAATGACACAGATTTGCGAGGATGTGGGGCGTCAATTACAAGAAGCCAAAGACGAATAACCTACTATAAAACCTATTTCAACAACTCCGCTTTAACGATATCCAATATTTTAAATGCAGCTGCCGAATCAGGCGCCTCGGCGTAAACGCGCAGTACCGGTTCAGTGCCCGAAGGGCGTATCATCACCCAGGTTTCATCCTCAAAAAAGAATTTAAAGCCGTCGAGGTCTTCCGTTCTCGCAACGCTAAGATTGCCAAAGCTTTTGAATCCGGATTTGCAATTGGCGATGATAGTTTGCTTTATATCCTCGGTAACGTGCAGGTCATACCGCTCAACGGCAAACTTGCCCACGATGTCGTAAATTTCCTGTACCAGGTCGCTCAGGCTGCGGCCGGTTTTGGCCATAAATTCCCAAATCATCAGGCCTATCCAGATACCGTCGCGCTCGGGAATATGCCCGTTAACGGCTATCCCGCCCGATTCTTCGCCGCCTACCATAAATGGCTTGCCTGAGTTTACGATCAGGTCGCATATATACTTAAAGCCGATTTTGGTAACGGTATTATTTAAGCCATAGGCATCGCAAAGCTTCTGTATTTTGCTGGTGCACGAGAAGGTGGAGTATACCTCTCCGCGCTCCCCTTTCACTTTATACATGTAGTGGATCAGCAGCAAAAGAATATGGTGCGAATCGACAAAGTTGCCATCCTGGTCGTAAAGGCCAATCCGGTCAGCATCGCTATCGGTCACCAGGCCCGAGGCAATTTCGCCCTCGGATAACTTAATGATATCTTCAAATTCCTTCAGGTTGCGCTGTATTGGTTCAGGCGCCTGGCCGTCAAAGCCGGGGTTATTTTCGCAATGCAAAAAAGTAATATCGGGGAACAGGCGGCGCATTACATTCTGCCCGGCGCCGTACATGGCATCATAGGCCCAAACCAGCCCGCTGTCGCGGATGGCGGCAATATCAAAGCCATTTTGCGCATGCGCCACGTACATATCCTCCAGGTCGATAAATTCTATCAGCCCGTCTTTATTATATTCGGCTACAGATTTTAATTTAAGGTCGATGGTATCGGGAATAACTGACTCCACTGCCTCAATATCATCGGGCGTAGCCGGGCCGCCGTAAAAAGCTTTTATTTTATAACCATTATATGAGGGCGGGTTATGGCTGGCAGTAATAATAATGCCCGCCGATGCGCCTTTGCGTACCGTACCGAGCGAGATCATCGGCGTAGAAATAAAAGGATTTGAAGCCCTGTACACCTTTACACCCTGCGAGGCCAGCACACAGGCTGTAACGTCCGCAAACATGGGCCCCGCAAAGCGCGGGTCGCAGCCTACAACTGCCGAGGGGTTTTCGAAGGCTTTTTTCAGCCATAAGGCGGTAGCATATGCAACGCGTTTTACATTTTCAACGGTATAATCATCCGCTATGATGGCTCTCCAGCCATCTGTACCAAATTTAATTTTGCTTATCATTAGCTATACGTGGTTTAAAATCCTATTTTTAGCGCCTCAAAATTGATACAAGAATATCAATCATTTGTGGTAAACAGAAACAAAAAATGAAAGTTTTAAAATTTGGCGGCACATCGGTGGGAAGTCCCGGGCGGATGAAAAAACTGCTGGATATTATTAACCCCGCTGAAAGGCAAATTGTGGTGCTGTCGGCGGTTTCGGGCACGACAAATAGTTTGGTCGAAATTGCGCAAGCCTACCTCGCCGGCGATAAAAATAAAGCGGCCAGCCTGATCAATATTTTAAAGGAAAAGTATGATGTTTTTATAAAAGAGCTATTTGCAAAAAAGGAGTACCTGGAACAGGGCAGGGAGGTTATCGACTATCACTTTTCGCTGCTCAATAATCTCTCACATGACCTGTTTACTTCCATCGAAGAAAAAGTAATACTGGCACAAGGCGAATTGTTGTCCACAACTTTATACCATGTTTACCTGGATGAGATAGGCGTGCCCTCGGTACTGCTACCCGCGCTTGATTTTATGAAGATAGATGAGGATAATGAGCCGATGGTTGATTACCTGGCTGAACATATTACGCCATTGCTGGAGCAGCATCCAGAAAACAAGCTGTTTATTACCCAGGGCTATATTTGCCGCAACAGTTTTGGCGAGATTGATAACCTGCGCCGCGGCGGCAGCGATTATACCGCTTCACTGATCGGGGCCGGCATCCGCAGCGAAGAAGTGCAGATATGGACCGATATTGACGGCATGCACAATAATGATCCGCGTATTGTTAAAGGTACCCGGCCAATTGCCCAGCTTTCATTCGATGAAGCCGCAGAGCTTGCTTATTTTGGCGCCAAAATTTTACACCCGCAAAGCGTTTTCCCTGCTCAAAAGTATAAGATCCCGGTGCGCCTGCTCAACACCATGGACCCAAAAGCGCCGGGCACTTTAATTACCACTACCAGCGAAAAAGACAAGATAAAATCCATTGCCGCCAAAGACGGCATTACAGCCATTAAAATACAATCAAGCCGCATGCTGCTGGCCTTTGGTTTTTTGCGAAGGGTATTCGAGGTTTTTGAGCGGTATAAAACATCGATCGATATGATCACCACCTCAGAGGTTGCGGTATCCTTAACTATTGACGATACTACCTACCTTGACGACATCACTAAAGAACTGGAAACATTTGGCTCGGTTGATATTGATAAAAACCAAACCATTATTTGTGTAGTAGGTGATTTCGGGGCCGAAAAGCATGGCTATGCGTCACGTGTGCTGGAAGCTGTAAAACATATCCCGCTAAGGATGATATCCTATGGCGGCAGTGAAAATAACATGTCGATACTGATAAAAACGGAAGATAAAACGGAGATATTAAGAAGCTTGCATAACAGGCTGTTTTGAGCGTAACGCCTCAGCTAAATCCTCTCCAAAGGAGAGGACTTTAAAAAATTAGTTCTTAGAACCCTCTCCTTTGGAGAGGGCAGGGTGAGGCGAAACGCGAAGATTTTAAGAAGCCTGTATAACAGGCTGTTTTGAGCGTAACGCCTCACCTAAATCCTCTCCAAAGGAGAGGACCTTAAAAAATTAGCTCTTAGAACCCTCTCCTTTGGAGAGGGCAGGGTGAGGCGAAACGCGAAGATTTTAGAAGAAAAAATCATGTTCAACACCAACACCATAAACCGCTTTCAACAATTAGAAACACCATTCTATTATTACGACATGGGCGTATTGCGCAAAACCCTTGAGGCTTGCAGCAATGCCGCGGCGAAATACGGTTTTCATGTACATTACGCTATGAAAGCCAATTTTAATCCAAAGGTTTTGGATATGATTCAATCCTATGGTTTCGGCGCCGATTGTGTGAGCGGTAATGAAGTAAAGGCAGCCCTGGAACATGGTTTTGGAAAGGAAAAAGTAGTTTTTGCCGGGGTGGGTAAATCCGACAAGGAAATCAATCTTGCGCTTGACGCAGATATTTTTTGTTTTAATGCCGAATCGGTACAGGAACTTTATATCATCAATGACCTGGCGAAAGCCAAAAATAAGATCGCAAAAATAGCCATCCGCATTAACCCGAACGTGGATGCCCATACCCATCATTTTATCACAACGGGCCTTGATGAAAATAAATTCGGGATCAACGGCTGGCAACTGCCCGAGGTTGTTGACGCGCTGCGCAATTGTGCCAACCTGCAATTTTTAGGGATACATTTCCATATCGGCTCACAGATAACGGATATGGAGGTGTACAAAAGCCTGTGCATCCGCATCAACGAAATGCAGGATTGGTTTACCGACCACGGTTTCGAGGTAAAAGTGCTAAACACCGGCGGCGGCCTTGGCGTTGATTACCATAACCCGGATACCAACAGCATAGCCGATTTTGAAAGCTATTTTAAAGTTTTTAAAAGCTTTTTAAATGTAAAACCCGGCCAGGAAGTGCATTTCGAGCTGGGCCGCGCCTTAGTTGCGCAAAGCGCCTCGCTTATTTCGAGGGTGTTGTATGTAAAAAACGGCCAGAAAAAGAATTTCCTGGTATTGGATGCCGGCATGACCGAACTGATCCGCCCGATGCTATACCAGGCCTACCATGAAATTGAGAATGTGAGCCGGAGGTTAGAGGTTGGAGATAAGAGATTAGAAGGATCGAAGTCGGAAGTCGGAAGTCGGAAGCCGGAAACAACTGCCAACTGGCCACTGCCAACTGCCCACTATGATGTAGTCGGCCCGATATGCGAGAGCACCGATTGTTTCCGCAAAGATGTAGAGCTGCCGGAATCGCAGCGCGGCGACCTGATCGCTATCCGCACCGCTGGCGCCTATGGCGAGGTGATGGCTTCGGGCTATAATTTGCGGGACAGGGTGCAGAGCGTATATTCGGAATGATCCAAACCTAAATATCTATTTATTAAAAAGCCTCCCTGCTCCCGTCAGGCTGAACGATACCGGCAATGGCTTAGCGCTTTCGCTGTACCTACTTTTCCATTTCAGGCAATAAAATTTCTTGTGTAGAAAACAAATGTAGCATACAGGTGTTTTTTTTACATTATACGTTAAATTAAGCCTGTAAGTCCTTGTAATTCCACCTTGTTAAATGAACATAAGCGTACCCAAGAAGCTCAGCGGTTTTTTTAATACTGCCGCCGCCGGTAAACCTGAATTTGCGACAAAAAATATAGAATTCAAGGTTAATAATTTTGATTTGCTGCGGCTGATAGCCGCTACCGAAGTGATTTTTGATCATTCGATCCATCATTTGCATATCCCTATCAGCTTATTAGGCTTAAAAATCCTGTATTTATTTCCGGGTGTTAAAATGTTCTTTGTAATAAGCGGCTACCTGATCTCGGCATCCTTCGAACGAAACAACAGTTTAAAGGATTATTTCCGCAACCGGGCATTGAGGATATTTCCCGGCTTATGGGCCTGTATTTTTCTAACAATAATTGTGATATCCATAACGGGGGTAAGTTTTTTAAATAAACAGGTAATCGCCTGGCTTCCCTGCCAGTTGGTGGGTTTAATTTACACGCCGCAATTTTTGAACAACTACGGCTTTGGTTCCTATAACGGCAGCTTGTGGACCATCCCCATCGAGCTCCAGTTTTACCTGCTGCTGCCCCTGGTTTATCTTCTGGTTCCTAAAACCAGGCTCAACAAATTATTTTTCGCACTGCTTGCAATATTTGTGGCTTTGAGCTGCACATACCAGCTTAGCCATAGCAGTTATTTGGTTGCCAAGCTTATCCGTTACTCTTTCGTTCCGCATTTTTATGTGTTTTTAATAGGTGTGCTTTTCCAAAGGCTGCATCTGTATAAGTCGCCATTGATATATAAAAAAGGGTTGTACTGGCTTGTGGGCTATGTTGCAATTAACTTAACGCTGGCGGGCAATATAAACCCGGTTGCCTTTGAGTTCATTTATACTTTCCTGTTAGCATTCTGTGTGCTTTCAATGGCTTACACGCTGCCGCGCCTGTCTAAGCAACTGCTCCGGACAAACGATATTTCATACGGAATTTACATGTATCACGGGCTTATTCTTACGGTAATTATACAGTTGGGGCTTTCGATGCCGGTATATATGGTCGTGATTTTATCCTACATCCTTGGGCTGTTATCCTGGACTTTTGTTGAAAAACAGTTTATCCAGCGCAAGAAGAAAACAATCCGCGCCACGGTCGATACACCGCTGCCGGCAGCCCCCGCCCCAAATTTGTCATTAGAATAGGTGTTAAGAATTCCCATCAGGTTGAGGCAGTAGGAGAACCTGTTTGAAAAGTGATAAGCTTCGATTTTGTCCACGTCCCCCGGCTTGCTGCCTGCGCCATTTGTCCTTTAGGCCCCGGAAACTTAGGTAGTCGCCGGATCATTCCTAATAAACGATATCCGTACACGGTATTTTGACCAATATCCTGATATATTTGGCCCTATTAACTTCGAATGAAAAAAGCAATTGTCGTAGGCGCATCATCAGGTATCGGGAAACAGCTTGCCATTATATTGGCCGAAACTGGTTACAGGGTGGGCATAACCGGCCGGCGTGACCAGCTGCTCTTAAACCTGCAGGCCGGCAAACCGGGCAGCTTTGTTGTGTCCTGTTTCGATGTGGTCAACATTGTAGAGGTACCTGCCCGGTTAAAACAGTTAACCGACGAATTAGGCGGGCTTGACCTGCTGGTGCTAAGCTCGGGCACCGGCAAAGTAAACCCAACGCTCGATCCTGCCATCGAAAGATATACCAATGACGTAAATGTTACCGGTTTTACAGCTGTGGCCGACTGGACTTTTAGCTTTTTTGAACACCAGGGTTTCGGGCATTTTGCAGCCATTACCTCGGTGGCAGCCATCCGCGGCAGCCGGCAGGCGCCTGCATATAATGCATCAAAGGCCTACCAGGTTAATTACCTCCAAGGATTAAGGCAAAGGGCAGGCAAGCTCAAAAAGCCTATATATATTACTGATATAAGGCCGGGTTTTGTCGATACGCCAATGGCCAAGGCCGAAAAACTGTTTTGGGTAGCATCGGTGAACAAGGCGGCTAAACAGATATTCAGGGCCATCGCGCATAAGAGAAGCGTAGTTTATATTACCAAACGGTGGCGGCTGGTGGCGTTTTTGTTTAGAATGATACCGGGATTTTTGTATAAGCGGATGTAGCGTTAAACCCTTAGCGTTCACGGTCACTTCACCATAGCACATGCAAAAAATACATCATTAATTCCTGAAAATTTGCCTGTTGAGTTTTCACGTTATTTGAAAAATGGAAAACAAACATCTTACTTCCGGCCTCCTGGCGCCCCGCCACGTCATTGCGAGGAACAGCCTGTCCCGATGCAGTTCGGGAAAGCAATCTCTACGTCAGACAGTCAGCGAAACGAAATGTATTTGGTTTACTGCATGCGGCTAACAGGTAACCCGGAGATACAGGTCCCTTGATTAGCATGTGCAGAGATTGCTTCGTTCCTCGCAATGACGGTGTATGCCTCTTACAGGCCTCAAGGCATAATTCCCCTCCAACACATACAACAATTTTCCCCAAACACTTGCAACAAAGCATAAATATGCCCACTTTTAATTGTTTAAACTAAATTGCAAAGCCATGAAACCCAGACTGCTTTTAAGAATTTCAGCTGTATTAATGTTCGTTCATGCCTTATTTCATATGCTGGGGCATATGCAATGGAAAATGCTGTCCAGCCCCGCGTACGACGAAGTGGTCAGGCAAATGACAGGGCCGAAATTTCTGTTTTACGGCGCTATGCACAGCATGGGCGATTACTTCGACGGCTACGGATACTTTATTACCCTTGCCATAGTACTTTTAGGCTGCCTGCTTTGGGCTCTGGGCGATATTGCCATAGTGTACCCGCTTGTAGGCTTAAAACTGCTGATCCCCATTACTATTTTAATAATATTTTTGTTTTTCGACACCCTAATTTTCTTTTTCCCATTGGCCTCAATTTATTGCGGCTTATGCAGTATTACCTGTACCATGGCCATCGCAAAATTAAACAGGCTCCATTTGGCTGCGGTTAAAGGGACTGTATAATAACATTTATTTGCGGTAGCCCCCGTTTGTATGCAACTGATTGAACCACGCATGGCTTGTTATTGTTCCTACAACTGTAAAATAAACACTTATTCTATTTTATTCCTGACAACATTTGTTTTAATTTGCGTCTGCATTTAAACCTGCTTATCCCGGATGAATAAAGATCAATTTGTTATCGGTGTTGACTATGGCACCGATTCGGTGCGCTCGGTAATTGTTGACGCGCGCAATGGCCGGGAATTGGCCTCGTCTGTTTTTCTATACCCGCGCTGGCAGCAGGGTTTGCACTGTAATGCCGCCGAAAATCAATTCAGGCAGCACCCGCTTGATTACGTGGAAGGGCTGGAGCAAACTATAAAAGATTGCATAAAAAAGGCAGGCGGCGCTTCTGTCGCGGCTGCTGTCAAAGCTATATCTGTTGATACCACGGGCTCAACGCCGGTCGCGGTAAACGAGCAGGGCGTCCCGCTGGCGCTAACGGCCGGGTTCGAAAATAACCCCAATGCCATGTTTGTTTTGTGGAAGGACCATACCGGGGTAAAAGAAGCCGGGGAAATAAACCTGCACGCTACAAAATTTGACATCAATTACCTGCAATATGTAGGCGGCATTTATTCGTCCGAATGGTTTTGGGCAAAGCTGCTGCATGTGTTAAGGGCCGATGAAAAAGTACGATCGGCCTGCTACTCCTGGGTGGAGCATTGCGACTGGATACCATTTTTATTAAGCGGCGGCAAACATGTAAAGGATATGAAACGCGGGCGCTGCTCCGCAGGGCACAAAGGCTTATGGGCAGCCGAATATGGCGGCCTGCCGCCTGATGAATTTTTTGCCTCGCTCGACCCTGTTTTAAAAGGATTTACCTCCCGTTTATATAAAGATACTTATACATCAGATCAACCTGCCGGAACGCTGGGCGAAGAATGGGCAAGCCGTTTGGGCTTAAGCACTGATGTGATCATAGGCGTTGGCGCGTTTGATGCGCACATGGGCGCCGTTGGCGGGCAAATTGAGCCATACCATTTAAGCAAGGTAATGGGCACTTCCACCTGCGATATGCTGGTTGCGCCGATGGCTGATCTGCAGGGCAAACTGATCAAAGGCATCTGCGGGCAGGTTGATGGCTCGGTGATCCCCGGCATGCTGGGCCTGGAGGCCGGGCAATCCGCTTTTGGCGATACCTATGCCTGGTTTAAAAATTTGCTTTTATGGCCACTGAATGACCTGCTTGAGCAATCATCCGCTATAGATTCAAAAACAGCAGAAGCATTAAAAGAAGAAATTGCGGCTAAAATAATTCCGGAGCTGAGCCGCCAGGCAGCCTCGTTGCCTTTGGATGAAAACGCCGAATTAGCTGTCGATTGGCTTAACGGCCGCCGTACCCCCGATGCCAACCAATTGTTAAAAAGCGCCGTCTCAGGCCTGAGTTTAGGCAGCGACGCGCCCCGTGTTTTCAGGGCGTTGGCAGAAAGTACCTGCTTCGGCGCAAAAAGTATCGTCGACCGTTTTAACAGCGAGGGTGTGCCGGTAAAAGGATTGATAGGAATAGGCGGAGTGGCCAAAAAATCACCGTATATTATGCAAATGATGGCGGATGTGCTGCAGATGCCTATCCGCATACACCAGTTTGAGCATACCTGCGCGCTGGGTGCGGCCATGTTTGCGGCCACGGCAGCCGGCATCTATCCAAATGTGGAGGAGGCAATGGCAGCGATGGGCGGCGGCTTTGATATTGAATATCAGCCGAACAGACAAAATGCTGAGTTGTATAACAAACGCTACCTGCAGTATGCAGCGTTAGGGAAATTTGTGGAGAGTAATACGAAAAGTTAGATTTGATATTTAAAGTCATGTCATTTCGACGAGGAACGAGGAGAAAACTTAAGCGCCATGCATAGCGGGTCATGAGGGTGCAAAAGTTTTCTCTCCGCCCCTGGCGGATCGAAATAACATGGTTTAATTGACAACCATGAGCAAATACCATCACATTCAGAAACTTGCGTACGAAGCCAATATGGAGTTGCCCAGGCTCAAACTGGTGATCTTCACCTTTGGCAACGTCAGCGCTGCCGACAGGGACCTCGGCGTATTTGCCATAAAGCCAAGCGGCGTGCCTTACGATGAGCTATCGCCCGAAAAAATGGTGATCGTTGATTTCGACGGGAATGTGGTTAAAGGCAAACTGCGCCCCTCGTCTGATACAAAAACCCATGCGGTATTGTACAAAGAGTGGGAGATTGGCGGCATTTGTCATACCCATTCCACCTATGCAACGGCCTGGGCGCAATCCCAGCGATGCATCCCCATTTATGGCACTACCCATGCCGACCACAAAACCGTCGACGTCCCCTGCGCGCCGCCGATGGATGACGACATGATAAAAGGAGATTATGAATACCAAACCGGCTACCAGATATTAAATTGTTTAAAAGAGAAAAACCTGGGCTATAAGGAAGTTGAAATGATATTGGTTGGCAACCACGCCCCCTTCACCTGGGGAAACACGGCCGAAAAAGCGGTATATAACAGCGCCGTACTGGAGTCCATCGCGCAGATGGCTTACCTAACCGAACAGATCAACCCCAAAGCGGCCAGGTTAAAAGATTCGCTCATAAAAAAACACTTTGAACGCAAACACGGACCGGATAGCTATTATGGGCAATAGGCAAATATTTAGTGAATTATTGAATTACTGAATTAGTGATTTATTGAATTACTGAATTATTGAATTAGTGAATTAGTGAATTGTTGAATATAAACCACTTACCCACTCAATAGAATAATGATCAATGACTAATCAATGTCGTTTACTTAAGACTTTACCTGGCTGTTTGGCCTCAGCTAAACGGCGAAGTCCTCACTCATCCTCTCCTTCGGAGAGGACTTTGGCGGCGGTCTTCGCTGTGCCTTTTAGAACCCTCTCCTTTGGAGAGGGCAGGGTGAGGCCACGATGCCAGGTGAACCCTGAAGTAACAGACATTGAATGACTAATGACTCAATGACCCAATGACTAATGACTAATGACTAATGACCAATGACTAATGACTAATGACCAAATGACCAAATGAAATTCACGCTGTACCTGTTCTTTTTAACTATTTTTTCAAATGCGGCTTTTGCGCAAAGCGGTGATTTTCACCAATGGGCGCCTGCGCCGCCAATGGGCTGGAACAGTTGGGATTGTTACGGCCCTACAGTTGTGGAAAGTGAGGTGAAAGCCAATGCAGATTACATGGCAAAGCACCTGCAAAAAGCGGGCTGGGAATATATAGTTGTTGACATTCGCTGGTACGTGGCTAATGATAAAGCACACGGCTACAATGACAAAGACCCGGATTATGTGCTGGACGAATACGGAAGATTTCAGCCCGCCGTAAACCGCTTCCCATCATCGGCCGGGGGTAAAGGGTTTAAACCACTGGCAGATTATATTCATCGCAAAGGTTTAAAGTTTGGTATCCACATTATGCGGGGCATACCGGTTTTGGCGGTGAAAAACAATCTCCCGATTTTTGGCAGTAAAGCTTCAGCAAAGGATATTTACAGTCCGGATGGTCAATGCGAATGGTTAAAAGATATGTACACGGTTGTAGCGGGGCGTGACGGCGCTCAGGAATATTACAATTCTCTTTTTAAACTCTATGCTTCATGGGGCATAGATTTTATAAAGGTGGATGATCTTTCACGGCCGTATCATACAGCGGAAGTCGAAATGATCCGCAAAGCAATTGACCTGTGCGGCAGAAAAATAGTATTAAGTACTTCTCCCGGTGAAACGCCCCTGGCCGATGCGGAGCACGTACAGCAACATGCCAACATGTGGCGTACGGTTGATGATTTTTGGGACAACTGGAAAATGCTTAAGGATCATTTTGATGTTTTTGAACGCTGGAATCAATACCGGGCGCCGGGGGCATGGCCCGACGGCGATATGCTGCCGCTTGGCCGGATTGGCTTACGGGCCGAAGTGGGCAACCCGAGGATGACGGCCTTTACCAAAGATGAACAATATACGCTTATGACCTTGTGGTGCATCTTTCGCTCTCCTTTGATGTTTGGCGGTAATTTGCCGGATAATGATGCTTTCACTTTATCCTTGTTGAATAATAAGGAAGTAATAGCGGTGTTAAAAAATAGCGCGGATAACAAAGAATTATTCAGGACTAAAGATGCCATTGCCTGGGTTGCTGATGACCCCGAAACGGGTGATAAGTACCTTGCATTATTTAATCCGGCCGATGGTACTGCGCCCGGGAAAATAACGGTTCAGTTAAAGCAGTTGGGCTTTAGGGGCGATTGCATGGTCCGTAACCTGTGGAGCAAAACTACCCTCGGCCAATTTTCGGGTGAATTTTCCGCGTACATCAACCCCCATGGCGCGGGTTTGTACAAAATTTCCCAAATCACTAATTAAAAATCGCATTCAATCACTAATTCATAATTCAATAACCGTATTCAATCAATAATTCAATAATTCAATAACTGATTCAATCACTAATTCACTAAATCACTAATTCAATAATTAACATGGTAGATCTCAAGGCATTCGAAATCTGGTTCGTAACAGGCAGCCAGCATTTATACGGGGAAGAAACTTTAAAAAAGGTAGCGGAGCATTCGCAGCAGATCGCCAAAGCGTTTGATGCAGATAAGCAGATACCTGTAAGGGTTGTTTTTAAGCCGACGGTAAAATCTTCGGAAGAGATTTACAGCGTGTGCCAGCAAGCCAACATTGCCAAAAATTGCATTGGAATTATCGCCTGGATGCACACCTTTTCGCCGGCAAAAATGTGGATCGGCGGCCTAAAGATTTTGCAAAAGCCCTTAATGCACCTGCATACCCAGTTTAACCGCGATATCCCCTGGGGCAGCATCGATATGGATTTTATGAACCTGAACCAGAGTGCGCACGGCGACAGGGAGTTTGGCTTCATTATGTCGAGGATGCGTTTGAACCGCAAGGTGGTGGTTGGTCATTGGGAAGACCGGGAGGTGCTTGGCCAGATCGGGGCCTGGGCCAGGGTTGCCGCCGGCTGGCACGACTGGCAGGGCGCAAGGTTCGTGCGCTTTGGCGATAACATGCGCTTTGTTGCCGTTACCGATGGGGATAAAGTTGAAGCTGAATTAAAGTTTGGCTATTCGGTAAACACACATGGCGTCGGCGATTTGGTGAAGGTCATTAATGACATAAGTGACGCCGAAACTGATAAGCTTATTGCTGAATATGAAGAAAAATATGCCGTTGTTCCATCATTGCACAAAGGCGGCGCACACTATAGTTCCATGCAGGCTGCCGCAAGGATCGAGCTTGGGCTGGCTGCTTTTTTAAGGGACGGCAACTACAAAGGTTTTACCGATACGTTCGAAGACCTGCACGGCCTGGTGCAATTGCCCGGGATTGCCGCGCAGCGATTGATGGCGCAAGGCTACGGTTTTGCCGCCGAGGGCGACTGGAAGACGGCTGCCCTGGTGCGGGCCATGAAAGTTATGGGCAGCGGCCTCGAAGGCGGCAACTCGTTTATGGAGGATTATACTTACCATTTCGATCCCGTAAATCAAATGGTTTTAGGCTCGCATATGCTGGAGATCTGCGAATCGATAGCAGCCGGCAAACCAAATTGCGAAATACATCCTTTGGGCATTGGGGGCAAAGCTGATCCTGTACGCCTGGTGTTTAATGTCGCCGGGGGCCGGGCTCTAAATGCTTCGGTGATCGATATGGGCAACCGTTTCAGGCTGCTGGTAAACGAGGTGGAGGCAGTAACCCCCGAATTTGACCTGCCACAGCTGCCGGTAGCGCGCGTATTATGGAAACCATACCCGGATATGAAAACCGGCTGTGCCGCATGGATACTTGCCGGCGGCGCGCACCATACCTGTTTCAGTCAGAATTTAACAGCGTCGCATTTAGAAGATTTCGCCGAAATGGCAGGGATAGAGTATGTTTTGATAGGTAAGGATACCCGTTTGCACCAGCTTAAAAAGGAATTGCAGTGGAGCGAGGTGTATTATAGGTAAATGTGCGGATGTGCAAATTATTTGAAAATGTGTTGATTTGAAAATTTGAAAATGTTTTGATCGGCCGGTCAATTCGCACATCTGCACATTTGCACATTCACGCATCTGCACATTCCCGCATCCGCACATCTGCACATCAAATCAGGCTTCTCACAAACTCATCCCTAAAGTCGTCCGCAAAATGGATCACGTTTTGTAAATGGATGAATTCTTCGGGTTTATGAGTAGTAGTAATGATCACCGCTTGCATACCGGCATTGGCGGCGGTTTCGGCGCCTTTGGGCACGTCCTCAAAAACCAGGCAATCGGTTGGATCAACGTTTAACAGTTGTGCGGCTTTTAAAAATGTTTCGGGGTTGGGTTTGCTCATCACCACATCGTCGGCGCTTACTATCGCTTTAAAATAATGGCGTATGTTAAGGTTATCGAGCACAAAATCAATATTTATCGGGATGGCGGCGGTGCCAATGCCCATGGGTATACCTTTTTGATAAGCGTGTTCTAAAAAATCATGCAGGCCCGGCAAAAGCTCGAGATACGGAAGAAACTCTCGCTGGTATTTTAATTCTTTTTCGACGGATAAACGGTCCATTTCTTCCATCGTAAATCGATTTGGCCCCAATATCCTGACCAGCACCTCCTGGTTCTTGCCGTACATCTGCGGTTTCACCTCGTCCCAGGTAAAGTTACCTCCAAGGTCGTTATTTAACAGGTTCTGCCATGCCCTGGTATGATAGGGCATGTCATTGATCATCGTGCCGTTAAGATCGAAAATAAAAGCCTTCATTCGCGAATTTTGTATTCGGGGCAAAAGTATGCTTAAATAAAACAGTTCTAAAAAATAAAACTGAATTGTATCGCTTCCCGTAAATGGTTCGTAATGCCTTGTAAACCTGCAAAGTTTACGGCCCTGCAAAAGCCTCTGAAAATATTAAAAATGTGGCTAAATAATTAAGGATTGCGCGATGGATTGGTTTGTGCGATTAATCTCTATTTAGCAAAAGCCCGTTTAGCAATAGCTGAAGGGCTTTTTTGTTGGTGGTTGAGTGGGTTTGAGTTGATTAGGTTGATTAAGTGAGTGGGTGATTAAGTTGATTGGATGGGCAGTTAAAAATGGATGAAAAGCTAAGCCGACCGTGTGTCACGGATAACCTAATGACTCAATGACCTAATGACAACCCAACCACTCACCCAATCAACCACTCACTCAATCAACCAAACCTCCAATACTTTTTTAATAATTTTAATATCGCAAATAATTATAACCAAAAGATAATTAATATCGTACAAGTATTGATTTTGATAAATAAAATCATGGAAAATAATAATATTCCATAAATAATTATTTAAACCAGCTCATAAAAACACACTCATGATCAACGAACAAAGCCGTCTGAAAGCAGTAAGCCGGTTCAAGCAGCTTTACAACAATACCTCAACAGACCTGGACGGAATTGCCAGCCTGGCGGCGCAGATTTGTAATACCCCCATTGCACTGGTCACCCTTATCGATGAACATATGCAATGGTATAAAGCTTCGGTTGGTACCGAGATAACGTGTACGACCCGCAAGCTGTCTTTATGCAATCATACGTTAACTCATGAAGGCGTGCTGCTAATTCCCGCTACCGACCTCGACCCGCGTTTTAACGCCAATCCAAACGTAATTAACGAACCGCAAATAAAATTTTACGCCGGTACCCGGCTAATCACTAAAGAAGGCCTGGCGGTAGGAAGCTTATGTGTGATGGATTATAAAGCCGGCAGCCTGGACAGGCATCAGCAAAGATCATTGGAAATATTGGCAGCGCAGGCCGTAAGCCTGATGGAACTGCAGTGGAACCTGCAATCAGTTACCCGTCAGCATCAAAAAATACAGGAGCAAAAGCAATCGGTTGAAGAATCGGAATTAAAGCTGAAAGCAATGTTCGATAGTTCAAAAGACACCCATATCCTTGTCGGCAAAAAGCTGGAAGTGCTGGCCTTCAACAAATCCGCATCTGATTTTATCCGCACTACTTATAAAAAGAAACTGTCGGCCGGCGATTGCATAATGGATTACACTGACCCAAAATTGTTTAAACAGTTTACCAAATATTTTGCCCTGGCCTTGTCGGGACGTTCGATCAAGCGCGAGTGGATGCTCATGCCGGGTACGGTTTACGCCTGCTGGAAAGAAACGTCATTCATCCCGGTGAAAAACAATTCCGGCGAAGTGATAGGTATAGCGCTCAACTCGACAGATATTACCACCCGCAAGCGGCAAGAAGAGCAGATCAGCACACAAAACGACGCGTTAACCCGCATTGCTATCATCCAATCGCATGAATTGCGACGCCCCGTGGCCTCGCTGCTCGGCCTCATGGACCTGATGAAGCTTGAACATATTGATTTTGGATATTTTAATATCATGGAAATAACTGTTAACGAGCTGGACGAAAAAATACGCAGTATTGTAAAGGACTCTGAAGATACCATACATGGCCCGAAACTGGCGATTGTGGCTTAGGCTAAAAAGAGCCAAGAGCCAAGAACCAAGAGCCAAGACGAAAAAATTAGAAGCATACTCAAAATAACAGCGAGCGCGGAGTATCAAACCGCTGTAAAAATTCTCCTTGCTCTTGACCTTTGTCTTCTTAATCCTGGTTCCTGGCTCATGATTCCTGGCTCTTCTTCCCCGCAACCGCTGAGAACCAAGAGTCAAGAACCAAGAGGAAAAAATTAGGGGCATACTCAAAATAACAGCGAGCGCGGGGTATCAAACCGCTGTAAAAATTCTCCTTGCTCTCTTCTTAGTCTTGATTCTTGGTTCTTGGTTCTTGGCTCTTCCCCACGGGCTTTTTGGAAATATTTATTTTATATGAATTATTATATGTACCTTGCCGCCTTTAATAAATAAAATAATGCAAAAAGAAGGAACAGTAAAATTTTTTAATGAAACAAAAGGTTTTGGTTTTATTACACCAAACAGTGGTGGCCAGGACGTATTTGTTCATTCAACAGGCCTGATCGACGAGATCCGTGAAAATGACAAAGTTGAGTTCGAAGTAGAGAACGGAAGAAAAGGCTTAAATGCGGTAAATGTAAAAGTTATTTAATTATAATAAATTCATTAAGCATACCAGGCATCCACCCAAAAGTGGATGCCTTTTTTTGTGGTTTATTTAAATGCGGAATTCGGAATGCCAATTGCGGAATGTTTTATTTTCTTACCAGGTGCAGTTACTCAACGATGTACCAATGAACCGGTGAACCAGTGAACCAATGAACACTGGCATTGTTATTGTACTTATAAAACCATCTACTAAAATCAATGAACATGAAAGATACATCCAGAGTAATAGCAGCGCTTCTGATAGGAGCGGCGGCCGGTGCGGCATTAGGAATATTGCTGGCGCCCGCAAAAGGCGAAGAAGTAAGAGACGGCATTGCCGACTTTGTAAACGATTTGATTGATGCCGCGAAAAATAAAGCCCTGTCAACTACAGGCAATTTAAAGGACATGGGCAACACCGCCTATGACCGCGCGAAATCAAAATTCAGGACAACAGTTAACGATGCATCGGATTATAAGGACGAAGCCATAAATAACGCAACAGCGAAAGCTGAAAACTTTAAAGACGAGGCCCGCGACACTTATAATGCTGCAAAAAATACGGTAAAAAGTGCCCCCGGCCAATAAAAAGACTTCGTTAAAGGCATAACTGATTAATCTCAAATAAAGAAACCCGGCTCGTAAGCGGGTTTCTTTATTACAAACGGATGTCGGCCATTTTGGTCGGGCATGGCTACTTTGCTGTCCATTTGTTATTGCTTTCGTCGGCATCCATAAATATCCCTCCGTTTAATACTACCGATTTAATGGTTTTATTTGTTTTAAGAGCAACGGTTGTTTGCTTCTGATTTTCCTGCCAAACTGACGGTGTTTGGTGGAAGCTTTCGGTCGTTCCGTCGCTGTAGGTCACATTGGCATCAAAGGGAACGGCAAAGCCGCCGACGTTACGGATGGACAGGTCATACCCGCCTTTGGTTTTAGTTACATTTTTCAGATCGAGATCGATATAATAATTAGTAAAGAACCAGTTGTTGAAAAACCAATTGAGGTTTTTGCCCGAACCCACGCTCATCGAATTAAAATAATCCCAGGGGATTGGATGTTTTCCGTTCCAGTTGTCCATATAACTATGCAGCGCTTTTTTAAACAGGTCGTCGCCCAGCATATCTTTCAGCGCAAAATAACTTAAAGATGGCTTGCCGTACGAGTTATTTCCATAGCCTTCGCGCAGTTCACTGGAGGGGGTAATTATGGGTAGGTCTTCGGCTGTCGAGCGGTCGTGTATCCACCCGTTAATGCGGAATTGCTTGTATAAAGTTTCAGCCTTTTCTTTACCAACTTCCGAAGTGCCGATAAGCAGCTCGAAGGTGGTTGCCCAGCCTTCGTCCATAAAAGCATAACGGCTCTCATTTATGCCCATATAAAATGGAAAAAAAGTGTGGGCAATCTCGTGGTCCTGCACAAACTGTGAAAAGCGGATGTCATTGGTATGGCTGTCGTTTACCATCATCGGGTATTCCATATCGGCAAAACCCTGGAACGAAGTCATTTTTGGAAAAGGGTAAGGAACACCCGGCCAGTTATGCGACAGCCAGCTTAAAGCGTTGCAGCCCGCCTTTACCGCATTATGAAAATCTGCTGACTTATCGTCGAATGCTGATTGCATGCTCGCCCTGCGCCCGGTGGCATCGTCAACTATAGCGCTGGCGGCGTCCCAATCATAATGGTCGCTTATGCCAACCGCCATATCGCTGATATTATTGGCTGTCCAAATCCAGGTATTTACATCATTTTGCGCGGTGATCGCTTTTTTCCTCAGGTCTTCAATTGTGGCAATGTGTATAGTCGAGTCGCTTGTAAATGATCTTTCGAGCCTTTCAGCGTACTCGGGCTGCAACACCTGGTTAGGGTTTTGCAGCGTGCCGGTAGCCCATACAATATAATTTTTTGGCGCGGTAACGCTGAGTTTATAGTCGTTAAAATCGTTGTAAAATTCCTGGGCGTCAAGGAACGGGAGCATATCCCAGCCATTGTAATCGTCATAAACGGCTACCCGCGGATAGAAATACGCAAGGTAATAAGTTGTGGAATCTATCATTCCCTCGCGGCCGCTCTCTTTCGACACTTCAAAATGCCAGGTAATATCCAGCTTCACCGAGTCGTGCGGCATAAGCGGCTTGGGCAGGCTGATCAACTGGTTTGTTCCCGAAGCGATCACATTATTCCAGTTTTTCTTGGTACCGCCAACCAGGAAGGTATCGATTTGTACCCCCGGGGTTAAATAATCGGCCCCTGCCTGGCCAAACCTTGCCGCGCCCGGGCGGTGGATGTTCAGGATCAGCTTCATGTTCAGCCGGCGCAGCGTATCCGGACTGTTATTAAAATAGGTAATATGTTCAACGCCCTTTACCGTGCGGTCGGGTGGCAGGGCGGTTATCGAAATGTTATAGCGGCCATGGTTTTGCCAATAATTTTTTCCCGGCCGCCCGTCGGCCGAGCGTGTTTCTTTGTTATAGGCGCGCTGAATATCCCGCGGCATATAAAGGCTTTGGCCTTCGGCCTGTACCAAAATAAAACAGGAAATAGCAGATAGCGTAATTTTTTTTAACATAAGGACTGGTTTTATGACGAAGTTATAGTAATCCAGGTGAATAATGAATAATAAGGCGCCCCATCCCATACGGGCTGCGTTGTAACAATAAGATGCTGCTATATGGAAAAACGTTACAAGCGGAGGAGATAAATAATTATGGGTACCATTTTTAACAGGCCGGACGCAGCAACCTTAAAAAAACAACAAAAGTATTTGCAGTACGACAAATATTTTTTTACTTTGCAGCAGTTATTTTAATAGGGGTATTAAATAACTAATTTGTAGCCACCTGCCTTCGGGCGGGTGGTTTTTTTATTGGGGGATTTCACCGATTTTTTTGATTGATTACACCGATTTGGTTGGGATTACACTGATTAGATTAAAAAACCCGTTGCCAATTTAATCTGTTAATTTGGCCATGCGGGTATTTATGAATTTGCAGGTTCTTCATCTAACCTACTCAACGAAACCCTCCGACAATCGGTGAAATCAAAAAAACAATCGGTGAAATCGAAAAAAAATAATCGGTGTAATCGAAAAAAACAATCGGTGTAATCAATCAAAAAAAAATGAAATATAAACTTGGTGATTTTGTACGCTTCGTAGACGAAAAGATGGAGGGTTTTGTTACCCGGATCATCGATGACCAGATGATCGGGGTTACGGGCGAAGACGATTTTGAAATACCTGTACTGGCAAGCAAAGTTACCACCGTATATGGTTATGAGCCGCCCGGCGCTGCAAAAACCAGCATCGCTGAAGAACAACCGGTAATTGCCGGCGAATTTAAAACCAGAGGCGTATACCTTGCTGTAGTAAGCGACCCGAAAGCAAATTCGGTGGTTCATTTTTATTTGGTGAACGATACCTCATTTCAACTGCCTGTTACATTGACCACTGAAAAGCAGCAGCATTTTAAGGGCGAATATGCGGGAATAGTAATGCCTAAAACATTTGTGAAGGTTTATTCAGCCCAATTGGCCGACCTTCAGTTGTGGCCTAAATTTACCTTTAGCGTGCTGTTTTATACGGCGCAGGACGTTGAGCTGCCTGCGCCGCTTGTTTATTCAGAAAAGTTTAAAGCCAAAGATTTTTCGGGGGCCAAAAAACAGGTGCTTCTTTTAAATCAGCCGGGATGGGTAATTCAATTGGATAAGCCCGAGATCATTATCGATGCCCAAAAGCTGAAGGAAAGTTTCTTTAAAACCCCGGAAGAGAAGGCCATCCTGGAAAAACCGGCAGCGGAAATTGACCTGCACATTGAAAAACTGCGCAGCGATCACCAGTTTTTAGGCAGCGCCGAAATATTGAGCATACAACTGGCTTATTTCCATAAAACACTGGATGCCGCCATCGTACACCAGCTGCCCGAAATTGTATTTATCCACGGCGCGGGGAACGGTACGCTGCGGCACGAAATACATAAAATATTAAGCAAGCACCAAAAAATTCAAACGTTTATGGATGCCCGCAAAGAAAAATTCGGGTACGGGGCGACGAAGGTTATTTTGAAATAGAAACGACTTGCGGGCGACCCTCGCGGATCCGGATAACAGGCTGCTTAGCGCTGCATACCGGGGCAATAGGTACGTTTTAAATTTATGCCCTATTTCGATTTGTCCATGTCTTTTTCCGGCTGGTTGATCCAATCGCAAAAAATAGTTTTGTATATTTCACAACCAAAGTTTACACTCCCTATGAAGCGCATCAGCCTGGCTGTATTGTTGTGTTTATTATTAACTGCCGCCGGGGGGCAAACGACGCCGCAGGGTATGCCGCGCATAATAAACAATGACGGTTACCCGGAACTCGTGGTGGATAACAAACCGTTTTTGATACTGGGCGGCGAGCTCGGAAACTCAAGCGCTTCGGATATGGATTATTTGAAGCCTGTGTGGCCGAAGCTAAAAAAGATGCACCTGAATACCCTAATCTCGCCGGTTTATTGGGAACTGCTGGAGCCATACGAGGGGAAATTTAACTTTACACTGGTCGACGGGCTTATTAATAACGCCAGGGATAACCATTTGAAATTGGTGCTGCTTTGGTTTGGCACCTGGAAAAATAGCATGAGTTGTTATGCGCCTGCCTGGATGAAAACCGGCGAGGCTCGTTTTCCGCGGGTAAGGACAACTGCAGGCGAGGCGCAGGAGATTATTACGCCATTTTCTCAAAATGCGCTGGCTGCCGATAAACGGGCTTTTGCCGCGCTTATGCGGCATATCAAAAATATCGATGCAAAACAGCATACCATTTTGATGATACAGGTAGAAAACGAAATTGGCATGCTGCCCGAAGCCCGCGACCACTCCAAACCGGCTGATGAAGCTTTTGCCGGCCCGGTTCCCGCAGCGCTTTTGTCCTACCTGGAAGCACACCGCAATACCCTTGGCGTTGAATTGAAAAGGCGCTGGCAGCAAAACGGGTTTAGAACTTCGGGAACCTGGGAAGACGTTTTTGGGAAAGGGCTTGCTACCGATGAATTATTTATGGCCTGGTATTTTGGCGTTTATGCAAACGAAGTAGCCAAAGCGGGAAAGGAAATATATGACATCCCGATGTATGTAAACGCCGCCCTCAACCGGCCCGGAAAAAAACCGGGCGAATACCCCAGCGCCGGGCCTTTGCCCCATGTTTTGGATGTGTGGAAGGCAGCGGCACCCGATATTGATATGCTTTCCCCTGATTTTTATAATCCCGATTTTAAACATTGGAACGACTTGTACCGCCGTGCCGATAATGCGCTATTTATCCCCGAGCACCGTTTTGAGGATGGTATCGATGCGAAGGCATTTTATGCCATAGGGCATTACAGCGCCCTTGGATTTTCGCCTTTTTCAATAGAATCGACAGATAAGCCCGGTGCCGAGCCGATCGGCAAAGCATACGGCATTATCGGGCAGTTGGCCGGGGAGATCAGCAAGGCGAAAAAAAGGCGGGCGCTCGAAGGAGTTTTGTTAAGCAAAGATACCAGCGCCCTGCAGGTTGAAATGGGCGACTATATTTTAAACGTTTCGCACGAATTTACCTTAGGGTGGTCGGCAGGGGCAAAGGAAAAAACCTGGCCGCTGGCAGGGGGCATAATTATTGGCCTGGCTAATGACGAGTTTTATGTAGCCGGCACCGGTTTGGTGATCACATTTAAACCAAAGGCGGCGGGCTTCCGCGCGGGCATACTTCGTATTGACGAAGGCCGGTTTGTAAACGGGACATGGCAGCCGCAGCGCCGCATGAACGGTGACCAGGATCACCAGGGCAGGCATTTGCGCATCCCCGAAGGCGAATATGGGATACAAAGGGTTAAATTATACAGCTATAAATAAAAATACCGGCTGCGTTACCAATTCTTAAAGGTTTCGTGGTCAAGAACGCAGGCCAGAAACAACCGGTAACTATTATCGAATGACGTTAAAACTTCGGGGTTCGATGTTCGATATTCATTATTCGATATTATTTCCCATTTCAGCAGGGTCATTTGCAGGGTACCATCAATGCCGTTAAGTTAAGCCATCAGGCCCTGTAAGGGCCTAATATTGGTAGAACAAAATACGCCGGTTAAGCCGCGCCCTTAGGTGCGGAAGCTCGCGAATGCCCCTCCCCCTTTCCGGCCTCACAGCACATTAAAAATTTTTTTCAAAAAAAATTTGCGTAACTCAAAAGTTACTTATACATTTGGGTAACTTAAAAGTTACGCATTATGGCAGCACGCATTAAACACCAATTATTTTTCCGGCATCCGCCCAGCGCGGTTTGGGAATATCTCACCAATGCCGAGTTGATGGAACTATGGCTGATGAAAAGCGATTTTCAACCGGTAGCAGGGCACGAATTCACTTTCAGGATAGGCCCGAAACCGAGCCTCGATTTCGACGGGATAGTATACTGCAAAGTATTGGAGATCGTCCCCTATGAAAAACTTTCCTACTCATGGAAGCTTGGCCCCGGCGATGGCACCATCAACGTCGATTCGGTAGTGAGGTGGGAATTACAGCCAAAAGATAACGGCACCGAGCTTTTATTGGACCATGGGGATTTTGTGGTCATGAAAAATCTTGCCCTCTTCAATGGCATGCAGACCGGCTGGCTTAAAAATATGCAGAAGATCGCTGAAAACTTAGACGCTAAAAACCATGGCACAACCAACGCTTGACGCATTCCAGGTAATTGCCGACCCAAGCAGGCGGCAAATGCTCATGCTGCTCTCCAAAGACAGCCTGACCATCAACAGCCTGGCCGAAAATTTCGACATGAGCCGCCCCGCGGTTTCCAAGCACATCAAGATATTGTATTCGGCGGGGTTTATTGCCATACAGGACATCGGCCGCGAGCGGCATTGCACGCTAAAACAGGACGGCTTTAATGCCTTGCACGAGTGGCTCAATTACTTTGACCAGTTCTGGGCATCGAAACTGAAGAACCTGGAAAATTTATTGAACAACAAATTACCAAACTGAAAAATTCATTACAAATCACAAAAAATAATCAAAATGGAACAGCAAAATTATCAAAGCAGCATTGCTGCAGACTTTACGCCCGCCGAGGCGTTTGAGGCCATTAGCCATGTTAACGAGTGGTGGGTACGGAACATTGAAGGCAGCAGCGAAAACTTAAACGACGTTTTTATCGTGCGTTTTCCCGGCGAAACCTCGGTAACTTTTAAGGTTACCGAAAGCGTCCCCAATGAAAAGATCGCATGGCATGTAACCGACTGCTACCTGCCCTGGCTTAAAGACAAAACGGAATGGAGCGGAACCACCGTAGTATTTGAAATTGCGCCTTTGGGGGATCAGACCCAGGTGACCATGACGCATGTCGGCCTGGTACCGGAGGTAGAATGTTATAGTGGCTGCGAGGCCGGCTGGAATCAATATTTCAAAGGCAGTCTGTTTAAACTGTTAACCGAACACGCCGGGGTGCCGCATCAATAAGCTGGTGTCAAGTCGTAAGTCTTTAGTCTTTAGTCGTAAGTCCTGAGTCGGATTTTGCCAGGCTAACGGTCAGATCATAATTGACACGGCACCAGTTTTTAACCGCATCTCCCCCGAAGAATATTGAGTTGAAGCGAGATGCGGTTAAGCCAACCCCCAATAAATTAATAAACCAATTTTATGGAAAAACTTGATTATCACGTTCAGCTTAAGGTCAGCACGGCCGCTGAACAGGCCATCAATGCTATCAGCAATGTACCAGGCTGGTGGGCGCAGGAAGTAGATGGCGAAGCAAAAAAACAGGGCGATGAATTCACAGTTCATTTCGGCAAAACATGGGGAAAATTTCGCGTGGCAGAACTTAGTAACGACCGCATCGTATGGGCAGTGACGGATTGTTATCTTGACCTGCTGAAAGACCCAAAGGAGTGGCAGGGCACCCGGATTATCTTCCGGCTTGAGGGCGCCGGCAACCAAACCGTCATCGATATAACACATGAGGGGCTGACACCGGACAAGGAATGCTTTAACGACTGCACAAACGGCTGGAACTTTTACTTCAGGGAGAGCCTGTACGGGTACCTGGAAAAAGCGCAGGGTTTGCCGGGATCGGGTATCCACGCCTGGCTGGAGAGCGGCGGCAGGATATGCAAAGGTAAAATCTATACCCCTGACCAGCTGTCTACCGAAATGAGCGGCGACCTGCTGCTGCTGGACGTGAAGCAAACCAAAGTAGAGCAGGTGCTTTCGGCTTACTCAGTTAAACCTTTTAACGGCGAGGCGGGAAAGCCAAGAGGTGATTATTATATGCTGCTGAATAATGAGCCGGGGCTATTGGAGCACTTACAAAACTTTGTTAACCAGGCAAACTAAAATGAAAAACCAAAGCTATAGTACAAGCATAGAAGTCGGGGCAAGCCCCGAAGCCGTTTTCGGCGATATTAACGATGTACCGGCGTGGTGGATAAGGGAGGCCGGCGGAGCTACTACAGAATTTGAAGGTAAAAGTTCGAATCTTGGCGATGAATTTACGTTAAGGCATACCGAGGTGCATTATTCAAAACACAAACTTATCGAAGTTATCCCCAACAAAAAAATTGTGTGGCTGGTAACCGACAGCAGGCTTGCATGGATAAAAGAAAATAAGGAGGAATGGACAGGCACGAAAATGATTTTTGAGATAGTTCCCGAAGGAGAAAAAACGCTGCTGATTTTTACCCACGAAGGCCTTGTTCCGCAACTGGAATGTTATGAGCATTGCGTACACTTTTGGGAAAGGGTTATCGGGGAGTGGTTGTACAATTTTATTATTGAGCGGGCCGGGAAATCAAATTAACGTAAAATCATCCGGCAATGGTTATATTTATTGCCGGTATGAAACGCTGTCTTATCATCCTGGTTGTTTGTTCTGGCTTTTTCAGCCAGGTTCGCGGACAGTCGCCTTCCGCGGCTATTGACAGCCTTATTAAATACCGGGTCATAACGCCTAAACAGCGTACGGTACTGGAAAAAGAACAAGTCAGATATAAAGGCTTTGCTTCCGAACGTGTTGCGATACTTTTGGGGCTGTACTCCATCATACTGCAAAAAACATTTCATATAAACCCACATAAGGGGTACGCTTTTTCTTATAATTTTAGTGATGGATACCTCAACAAAAAAAGCCAGGACAGTATTAATACATCTCTCCGCCGGTTGTTGGAGAAAATTAATACGGCGGGTTTGCTGACTGATAGGGTTTATACATACACACTAAAAGGTATAGACAGTGGCCGCTACGTGGCTGAAGTGCAAATGATCGGTCGTTTGACGGAAATGAGCTCTCGCCTGGAATGGCTTACGCCAGGCAGATTGCTGCCCGTCGCAGAACAGCTGCATAAAAATGGCATTGTAAGCGATTCATCTTTTCTGCGGTTAAAGAGTGATATTAACAGCGGCAAAATAGAATCGTCATTCCAGTTGAATGACTATTGCAAACTGGACTGGGTATTTGACCTGGCAAAATATCCTGAAAACCCGGATGTTTGGCTGGAGCAGATGCATCGCGACATTGCATCAATTGTGCCCGGTCTTAATTTTACTCATTTTAGCTATATTAAAATACCGGATACCTCATTTTCCATACCAGGTGTACGGTTCAAGGTCAGTTTAATCAGCAACGGGCATATTTATAAACATACCAGCCTCGCCTTTAATAATTACAAAAGCAGGCAAGATAAAATCGTCCCTAAAGACATTTTTGTCCAAGACTTTTACCGCATCTTCAATAAGATTTTAACAGATCAGCAATCACCACTTCGGCTGCACGATATCATGTTTAGTCCTGGCAAAATGATGGATGATAATTCCGGACACTTTGCTCTCATTGCGCTAACGGCAGAGCAAGCCAAAATATTCATGGAAGATCCATGTGATTCCTATATGCTTGTAAGCCTGGACAACTATGACAATACGCTGACGTCCGCAAGAGTCGACAGTGCTATAGCAGGATGGAGAAAGATTGGCCTTTTTGCGCATCTGACTGAGGCGGAAATTATCAAAGCAATTGAGAATACCGAAGCAGATGATTGGTTTTCGATAAATAATTTGCTGTCCAATTTCCCGGGGGTGATTTATCCCCTGGACTCCTCAATCACGACCCCGCATCATCCGTATGTTAACCTCTTAAGTCATCTGGCAAGGATCACGCATGGCGCCTTTAATCCAACAAAAATCTCTAAAAGAAAAGTAAACGGCGGTGTAAAATTACAATATCTATCTAATGGGAAGATTCATTCATATACATTCAAAACGGCATATGGGTGGCTGGATGATAAATTTTTTTCATTCATGGCACACCTGGGCCAGGAGAATAACTTACCGGGTAACTTCTATGGGCTTTCGGACAGCAATGCCATCATCTACCTTACCAAACAACAGCATGATGAGGCTATAAAGTATAAATTGCTGGATTTGGTGCGGTCATAACCGATGCACCCTTTTACAATCCCGGAATTGAACGCCTGCCGGCGACTAAGTAATGCAAAGGCGCGTCATGGCTTATGGTCGTTTCCCATTATCTATCCCTTATGGTAATGATCACCCGCCGGTACCTTGTAAGTGCCGGCGTACCGTTGTCGGTCGCTTCGAGGATGATATGGATTGTTTGCCCGGCGACGGCGTCTTTGGGGATGGTTACCTTTGTTTGCAACGCGCCCGGGTTTAAAATAGCGACCTGCCCCGGATAGGTCCCTGCCCGGAATTGCCACCATTTAACAGCAACCGCATTTCCATCAGGGTCCGACACTTTCCCGGTTAGCTTTATTGTTTCGCCGGGAGAAGCTAATACATCCAGGGGCCCTGCTACGGTAACCACAGGCGGATGGTTTGCATCGGCATACCTCGGTGTTACGCTCCATTTAAGGCGGGCGGCAAAATCAAGCTGGGCAGCGGGAAAGAAATCAGGATAAGTACTTGCCTCTTTGTTTCGTTGCGCAGTCCCTGCGCTGATTGCAGCGATCATGGCCTGCCGCGACGTATCGCCTGCCGGCAATGAAAATGCGTTTACGGGATGGTCATTTACTACGCGGCCGCCCCAGCCGCCATACGAGCCGTATTCATAAGCGCGCAAGCCATTTGCGGGCATATTCATAAATGTAAAATCATCGCCCTCACCAATCCACGAACCTTTTTCCTGCAAAGGCATCCATACCACGTAACCCATGCTCTTTAACTGTTTGGCGGTATAACCCGATAGACCGAAAAAGTCCATTTTATCGCCCTTAACCATTTGTTTCCCGTCGCCCCAAACCCTGTATAATGCGCCCAGCGGCCCGCGGCTGGTTACGCTTTTCGTCATCCAGGCTGCGGTAAAATAGATGGAGTCTGCCGGCTTTGCATGCAATTGCGCGCCAAACCCGTAATTGGGCCCATTCCTGAATTCGCGGTATTCGATGTCAGGCCAGTTTGGCTTGATATATTTCGCATAAGTATCGTCCTGGTCGCCGGATGGCAGCAACACCACCTTCCGTGCTATCTTTTTCTTAATTGCCTCCCATTGCGTGGTATATTCATACAGTTCGGCAATTGATTTAAGCGCGCGTGCTATGGTGCTTTGGCCGCCCCAGGCCGTGATATATAGCTTGCCCGGCTTGTCATCAAGGATCAAAGATTTTATAAGATCGGAGCCGGGAGAGTTTTTAGAAATGTCGCCATCGAACTCAATATTTCCAAAACGGACCTTCGATTTCAACACGGCAGGCAGCGGATAATCCGGGTTATGCACCTTTAAGTTCGGGTATACCTTAGCGTAAGCGTCAACTTCATTGTCAATAAAACGTTCATTCTTATCCCAGCGCCATGAAGTACAGGGGCAGGTATCCAGCCCGAAACGCGCATATTCCCTGCCCGGAACATACCATTTTGTCCCTTTCCCGTCACCCTTCCAATGAAAGCCGCTGCTTGCGTAGATCAGCCCCTCCACATCCACATCGCAGCTGAAAAGCAGGAAGCGGATAAGCGAATTGTTATCGTCGAGTTCAGGGTCGCAGGTGATAATGATGCGTGGTTTTGCCTCGTTGATTGATGACTGGGCACTGCTGCGGGCCGGTAGCAGGGCGAAAATTACAAGTGCGATTATTAAGTTATTAGCGGTGCAGCGGAACTTACGGGTATTTGAATTCATGGCTTGCAATTTATATTAACTTTCCGAAGTTATAATTTTATGCAATAGTAAAAAAGGCTTTTACTAAACCAGGCACAAAAGGCCCGGAGACTTTCGACGAAAAGCTTTTGACTCTCGTTACGGCCGTTAGGCACAAGCCCCGGAATTTTTGGAAGATGTGAAATGCATGTTGCAGATTCGATGTCGTTTACCAAGCGCCAGGAGCTCTCAAACACGCCGGTTGCCTCACCCTGCCCTCTCCAAAGGAGTGGGTTCTAAAAAAGGTGCCGATATTAAAGTCCCCTCCGGGGAGAAAATTTAGGTGAGAGGCTTTGCCGTTTAGATGAGGCCAAAATGCCAGGTGAACCGCTTGGGTAAACGACATTGATTGCAAATTAGTTGATTCCTGGATCAACCGCATGTCAGCTATCTTTCGACGGCAGCTCCACCCGGAACGTGGTACCTTTGCCTTCTTCGGTTTCCAGCCAAAGCCTGCCCTTGTTGCGGGTCACCATATCCTGGCACAGGATAAGGCCCAGGTGTGTGCCCTGCTCGCCATGAGTGCCGGCGCTTACGGTATGATCCAGTTGGAAGAGCCGTTCGCGGTCTTTGGCGCTGATGCCGGGACCGCTGTCGGCTATAGAAAACAGCGCCTTATCAGCGGTTTGTTCCGCCTTCAGCCTTATTTTGTCCCCGGTTCGGCAAAATTTAATCGCGTTTGACAACAGGTTACGGATCACCAGGTTGATCATGTCCCGGTCGGCAAAGGCCGTCACGGGCGCGTTCCCTGAATCGTTAGCCACATCGAGCCCTTTCATGCCGATCTTACTGTCCCAAAGTCGGATGTTCTCGTCGATCGAGTCATTCAAATTAAATTCAACCGGGTGTGCCGCAATTCCCTCCAGCTGGCCTTTCGACCATTCGAGCAAGTTATCCAGAAAAGCGCGTGTCGCCAGGATATTGTCTTCCAGCCGGGCCAGCAGCGCGCTCAGTTCCTCTTCGTCCAGGCCGCCGTCGCGGTAAACGGCGAAAAGCGATTCCAGCGCGCTGAGCGGCCCGCGCAAGTCATGCGAGATGATTGAAAACAGCTTGTTCTTGATATTGTTCAGCTTCTCCAGTTCATCTTTCTGTTTGCTCACCAGTTCTATCTGGCTGCTTACCTCCTCGTTCAACTTTTCCAGTTCGTCGTTAATGGCTGCAATTTCTTCCTTTTGTTCGGTCAGCAGTTTATTGGCCGACTGCTTTTCCTGGTTTCTCCGGAATTGCACCAGCAGCAGCAGAAATACCAGCGCCAATATCATGGTAATAGCCACAATCTCATCGCTGTAGTGATTAATTTGGGCCAGGTAGCTGGTGTTTTGCGAGGCTATCCGCTGGTTATTTTTGGTAAGGTCGAGGTTCTCGTCACGTACGCGGCTAAACTCTGTCAACGTAATATTCTGTAATGTCTTTTGGTTGATGAGGCTGTCCTGCAATTTGATGTAGGCTGATTGTGTGTCGTAAGCTTTTTTAATGTCGCCGCTGCCTGCATAGGCCTTGCTCAGCCTTTCCAGCATTTCGCTTATGCCGTGCATAAATTTGATGCCTTGCATAATCTTTAAACCCGCCTGCCCGCTCTTGATGGCGTTAGCATAATCCTTCATAGCAAGATAGGTTTCAGAAACATTGGCAAGCATGGTGGCTTGTTCATATTTGTCCTGCAGCTGTTTGGCTATGGTAAGCGCCGAATCAATGTCGGCCAGCGACTGGCTATAATTATGCTGATAGCGCTTCATCACGCCCCGTTCCTCGTAGATCAGCGCTATCCTGTTATTATCGCCCAGCTTTTTGTAGATCGCCAGGCTTTTCTTGTAAAAATCGGTGGCCTGGAGGTAACGATGGGTCTCCATATAGCAATTGGCCAGCGCCGACATTCCATACGCGATACCGGCGGTATCATGCGCGGCTTTAAAATTGTTGTAAACCTCGGCAAAATAAGTTTCGGCAATTTTGTATTGTTCCAGGTCATAATAAATGGCGCCGATATTAATAATGGTTTGATTGATATTTTTCTGAAGTTTCAGCTTTTTGAAAATACCCAGCGCCTGGAAATAGCATTTAACCGCCTCGTTTTGCCTGTCCATGCGGTCATAAGCGTAGCCCATATCCATCAGGTTGCGGCCCATGCCCTTCAGGTAACCGGCTTTTTGCGATTGGGCGTAGCCGGCTTTAAAAAAATAAACGCTGCTGTCCAGCAAGCCGCGGATGCCGCAGGATATGCCCATATCCATGTAAGCGTCGGCGATGGCGTTGTTGTCGTGCAGCTTTTCGGCCAGGGCTTTGCACTCACGGGCATATTCCATCTTTTTTATCGGGTCTACAGGGGTATAGGCGGCGCACAGATCGCCCAGCAGCCTGAGGCGCGTGGTATCGGGCATAGGCCGTTTCAGTTGCTGCTCCAGCACATGTACCTTTGAAGTCTGCGCGAAACATGGATAACTGAAAAGCAATACCGGCCAGCAAAACCGGAGCATTCGCATCAACAGATGAAACATACAGGCGTGAAAATAAGGTGGTTGAACAATGCCGACAGAAGCCCGCGTCAAATACGGAAGCTCCCGTCAAACCAAATAAAGTTAAAACAAATTAAATGAAACCTTTTAAGGTAAATTATTTTTTTTGTTAATGCCGGAAAGCCTGCGGGTATATGCGTTCGAAGCCGCCGGCTTCGGGCAGCAGCGTTCTAAATTTTGAGCGCGAGCCCCCGCGAGTTACAGCCCTTTTACAATTGCCAGCGACTTTTCAACGTGGTCGGCGGGCGTGATCCGGTCGGTTTGAGACGAAAATACGGCTACAATTTTACCGTCTTTACCAATAACAAAAGTGGTCCGCGGGATGAAACCGTGTGTAAGGTCAGCGCCGCGTACGTCTTTAATCCCGGCCTTGGGAGGCGACATTGCCAGGCCGTAAGTGGCGGCAATTTTGCCCCCCGGGTCTGATGCGACGGCAAATTTGCCTGCGCAGTAATTCGGATCGGAAGAAAATGCGTTCAGCCGCTGAATATCGTCGGCAGATACGCCGATAATGGTGGCTCCCGCCGCTGTAAATTTATCTTTAAGCTCGGCGAAGGTATGTGCTTCCAGGTCGCAGCCGCCGGTGTAGGCGGAGGGATAGAAATACACCACAACGGGGCCTTTGGCGAGGGCGTCTTTCAATGAAAAATCAAACGAACTGCCGGCCAGGCTGGCCTTGGCGGCAAATACAGGCGCTGCATCCCCTTTTGACAACATTGCCGACTGGGCAAAGCCAGGCCGGGCTACCAGGAGTAAAGAGCCGAAAATTAAAAAAGATAAGCAATAATATTTCTTGAACATGGCAGGTTGTTTTTAATAACGTTATCATCAAATTTACAACAGTTTACGGAGATCAAGCTGTATGTCATCAAAATTTTACTATGCCGCCCGGGCCGGGAAACTGCTTGCATGATATTCCGTCCCGCGCTGGAATAATGTCTATCGATTATCGCTGCCTGGTTCGTTGTTTCCTTTTTAATCAAAACCGCTGCGGGGTTTGGCTTGTTTATAGGGTACACTTAAATTATTCGAAGTATGGCAAAAAGAGGAGCGAAAGTGGAGCGAAACTCCGTATCGGAGCAGCCACATGAATTGAGATACGAAGCGAGAAAGGAAGGGACAACGACAAAGAAAGTCGAGGCCGCAAAGAAATCGGCCGGCAGCAACCAGCGCAGCGCCATAGAAAAGGAACTGAATAGATCATAACCGAAAAAGCGTTTGAGCCGGGCCCCGCAAGGGGCTTTGCTGTCTGGTCAATTCCCATTAAAAGCAAAGACAAGAAGCATACGCATCGCAAAGCAGCCAGGAGATAAAGATACGCTGTCGCAACAAGGCCCGATTGCGGGTACCAATACATTTTCATCAACAGGCCAGCCGCATGCCGCGCGGGAGACGCCGGACGGAAAGAACAATGGCGCCGGGCCGGCAGCGTTTAAAAACCGGGAAAAGTCCCCAACTTAATTGATATGGGCAGAACGGGATGATAAATAACAATATGGAACAAAGCCGTTCTGTGCTTATATTTGGCTGATCATCAACCAAACCATGAGCCTGCACATCTTCACAATTGTCCTCGCCCTTTTGCTGCTTACCTATCACCAGGTAACTACGGTTGTACCCTTGTTTCCATGGAACGATGTGAAGCAATACAGCTGGAAAGAATTATTAGCCGAAGCAGGCACCAACGGTTTACTAATGGGCTGCGGCGCCGTATGCCTTATTATTGGCAATACCGGCTTTTGCCATTATTACCCGCTGGTCTATTACCCGTTCCTGCTATGCGGCGAGACCATTCAATGGTGGATACCTTATTTTTCGGCTAAATTCGCGCAGTCAAAAGTAAATTTTGATTATGAGCGGCTTTTTGGCCGTACGACCAAATTGATCGCTCACAAGCAGGGGAAAAGAACACCCGATGCCAACCATATCGTGCTGCATTTTATTACGGTGATTACGGTGATTTTGGTTTATTTGGAAAGGCTTGGGTAAAAATTTGTAAAGGCCCTGTTTCAGAACGGTTTAATTTCAAAACAGGCAAATATTATTTCTGTGTTCTCTGCGTCTTCTCCGCGCACTTTGCGTTAAAAAATTAACCACCGAGCACGCGAAGAAGGCACAAAGTTAGACTGAGACCACGCCATCAACAACCAATTTTGGATTGGTCAGCGTTTCATCAATGTACTATCCCCTTCAATCCTCAGGCTTTCTTTGTGAATTGCATTCAGTAATTCTGTAATAAATTCGGATGATAGGCCTTCTTTGCTTCCGGCCGCTATTCCTTTGTCAACCACCTGTTTAAACCGGGCCGCCTGCAACGGGGGAATATGGTTTTTTGCTTTGTATATGCCTATCGCTTTCACAATCCGCTCACGCTCGCCTAATATCTTTATCAGCTGGTCATCCAGCGAGTCGATCTTAATGCGGCCGTTGTTAAGGTCCTGGGCGGTATTTATCAGCAGGATATTTGGCTGTGATTGCGCCCGGGCGATATTGCAATAAAGTAGGCAAATAATAATTGCCGGTAACACGTTTTTAAAAAATTTAAAATCCATTTTGTATCTATATATCCGATAAATCTATGACAATTAAATACAAAATGGAAGCTCTGCCGGCAGACAAATAAAGACGACGGCCCTTATTGTTTCATCTTATCCCAGGTATCACGGTTAAATGCCAAAACTTTAACGATATTGCCATCTGCATCCTTAGTGAATTTAAGCGGGAAACCCATTTCTTTGTTTAAAAAAGCAACATCAGATATCGCCATAAAATTTATTTCTTTATTATCCCATAGCTGTTTCAGCATTAAACCGTCGGCAGTAGCAGTAATTTGCAAATAGGTATCAGGGCGTTCTTCAAATTGGTATTTGCCTTCAAAGGCCTTGAGTTGTGCTGCTGTAAGTTTTACTTCCTTAACGGGCACATATTCTTTAACTTTTACAAACACTTGCTTGTCGGCAACCAAGAGCTGCGTAATTGCGCCTGCATCGCTTTTAGTGAATACAACGGGAATAGTTTCATCTCCATCATCATCCTTAGTTTCGAATCCAAGTTCTGATTTACGGGTTAATATAAACTGGCGATTACCTTCAACGCTTTTCGCAACTAAATTATCGGCGCCGGCTTCAATGCGGAAGTAAGAGAATTCATTGTCCTTGCTTTGGTATACACCCTCAAAAGCTTTGAGCGGAGTTGTTATTGCATTGCCCTGAGAGGTCTGCGCACGTGCTGTGCTGATAATAATACAACTTAATAAAATTAACGGAAGCACAAATAAAAGTGTGCGCATATGGCCGTTGTGGTTTCTTTTTAGTTTCATTTTAGTTTGATTTTTAGCGGGTTGATTAATATGGTCATCCATAAACGGGTTTAACAACAATAAAGTATGGATTAGACAATGTGGCTATTAAAATATCTTGCGGGCGATTAAAAATATTATTTCTTTCCTTTGCTAAGCCAGTATTTATTAAACAATCTGGCAAATGAAATACCGTTTGGCTTCCCGGTTGTTGAATACACGATTGAATATACGCTATCCCGAACGGCTTCTTTTGACAAATTTTCCTGCTGATAAGCCGACACGGAAGCAGCGATCATGTTTTCAGTTTCGCCGGTGAGATCAAAGTACGGATTGAAGGAGGTAATGCGTTGACTTTTTTTATTTGATCTGTCATAGTATCCAAGATTATACACTGTATTGGGATCGATTGTTTTTGGCTTCAAGTCGGCATAAGCAACAAATATTGTGTCGCCATTTACTTTAAGTTTGCGGATATCCGCCATTTGACCTGGGATGTCTATTTGAACAAAAAAGCCGCTGTTAATCGTTTGCGGATATTCATTAGGGTCGAATAAGAATTTATTTTCCTGCTCAAATATTACTATCCCGTTGCTTTTGGGCGCAGTTTGCAGGGCGTCTGGAATTTTTTCATCTAAATCGCCGCGGGCACTTAATGCTTCGGATGCTGAATTAAGATGTAGCGCGACAGCAGCCAGTTCGGAAAATCCAAATTTATCGGGTTTTGCCTTAGGGGATTTTGTAAGTATCCTGTCTCCTTTACCAATTATAATTACCAGTAACTTATCTTTACCTGATGACCAATGTATAATGTCAGTGCTTTTTAGCTCTATTCCAGAGACAATTGCTTTACCTTTATATGTAACATTTCCGGTTACCTTTACTACGATGTATTGAGCCGTTGCAGCTTTTAGGATAAATAAAGTGAATATCATAGTGAATTTAAAACTCTTCATGATTAAGCACGTTTTAATTTTAACATTTTGTTTCGTTCCCAAATCTCATATACAAATTCGAATACAATAAAAAAAATAGCCGGTGCGAGGCTAACATTTATGTTAAATATCAAAATAGAAATGTATGATATTATCATTAATCGAAAATAATAACCAATCAGCTTTTCAAGAAATGGGAAACGACCAATAAACAATGAGAGTCTTTTTGATTTGATACCATAAGCGAAAATCCTGGTGGGCCATTCCTTATACAATGCCCGGTAACTTAATAAAGAAAAACATATAATTAAATAAATTATCCATAAGATCGGCACATATTGATTACCATTGAGAAGGGACAAATATATATCACATAGGATAACAGTTCCCGGCAATTTACCAAAGGGGGTGCCATAAATGATGTCATGCATATCCCCGTCGAAGTTTCCAACAAATATTATTTTACCTTTAATAATGTTTTGGATAAGGCCAATATTCTTTACTGCTAATAAAGAACCTATATGATAAACCTGATTTTTTGCAGTAGTTAGACTCTCTTCATCGTAATAGTATTCCGGCCAGATATAATTGAAAATCAAATGTCCATTGCATTTGGTAAAATAATTAGAACCTGAATAAATATTTCCATCAACTTTGCTATTTAACAGACTTGGTAGAGAGTTTTGATTGATGTCATCATAGTGTAGTCGGAATTTATTTAGATTCGATCCATAAGTTTCATAATCAACAATGCCATAGTTGGTTTTGTAAATGGGCGTATCGATTGCATTACCCTTTAATGAAACGCCTATTGCGATATTATCACACTTTTTTATTTCTGATCGGATGCTATCATCGATGCTGGTGTCGGGAAGAAAAAAATCCAATTTGCTTTCTCTTATCTTTTTTTGGATATTTTTATCGATGCTATATCTATAAGGGTAATCAAACTTAAGATCGAGCAAAATAAATTCTGGTTTCAATTTTGCTGCATTGATTACTTGTAGCAACTTTAATATTTTATAACGATCCGATACCTCAACGTTGCCATATCCGGAAGTGTCATCAATCAAGTTTAGATCTTTGCCTGTGTTAATAAACACAAATTGTTTGTTTTTGGTCGGATCTTTTTTTCCTATTTTATACTTAAATAAGGTGACAAGGTTAAAAAAGGTATCTTCTTTGACGAGTGTAAAGGGGGAATTTTGATAAAACCAGGAAGCTAAGAAAATAAGGAGACCGAACAGTAATGAAATGGAAAGTCTGATTACTTTGGCTTTGGCATCAATTTTAGTTGGCAAGGTAGAAGCTTTCTGTATAGAATGTTTACTATGTGAGCGTTTCGTTTTCATTACTCAATCACTTCTTTTTAAAATAAAACTGCCCGCCCTCGCTTCCCGCAACCTGCATGTCACGGAGCGTAGGTTCTGTACCGGTTTGTGCATTGATGCCTGTGAATATGAGCCCATATAATTGCCTTGCCGATAGGTATTTATTTGTATTGTCAGTTAATGACTTTAACAACATCTCCACATAGACGCTTTTACCTGGAACCGGTTCAGAACCACCACTGGTTAATAGCTGCCTGCTGTTAAATTTATATTCATACTTTGCCGGCGCCTCCAGCCCGCCGCGCATCGCCCCGCTAAAACACGCATCGGCCATGATGAGGATATGATGGGCCTTGCAGCCGGCAATTAAATTTTTTATATCAGCATTCGAGATATAGTCAAATTCAACTTCCGCATTCAGCGGCACCCAGTATGCCATATTGGTGCTACCTACGAAGTAGCCGTGGCCCCCGTAAAAAATAACCAAATTATCATTTGAGGTTAACTGATCAATTCTGGTGCTTACAGCTGTCAATGTTTCCTTCCGGTCTTTATTGAAGATCGTATCCACATCGGCAGCGTTAAAATTGTAGTTATCAATAAACATCTTTCTTAAAGTCCTGGCTTCTGCAACAGTGGTATTTAGGGCTTGCCATTGGGCGCCTTTATAATCGCTGTTGGCAATAAATATGGCATGGTACCGCTCATCATCTGCAATTGGGGCTATTTCCTCATCTGAGGCGCCCCTGTTATCAGGAGTTTTCGAGGTTATGGTGAAAGTCTCCGAAGTATTGGCCCCCTTTTTATCTGTGGCTTCGATTTTTATGTCTGTGACGTTTTTATCGATGAAGATATTAAAAAAACCACCAGGTTGTAAATCAGCTACCGCTTTCCCGTTCACTACGACGGACGTTACGTCTGAAAGGTCCTTAACAAAACCGCTTACATAAATTTCGCCTTTGCCGGTGACATCCGCCGCTACATTATGCCCGGCGGTTATCCGAGGGGTTTTCAATGCAATTTGGGGCGGCGTTTTATCATTCTCGTTTCGCGCGTCAATAAGCTCATTAATTAGATTTAAATTTCTCCTGAGATTTTCATTGTCGGGGTTTATCACAAACCTCTTTTTATAAACCTCCGCGGCTTTATCCAAACTCCCGTATTGCTGCTCAAAAATATCTTCTACCTTCTTCCGGGCTTCGCTATAACATCCGTTTTCCGGGGTTATGGTTAATAATACATTTATCGCCTCATCATAACGGTGCAACATTAACTCATGGTCTGCTTTTGCTGTAAACACCTGGCAAGTTTTTTGGTTATTTGCAGCAATTTTTGAGTTTCGTTTATCAACAATATTGTTTACGACAGCATCGATAAGCTTAGCCTCCAAATTGTTCAAAAAATCGTCCAGGCAGGGCACCTTCGATTTAACCACTTCATCGGTAAATGTTAGCTTTGGGAGTACCGACTGGTGGAGCGCAACATTAATTAATGTTGAATGGTCGACACCAATTTTTGGACGTGAGTCGCAGGTAATATTGGAGTATGGATTTGTGCTAACGGCGTCATAAGCGGTTAACAGAACATTAGCGGTTGTTTCTTCCCCTGTCACAACGAATTTAATATCCATTTCCACATAAATATCTGCGCCAAAATATTCAGCCAGCGCGCTTTTCGCATCTGCCTGCGGCTTTGATTTAAATATCTGAGGATCGCGAATAGCTTTCAGCACGCCATCAAAATCCTCGGTAACGAACCCCCTTTCATTAAATTTCTCATTTATTTGCGTGATTACGGCACGTAAATTATCATCTGTTTCCAGTTTTGTATGCAGGCTTTCTCCCGGCTTGGTATATGGAATTACCAGCACTTTTAATTGAGCCGCTTTTATTTTTGAGGGATTGGCATTTTGAGCTACTGATGTTTCCGATAAAATTGCAATAAACAAAAACATTAAAATGAAAGGTATAGGTTGTTTCATATTTAAAATCCAAATAGTGTGATAACATTATTTTGCTTCCGGCCGGGGTTATAACATTACTCCTTCTTTAATTTAACATAGAGCGGAGCCCCGCCTGCCATGGAGTCCTTTATAAATTTGCCTCCGCTTAAAACAGTACAAACCGCCAGGTCATCGTCAACGGACTCTATTCTCAGCTCACCAACAACGTTATTATGCTTATACGTCTTTCCACCGGCGTTTATTTCTTCAATACTTATCAAGTCAACCTTTAATTTATGCGTGAACAATCCTCCTCCTAACTTGCTTAACGTCATATTGTTAATGTCCTTGTCTCCCGGGCATATTGTTGTTGCGTTTCCATTGTCAAACATTTGGGTGCCGGCATTTATCAATATTTTCTCGGGGAGCCCTTTTTTTTCCGCTTCAACTTTTACGATGGTCATTATAGGCGGAAAGAGGGATCTGACTTCTATCTGAACACGACTTTTAAGCTTACATAAGGCATTGGTCATAATGGAAGATCCTGTTCTTGAAGTAAAATCGGCGCTCGTAACGATTATAGGTTGACTATATATAACCTTGCCCGACTCCACAGCGTTTATTTCGAGCAGTAAATGCAATATTCCATGATATTGAACAATGGTCGTACGTGATAACAAGTTTCTGCTATCGCTCTCTTCAATATCAATCGGGTCTACAATGCCGGTAATGATGTATTCAGCATTGGCTAAGTGGCCTTGTTCGGCGACCACCTGCGCGTAAACAGACCCTTTTTCTTTCGCGGCGTCGAGCTCATTTTTGAGTTTTTCCGTCACGCCCCTATCCAATAAGTAAAATCTGTCTTTACTTGCAAAACAACTAGCAACTTCTGACTGAACAAGGTTAGCAGCAGAAACCCCAGCCGGACCTGTTGAAGTAAACGGTATTATAGCGACATGTGTTGCCGCAGCGGTTTGCGCATACAAACTGTTACCGAAAAAAAACAATAACAGGAGAGTCGCCAAGGGTAATAATTTTTTCATAATGATAAGGTCAAGTTTTTTAAAGTTTATTGATCGTTGTTATTTTAAGTTGTTTTTTAATTTCATGAATTTTTGTCAAAGCTTTGGTAAAAGGTGCCACTTATTAAGTATGCTTCAGCAACATAACAATTGTGTCCAATAATTGCTTCGGCAGTAAATGTTGCTTGTTTTAAGTTCTATATCAATAATTTAGCTAAATATATATTTTAACTTTTGATATATCAAGGATGTAAATTTTATTTATATTTCTTTCTGCAACAAATTATTTTTTTTATAAATATATCGGGCCAAAGCTGCAAATACAAGGGGTGTTTTCACGGTATTTTTGTATGGCGTATTCCAAAAAAAGAAAGGCTAGGAAAAATTTCCGGTTAGCCAATACCTTATCCAAGAAATAATTATATATTTCCTCATTATAAACATTCCATTAGCCGCAAATGTCAAATAAAAATCTGACCTGTAACCTAAGACTGATTTTACTTTCGGTTACTATTGTATACCTGGTGTCCGCTTCGGATATCCTTTTTGCGCAAACTTCAACAAAAACCAACGCTTCGTTATACGAACAAGCCAGCGAGGTTTCGGGCCTCATTATTCAATATGGGCAGGATGTAAATGCCATCAGGGATTTTTATTCGCCGTACACAAAGATCAATGGCTATGAAGATCAATCTGTACAAACTTCGCCCGAAGAGCGGAAACGGCTTGTTGAAATTGGCAATGATTATCTTGAAAAACTAAAACAGGCTGATTTTGACAGCATGAGCATTTATGGCAAAGTGGATTATATATTGCTGAAAAAGGAGATCGTTTATGATTTGGGCGCGGTAAAGCTTGATGAGGATGAATATAACAGGATCAGCGCTTATATCCCCTTTGCCGATGATATTTACCAGCTGGAAAAGAAACGCCGCCGCGGTATTTCCGTCGACGGGCAGGAAGTTGCTATGCAACTTAATACGATCTTAAAGTCATTAAATGCATCGAGGGCATCGGTTAGCACAATTCAATCTATCGATATGCCGCTGGCGCGGAAAGGAAAAGCCGCAGTGCTTGGTTTGCGAAGCCGGCTGAAAAGCTTTTATGATTTTTACTTTGGTTACGATCCGAATTTTACCTGGTGGGCGCCAAAGCCTTACAAAAACCTCGACTCGGCCTTAAATACTTACGCAAGCCTGATCTATAACAAAGGAAAAATAAACACTACCCAAAAACCGGATAGCAGCGGCATAAAGGGCGTGCCCATCGGACGGGACGAACTGATACGCCAGCTAAAAGCCGAATTTATTCCTTATACGCCCGAAGACCTGATCGCGTTAGCCAATAAGGAATTCGCTTTTTGCGATAAGGAGATGCTGAAAGCCTCGCAGGAAATGGGGTTTGGCAACGATTGGCACAAGGCATTGGAAAAAGTAAAAAACACTTACGTTCCGGCAGGAAAGCAGCCCGAACTGATATTAAAATTATATAACGATGCACTCAGCTTTATAAAAGAACGCGACCTGATCACCATTCCCCCGCTGGCCGAAGAAACCTGGGGAATGACAATGATGACGCCTGAAGCGCAACTGGTAAACCCCTTCTTTTTAGGCGGCAGCCAGATCATGATCAGCTATCCTACCAATACCATGAACGAGGAGGATAAGCTGATGAGCATGCGGGGCAACAACCCCTACTTTTCGCGCGGAACGGTGCAGCATGAGCTTTTGCCGGGCCATAACCTGCAATATTTTATGAACAGCCGTTACAAATCGTACCGGCAGGCGTTTTATACGCCGTTTTGGATAGAAGGCTGGAGTTTATACTGGGAGCTGCTGCTATACGACCAGGGCTTTGCAAAAACGCCTGAAGAACGGGTAGGCATGCTGTTCTGGCGGATGCACCGCTGCGCGCGCATTATTTTCTCATTAAACTACCACCTCGGCAACTGGACGCCGCAGCAATGTATTGACTTCCTGGTCGACCGTGTAGGCCACGAACGCGCCAATGCCGAAGGCGAGGTGCGCCGCTCTTTTACCGGCGGCTATAGCCCGCTTTACCAGGTGGCTTATCTTACAGGCGGGCTTCAATTAATGGCGCTAAAACGCGAGCTGGTCGACAGCGGCAAGATGACCTATAAGCAATTTCACGATGCCATCATCAAAGAAAATACCATGCCGATTGAAATGGTAAGGGCCACGCTAACCAACCAAAAGCTGGACAGGGATTTTGTGACGAAGTGGAAGTTTTATGATTTTGGGAAGTGATTCGGTTATCGGTAAGTAAACAACGTTTGCCGCTCGGCAAAGACACGATTTATTTAGATGACTTATAAAATGGCTGGGTATTAGTGATAAAATAATTACCGAGTCCCTCAGTACCTTTTAGTTGAATCATTTCGACAAAAATTCCTTCTCCCAGTATTTGACGAAGCAAAAAACCCACCTCTTTGCATACTGCTTCCCATCCCTCGGTTACATCAAATGCAAAAATGTAATGTGGCAACTCGCTCATTGCAGGATTATCAATCCATGCAACATAACACGATTTTACATTGGGGCGCTCTGAAAACAATTTGGTTAATGCGACGACAGCCTGTTCCGGATAGACTGGCGGTTGTTTAATCCGTACATTCACAGATTTCTCAAGTTTTTTGATATGGACGGTATTATCAAAATAAATCCCGTTGAGCAAGCGTTCAATTTCATCGGAAGCAAATTCCTTTTGAATATCGGAACTAGGGTTTAATATGAATGTTTTACCTTTTGCGCATTCAAACAAAATTCGGGCGTTCAACTCACAATAATCCGCGTGCCGGTCAACGAGATCGTTGTCGAATAGTCTGTCTACACAAGTAAAAATCGGTATTCGGCTATCATTTAGCTCGAAGACATTAATTGTGGCATTTCCGATCTGGACAGGGAATGCCTGGTTATTAGTACCGTGCTGTATTAATACGATTAAATCTTCCGATAAAAGAGATTGCAAAAACCTAATTCGATACTCAGGCTCGCTTACGCCCTTTTGAAAAAGCGCATCTAAATTGTTTTTGGTCTTTTTCTTCCTAAGGAAATTAAACAAGGGCATTTAGTAATAAGTTAGATAACCATTATAAATCTACAAATTGCTTTGAAACCCGGGTATGACGTTTTTAAATTCGGTCACTCCACCGCCCACTCATGTATCCCCGCCGAATTATCCACCGGCAGCTGTACTTCCAGTTTTAAAGCCGTAGTTTGCACAGGTTCAAAGTTCAGTACATTGTACTTATCCTTAGCGATTTCGTAAGGCGTCGTGTTTTTCACCGGCGCCCATTCCCCATCCTTCTTATAATAAAGCTTGTACGATGCCGGAACGGCGCAGCCGCCATCGGGTTTGTCATCGTACCAGTACACTTTTGATTGCGATACGGTGTGCACGGTATCAAAATCATATTGTACGTACTCGGTGCTGTTTTGCTTTGGCCACCAGTGCAGGTAAGGCATGCTATGGTCGTTTGAGTTTTGCGGGTCGTACTGGTCGTTCAATGCCTTCAGCATTCTTTTGCCTTTTACTGAGCCCGATACTTTGCTGGTACTGGCAATGGTTGGGGCTGGCTGCGGCCTTGAGGCAGATGCTTCATAAGGTATCCACACCGTCATTTCGCTGGCGCCGCGGTTGGCCCAGGCATAATATGGGATTGCCGTTACCTTTTGGTCTGTTTGCAAAAGCGCATCGGTATTCAATTGGCGCTTTGTGCTTTTCCCTTCGGCGGTGATCACTTCAACGCCGTTTAGCATATTTGCTTTAAAGAGTGCATTGCTGACCGCCATCTTGTCTACCGTAATATCCTGTACCAGGCTATCACGGTTATCGGGGCCTTCGAGGCAATAAACTACCGGGCCGCGTTCAAATACAAAACGGTCCTTATCGTCTTTCACCTGTTTGTTGGCAATTACCTTTTGAGTTTCCATGGGCAAGTTCATGGTCACTTTATCGCCCTTTTTCCATTGGCGGTTTAGCACCGCATAGCCTTTGTCGGTTTGATAAGTTACGGGCTTGCCGTTTATGCTAATGGTAACCGGCACCGGATGATTATCCACAAAAGTATATAAGTCGCCCGGCACAGGCTTTGCCAGCGCCCAGCCCGGTATCCGCAACTTTAGGGTAAACCGGCCGCTTTTTGCCGGGTTAACCGTCATATCTACCCTGCCGTCCCAGGGATAATTTGTTTTTTGAACGATATTTACTTTTCCGGCATTGAGCGTAATATCACTTGAATTGCTCATGAACAGGTTCACGTACAAGTCGTTTTTATCATGGGCATACACATAGCCCGGTACCGAAGGCAAAAAGCGGGTCATGTTTGAGATACAGCAGGCGCAGCTGAACCAGGCGCTGCGCTGGTTTTGCCCCATTGATGAAAGCACATTAGGGTAAAAGAAGCGGTTGCCGCTTAAAGACACGCCCGACAGCAAGCCGTTGTATAGTGTGCGTTCTAGCACATCGATATACTTGGCATCGCCGTGCAGTAAAAACATACGGCTGTTCCAGTACACGTTGGCAATGGCCGCGCAGGTTTCGGCATAGGCCGACATGTTTGGCAACTGGTAAGCATCGCCAAATGCCTCGCCGTTGCCCGTAGCGCCAATGCCGCCGGTGATATATAGCTTCTTGCTCACCACATCGTTCCAGATATCGTCAATGGCGTTCAGATATTGCTTGTTCCCGGTCAGGGCCGCAACGTCGGCCATGCCGGTGTACATGTACGCCGCCCGAACCGCGTGGCCCTCCGCTTCGTGCTGGTCGACTACCCTTTTATCGGCCTGGTTATAACTATCGCCTTTCGGCCCGCGGATATCCAAAAAGAACTTTGCCAGGTCGAGGTACTTTTTGTTCCCGGTAACGCGGTATAGTTTTACAAGGCCGATCTCAACGATCTGGTGGCCGGGGTATTTTTCTTCTTTGCCATAGCCAAAGGTGCGCACCAGCAGGTCGGCATTTTTAAGGGCGATATTGAGCAGGGTCCTTTTACCGGTAGCCTGGTAGTGGGCGACAGCAGCTTCGTACAAATGCCCGGCATCATACAATTCATGACTTAATATTTCTTCGTTCTCCCAGCGTTTTTTTCCAATCCACTCATGCGGTTTTTTTGCGTTCACGGTGCGGAAGGTGTACAAATAGCCGTCCTTTTCCTGCGCCGCGCCGATAATGCCGATGAGGGTATCGATGTACCGTTCCAGTTTGGGGTTGCTTTTAACCTGCATGGCATACGAGGCGCCTTCAATCACTTTGTAAATATCCGTATCATCAAAAGGGAATTCGCTGAGCTGATCGCCTGACAGCATTTTGGCGGCCCGTAAAAAATTGTTGACCCTGCCGTGCGTCTTGCATTGTGCCAGCACATAAGGGATGGTTACATTGGCATTGGTTTCCATCTTGGGCTGCCAAAAGCTATCGTTCACATGTACCTGTGTAAACGGGACGGGTTGTATAGGGTAATCTTTTTGCTGGGCGGAGAGACGCGCGGCTGCTATCATAAACAGGCTTAGCGCGATAATCGAAATGTTTTTTGGACTTATCATAAACCGACACTTTCCCAAAATAGTATCCAGGGAAACTAAAGGTAGCAAAAATTAAGACTTACGAAGTTTTGAAAACTCCATAAGTCTTAATTTTGGTTTATCTATTGCGCCAGGGGCGTATTGCTGTACACATGATACTCGCCGGGCGCAAGGGTAGTGTTGTATGGCAGCGAGGTAACATTTATGCTGGTACCGGTTAAGTTGTCGTACCAGGTTCCGGTCGAAGGGAAGCTGATGACCGCAGGTTCTGATACCACATCAAAATTACCGATCACCTCAACCTTAGCGTCCGAACCGAGCAATTGAATAAATTTAACAGATCCGCCTAAATTGTAGCTGAACGTATTGGTAGTGAAAACCGGGTTTTTGATCTTCATTTTTATCATTTTGGAATAAACGCCGAACAAATGCAGGCGGTTAGGATCGGTCATATATTCCCACAGGGGTGGTTTATCAGATAGCCGGCCGCCATAGTCATTGATACTTTTATCATAGCCGCGCTCCCCAAACTCCCACAGCATTTTTGGCCCCGGCGACGAAAACATAAAAGCGGCGCCCATTTCGTCACGCTTTAAGCCGGTCGCCAGGTCCTTGATATTATAGCTTCCGTTGTTATTGCCGTACATGCCATTTTTAAACTGAAGCCGCTCCTCGTCATGGCTCTCAAAATAGCATACCAGGGCGTAAGGATTGGTAAACGACCATGAGTCATAAAATAAGCCGGTAAGGTCCCACGAGCCGCCGCTGTCGTTATAGCTCATCAGGGCCTGCTCGCCGTTGGTGCTTAAATTTGCCCAGGTCATCATGCCCTCGTTTGCCAGCTCATTTTCTTCCTGGTTGCTTGCAAAATCCTCGAGGATCACATAAAATTTTGGATCTATCGATTTCATAAAGTCGTTATAATACTTCCAGATGGCTACCCTGCTGGCATCATATTGTCCCCAAAGATTAACATCGCTGCCCGAATTCTTTTGTGTAAACCCTTTAGCCAGGTCGAACCGGAAGCCATCGATGTGGTATTCCGTCATCCACCATTTCAAAACATTTTTTACAAAATATTTTGTGGCCTGGCTTTCGTGGTTAAACTGGTAGCCCACATTGAAAGGATGCGTTGGCACGGTATTATACCAGGGGTTGTCGGCAGTTGGCACACCCCCGCTTGCATACATCTGTACCATAGGCGATGATCCGAATGAATGATTTAAAACAATATCCTGGATAACGGCAATGCCCTTTCCATGGCAGGCATCTATCAGGGCCTTCAAATCATTCTTGGTACCGTAATATTTATCCGGCGCGAAATAGAAATCCGGGTTATACCCCCAGGAATCATTGCCTTCAAATTCGCTGAAGGGCATCAGTTCAATGGCGTTTACGCCCAGCCTTACAAAGTAATTCAGGGTATCTTTAATTGTCTTAAAGTCGTGCGTTGCTACAAAGTCGCGTACCAGCAACTCGTATATCGCCAGGTTTTTCGGGGCCGGACGTGTAAACGATGTGTTTTGCCATGCGTAAACCGGCTGGTTTGCCCAAAAAGTACTTACAATGCCGGTGGCCCCGGATGGATATGGCTTTAAGCCCGGATACACCGTATGCGAAGGCGTATTTATATACTGGTCGTTATTGGGGTCAAGTATTTTTTCAGTATAGGGGTCAGCCACCTTTAGCGAGCCATCAATCAAGTACTGGTACGCATATTCTTTGGCAGGATCCAAATTGTCGACCTGTACCCACCAGCGGGTGCCGTCAACCGAGTTCTTCATGGCATATTTATCGCCGGGCTGCCAGTTGTTAAATTCGCCGATCACCGAGACGGATTTTTTCTTTGGCGCGTACAGGTTAAAGATTACCGACTTACCGCCATTGATGAAAGTAACGCCATCTCCCGCTCCTGACGGAGGGTCAACCCCCGTGGGATTTTTATTTCCGGTATCGTTCCCGGAATTATTGTTAGCAGGAGATTTTTTGCATGATGTAACTCCAATCAGCAATATACCGATCAGCAATAAGTATAAATTCCTAATGTTCATATCTTTTTATGTTATAACTGGTTTACTACACTAAACTGCTTTTTTATACTTTTTGTATGGGAGAAAAGATAAAAATATCGCAGGCTGCTTTACGCGCTATAAAAGTATTAATTTAATCTTATAAAATTACAGGCAACCTTCAGAATCGGTTTATCCGACAAATTTTTTGACCAGGCCGATCAATACTGCCATATCAAATGGCTTTTGCAGGTATGCGTCCGCAAGCCCTTGTTCAGCAATCTCCTTTATATTGCTTACCGCGGAAATGATAACGATAGGAATATGCTTTGTAGCCGGGTTTGACTTTAGCTCTTTGCTTAGCTGCTGTCCGTTTGCATCGCTTTTCCATTCGGTTAGCCAGTGATCGATGAGAATAAGGTCGGGCTTATGCTTGTCCAGGTGCTTAAGTATTTTGGAATCTCCCGATTCAATGACCTCGTACTTCTCCTCGGAAAGGATAAAAACGATGGTATCCCTGATGTCTTTATCGTCCTCAATTACAAGTATTTTTTTGGCCATATCCTTTTTGCGCGCTGTTTTAGCAATTTAACAATTAATGATATGCTTTGTGTTCTTACGGATAATTTTATTTTTAGGGCGGGTTGAGGCCAAGATTATAACAAACCCTGCACCTGGGCTCATAGGTTTCCTTTTCGCCTATCAATATTTTATTATCGTCGGGGCTAAGCCTGTAGGAGTACATAGCGGGATTACCGCAGCGCACACAAACCGCAGGCAGTTTGGTTACCGATTCGGCCATAGCAATCATATCGGGCATAGGGCCGAAGGGCTGGCCTTTAAAGTCCATATCAAGTCCGGCTACAATCACGCGCACCCCCTTGTTTGCCAGTGCATTGCATACCTCCGGCAGCGCGGCATCAAAAAACTGGGCCTCATCAATCCCAACAACATGCACCTCGCCGGCCAGCAATAGTATTTTGGATGCGTTTTCGACAGGCGTGGAAGGGATGGAATTGGCATTATGTGAAACGAGGGCGTTTTCAAGGTAACGCGTGTCGGCTTTCGGGCTGAAGATTTCAACGTTCAGCCTCGCTATCTTTGCGCGGTTCAGCCTGCGTATCAACTCTTCTGTTTTCCCCGAAAACATAGGGCCGCAAACTACTTCGATACTGCCGCCGAACTCGCTTTTCCGTTTAAAAACATCTTCGTTGTATACCATGGGTCATTAGTCATTGGTCATTGGTCATTGGTCATTCGATGTTGTTTGGTTAACGAAATAAAACCATCTAAAATGCTCCGTTAGGAGCAAAATATCGGTAGAAAATTGGCTAACCGAACAATGCGTGCCGTACGCAAAGGCGCCTTGTACCGCACCTACGGAGCGGCTTTGTCTGTTAAAATTTCTCCTACCCATATTTGCCCCCGATGGTGGCAGGGCCTTAAGTAAACGAAATTGATTCATCATTGGTCATTTGATGTCGTTTAGTTAACAAGGGAAGCTACTAATTCTTCCCGAAACGCCGGTGGCCTCACCCTGCCCTCTCCAAAGGAGAGGGTTCTAAAAAGGCATAGCGAAGAGCGCAGCTAAAGTCCTCTCCTTTGGAGAGGATGAGTGAGGGCTTCGCCGTTTAGGTGAGGTCAAAATGCCAACTGGACCCCCGGTAGACGACATTGATCGGCTATTGGTCACTGGGTTTTACTTTTTCAAAACGACACTTATCCTTTCTAAATCAATGACTAATGACTAGTGACCAATGACTAAAAAACCAAATATCAGAATTTAATCTTATTTTTGATTAGCATTTTCGAACATTGAGACATGAAGCAAAAAGAAGTATTTAAAAAGATAGGTGGAATTATACAGGAGCTGAATGACCAATATGAATACCTGAAGACCGTAGAGGGCAATTTAAACGACCTGGAGCTTGAGCTGTTTGTCGCCAACGCCCATTTTCTGACGGACCACATTGAAATTTTATGTAAGCTGAATTTACAAAACATTGCTGTAAAGCAGCCTGCCGCGAAACAGGAAACTAACCGCGAGCAAAAGTATTTTGAGCCTGTGGTGCAGCAAATGAAACATGGAAACTCCGAGCCAGAAGAGAAGCCAGCAAAACAGACTGAAAAACCGGCTGAGCCCACAGCCGAAAAGGACAATAGGCAAGATGACAAGCCGGTTCCGCATATTGACCTTAGTGATGCGGCGCCGGTTGATACTTATTCGGTTGTTATGGAAGAGCCCGAAACCATCAGGCATGAATTGGTACTGGATGAAGCTGAGAACTGGGACGAGGAGGAAGAAACCATTGAAAATGACCGGCTGAAGACTGCGAAGAAAACAAAAGTAAATACGCCCGAGCCAAAAGAGCAGCTTAACGGTTCTGCCGAAGCCAAAGAAGTAAAGCATGACGCAGAGAAAAAGGAGGATGCCGCGGCGAAAACAACCGATGACGAGGTGCTTACCATAAATCAAAAAATGTCAACTCAGCTCGGTGAAAAGGCGATGTCCAAAACTGAGCAATTGAGCATAAAGCCCATAAGCGATATTAAACTGGCCATTACCCTGAACGACAAACTGCTTTATGTAAAAGATCTTTTTAACGGTTATAACCTGGCCTACAGCGAGGCGATTGAAATATTGAACCGCTTTAACACCTTTGAGGAGGCCATGCGCTTTTTGAAGACCAACTACGTGACAAAAAATAACTGGGACAGCAAACCGGCCACTACCGAAAAGTTTTACGCGCTTTTGAAAAGGCGGTACGCTTAGAAAAAGCTTAAAGGCGAAAGCTCAAAGCGAAAAGCTTTTCTACTTTCATTTTGAGCATTTTTCATTTTAGCTTCCTGCTTTGGTCTTTTAGCTTTCAGCTCAAAAAAAAAGCTGAAAGGCGAAAGCTCAAAGCGAAAAGCTTTTCTACTTTCATTTTGAGCATTTTTCATTTTAGCTTTCTGCTTTGGTCTTTTAGCTTTCAGCGCTACACAATCCCCATCCTGTGAGAATCCAGTTTTACGAGCACGAAGATAAGCATCGTAAAGCCTAATAATGATGAGCCGCCATAGCTGATCAATGGCAGGGGTATCCCGATAACCGGGGCCAGGCCTATGGTGGTGGCGATATTTATCATTACGTGGAAAAATATGACCGAGGCTACACCGTAACCATAAATGCGCGAAAAGGGCGATCGCTGTCGCTCAGCGATCATTATTATCCTTAATACTAAAAACAAAAAGAGCCCCAAAACTACTACTGATCCGGCGAACCCCCACTCCTCTCCTACCGTGCAAAAAATAAAGTCGGTGCTTTGAGCGGGTACAAACGAATACTTTGTTTGCGTACCGTGCAGATAGCCTTTGCCCCAGAGCTTGCCGGAGCCAATGGCAATCTTCGACTGGTTTACATTGTAGCCTTGTCCGCGGAGATCGCTTTTGATGCCCAATACAATATCGATGCGCACTTTTTGATGCGGCTGCAGCAAGTGGTTGTAAATAAATTTTACGCTGAAAATAAAGGCAATGCAGATAGCAAGGCCGGCGGCTATCGTAAATACCAGCTTCTTATTTTTACGGAAGAGTAAAATGATCAACGCAGCCAATATCACAACCGCTGCAACTACATAAAGCGGACTGTAAAGTATAGAAGTCAGGAACAGGGCAATAAATAAAACGCTTATTACCAGGAAATATGGTGAAAGGCCCTCGCGGTATAATACAAAGATAAGCGAATAAAAAACCAGGGTTGAGCCCATATCCGGCTGCAGCAAAATGAGCATCATCGGTACGCCGATTATTGCGCCGGCTATCAAAAAAGACCGCAATTCGGTTACCTTAACATTTGTAGCGCTTAAATACCGGGCTAACAGCAGGCATGTGGTGAATTTGGCGAATTCAGAGGGCTGCAGCTTAAACCCTCCGCCCAGGGATATCCAGGCTGCATTGCCGCCAACGCTGCGCCCCACAACCAGCACAAGGATGAGCAATAGCACCGTTATTACATAAAATGCCGGCGCTAGTGCAGTGATAAACCTGCTTTCGAGCAGCAATATGATGATTGCGACAACCAGGGAAACGACGATATATAAAAATTGCTTCCCGTAATTGGTAGTGAGGTCAAGGATGCCCGGCCGGCGTTCATCGAATACGGCGGAATGAATATTAAACCAGCCGATAGCGCACAGCACAAGGTAAATGAACACCGTCACCCAATCTACATTAAAAAAGAAGCTCCGCTGGTTATTCATCTTCTTTATGTCTTGTCATTGCCGCCAGATAGGTGATCTTTTGCCGTCCTTTTTCACCATTTGATGCGCTTTTCAATCCATTTTGCTTTACCGGCCGGCTGCCGGGGTTTAACTTCCTGGCGGTGTCTTTATTAGCCGGTTTTACCGGCGCTTTAGGCCGGTAGATATCACTATCGGGAAGCAAGTTTTTATTTATGATATAGTCTATTTCGGCCTGCGGCTTGGTTATTTTGCCCGTCAGGTACTTCTCAACCAGGTAACTGGCGATAGGCGCCGCATAGGTAGCCCCATAGCCTGCATTTTCAACTACAACAGCAATCGCAATGCGGGGATGTTCGCGCGGGGCAAATGCCACAAAAATAGAGTTAGATTTTCCGCGGGAATTTTGCGCGGTACCGGTTTTGCCGCACATCACTATGCCCGGTATTTTGGCAGCTGCAGCCGTACCGTAATCAACAACGCGCTGCATCCCGTCGATCACCGGTTCAAAGTAAATGGAATCAATGCCAACATAGTTCTTTTGCTTATACTCAGCTTTGATGATGGGTTTATCGCCAATTGCCTTAATTAGATGGGGCTTATAGTAAAAACCGTGATTAGCTATGGTACATTCTATATTTGCCATTTGCAGCGGGGTCGATAATAATTCGCCCTGGCCTATAGCCAACGATATAATGGTATTGGCGCGCCAATGGTTTTCGCCGTATATTTTGTCGTAGAATAACGGCGTCGGCACATTCCCACGCCGTTCATTGGGCAAATCCACGTCCAGCTTAACGCCAAAGCCAAATTTGTTGACTTCTGCGCGCCAGTCGATATAAGTACTTCGGGTGTTCCGGGAGCCATTTTTATTCATTACCCGGTCGAATACATTACAAAAATAAGTATTGCACGACATGGCTATGCCCTTGCGAAGATCGGTTACGCCATCGAAATGCTCGCAGCCTACCTTATGATTTCCGGCCATATAATAATGCGGGCAGAAATAGGTGGTTTGAGGGTTTATTATGCCTTCCTGCAACGCAATCAAAGCCGACAATGGTTTAAACGAGGAGCCGGGCGGATAATAAGCCTGGATAGGCCGTATCAGCAGCGGGCTGTAGGGGTTGTTGTACAGGGCCGCCGCGTTATTGCCGCGTTCGCGGCCCACCAGTAAGTTTGGATCGTAGGTGGGGCTGCTCACAAAACACAGAATTTCGCCGGTAGAGGGTTCAATGGCCACAATGCTGCCCACCTTGTTCTTCATCAGTTTTTCCCCCAGCTTTTGTATATCTATATCCAGCGATGAAGTTAAGCGCAGGCCGGCGACGGCGGCAGTATCGAACATACCGTTTGCATAACGGCCTTTTGGCTTATTGCGCGAATCGACCATTAAATTTTCAACGCCCCGCTGTCCGCGTAACACGCTTTCGTACGATTTCTCGACCCCTGTTACACCCTTATAATCGCCGGGGTGATAATATCCTCCTGAGTTTTTTATGTCCTTATCCTGCACCTCGCCGATAAATCCGAGAAACTGGGCAGCAACCGAGTCGGGGTAATACCGCAAATACCTTGTCGACGAATAAAAGCCCGGGAATTCGGAAAGCCGCTCCTGCACTGAAGCGTACGTAGTAACCGAAAGTTGTTTTTCAAATACCGAAGACAGGTAGGGTGAATATTTTACGGCCTTAGCCCATTGCTTATCAAAAGTAGCCCTGTCAATGCCCAATAGTTTGCAAAATTCAACCGTGTCAAATGGCTTAACCTGTTTTGGTATCACCATAATATCGTAAAAGGGCACGTTTTGAACAAGGATTTTGCCGTTACGGTCTAGTATCGGCCCGCGGGCCGGATTGTGGATGATTTGCCGGCGTACATTGTTGCTGGCATAAATTGCGTAGCGGTTATCTATGATCTGGATATAAAACAGCCTGGCCAGCAGTATAATAATTATAGTTATAAAAATCCCCGCGATGACATACCTCCGCTCAAAAAAACTATTCATTTACGCTCTTTCCTTCTGAAAAATAATAGGCCTGAAATTAACATTAAAAATACTGTAAATAATGAACTGAATATAACCCTGCCAAGTATATATTCCAATCCCGAAAAGTTAAAAGATTCGAGGTAGAAGAGAAAAAAATGATGAAATAAAGTAAGCACAAGGGCGTAGGTAAAAAACCAACGGAAACCCATTATGCTCAGGGTTGGTTCAGGCTCGTTATCAAAGCCTTCTTTTTGCACGGTGATGCTGATGAATACGATGCGTACAAACGCAAGCAGGATACAAGCTGCCGCGTTTAAACCCGGTGTGTCATAAAAGGCATCAATGGTTAGCCCGGTTATAAAAGCCAGCACAAACAACAGCAAATTCGGCGTCTCGAAAGGCAGCAGCAGAATAAATAAAATATAGAAGTACGGCGCAGAAATATTGTATACGCTGATATTCTTCAGCAAAAAAACCTGTATGAAAACCAATACCACGAACCTTACCAGGTTGATAAAAATAGCTTTACTCATCTTTTTTCTGCTGAGCCTCCAACCCCGATTGTTCGCCTGCAAATTTGTTTTCGACTACATCAACATACTCCAGCTTACTGAAATCAACGGAAACCGCTACTTCCATATTTAGCGAATAGCCGCCTCCTTTAATATGCAGGCTGCTTACCTTGCCAATCGGAATTCCTTCCGGGAAAAGCGAATACCCGGAGGTTACCACCCATTCGCCTATTCGCGGCTGCGCGTTGTTCGATACATCTTTAAGCACGCATTTGCGGGGATTAATGTCATCGCCCCACTCAACATAGCCTATATCTTTATTGCGGGCCAGCATGGCGCTGAATTGCGAGTCTTTATGCAGCAGGGATTGCACCACCGCGAAATGCGCAGATACGTAAACAACTTTCCCCACAATGCCCTTGCTGCAAATAACCCCCATGCCCTTCGTTACACCATCATTGCTTCCTTTATTCAGCGTAAGATAATTATTGCTGCGGTTAACCGAATTATTGATCACCCGCGCTACTATATATTCATATTGCTGCTTATAAACCGTATCCGTTACCTTGTGTTTTTTTATGGTATCGATATAAAAGGACGATTTGAGCTGGTTGCGCAATTGGGCATTCTCGCGGGCTAAACTATCGTTTACTTTTTTTAACGATAAATATCCATAAAACTCATTAATCCTTGCGTATAAATTGCCGGTTAGCTGGTTGGAGGAGTTTATAAAAGTGGCCTTCTGGAACGAGTTGTATTTTATGTAAATAACCAGGGCCGACACCTCGAATATAAGGAACAAAAAAAATGCGTTGTACTTGCTGACAAATATCCAGAGGTTACGCATGGTTTATTTAGATATGAGATGTGAGATACGAGATATGAGATTATAAACTTCTAAATGTCTCAAATCTCATATCTGATATCTCACATCTAAATTATTGCATTAAAAACTTAAAATTTCCAATATTTTTAAGCGCTGTCCCGGTTCCGCGGACTACTGCGCGGAGCGGGTCTTCGGCTACGTGCACGGGCAGCTTGGTTTTTGCGGCTATGCGCTTATCCAGCCCACGCAGCAGCGCGCCCCCGCCGGTTAGGTAGATACCGGTTTGATAAATATCAGCCGATAACTCGGGCGGCGTAATTTCCAATGCCTTCAGGATTGCCTCTTCAATCTTCGAAATTGATTTGTCAAGGCAGTGGGCAATCTCGGAGTATGAAAGCATGATTTGTTTGGGAACGCCTGTCATAAGGTCACGGCCCTGTACTGCAAAATCAGCCGGAGGATCGGCCAGCTCAGGTAAAGCCGCTCCAACTTCAATTTTTACTTTTTCGGCTGTACGGTCGCCGATCATAATATTATGCTGACGACGGATATATTGCACAATATCCGAGTCGAAATTATCACCCGCTACACGGATTGACTGGTCGCAAACAATGCCCGACAAAGCGATAACCGCAATCTCGGTAGTACCGCCCCCGATATCAATGATCATGTTGCCCATAGGTTCTTCCACGTCGATACCTATACCCACCGCGGCAGCCATCGGTTCGTGAATGAGGTACACCTCTTTGGCGCCCGCAATCTCCGCGGAGTCGCGCACCGCGCGCTTCTCAACTTCAGTAATACCTGATGGAATGCAGATCACCATGCGCAGCGAAGGGAAAAACCAGCCTTTGCCCTGGTTTATCATCTTTATCATGCCGCGTATCATGTGCTCGGCAGCGTTAAAATCGGCAATTACGCCGTCTTTTAATGGACGTACCGTGCGGATGTTATCATGCGTTTTGCCTTCCATCTGCATGGCCTGGCGCCCTATGGCAATTAATTTGTTCGTTGTACGGTCGAATGCGACGATAGATGGCTCGTCGACAACAACTTTATCATTATGTATGATGAGGGTATTTGCGGTACCTAAATCTATAGCGATTTCCTGTGTAAAAAAATTAAATAAACCCATTTAATGTTATTTGAAAATAATCTGCAAAGTTAAAAATATAATAGCACGAATTGCACGAATGTAAGCTAATTAAAATGAATTAATCAGCACGAATTGACGCAATTGATAACTATTTTCGTTTTCCAAAATTCTTGTCTGATCGCACCTGTTCGTGTAAGTTGGAACTCACTTAAATTCGTGCAATTCGTTTAAATTCGTGAAATTAGTGTTCAATAATTAGTGTTTAAAATGCCGAACCCCGGTTGTTACCATAGCTATATTCTTCAGGTCGCACATCTCAACTGAAAGTTTGTCATTTATTGAGCCGCCCGGCTGCAGCACCGCCAAAACTCCGGCATCGGCCGCCAGCTCAACGCAATCGGGAAAAGGGAAATAAGCATCAGAGGCCATTACAGCGCCATGCAGGTCGAAGCCAAAACTGTTCGCTTTTATTACCGCCTGTTTTAGTGCGTCGACCCGCGAAGTTTGCCCCACGCCGCTCGCCAGCAGCTGGTTATTTTTTGCAAACACGATGGTATTCGATTTGGTATGTTTCACTATTTTGTTGGCAAAGTGCAAATCCCTTAACTCATGTGCGGTCGGCTGTCGTTTTGTAACGGTTGTCATCTGTTCCGGCCCCTCTATCACTAAGTCCTTATCCTGTTCAATTACGCCATTCAGCAGCGCCTTAAATTGTTTAACCGGCAACACAACCGGCTGACGGATCAGTATAATACGGTTCTTTTTCTCTTTTAGTATGCTCACCGCCTCGTCAGTAAAGGCCGGGGCGATCAAAACCTCGTAAAATATTTTACTTATCTCGGTCGCCGTTTCCGCATTGATTTCATCATTAGCTACAATTACGCCCCCAAAAGCCGAAACCGGGTCACAGGCCAGGGCGTCTATCCAGGCCTCTTTGATAAAATTGCGGGAAGCAATGCCGCAGGCATTGGTATGTTTTAAAATAGCTATGGTCGGCTCGGTAAATTCATCGATCAAACTGACGGCGGCATCCACATCCACCAGGTTATTATAAGAAAGCTCCTTACCATGCAATTTGGTGAACATGTTGTCGAGGTCGCCGTAAAATACGCCTTTTTGATGCGGGTTTTCGCCGTAACGCAGCAGCTGGCTGGTTTGTATGCTTTCCTTAAAAACAGGCAGCGGTTCTTCCTGGTTAAAATATTGAAATATTGCCGTATCGTAATGCGAGGAAATATTAAAGGCTTTATGCGCAAAAGCGCGGCGCTGGTCGATGGACGTCTCGCCGTTTTGGGTTTTCAGGATATTTTCCAGCTCCGAATAATCTTTTTTCGACGCGATGATCACTACATCTTTAAAGTTTTTCGCCGCGGCCCGGATCAGCGAAATACCGCCGATGTCGATTTTTTCAATGATCTCGTCTTCCTCCGCGTTTGAGCGCACAGTTTCCTCAAATGGATAAAGGTCGACGATTACAAGGTCGATCTCAGGTATCTCAAATTGCGTGATCTGTTGTTCATCACCTTCAAAGCCCCGGCGCGCAAGTATCCCGCCGAACACTTTGGGATGCAGCGTTTTAACCCGGCCGCCCAATATGGATGGGTACGACGTAAGGTCTTCTACAGCCACAACGCCAACCCCCAAATTGCGGATAAAAGTTTCCGTTCCCCCTGTTGAATATATCGTTACCCCAAGGCGGTTAAGCTCATGAATTATTGGCTCAAGGCCGTCTTTATAATAAACTGAAATTAAAGCATTTTTTATCTGCACAGGATGGCTCATTAACATCGGATTTTGAAGCCGCAAAGGTAATGAATGTCGTTGAGTGATTAGGCATTAGCGTATGAGTTTTTTTTGATTTATTTGGCACGCAGAACTCATGCTATTTACCTGCCTTCATGAGGTCGCCCTTTTTAGGGTTTAGTTGATAGACCGGGCTTATCGGATGGTCATAAATGTGAATTATTAAACAAAATGAAAATTATTATTTTAGTTTTAACGCAATATTTTTATCTTTACACTTACATTTTTTACTTTATCTATACACTATTTACATTGTTTAACCTTGTCACATGAAAAAACTATTACTCCTCGCGGTATTAATTACTGTGTCTTTTGTTGCGTTTGGTCAGAAAATAGCTATCGGTTTGAGGGGCGGCCTCAATTTTGCCGAGCTTCAATCATCCGCCGCCGGCAGCAGTTCGAGCCACACTTCAGATTCATTTACCTCCTTCTCGGTCGGCGCTTTTACAGACATAAAATTCAACAATCTTTCATTGCAGCCGGCGCTTGTTTTAACCGGCAAGGGCGGCCAGGTACCCACCGGTGATGGCGGCACCATTCAATTCGACCTGCGTTACGTACAGATTCCTGTTAATCTTGTTTACCACGTACCCGTTTTGATCGGCGACATCTATATTGGAGGCGGCCCTTATCTTGCCTTTGGCGCGGCAGGCACCCTAACCGAAAACGGCCCGGGAGGTAATGCCTACATTAACACCACATTTGGCAGTACCGGAGATTTCACTTCAACAGAAACGGGGATAAATGGTATTGCAGGTTTACAATTCAAGTCCGGCTTCCTTGTACATATAAATTATGATTTTGGCCTCACAAATATATTAAACAACAATGGCCCGGAAGCGGGCCTGGGTACCATTAAAACCCGGACACTTGGCGTATCGATCGGGTTTGTATTTTAAAGGCAGATTTTTTAGATAGACGAATCATTGTCGTTTAGTTAAGACCTTACCTGGCTGTTCGGCCTCACCTAAACGGCGAAGCCCTCACTAATCCTCTCCAAAGGAAAAGGAGAGGACTTTAGCTGCGCTCTTCGCCATCCTTTTTCAGAACCCTTTCCTTTGGAGAGGGCAGGCTGAGGCTACCGGCGCGTTTGAGAGCACTTGGCGCTTAACTAAACGACTTTGATGACGAATCATAACCTTTTTGAGTCCGCACTCAAAAACAATAATTTTGTTTGTTGGTAAGGATATAAAAAAATATTGCTACCTTAGGATATGACTACATTGATCATCAAATCAGACTCTGAAAAAAAAACCCGCCTTTTCGTTCAATTGGCGGAAGAACTTGGATTATCTGCAAGCGTCAATGATTTTGAGGAATTAGGTGTGAATGCAATGATTAAGGGCATTGGTAGAAAAGCTACCGATGAAGAGTTGTTAGATTACCTTTCAAGAGGCCTTGACGATGAACCTATAGACATCGAGAAAGCATTTTCGAAATATTCACACAAAAAACTATAAATTGGTTGTCAAAATCACTCCAAAAGCTTTAAGGGTTATTGATGGTATAGCGGATTTCGTAGAGTCAAAAAACACAAAAGGCAGCGGTAAACGATATGCAATAAAATTTAAGGCAGCGATAAAAAAACTTGCTTTGAGCAACGTTCAATTCGCTATTTGTAATCACCCTGTGCTTGCAGCATTCAAATACTCGTGCAGCCATTTTAATGATTGGGTTATTGCTTTTAGAATTCAAAACAATGAATTGACAGTCTACGAAATAATACACGGCTCTTTGCTTTTTTGATGAAAGCTAAATACCGATAGTCTCAAACCCTGATCCACCATCAGCTTTTCATCTTTTTCAAAAGGCTTTCGATCACCCTCGGAAAATGCTGATGCTCTAGTTGCTGCCCTTTGAATTTGACCACCTCCAGGTTATCCTCCGGATCTATCTTAAACCGGGATTGATGGATGATCTCGCCCTCATCATATTTATCGTTTACAAAATGGATGGTAATGCCCGATTCTTCGTCTTTGGCGGCCAGTACCGCATTGTGAACATGGTCGCCGTACATGCCGGGACCGCCATATTTGGGCAGCAGGGCGGGGTGAAGATTTATCACTTTGTTGGGGAATGCGTGTAACAACGATTCGGGCACAAGCCACAAGAAGCCGGCGAGGACGATCAGGTCCACCTGCAGGTTTTTTAACAGCCTGATCACGTCGTCGGTTTCATAAAATTCACGGCGGGTAAAAATGTGCGAGGGGATTTCGAAATTATCCGCGCGCTGTAGCACATAAGCCTGGGGATTGTTTGTAAGTACCAATACTACTTCCGCCTCGGTGCTGCGTTTAAAATGCTCCATAATTTTTTGAGCATTTGACCCGGATCCTGAAGCAAAAATCGCAATTCTTTTTTTCATTAAAGCTTGTTCACCTTTTAATGTTATAACAGCTAACCAATATTTTATCCTATTGTTTCAATTTAAAAGACAAATAGGTTTTAAAATGGGCGCACCTTTTACACCGCCTCAAATATAAAGTATTCGTCGCAAATAGTTTGTTTTTAAATGCGAATTAGGACTTCGAAACTTCAAGCATTTGGTTGCTTTTGCAGATTATTTGCTCAATCGGTTCCATTGAGCTGCTGCCTGACAAAGCCGTATTGTACTATGCGCCGCGGTTTTGTGAGGGAGTAATTAGGTTCAATATCGCCGGTTTGAAGCACAAGCGAAAACTGACCCAGGTTTTGTATGCCCGCATTGGCAAAGGGCATCGAATTATCGGCAGCCACCGTATCCTGGCAAACCACATTGGCCTGTAAAAAAAGCTGGTTCGGCGACAATGTCCACCTGGCAGGCTGAGATACCTGCTTTATACAGTCGAAGTTTGTAAAGGTACAGGTGTTGTCTTTGTTGAATATAAAATACTGGCTCGAGTCGCAGGCGGTATTCAGTGTATCGATAGATATCTGTGTATTGCCTATATAATTAAAGGCCAGCACGGATGCCAGCACCCACTTGCCGCCTGTAAAAAGTGACTGGATGGGGCTTTGATTATTTTTTTTGCACGAATTTATACCAATGGCAACTAATAAAGCGGCGAAGATGAGCAATGAGCGTTTATTTTTCATATACAGTATGCCGGCAAAAATAATTATTCCCCGCCATATTAAGGGTTGGATTTATTATAACGTTTTTATTTGCAAATAGTCTGCCCGGAGCAAGATTTATTGGATTTATAGTTGAAATGATCTTTGCAGTCCATCAGCCTTATTTTCATTTGAAAGTTGATTGTTAAAATATTCACGTCCGGGGTCAATTTTTTTTTAGCTTTGCGCTACAAATTTCAAAACACAATGAGCGTTCTCGTAAATAAAGATTCAAAGGTTATAGTCCAGGGATTTACAGGCAACGAAGGCACCTACCATGCTTCGCAGATGATAGCTTACGGCACGCAGGTGGTCGGCGGCGTTACGCCGGGCAAAGGCGGGCAGCAGCATTTGGAACGCCCGGTATTTAATACGGTGGCCGATGCGGTACAGCAAACCGGCGCGGACGTATCTATCATATTCGTTCCCCCGGCTTTTGCAGCTGATGCGATAATGGAAGCCGCCGAAGCAGGAATAAAGGTAATTGTATGCATCACTGAAGGTATCCCGACCAAGGATATGATCATGGTGAAGGAATATTTAAGCGACAGGGATTCTCGCCTGATCGGCCCCAACTGCCCCGGAATTATTACAGCAGACGAAAGCAAAATAGGTATTATGCCAGGCTTTATCTTTAAAAAAGGAAACGTTGGCGTAGTTTCAAAATCAGGCACCTTGACCTACGAGGCCGTTGACCAGGTGGTTAAAGCCGGCCTTGGCATCACAACTGCCATAGGCATCGGCGGCGACCCGATCATTGGCACGCCAACCAAAACAGCTGTCGAGTTGCTGATGAACGACCCCGAAACGCACGGCATCATCATGATAGGAGAAATTGGCGGCAGCATGGAAGCCGAAGCTGCCCGCTGGATAAAAGCGAATGGAACAAAACCCGTGGTAGGCTTTATTGCCGGCCAAACCGCCCCTCCGGGGCGCCGCATGGGCCACGCTGGAGCAATAGTTGGCGGCGCCGACGATACCGCAGCAGCAAAAATGAAAATTATGCGCGAATGCGGGATACGCGTGGTAGAATCACCTGCCGAGATAGGCGCGGCCATGGCGGAGGAACTTTTGAAGAGAGGTTAAAGGAGAATGGTGAAAGGTGAAAGGTTGTTGTTAGTCAGTAGTTCCGTCATTCACTAATTCAGTAATTCACTAAATCAATAATTAAACTCCTGGTTTTAGCCGGGATTTTTTATGCCATGCCATTAACCATAAAATCGTAAACAGTGCCTTTGGTTAAGTTAATTTTCAAATTGAAAAAACAACTCCCGCCATCGTCCACTAAAACAATGTCTTTTTTCCAGTAGTATTTCTCAGCTGTAGTGCAAAAACAATTAACCCAAACTTCTTTTTCTCCCTTCGAATTAATGATTGGTATCAGCTGTTTATAGTATTTTGCAGGGTTTCTGATAACATCACCTGTCCAGGTAAAATTAGGGTCGTGTTTTTTCTTTGTTATTCTTTTAGTGATTGATATTGCGCTATCTTTTTCTATCCTGTTATATTCCGATACCCGTTTGTTAACTAAATATTCAATTTTTAATATATCATCACCTGATAAAGTGGTTGGTGTAACGTTCTTATCGAAATAATAGTTATTCGCCTTATCAAGCTTTAGAATCGTGTAGATTGATGTGTCAATAGGTTTGAATGCCTGCTTTACCTGTGGAACGTTGCTGATTGTTTTATGATCAGGTTGGTTACAGGCAAAAAGCAGCAATATAAACAATGCTAAAACGGCTTTCATGGTTCAAGATTTAAATAATTACAAGATAAAAATTTACTCTCAATTTCCGTTAAAATGCGTGGTATTTTGCTGTTCCATTGAATCGTCAAATCAATGTCAATATCCTCTCCCGAAACAAATTAAACCCACGATTTGTCGTATATTTATATTAGTCAGAAGGCTAAAAAGCAATAAGACTGATATAAATGCTAATCGGTGAAATCATCAAAAAATCGGTGAAATCACAATAAAATAATCGGTGAAATCAAAATGCAATACAATCAATTAACCCCCGAAGAAGAACGGGTAATATTATACAAAGGCACCGAAAGCCCGTTTACAGGTGCATTATTAAATAACAAGGCGCAAGGCTTATACGTTTGCAAGCGATGTGATGCGCCGCTGTACACGTCCGAATCAAAGTTCGAATCGCATTGCGGCTGGCCAAGCTTTGACGATGAAATACCGGGCGCGGTAAAGCGGGTGCCCGACGCTGATGGCCGGCGTATTGAGATCGTATGTGCTAATTGCGGCGCTCATTTGGGACATGTTTTTGAAGGCGAATACCTCACGCCAAAAAATGTACGGCATTGCGTAAATTCAGTGTCTTTGAAGTTTGTGAGCGGTGAGTGGTGAGTGGTGAGTGGATGTCGTTTAGTAAAAAAGGGGTTATTGCCTCCCTTTAACACACGGTGGCCTCACCCTGCCCTCTCCAAAGGAGAGGGTTCTAAAGAATGCAAATTTTTGCCCATAAGTTATGCACAATCTTTCAGTTGTAAAATATTGGTGTACTGACCATTGACCGCCGCCCGATCACTGCTCACCGCTCACTATTCACCATTTTGTTTATAACTTATAGGCGATGTTAAAAACTTAAACTAACACCATAAAACTGCATCTCCTATATTTGGTTATAAGTTCGTTACAGGGCTCCCTAATTTACCGGTAACCTTACCGGAACAAACTAGGGAACCGTCGGCCAGCAATGGCGGATGGGCTGACATACAAAACTAAAATAGTTTGGCAGCGATAGGCGGAGGGTGATATTTAAGTAGTTAGAAAGTGATAAAAATTAATTATCGCTATTTAAAAAACTAACGCTGCTAAATGCGTGTCGGCTAATGTCAGGGTATAAAAAAGGTAATTGATTGGCTTAAATGAACAATGTTAAATAAAAGCAGTACATGAAACAGGAGACGGAATTATTACTAAAAGAGAACAAGGACCGCTTTGTTATACTACCGATCAAGTACCCGGATATTTGGGAAATGTATAAAAAATGCGAAGCAAGTTTCTGGACTGCCGAAGAGATAGACCTGGGAGATGATATGAAGTATTGGGACAATATGAACTCAGGCGAGAAGCATTTTGTATCCCACGTACTGGCATTTTTCGCGGCGAGCGACGGTATCGTTAACGAGAACCTGGCGGTTAATTTTATGAGCGAGGTGCAATTGCCCGAGGCGCGCTGCTTTTACGGTTTCCAGATCATGATGGAAAACATCCACTCCGAAACTTACGCGTTATTAATAGATACCTATATTAAGGATCCAGCCGAGAAAGACCGTTTGTTCCATGCGATTGAAACGGTTCCCTGTGTGAAAAAGAAAGCAGAGTGGGCGCTTCGCTGGATAAATAACGGCTCATTTGCCGAGCGGCTGGTGGCCTTTGCGGCAGTAGAAGGTATATTTTTCTCGGGGAGCTTTTGCTCCATCTTCTGGCTTAAAAAACGCGGCCTGATGCCGGGCTTGACCTTCAGCAATGAGTTAATATCGCGCGATGAAGGCATGCATTGCGAGTTTGCCTGCCTGCTATATAAAATGCTGGAGAAAAAGCTTTCAAAGGAGGCCGCAACCGCTATTATTACCGATGCGGTTGAAATTGAAAAGGAATTTATCACCGATGCGCTGCCGGTAAACCTGATAGGCATGAACGCCAAAATGATGAGCCAGTATATAGAGTTTGTAGCCGACAGGTGGCTGGGCGAGCTGGGCTATGATAAGGTGTACGGTGCGTCAAATCCGTTTGATTTTATGGAGATGATAAGCCTGCAGGGTAAAACGAATTTCTTTGAAAAACGGGTTGGGGATTATCAGAAAAGCGGGGTTTTAAATAGCCAGGAAAGTAAATCGTTTTCATTGGACGAGGATTTCTGATGGTGAGTGGTGAGTGGTGAGTTGGGAGACGCTCGTTTTATTGTTAATTTATAAAAAATTAGAATATGTTTTTACAATTGGGTCATACAAAATTAGACGCATATACTACTGCCAGACAGTTTGTAAAAGAGTGTTATATCGCCGTAACCCAATTTCCGGTAGAAGAAAGGTTTGTCCTGTCTCAACAGATAAGGCGCGCCGCGTTATCTGTTTATTTAAATATTGCTGAAGGAAGTTCAAGAAGATCATTAACAGAAAGGAATCGATATTATGAAATGGCAAGAGGATCTGTAATAGAAGTTGATGCTGCATTAGATGTAGCCATCGACCTGAATTATTGCACGCGGGAGAGTTTAAAAACTCTGGGCGACGCAATGATAAAATGTTTTAAAAACTTAAGTGGCTTAATCAATTCTAGCAAAATTTAATCTTGCAACTGAAATGAGCCATTTACAATTCACCACTCACTATTCACCACTCACCACTCACTACGATGTACGTAATTAAAAGAGACGGAAAACAGGAATCGGTAAAGTTTGATAAGATTACCGCGCGAATTGAAAAACTATGCTATGGTTTAAACCCGGCTTTGGTCGACCCGATTGACGTTGCCAAAAAGGTAATTGAAGGTTTGTTCGACGGTGTCACCACTTCCGAGCTGGATAACCTGGCGGCCGAAACAGCGGCTTCGTTAACCACCAAACACCCCGATTATGCTTTGCTGGCATCGCGTATAGCGGTATCGAACCTCCACAAAAATACCATCAAGTCGTTTTCCGAAACTATGCGCAAGCTGTACGAGTACGTCGACCCCAAAACCGGTCACGATGCTTCGCTGCTGGCGCCTGATGTTTGGGAGATTATCGAAAAGAATGCCGAGCTTTTAGACAGCACAATTATTTATGACCGCGACTTCGGTTTTGACTACTTCGGCTTTAAGACCCTCGAAAAATCATACCTGTTAAAACTCGACGGCAAGATAGCCGAGCGCCCGCAGCACCTTTTTATGCGGGTATCTATCGGCATACATAAAGAAGATATCGACAGCGCCATCAAAACCTATAATTTAATGAGCGAGCGCTGGTTTACCCATGCTACGCCGACTTTGTTTAATGCCGGTACGCCAAAACCCCAAATGTCCTCCTGCTTTTTGCTGACTATGAAGGATGACAGCATCGAGGGTATTTATGATACGCTGAAACAAACCGCAAAAATATCGCAAAGCGCAGGCGGCATAGGTTTAAGCATACACAATATAAGGGCTACGGGCTCATACATCAGCGGCACCAACGGAACCAGCAACGGGATCATTCCTATGCTGCGGGTGTTTAATGATACCGCACGTTATGTTGACCAGGGCGGCGGCAAGCGCAAAGGCGCCTTTGCCATTTACCTGGAACCCTGGCATGCCGATGTATTTGAGTTTTTAGACCTCCGCAAAAATCACGGCAAGGAAGAAATGCGCGCCCGCGACCTGTTCTATGCCCTTTGGGTGCCTGACCTGTTTATGGAGCGTGTGGAAGCCAACGAGGACTGGAGTCTATTTTGTCCGCATGAAGCGCCTGGCCTGGCAGATTGCTGGGGTAAGGAGTTTGAGAAATTATACAAAAAATACGAAAAAGAAGGCCGTGCCCGAAGGGTGGTAAAAGCACAGGAGCTTTGGTTTGCCATATTAGATGCGCAGGTTGAAACCGGGACGCCATACCTGTTATATAAGGATGCTGCCAACGGCAAATCCAACCAGCAAAACCTGGGTACCATAAAAAGCTCGAACCTTTGTACTGAAATTATCGAGTACACTTCGGCAGATGAGGTTGCGGTTTGTAACCTGGCTTCGCTGGCATTGCCCCGTTTTATAAGGGAAGGGCTATTTGATCATGTTAAATTGTACGAGGTAGCTTACCAGGCCACCATCAACCTCAATAAGATCATTGATAATAACTTCTATCCCGTTAAGGAAGCTGAAAACTCCAATTTGAGGCACCGCCCGATAGGTTTGGGGGTACAGGGTTTGGCGGATGCATTTATCCAACTGCGCCTGCCTTTTGAAAGTGATGAGGCGAAGAAGCTGAACAAGGAAATTTTTGAAACCATCTACTTTGCGGCAATGACAGCCTCCAAAGATTTGGCGATCAAAGACGGCGCTTATGAAACCTTTAAGGGCTCACCCCTGTCACAAGGTAAATTCCAGTTTGATCTATGGGGCGTAAAACCCGATAGCGGCCGCTGGGATTGGGAAAACCTAAGGCTCGATGTAATGAACCACGGTGTGCGCAACTCCTTATTAGTTGCGCCAATGCCGACTGCTTCCACCTCGCAGATATTAGGCAATAACGAGTGCTTTGAACCGTATACCTCAAACATTTATACCCGCAGGGTATTGAGCGGTGAGTTTATCATTGTAAACAAATACCTGCTGCGCGATTTAGTGAACCGCGGGCTTTGGGACAATAACATGAAGGATAAGATCATTACTGCCAACGGCTCGATACAGGATATTGCCGAGATACCGCAGGAGATAAAAGACCTGTACAAAACGGTTTGGGAAATAAAGATGCGCAGCATCATCGATATGGCCGCCGACAGGGGCGCTTACATCTGCCAGTCGCAGTCGTTGAACCTGTTCATTAACTCGCCAAACGCTTCCAAGCTTACCTCCATGCATTTTTATGCCTGGAAGAAGGGCCTTAAAACAGGAATGTATTACCTGCGCACACAGGCAGCATCGCAGGCGGTTAAATTTACCGTTGAAAACCAGGGCGGCAAAAACATGGAGCCGGTAATACCCGAAGTGGTTGACCAGGTTGCCGATGAAATACCGGCCGGTCCAACCTGCTCGATGGAAGAGGGTTGCGTGACTTGCTCGGCGTAAGTTTTTAGTCCATAGTCCATGGACGATAGACCATAGTTAAATTCAGGAAAATGATCTTGAAATTGACTATGGTCTTTTTGTTTATGTTGACCCGAATAACCTAAATTTGAACGTAAAAAAAACTATCGACCATGGTCCATGGACTGTGGACTAAATAATGACCAAACACGAAATTATCCGGTGCGAGCGCTGCGGCAAAAGCATGGAGTGCAAGGCAAATGCCAACGCCAAATGCCAGTGCAGCACCGTGCAATTGAATTTGAACGAGGTGCAGTATATCAGCGAGAATTATGAGGGGTGTATGTGTGCGGGGTGTTTGCTGGAGTTGAGGGAGGAATATAAAAGGTCGATAGGGCAGTTTAATTAAAAAAGTGATTATGAAACAAGACGCTATAAAAATATTCGAGGATAAAACTGTAAGGACTGTTTGGGATGACGAACATGAAAAATGGTATATATCAATTGTTGACGTTCCGCCTTTGTTGGTGTTATCACCAACAAACCGAGATGCCTGCGCGTACCAATCTGGCAACATCAGTTAAAACAAAAAGTTAATATGAAGTAAGTATCCCAAACTCATCATAGCCTGTAAGATAAAAATTGGCAGATGAATACCTGTAATCTTCCGGAAATTCAACCAAACGCCATTTCTCTTGCATTGGATTGTTGTGGATATACTCCAGTTTTTGCATAAACACTCTTTCACTCCAAAGATCGATGCTCAGTGCATTTCTTTCCCAAAATTGATATTCTCTGTCTTTGGCATTTACCCTGTAATTTTCGAGCTTTGATTTGTCAGTTTGTAAAAGCCTGAATTTCATTTGCTGCGCGGTAAATCTCAGGAACCGTAGTTGTATTTTGTCTTGTTTAAAACCATCTTGAATCTGCCATATCAGGTGGATATGATTGGGCATAATCGCAAATGCATAAATAACAACACTTTTTTCATTTACTAAAAATTGCAAGCTTTTTATGATGATGTCTTTAAAGTCGTCATCTTTTAATAAATGCTTCCATTCTAAAATGGTCGCTGTGAAAAATTGTGGATGATAATCGAAATTGATTTCTGCCATGGTACTAATTTAAAAATATTTGATGAGTCCTGCTTAAGTACATGAAAGTTTGTTGGTGTTAACACCAACAAAGGCGAATGAGTCCTGCTTAAGTACATAAGAATTTGTTGGTGATAACACCAACAAAGGCGAGAACATATCCGCCGTCCGTATTGTACAAATTTGTGTAAACCATGATTTTACAGTGTAAACCATGTAATTAACTGATTAACAGGCATATACAGCTGTGTAAACCATGAATTATGTAAACCATGTGTAAACCATGTTTTGTGCTTTTCGGGTCATTACCAGGGTTTCAGTGGGACAAGAAACCTACCTGACCTCCACATCCTTCTGCACCCTAATATCCGCCGATGAACTCCCAATCATCAACTGCACCGGCTCTTTCTCAACAACAAAACCTTTCTTAGCCATATCCCAATAAGCCAGCGATGAAGCCGGTAATTTAATATTAACCGTTTGTGTTTCGCCGGGGTTAAGTGTTACCCGTTTAAAGCCTTTCAACTCTTCTACCGGCCGTTCAACTTTTGATTTCAGATGCTTAACATATAACTGCACCACCTCGTCGCCGGCCCGGCTGCCGGTGTTTTTTACATCTACGCTTATAGTTAGCTCGCCGTTTTTATCCAGCTTGTCAGCGCTGGTTTTTAGGTTGCTGTATTGGAAGGTGGTATAGCTTAAGCCAAACCCAAACGGGTAAAGCGGCTTGTCTTTAAAATACATATAGGTACGGCCGTGCCTGATGTTATAATCCATCATGGGCGGTAATTGGATAAGCGAATCGGGCCAGGTTTGGACCAGCTTGCCGCCGGGGTTTATATCGCCGAACAGGGCGTCGGCTAAAGCATTGCCTTGTTCCTGGCTGCAATGGCTGATGTGAATAATGGCCGGTATATTGGCCTGCTCCCAGTTAATAGCATAAGGGAAGTTGCTCACCAGCACCAAAACAATGTGTGGATTTACCTTATATAAGTTTTTAACCAAAGCCTCCTGCGCGCTGTCCAGCGATATGCTCTGGCGGTCGACCGCCTCACGGCCCTCGCTCGGCCCGTCCACTTTCTTCCAGCCTAAATTCCCCGTTGGGTTATTGCCTACGCATACAACAACGGTTTCGGCGCTTTTGGCCATGGTAACCGCCAGGTCGGCATTGGTGGTGTGGCTCACCACGGTGTTTGAACCTGCCTTATTTTTTATACCTTCCAGTATGCTTACGCTATAAGCCGGCGAGCCGCTGTACCAATCCTGAAGTATTTCGGCGGAGCGCGGGCCAACTACGGCAATTGACTTGATCTTGTTTTTATCCAACGGCAATAAGCCCCCATCATTGTTTAGCAGCACGATTGATTTTTGGGTGATCAATCTTACAAAATCCCGGTTCGTTTGGGAAAGCCATGGCTCGGGGCCGGTACCGATAGTGGCATAAGGCACCATTTCGGGCGGGTCAAGCTGGCCAAGCTTTATCATTACGCGGAAAACACCGCGCAGCACCTGGTCAATATCCGCTTCGGTGACCAACTTTTTTTGGAGGGCTTCGTTCGTGCCTGCCTTGTAATTATCCAAAAACTGGTTGATGCCTGCTTTTATACAGCCGGCTGCGGCTTCCGCCAGGGTCGGGTAATAATGGTGCGCGGTTACCAGTTGGTGGTATGCGCCGCCATCAGTGCAGATGATCCCGTTTTGGCCCCACTCATTAACCGTAATGTTTTTTAGCATCGGGCTGACAGCCTGCGGTATGCCGTTCACATCATTATACGACGCCATGTAAGCCCTCGAGCCGCCTTCCAGCACGCCCATACGAAAAGGGACGGAATAATATTCACGGAACAACCGCTCATCGAAATCAGACGAGCTGCTATCGCGGCCATTCTCGTTGCTGTTGGCCAAAAAATGTTTCATCAGGGCCGACGTCATCCAATATTTGGGATCGTTGCCCTGCAAGCCGTGAATATAAGCTACAGCCATGGTGCCATTGAAAAAGGCATCTTCGCCATAGCATTCTTCGGTACGGCCCCAGCGCGGATCGCGGCCAATATCCGCATTTGGCGCCCGTACTACCAGGCCTCCCTTGTGGTATTTTTCGCTTTGAAACATATACCGCGTTTCAAATGCTTCTATAGCAGCGGCTTGCTGCAGCAGGCCGGGGTCCCAGGTTTCGGCCATGCCTATAGATTGCGGGAATATGGTAGTCGGTACCGGCGTTTTGCGCCCCCAATTGCCGGGCAATCCCATAGCTAAACCGTGCAGACCCTCGACGTGCCCCGCTCCTTTTACACCCAAACGCACAATCGTTGGGTTGGTGCCAAGGCAATTTACTTTTTCCTCAAGGGTCATTAAGGAGAGCAGGTTGGTGATGCGATCTTCCGTTGGCAGGGCAGGGTTTTGGAACGGATATTTGTATTGCGCGAAGGTTAATGAGGTAGTCAATGACAAGACAAGGCCCAGCAAAGACTTTAAACTGTTAAGGATTAGCGTGTTTTTCATTACGAAAATAGATTTAAGGTTTTGACCGGAATAATTTAAGGTTTGAATAAAAGCCGCAACAATGCGGCTATGAACCATGAACTATGAACAACGAACAATGCGCCATGAACTATGAACCATGCGCTAAAATTACTACCTTCACAGCTTCGAAACTAATACTAAAAATGAAATTATTAGAAAAAAAAACGGCGCTGATCACCGGCGCATCCAAAGGAATAGGCCGCAAAATTGCCGAAAAGTTTGCCGAGCACGGCGCCAACGTAGCTTTTACTTACTTATCATCAGTTGAAAAAGGCCTGGCTTTAGAGCAGGAACTGCAAAGCTTTGGTACGAAAGTAAAAGGTTATCGTTCTGACGCCTCAAAATTTGATGAGGCTGAAAAACTGGTGAATGATATCGTAGCCGATTTCGGTACGCTGCAAATTGTGGTAAACAATGCGGGCATCACTAAGGACGGCCTCCTGATGCGCATGACCGAAGAAAGCTGGGACGAGGTTTTGGATGTTAACCTGAAATCTATCTTCAACGTAACCAAAGCGGCTTCAAAAATCATGATGAAGAACCGTTACGGCGTTTTCATCAATATGAGCTCGGTAGTGGGCGTGCAGGGCAATGCCGGGCAGGCCAATTATGCGGCGTCAAAGGCAGGTATTATCGGTTTTTCAAAATCCATAGCAAAAGAATTGGGCTCCAGGAATATCCGCACCAACGTAGTAGCCCCGGGCTTTATTAAAACGGAAATGACCGAAGTGCTCGATCCCAAAGTGGTTGAAGGCTGGGCGCAGGCCATCCCCCTAAAACGCGGCGGCGAAACCGAAGATGTGGCCAATGCCTGCGTTTTTTTGGCTTCTGATATGGCATCGTATATTACCGGGCAGGTGATTCCGGTTGATGGGGGAATGCTGTAAGGATTTCGGAATTCGGAATTTCGATTTCGGATTTATTTTACGGATTTCGGAAGTCGGAATTTCGATTTCGGATTTATTTTCTGAACTCTAATTTTTGGAATTTGTTGAATTAGCCGAATTTTTTTTGGCACGATAGAATTCCCTCAATTCGATAAATTCTAAAAATTCGGGTTCTGACAATCCCGCAAAACTTTTACTGACCATCTCACAATATTTTCGCATTTTGCAAGTCAACGTAATGCGTATATCTTAGTACGCAAACTATATGCAATTTTTATTTTCAGTTACCTGGGGTACGGTTTCGGGATGGTGGGCGCCTGCCTGCCTGGCATTGGGTGTTTTATATGCCTGGCTGCTTTACAAACAGCCCGTTAACCTTGCCAATATATTCAGATACTGGCTGTTTGCGGCAAGGGCAATAGTAATAACCGTTATTGCATTTATCCTGCTGTCGCCCTTAGTTAAATCGGTTAGCTATAACCCGCAAAAGCCGCTGGTTTTAGTTTTGCAGGATAACTCCCAATCGATAGACCTGTTCAAATCCCCTGCCGGGACGGGAGCTTTTATCGATAACTTATCCTCCTTAAAAAAAGAATTAGGCGACCAGTACGACGTGCAGGAGTTTCATTTTAACCGCGATGTCGCACCCGGGCTTACTCGGGATTTTAGCGGCAAGCAAACCGATATATCAAAAGCCCTTCGCCAGCTGAATGACCGTTTTGTGAATCAAAACATAGGCGCGCTGGTACTGGCAACAGATGGCCTGTACAACCAGGGCAGCGACCCGCAATATGAAGCTAAAAACTTTAAAACTAATATTTATACTATCGCTTTAGGCGACACCATTGCCAAACGCGACCTGCTGATCGGCAATGTAAATTACAATAAGACCGCTTTTTTAGGGAACGATTTTGAGATAGAGGTTTTAGCGGAAGCTTATCAAAGCAAAGGCGAAAACATCCGTTTAAGCGTTACCGAAGACGGCCGGCAAGTGCAGGCGCAGAATATCCCGGTAAGCTCCAACGACTTCCATAAAGTTGTAACACTTAAATTGAACGCTGATAAAAAAGGGATACGCAAGTTCATTATCAGCATAGCGCCTGTAAAAAACGAAATATCGACCCAAAACAACACCGAAACTATTTATGTAGATGTGCTGGATGCCCGCGAAAAGATCTTGCTTTTATATGAAGGCCCGCACCCCGACATCAGCGTGATCCGGCAGTCTATCGAAAGTAATAAAAATTATGAAGTTAAAGCCAGCCTGGTTTCGGATGTTACCGCAGTTAAACCAGGCGATTATGGCCTTGTGATATTGTACCAGGTTGCTGACGCGGGTAACAGCGCCGTCGAAAACCTGTTAAAAAGCAAAGTACCGGTGTGGTATGTGGTTGGCGCGCAGACAAGCTTACCTGCATTTAACGCAGAACAAAAATTTATCAGGATAAGCTCGGGCCGCCAGGAAATGCAGGAGGTATTTGCACAGCCAACAGTTGATTTTACAGCCTTTACCTTGTCCGATTCCACAAAAAGGAAGATAGCGGCTTTCCCGCCCCTGCTGGCGCCCTTTGGTAATTATAGCTCGGCGCCGGCAGGCAGTACATTGCTAAAACAACGCATCGGAAGCGTGGAGACGTCCTACCCCTTGTTAGTGTTTGCAGATGAAGGCGGCAGGCGAATCGGCGTTTTAACCGGCGAAGGCATTTGGCGCTGGCAACTGGCCGAGTACGAGGCGTTTGGTAACCACCATGCGCTGGAAGAATTATTTGGCCAGGGCGTGCAGTACCTGACAGCCAACGCAAATCACCAGCGCTTTATAGTTTACCCGGCAAAGCGCGTTTTCGACGAAGGTGAAAATGTGATATTAAACGCCGAGCTATATAACGATGCCCTCGAGCTGACCAATACGCCCGATGTGCGGATCGACCTCAAAAGCGAGGCGGGCAAAAACTACAGCTTCCTGTTCACCCGTACAGGCCAAAGTTACCAGCTGGATGCAGGTACCCTGCCAATCGGAGAGTATACCTACGCGGCCTCGGCAAAGAATGGCGCTAAGCAATTCAATGCAAGCGGGCAATTAACTGTGCGGCCCTTAAACCTCGAAGCACGCCAAAGCGCTGCTAATCATGGTTTATTGCGAACCATCGCAAAACAAAGCGGCGGGCAAATGCTGTACCCGAATCAAATCAGCAGCCTTGCAGACCTGATCCGCAAAAATGAAAATATTAAGACCGTCGTTTACGAGGATAAACACTATAGCGATATCATTGATGTGAAATGGGTATTTATCCTTATATTAGGATTGTTAAGCCTGGAATGGTTTTTAAGAAAACGCGAAGGGGAGATTTGAGGCTGGGTGTAACTTCGTTGTCAAGAAAAAATGTACAAAATGAATATCGAATAATGAATTTTGAATATCGAACGTCGAAGTTTTACTTCATTATTGGATATTCGATATTCGGTGTTCGATATTGAAATTTAACAAATCTGCCAACCTAATGCCGCAACCGATTACCGCGCAAATCACGGATAAACATAAGCTGTTAGGTTTGGACCACCTGCGGGCGCTGGCAATAATATTCGTATTCTTTTTTCATTATAAATTTTTTGGCCACCCGGCATGGGAGCCTGCCATCACCAGCTTTGGGTGGACAGGCGTCGACCTGTTTTTTGTATTGAGCGGATTTTTAATTTCAGGGCAGCTTTTCAGCACCATAGCCAAAGGGAAAACTATTTCGATGCCGGATTTTTTTATAAAGCGTTTCTTCAGGATAGTGCCGCCATACTTTGTCGTACTTATCCTTTATTTTTCCTTTCCCTTTTTAAGCGAATTCGGGCATCTTTCGCCGGCCTGGAGATATTTTACTTTCACACTGAACTTCGGCCTTGATCTAAAAAAATATGCCACGTTTACACACTCCTGGTCGCTATGCGTAGAGGAGCAATTTTACTTGATATTGCCGCTGTGCTTTGGGTTGTTTACTTATTTTAAAGCCGGGAAGAAGGCGGTTTACCTGGTTATTGGGCTGTTTATTGCCGGTTTTGTATCGCGATGGTGCTGCTGGCATTATTTCGTGGCGCCCCGGCTGCCATCGAACGACCTGCGGCCATTATGGAACAAATATGTTTATTATCCCACCTATAACCGGCTGGATGGTTTGCTTATCGGCGTTGGCATTGCCGGGCTTTTTACATTTTACCCAAGGATAAAAACGCTGGCAAATAAATACAACGTGCTATTGATGCTGGCAGGCCTGGCGACGCTCGTTGCAGCGTATTTTGTTTGTATTCCCAAAGAAAGTTTTAATTCAAGCGTGTACGGTTTCCCATTAGTTTCATTAGGCTTTGGCTTTATAGTGGCAGCAATGGTTTGTCCGGCAAACATTTTTTTCAATTTAAAATCCAGGGTAACCTCGCTGGTTGCAACGCTATCCTATTCCATCTACCTGGTACACAAGATAGTTATTCACGTTACACAGGTATTGCTTGAGAAGATCGGGCTGGATAAAAACAGCGTATTAACAATGCTGATCTGCGTTGTTACCACGGTCACCGCGGCGCTTATCATGCGGTATGCTATCGAAAAGCCGGCGTTGCGCGTAAGGAACTTGGTGCTGGCTAAATGGAAATTCCGTAAAGAAGTTAAAGCTTTGGCCTTAGAAGTCAGTTAATGCTTATTTTCAGAGGTTAAACGATCTAACGCCCGTTTTCCCCCTTCGTTGCTGGGGTTCAGCTCCAGGGATTTTTTGTACATAAAAACAGCTTCGTCTTTTTTGTCCACTGCTGCTAACGCTTCACCGTAACTATCGTAGGTATTAAAGCTATTGGGGAACAGTAAAGTATTAAGTTTTAACACTTCCAACGCTAATTCGTTATGCTTGTTAAAAGTAGCCTCATATAAGAGGTGTAAGCCCAGCTCATTCATATCATCTTCGCTTAAATAATAGTGCGCGGTGTCTGCCCGCAGAGCCTGGAATTTGCAAAACGCGGCATCAATCCCTTTTTCTGCTAAAGCAGCGCCATAGGCCTGTGCCAACGATATTTTATGAAAGTTAAACGGTTTATTATTTAAAACGGCCATCGCATTAACGCCGTTTGCATATAGGCTTTTGTTAAACGTGTTATCAAAAAGTATTACCGTTTGCCTTTTTGTAATATTCCTCAAAAAAATACTAACAGCGCCCGGGACCCCTCCGCCATGCCAAACAACCTTTCCGGCGGAGGTGTCCGCAAATATAAACCAGCCCAATCCGTAAGATGCTTTGCCGACCCCAATATCCGCATTAGAATCCTGTCCGTTATTTAACTTAGTTGGCGTAAAGGCTTCTTTCAATGCCGAAGGTTTTAATATTTTGCCCGAATAAAGCGCATTGTCGAATTTTAACAGGTCTTTTGCCGTAGTGATGATGTTGCCTTGGCCTACAAACCCGCTCGCATTATATAATCTCCAGTGGTCTTTTTTTACACTGTCGGCGTTTTGAAATTTCTCAGTGTATAGCGTGGGCAATTCATAGTTAATCGCCCTATTTTTATCCCGTGCGTATGCCGGATCTGCAAGAAAATAGGTGTCAGACATCCCAGCCGGGATGAAAATATTTTTTTGTAAATAGCTTTGAAATGACAACCCCGAAATTTTTTCGACGAGTACGGCCAGCAAAGAAAAATTTGTATTTGAATAACCCCATTTTTCGCCGGGCTTAAAACTTAGTGGCTTATGCCACATTTTTAATGATGGTAAAATATCCTTATTTGTGAAAATTTTTCCGGGGTTTTTTCCTATTTGCTCTTCATACAACTGGTAATCAGGCAAACCGGAAGTATGTGAAAGCAGGTTTCTGATGGTGATATCGGGATATGGAAAATCAGGAAAATAATTTTTAAAAGGGTCGTCTAATTTGAATTTACCCTTATCTTTTAACTGCATGACAGCTGCCGATGTAAAAATTTTTGAGGTTGAAGCCAGTGCAAATCTTGTGCGGTCACTATTAAGAATTTGATTTTCAAAGTCCGCAAATCCAAAGGACCTTTCGTAGACGATGCTTCCGTTGTCGGCAATGAGCACGTTCCCGTTTATCTGTTTGTAGTTGTAAAGCGATTGAAAAAAGCTATCGAGCTTGGCAGATGTTGCCTGGGGGAAAGCTGTAGTGCTTATAATAGTAATTACTGCCGTACAAAAGAAAATTTTCAAAAATATTTTCATATCAAATAATTTTGGACAAAGGTAGGGCAGGCACCGGGCTTGACTGGTTTAGAAAACCTTTGGAAAAGCTAAATAAAGCTTTAGATTTACTATTGCATCGGCAAGAATTCATGAAAGAAGTGGTATTTATTATCAATGAGCGGTTTACTGTGGATAGCATTAGAAACGAAGTGCTCGACAGTAAAACAGGGCAAAAAAATCGGCTTGAGCCCAGGTTGATGAAGCTGCTTTGTATACTGGCCGAACGGCGGGGCCAGGTTGTAAAGCGCGAATTTATCATAAAGGAAATTTGGGACGATTATCCTGGCGCCAACGAGGGCCTCAACCAGGCTATATCATCTTTGCGTAAGCTCCTGGCCGACGAGCATAAAGAAATTATTCAGACGCAACCTAAGTCGGGCTATATTTTTAACGCAACAATTGCGCGGGACAAAGGAGCGAAGGCCGGAAGAAAAAGCAAATATATAGGAGCAATAATCGTCGCGTCGGTTTTATTATTGTTGATTTTTTTTATAATAGTCCGGTTCTACACAAAAAAAGAGGCACCGACAAACCCCGCCAAGGAGCTTTACGAAAACGATGCCCGCGAAATGGCAAGAAAGGATTCAATTCACCAGGCTGAGAAAACGCGTACTATGACGGACACGTTGGGACCAGCAGCGAAAGGCGATTCAGATCGACGCGGGGAAAGAAAGCAGTAGTTAAAAATACTACTCACTCCGTCTTCAAACTCTCCACCGGGTTCATGTTCGCTGCCCGCACTGCCTGGTAAATGATGGTGATCAGCGCGATGGTTGTAGCGCAGACGCCGGCCGCTAAAAATATCCACCAGCTCATATTTACCCTGTAGGCAAAACCCCGCAGCCAGCTGTTCATTGACAGGTAGGCAATGGGAAATGCAATGACAGAAGCTATAGCCACCAGCTTTGCAAAATCACCGGCCAGTAGCATTACAATCTGTCCGGCGCCGGCGCCGAGCACTTTTCTAATCCCAATTTCCTTCGCGCGCTGCACGGTTGTATAGCCGGCAAGGGCGAATAACCCAAGGCAGGCAAGGACGATCGCTAGGGTTGAAAATGAGCTGAATATCTTAGCGGTTTGCAGCTCATTATGATAAATGGCGTTATAGCTATCGTCCAGGAAGTGAAACTGGAACGGCCGATGTGGTACACGCTGTTTCCAGGTTGTTTCGAGGTCGCGTATGGTGGCGGGTACATCATTCCCGGATATCTTTACAAACGCCTGGAAAATATGCTGATAACCCGGATCGAGGAAGATAAGCAGCGGGCCAATGGCCTGGTGCAGCGAGGTAAAATGAAAGTCGTTTACCACCGCTCTTACTATTCCCTTCCGTCCGCTGCGGTAAAGCGCCATACCGATTGCCCGCTCAGGCGTAATGCCCAGGGCCTTCACGGCGGTCTCGTTTAAAATATAGGAGGTATGCGGATCGGGCACGTCACGCGTTGTATCCAACTGCATCCATTCGGACAGGGTGTAATCGCTGCCGGCTATAATTTTCAAGCCCATTGTTTTTACGAAATCGATATCGGTGGGCCATGCATTTATATACATTGGCCGCGCGGAAGCATCGGGCGTGGTGCTGATAACGTCGTCCCATTGTACGTTTGTGGGTTCCTCGGCACCGCAGGTCACCGATACCACGTTCGGAACTAGCTGTATCGCTTCTTTAACGTGCTGGTAATTTGCCCGGATGATGCCATCCACCGGGAGCACCACTAAGCGGTCCTTATCATAACCGAGGTCTTTATGCTGGATGAACGAAAGCTGCCGCAAAATTATAGTAGTGGCAATAATTAAAAACACCGACACCATAAACTGGAATACGATCAATGACTTGCGCAATGCGCCCGCTTTTCCCGAAAAAGAAAAACCTGCCTTAAGCACTTTAATGAGGCGCAAATTTGAGAGGATAAAGGCAGGATAGGCCCCCGAAACGAGGCTTATCAGGATATAAAGTAACAGCATTAAGCCGATGGCCGGCGGGTCGAGCAGCGATGCGGCAGTAAGCGGCCGTTCAACCAATTGATTAAATACGGGCAAAAGCAGTATAGCGGCCCAAATAGCCAGCCCCAAAGCGATTAAATTGAGTAATAACGATTCGCCGATAAATTGCAGAAAAAGCTGCCATTTTGCAGAACCTAAAACCTTGCGTATGCCGATTTCGGGTATTCGCCGGGCCGATTGGGCGGTAGCGAGGTTTGTATAATTGACACAGGCAATGCAAAGGATGAGAATAGCGACAGCGGCGAGGATGTAAATGTAGGTGATATTGCCATTAGGCTCCATGCCCGCCAGCTGGGAGTAAAGATGCACCCTCCGGAATGGTTCGAGATGAAAGATGAGATAATCGTTGCCGCTTACATCCACGTCTTTTTGCGCCCGCATGTAGGTGGCAATGTTTTTTTCCAGGGCCGGCGCGTCCTGCGCATTATGAAGTAAAAAATAAGTGCTGTAAACTTCTATATTCCATGAAGGAATGTTCGCATTTGGGAGACTCGCATATGAAGCAACAAAATCAAATTTTACCTGCGAATTGGCAGGCGCGTCTTTAGCAACGCCGGAAACTATAAAATTGCGCCGCCCCGCGATAAGCATCAGTTTCCCAAGCGCTTTGGTATTGCCGAAGTATTTACGCTCCATCGATTCGGTGATCACAATTTTACCCGGCGCGTTTAACGAGCTGGCAATGTCGCCCTCGACAAGCGGAAACGAAAATATTTTGAAGAACGAAGAATCAGCAAATAAAAACCGCGGTTCAGCAAAGGCTTTTTCGCCATACCGCACCACATACGGCTCAAAATTAAGTATCCTTACATACGACTCGATCTGGGGAAAGGCCGCGGCCAGCCGCGGCCCAACCATCGACCCGGTTTTTCCCACCTGGCTCTTTGCACCATTAACGGTGTACTCGGTAGTTGCACGCACAAGACGGTCGCCATTTTTTTGAAACTTGTCATAGCTCAGCTCGTTCGCGATATAAAGGCCGATCAGGACACAGGAAGCGATCCCGATAGTTAACCCTCCGATATTCACAAGGCTGTAAAGCCTGTTTTTAGCCAGGTTGCGCCAGGCTATTTTGAGATACATTTTTAGCATAATCTTAAGGAATATGGTAACAGCTAATACCGCGATTGTATCTAACAAAATGCCATTGTTTTAAGCCATTGATAATCAGCTAACTTTGTATGGTTTTTTGATTGGAAACTGTTCGTTTTTGATACGACTATTGTTCAGATGTGAACGATGTTAATGCCGAAGACGGAGGTCGGAGGTCAGAGCTCAGAGAGGTACGAGGTCAGAAGTCCGAAATCAGATTTACTTTAAAAACATTAAGACTTCCAATTTTGATGGAGTTTGAAGAGCTTTGAGCCGATTACTTCGGATTCGTCTGTTAATCCTTTAAAGGTTTCTTCATTAATATATTGACACTGAAAAGCAAAGTGTAACCACGATTTGGTTTCCTGGAGTGAACCCATCGAATAAACCAAAAACTTTTTAAATTCGCTTTCATAAACGCGGCGTCCCCATCCTTCCGCAATATTTGCACAAATTGAGCGCGAAGAATCAACAATTTGGCTTGTTAATGAATATGTTTCTGACTTCGGAAACGCTCTCGTTAAAAAATAAATTTTCATGGAGTAATCATTTCCCAGTCGATAAACATCCAAATCAAAAAATGTTTTAATCATACCTCATAAAACGATGTAAAAAGCATCCGTTTACAAATTTAATACCTGCCTAATAAATCAATTCAGAATCCGCCTTCTGACCTCTCCCTTCCGACTTCTGCCCTCTGAATTCCGACTTTCTGACTTCTTACCTCCGACTTCCGACTTCCGACTTCTGACCTCCGACTTCTGATCTCCTACTCCCCCTTCTTCGGCTGCACGATCACAAAAACATCCTCGTTATCCTTCTTCATCAGGTACCTTTCGCGGGCGAATTTTTCGAGCTTTTGGGGGTTTGAGGTGAGCTCGTCGAGGTCCTTGCGTACTTTGGCGGTTTCTTTTTGGTAGAAATCACGCTCCTGTTTTAGTTTACTTACCTGCTGGTGGTATTGGTATTGGGAGAAAAGATCGTTCTTGTCAAAAAAGATCATCCATATCACAAAAGCCATCGTGATTAGGAAATACTTGTTTTTGAAAAGATCTATCAGGCGTCTCATAGCGGTAAATTGAAATATAATTTAAAATTATCCAAAAAGCGCCGGCAAAGCAAATCTGGTTATAAACTTTTCAACATTGGTTGATTAAGTGAGTGGTGAGTAAGGTCGGTGCAGCCATAAAGCCTGTTCACAACTCACACACAACCAACCCCAAAACTCAATCTCTTCTTCCGCCACGACCTCTACCTCCGCTCAAACCACTGTTGCCGCCCCGGCTCCGGTTAGGGTTACCAAAACCCCGGCCTCTTTTATGCGCCTGGTTACCGCCGCCGCCATGCGGCTTATGTGAAACTTCCTGGGGTTTAGCAGCCACGCTTTTCAGGCTCATCGGGTAAGGATGGGCATCATCGACGGGTATTTGTTTGGAAATGAGCTTATGTATGTCTTTTAAAAACTCAACTTCTTCCTGGTCGCAAAACGAAAGCGCTATGCCGTTTAAACCCGCGCGGCCGGTACGTCCAATCCGGTGTACATACGTTTCGGGAATGTTTGGCAGTTCGTAGTTAATAACGTGGGTTAGCTCATCAATATCAATGCCGCGGGCTGCAATGTCAGTGGCAATCAAAACGCGTGTTGTGCGGTTTTTGAAATTGCTCAATGCCCGCTGGCGCGCGTTTTGCGATTTATTACCATGTATCGCTTCGGCGGTTATGCCCACGCGAACCAGGTCCTTTACCACTTTATCGGCGCCATGTTTGGTACGGGTGAACACCAGCGCGGTCTTAATGGCTTTATCTTTTAATAAATGGATAAGCAAGGCCCTTTTGTCGGATTTTTCGACATAAAACAAGGATTGCTGAATGGTGTCGGCGGTTGAAGATGGCGGGGTTACCTCCACTTTTTCCGGCCTCGTCAGTATCGTATTGGCTAATTGCTGGATTTCATTTGGCATGGTTGCCGAAAAGAACAGCGTTTGCCTTTTTGCAGGCACTTTGGCGATGATCTTTTTAACATCATGCACAAAGCCCATATCCAGCATGCGGTCTGCTTCATCCAAAACCAGCATCCTGATATGTTCCAGGTGTACATAGCGCTGATTGATCAGGTCGAGCAGGCGCCCGGGCGTGGCCACTAAAATGTCAACGCCGCGTTTCAAAGCATCAGTTTGCGGGTTTTGCGATACGCCGCCAAATATAACCAGGTGTTTTAAGCCGGTATGCTTGCCATAAGCCGCAAAGCTCTCGTCAATTTGGATGGCCAGCTCGCGGGTTGGCGTTAAAATAAGGGCCTTTATTGTTTTTTGTTCTTTATGCTGCAGCCTGTCCTGGTAAAGCAATTGTAAAATTGGGATAGCAAAAGCAGCGGTTTTGCCGGTACCGGTTTGTGCGCAGCCGAGCAGGTCCCGGTTTTGCAGTACTATGGGGATGGCTTGTTCCTGTATGGGTGTTGGTATGGTATAACCCTCGGTTTTAAGAGCCCTTAAAATAGGCTCAATTAAATTTAAATTTTCGAATGACATGTAATATGTGTAATGTATTTGCTAACGCGAAGCATAAGCGGGGATCTGAAGTGTTTATCGGTGATCAACCTTAAGCGAACGGGTAATTATAGGCAAAGATACTGTTTTTTATTGGGAAGTAGGGTTTTTGAGTTGAAAGCTAAAAGCAGAAGGCTGAAAGCTGGTGCTTTTAATTTGAAATTGCGCTATGTTTATCATGTGATTTGCCGGGAGTTGACGACTTTAAATTTACTAAATCTCACACGATTAAAAATCTCGACCATTTAAGGGGCGAAAATCCCCTTTGTCTCTTGGGCATATCTTAATTGTATTGGACTCATAGTACAAGTCATATATTTTGGTCTGTCGTTCATCTATTAAATTATCAATTGAAGGTCTGTATGAATATGGCATAAACAGCCCTATATAGATTGCCATTAAAGATTGTTTGATTGACAAAAATTTTTGTGAAGGATCAAATATTACAAGTCTTTTTTCATTTTCATGTTCCCAGTAAATGGATTTACGTAAGAAAAGGTTTCTATACTCTTTATGCACAAAAAGTTTAATAATCTCATCTTTTCCCGTGTTTGATTCACCCCAGAGACAAAGTTGCTCGTGTGGTCCATAAGTTACAACCTCAAGTTTATAATCGGCCAACTGCTCTTTATTTTCGTCTATAAATTTATCAGAGTCTATTTCCAAACAAACTCCATAATGATTACCTGCATAGTGCGCCCACATCATTTCATTTAAGAACCCGTGGTTTGGATTGTCGTTTACAAAACATAATATTTGAGAACTGGATTTAACATCCTCTCCAACTCTATCAAAAATTTTACTATTGAAATCAATTGGGTTGTCACGAGAATATGGGATTTCCGGATACATTTTCTCTATTCCATTTCCCGCCATCATAAACGCCCACCGTTGATTTTCTTTTGGATCATTCAAATTATGCAAACTGTTGGTTCGCAGCTCTTTTTTCGGGAGAATGTATTGTAGCGCTTTTTCTAATGTCGTGTAGTGATAAATTTTGCTCAAGGTGAATTGTCGGTAACAAAGAGGTCAAAAATATTTTAATCAACTAATAAGTAAATTAACCTGGCGTCCAAGTCCATATTCGAAAATCTTATAAAGCGTAGATAATTGTATATCGCACTTGCCATTTTCAAGCCGGGATATATAGCTTTTTTGGTGCCGATTTTAGTCGCAAGCTCCTCTTGCGTCATATTAGCTTCACGCCTTGCATCTTTCAACAACTCGCTGATAACAAAATACTGGGCTTTTTCCTCAAACTCATTTCTAGGCTCGGTCCCAACTTTTCCATACTGGATGTCAAGTATTTCATCGAAATTTTTAGCTTTTCTTATCGCTTCGTCTTTATTCATTTTGCCCTACTATTTGAATCAAACAACTTTTCAAAACCTATCAAATCTAACTCCCCTCATCATTCTCCGTCGCTTTAACTTCTTTTTTCTGGCTCACCCATGCGTGGATCAAAATAATAAACGTTCCCGCCATTATCGACATATCAGCCACGTTGAAAACGCCTGTTTTGAACAGCACGAAATCAATATGCATAAAATCAGTTACGGAACCGTGTACCAGCCTGTCGTAAACGTTGCCAATGCCGCCGCCCACTATCATGACAATCCCGAATAAAGTAACCTTGTTAATGTTGGGTTTTGCTAAAACATAATACAGGCCAAACAGTACCGCCAGTAATGGCAAAATAGTTAAAACGATGGTCTTCACCGGGCCAGAAAGCGAATCGCCCAGGCTCAAAAAAGCGCCTGTATTTTCAACTCTCCTGATGACGATATGCCGGTGCAAGTAAGTATATTCATCATAAACCTCCATTTTGTGCCTGATGAAGGATTTTGAAAGCTGGTCGCAGCCGATGTTAAACGCAAGTATAAAAATGATAAGTAAGGTTCGGGTTAACCGGTTTGATCTCATGGCGGACCGCTATTTTAATGATTGATGGATTTCGCAGATTTTTAGAACAAAAGCCGGCTAATTGGCCGGCTCTATTCGTGAAAATTCGTTTTTATTCGTGAAAATTCGTGTCTATCTATAATATTTAAAATCCGTGCCGATAAACCTTGCATTGCCGCCCAGTTCTTCCTCAATGCGCAACAACTGGTTGTATTTGGCGATCCTGTCAGACCGCGACAGCGAGCCGGTTTTAATCTGGCCGCAATTTAAGGCAACCGCAAGGTCGGCGATGGTTGAATCTTCGGTCTCGCCCGAGCGGTGGCTCATTACCGATGTATAGCCATTGGTTTGCGCCAAAGTAACTGCGTTTATAGTCTCGGTTAAAGTGCCTATCTGGTTAACTTTTACCAGGATAGAATTAGCGATATGCCCGTCGATACCCTGCTGCAAGCGTTTTACATTGGTAACAAACAGGTCATCGCCTACCAGCTGAACTTTACCGCCAATACGGTCGGTCAGTAATTTCCAACCTTCCCAATCGTCTTCGGCCATGCCGTCTTCAACGGAAATAACGGGGTACTTTTCAGTTAATTGCGCAAGATATTCCGCTTGTTCAGCACTGGTGCGGACAGCGCCCTTGTCGCCTTCAAATTTGGTATAATCGTATTTGCCGTTTACGTAAAATTCCGAGGCGGCGCAGTCGAACGCTAAGCATATATCAACACCGGCCCTGTATCCAGCCTTTTCAATAGCTTTGATGATGGTTTCAACGCCATCCTCAGTACTATCGAACGTTGGCGCAAAACCACCTTCATCGCCGACAGCGGTTGACAGGCCTCGGTCATGCAATATTTTTTTCAGGGTATGGAAAACCTCGGCCCCCCACCGCAATGCTTCCGAAAAAGAGGAGGCGCCAACAGGCATGATCATAAACTCCTGGAAGGCAATAGGGGCATCGGAATGGGAGCCGCCGTTCACAATATTCATCATCGGGATGGGCAGCGTATTGGCATTCACGCCGCCAATGTAACGGTATAAAGGCTGGCGGCTTTCTTCCGCAGCCGCTTTGGCTACGGCAAGCGATACGCCTAAAATAGCGTTTGCGCCAAGATTCCCTTTGTTTTCGGTGCCGTCAATCTCAATCATCAGGCTGTCGATCATATTTTGCGCAAAAACGTCGATGCCCTGCAATTCTTTCGCCAGTATATCATTCACATTGGCAACGGCTTTAAGCACGCCTTTGCCCATGTACACGGATTTGTCGTTATCGCGAAGCTCAACTGCTTCGTGCGCCCCTGTTGATGCGCCGGAGGGGACAGCGGCGCGGCCGAAAGCGCCGTTTTCAGTTAAAACATCTACTTCAATAGTAGGGTTACCGCGCGAATCAAGTATCTGGCGGGCATGGATATCAATTATCAGGCTCATTGGATTTGGTATTTGTCAATTAAAATCTACTTAGTGTACGTAGTACACCATTAAATATAGTTTCCAAATATACATCTTTTTGTGATTTCCCCGATTATTGGAGATGATTTCACCGATTATTGGGAAATGATTTCACCGATTATTTTTTTGTGATTTCACCGATTATGATTGATTTCGCCGATTATGATTGATTTCGCCGATTAATTGATGATTTCACGGATTTTAGTTTGATTTCACAGATTGATCCCTGCGTGAAATTTTGACCATAGTACCAAACTTTAATAAGTGCGATTTTATAAATTTTTGAGATGTTTAGTTACGATCAATCCTTTGATCCATAACTCATAATTCCGCCGTGATCGGTGAAATCACAAAACATCTGTGAAATCACAAAATAATCGGTGAAATCCCGGTAACTATTCCCACTTAAACGTCTTGACTGCAACTGCGTAGACCACAATAAACCAGATGCCTAAGATCAGCAGCTCGTGCGTTACGCCGCCCAGCCCGGCGCCTTCAAAGGCAACCTGGCGCATGGCATTATTGAGGTACGTGAGGGGCAGTATATTGCTCAGCCCCTGCAGCCACGATGGGAAAGCCGTAGTGGCAAAGAAGGTGCCTGACAATAAAAATTGAGGCAGCGTAATAATGTTGGATAGTGGCGGTATTGCACTTTCGTTTTTAGCGATGCCTGATATAATAAAGCCGAAACCCATAAATATGATCAGCCCGAGCGCCGAAAGTATCAGTAAATTTATCACGGTGGTGAGTCCATGTACCAGGGTAAAGCCAAAAAAGTAATGGCCAACGACTATGATAAACAAAGCCCCGATCCATGAAAATACAAGGCGCGCCAATCCCTCGCCCAAAACGATACTATAGCGCTTTACAGGCGTTGCAAAAAACCGTTTGATTACCAGCGTAATGCGGAGGCTCAAAAATACAAAGGCAGTGCCAAAAACCCCGCTGCTTAGCAGTGAAAAGCCAAGCATGCCCGGTAATATAAAGTCGATATACTTGTACTCGCGTCCATGAACTGTTGCTTCCTTTAATTCGGCGATGGGCTGGCGCACAGTATTCCCGCGGCTGTTTATCCTGAAAAATATCCCGTCTAACATCGACCTTAATATGCCATCCTTTTGTTCCGATGCCGTGGTATATTTTATATCGAGCGTATAATAAGGCGGCGTGTTATGCCTTTGAATATCCATAATAGCATCCAAATCCCCCTTTTTAAGGTTTTTCGCCATTTCGTCCGCCGACTGATTTTTTTCCAGATGTATCATCGGGATTTGTCGTAAAGTTTGATAAAGCGAATCAGCCCGTGACGTATCGCAGGTTTTAGCGACGCCTACATCCACGCTTATAGCGCCCCCGCCAATATTGGCAAAAACGACGATAAATATCAGCGGAAATGCCAGGCTAAATACCACCGCCGAGGGGCTGCGTATAATAGAACGGAAGCTGGCTACAGCAATTGCCAGGGTTGCGCGGGTATTATTGTATTTCTTCATTTTTTAAAAAGTCATTGGTCATTAGTCATTGGGTCATTGGGTCATCGTATAATTGGTGTTGCCGACATAAAAACTGCTAACTGCTACTGCAAACTGCCTACTGCAAACCTCCCCTCACCCTTCCCGCCATTCCTTCCCCGTAAGGTTTATAAATACATCCTCAAGGTTGGCCAGCTTAACCTCTTTTTTACGTTCAAAGCCTGTAGCTACCAGTTGGTCGATGAAGTGGTTGGGGGTATCGATACCGACGATGTGGCCGCCATCTATAAAGGCCACGCGGTCGCATAATTCTTCTGCTTCATCCATGTAGTGGGTTGTGATTACCACCGTGGTGCCGCCATCGCGTATTTCGCGGATCAAATCCCATAAATTACGCCGGGCCTGGGGGTCGAGGCCCGTTGTGGGTTCGTCAAGGAAAATTATCTTCGGGTTATTTATAAGCGTGGTGGCAATAGAAAACCTTTGTTTCTGCCCTCCTGACAGGTCTTTATATTTTGCTTTTGCCTTATCTGTCAATGCCACCTTTTCCAGCATTTCCTTCGGCGTTTTATCAACGCCGTACAGGCCGCAAAAAAGCGAGATCAGCTCCGAGAGGTTTAAATTGGGATAATAGCCCGCAGCCTGCAATTGCACGCCTATGCGCTGCTTAATTTTATCGGCATCGTTATCGATAGATAAGCCGTCAACCATTACCTCGCCTGATGTTTTGTCGCGCAGGGTCTCAATAACCTCGAGCGTTGTGGTTTTGCCCGCGCCGTTTGGGCCAAGCAGGCCGAATATCTCGCCGTCGTAAACCTCAAAGCTTATACCCTTCACCGCGACAAAATCGTCGTAGTTTTTTACAAGGTTTTTTACTGTTATGATAGGTTGTTTTGCCATGTTGTAAAAATCGGTTACAAAATTGATATTTCCGCTATTTTTTCTGTGAATGGCAGAAATATGACGATGAACGGTTTTGATTCGTATATGAGCTAAGTTTAGGTTAGCCTTAAGCCGGAAGTCTTAAGTCTTAAGTTAAATGTTGCACTTCTTACTTAGGACTTAAGACTTTCGACTCCCGACTTACTTCATCAAATGCCCCAGCGAATGAAGTACTGCGTGTACGTGTGCGGCCAGGTGAGCGGCCACATGAACAGCCTGGTGAAGGAGCTGTATTGCGAGCAAAGTTTTCATGATCCTGTTTGATTTGTGGACCAAATTTGCTGACAGAACCTTTAGTTAAGTAGGGATTTTAGGCGAAGCACGCCAAATTCCCGGTAAATAGCAGGAAAATGGCGATGAATGGATGCGCGTAAAACTTCCGAAGTTTTAAAAACTTCGGAAGTTTGTTCCATGCTTATTTCATCAGCTCAATAAAGTCATCAAACAAATACCTGCTGTCATGCGGGCCGGGGGATGACTCGGGGTGATATTGCACCGAAAATGCCTTTTTACCTTTCACCCTGATGCCTTCTATTGATTGATCATTAAGGTTAACGTGGGTGATCTCCACTTTGTCAGATGCGCGCACAGCTTCGGGCACTACGCCAAAGCCGTGGTTTTGCGATGTAACCTCGCAATGGTTAATGATGATATTTTTTACCGGGTGGTTTAAGCCGCGGTGGCCGTTAAACATTTTTTTGGTGGGAATATCGTTTGCCAATGCCAGCAGCTGGTGCCCAAGGCAGATGCCAAACATCGGCTTTTCCGATTTTAAAATATCTTTTACGGTTTCAACAGCATAAGGCATGGCCGCCGGGTCGCCGGGGCCGTTGGAGATAAAATAGCCGGTGGGGGCAAAATCTTTTTCCATTTCTGCGAAGGATGTTTTTGCCGGGAAAACTTTTGCGTAAATGTCCCTGTCGTCGAAATTGCGCAGGATGTTTTTCTTTACCCCAAGGTCCAGTACTGCCACACGGTAGGTTGCATCCTCGCTGCCAAAAGTATAAGTTTCGGTGGTTGATACTTTGGATGATAACTCCAAACCGTCCATCGAGGGCACCTTATCCAATTGCTTTTTTAATTCTTCAATATCCAATATTTCCGATGAAATTATAGCGTTCATCGCCCCCTTGTCGCGGATGTGCCTTACCAACTGCCGGGTATCGATATCCGAAATCCCAACTATATTTTGCTCCTGGAAATAATCCTGTATCGATTCATTTGCCTGTTTACGGGTGTAGTAAATATTATAGTTTTTACAAACCAGGCCGGCAATTTGTATGTGGCCCGATTCAACTTCGTTATCGGCAATGCCATAATTACCGATATGGGCATTGGTGGTCACCATGATCTGCCCGAAATAGCTGGGATCGGTAAAAATTTCCTGGTACCCGGTCATCCCGGTATTAAAGCAGATCTCGCCGCTGGTGGTACCCATTTTGCCGGCTGCTTTGCCATAAAAAACAGTTCCGTCAGCCAGTAATAATACCGCCGGTAATTTGGTGAAGTAAGTCGTCATCAGTAAAATAAAATAAATGATTAAAAAGCCGGTTTGCGTGGTACTGCGCCCCGTAAAAAAAGGCAGAAGAATTGAAGTGAGAATCTCTCATGTTCAAGGGGCAAAAATAATGAAAATACACGAATTGCACGAATTTATTCGAATTAAACACAAATGGCATTGCACGAATTAATAACACGAATTGTACGAATTTATTCGAATTTCACGAATGCAGCGTGGACCAAATGAGTAATTTCCGGCTAACTGAACAATCAATTTGTGTAATTCGTCTGAATTTGTGACTATTCGTGCTTAAAAAATTAATTCGTGTAATTCGAATAAATTCGTGTAATTCGTGCTTTCCAAAACTTTTCATCATGTCGGTAAATAAAGAGGTCAAAAGAGTTACCACGCATATTTTGCAGGAAATGAAAACCCGCGGCGAGAAGATATCCATGCTCACCGCCTATGATTTTTCGATGGCTGCCATTGTTGATGAGGCCGGGACGGATATTATCCTGGTTGGCGACTCGGCGTCCAATGTGATGGCCGGGCACGAGACTACATTGCCAATCACGCTCGACCAGATGATCTATCATGCATCATCGGTTGTGCGCGCTGCAAAACGTGCCCTTGTGGTTGTCGACCTGCCATTTGGTTCGTACCAGGGCAATTCAAAGGAAGCGTTAAATTCTGCCATCCGCATTATGAAGGAGGCAGGGGCTCATAGCGTAAAAATGGAGGGCGGCGTGGAAATTTCTGAATCGGTAAGCCGCATACTTACTGCAGGTATCCCGGTAATGGGCCATTTAGGCCTCACGCCGCAATCTATTTATAAATTCGGCACCTATACCGTGCGGGCCAAACACGAAGCGGAAGCGCAAAAGCTGCGCGAAGATGCCCTTAAACTACAGGAACTGGGATGTTTTGCCATAGTGCTCGAAAAAATTCCGGCGGCGCTGGCAAAACAAGTAAGCGAAAGCCTCAATATTCCAACAATCGGCATCGGCGCGGGCCGGCACTGTGATGGCCAGGTTTTGGTGATCCACGATATGCTGGGCATTAACAAGGGCTTTAAACCACGCTTTTTACGTCAATACGCCAATTTAAACGAGATAATGAACACGGCGATAAAAAACTTTGTAAGCGATGTTAAGTCGAAGAATTTTCCCAGCGAGAAGGAGGAGTATTGAGTTTTTTAGTTCATGGTTCATGGTTCATAGTTCATAGCCGGAAGGGGTTGGATGGGTTCGTAGGTGTTGGCTTATGAGTAATCGCCATTGATTAATCTTTCGAAGAAAAACTGCTGTTGTTCACCAACTTATTCTGTTTATTTTTGTTGATGCCTATGGTCCGGTTCATATGATTCATAAAAAAACTGCCGTGAACTATGAACTCTGAACCATGAACTAACCTATGAACTAAAGTGTCCAAAATTCATCCTAAATACGTCAACCTGGAGATCACCGATGCCGATGTCCTTTATGAGGATAACCACCTTATTGCTATTAATAAGCGTGCCGGCGATATTGTGCAGATAGATGAAACCGGCGACGAATCGCTGGAGGAGAAGGTAAAAAAATACATTGCTCAAAAATACGGTAAGCCAAACGGCGCTTTCCTGGGCGTGGTGCACCGCCTCGACAGGCCGGTAAGCGGCGTACTGCTGTTTGCAAAAACAAGCAAGGCACTCGACCGTATAAATAAGCTTTTTAAAAGCCGCGAGATGCACAAAACATATTATGCCGTTGTGCGCAGAAAACCGGAGCCCGAATCGGGTAATATGGTACACTGGCTGCTGAAAAACCCGCAGAAAAATATTACAAAGGCGTATGAGCAGGAAGTACCTGGGAGCCTGCGCTCGGAATTAAACTACCAGTTGGTTGGCGAGCTCGACGGTTATTATTTGATCAGGGTTGATCCCATAACCGGCCGCCCGCACCAGATCAGGGTGCAGCTATCTACACTGGGTTGCCCCATTGTTGGCGATAATAAGTATGGATACCCCAGGGGCAGCCTGCGCAAAAGTATTTGTCTTCACGCCCGGATGCTACAGTTTATTCACCCAATAAAAAATGAACCGGTGCTCATTGTTGCCCCGGTACCTAAAGATGGTTTTTGGGAAAGATTTGAAGGAATGATGGTGGGATGAGTTAAAGTCGTTAGTCTTGAGTCGCTAGTCTTGAGTCTTGAGCCCTAAGTCAGAAAGCAAATAAGCTGACTTAGGACTTTAGACTCAAGACTTTAGACTTCAGACTTCGTTCACAAGTATCACTTTCAATGCTTTTTCCCTTGCGGCGTTGCCGAATGTTTCATAGGCATCAATAACCTGGTCTAACCTGAAATGATGGGTGATCAATTGGTTGGGGTCCAGTTTTTTCGACCGTACGGTTTTTAGCAGCATGGGTGTAGTTACCGTATCAACCAGCCTGGTTGTGATGGTAATATTTTTTGCCCACAGCGTTTCCAGATGCAGCGTTGCGCTTTTTCCATGAACACCAATATTGGCTACATGGCCGCCCGGTGCAATAATTTCGGTACACAATTCAAAGGTTTCGGGTATGCCAACCGCTTCAATAGCAACGTCCACACCTTTTCCATCGGTAAGGCTCAATATTTTATCGATAACATTTTCCTTTGTGCCGTTAATGAGCTGAGTTGCCCCGAAAGTTTTGGCGGTATTTAACCTGTTATCATCCGGATCGATCATAATAATTTCGCCCGGCGTATAAAACTGCGCGGTTAACAAAGCAGCTAAGCCTATCGGCCCCGAGCCTACGATGGCAATGGTATCGCCCGGTTTAACTTGTCCGTTTAAAACGCCGCACTCAAACCCGGTCGGCAAAATATCGCTCAGCATTACCAGCGCTTCTTCATCCGCGCCGGCTGGTATCGGGTAAAGGCTGTTATCGGCATGCGGTATCCTTACATATTCGGCCTGGGTACCGTCAACCAGGTGGCCCAGTATCCAGCCGCCGTCTTCGCAATGCGAGTACATGCCTTTTTTACAATATTCGCATTTACCGCAGGAGGTAATGCAGGATATCAATACATGGTCGCCTTTTTTGAAATTGCCTACGGCATTTCCCACCTCTTCAATGACGCCAACGCCTTCGTGGCCGATGATCCGCCCGTCAGTAACTTCGGGTACGTCGCCTTTCATTATATGCAGGTCGGTACCGCATATGGTTGTTTTAAGGATTTTTACTATAGCGTCTGTCGGTTTTATCAGGGTTGGTTTTGGTTTGTCTTCCCACGCTTTTTTGCCGGGTCCGTGATAAACCAATGCTTTCATGGTTTTTACCTCGCCATTTGCTGGCAACTTAAATTCCTGGAATTTTTTTTCCGGTTGCTCGATCAATGCTTCCATAATAATATGTTTTGGTGATTAATGATTACCATGCAAAGATGGCTTCAATCCGCTGTCTGAGAAATGACGGGCGTCACTAATAAGGTATTTAATTGCAGGTATTTTGGCGGGCCGAACGGCGTTTTTTCGAAAGAAGCTGATGATCAAACGGAAGTACTATCCATTAAGAGTATTTCAGCAGCGTTGATGCCGGCATTTTTTCCTGGCTAAACATGTTAGGCAGTGACGAAAAAGAACGGAACCTGCGTGAAACCATCGCTATTTATTTCCAGTCATTCACCCTGGTGTATCCAGATATATTTTTTATCGGTCCAGTAAATTATACCGCCTGAGTTTGGTTCCCCGTCTTCAAGGTCGTATATAAAGATTGCCGGCCTTTTTAATACTATTTTTTTGCTTCCCGACATAGCGCCGTCTTTGTCGAAAAGCGTTTCATAAGCAATTTTATCAGTGTAAATCTTCCATCCGCCAGCCCATTTATAGTTGTCCAATCCGTTTCCAAACTTTTTCCCGGCGCCAAACACAAAATATTTTTGGCCTTCCTGCTGAATTATCAGAACTCCTTTCTTTTTGGTCCTTCTTTCATTCGCCAGCATGGCAACATCAGGTTTGCCATCGCCGTCGAAGTCGGCCACGAAGAAAGTCGGTTTAAGGCTTCCTTTTAATTCATATTTATTATTCAGCTTTAGTTGTTTAACGGATTTTAGAAACCATGGCGGCAGGGTTTGCTGGGCGTGCAACGCGAAAGTGGCAGAAAGCAGGAGGAAAAAGAATAGTGTTTTCATGTTTATGCGCATTTCCTATTTAAACAATTAAGGCCTTAATTTAAAATTCAATAAATTCTAAAATTCCAAAAATTCGGGTTCAGATCCTTCTCACATCCCCAGCACCTTCTCCCAAATCCTCTCATCTACCCAAACCCCTTCTTTCAAGCTTTTCTTCCTGGTAAGTAAGGTATTTTCACCCGGGTAGAAGATTGAACCGCCTTCATGTACCGGCCTGCTGGTTTTTGTATAGTTGATGATCTCTTCGATCAGTTCGGCGGTAGTATCGGCATGACCGGGTTTAATAGCAATAAAAACCTGCGAAACGCCGCTTTCATTTCCTCCCGCGGTAATTTTTGCGGTTGATTTTCCCTGGCTGAGCACCGTAGCCAGCAGGTCAAGCACGAGGGATAATCCCGAACCCTTCCAAAAGCCTACTGGCAATAATCTTTCCGACTTTAATATCGCAGCAGCATCGGTGCTTAAATTGCCTTCGGTGTCGTAACCGCCAGGTAAGGGTAATTCTTTATCGCTATTTTTATAAAGATTAAGCTTGCCGACCGAATATTGTGAAATAGCCATATCAAGCACTACATGGCCGTCTTTACGCGGTATGGATATCACTAATGGGTTATTTCCTAAACGCGGGTCGATACCGCCCCAGGGGGGCAGGTTGGCAATGGTATTGGAAAAACAGATGCCTATAAAGCCGGCTTCGGCAGCCTGCCAGCCGTATGCGCCGGCGCGCATCCAGTGATTGGTGTTTTTAATGGCCACGCAGCCAATGCCGTTTTCATTCGCAAGCCCTATTGCGCGGCCCATGCAAAAGCGCGCATTTAATATGCCGGGACCTGCATTTCCGTTCCATTGTTCCAATGATCCGAAGGCGCCATCCTTCGTGGGCTCTGCACCGGGATCAACCCAGCCGTTTTTTATATATTCAATAAATGTGGGGAAACGGTTAAGCCCATGGGTATATACGCCATCCCTGCTGTTTTCCGCAAAGGTAGTTGCACATATTTCGGCCTTTTGTTCAGTAAAATTCAGCGCAAGCAATACGCGTTTAAATTCGGACTTAAGTTTATCAAATGGAACAGTCATTTTTAAGTTGAAGGTCTTATTCTTTAGTTCAAAGTCAATAATAGTTGTCGCAAACTTACGATTTCCAAATTCAGGAATAGTAGCTCTCATCCTTCAATGAGACTTCAGACTAAAGACTTACGACTTTAGACTCAGGAAGCCTGCTCAAAAGTCGTAGCAGGTGTTTTGAACTCTCCTTCGCTTTTTGCTATCACAATAGTCGCTATCCCGTTGCCTATAACATTGGTAATCGCTCTCGCTTCCGACATAAACCGGTCCACGCCAAATAAAATGGCAAGCCCCTCGATTGGGATGATGTGAAGGGCGGTAAGCGTGGATGTTAGTACGATAAAGCCGCCCCCTGTGACCGCGGCGGCGCCTTTCGAGGTGATCATTAATATGCCGATGAGAGCGGCCTGCTGCTCCCAGGTGAGGGGGATGTGAAATACCTGGCCCAGGAATATTACCGCCATCGACATATAAATGGTAGTGCCGTCAAGATTAAAAGAGTAACCTGCGGGGATCACCAGGCCGACGACGGATCGTGAACACCCGAATTTTTCCATCTTTTCCATCATCGCCGGCAAAACGGATTCGGACGTGGAGGTACCGAACACGATCAAAACCTCTTCCCTGATAAACTTCAGGTATTTCCAAAAGCTGAACTTGTACAGGTAACAAATAAAGTTTAACACGCCGAATATGAAAAAGATGCAGGTAAGATAAACCGAGGCCATCAGCAAGCCCAGGGGCTGCAATGTTTTAATGCCGTAGGTGCTGATGGTATAGGCCATCCCGCCAAAAGCGCCGATGGGGGCAACCCGCATTACCATGTGCATAATGTTGAAAAAAACTTTCGAAAATTTTTCGAATAAACCGATAACCGGTTGCCCGTATTCGCCCATCCGGCTCAGTGCAAAACCGAACAATATGGCAAAAAACAATATCTGCAAAATGTCGCCTTTGGAAAATGCGTCGAAGATATTAGGGGGTACGATGTGAACTATAAAATCTACCCAATGCATATTAGCGGCTGCTTTCTGGTAGCCCTCCAACTTTGAAGTATCGGCGGCTATATGGCTTACGAAACCATTGCCCGGCCCCACTGCATTGGCCACAATAAGGCCGAGGATAAGCGCACAGGTGCTTACGATCTCGAAATAGAGCAATGCTTTGCCGCCAACGCGTCCAACCTTTTTTATGTCGTTCATGCCCGCAATTCCCAGCACTATGGTCAGAAAGATAATAGGAGCTATCAGCATTGTTATCAGGCTGATAAAAGTTGTGCTGATGAGCTTGGCCGTTGGGCCGAATGAAGGAAAGCAAAAGCCAACGATGACACCCAACACGATGCCGGTAATAACCTGGAGATTTAAATTGGATAAGAGTTTTTTCATGCTAAACAATTATACAATTAAATAGAAGAAGAAGCAAGGGAGAAGGGAGAAGAGTCAAGAACCAAGAATCAAGAGCCAAGAATCAAGAACCAGGAATCAAGAGGCAGGAATCAAGAGGCAAAACCAAGAGCCAAGAATCAAGAGCCAAGAATCAAGAACCAGGAACCAGGAATCAAGAATCAAGAATCAAGAATCAAGAGGCAAGAACCAAGAATCAAGAGCCAAGAACCAAGAGCCAGGATGAAAAAGGGCACGTAAAATCACTTGGGATTTTTATGTCTTGAATCCTGGCTCCTGATGTTCCGTACCCGGATTTTCCGGGCTTTGACTTAATCCTTAACTAACAGCGCCGGTTTGCAGGTTAACATGATAAACCTTGCCGCTAATGGTAACATCGGCCATTTGATTGCCAAGGAATGTAATGGTGCCCTGGTAATTCCAAACGCCCTTAGGGCCGGTGCCCTGTGTATTAAATGTGGCCGAACCGCTAATAATATCAGCATCGGCCGGGTTAAGGATCAGCGACGAAAGGGTATAGTCAAAAATTTCGGTACCGCTTTTTTTAGAGCCTGTATTATATTGATAGCTTCCGTTTGAATTTAACGAGCCGCTAAGTGATAAATTTGAATTCGGATCGTTAGGGTTGACGCTCGTTAAAGTTAAATTTTCGGCTACTTTATAAGTAAACGACAAATCGGGGCTTGCCAATGATATCGTAAGGTTATCGTTTGTAGCAAACCCGGTAACCACATTATTGGTGCAAAAAAAGTCAAACTTAACGTTTCCTGAAATTGTGGCCGAGCCGCCATTGGCAGCGCCGGTAAAACTCAGGGTGGTATCCACATGCAGGCTGCAGTCAGGGTTTGTCAGATCCTGCAGTACTTTGCCTTTGGTATGTACCGCGAAGCCTGCCGGCGCGTTTAATCCGCCGGATATATCAAATCCAAGCCCGCCGAATAATGACTGGCTGATGGTGACCGCTACCTGGCCGGCCACCTGCTGGGGAGGAATAGCGGGGCCAGAGGCGTTGGCGCCCGATTTTTTACAAGCTGTATAAGTAATGGCAATGGCTGCAAGCAGCACAAGGACAAGTTTCAGTTTAAATTTCATGATAAGATTATTTTTTGTTTTGCGAATATACCACATCTAACGATTTGATTTATATTAAAGTGCACGAAAAGTGCCAAATAATTATCCCCATCCGGGATGAAATGTGCGTTAAAAAAAACACCTTCTCCGTAAATTCCGAAGAAGGTGTTTTATTATGAACTTCCTGGTGATAGAAAGCTATACAGATCAGATAGGCGTTATTGTACCGTTTGTCAGATCAGCCAGGTATTGGTGCCCGTTTAAAGTTATAATAGCTTTGTGGCCGCCTATAAAGGTTATGGTACCATGATAGGTCCATATCCCGAAGGCATTATTCCCGGTAGTGGTAAATGTTGCGGTGCCGGTAATTATATCCAAACCGGCAGGTATGTCTATCTGCAAGCCAGTAAGCACATAGCTCTGATGCTGGAATATCGGGTTTGGCTTATAGTTGGTGTCGAGGCCGTGATGCCCATTTTTGAACTTAAAGTCGCCGAATGATTTCAATGTTCCATCCAATGAAACAAGCGTATCCTGCGGGTCCAGGCTTTGAACCGTATAATGCTGTGCAATAGCATAAACGAAAGAATAGGTTGCTGCCGAGCCGGCGCTCACCAGGTCGGTTGTAACCACGTACCCGTCGGGGAAAGCCGAATTGGCGCTGCAGGTATAAGTAAACATAAACTTACCTTTCACGAACGACTTTACGCCATTTACGTTGCTATGGTAGCTAACGGTTGTATCGACGGTGAAACCGCACAATGGATTAAGGCTGTTAACCACCGGCCCGTTGTTTTTTATGGAAAGGGTTTTGGGCGCTTTTACCCCATCTTTCAGGGTTACGCCACCGTAGGTTCCGGCCAATGATGCCGAGATATCCGAGGCAATGACGCCGGCCACTTGTTGTTCACTTGCAACCTTTGGTGCGGCGGGTGCATTGTCAACTTTTTTACATGCCGTGTAAATAAATATTACGCCGACAATAACTGCGATAGTGCCTTTAAAAGTAAATTTCATAACATTTGAGCCTTTCTGTTTCAATAATTTATCGTACTAAAAATAGAGAAAATCACACAACTATTTATCCACTTTTCGCAAAAAAAATTTTTAACTGCTTAAAAATTATTTTATTTAATTTATAGATAACTTTAGTTTCCCATCGATTAACGCAGCTCCCGGACCGGTGCATTTAAAGCCATAAGGAGCAGAATTAAGTTTAAAAAAACCTGCCGTCCAAAAGCGGCGAAATGTGCCTTTAACGGCAGTAATCGAACTTTTTTCAAATTGCCGCCATCCGGCCGCCTAATCGGTCAGCCGGTTTTTTTTATTAAAAGCGATAGCTAATGCTGATGCTTGGTTTAAAGTTATTTACATCAAAACGCGGCTGGCTGAAGTAAAAAAGGTTGGGATCGTTTTGAAACTTCCACTCGTAATTAAGTTCCCTCACGTACAGCAAACTGGCCGAAAAAATAAAATGCCCGTAGTCCCAGTCGCCGTTTATACCCACGCTATAATCAACCCAGTGCCGCCGTACCTCGCCCGCAGCAAACGCTTTATAATAAAGGTCTTCGTTATGTTCGTACCGCTCCACCTGCAACCCTATTTTTTTTAAACCGCTAAACCAGCTTACGTCAAACGTTTGCAGGGTGCTCCCCGGCCCTATTCCCGCGCCTAGTACTTCACCGTTGTTGGTGTACCCGGCTGTTACCTGGTTATTTGCATACCAGTCGGGAGTGGTATTCCTGTTGATCAGGTCGTCGGCGGGCTTTGCTAGTTGCGTTTCCTCTACCCCTACCTGGATACGCTGATCGGCATCATCGCCGACTGCAAACAATTTTCTGAAGCCTATAATATAGGCCCGCGAATGCTCCGGGTCAAGCAAAAGGTCCCTGGTATCCCAATTATGGTCTTCCCTCCCGTATTCAACGTATATTTCGGCATTGGCGCCTGGCCATAACCATCTTGCAAAAATGGATGCCAGCTGGTCTTGTTTTGATGCGTCGGCCAGGTTTACCCCCGTGTTGGGATTGTAATAGTTCTTCTTAAAAAACGACAAAAACACGGGGAAATAATCGCTGAGGCCATGGCCCATATCGTTATGATAAACCTGGAAAACGCGCGTAATGCCGATAAACAAGCCCGGCACCCATTTTGGCTGATAGGTAAAAACGCCGCCCGAAAGGTAACGCCAGTCATTGGGTTTCTGCACGTAGAGCGTATCATGGTTGCCGGGCTGCCCGGGAACCAGCGGGCTGAACCCCGAGCCGGTAAGCTTTCCCGAAATCACCTGGGCCTCAAACGACCCGATGGGTGTTTGTACCGGCCGGGTGGTATTCAATGTCAAATGCGCAAAGCCGGTGGCGGTGTTGCTCATAACCAGCGAGTTCCGGATGCCCGGCCCCCACCAAAGGTTTTCGGTCGACAAGCCGAACGACACCGGGTCCCAGGTTAAGCGGATACTGCTCTGGCCGGGCAAAACCCTGGTATAGCGCGTTGTCCCGAAACGCTCGGGCAAATCGGTTGTATTGTATAATTTATACCAGGCTTTCCAGGCGGTAGCATCATTGCCGGCCTGGGTAAAGCCGTCAAAATCTTTGTTTTGGGCGTACACAAATTCCGGCTGCAGCTGTATGCTGAAAAAGTTATACTTAACGTAAAACCCGGTGGTCAGCAAGGTTTGGTAACCGGCGGCCGGGATCATTGCCCCATCATTCCATCCATAAGGGTTATGCGTATTATATTGCTGCTGCCAGGTTAAAGGCAGTAAGCGGAAAATGCCGTTGCCATCGCGCGTCCTGTAGACATTGCTGCTGCCGTTGTCGCCCAGGCTGTGGTCGGGGTCGAAAATATTTTCGTTATTAAATGCCGACGCCGGAAATATCGGGCGAATGGTAAACGAAACGCTGGAATCAACTCTGCCAGCTAATTGCTGCCGACGGTAAGCGTCTTCGATAACAGGCGTGCCAACCGGAAGGCTTTGCGCAAACGCGGAAATCTTTAAACACAGCGCCAATATTAGTAGGGGCCCGATGCGTAAGCCGGATTTGTTCATTAGGTTATTCAATAGCTGTAATTAACAAGGATAAAAAGTTCCTCAACTTTAAAATCAAACGCAGTGCCAAGCGGCAACAGCGGGTAAAATACAGAATATTTCCGTTATTTGCCTGTTTACACGCGCAAATCAATAATTATCCGGGTAAATCTTCACTCACCACAGGGGCATAATTTTCTCATCCCTGCAAATTTAAGATGGTATTGCTTTAAGTTTGCAGCATGAGCGCCATCTATAATTTTCATAAAGTATCGGGGTTGCTGGCATGTGCAGGACAACCACGCGAAGGCCAACTGCCGTCTATTGCGGCAGAGGGCTACAAAGTAGTTATCAACCTGGGCCTAACCGACGGGAAATATGCTTTAAACGACGAAGCGGCCTCGGTAAAGGCGCTGGGCATGGACTATTATCATATCCCGGTGGCGTTTGACAATCCCCAGATCACCGACCTTGAATCGTTCATCAGCCTGATGGACGATCATGCCCTTGAGAAAACCCTGGTGCACTGCGCCGCAAATTACAGGGCATCGGTATTTACCGGCCTTTATTTGTTTTCGAAAAACAAACTGGACGAAGACGGCCTGCAATCATTCATCGAAGAAGTGTGGCAGCCCGACCCGGTTTGGCAGTCGTTCATCGAGGAAAATTTGGAGGGGATGAAGGGGGAGCGGGGGTGAAAGGGAAAGCCAAAACACAAACTTTCAGTTGTGGCTGCCTCCTAAATAACAGCCGAAAAATGAACTGTTGCCGGGATAATTCAGGGTCTGAACCACGAGTAGCCTTTACGCTGGCATCGCTGCATCGCGGGAGCGGAGGTAATAATTTAATACGATATGAACTTCGGTGATTTTTATTGGCACGATGCAATAATTTTAAACATAGTTATTGATCGAAGCAATCCAGGCCGGATTGATACAATTCTTTTTGAAATCGAATTTCCAGACCTCGGGAAGGTAAATTTTGTATTTGATAAAGTATATTGGATAAAAATGGACTTGAATTTTGGAATGGTAGTTTCAGAAAATATTTTAAAAGCCTTCATCGCAGATAGAAGCGATACAGATTTTGTTTATATTTCTTCAAAATGGAAAAAGTTTATAGACTTAGATATCGCTAAATTGGACTGTTATGTAATCGAATTAAACTCAACAGGCGGGGAAATAAAAATCATAGCAACTGGATTTAGAGTTTCCACTCGGTAGTGTTCCCCCTCGCCCGCCAGAATGACGGGCTGACACGTGCGCAAAGGCTTCTCGTGGTTTGGAAGCGGAATTTAGCCGGGCAGCTTTGGCTTTTAAGAAATAGGGCTTGTTTTACCGCTGCTTTATGGTATTTTTAGGCTATAATGAGCAGAAACTATAAATTCAGCGATCAGGACCACCCTTACTTTATCAGCTTTGCCGTGGTAGACTGGATAGACCTTTTTATACGTAACGAATACAGGGATATTATGCTGGATTCGTGGCGGCATTGCCCCCTCTCCCGCGAGAATGACGGGCTGACACGTGCGCAAAAGCTTCTCGTGGTTTGGAAGCGGAATTTACCCTCTCCCGCGAGAATGACGGGCTGACACGTGCGCAAAGGCTTCTCGTGGTTTGGAAGCGGAATTTAGCCGGGCAGCTTTGGCTTTTAAGAAAATAGGACTTGTTTTGCCGCTACTTTATGGTATTTTTAGGCTATAATGAGCAGAAACTATAGATTCAGCGATCAGGAGCACCCTTACTTTATCAGCTTTGCTGTGGTAGGCTGGATAGACCCTTTTTATACGTAACGAATAAAGGGATATTATGCTGGATTCGTGGCGGCATTGCCAGCAAAACAAGGGCCTTGAAATATACGCATGGTGCATCATGACAAGCCATATCCACATGATTATCGGTAACCATGGCGACAAATTGGAAAATATCATGCGTGATATAAAAAAGTATACTTCTGCGACGCTGAAAGAAGCGGTCAGGCAGCATCCGGGAGAAAGCCGCAGGGAATGGATGCTGTCGATGATGGAAAGCGCCGGTAAAAAGAACAGTCAAAACACAAACTTTCAGTTATGGCAGCAGGATAATCACCCGATTGAGCTTTTTGATCGTAAAATACTACATCAAAAACTAGATTACCTGCACTATAACCCGGTATTGGCCGGCATAGTCGACAAGCCCGAAGATTATTTATATAGCAGTGCAAGGGATTATTGCGGTATGCCCGGCTTAATTGATATCATTTTGGTTGAGCCTATAGTTCAGTAATGTTTTGGGTAAACTTAAGCGAAAGCCCGCTGTTGCCGGGAAATACAGGGTCCGAACCACGAGTAGCCTTTGCGCTCGTGGCGGCCCGTCATACTCGCGGGAGGGGGTATGCCCGGCTTAAGTGATATCATTTTGGTTGAGCCTATAGTTCAATAATGCTTTGGTAACTCACGCTAAAGCCCGCTGTTGCCGCTACGATTCAGGGTCCGAACCACGAGTAGCCTTTGCGCTCGTGGCGGCCCGTCATACTCGCGGGAGGGGCTTATGAGATTATTGCTATATACCCGGCTTAATTGCTGTATTTTTGGCTGACCCCCCTCTCCCGCGAGAATGACGGGTCGGCAAGTGCGCAATGGCTTCTCGTGGTTTGGAAGCGGAATTTAACCTAGTAGTGTCCCAATCTTGTTGGTAACAAATAAATAGCTGAAAATCAATAGCACTTTTTAGAAGAAAAACAAAAAGTAAGAAAAGCGGATGGTATTACGGTGCCACCCGCTTATTTTTTGCAGCTTAGGGAAGACCTAAATGCCTGAACCTTGATGAAGTGTTTCAATCCCGTTGGCGGAAACCGGGCGTTCGATATTAAAATCCTACTCATTTCCTTTTACTTAATAGCATTGGAAAGACCCTGCGGGAACAGGTAATAATCCGCGTGACTGCCGGGGTTATGCAGATACTATCTATACTTTTTTACCAGGAATTGTTAGAAATACGCTTTTTGGGGGTGTAGCATCCAAGCTCAAAAAATGGCCGAAATGGTGACACGATTGTGTCAGTGTCAAAATTTTGTCAGTATTAAGTTGTTGATTATCAATGGTGTATCAGGTGTAGGACGGGATTTCATGTGTAGCATGCTACACCTGCAGGCCGCGATAAAAACTATTGCCGGCAAGGCAAGTTCCATTTCCATTTTCTGCAAAATTCAAAACCGCCTGATGGCCCCGAGCCATGGCCGGGAGCGGTACCTTGAGCAGCATGGTTTGGCCTGAAGCAATTCCCCGCCGGACAGAACATGCACATGAACCACATTGCGCGGATGTAAAAAGCGCGTGAAAAGGTATATCCGGGCGCTTCGCGTTAGGGATTGCAATGAAAAGCCCGCAGCCGCAATGGGCATGAGCGCAGGCCTGGCGAGGATCCGTCAGCTGACGGACCCGGCCCCGCTTCTATCGGCGGCGCAACGCCCAAAAAAAATCAGCCTGAACGGCAACTTTGCAGCCCCTTACAACTACTACAACCCTTACAACCTATTACAACCCTTACAACCTATTACAACTCTTACAACCTTTACAACCTATTGAAACCCTTACAACTTATACCCCCGCAACAATAAACTACCAAACTAATAGAGATTTTCTTAATTTCGCCGACTTATACGCGGAAGATACACAATGGATTATCAATTTAAGGATATAGAGAAAAAGTGGCAGCAGTTTTGGGCTGATAATGAAACTTTTAAACCCGAAGACGACAGCACAAAACCAAAATATTATGTGCTTGACATGTTCCCCTACCCTTCGGGCGCGGGTTTGCATGTGGGCCATCCGCTGGGTTATATCGCTTCTGATATTTTTGCGCGTTATAAAAGGCTCAGGGGTTTCAATGTTTTGCACCCGATGGGCTACGATAGCTTTGGCCTGCCCGCCGAGCAATATGCTATACAAACCGGACAGCACCCGGCCATCACAACCGAGGCTAATATCGCTACTTACCGGCGCCAGCTTGACCTGCTCGGTTTTTCGTTCGACTGGAGCCGCGAAGTGCGCACCAGCTCGCCCGACTATTATAAGTGGACGCAGTGGATATTTATGCAGCTTTTCAACTCCTGGTATAATAGAGATACTGATAAGGCGGAATCAATCGGTAAACTGTTAGAACACTTCGAAAAGAAGGGCTCGGCCGGCATAAACGCCGTATGCGACGATGAAGTTTCAAGCTTTACCGCAGCAGAATGGAAAGCCCTGGATGATCACCGGCAGCAAGCAGAGCTTTTAAAATACCGGCTCACTTACCTGCGCGAAAGCACCGTAAACTGGTGCCCCGCTTTGGGTACTGTACTGGCCAATGATGAAGTAAAAGACGGCCTCAGCGAGCGCGGCGGCTATCCAGTGGAACAAAAGAAAATGATGCAGTGGAGCATGCGTATCACCGCCTATGCCGACCGCCTGCTTAAAGGCCTCGATACCATCGACTGGCCCGAACCTTTAAAGGAAATGCAAAGGAACTGGATTGGCAAAAGCGTTGGAGCGCTTGTTAGATTTCAGATATCAGAAGTCGGACGTCAGACTTCCGACTTCCGACTTCCGACTTCCGACTTCATCGAAGTTTTCACCACCCGTGCCGATACCATTTTCGGGGCTACATTTTTGGTGCTTGCGCCGGAGCACGAATTGGTTTCGTCATTAACAACGCCCGAACAAAAGGCCTCCATTAAAAACTATATCGCGCAGGCAAAAAAGAAATCGGAGCTGGAACGCATGGCCGACGCCAAAACAGTTTCGGGCGCGTTTACGGGCAGCTATGCCATAAACCCGGTAAATGGCGAAAAGGTGCCTATTTGGATTGCCGACTACGTGCTGGCGGGCTATGGCACCGGCGCAGTTATGGCAGTACCCTCTGGCGACCAGCGTGACTATCTTTTTGCGAAACATTATAACCTGCCCATTATCCCCGTCATCGATATACAAAGAATAGAAAACGAAGCTGATCCCACCAAAGAAGGGCGTTACGTCAACTCCGGCTTTATTAATGGCCTAACCTACAAGGAAGCCACCGCCGCCGTTATTGCAAAGCTCGAAGAAATGGGCGCGGGCACGGCAAAAGTAAACTTCAGGATGCGCGATGCCATTTTCGGCCGGCAGCGCTACTGGGGCGAGCCTGTGCCGGTTTATTTTAAAGATGGGTTACCTTATTTAATAGATGAAAAAGACCTGCCCCTGGTATTGCCCGATGTTGATAAATATTTGCCTACCGAGAGCGGGGAACCGCCGCTGGCCAGGGCGAAGGACTGGCGTTATAGAAGTACGAAGTCAGAAGGCGGAAGTCAGAAGACGGGGAATTTAGAGGGGGCTGATTCTGCTGTCCAAACCTACGCATACGAGCATTCCACCATGCCCGGCTGGGCTGGTTCAAGCTGGTATTGGTTCCGTTATATGGACGCGCATAATGACCATGAGTTTGCTTCAAAACAGGCTATTGAATACTGGAAGGATGTTGACCTGTACATAGGCGGCAGTGAACACGCAACCGGGCACTTGCTTTACAGCCGTTTCTGGAATAAGTTTTTGAAGGACATTGGCAAAGCCATTGAGGAAGAGCCGTTTAAAAAACTGATAAACCAGGGGCATATCCAGGGCAGGTCGAATTTAGTGTACCGCCTGATAGACGAGGTTGGCCGCGGCACCAATACCTTTATTTCGAACGGATTGAAAAAAAACTATAACACTACGCCGCTGCATGTTGATGTTAATATGGTTGAGAACGACATCCTTGATATCAATAAATTCAAAGCCTGGCGGCCGGATTTCGAAAACGCAGAGTTTATTCTCGAAAATGGTAAATACATATGCGGTTTCGAGGTGGAAAAAATGTCAAAGCGGTATTACAACGTGGTTAACCCCGATGACATCGCACAGCGTTATGGCGCGGATACCCTTCGGATGTACGAAATGTTTTTAGGGCCCCTTGAACAAAGCAAACCCTGGAATACCAATGGCATTGAGGGTGTGTTTAAATTCCTTCGTAAATTCTGGCGGCTGTTCCATGATGAAGCCTGGAACTTTAATGTTTCCAATGATGACCCTACAAAGGCTGAATTAAAATCACTGCATAAGATCATCCGTAAGGTTGAAGAAGATGTGGAGCGGTTTTCATTCAATACTTCTGTTTCGAGCTTTATGATCGCGGTAAACGAGCTTACCGATCTCAAATGTAATAAGCGTGCCATATTGCAGGATATGGTGATCATTCTTTCGCCTTATGCCCCGCATATATGCGAGGAGCTATGGGTTTTGCTGGGAAATAAAGCCGGGACGCTTTCGTGCGCCGCTTATCCGAAATTTAATCCGGAATACCTCGTTGAGGACGAGTTTGCCTACCCGATCTCAATTAACGGCAAAACAAAATTAAACCTCAATATCTCCCTGGCCCTTGAATCTGACGCTGTCGAAGCCTTTGTTAAATCAAGCCCCGACGTACAAAAATACCTGGACGGCAAAGCGCCGAAAAAGGTGATCGTAGTTAAAGGCAGGATAGTGAATATTGTGGTTTAACAGGTCGGCAAGGCAAACTGATCTGATAAATTGGAGTGGCCTCGCCGGCTTAATTATCAAAAAATGAATGCCTTATAAACTGCCTGGTGCAGGGCAATATTCAACAATCGCTTGAAGTTACTAATCTATTGCCTATCCACTGTAACGAATTGATTACAGTTAAATGTTTTTTAAAGATTAAAGCACATCACCCTGTAACATTTCAAGTATTTTCGCCTCCAATTGTAAAAATCACACGAAATGAAACGTTTTTATATACTTATAGCAATTATCTGTTCTGTGTTCACGGCACAGGCACAAATGGGGATCGGCGGCGGGTCGGGCATTGTCGGTAAGATTTCGGGTACGGTTGTCGACTCGATCACCAAACAACCGCTTGACTATGCATCGGTTGGTTTGTACCGAAGCGGGGGCAAAAGCCCGATTACGGGTGTTATCACCGACGAAAAAGGAAACTTCAGGCTTGATAATGTTAAACCCGGAAGCTATAAATTGGCCATCACCTTTATAGGCTATCCCACAAAAATAATTGATCCGGTTGTAACTACTGATGCCAAACCTGATAAAAACCTGGGTGCAGTTATCATTGTGCCTGGTTCAAGAACGCTGAAAGAAGTCCAGGTGACAGGTCAGGCGGCATTGATTGAAAATCACATTGATAAGATTGTTTATAACGCCGAGAAAGACCTTACCTCGGCCGGCGGCAATGCCAGCGACGTGCTGCAAAAGGTGCCGATGGTCTCTGTCGACCTGAGTGGCAACGTTGCCATCCGCGGCGACCAAAACGTTAAGGTGCTAATCAACGGAAAACCCTCGGGCGCTACATCGGCAAGTTTATCGGATGTATTAAAAACCATCCCGGCCGACCAGATAAAATCTATCGAAGTTATCACCTCTCCTTCCGCTAAATATGACGCTGAGGGCTCAGCGGGTATCATCAATATCATAACAAAACAAACGAATATTTCGGGTATCAGCGGTTCTGTCAGCGGCGGTTTCGGTACGCGTCAAAATAATGGCAACTTTAACCTGAATTATAACAAAAACCGTTTTAGCTTATCGATAAACTCGGGCGGAAACCTTACATGGCCGCAAACCTCGATCAGCGACTTTAACCAGGATTTTCACTTCGGCGGCTCGCATACCGCGCAGGCTTCCGACGGGACCAGCCAGGTAAAGCGTTATGGTACTATCAGCTCGGCAACCGCCACTTATGATTTTAACGCGTTTAATAATATCACTTCCACCTTTCGTTACAATAAGGGCGGGTTTAACACGCTATCGCTCACTAATACATCGAGAACTGATTTTAATAATTTAACCAATCCCGACTCTACCTACCAATACGTTACCAATGGTACAAGCCACAACTCATTTGGTGGTTTTGACTGGACGATGGATTATACACATAAATTTAAAAAAGAAGGGCACAACATCGTATTGTCGTGGGAATGGAGCCACAGCAACATCGTGACAGATTTTGCCAGCACCTTTACGCCTGAAAAGCTTACTGACCTTAAGGACAATATAGACGCGATAAATAACGAATATACCATACAGGCTGATTATACTGTGCCGCTAAGCAAGGCTGTAAAACTGGAAACAGGCGGCAAAGAGATCATCAGGAGAATAAGCAGCAGCTCACAGGTTTTTGATCCGACCTCAGATGGTTTCGTTTACGACCCGCTGAATTCCAGCACCTATGATTACAATCAGAATGTTACCGCCGGCTATGGTGTGTTTACTTTCACGCTGCCGAAAAGGTGGTCGATAATGACAGGGGAAAGGATTGAGAATACCGATATTCATGCAACGCCGCAAAGCCAGGGTGAAACTTTTCTGCAGCCATATAACCATGATTACCAGATCTACATCACCAGCCTTACACTTCAGAAACAGCTTTCGGCAACGCAAACGCTTAAGTTGAGCTATAGCAAACGTATCACCAGGCCAAGCGTTCAGTTTCTGAACCCATATTTAAACAGGAACAACCCATTGGCGGAATCACAAGGCACTCCTTCGCTGTCGCCTGAAGTTTCGCAAACTGTGGAGTTAAATTACAATACCTTTATAAGGTCGTCGCTGATCAATGCATCGATCTATTACAGGCATATCGACGGCGTAATCGAGAATATTTCGCAGCCGATTAGAATAATACAACCACAGGATACGCTGATCGGTACCTTGGCGCAATTTCACAATGCGGATGTTAACCACTCGGTTGGATTTAACTTTTTCACCTCTATAAACCCGATAAAGATATTGACACTGCGTACCAACATCAATGTGTACACCTACAGCCCGACGCCCTATCCATTCTATGCATCGTATTTTACAAACACGGATACAAAGCTTCAGTACAACATATTTTTAAGCGCTTCGGTAAATTTGCCGAACAACCTGATTGCTGAGCTTTTTGCGTTGGAAAATTCGCCGCGATATACACTGCAGGGTTCAAGCTTCTCATTCAGCCTATTGGGTTTTGGCGTAAGAAAGCAGTTTCTTAATAAAAGGGCTTCCATCGGCTTAAATACGCTTGAACCCTTTAATAAATATAAACACTTTGATTCGAACACAAGCAGTCCGGGCTTTTCGCAGACCAGCAGCTTTGCATTCCCGTTCCGCTCGGTTGGCTTGACATTTAGCTATAGCTTTGGTAAGTTGAAATTTACCGCTCCGACGCAAAAGAAAGGTGATGTAGACGAGGAAAAGCAAGGCGACCAGGGCATTGGCGGTGCAGGCGGCACCGGCGGCGGCGGCAGGTAGAAGATGTGCGGATGTGCGGGATGTGCAAATGTGCTGATTTGCAAATGTGCCGATGTTTAGATTTTTAGGACGATAATGCCGGATGCGCAGATTTGGGTTGACCGATTGCGCATCCGGCATTTTTAAATATTACATTGATTGCCTGCGCAATGATCAATACGCCATTTTCAAACTGCAAATTTCCAGGTGTATTTTCGGTATAAAGTTTAGGATTGATGCTTACATTGGCTTAAGCCCTAACATACTCAAAGCGATTATTTTCGTTGCTTCTTTCTCTCCGAAGCTTATTTTCCTTGGCAAGCTTCAAAAGAATGCCTGATAATTCGGATGTTTTGAAATCCGAATCAAAATTATCTTTACAATAATTTGCTATCGCTGAGATAGAACGCGGGGAATCGAAAAAATCGCCGGCAAGCAACTGGTTTAGGATTTTTGTTGCCCCGGGCTTTTTGCCGCCCCTGCCTGGCGAATAATTCCCATCATCGCCCCCCCTTTGTTTGTAACCCCGCTTATTAAATACCTCAGCGCCGTCATTATCTCCTTTGTCCATATCGATCATAGCTTCTAACAGCCTGTCGATAACCTTTACCTGTACTGCCTCTGACTTGAACGAATTAACAACCTCGGAAATTTCCATCAGTTGTTTTTTTAATTTCTCAATATGTTTGCTCATGATAATAACAACTTATAATAAATCAAATTTAACACGACTAATAATTAAAAATATTGCTTTAATTGGTGAAAAAGTAGCGTATGTTAACGTATCAACGCTAAAATAGCATTATAAACACAGCAGATAATCACGTACACGGGAAAAAGCGCTGATATAGTGTTATAACAGGAGAATTGTATTAAAAGTTTTACACTTATTAAAAATTTGAAACGATATTTTCGAGTATTTCGAGGCCCTCGCCGATATGTTTTCGTTCAATAATAAGCGCCGGCCTAAAGCGGATGGTATTGTCGCCGCAGCCGAGGAACATCACATTTTGCTCCATTCCCAATTTGATAAATTTATCCCGCCTGGCCCTGTCGGGAAAATCAAAAGCGGTAAGCAAGCCCTTACCGCGCACATTGCTGATAACGGGATATTTTTCGGAGATCACGGTCAGTTGGTTTTGAAGGTATTCACCCGTATCAGCCGCGTTATCACATAAATTGTCCTCTGCTATGATCTCCATTATTTTTGACGAGCGCACCATGTCGACCAAACTGCCGCCCCAGGTTGAGTTAATGCGTGAAGATACCTTGAATACGTTATTTTCGACCTCGTCGACCCTTCTGCCGGCGAGTATGCCGCATACCTGCATCTTTTTGCCGAAGGCTAATATATCGGGCCGGGCGTTTTCGCCAAAATGTTCGTGGCACCAAAATTTGCCCGTGAGGCCCACGCCGGTTTGTATTTCGTCATAGATCAGCAGCGCTTCGTTTTCATCTGCCAAAACCCTCACTTGTTCTAAAAACTCTTTCCGCACGTGGTTGTCTCCGCCTTCCGATTGTATCGGCTCAATAATGATCGCGCATACATCGTCCTTGTTTTCTTCAAACGCCTTTTTTATCTGGGCAATTGATAAAGCTTCCCTGCGCAGCAAATCCTCGTGGTTGGCATCGCTGTAAGGAAAATTTATTTGCGGGAGCGACACCCGCGGCCAGTTGAATTTGGCAAACCATTTTGTTTTAACCGGCTGCGTATTGGTAAGGCTCAGCGTATAGCCCGACCGGCCGTGAAAAGCATGTTCAAAGTGGAGCACTTTAAAGCCCGTCTCTTTAGTATAGCCTTTGGCGAAGTTCTTCTGCACCTTCCAGTCCATTGCCGTTTTCAGCGCGTTCTCAATGGCCAGCGAGCCGCCTGCTATAAAAAAAGCATGCGGAAGGTATTCCGGTATGCCAATGCGGTCGAAAGTCTCGACGAACTGCGCATATTGCGCCGTGTATATATCGGAGTTAGAGGGATTGGTCAAAGCCGCCAGCAGCAGGTTCTTTTTAAACTCCTCGTCGTTTACCATTTTGGGATGATTATAGCCCAGGGGAACGGATGCAAAGCAGGTAAAGAAGTCGAGCAGGGTGCGATTATGCTTGGCATCGTAAATGTAAACGCCCTTACTTTTTTCCATGTCAAAGGTCAGGTCGAAGCCGTCGGCTAATATATGCTTCTGTAAAGAAGCCTGGACGTCATTGGGGGAAACAAGCAGGTTATACATAACGAATTGGTTTGTTCAAATTTACGAAAAACCCTCAAAAAACAAAAATTAAGCGGTTTTTGAACCGATACGCCAAAAAGTAACTTTAAATTGTTTAAAGTTGGTTTTTGGACTAAACCCCAAATTGGTCTTGATATATTTTTGGCGAATTATCAAATTGTGTGATGAAAAATGCCTGCTTTTCTGCTTGATAGCTGATCATTTCTCTCAGAAATTATGAAATATTTTTTGTCTATCACTTTATTTTTCTTCCTATATGAGGTTTTAGGTCAAGATGTAGATTCGGTTTCAAAAATTATTATGATTTACAGAAAATCTTACAATTCATGGGGTAAAGATAGGGCTGAATCTGACAATCTTTAGCTTAACTAATGTTTTCCGGCGAGTTCCCCAGCACCTCCAATATCGCCTTTGCTTTAAGCAAACACTCTTCGTATTCCTTCTCCGCGTCCGCATGAAAGGTAATGGCGCTTCCTGCCTGGAACGACAGGTATTTATCGTTTTGGCTATAAAGCAGGGTACGTATTACCACATTGAAATCAAAATCGTTGTCGGGGCTAAAATAACCGATTGCGCCCGAGTAAACCCCTCTTTTGCTGCTCTCAAACTGCTCCATTAACTGCATCGCGCTGATTTTTGGCGCGCCGGTCATGCTGCCCATTGGGAAAGTGTTTTTTATAGCCTGCACCGCCGATAAACCTTCCTCCAATTCGCATACAACGGTTGAGATCATTTGGTGGACCTGTTTAAAACTATAAATGCCAAACAGCTCTTCTGTCTTAACCGTTCCCTGTTTTGCCGAACGTGTGAGATCGTTACGAACAAGGTCAACTATCATTACATTTTCCTGCAATTCCTTTGCATGGGTTTGCAATTGTTGTTTAACGTATTCATCTTCTGCCTTGGTTTCGCCGCGCCGGGCAGTTCCTTTTATGGGTTGCGAAATCAGCTTGTGGCCGCGTTTCGCCAGGAAACGTTCGGGCGAGGCGCAAAGGATGTACTTCTCCTTTAATTTAAAGTAAGCTGAAAAAGGATTCGGTGAGACTTTATTCAGTTTTAAAAAAATAGCCAGGGGATCGATTTCGGCATCTTCAGCAAAAAACTCCTGGCAAAAATTGGTTACGTAAATATCACCGCGGTTTATATGCTCCTTTATCCCGGCAACAGCATCTAAATAGGCCTGTTTACTTACACGGGTTTGGACATTTGTCCTTGTGCTGCCACCCGGATAAGCGGCTTGCCTTTCAATATCCGCTAAAATCTGCCGGGGGTTGCCGGCAATTATTTCAATTTCATCTCCCCGTATAATGATGAGGTATCGCGGCACGAAGAAATAAAGGTCCGGGAAATTAAGATGGTCGGTATTTGAGGATGTTAAACGCTCAATTTCATTTTTAAGATCGTAACCAAAAAAACCCGTTACCCAGCCAGAATGCTTTACGCGAAACTGTTCCAGTTGCTCAAACGCAGTTCCTGCCTTCGCGATAACTTCATCTTTTACGCCGGCAGCTAAAAGCGCATCAAATTTGGAGTACCGGTCATCGAAGTTATTTGAGTCAAGATAGCAAAAAACATCCAGGGATGATGCCCATTTCAGGGCCTTGCCTTTAAAAACTTGCGGATCTTTTACTGATATGACCACAGGGCAAAAATAGAGCTATAAATTTAAAGATACCGATTAGCAGAGCATATTATTAAAATATAAATGCACACTCAAAAATATATCGCAAACATCTATTGTTTTTATAAATTTTTATATATCTTTATTTTAATATTAGAGTAATCTAGTTTTTGTATACAAATTTTCACTTGTAGCTTAATTTAACCTAATAATTATTACAATTTAAAACAACAGAACAGAGTTTTCTCGAGTTTCTGCGTGTATTTAAACATAAAGTCCAATATTTCAAAAAAAACATTGTAAAAGCTATATTCTTTGAACATGATTGCATGTTATAAATCTGGGCATTGACGTACCGAGGAATTAGTTTGACTTAGTATTAACTTAACAATTGATCAGTTTGCAAGAATTTAAAAAATTTCTTGAAGTGCTTCGAAAGGACGATCCGAAATACTTGGCGGAACTTCTCCTATTGGAGTTGGTAGATTCTTTTGGCGCACAAACGGGGTGTGTTTATATTCTGAATTTATTAAATAATAGCTTTCTTAAAAAATTCTGTTATGGGGGCGATCATATGCCAAGAAGCATCGATCTTGAATCTGTTAAAACGAATCCAATTTTAAATAAGGCGGTCCTTGAAATCGAAACATATGCCGATGCCGAGAATTTATTAGTGCCAATTTATAGAAGTGCAAATAACAAAAAATACTGCCTGGGATTTTTACATCTACAACATCACCAAATTGTTGATGAAGAAAAAATTAGGTTCATACAAGATATTAGCGTCATATTTAATCAGGTATTTAGGAATCTGTTCATAAACAATTTGCTTAAAAATGCTAATCATCCGATTGGTTTTAAGCAATCAAGGGATGAATATTATAAGGATTTAGTGCAGCTTATTTCCAAAGCAACCCGGTTGCCTTTAATTGCCCTAAGAGAATACGATGAGAGTAGTGACACGTTAAATTGTATTAGTTCATTTGGCTTTGAAAATAATCCACCGGATTTTACTAGGGATAACATTCCACCGATTTTTAAAGCTACTTTGACGATTAGGAAAACCATGCAAACTGCATTTGGGGATAATTTTGATGATTTTCCGGAATTAGCAGGGCTCGGAATAGTTCAAATTATATTGTTGCCGATTTTAGTTGGCGATTTTGTTTGGGGAATTATGAGTATGGCAACGAGGTACGATTATTTTTTTAGTGAATCCGAGTTATTAGGATTGGAAACCGTTGCCCACGGAATCGGAGTGTCAATAAATAATTACCACAATTTTCACAATTCGAATGCGAAACTTTTTCAGTTTGCAAATAACGCTACTTTGGTCACCGGTATTGAAATAGCGCAAGCTGTAAGACATGAAGCAAAGAATATTTTAAGTGAGTCTCAGACAAAACTTGTTCGTTTAGAAAAAGTCACTGATAAAATAGAAAAAAGCTATTTAATAGAGGGCTTATCGAAAAAACTATTAGAAGTTCACAATTCTTTGGACAAGATAAGATCAGCTACTAAGCCTCCTAAAAGAGTGTTATCAAAAGTGAATTTAAAGATAATTTGGGAGGATTCTATAGAAATGCTTCAAGGCAGATTAACCGAGCATGATATTAAAGTTAGAACGATAGGAAACTTAAACATACATTTTAATGCATTCCAGGATTGGTTAAGGCACGCCTTTTTGAATTTATTATTAAACAGCATTGATGCATATAAAGACAGGTCAAAAAAGAATCGGGAAATAGTCCTATCGTTGGATTCATCATCTGAGCCGGATAAGATTAGTTTAACCTACATGGATAATGCGGGTGGAATAGAATTGCAAAAATTAGCAAATACAGAGTTAATTTCTGAAGAAATCAAAAACGACCTGAATCAATTGATATTTCAACCAAACGTAACTAGTAAGGATGAAGGGTCTGGATACGGTTTGTACTTAACCAGATTAACAATTCAAGAATACCATAAAGGAACCATAAACCTTGTGAACCATAGAGGAGGCGTAATATTCTCAATTAAAATACCATTAAATTTATAAAATCAAGCAGAAAATGAATGAATTTGAAGAAACAAATGCGCTAGTTAAGCCCCTAATAATGATCGTAGAAGACAGGGAAGATGGCAGAAGGGATGTGGCGGAGTTATTAAAACAATTAGGTTGTGCCGTTATTACTGCAGAAAACGCGAACGAAGCGCTAAAAAATTACATGATAACACCAAGGTTGGATTTAGTATTTACCGACATAGATTTATTGGGATCTGAAAACTACAAGGACAAATCCGGGGTAGATATTGCAAGATTTATTAAGCAATTAAATAGTAAATTACCTGTTATTGGATATTCATCTAAGTTTGAAGACAATGAATTGACTGATGAAGAAAGATCATATTTCAATGGGTGGTATTTTAAAGGAGGAATGAGCGTCCAGGCTCTTTCCCATATGTATGTTGAATTAAAATCAAAAGCCGACCAGCACAAAAAAGGACGGTTTGATGATATTGCCGATGCTTTCAATATTTTAAAACAAAAAAACGTAATTGATTTAAATCATTTTAGTGAAGTTCTTGAATTGGCCATTTCCTACGGAACCGCACCATCTTTGCAAATAGAAGAGGCTGCATCTGAGAAGGGTTATGAACTAAAATTAGTTGATCCAAAAACAATTAATCCAATTGCAAAGCCTTTTTTAATATGGACTAGAAGCGAAAAAAATATTCATGAAATTGAGGTATACGGTTACTCTGAATTATACAGCTTTGGTCAAACAGAAAAAGAAGCTTTAGCTAAGCTACTTGAATTGATGCGTGGCTTTGCTTCTGACATGAAAAAGGAATCTCCGGAGAACTTTGCTGGGCCAGCACTGCGTTTAAGAAAATTTTTATTTAATATTCTTAAGTAGTAATAAAAATGGGATTGCAATTAAAAAAGCAGGAAGCTGAAAAAATTTTTAAGAAATTAGGTGTAAACGAAAAAACAGACTCCCATCATGTGAGAGGCTTCATTTGCGTAAATGGAATTAAAGTACTGCCAGTATTTTATTCACATGGAAATGGAGATATGCCGGGGAAAATACCTGAAAAATTTAGAAAATCTTTACTGCTGAACCACGATGAATTTATGCGGCTGAAAGAATGCCCAATGCGCAAAGAAGAGTACTATTCTCTTTTGGAAAAAAGAATTATAATGAAAAAAGAGTTATAATGAAATGACCGAAGGCAAAGAAATTAGTAAAGTCGAGACATTAGAGATAATTAAAGCACTAATAGAGTTTTCATATAGCCAAAATAGGCCTATTGAAAATACTATTGATGAGTTCATGCCATATATTGTTCAAGGAAGTAGTTATAGAAAAGATCAATTTCATGAATTTGATAAGCGATTATTCAAAGTTGAAAATACGGCAATTAGCTTCAGTGAATACTTAAATAAAAACGCTTACGATGACAAAATTCATGATCTTGATAAAAGATTATCGAACATAGAAATATATCCGAAACATATAGAAATAAATGATGAAAAACTTCATGATCTTGATAAACGACTGTCTAACATAGAGACAAGTATAGAAAAAAAAATGGAGTTACTAGCCAGGAAGTTATTTTGGAAACTTTTGGGTGCTTCTATAGCAATACTAGCCACAATCGCAACTTTAATTAAAATTTTATCCACTTTATGAATACAATCCAAACATAAATAGTAATTCTTAATTTAATACCAATGTCTGCACCCTGTCCGGCCCGACTGATAAATATTTCACAGGGACTCCCAATTCTGCTTCCAAAAAGGCAATGTATGAATTCAGTTTAGCCGGTATCTGCGAAATTTCGGTAATCCCGGTCAAGTCTTCTTTCCAGCCGTCAATTTCCATTAAAACGGGCATGGCGTCGACTGAACAAATGTCATACGGCATATAGTCGATTGTTTCGCCCATATATTTATAGTGGGTACAAGCGTATATTTTATCAAAACCACTTAATATATCGGCTTTGGTCATTACCAACTGGGTTACGCCATTAAGCATTATTGCGTACTTTAATGCCGGCAGGTCAATCCAGCCGGTACGGCGCGGCCTGCCGGTAGTAGCGCCAAACTCGTGGCCTATGCGGCGCAGTTCCTCACCTGTTTCGTTATTTAATTCAGTCGGAAAAGGGCCCCCGCCAACACGGGTGCAATAAGCTTTAAAAATGCCTATTACTTCGCCTATTTTATTGGGGGCAACGCCTAAGCCGGTACATGCGCCTGCCGTTGTGGTGTTTGATGAAGTTACAAAAGGATAAGAGCCAAAATCAATATCCAGCATGGTGCCCTGGGCGCCTTCAGCCAGAACTTTTCTGCCTTTTCTCAGGTATTTGTTCACCACATGTTCCGAGTCGACCAGCGGAAATTGGTTGATTAGTTCAATGGCTTCAAAAAATGCTTTTTCGCGGTCCGAAAAATCAGCAACCTCGCCATATAACGACTGCAGCATCGAGACGTGTTTGTCAACCAGTTTCTGGTAACGCCCTTTAAAATCAGGCAGGGTAATGTCGCCGATACGCAAGCCGTTACGGCCGGTTTTATCCATATAAGTCGGGCCAATTCCTTTTAAGGTTGAACCTATCTTTCCCTCGCCCATTTTTTTCTCCGAAGCGGCATCAAGCAACTGGTGGGTTGGCAATATCAGGTGCGCCCTTTTGGCTATCATGAGGTTCTTTTTAGCCAAAAGATCGTGCCCGGCATCTTTCAGTTTGTCTATTTCCCGTTTAAAAGTAATGGGGTCAATTACCACGCCGTTGCCAATCAGGTTCATGGTGTTATCGAAAAATATGCCCGAAGGTATAGTGTTCAGTACAAACTTTTTACCGTCAAACTCAAGGGTATGGCCTGCATTCGGGCCACCCTGGAAACGTGCGATCAGGTCGTAACCGGCGCTCAGTACGTCAACAATTTTTCCTTTACCTTCGTCGCCCCACTGGAGGCCTAATAATACGTCAACAGCCATTAATTTTTAATATCTTATTTTTTATCGTCAAGTTCCTAAGGGGATAGAAAAGCCTTTTTCAGCGCAAAGTTATTATCATAAATATATTTACAGTGATAAAAATGAAAAAGAGTTAAAGCGTCAAACTTTTCTGTCGCAATACCCTGCGCGTAGCTTTTCGCAATTGCCGTAAAGGTTTAATGAATGGTGCTTTATTTCAAATTTCAGTAAACCGCCCATCATGCTTTGTATCTGCTGTATGCGCGGATCGCAAAACTCAACTACTTTGCCGCAATCAATGCAAATGATATGGTCGTGTTGTTTGTAGCCGTACGATTTTTCGAACTGGGCCATATTTTTACCAAACTGGTGCTTGGTAACCAGGTCGCATGATACCAGCAATTCCAATGTATTGTAAACAGTGGCGCGGCTTACGCGGTATTTTTTGTTTTTCATGTGGATATACAGCGATTCCACATCGAAATGGTCTGTGCGCGAATAGATTTCTTCGAGTATTGCAAAACGCTCAGGGGTCTTCCTGAGGCTTTTATTTTCGAGATAGGCCTCGAAAATTTTTTTAACCATTGCTATGGTTTCCTGTTGAGGCATGATTTTTTATTAACAGGGCAAAGTTATGAATAATTAGTTTAGGGTTGATTAAGTTTATTGAGTTGATTAAGTTGAAAAGCAACTACGCACTTAATCAACCATTCACCTAATCAACCAATTAAGACGCTTTTTCAATTACCGAATCAAAACGGTTAACGCCGGTTACGCCTTTTACAGTCTTTAGCTTTCTGATCAGGTTGTCCAGGTGCTCGGTATCGTTTACATATACCATTATGGAGCCTTCGAATATCCCATTGTCGCTATCAACAGTAATTGAGCGCATATTTACCTTAAAATCGTTGGATATTACTGTTGTAAGTTTATTGATCAGCCCGACGTCATCGATACCCGTAATTCGTAACCCGGTTAAAAATGCCAGCTCCTGCTGATTGGTCCACCTGGCTTTTACAATACGGTAACCATAGTTGGCCATCAATTTTGCCGCGTTGGGGCAATTGGTGCGGTGTATTTTTATGCCGTCGCTCACGGTAATAAAACCAAATACATCATCGCCGGGGATAGGGTTGCAGCAATTGGCCAGCTTATAGTCAATTTTTTGCATATCCTCACCAATCAGCAGCATGTCGGTGTCTTTAGCCTTTAAGTTGCGCATCAGGCTTTGCACCTGCTCGGCTTCCATCTTATCCTGCGGCTTATTTTCAATCACTTTTTCCGACGCCTGGTAATCCTTCAGGTCCTTCATGTCGATAATGCCCTGGGCGACATTAAAGAAAAGGTCCTGGGTTGAGGGCAGCTTAAAGTAATAACTCAGCTTGTGTATGTTTTCGGAATTATAAGTGATCTTCAGCGATTTCATTTTTCGCTCCAGTATCTCTTTGCCATCCTCCGCAATTTTGCGTTTTTCCTCTTTTAAGGCCGACTTTATCTTTGCTTTTGCTTTGGCCGTAACAACAATATTCAGCCAGTCTTCTTTAGGCGTCTGCTTGCTTGAGGTAATAATTTCCACCTGGTCGCCATTTTGGAGCTTATGGTTCAGCGGCACCAGCTTATGGTTAACCTTTGCGCCTATACAGCTTGCGCCTACATCAGTATGGATTTCAAACGCAAAATCAAGCGCCGTGGCGTTAAGCGGCAGCTGGATCAGGGCGCCTTTGGGCGTGAAAATAAATATCTCGTCAGAGAAGAGGTTCATTTTAAAATCGTCGAGGAAATCAAGCGCATTCAGATCAGGGTTTTTCAGCATATCCCGTACCTTTTGCACCCACAAGTCCAATCCGCTATCAGCTGACGATTCCTTATATTTCCAATGCGCAGCAAAGCCTTTCTCGGCAATTTCGTTCATTCGTTTGGTGCGTATCTGCACTTCGACCCATTGTCCGCGCGAGGTCATAACGGTAGTGTGCAATGATTCGTAACCATTTGCTTTAGGCGACGATATCCAGTCGCGCAGCCGGTCGGGGTTGGGGCGATACAGGTCAGTTACGATAGAGTATGCTTTCCAGCAATCGGCCTTTTCGTTTTCAGGCGCGCTGTCCAATATGATCCTGATGGCAAAAAGATCATAAACTTCCTCAAAAGGAACAGCCTTCTTCTTCATTTTATTCCAGATGGAATGTATTGATTTCGGACGGCCAAATATATCGGCGGTGAGGCCCTGGCCCTCAAGCACTTTTTTTACCGGATCGATAAAATCCCTTATGAACTTTTCCCTTTCGGTTTTCTTTTCATTCAGCTTGTTTTTTATGAACTGGTAAGTTTCCCTTTCCATGTACTTCATCGAAAGGTCTTCCAGTTCGGATTTTATTGCATATAAACCCAAACGGTGGGCAAGAGGGGCGTATAAGTAAACAGTTTCCGACGAAAGTTTAAGCTGCTTATCGCGCGGCATATACTCCATTGTGCGCATATTGTGTAGCCGATCGGCCAGCTTGATCAATATCACCCTTACATCATCGGCAAGGGTAAGCAGCATTTTCCGGAAGTTTTCGGCCTGTAAAGAACTGTTCGTATCAAAAACGCCCGAAATTTTTGTTAAGCCATCAATAATCATGGCTACTTTCTTGCCAAAATCGCGTTCAATATCCTCCAGGGAGACGTTGGTGTCCTCAACAACGTCGTGCAGCAGGGCGCAAACTATGGAGGTGGGCCCAAGGCCAATTTCCTCGGCGGCAATCTGGGCAACAGCTATCGGATGATAAATATAGGGCTCGCCTGATTTGCGGCGCATGTCTTTATGGCTTTCGAGCGCCATATCGAATGCTTTGCGTATCATTTTCTTGTCGCCTTTTTGCAGGGTTGATTTACAGGCACGCAGCAAGGCACGGTATCTTTTTAATATCTCATTTTTCTCTGCTTCCAGGTCAATCACCAGTTCTTTCATTTCTGAGTATTATTATCATAAATATCATAAACTTGCAATAAAAATTATAATTGCAGGTTATAATCAAATACCAAAAAAATTGCGTTAATTTTGTATCACGTAAAATTATGAAATTTATTGGCTTTTTATTGTTGTTTTGTTGTGTGTTGGGAACGTTAAAAGCTCAGCCCCTAAAGCCCGCCCCTAAACCTGCTCCTTTACAATTGGGCAAAAATGATACCATCAAAACTTATTTAACTATTGACAGTGGCCAGATGCTGCCATGGATAGTGTTGCCGGACGTTAAGATCACCGATATCCGCATTTTTAAGAGCCAGGCCGACCTTGCTAATTACAACCGCTTAAGATATAACGTGCTGAAAGTGTTGCCCTACGCGCATTTTGCCGGAAAAAGATACCGCCAATTGCAGCGCGACCTGGCGCTAACCGGCGACAAGCACAGGCAAAAGGAATTAATAAATGGTTGCGAAGCAGAGATAAAAGATCTATTTAATAAAGAGATTAAAAATCTGACAATTAGTCAGGGTGAGGTTTTAATAAAGCTGATTGACCGCGAGACGGGGAACACCAGCTATGCGATGGTTAAAGATTTAAAAGGCGGGTTTCATGCGTTTTTATACCAATCGGTAGCAAGGATATTTGGCCATGATTTGAAAGAAACCTATAACCCTGACGAGCAAAAAGATATCGAAGCTATATTACTGCAAGCCGGGTATAGCTCTTCTAACGACTAATAATGATTGATAACAGCGTTTACCGCTTTAGTGTTCAAAAACTAAACGGTGAGGAAATCAGCCTGGCTGAATATAAAAATAAAGTTCTTCTAATCGTAAACACTGCCTCTCAATGCGGTTTTACCCCTCAACTAAAAGAATTAACCGAGTTAAAAAAAATATTTGAGGGAAAGGATTTTGAGATCCTTGCATTTCCCTCAAATGATTTTGGCGGTCAAGAGCCATTGGAAGGCAAAGAGTTAGCCTCGTTTTGCGAAATTCAAAGTGTGAACTATCCTGTATTTGAAAAGATAAGGGTACGCGGGCCTTATGCGCATCCATTATATAAATTTTTTGCCGATAAAAAAGAGAATGGAAAACTTCACTCGATTCCGAGGTGGAATTTTCATAAATTTTTAATTAGCAGATCGGGTTTAGTAACGGATTTTTTTTACCCGTTTACAAAACCGATGTCTTCAAAAATAAGGAAGAAAATAAACCGTTTATTAGCGGCCGCTCAATAATCACAATTTCTTATGCTTAAGTTAGACGTATTAGTTTTATCGGTTCATCCTGACGACGCTGAGCTCGGCTGTGCCGGCACGATATTGAAACACATTGCCGAGGGCAGGAAAGTTGGCATAGTCGACCTTACCCGCGGCGAATTAGGCACGAGAGGATCTGCCGGGATCAGAGAGCAGGAAGCCGCAGCTGCCGCAAATATCCTGGGATTAACGGTACGGGAAAATCTCGGCTTGCCTGATGGCTTTTTTCAAAATACCAAAGAGTATCAGCTCAAAGTTATTGAGGCGATACGCAAATATCAGCCCGAAATCGTAATCACCAATGCCTTCCACGACCGGCACCCCGATCATGGCCGGGCCAGCGAGCTGGTAGAGGCCTCGGCATTTTTATCCGGCCTGCGGAAGGTAGAAACCTATGATAACAATGAATTACAGAAAGAATGGCGCCCGCGCCTGGTATTACATTTTATACAGGACAATTACATAAAACCGGATATACTTATCGACGTGACCGCCCACTGGGACAAAAAGGTTGAAAGCATCAACGCTTACCGGTCTCAGTTCCATAATCCCGAATGGCTTGATGAGCCGCAAACCTATATCTCATCTCCCGAGTTTATAAAGGTAATAGAAGCCCGCGCACGTGAGTTTGGAAAAAGCATCCATGTTAAATACGCGGAGGGGTTTACTTCGAAGAAGATTTTGGGCGCGGACAGCCTTTTTGATCTGCTGTAGGCTGGCGGTTCCGCAACGACCGGGGTCTTATTGTCCAAAATTTGTATTCTACAAGCCCAACCACGATAATCAACCAATTTCATTAAGTTTGCAGCTAAAGCAAGCGCCTTGAGTTTTTACCTTACATATTTAATAATTGCCATAGGGCTTTTTAGCTTCTCGGCGCTTTTTGCGCTGTTTGGCGTATATGCTGAGCGCAAGGTATCCGCTTTTATACAGGACCGGCTTGGCCCTACCGAAACGGGCAAATTCGGTTCGCTGCAAACCTTTGCAGATATTTTGAAAATGCTGCAGAAAGAATTGATCACGCCATCGGCAGCAGATAAATTGTTATTTATAATGGCCCCTGCGATTATTTTTATAGCGGTTTATCTTGGCTTTGCCGCCCTGCCCTGGGCGCCGGGCCTGGCGCCTGCAAAGCTGAATTTAGGGCTGTATTATATTTTTGCGATTATATCCGTCGAAACACTTGGCATATTAATGGCCGGCTGGGGCTCAAATAATAAATACTCCATGTTAGGGGCAATGCGCTCAGCCGCGCAGATCATTTCATATGAAATCCCGGCCGGCTTTGCGCTGATATCGGTAGTAATGATCGCCCAGACATTAAACCTGCAGGACATAGCTTCGCAACAAGGAATTTTATCGCCGGGCAAAACCATGTTTTCAGGCTTTTGGGATGTATCTTCCATAGGCGGCCTTTTTGCCTGGAATATTTTCAGGGCGCCGCATCTGCTGGTTGCATTTGTTATCTACTTTATAGCATCCCTGGCCGAAAGTAACCGGGCGCCGTTTGATATACCCGAAGCGGAATCAGAATTAGTAGCAGGCTTCCACACCGAATATACCGGCCTGAGATTTGCGTTGGTTTTTTTGGCGGAATATTCGCTGATGTTCATGGTATCGATGGTAGGCGTAATACTGTTTTTGGGCGCATGGAATACGCCGCTGCCAAATATGGGTGTGGTACAATTAGCAACCTGGACAACCGGCGCCGCCTGGGGCATTTTATGGATAATTATTAAAACACTTGCCCTGGTAGGCGTACAAATGTGGATCAGGTGGACATTGCCGAGGTTCAGGGTTGACCAGTTAATGGCCCTGGGTTGGAAAGTATTAACGCCCCTGGCATTTGTTTGCATGCTAATATCGGGAATATGGAGGCTCTGGCTTATGTAATTTTGGTCATTTGTCATTAGTCATTGGTCATTGTAAAGCAGCAATAACCAATAACTAATCCGAGCGACCATGACTAATTCGAATGACCAATGACTAATGACCAATGACTAACACAATATCATCAGTATTAAAAGGATTATCCATTACCTTCAGGCATCTTTTTTCTTCGCACAAAAAAAGAGAGATTTTGCCTGCGAGCGATGATAATTACTTTAAACGGATGGAAGGTACCAATACTATACAATACCCGCATCAGCAGTTGCCGGTACCTGAAGTGGGCCGTTACCAGCTGGATGTGGAAATGGATGATTGCATTGTATGCGACCTGTGCGCTAAAGTTTGCCCCGTTGATTGTATAGACATTGAAGCCATAAAAGCGACTGAAGCCATTGGCCAAACATCCGACGGCACTACGAAAAGATTATATGCGGCAAAGTTTGATATAGATATGGCTAAGTGCATGTACTGCGGGCTGTGTACCATAGTTTGCCCCACTGAATGCATTGTAATGACCAACCAATATGACAGAAGTGTTGTTGATATTAAAGACCTAACTTACCAATTCTCGGACATGACACCGGAAGATGCCGCGCAGAAAAGGCGTGAATTTGAACAGCAGCAGGCAGAACGGCAGGCGGCAAAATTAGCGGCCATGCAAAAAAAGGAGGACGGGGAATGAGCTTGGCGCAGATAATGTTTTATGTAATGAGCTTTGTTATGCTGGCCTCGGCTTTGTTTGTCGCTTTCACTAAAAACCTGGTGCGCTCAATATTTATGTTTTTTATTACCCTGTTTGCACTGGCGGGTTTATATGTGCTGGCATTGGCCGATTTTGTCGCCATCACTCAAATTGTAATTTATGTGGGTGGTATTTTGGTGCTTATCCTCTTTGCCTTTATGCTATCAGGCAAAGAAACGCTGAATACCATCATGCAGCAGCGCAAACAATTTATCAGCCTTAAAAACGTGCCGGCCTTTTTATTTTCAGCCTTGTTTTTAATCGTGCTGATTAATATGATAGCCAAAGTTGATGCCAATAACCTGTATTGGATAAAAAAATCGGTGGCCATGAAAAACAACATTCAACCGGATGCGGCAATGACAGAGAACATCGGCGTTAACCTGATGACAAATTATTTGCTGCCGTTTGAGGCGGTTTCTATCCTGCTGATGATAGCCCTGATAGGCGCTGCCCATTTATCACGAAAGGAGGACAGCCAATGATCTCGTTAACTGATTTTTTGGTGGTAAGCGCGGCCCTATTTTGTATAGGCTTGTACATGATCATATCAAAACAAAACGCCATACAAATACTGATAGGCATCGAGTTGATGCTGAATGCCGCCATTTTAAACCTGGTGGCCTTTGGCAAATTCGATCGCTTCAACAATGGCGGACAAATGTTTGCCTTGTTTGCCATAGTGCTGGCGGCGGCTACAACGGCTGTGGCATTAGCTATTATTTTAAATGTGTATAAACAGTATAAAACTATTGATCCGGGGAAGGTTGATCGGTTGAAGGATTGATAAATACGTCCCAAAGGCGCGATGAAGCGCGTCTTTGCATTGTTGCCTGTTAAATGAAATATGGAACTATGAAGCTGTTGACTTTTGTACTTTTCCTGTTTAGCACTTATAACCTGTCCGCACAAAGTGTTTCACCGAACAACGTTGATACGACGTTTAAGGCTAACCGAACTAAGATCAGTGCAGAGCAGCTAAAAAGGTCTCTCAATTTATCAGGCGGTCGATCACCTTTGTATGTTTTAAACGATAAGCTGCTTGATGACACGCTTGTCGATAAGATTTTGGGAAATGTTAGTGCAGCCGATATTTTGGAAATTAAAGTTTTAAAAGATTCATTGGCGCCAAACGTTTATACCCAGCGGCCACCAAGCCCGATAGTCTTGGTGACGACGATTGTATACGCTCAAAAGGAGTATCAAAAAAAGCTAAGTACTTTTTCGAAAAAATATAAAGATTATCTTGAAGCTCATCAAAATAAAGATAAAGAGATACTCTACGTTTTGAACGGTGTACTCTTGAACGGCACACCAATGACCGCGAAAGAAAATGAGGACATGACCAAAAAGTTGTACGAAATACCGGTTAAACGCATAAAAAAAGTGGGTTACTCCGATAATTTCCTGGAAGGCATGAAAAACGGGGCAACCATAATCATCACAACAAAACCATAAAATTTAAAAATTATTAGTATAAATCGTGCGAAACTGAGAGAGTGGATTATGAAAAGATTAATATTTATTCTTTATTTATTCTTGTCAATAAATGTTTTGGCACAAAGGGCCGATACAGTTAGAAAGGATACTTCTAAACATTTTATGATTATTGATGCACGGCCAATAAATAAACATGATAAACCTTTGTATGTAGTTGATGGGGTAATCTATAAGGGCAATATTAGAAGAGTTAATCCAAATGATATACTTGAAGTGTCGGTTTTGAAAGGCGATGAGGCTGCTGCTCTTTACGGCTCAAAAGCTGCAAACGGTGTCATATTGGTTACTACAAAACAATTTGCACAGAAAGAATATCAGAAAAAATTAGGTGTCTTTTCCAGTGAATACAAAAGTTATTTAGACAGACATAAAGGCGATGACTCCGACATTATTTATATATTAAATGGTGTGCAGTTAATAGAATATTCAGATCGGCTTAATAAATTGTACAAACTGTTAGCTGATGAAATAAAAAATATTGGCTTTAGCATCGATGCAATTGATATAAGAGATCACATACCCGCTCTAATAATCAACACTAAACAATAAAATTGAAAGATTTTCTACAAGCCATAGATACCCTCACCATCCGTTTCACGCTTATAGCAGTGTTATTGCCCTTGCTTGCCTTTATAATTAATATTTCCCTTCCAAAAAAATACGGTAAAGTTTCGGGCTGGCTGTCAACTATAGCCATCCTGGTAAGCTGCATTTTGTCGGCATTTATATTTGCAAGAATATGGAACGGCCACCAGGTGCACCAGCGCCGGCTTTGGTTTGTTATCGGGGGCGCGCGTATATACGCCGGTATTTTACTAAATAACCTTTCGGCGCTAATGCTGCTGCTGGTTAATCTGGTGTCGCTGCCGGTTCACATCTATTCCACGGCCTACATGAAGGACGACGAAAATTACTGCCGCTACTTCGCTTACCTCAGCTTTTTTTGTTTCAGTATGCTGGCTTTGGTGGTGGCTGATAACCTTATCCTGTTTTATATTTTTTGGGAACTGGTTGGCTTTTCGTCGTACCTGCTTATCGGTTTCTGGTTTACCCGCGACAAAGCTGTGATTGCCAATAAAAAGGCCTTTATCATGAACCGGATAGGGGATATAGGCCTGCTTACCGCCATTATCATTTTGTCGTCGCTGTGCCGCAGCTTTGACATTGCGCAGATATTCTCGGCCACGGGCGAGATTCCGCAGGCCGTTGTCAGAGACGGGTTTTGGCTGGCGCCTTACGGCGTCATGCCGGCGATGTGGCAATACGTAGCATGCGGGGGCATATTTTTAGCTGTAGCCGCAAAGTCGGCGCAGTTTCCGCTGCATACCTGGCTGCCCGATGCCATGGAAGGGCCCACCTCCATTTCGGCGCTCATCCATGCAGCAACCATGGTAGCGGCAGGCGTATTTTTATTAGCAAGGGTTTACCCCCTGTTTACCGATGCGGAGCTCACCATCCTAGCAGTAATTGGTTGCTTCACCGCCTTTATGGGCGCAAGTATCGCGATAACGCAAAACGATATCAAGCGCATATTAGCCTTCTCCACCATATCGCAGCTCGGTTTTATGATCATGGCCATGGGTATAGGGGCGTATGCTTCGTCGTTGTTCCACCTGGCAACGCACGCATTTTTTAAATGCCTTTTATTTTTGGTCGCGGGTATAGTGATCCATCAGATGGTACACATAAGAGACGATAATCAGCCCGGCATTGACCCCCAAAACATCCAGCACATGGGTGGCTTGCGCAAAAAGCTGCCGTTTACATTTGTTGCGGCACTAGTTGGCGGCCTGGCGTTAATCGGCCTGCCCTTAACATCAGGCTACCTGTCGAAAGATGGTATTTTAATACAAGCATTTGAATGGACAGACGGCAGGGCCGGGATACTTAAATTGATACCCATATTTGCCTTGCTTACCACATGGCTGACGGCTTTTTACGTAACCAGGCTGATTGTAAAGGTGTTTTTTGGCCGCTTGCACAGCTCAAGTGCCGCGCATGGCGTTAAGCTTAAAACTGGCGATGGCGGCTGGCAATATAAGCTGCCTTTAGTCTTGCTGGCTGTTTGCTGCCTGTTTCCTTTCTTTTCGCCAAATTTATTTTTGTACGAACGCGCCTGGCTGTTCAACGGGTTCTCGCCAAACGGCGGCCTGGAACGCGAAAATATATCGCATACGCTGATCCCGGCCGCGGTAAATATTTTAAGCGCGCTTGTAATTTATGCCGCCTATGCCATTTACGTAAAGCGCAGGGCAAATCCATTTCCGCAAAGCGGTTTTTTGTTCAGGCTATCATGCAACGAATGGTATTTTGATAAAGTTTATGATAAGTTTATAATAAAGCCTGTAATTGTTTTAAGCAGGAGTGCATTTTGGTTCGACCGCCGCATCATCGACGGCTTTATCAATATGCTCGCAAAAACAAGTATCGGATTATCAAAGCTGGCATCCTGGTTTGATCATCATGTTATTGATGGCTTTATCAGGTTTTTATTGGCAATAGTGCGTGCTATAGGCAATTTCGTCCGAAAGTTCCAGGGCGGCAAAGTTCAATATTATTTATTCAGCATGCTGATTATAATTTTGATATTGTTTATTTTGGAAACGCTGGTTTAGAGGTTGGAGATTAGAGTTTAGAGGTTGGTCGGAAAATCAGCAAAGTCCGAAAGTAGCTGCAACTGCCGCTCGGAAATGCAATTTTATTAAGACGTATTTTATATTAAAACATTAATACCGAATGAATATCTTTAATCATAGAAATGTTAACAAATCTTTAATCTTTAATCCCCAACCTCTAATCTCCAACCTCTAATCTCTCCAATGAACATCCTCACCCTCCTCATATTTACACCTGCACTGTTCGGATTTATCATCATGGTGCTGCCATCCGGGTGGCGGAGCAGTTTTAAATATATTACCCTGCTGGCGACGCTGCTGCAGTTGGCGATGAGTGTATGGATATATTGCAATTTTAAAACGGGGGCCCCTTTTGGCGGTGTTACGCACGAGAGCCAGTTCCAGTTTGTGCAAAAGGTGCCATGGATAAACCTCGACCTGGGCACGCTCGGCAAAATGCAGATAGATTATTTTGTAGGCCTCGACGGGATATCCATAGGCCTGCTGGTCATGACCTCGTTTGTTTTGGTTATTGCGGCTTTGGCCTCATGGGAGATCAAGAGCAACCTGAAAGGCTTTTTTGTACTGTTTTTGATATTGGATATGGCGGTCACCGGCGTATTCTGCTCGCTCGACTTCTTCCTGTTTTATATCTTTTACGAGCTAATGCTGCTGCCGCTATACTTTTTGATAGGTATGTGGGGAGGCGTAAGACGGGAGTACGCCGCCATAAAATTTTTCCTGTACACTTTATTTGGATCTGTTTTCATGCTGCTGATCATGGTTGCCCTCTATTTGTCGGTTAAGGACCCTGTAACCGGGAGCCATACCTTCAATATGGTGCAAATGATGAACCCGGCCAACTACCAGCCGGGATCGGTATTTTCCATTGCGGGCCACCAAACCATTTTTGGCTTATCGGCGCGCGCGGTGGGGTTTGTGGTATTGTTCATTGCATTTGCAATTAAGGTGCCCGTGGTGCCCCTGCATACCTGGCTGCCCGACGCCCACGTGGAGGCCCCGACGCCAGTGTCCATTATCCTTGCCGGGATATTGTTAAAGGTTGGCGGGTATGGTATCATCCGGGTATGCCTCAGCATTTTCCCGGATATTGCTTCGGCTGATGCCTACTGGCTCGGGATGCTGGGAGTAATATCTATTTTATACGGCGCGCTGAATGCTCTCGCCCAAAAGGACTTAAAACGGATGATCGCGTATTCATCGGTATCACATATGGGCTTCGTATTGCTTGGCATCGCTTCACAAACTGCCGAAGGCCTTAGCGGGGCTGTAATGCAAATGATCAGTCATGGCTTCTTATCAACCATGCTGTTCTTTTTGGCAGGGGTGGTGTATAACCGCGTGCACGACAGGGGCATCAACCATTTCAGGGGCCTGGCCACCATTATGCCCAAATACACCGCGTTTATGATCATCGCATTTTTTGCGTCATTAGGACTGCCGGGCTTCTCGGCATTTATAGGCGAAGCTTTCTCATTGCTTGGCGCCTTCAAATCCCACCTGGTAAACGGACTGCTCCCGTACTGGATGGCAGCCTGCGGCGCAACCGGCATTTTATTGGGTGCAGCCTATTTTTTATGGACCATGCAGCGGATGTTCTTTGGAAAGGTAAACTTAAAAGGCGGCGCGGTATGGCAAACAGCGCTAACGGACCTTAACCTCCGCGAAAAAATAACCTTGCTGCCACTGGCAATCATCGTACTAGTTTTGGGATTGATGCCCTCACTGGTGTTCGATAAGATCAATGATTCGGTACTGGCCCTGGTGCAGTTTTTGCAAGTGAAATAGATTTTTCATTTTATAGGGGGCCCCGAAACTTCGGGCGTCTCGAAACGGATGATGGCATTTTGCAAAATCCCAAACGCTTTGGTCCGGGACGCAAAATATTGCGTCTCTTATAAAAACATTATTGATCTTTTAAATAAATAACAGCGTTTTATGGAAAAACGCAGCCGCGTGCATCTTTCAGTTAATCCGCTTCTCCTTACCGGAAAATAGCGGGATAAATCAACAGGAATTATTTATTTAACTGAAAGATCATGCTTAAAAAATTACAACTGGCTGCGGTGCTTTTTATGATAGCGATAGCGGCAAGGGCCGACGAAGGCCAGAAGATAACATCAAAAGTCCAAAAAGTAGTGTTGTTTTTAAACGGGGCACAGGTAACACGCACGGCAATGGTAAACGTAGGCGCGGGAACATCCGAATTAATATTCGGCGAAATATCGCCGGGCGTTGATGTACAGAGTATCCAGGTGCATGCCGACGGTGAGTTTACCATACTTTCGGTAAAACACGAGCTGGATTTTTTAAACGAACAGCTTAAACAAAAGCGTGTGGAAGATTTACAGGCAGCGCAAAAGGCAATAAGGGATAAGATCTCGCTGCAAAACAGCCTGGTCGCAATTTACCAGGCGGAGGAAACCATGCTTTCAAAAAACCAGGTTGTAACGGGCGAAAACTCCAGCCTGGATGTTGTTAAATTAAAACAGGCGCTTGATTTCCAAACCGAGCGCCTAACCCAGCTCAAAGAAAAGCAGCAGGCCGTTACCAATCAAATAGATGCTTTAAATCTTGAGTTGCAAAAATATGATAAGCAAATTGCCGCTATTACAAAAGGCAGCACAACGGCAACCAGCAATATCATCGTAACCATTTCCTCAAAAACGGCTTTGCAGTCTCAGTTTACCCTGAGTTATGTGGTGCATAATGCAAGCTGGTTCCCAACTTATGATATAAGGGCCAAAGATGTTAATAGTCCGGTCAGCATTTCTTACAAAGCCAACGTATCGCAGCAAAGCGGCGAAGATTGGAAAAATATAAAACTCATCTTATCAACCGGGAATCCAACTGTTAGCGGTAACAAACCGGAAATGACCCCGTATTATCTAAACTTCGGCATGTATTACGCCAATAATACCGAGCCGGTCACAAAAGGTACCGGACGGGTAATCGGTGCCGACGATAAACAAGCAATACCAGGCGCTTCGGTGAGGATAAAAGGAACCTCCATAGGCACCGTTACTGATGCAAACGGAAATTTTTCCCTGCAAACGCCGTCAAGCGGACAGGTGCTTGTGATTTCTTACATAGGCTATCAAACGCAGGAAGTACGGGTTACAGGATCATATATGACCATAGCGCTTAGCCCTGCGGTTAGTACTTTAAATGAGGTGGTTGTTACCGGATACAGCAATAGTAATAGCGAAAGTTATTACGACACTAATAAAAGCCGCGCTTCAGCAGTAAGTATAAACACCATCCCAATCGCGGTTAAACAGTCCGAAAATCAAACTAATATTGAATTTAATATCGAAAACCCATGGTCTATACCCAGCGATGGGAAGCAATATTTGGTCGAGATCAGCCAGGTGGATGTAAAGGCTGGCTTTCAATATTACGTGGCCCCTAAAATAAATACCGACGTTTTTTTAACAGCGCAAATGACCGACTGGAATAAATACAATTTTTTATCGGGCGAAGCTAACCTGTTTTTTGAAGGCACTTTTATCGGTAAGTCATTAATAAATACCAACGCAACCACCGACACTTTAAATTTATCTTTAGGTATCGATAAAAATATCGTGGTTACCCGTACCCTGCAAAAGGACCTTAGCGAGCGGCAAACTTTCGGTTCAAATAAAAAAGAAACCCGCAACTGGCTAATCGAAGTAAAGAACCGTAAAAAACAGCCTGTAAATTTGCTGGTGGAGGACCAGGTGCCGGTATCGCAAAACTCGTCGATCAGTGTGGAAGTACAGGAAACCACTGGTGTAAAACCCGATCTGCTAACAGGCAAAGTTTTATGGAATTTCCTGCTAAATTCGCAGGATGATAAAAAGGTACAATTGAAGTACCTTGTTAAATATCCGAAAGATCAATCTGTAATAGTTCAATAACTGAAATGCATGACCTGCTCCCTTTTCTGCCCGGTTCAATAAACAATGTGCTAAGCAGCATGCCCTATTTTATGCCTGAGCTTTACCTGGCGCTTTTGTTTGTGCTTGTTTTGGTGACGGACTTGCTTTTTGGCCGGAATTCAGAAAAGCTTTGCCGGGTAATAGCCTGCGCCGGCATATTGCTGGTGGTCCATAAAGATTATCAGCAAACAGAGCTGCTGTTCGTTGCCGGGCAGATTAACGGTCATTTCCTCTTTGCCGAAATGCTGCTGTTAACGCATACCGCCATAAGTTTTAAGCTTGTTATTGATGTGCTTGCATTTGTGCTGCTGCTATATTTCGCGTGGGATAACAAACTGAATGTGCATCCAAAGGGGCTGTCCGACCTCTATTCTATTATCATAGGTTCTGTTTTCGGGCTGCACCTGATGGCAATGGCGGTAAACCTGTTATCCATTTATCTTGCTATTGAGATGGTGTCCATAGCTTCGTATTTAATGGTGGCGTACCGTTCCGAAAACGCATTCAGCACTGAAGCGGGCTTAAAGTATGTTCTTTTTGGCGCTGCGTCGTCGGCAGTAATGCTGTACGGAATATCGCTGTTATACAGTTTCACAGGCTCGCTGGGCTTGTACGGCGGCAACCTGCTGCCGGGCTTAACCCAGGTAAGCCCGGTGGCAGTTACATTCGCGCTTATCCTGGTATTTATCGGCATAGGGTTTAAGCTATCGTTTGTCCCGGTGCATTTTTGGGTGCCCGATATTTACGAAGGCGCCCCAACACCGGTAACGGCCTGGCTATCAACGCTGCCAAAAATTGCGGGCTTCGCTCTACTCGTCAATTTTTTAAGGCCTTTTATTTTCTATACCAATTGGGGCGCCTTCGATTTTCAGCTGTTCCTGGCTGTAATAGGCATCATCACCATGATAGCCGGAAACTTTGCGGCTGTGCTTCAAAAAAATGTTAAGCGGATGCTGGCCTACTCAAGCATAGGGCATACTGGCTTTGCTTTGATGGCAGTGGTCACTTTTCAACCGGCCGGGCTTTCGGCACTAACCTATTATCTGGCTGTTTATGGGATAGCTAATATTGGTGCATTGGCGCTCGCTACCTATTTTGCCAATGTCGCCGGGGCCGAAGATATGCAGGGTTACAGGGGCCTGGGCCATAAGTACCCGGCAGCGTCCGTTTGTTTTGTAATTGTCCTGATATCATTAACCGGCTTGCCTGTGAGCGCCGGATTTACCGGCAAGGTGCTTGTTTTTTCGGCCGTTTACAGCCTTTACCAGGGGACTCATAACCTCATGCTTTTGTTATTGATGATTACCGGCGCGTTAATTACCGTTGTGTCTTTGTTTTATTATATAAAAATTCCGTACAATTTATTTTTGAAAAGGAGCGACGCGGTTAGAAATCCGATCACTAAATCCTATAATATTATCATTTTATCAATTTTTATATCTTTTTTGGTCATCTTACTGGGCTTATTTCCAAATTTACTCCTCAATCTTTTATAATCTGATAATTTTTCCCCGTTTTCATAAAAAAATTGCTAATTTTTGCAGTTTTTTATGATTTATATCATACTTTCAGCAAATTTTTTAATCAGCGCCAAAATTTCGCATGAAACGTTATTTTCCTTTCTTTATAATTTTAGTCATTTTAGTATTAACCTTTCTTTTTCCTTCGGTTGAGTTTAATAATAAAGGAAATCCGCATTTTGATTCCGGGGATATTGCCTGGATGCTAATGTCCACAGCGTTGGTTTTGATCATGACACCGGGCCTCGCCTTTTTTTATGGCGGTATGGTGGATAAAAAAAATGTGATCTCCACCATGCTGCAAAGTATAATATGCATGGTTATCATTACCATGCTATGGGGCATATTTGGCTTTAGCCTTGCCTTTGGCGATGACATACATGGAATAATAGGAAACCCGTCGACCTATTTTATGATGAAAGGCATGCTGGGTAATGCCACCTGGAAACTGGCGCCGACCATTCCTTTGCTGCTGTTTGCCATGTACCAGTTAAAGTTTGCCATCATTACACCGGCGCTTATTACCGGCGCTTTTGCCGGACGGATACGGTTCAACTCGTACATTATTTTTCTATGCTTGTTTGCCATCTTTATATTTTCGCCTTTGGCGCATGTTACCTGGCACCCGGATGGTATTTTAAGTAAGCTGGGCGTGCTTGATTTTGCCGGCGGCACCGTAGTGCATATGTCGGCGGGATGGGCTGCGCTGGCATCAGCATTATATTTAAAGCGCAGGAACGAACCCAGCCACTCGCCTGCCCGCATCACTTACGTGATGATCGGTACCGGCCTGCTGTGGTTCGGCTGGTTTGGTTTTAACGCCGGTTCGGCATTCGGCGCAAACCATTTGGCTGTAAACGCACTGGCGACAAGCACTACCGCATCAGCCGCGGCAGGCTTAACCTGGATATTTTTTGATATGCTGCTCGGCAAAAAGCCGTCGGCAATGGGTACCTGCATTGGCGCGGTAGTTGGCCTGGTGGCTATCACGCCTGCCGCGGGCTTTGTTTCGGTACCGCATTCGCTGGCCATCGGTATCATATCGGCTGTAATAAGTAACCTGGTTGTTGAATGGCGCACCCGCACCACAATCGACGATACACTTGATGTATTTCCTTGTCACGGTGTCGGCGGTATGGTGGGTATGCTGCTTACCGGCGTATTCGCCAATCAAAATGTAAATCCCGGCAATACAACCGGCAACGGTTTGTTTTTTGGCCAAACCCATTTATTTCTCGTACAATGCGTCGCCCTCGTGGCGGTATCCATATTCTCGTTTTTTGGCTCATTATTGCTTTTAAAGGTTACCGATATGATATCGCCTTTGCGCGTATCAAGAGAAGACGAGATCATCGGCCTTGATATAAGCCAGCATGGCGAAAAACTGTAAGAAACGCAGATCAGTTAATAATCCTATATTGTGTTGGGCCTGTCTGCAATTGCAGACGGGCCTTGTTTTTGGCCGGAAATCATGAATAAAAATTAACCACGAAGATCGTATGTATGAAATCGTGGTAGGCAAAAAATAGAGTTCTTGAAGAAAAGGTCGTAGATTAAAATCAAAGAAACGAACACTTTAAATCAAGAACTCATGAAACAAGGTACACAATTAGACTTT